>ENA-UOJP01000012-UOJP01000012.1-human-gut-metagenome-genome-assembly--contig:-C102-NODE-12-length-425812-cov-65.568716_pt1 | contig 425812 bp, 296 predicted proteins | sample MGYA00242353_ERZ723900 | MGnify/ENA metagenome assembly ERZ723900 | reverse complement strand
AAGTTCTGATAGGACTTGGCATTTCTGCCGGCCTGCTCTCTCCGAACTATGTGTTCGCTACGTCTTTAGAGACTTATGAGAACCAGTCTGTAGCTGCTGTTCAGCAAGCAAGGAAGATTACCGGTACACTGACCGATGCTGTCGGTGAACCTATTATTGGTGCTACTGTTTTAGAAAAAGGAAACCCTTCCAATGGTACGATTACCGATATCAATGGTAAATTCTCTCTTTCGGTCCATCCTAATGCTGTGATCAGTATTTCGTATATAGGATACATAACACAAAATATTAAGATAACTAATCAAACCTCACTGAAAGTGGTTATGATGGATGATACCCAGGCGCTGGAAGAAGTAGTGGTAGTAGGTTATGGTTCGCAGAAGAAAGCGAATCTGACCGGAGCCGTATCTTCTGTGAAAATGGATGAGGTACTGGGTGACCGTCCTATCTTGAATGCATCTGATGCTCTTCAGGGAGCCGTGCCGGGACTGTTTGTATCTAATGGAGGTAATGCTCCCGGAACCAGTAAGTCGTTCCAGATTCGTGGAGCCTATTCGGTGGGTGTCAAGAACTCGGACGGTTCATACGGAAACACCATCAAGCCACTCGTATTGATTGATAATGTGGAAGGTGACCTCGATATGGTAAACCCCGAAGATATCGAGTCAATCAGTGTACTGAAGGATGCAGCTTCAGCAGCTATCTATGGTGCACGTGCAGCCGGTGGTGTAATTGTCGTTACGACTAAACGCCCTAAAGGTGCTGCTAAGTTCTCATTGAATTACAACAATAACTTTGCTTTCGGAACAGCTGTCAATCTGCCTAAACAGGCTCCGCTGATGGACTATCTGCAAGCTTATCTGGATTGTGGATATTCAGATGCCTATTGGTCGCTCGGTTCGCCAAGTGTCAGCAAATGGATGGAATATCTGAGTGAATACCAGAAGAACCCTTCTGCTTTCAATACGGTGGGAGACGGTATTTATATGGATGAATCCGGTGTACCATACTATTTGAATGAAAAAGATCTCTATAAGAACTTTATGGAGACCAGTTTCCAGATGACTCATAATATTTCCGCTTCAGGAGGTACGGACAAACTGCGTTATCGTATTTCGGGTGGATATACTTCGAATGACGGTGTATTGGTGTCCGATCGTGATAAGTTTGAACGTATGAATATCAATACCTTTATTTCGGCAGATGTAACTAACTGGTTCACTCAGGAAGTGACTATGAGCTATGCGCATAGTCTACAGACTTCACCCGGTGGAATGGGAGGTGTGTATAATACTCGTTTGGTTTCATATTATCCGGAAGGAGATCTGCCGGCATCAGTCAATACGTTGGCAAACGAGGATCTTCCTTTGTTCACTCCACGCAACCAGATCTTGTTGTCGAATCCGGTAAACAATAATAATGACAATCCGCGTATCTTCCTGAAATCCATATTGAAACCACTAAAGGGACTGGAAGCTGTATTTGAATATACATTTGATAAAAACATCTATGATTACCACTGGTATACAGGACAGTATGACTATACTACCATTCAGGGAGGAAGTTCAAAATCATTTGTAGACGATTATCTGAGAAAGTACAAACAGCATACGAATTATAACGCTATCAACGTTTACGCTACATATAGTAAGAAATTCGGTGACCATAATTTCAAAGTAATGGCAGGATTCAACCAGGAGTCGAGCTATCAGGAAACATTGGATGCTTATTCTTACAATCAGGCGGTGATAGACGTACCGGCCATGGGATCGGGAACCGGCACCATCAAGGCTACCGACTCATACAGTGAATATGCCGTACGTGGTGGATTCTTTAGAGTCAACTATAATTATCAGGACAAATATTTGCTGGAAGTGAACGGACGTTATGACGGTTCTTCTAAATTCCCGAAGAGCTCTCGTTTCGGTTTCTTCCCTTCTGTATCAGCCGGTTGGCAGATCGCTCAGGAGAAGTTTATGGAGTCTACCCGTAACTGGTTGGACGGATTGAAGATTCGCGCATCATATGGTGTGATCGGTAACCAGAATGTGAATCCGTATACTTTCACTCCGACAATGAGTGTCAGCAATAAATCTACTTCCTGGATTATCGACAATACGTATGTCACCTCTATCAGCTCGTTGCCGGCTTTGGTAAGTCAGAACTTTACATGGGAGAAAGTAGGTACGGTCAATGTCGGACTTGATATTAACTTATTCAACAATCGCCTGAATGGTGTATTTGAATGGTATCAGCGTAACACTAACGGCATGCTTGCTCCGGGGGTACAGCTACCGGCTGTCGTAGGTGCAAGCGCTCCTTATCAGAATACTGCCGATATGCGTACACGAGGCTGGGAGTTGAGCCTGAACTGGCGTGACCAGATCGGTAAGGTGGGATATCGTTTGGGATTCAACTTGTCGGATTATAAATCGAAAATTACCAAATACGATGATAATGCAACCACCAAGTTGCTGAGCAGTTTCTATCCCGGACAGGTGATGGGAGAGATATGGGGATATATAGCCGATGGTTATTATTCTGTGGACGATTTCGAAGATACATCATCCTGGAAACTGAAAGAGGGAATAACCTCGATCAATGGTTATAACGTACGTCCGGGTGATGTGAAATTCAAAAACCTCCGTGATGATGAAAGTTCTACTAATGTAATTACCAGTGGTGACAATACATTCGACAATCCGGGTGACCGTAAAGTGATCGGTAATACGACTCCGCGTTATCAGTATGGTATCAATCTGGGAGCTAACTATGCCGGTTTCGACCTCAATGTTATCCTTCAGGGAACAGGAAAGCGTGATTACTGGATTTCGAATGTCTTGACTTTCCCGATGAACGGTGATAACTTCATTCCGTTGTTTGACGGTTTGAGTGATTACTGGATGCCTAAAGATCCCGACAACGGTGACTGGACCGCAGTCAATCCGAATGCGAAGTATCCTCGTCTGTATGGTAACCGAGGTAATTCCGGTTCAAACCTCCGTCAGAGCGACAAATACTTGTCTGATGCTTCTTATCTCCGTATTAAGAACATCACTTTGTCTTACAATTTACCAAAGAAGTGGTTGTCTCAGATCTTCCTTTCACAAATGAAGGCGTTTGTCAGTGTTGAAAACGTAGCTACTTTCACCTCTTTGCCTTCGGGTATCGACCCGGAGAGAATAGAATGGAACTATCCGGCATTCCGTACAGTTTCGTTCGGTATAAATATCACATTATAAACTCTAATCTGATACATGAATATGAAAAAGATATTATTGTTTTTAACCCTCTTTACAGGGATGATACTGGCGGGATGCAACGATAGCTTCCTTGAGAAATATCCTGTAACCAGCCTGACGGAAGAAAATGCATTCAAGTCGTATGACAATTTTAAGGCCTTTATGTGGCCATGTTATGAAATGTTCTCTAATACGAACATCGCCACTTCTACAACGGCAATCGGGCGTAACTCTCACTATATGGGTGATGTGTATGCAGGATACCTGAATCAACGTGGAGCCAGCAGTCAGAATAAATATGCGTTTCAGACAGTGACCAATGCTACGTCGGGTAATGGATGGAACTTCTCTACATTCATTCGCCGTATCAACCTGATGCTTTCGCATGTGGATGATTCTGATATGACAGAAGCTGAAAAGAATCACTGGAAAGCTGTTGGATATTTCTTCCACTCATTTTGGTATATGGAGTTGATAGACCGTTTCGGTGATGTGCCTTGGATCGATAAACCACTGGACGAAACCTCTGAAGAAGCTTACGGAACGCGGATGCCTCGTCTGGAAGTGGCTGATAAGGTCCTGGAGCGCTTGCAATGGGCCGAACAAAATATCGGTGATGCGTCCGTTTACGAGAAAAAGGACGGTTCGAATACTATCAACCGTGATTGTGTACGTGCGGCTCTTTCACGTTTCACACTTCGCGAAGCAACTTGGCGCAAATATCATGAATTGGGTAGTTATGACAAATACTTCGATGAATGTATCCGTGTATCGAAGCTGTTGATGGCGGATTATCCTACATTATATTATGGTACCGACGGACAGCCGGCAGCCGGATATGGTGAAATGTGGACAACAGAGGATCTGAGTAAGGTACAGGGAGTCATTCTGTATCAGCAGTGGCTGGAAACCATTAAACCCGGACATTCGTGCTATTATGAACACACCTCTTCACATGATATAGAAATGCATCAGGGAACGGTAGACTTGTATTTGTGTAAAGATGGCAAGACTATTTCCCATTCAGACCAATATCAGGGAGATAAGGATATTTATGCTACTTTCCGCAATCGTGACCCGCGTATGTATCACACCATCATGCCGCCTTATAAGGTAAAAGATGGTAAGGGGGATTATTCCACATGGTCTTATACCAGTGATCCTGCCGATCGCGAATATATTGATATCATGGGAGCTAACGAGTCGTGCAGTAATCCGGGTATTGGCATGAAGCGCTTGCCGGGACAAAACTGGAGTGCTTCATTGGTACGTCGTGTTCCTAACCTGCAAGGGGGCGCACAATACACAATTGAAGGAAAGAAATATGGACCGCATGCCTATGTGGCTTCCCGTTCGGGATATTATGTATGGAAGAACTGGGATAATTGGGAGGAAAACTATAATAATGCCCAGGTGAATACTGCCGACAAACCTGTCTTTAAAATTGAAGAGGTCTTGTTGAACTATGCAGAGGCTATGTTCGAAACGAATCAATTTACACAAACCATTGCCGACGAGACGATCAACAAGTTGCGTAAACGTGCCGGTGTAGCCGATATGGTAGTAGCCCAGATTGATGGTAACTTTGACCCGAAACGTGGAAAATATTATCCGAAAGGAAATGATAACGGCATACTCGTTGATCCGGTATTATGGGAAATCCGTCGTGAACGTATTATCGAATTGATGGGCGAAGGATTTGGTTTTTATGATGTACGTCGCTGGAGAATGGCTCCTTGGTTCGTCAATATGCAGCAGAAAGGTATGTGGATTTCAAAGACGGAACTCAGCTCACTGACGTTGCTCAACGAAATGACCGGAACTTCAGACGGGGCGAACGGATCGATGACCGAAGGGTATATCTATCTATTCAACGATCCGTTGAAGGAAGGAAAAGGCTGGCTGGAGAAATATTATCTCTATCAGGTTCCGTTAGAAGAAATAGCTCTTAATCCTAACTTGACACAAAACCCGGGATGGGAATAAAAGGATCTGTAGCCGTTCTTTTTAATTAAATTTTGAGAAGAAGGGAATGTGTCAAAGGCACCACAGATTACACGGATGAAATAGTAAAATATAGGTTATCCGCATGGATAGTCTGTTATAATCTGAGTGATCTGTGGTAAGGAGGCTTTTGAAACATTCTCTTCTTTTTGTTTTGAAAACTTTAAATGAACATTATGAATCAGAAATTATTACTCGGAAGTGCACTGCTCGTGGGAATGGCTTCTACACAGCAGGCGTTGGCCCGGCAGAAGAAAGCAAAGGAACAAACCCGTCCGAATGTCGTTTTCATATTGGCTGACGATTTGGGATACGGAGACTTAAGCTGTTATGGGCAGGAAAAGTTTGAGACTCCTAATATCGACCGGTTGGCACAGAACGGAATGCGTTTTACCCAATGTTATTCGGGAACAACGGTTAGTGCTCCCTCACGTTCGTGTCTGATAACCGGAACCCATAGCGGGCATACGGCTATCCGTGGAAATAAAGAGCTTGCTCCGGAAGGACAATTCCCATTGCCGGAAAACTCACAGACTATTTTCAATGATTTCCGTAATGCCGGTTATCGTACAGGTGCCTTTGGTAAATGGGGGCTTGGCTATATCGGTTCCGCGGGGGACCCTTACAAACAGGGAATCGATCAGTTTTACGGATATAATTGCCAGTTGCTGGCACACAGCTATTATCCCGATCATTTGTGGGACAACGATAAACGGGTAGATTTGCCGGACAATAATCTCAATGTGCAATATGGGAAGGGTACTTATTCGCAGGACCTGATTCACTCTAAAGCATTGGCTTTTCTGGATGAAGCCGCTAAGGAGAAAGATCAACCTTTCTTTATGTGGTATCCTACCATTATTCCGCATGCCGAACTGATAGTACCTGAAGATAGTATTATTAAGAAGTTTCGTGGGAAGTACCCCGAGAAGCCTTATCGTGGAGTGGAGCCTGGAAGTCCTGCTTTCCGTAAAGGAGGATATTGTACTCAGTTCTATCCGCACGCTACATTTGCTGCAATGGTCTATCGGTTGGATGTATATGTAGGACAGATTGTGCAGAAGTTGAAAGATATGGGAGTATACGATAATACCATTATCATCTTTTCGAGTGATAATGGTCCTCATATGGAGGGTGGTGCCGATCCGGACTTTTTCAACAGTAATGGCATATGGCGCGGGTATAAACGTGACGTGTACGAAGGTGGTATCCGTGTACCCATGATCATATCGTGGCCCGGACACGTACAACCCAGTACGGAAACCGATTTCATGTGTTCATTCTGGGACTTAATGCCCACTTTCAGGGAAGTGTTGAATCCGAAAGCGGATATCCGGAATATGGATGGCGTCAGTATACTTCCTCTGTTACAAAACCGTAAAGGACAGAAAGAACATGAATATCTTTATTTCGAATTTCTTGAGATGAATGGGCGTCAGGCAGTCCGCAAGGGTGACTGGAAGCTTGTTCACATGAATATACGGGGAAATAAGCCCTATTACGAATTATACAACCTGGCTTCTGATCCGTCGGAGAAGTACAATGTGCTGAATCAATATCCCGAGAAAGCGGATGAATTGAAAGCGATTATGAAAGAAGCCCATATAGAAGATTCCAATTGGCCTTTATTTAGATAAATAGTGATTGATAAAGTTGTCAAATGAAAGGCAAGCATACTATGTATTGCTTTTAAAAAGGAAGAGGCTGTCATGTGATATAACAGCCTCTTTTGTATATATAGTCAGGTACCTCTGCTCTTTTTAGAAGGCAAGACCTACCCTGAAGCCGAAGTTGTTCAGCTTGTCTACATTGTAAGTCAGCACATTGGCCTTGTTGGTAGCATAGCTGTAGTAAACGGCGATATGCAGACCCGGACCGTAAGCCCAAGGGTATACGTTAAGACCGATTTCCGGTGATACGTAGAATCCCCAAGTATTATCGCGGGTTTCGAACATATTGTAGTTAGAACGTACTTTCGCATAATTGGCACCCAGCTTGACACCGAAATAAGGTTGCCATGCTCCGCCACGATTCATTTGATAACGTGCAGCGGCACCAAAAGGTAACTGGAAGATGGTATGTTGCTGGTCAGTATTCACGGTTCCTTCGCCAACAGGGAAAGTTGCGCGTGGGAAGTATTCGTGGTTACTGCTGTAGTTCATAAAGAGTCCGAGTCCGAGATTAGGAGTCACAAAGTAACCGCCTTCGAAGTTCATACCCCATCCGCTGGCTTTATCGGCAAAGTGATTTTTCAGTGGTGCGTTGAACTGCCAGTCCACGTTAGCGTATCCATTATCTGATAACTGTGCCTTGGCCGGCATGGCAAAGGCCAGAGCAAGGGCCGCTATGGCCAGTACTCTAAGAGAAATATATTTCATTGTTTTCATAACGGTTCTTGATTAAATTATTTGTTAGTGAGATAGGGTGACTGTGCAAACGACTGATTGATTGCGCGAACAACCAGAGTTTGGTTCACTTTACCGGAATAGCTTGCAGGTCCGCTCAGGAAGCTGCTCCACAAAACGGGGAGTTTTTGTTTTTCACCCTCAGGAGCTTTCAGGTTCATAATCTCAGTAAGGAATGAGTTGGTTGTAATGCTATAGTTTACAACATACGGATAATACCAGCCGCCCCAATTACCCCAGTAAGGTGCATCCCAGTATCCGGGATAGTTCCACCACCACTCAGGTTGTCCGTAATCGGTGAAGTAATAAGTACTTTGAACGTAACTTACCTGTATACCCAGGTCGGCAGCATCTTTATTGTCTGTATATGTAAAACCTTTGCTATTCAGGTTTTCTTTGTACGCATTGATGATAGCTTCTGCTGCTTCACCTTTCCAGTATTCCGGATCTTTTTTATCTCCGATGACGAGAACGCTGTCAGGGATGTAGTACGTGCTGAATTGTTTGAAGTCAGCTTTCTTGTCGTAGTTGGTGTAAACCAAATAGTCATTGTCCAATTTGTCCATGTCAGGGTCTTTTTCGCAGGCTGCGAATGCAAAGACCGCCAATAAGATGGGAATTAATCTCTTCATATCTTTATAATGTTTAGGTTAATTAAAAAAATCTTGCCCTGGTACCTTAAGGCGTTTGCAGAAAATAACAAGACTCTTGTTAAAAGGTTCGCAAAGAATAATGTTAAAATGCAGTATGATTACTTGGAGGCTTTGGTGAAAGATCTATCTTTGTACAAAATTAAAACCGAAATAAATATGAAGAACCTACGCATCTGGCAGACACTTTCCTTATGGCTCGTCTTGCTTGTTACATCCTTGCCTCTGTCTGCCCAAACAGCTTTATTAGAGAAATTGGGTAAGATTGCCGACATCACCGGAACCCAACCCTTGGAATCTACAGAATTTGTTGAAAAATATGTGGCTTATTTCACACAGCCGTTAGATCATCGTCATCCGGAGAAGGGTTCTTTCAGTCAGCGTGTTATTGTTTCTCATGTCGGATTTGATCGTCCTACTGTGATGGTTACCGAAGGCTATGGCGCTTCTTACGCCTTGGGAGCCAATTACCGGGAGGAATTATCGAAACTATTTAATACTAATATGATATTCGTGGAATACCGCTATTTCCTTGAATCGACTCCTACTCCTAAAGATTGGCAATATCTGACAGCCGAGAATTCTGCCGAAGATTTACATGCCGTACGGGAGGCTTTCCGTTCCATCTATCCCGGTAAGTGGATTGCCACCGGCATCAGTAAAGGAGGACAGACGGCAATGCTTTATCGTACTTTCTTTCCCGAGGATGTGGATATCTCTGTTCCATATGTGGCTCCGCTTTGCTATGGAGTTGAAGACGGGCGTCACGAACCTTTTTTAAAGATGGTATCTACTCCCGAAGCTCGTAAGAAAATTGAAGATTTTCAGTTGGAGGTGTTGAAACGTAAACCTACTTTGTTAGCTCGTTTCGAGAAGTATTGTGCCGGAAAGAAATATAAGTTCCGTGCTCCTGTAGAGGAGATTTATGATTATTCGGTGCTCGAATATTCGTTTTCTATCTGGCAATGGGGAACTCCGGTCGATCAGATTCCTGCCGTTACAGCTTCGGATGACGAACTCTTTAAACATTTACTCGCTATCAGCGAACCGTCTTATTTTGAGGAAGAGGGTGCCAATACTTCTTTCTTTGTACAAGCTGCCCGCGAGTTGGGATATTATGGGTATGATATCCGTCCATTCAAAAAATACCTTACCATTAAAACCAGTAAAGATTACTTGAAGCGTTTGATGCTTCCCGAAGAACTCGGTGATATGAAGTTTGATAAGACTCTGAGTCGGAAAATAATTCATTTCCTGAAGAACAATGATCCGAAAATGATCTTTATTTATGGGCAGAACGATCCATGGACGGCAGCAGGTGTCACCTGGCTGAAAGGGAAAAAGAATATTCATGTCTTTGTGGAACCCAACGGAAGTCATTTGGCCCGTATCGGTACTTTGCCTCAAAAAGAGAAAGAAGAAGCCATCGGATTGATAAAGAAGTGGTTGGAAGAGTGACCCCATTCTTGCCCCTTTGTAGATGAATAGAAAAGTTACAGAGGTGTTTTCACCACAGATTACACAAACCTGTACAGATGAAGGTCAAATGGATGACTGTCTGTATGGGTGATCTGTGATAATCCGTGTAACCTGTGGTGACCTCTGATGTTACAAACTTATATCAGTGGTTTTAACATTTCCGGTATCTCTACTTTGTCCAGATCCAGTTCGTTTAAACGCTTCTTGCCTGCCTCTGTGAGGCTGAAGTACATCTGGCGTTTGTCTACTTCACCCAATGCCCGTCGGATGAGTCCTTTATCTTCTACCGCACGGATGACTTTCGACGTATGCGACGGAGCCATTTCCGTTCGTTCGGCTATAGCAGTCGAGGTAATTTCCTTTCCGGCTTCGCGCAACGCACATAGCACCATTGCTTCGTTCAGCGATATTCCATACACCTCTTCAAATGCCGTTTCGAAAATGGAGAGTGCTTTGTAGATATCGCGCATCTTACATATTGTATTCATACTTCCTTATTAAATAAACAGATTGATGTTAGCATTATCGGCACGTTCCATATAAGTGGCTACTCCGCCTACCGTAACTTCATCAAGCAACTCTTCACGTTTTACTCCCATCACATCCATCGACATTTGGCAAGCAATAAACTCCACCCCGTTCTCCAGAGCCTGCTGCCGCAGGGATTCCAGTGAGTCGATGCCTTTCCGGTGCATGATGTATCGCATCATCTTTCCACCCATACCTCCCATGCTCATTTTAGAAAGTTTCAGTTTCAGCGAACTGGATGGGAGCATTGTACCAAACATCTTGCCGAAAATGTCTTTCTCCACTTTGGGCTTATGCAATTTCTTAATCACATTCAGCCCCCAGAAAGTAAAGAAGATAGTTACTTTTTGTCCGGTGGCAGCTGCGCCGTTGGCCAGGACGAAAGTGGCAAGTGCCTTGTCCAAGTCGTCACTGAACATAATCAGAGTTTTACCTTTGCTGTCACATGTCGTAGTCAGGTTACAAGCCTGGGGTTCGCCTTTCTCAATGACTACTACCGATTTCCCTCCGGTACTATCCTTGGAGATAAATTTATTTCCGGTAGAGTTGCACCATGCGGCAGCATCCCGCGAGAATCCCGGGTCTGTAGCCACAATTTCAACTCTCTCGCCCGGAACAAGCGTATCCATTGTTTTCTTCATCTTTAGGACCGGGCCCGGACATTGTAATCCGCAGGCATCCACCCGGATTGTCTTAGGATTTGCAGCCGTTGTAGTTTGGGGTGCCTCAGCTGTCACAGAAGGTTTCGCCGGGCTGTCTTGCGCAGAAGGCGTGTCGTCTGTTTCTTCATTTTCGTGCAAGATGATGGGAGCGGTAGCAGCACGATAGGTCTTCAATCCGCCGGAGAGGTTATATACTTCTTTGAAACCGTGCTGGATCAGGATGCGGTAAGCAAGATATCCTCTCAGCCCTACGGCGCAGAAGGTGTAGATTGGCTTGTTCGAAGGAAGTTCAGCAATACGGTCACGTATTTCATCCAATGGTATATTTACTGCTCCGGGCAGTGAACCCAATGCAAATTCGTCCGGTGTACGCACATCCAGCAGGAACACATCTTTCAGTTCGATATCTCTCAGGTCGCGCCAGTATACGGGTTTTACTCTGCCGAGGATGATGTTTTCGGCTACATAACCGGCGATGGCTACGGGGTCCTTTGCCGAAGAGAAAGGAGGTGCATACGCCTGCTCCACTTTCATCAGGTCATAGATCGTTCCCTCGTGTTTGATGACAAGAGAAAGTTCGTCAATTCGTTTGTCCACGCCATCATACCCCACAATTTGGCCGCCATACAACTTGCCTGTTTGGGGATCGAAGGTTATTTTGATACTCATCGGCATAGCGTCCGGATAGTATCCTGCATGCGAGGCCGGATGAGTGGTTGAAGATGCATATACAATGCCTGCCTGCTTTAACCGCTTTCCCGGAAGTCCGGTTGAGGCTACTGTCATGTCAAATACTTTTGCGATGGAGGTACCGATGGCTCCTTCATAAGGAATCTGTGCACCCAGCAGGTTGTCGGCAACAATACGTCCCTGTCGGTTAGCGGGTCCGGCAAGATAGTTCAGCCAAGGTTTGCCCGTAATGGGATGGCGGAATTCAATGGCATCACCGATGGCATAGATCGATTCGTCGGAAGTCTGCAAATAATCATTTACTGCGATACCTCCCGCTTCACCGATCGTAAGTTCGGCAGCTCTTGCCAGCGTTGTCTCCGGGCGCACGCCGATAGATAGAATCACGATATCCGCCAGGATGGATTGTCCGTTCTTGAAGACTACCTTCACTTCTTTGCCTGCTTGCTCAAACGATGCGACAGCTTGCTCCAGGTATAAGTTGACACCCTTCTCCATCAAATGTTGATGAACCAGTGCTGCCATTGAAAAGTCAATAGGTGCCATCACCTGGTTGCCCATCTCGACAATAGATACTTGCGCTCCCAGTGCGTGCAGGTTTTCTGCCATTTCCAGTCCGATGAATCCGGCCCCGATCACGACAGCCCGGCGGGGAGGCCGATTGTTGACATATGCTTTAATGCGGTCGGTGTCTGCTACATTCCGCAAAGTAAAGATGCCGGTTGAGTCAATGCCCGGTAATGGTGGGCGTACAGGAGATGCACCGGTGGATATTAACAGTTTGTCATAACTCTCCTCGTAAGTGTCTTCACTCTTAAGGCGGACGGTTACTGTCTTTTTCTTCCGGTCGATAAAAATAACTTCATTCTCGGTACGCACGTCTACCCTGAAACGTACTCCGAAAGCTTCGGGAGTCTGTACGAATAGTTTCTCACGCTCTTCGATAACGTCCCCTATATAATAGGGCAGTCCGCAGTTGGCATAAGATATGTACTTTCCTTTTTCCAACAAGATGATTTCCGCTGTTTCGTCCGAACGTCTGATACGGGCTGCAGTAGTAGCTCCTCCTGCTACGCCTCCAATAATAATAATCTTCATTTGAATATATTTTCGTTTTAAAATAGTTTCCTATGGAAATAAACGTTTGCCGACTTAAAAAGGTTCATGGAAAAGCTTAAAAAATTAACAAGTATGGGTTATCTTACTTACGGAAGTGCAGTTAGACCAAAAGATATACTACTATCTCCTTATCGTCTGTGGAGTGATACAGGTATGTTAGATATTAAAACATGGGGATGTTGTGTGTGATAACATGGGGATGTTCTTATATACAACATGGGGATGTTTTGCACCAAAACATCCCCATGTTGTTCAATCTCCCATTAAAGGAGAAGACTGCCGGCCCGTAGTGTTTTGCTAACTGTGTTTTAATGTCGGAACATGTATCTGAGAAGGATTTGCATGGCAGGGAGCGAACAGCGTGTCGTTCAGTCGTTGCAATGCCTCTCTCTTATCTTCTGCCCTGATGACAAGTGAAACATTGTTGTTATTACTGCCATAAGAGATCATTCGGATCGGGATGGTGGCCAAAGCATTTATGATTCGGGCTTCAAATCCGGCGCATTGCCACTGCATGTTACCTATGGCCGAAAGGATGCACATGTGGTCTTTTACCACCGTGGCTGCATATCGTGAGAGTTCGTGGAGTATATGCGATAAACGCTCTTTGTCGTTGATGGCAACAGATACATCAGAACCGGACGAGGCGAACAGGCACAGGGAAGTGTGGTATTTGGCAAAAGTATCGAATATTTTGCTGATGAACAGATAGGGGCGTAACGTTCGGTTCGATTGGAATTTAATGTAATAAATATTGTCTCTGGCGGTAATGGCCTTTATGTTTTCTCCGCTTTGTGAATTTGAAATCAAAGTTCCTCCTTCTGCAGGCTCCATCGAACATAGCAAACGTATCGGTATGTTGTTTTCTCTTGCGGGCAGGATGCAGTGAGGGTTGAATCCCGTCCAGCCGCAATAGGCCAGTTGCTCGGCTTCGTCGAAACTGAGCTGCTTCACCATTGCCGGATGCTTCACAAAGCGCGGGTCACAACTGTGCAACTCTTTGCTGTCTGTCCACAGACATACTTCTTGTGCCTGAAGAGCGGCTCCGATCAGTGTGGCTGAAACATCATCTCCGCCTTGTTTCAAGTAACAGGTTTCGTTGTAAGCATTCCGGCAAAGATGTCCTTGAGTAAGAAATACATTGGTCGACTTATGCTCTGCCAAGAGCAAGTGTAGCTTTGTACCGATGTATTCCATGTCCGGTTCTTCTTCCGGAGCCAGTCGCATGAAGTCGAGGCTGTTGAGTAGTCGGTTGTTGATTCCCTGCTCTTTCAGATAGAGGCTGACTAGCATACTGCTGATAAATTCTCCCTGTGCCAGTATGTCTTTCTCGTCGACAGATGTAAAACGTTGGCGGGTAAAGTTCCATAGAGTCCGGAAACGATCGATGATGGAATCGACCGCCTGTTGCTTGATCGATTCGTCATTGAATAGTTCGTTGGCGAAATCGATAAACCTGAATTCAAGCCTGCTTATCTCGTCATGCGCCTGTTCTGTATCTCTGTTGAAAAGATGGGCAGCTATTCCGACCAGACGTTCCGTAGTCTCTGTAGTGGCGGACAGAACGATTATTTGGGGGATACTGTTGTCAATCAGGCGGAGCATTCCTTTCATTCCCTGTACTGAGCCTGTGGGAATCTTACCGAATTTGTAGATTTTCATTTCTCTATTTTTTTTTAGTTATACGATTCTTTTTTCTTATCTGTCTCCTTTTCATTTTAGTTTGTTTTATCAAAATGAAAAGATGGCATTTGCCTGTTCAGATGATTCCTTACCCGTTTAAAACCGCTTCTGAGCGATCAGAAAAGGGGTAGGGAAGATTATCGGGCGCTGAGTCATGAATAAAAGTTCAAAAGACATGCCATTCGGAATTTTATTTTTCAGCAGTCCGATCATTTGCGTTGTAGCAGAAAACCATTATATTTGCACGCCCTGTTTTTTACCATTCACATTTTAACTTATCAGATATGAGTAAAATTCTGATTATTGATGACGAAGTGCAGATTCGTGGTCTGCTGGCACGTATGATGGAACTTGAAGGTTACGAAGTGTGTCAGGCCGGCGATTGTAAGACAGCACTCAGACAATTGGAACTTCAAATGCCCGACGTGGCTTTGTGTGATGTATTTCTGCCGGATGGAAACGGGGTGGATCTGGTGACGGAGATGAAGAAAAAATCTCCGGGAGTGGAGATTATTCTGCTGACGGCACATGGAAACATACCTGATGGTGTGCAGGCAATCAAGAACGGAGCTTTCGATTACATAACGAAGGGGGATGATAACAATAAAATCATTCCCCTGATCAGTCGCGCTGTAGAAAAGGCACGGATGAATATCCGCCTGGACAAACTGGAGAAGAAGATGGGACTGATGTATTCGTTCGATTCCATACTCGGTGAATCGAAAGCATTGAAAGAAGCGGTTTCGTTAGCCCGTAAGGTATCGGTGACTGATGTACCTGTATTGCTGACGGGTGAGACGGGAACCGGAAAAGAGGTGTTTGCCCAGTCCATACATTATAGTAGTAAGCGTGCCCGGCAAAACTTTGTGGCAGTTAACTGCTCTTCGTTCAGTAAAGAGTTGCTGGAGAGCGAGATGTTCGGGCATAAGGCGGGTTCCTTTACCGGTGCGCTGAAAGATAAAAAGGGACTTTTTGAAGAAGCCAATAACGGAACAATCTTTTTGGATGAAATCGGTGAGATGGCTTTTGAGTTGCAAGCCAAGCTGTTGCGTATCCTCGAAACCGGCGAATACATCAAGATAGGTGACACGAAGCCAACCCACATTGATGTGCGTATCATTGCTGCTACAAACCGTAATTTACCTGCCGAGATAGCTGCGGGACGTTTTCGTGAAGATCTGTTCTATCGGCTCTCCGTGTTTCAGGTACATCTTCCGCCTTTGCGTGAACGTACGGGAGATATTAAGATACTGGCTGAATCGTTTGTCCGTTCCTTCTCCGAAAAACTTTCACATCCGGTCAATAGGATTGCTCCCGCTTATCTGGAGGCCCTATGCCAACAACCCTGGAAAGGAAATATCCGCGAATTACGTAATGTAATCGAACGCAGCCTGATCGTTTGTGAGGGCGACCGTTTGGATGTAGACGATCTCCCGTTGGAAATACAGAACAGCCACTACGAGAAATCCGACGAAGGAATGCCGGGCAGCTTTGAACTTTCGGCTATGGAACGCAGGCATATAGCGAGGGTATTGGAGTATACTAAAGGCAATAAAACAGAAGCAGCACGTTTACTGAAAATCGGATTGACTACTTTATACCGAAAAATAGAAGAATATAAGCTCTGAGCCGTGCGTGAATATCGTTGCCTGAGTTTTATGCTTCTTTCCTTTCCAAAATAAAACGAACCTTTTCATAATGATAGGGTATCTTCGTACAAGACGAAGATACCCTATTTGTTTTATATTTCTGTATGATAGTGACTTATCTTATCCTCGACTGTTTCTGGCACGCATTTGGCATGAAGAGTTACAGGTAAAAAACATAAGTATAAACATTTTAATTAAAAGGTAAAAAACATGGGAATAACAGTTTCATTTATTTTCTGCCTGTTGAGCGGGTTTGCCTGCTTCTGGCTGTTTTGGAAATGCGTTGACTGGTTTGAAACAATTTAGAGAGGAGAATTTATTTTATGTACACAACACTATTTGTAGTAGGTATCATACTTTTCAGTTATTTGACGTATGTGCTCATTCGTCCAGAGAAGTTTTAATTTGAAAATAAAGCAATGAATACAGAAATTTTAGGAGTGGCGGTGCAGATTGTCCTGATGGTGGTATTAGCTTATCCGTTGGGACGTTACATAGCCCGGGTTTATAAGGGAGAGAAGACTTGGTCGGACTTCATAGCGCCTATAGAGCGAGTGATTTATAAGATATGTGGTATTAATCCGCAGGAGGAGATGAACTGGAAACAGTTCCTCAAGGCGTTACTGATCCTGAATGCATTTTGGTTTGTATGGGGAATGGTGTTACTGGTATCGCAAGGTTGGCTTCCGCTCAATCCCGACGGAAACGGGGCTCAAACACCTGACCAGGCATTCAATACTTGCATCAGTTTTATGGTAAACTGTAATTTGCAACACTACAGCGGTGAGAGTGGTCTGACTTATTTCACTCAATTGTTTGTCATCATGCTGTTCCAGTTTATCACTGCTGCCACAGGAATGGCTGCCATGGCCGGAGTTATGAAAAGTATGGCTGCCAAGAGCACTCAAACGATTGGTAACTTTTGGCACTTTCTGGTGATCAGTTGCACACGTATTCTGTTACCGCTTTCATTGGTGGTAGGTTTCATTCTGATTTTGCAGGGAACACCGATGGGCTTTGACGGTCGGATGCAACTGACTACACTCGAAGGACAGGAGCAGATGGTATCCCAGGGACCTACGGCTGCGATTGTTCCCATTAAGCAATTAGGAACCAATGGTGGTGGTTATTTTGGTGTCAATTCTTCGCATCCGTTGGAGAATCCTACCTATCTGACTAATATGGTAGAGTGTTGGTCGATCCTGATCATTCCGATGGCGATGGTATTGGCCTTGGGCTTTTATACCAATCGCAGGAAGTTGGGATATAGTATCTTTGGAGTGATGCTGTTTGCTTATCTGGCAGGTGTCTTTATCAATGTCGGTCAGGAGATGGGAGGTAATCCGCGTATCAGCGGAATGGGAATTGCCCAGGATCATGGTGCGATGGAAGGAAAAGAGGTACGGCTTGGAGCCGGAGCCACAGCCCTATGGAGTGTCACCACAACGGTTACTTCCAATGGTTCGGTCAATGGGATGCACGATTCGACTATGCCGCTCAGTGGAATGGTCGAGATGCTGAATATGCAGATCAATACTTGGTTTGGCGGTGTTGGTGTAGGATGGCTGAACTATTATACCTTTATTATCATGGCCGTTTTTATCAGCGGACTGATGGTGGGGCGTACGCCGGAATTTCTAGGTAAGAAGGTAGAAGCCCGGGAAATGAAAATAGCAACCTTCGTCGCTTTGTTGCATCCGTTTGTAATTCTGGTATTTACTGCCATCTCAAGTTATGTCTATACACATCACCCCGATTTTGTGGAGAGTGAGGGCGGATGGCTGAACAATCTCGGATTTCATGGTCTCAGCGAGCAGCTTTACGAATACACCTCATCGGCTGCCAACAATGGTTCGGGTTTCGAGGGACTGGGTGATAATACATATTTCTGGAACTGGACATGTGGCATTGTACTTATCCTGAGTCGGTTTATTCCGATCGTCGGACAGGTAGCCATTGCAGGACTATTGGCTCAAAAAAAGTTTATTCCCGAGAGTGCCGGTACCTTGAAAACGGATACTGTGACTTTTGCAGTAATGACTTTTGCCGTCATTTTCATTGTTGCAGCTTTGTCTTTCTTCCCTGTACATGCGTTGAGTACAATCGCCGAACATTTAAGTTTATAAGAATAGCAGGATAATAAAGTTATGAAAAATAAGATGTCAGCTTCTATGTTTCAAAAGGAGCAAGTAATAGAAAGTATCAGGCAGTCGTTTGTGAAGTTGAATCCGCGAATGATGATAAAGAACCCGATTATGTTTACGGTAGAAGTGGTTACCGTTATTATGCTGGTGGTAACGTTACTCTCTCTCTTCACTCCGGAATATGGTACTTTCGGATATAATTTGTGTGTGTTCTTAATTTTGTTTGTGACCTTGTTGTTTGCCAATTTTGCTGAAGCAATAGCCGAAGCCCGTGGTAAAGCACAAGCCGACAGCTTACGCAAAACGCGTGAAGAGACTCCTGCTAAACTGGTAATAGGAGACAAGGTTCAGACCGTAAGTAGTTCTAAACTGAAGAAGGGGGATGTTTTTGTTTGTGAAGCCGGTGATACGATCCCTGCCGATGGAGAGATTATTGAAGGATTGGCTTCCATTGACGAAAGTGCCATTACCGGTGAATCTGCTCCGGTGATCCGTGAGGCGGGTGGAGATAAAAGCTCTGTGACCGGTGGTACCAAAGTGCTTTCAGATCATATCAAGGTATTGGTCACACAGCAACCGGGCGAAAGCTTTCTTGACAAAATGATTGCGTTGGTCGAAGGCGCAAGCAGGCAGAAGACGCCGAACGAGATAGCCCTGACCATTTTGTTGGCAGGCTTTACACTGGTCTTTGTCATCGTATGTGTTACTCTGATCCCGTTTGCTGACTATACCAGTCTTGAACATCCGGGAACAGCTATCTCGATTGCAGCCATCCTCTCTCTGTTTGTCTGTTTGATTCCGACTACTATCGGAGGATTACTTTCTGCCATCGGTATTGCCGGTATGGATCGTGCATTGCGTGCCAATGTGATTACAAAGTCGGGTAAAGCGGTGGAGACGGCGGGAGATATCGATACACTGTTGCTTGATAAAACCGGTACTATTACGATTGGTAACCGCAGGGCAACGAAATTCCATTCGGCACCTGGAGTCGGTCCGCGGGAGTTTGTAACAACCTGTCTGTTGGCTTCGCTTTCGGACGAGACGCCCGAGGGTAAATCTATTGTAGAGTTAGGACGTGAATCGGGGGTACGGATGCGGAGTCTTCAGACGGCCGGTGCCCGGATGATTCAGTTTACGGCTGAAACCAAATGTTCGGGTGTTGATCTGGCCGATGGCACACAGATACGTAAAGGAGCGTTCGATGCGATCCGTAAGATTACGGAAGCAGCCGGGAATAAATTCCCGAAAGAAATAGAAGAAGTGATCAGTGAGATCTCTGGTAATGGAGGTACACCGCTGGTAGTGTGTGTCAACCGGAAGGTGACCGGGGTTATCGAGTTGCAGGATATTATAAAACCGGGCATTCAGGAACGTTTTGAACGTCTGCGCAAGATGGGAGTGAAGACAGTGATGGTAACCGGTGACAATCCTTTGACCGCCAAGTACATTGCCGAAAAGGCGGGAGTGGACGACTTTATAGCTGAGGCAAAGCCTGAAGACAAGATGGAATACATCCGTAAAGAACAACAGTCCGGTAAGTTGGTGGCGATGATGGGAGACGGAACGAATGATGCTCCTGCATTGGCGCAGGCAAATGTCGGTGTGGCAATGAATAGCGGTACGCAGGCAGCCAAGGAGGCCGGCAATATGGTCGACCTCGATAATGACCCGACTAAATTGATAGAGATTGTGGAAATCGGAAAGCAGTTGCTGATGACTCGTGGAACCCTGACTACTTTCTCTATTGCCAACGATGTGGCAAAATACTTTGCCATTGTACCTGCTTTGTTTATGGTGGCTATTCCAGAGTTGGGTGCACTCAATATTATGAATCTGCATAGTCCGGAAAGTGCTATACTCTCTGCTGTCATATTCAATGCCATCATTATCCCGATCCTGATACCATTGGCGCTGAAAGGAGTACAATATAAACCGATCGGTGCATCGGCTTTGCTCCGTCGGAACCTTTTAATCTATGGGTTAGGAGGAGTGATCGTTCCCTTTGTCGGAATCAAGTTAATCGATTTGGTTGTCAGTTTATTCTTTTAAATATTCAAGCAATGAAAACATTATTAAAATCTATCAAGATAACTCTCGTCTTTTGTGTATTCTTCTCTGTATTTTATATCCTCGTGCTGTGGCTGTTTGCACAGGTAGCCGGTCCTAACCGGGGAAATGCAGAAGTAGTTACCTTAAACGGAAAAGTGGTAGGGGCTGCCAATGTAGGACAGACTTTTACGGAAGAAAAATATTTTTGGGGACGCCCCTCATGTGCCGGTGATGGCTATGATGCAACCAGTTCGGCAGGTAGCAATAAAGGGCCGACCAATCCTGAATATCTGGCAGAGGTGGAGGCACGCATCGATACTTTCCTCATTCATCATCCGTATCTGGCACGCAAGGATGTACCTGCCGAGATGGTGACAGCCAGTGCCTCGGGACTGGATCCGGACATCACTCCACAGAGTGCTTATGTACAAGTGAAAAGAGTGGCGCAGGCACGTGGCATGGATGTGGAAGAGGTGAGAAGAGTCGTAGATAAAGCTGTAGAGAAGCCGTTGTTGGGGATATTCGGAACCGAGAAAGTAAATGTATTAAAGTTGAATATAGCTCTGGAAGAGTTAAAAAACAGATAGAAAGTAAAGATGAAAAATGTCATAAATAAAAACACGATTTTAGCCTTGATGGTGATTGGAATGATGTGCTTCTGGGGAAGTATGAACGCGAATGCCCAACAGTTTAATGTTCAGGGAGATCTCGTAAATTCATATGTCTGGCGCGGAATGTATCAGACAGGAGCGAGTATCCAGCCGACTTTGGGATTTAGTGTCGGAAACTTTTCATTGACCGCATGGGGCTCCACCGATTTTGACGGAACTTCTGCTTCGGCAGGAGCTGCCGCCAAGGAGATTGATCTGACGGCTGCATACACATTAGGTCGTTCCGGTTTGACCGTATCGGTTGCCGATTTGTGGTGGGCAGGACAGGGAGCACGTAAATACTTTAATTTTAAGAGTCATGAAACGGCTCACCACTTTGAGGCAGGAGTGGCTTATACTGTGCAGTCCGAAACATTTCCTTTGTCTGTTGCATGGTATACCATGTTTGCAGGGCAAGATAAGAATGCGGAGGGAGACCAGAATTATTCGTCTTATGTTGAATTCAACTATCCCTTCAGAGTGAGAATGGTGGATTTAAACGTAACGTGTGGAATGGTTCCTTATGCCGCTCCCCAATACAATTGTGATGGGTTTGCCGTAACCAATGTTGCTTTGAAAGGAACTACTCAGATCAGGTTCACTGATAAGTTTGCTTTGCCTGTATTTGCACAGGCTGTTTGGAATCCCCGTATGGAAGATGCGCATTTAGTGTTTGGTATTACTTTAAAGCCATGAAATCAGATATAACTTAGGAATTTAAAAAGTGGTTAGTCAACCCGTGGCAGTAGCGATACTGTTACGGGTTATGCAGTATAAAAATTGAAGAAAAGATGGATAGAGAAGAAAGTGTACAGCATTTCCTCGACTTGATAAAAAAATCCCGTCGTGGCAAGTTTAAGGTTTATATCGGTATGATTGCCGGTGTAGGCAAATCGTACCGGATGCTCCAGGAAGCACATGATCTGATTGATAACGGGGTGGATGTCCGGATCGGATATATTGAGACACATGGTCGTGCCGGGACGGAAGCCCTGTTGAAAGGTTTACCTGTTATCCGGCGCAGGAAACTGTTTTATAAGGGGAAAGAGCTCGAGGAGATGGATCTGGAAGCGATTATCCGTATTCATCCCGAAATTGTAATTGTAGACGAACTGGCACATACCAATGTGGAAGGAAGCTTGAATGAGAAACGTTGGCAAGATGTGATGACACTGCTTGATGAAGGGATTAACGTGATTTCGGCAGTCAACATTCAGCACATCGAGAGTGTGAATGAAGAGGTGCAAGATATCGCAGGTATTGAAGTGAAGGAGCGTATTCCCGATAGCGTTCTTCAAGAGGCTGATGAGGTCGTAAATATTGATCTTACGGCCGAAGAACTGATAACCAGACTTAAAGCTGGAAAGATATATAAGCCGGAAAAAATACAGACTGCACTCAATAATTTCTTTAAGACCGAGAATATCCTGCAACTCCGTGAACTTGCACTGAAGGAGGTTGCCTTGCGAGTGGAAAAGAAAGTAGAGAATGAGGTTGTGATGGGTATTGGTTTGGGAGTTCGTCATGAAAAGTTTATGGCGTGCATCAGTAGCCAAGAGAAGACGCCCCGCCGTATTATAAGGAAAGTAGCCCGTTTGGCTACCCGATATAATACCTCGTTTGTCGCTCTTTACGTACAAGTTCCCAAAGAAAGCATGGAACGTATCGATTTGGCCAGCCAGAGACATCTGCTGAATCATTTTAAGTTGGTGACTGAGTTGGGTGGGGAAGTCGTCCAGGTACAGTCGAAAGATATATTAGGCAGCATTGTGCAGGTTTGTAAGGAGAAACAGATATCCACTGTTTGCATGGGTTCCCCAGGCCTTCGCCTGCCGGGAGCATTGTGTAGCGTGCTGAAATATCGCAGATTTTTAAATAATCTGGCACAAGCGAACATAGATTTGATTATACTTGCATAAAAAAATGATTTAGTCTTAGTTATCCATTATGAATATAAAAACCAAACTACTTTTCGGCATTGGAATATTGGCCGGAATGATTATTTTACTGGTAACACTTTCAGTAGTAAACCTTCAGATTCTAACGGCCACGGAACCTGATAGTCCGGTTGCCATGCCTGCTTTGGAGCGTGCGCTCTTATGGATCTCCGTAACAGGTGGCATTTGTATCCTCACGGGTTTGGTCCTGCTTATCTGGCTACCCCGTTCTATTAATAGGCCGGTAAAAGAACTGACTTGTGGTATCTTGGAAATAGCCAATCATAATTATGAAAAGAGATTGGATATGAGAGGATACGAAGAGTTCAGGGAAGTTTCGGATAGTTTTAACCGCATGGCTGAGAAACTGACAGAGTATCGTGACAGTACATTGGCTGATATTCTTTCTGCAAAAAAATTCCTTGAAGCCGTTGTTAACAGTATTCATGAGCCGATTATCGGCTTAAATACCGAACGGGAAATTCTTTTTATCAATAATGAAGCATTGAATGTACTCAATATGAAGCGTGAGAATGTAATCCGGAAGTCCGCCGAAGAACTTTCTCTGAAGAATGATTTGCTTCGCAGGCTGATACGTGAGTTGGTGACTCCCGGTGAGAAGAATGAACCTTTAAAAATCTATGCGGACAATAAAGAAAGCTATTTCCAAGCCTCGTATATTCCGATTGAGAATGCGGCGGCAGAAGAAGGAGAGGCTCGAAACCTGGGAGACGTTATCTTGCTGAAAAATATTACAGAGTTCAAAGAACTCGATTCTGCAAAAACCACTTTTATCTCTACCATCTCCCACGAACTGAAGACTCCTATTTCTGCCATAATGATGAGTCTTCAATTGCTGGAGGACAAAAGAGTGGGCTCTTTGAATGGCGAACAAGAACAATTATCGAAGAATATAAGGGACAATAGCCAGCGCTTACTCGATATTACCGGAGAGTTACTGAACATGACGCAGGTGGAAGCCGGCAAGCTTCAAATGATGCCTAAAATTACGAAACCTATCGAACTGATTGAGTACGCCATCAAGGCCAATCAGGTACAGGCTGATAAGTTTAATATACAAATAGAAGTTGACTATCCTCAAGAGAAGATACCGAAACTATTTGTAGATAGTGAAAAAATAGCTTGGGTACTTACTAATCTTTTAAGCAATGCGATTCGCTATTCGAAAGAGAATGGCCGGGTAGTGATTGGCGTAAGGCATAAAAAAGAGTATATCGAGCTCTATGTGCAAGACTTTGGCAAAGGAATCGATCCAAGATATCACCAAAGCATTTTTGATCGTTATTTCCGTGTACCGGGAACTAAAGTTCAGGGTAGCGGTTTGGGATTGTCCATTTCGAAAGACTTTGTAGAAGCACATGGAGGGACATTGACCGTACAGAGCGAACCGGGTAAAGGGAGTTGCTTTGTGATAAGGTTGAAGGCATGATAATGCTGGAAATTATGGAGATAGACTTGTGATTCTGTGGGATTTTTTCCTAGAAAAACTACTTATGACATTATTATATTAAGGTTTTTTATTATTTTTGCCGACGTATTGATATAATATGATACTTGTCTAAGTTAATCTTTTAAGTGGATAATAATGCATTCTGAAATCGCAGAAGAAAAATTACTGGTCTCCCAATTCTCCCAAGGAAGCCATATAGCGTTTAAGGCATTGTTTATGCGTTATTATCCGAAGGTGCGCTCTTTTATAATGGGATTGGTTAAATCGGAGAGTGAAGCCGAAGATTTGACACAAGAAGTTTTTCTCAAACTGTGGACGCACCGTGAGAAATTTTGTGAAGTAGAAGTGTTCGGAACCTATCTGTATGTCTTGACTAAAAATACAACTTTCAATTATTTGCGTTCCCGGCAGAATCGTCAGGATAGTCAGGGGACAGAATGGGTAGAAGAGTCTACAGACACGACTCCTTATGAAGAGTTGGTTGCTAAAGACTTGCAGCTATTGATTGATATGGTGGTGGAGAATATGCCTCCTCAACGGCAAATGATTTTTCGGTTGAATCGGGAGGCCGGACTGACCAATGCAGAAATAGCGGAGAAGTTGCAGATTAGTAAAAAAACTGTTGAGAACCATCTTAACTTAGCGTTGAAAGAACTGAAAAATGCTTTGTTATTCTTTATATTTCTCTATTTATGTTAATACGGTTGGGGATATATCCGGATTTATGCGTCCTATTATAAATTAGTGGTAGAATGAGTTATTTAAAAAATATAATTACTTACTTTTTTCATCATCCGGCATCGGACGGGGTGGTGGAAAGAGTACATCAACGACTGGCCGATACAAACAGCGGACAAGAGAAAGAGGAGGTCTTGTCCGGTATTTGGGAACAGATCGGTTTTCCACAGGCGGATGAACATCAAACGCTGAGAGCTTTTGAAAAGCTGGAACAACAGATTGGAGGAGATTCTTTAAAATCGGAATCTTCTTTTTCGCGTTTTCGTATTCCCCGATGGAGTTGGATTGCTGCTTCTATCATCGTCCCCTTATTACTATTGTTCGGTTCCGCTTACTTATATAAAGAAACTCTTACCATTAAGAACGAACTTAGCAATGTGACTTTCATTCAATATTATGTTAGTAATGGGAAACGGGAGCAAGTCACTTTACCCGATCGATCGAAAGTTTGGCTTAATTCCGGTTCTTTGCTGATCTATCCGTCTGCGTTTATAGGAAACGAACGTGAGGTCTATCTGGCTGGTGAAGGCTATTTCTCGGTGACAAAAGATAAAGAATGCCCATTTATTGTAAAAACGAACTCTGTTTCTGTAAGTGTACTTGGTACGGAATTCAATATAAACGCTTATCCGAATATAGATAAGGTAGTGACTACTTTGGAAGAAGGATCTATCCGTATGTCGCTGAATCGTTTCGATTCATCCTATTTGTTAGAGCCGGATGATCAGATTGTTTATATTCCGTCCACCGGACATATAGAGAGAAAACGCGTGAAGGCTTCTGATTATTCTGATTGGAGAGGTGGAGGTTTGTATTTCAGTAATAGTCCATTCAAAGAAGTGATACAGACTATAGAACGTACCTATTCGGTTCAGGTACATTTGCAGACTTCTATTTATCAATCCAATAATCTGACTATTCATTTCTATCCTAATGAGTCCATCGAGAATATTATGATGTTGATTAAAGAAATGATCCCTGGACTTGAATACCAGATAGAGGGGAAAGATATTTATATAGATTAAGGCTTGGCCTATATTATTATTTGTTAACATTATATCGTTGGGTGTAGTTAAACAACAGACTGTCCTATTGTAAAAGCCGCCAAAGGACGGCTATTGTTTAACTAAAAAAAATAATATTATGAACAAAAATCGATCAATCCGAGTGGCAGCTTTTTGCCTTGGTTTGATGTTGGCGGGTTCTCTGCAAGTACATGCCCAAAAAGTAACATTTCGGGATGGAACAGTGTCGTTGAAACAAGCGTTTGAAAAGATCGAAGCATCTTCGAAGTATAAAATCGCTTATAATGATTCACACCTGAATGTTTCTCGTAAAGTTTCGTTGAATCAAAAAGAAACCGAAGTACTGGAGATATTGGCAACTATCCTGAAAGATACGGGTTATACGTACAAAAAGAACGGTAACTACATTGTGATTGTTCCCGTGGAACAAAAGCCGGCTTCAAAAGTCAAAAAGGTAAAAGGAGTTGTGAAAGATGCCAGCGGTGAAGCGATTATCGGAGCAAACGTATTGGTAAAGGGTACGGCAACAGGCGTGATCACCGATATGAACGGAAGTTTTGAGTTGGAAGTGCCGGGTAACGCAGTATTGCAGATCACCTATATTGGATATGTACAGCAGGATGTTGCTGTAAAAAACCGGGACCAATTGGCTGTGTTACTGAAAGAAGATACTAAAACCTTGGATGAGGTTGTTGTCGTAGGTTATGGTACAATGAAGAAAAAGGACCTGACCGGTGCAGTAGCATCAGTGAAGATGGACGATACTCCCCTAAGTACGATATCTACAGTGAGCCATGCGTTAGCCGGAAAAGCAGCAGGTTTACAGGTAAATACAATCAGTGCCCAGCCTGGTGGCGGCACAACGTTTCGGATTCGTGGAGCTGCTTCGACCGGAGCAGGCAATGATCCGTTGATTATTGTGGATGGATTTCCTGTAAGTAATGCAGGTAATGTGAGTGTCGGTTATAACAGTGATAATGGTACGACTGACAATATATTGGCCTCGATCAACCCCAATGATATCGAATCAATTGAAGTATTGAAGGATGCCAGTTCTACTGCTATTTACGGTGCACGTGCGGGCAGTGGTGTTATTATCATTACAACCAAACGGGGAAAAGAGGGTAAACCGAAAGTTACCTATTCAGGATCTGCCACTGTGCAGACTATGGCTACTAAATATGAAATGCTGGATGCACAGGATTTCATGATTCAGTCTAACCGCTGGTTTAAAGAAAAGTGGATGTATGATAATAAAGTCGGCATTTATGGTGGTAAAAATGAATCGGAGGCCGGCAGTGCATATCATCCCAAATATTCGGATGCGGATATTGCGAATCCGGTAAATGATACAGATTGGTATGATCGTATTACTCGTACGGGTTTTCAGACACAGCATAATATCTCAATCAATGGAGGTACGGAGTATACCAAATATCTGATTTCTGGTAACTTCTTTAATCAAAAGGGCATTGTAAAGAATAATGGCATGTCGCGTTATACTGGCCGTGTAAATCTAGATCAGAAGCTCAGTAAATATGCAAAAGTAGGTATCAACCTGACAGTGAGTCGTAATACATTGGACAATGTTCCGTTGGGAGCAGGGCAAAATGAATATGCCAGTATTTTAGTGTCTGCTGCTCAGTTTAGTCCACTATTGTCTGTGAAAGATGAAAATGGTGATTACAGTCTGAACCAACAGGCTGCTTATATTCCAAATCCTGTTTCGCTACTTGAGATCAGTGATCAGACGACTAAAGAACGTTTCCTGGCCACTCCGTTTGTTGAAATCAAACCAATCAATGAGCTCACATTGAAAGCCAGTTTTGGCATCGATCGTAACTATCAGCGTCGTGAGGTATACATGCCTAAAACAACTCTTTACGGAGAAAAGGCTGATGGCCGTGCAGACATCGGGCAATATGACAGGTCTGATTATTTGTTAGAACTGACTGCCAATTATGCAAAACGTTTGGGTGATCATAATCTGAATGCTTTGGTTGGATACTCTTTTCAAAGATTCACCAGTAAGTATCTCAATGCGGGTAACCAAGGATTTCTGACAGATGCCTTTCTGTTTAATAATCTGGGTGCAGGTACTTATGAAAAACCATGGGTTGGTTCTTCCGCTTCTAAAAGTGAAATGGCCTCTTTCTTCGGTCGTGTAAATTATACCTATAAAGATCGTTACTTGGTGACCGCCACTCTTCGTGCTGATGGTGCCTCTAACTTTGCAAAAAATAACCGTTGGGGATATTTTCCTTCTGTGGCTCTGGGCTGGAGATTTACGGAAGAAAACTTTGCCCGGTCTTTGAATTTGGATAAAGTGCTCTCTAACGGTAAGTTAAGATTAAGTTACGGACAAACAGGTAACTCGAATATCGGAGATAAATCAGTCACTTATTATGGTACAGGATATAATAAAGTTTTCGGTAATAAAGAATATACAGGAGTCTATGTCAGTCAGATCGGTAATCCGGATTTAAAATGGGAGACGACAACCGAGTGGAATGTAGGATTGGATCTGGGGTTCTTAAACAATCGTTTTAATGTAACTGCAGAATACTTTCATAAGGTAGTTTCTGATTTGCTTAGTTCCCGTAGTGTACTTTCGTATAATGAAGTAGGTTCGATTGCTGCCAATATCGGTAAAACGCAGAGTCAGGGATTTGAGTTGACAATCAATACAAAGAATTTTGATACAAAAGATTTTAGTTGGAATACCGATTTTACTTTCTCGTTCTATCGTGATAAGTGGAAAGAACGTGATGAGAATTGGAGCCCGAATCCATACGATATGTATAATGCTCCGTTGAGAGGATACTATATGTATTTGTCTGACGGGTTGATTCAGCCGGGGGAGGAAGTATCCTGGATGCCGGGGGCTCTACCGGGACAGGTGAAATTAAAAGATATTGATGGATACGCATACAATGAAGACGGAACTTATAAGACCGACAAACATGGCATTCCATTGAGGACTGGAAAGCCCGATGGAAAGATAGATTATGCGGACGCTGTGTTTAAAGGTTGTAGTGATCCGGGTTATTTACTGGGATTGAATAATACTTTCCGTTATAAGAATTTCGACTTGAATGTTTATTTCTATGGTCAGTTGGATTTATTAAAGAGTGGTTCTTATAAAGATTATTGGATTGTCGGTTCAGGAACAATGACCGGGGTGAATAACTTATATCGCGGTTATAACATGCCTACTTCGGCCAAAGAAGTGTGGTCGCATGATAATACATCGGGTAAGATGCCGGGTTATTTTCAGTATATGAGTAATTATGGATATGGAGACTATTTCTTGGAAAAGAGCTGGTTTATTCGCTGTCGCAATATTACGCTGGGATATACATTGCCTGTTAAGTCGGCAAAGAAACTGGTTTCCAATGTACGTATCTACGCCGATGTGAACAACTTGTTTACTATTACTCCGTATGATGGTTTGGATGTGGAAACAGATGATTCTTATTGGGCATATCCCAATGTACGTAGTTTTAGTATTGGTCTGGATATTACTTTCTAAGCAATAAAAAAATAAAGAATGATATGAAAAAGATAATTTATATATTTTCCCTGTTTATCACAGTAATTGGTTTATTAGGCTCTTGCATTAACCTGGAATCCGAATCATATGACTCAATTAATACAACTATATTTCCTACTAATGCAGATGATGCTGATGCATTGGTTATTGCAGCAGCTTACGGTCCGTTCCGTGCAGATGGGTATAGCGGATTATTTCAATGTGCTAAAGGTGGTTTGGCCTCTAATACAGATATGTCTACCGACCTATTGGATTGTAAATGGGGAGATTCGTGGTGGCCGGCTGTATTACAGTTGAATTTCACTGCTACCTCTGATATTCCTACTTCTTTTTACGGAACATGGGCGAATCATATCGGAAAGATGACATTGACATTAGACCGTATCTCTGGTATTGATATGAAAGAAGAGGAAAAAACACGTTTAATTGCCGAAACACGTTGTGGGCGTGGATGGTTGGCATATATTCTTTACGACTTGTATGGCCCTATTCAGATTCCTTCATTAGAAGTTTTACAGAATCCTACCCAAAAGGTTATTGTACCCCGTTCTTCAAAAGAGGAAACAGTGAAGTTGATTGAAGATGACTTGAAAGCGGCAGCTGAGGTACTTCCTGCTAAATATAGTAAATCTGATGAGAACTTTGGACGGTTCACCAAAGGACTGGCATATACGGTGTTGATGAAACTTTATATGCATGAAAAAGAATGGGGCAAGGCTGTGGAATGTGGCAGAGAAGTCATGAAATGTGGATATTCGTTGGTTACTAATTATAAGGACATTTTTACTTTAGACAATGAGGGTAATGATGAAATGATCTTTTCATGCATTGAAACCAGAGGAGTAAACGAACAGATGTGGCATGCGCATGTGTTGCCAAGCAACTATCCTACAACTAATCCGAACATACAAAAATGGAATGGTTATCGTATGCCATGGCAGTTTTACCACAGTTTCGATCCTAAAGACAAGCGCCTGGAAGTTATCTGTAGTGAATATGTAGGAACAGATGGAGTGACATACAATGAAACTAATCCCGGTGAGTATTTGGATAAAGGGGCTTTACCCATCAAATATGGAGAAGATCCGACACAAACCAGTGAAAATAGTGAAGTCGATGTGGTTGTTTACCGTTATGCCGATGTATTGACTCTGATGGCTGAGGCATTGGCACGTAGTAATAATGCGGTTACTCAGGAAGCTGTGGACCGTCTGAATGATGTACATACACGTGCAGGACTGGCTGCTTATCAGTTGAGTGATTTCACCTCATTGGACGATTTTCTTGGAGCTGTTCTTAAAGAACGTGGGCATGAATTATGGGGTGAGGGTTGTCGTCGCAGTGATCTGATCCGCTATGGATTGTATATCGACTATGCTATCAAATACAAAGGATCGACTACCGCAAAAGAGTATATGAACCTGATGCCTTTGCCACAGAGTGTCATAACGGAAAGCAGTGGTCAGGTCATTCAGAATGAAGGATACTAATGCTTCTTAAGAGATTATTATAAATTAATTCAGAACGGATTTCGCAATGTGTCATGGAGACGTCTTATGATTTCTAAATTGCCGAAGTCCGTTCTTGCACAACTAGAATTGAAAAATTAAATCATGCTTTTTAAGAGAATACGTGTTACAATCTTATTGCTCGGACTGTTGAGCTTTAGCTTGAGGGTGTCGGCACAAATTGTTTTGAAGCACTCTGATTGGGAGTGGAAAATTTCAGAAACCGGATGTGCCGAACAACTAATATTTAAAGGTGGAAAACGAAATGATACCATACCTTTCTTTCGTGAAGGAGAACATGCCGGTCCATCCTTTTATGCAAAACGGGAAGGTAAAGAAGTGCGTGCATCCTGGATTCCGGATGGATATGCCTCCTATCGGAGCGAGATAGACGGAGTTCTTTGCCGGATATCATATATAAAAGATCATGGTCAACCTGCATTAAGGGTAAAGCTGACAAACAACTCACCGGTGCCTTATCAACCTCAGAAGGCCGGTCTGAAGTTGGGCATCGATACATATATGGATAAATTTCCGGATTGGTTTGGTAAATACTTTCCAACCTTGATGAGAAACGAAAAGACCCATTTTTATGGCTATCTTCAAACCCCTTCCGGACATACATTGGGACTTGTATCACAGCAGCCTGTAGCATCCTGGAGTGTAGATTACAATCTGGGCTATCAGGATCCGGCCCCATTTTGGTTTATGGGGCATCGCATCGAATCATTAAATCTCGATTTATTGAATGAATTACCTTTGCCGGCACGTCATCCGCAGAATCTGTATGAACTGAAACAGGGGGAAAGTAAAGAGTGGATTTTTACATTTGTCAATGTGGGTAATTTGGACAATCTGGAACATGCCATTGCTCGAGTTTCGGATATTCCTTTGATTGATATCCGTCAGACTTCGCATGCTGCACGTGAGGAAGCATCGTTCACACTTACTGCCAATAATCCTAACGTAAAGGTGACCAATGATGCCGGAAAAGAACTGCCTGTCGTACTGACTAAAACCAAAGGGAATCGTTGGATAGGAAAAGTCCGGTTGGAAGATGCAGGTCTCTATACCCTTTCTGTCCGTTCGGGCAATAAAGTTGCCGAAGCGATATGGACAGTACATCATCCTTGGCAATGGGTGATGGAAAAGGCACGTGAGAATGCAGCCCGTTATCATCAGAAACCGACGTCACATGCTGAGAGTTGGTATGGGTTCTATTCGGCTTTTCTTGCTGCCCGTTATTTCCCGAATGAGTCATTGGATAAGCAATTGAGCAATTATTTTGATCGGCTTTACAACAAATTGCATGATTCGGTAAAAGTGGAACCGTTGTATTTTAAGACACGTATTCAAAATACCTCTACTACTATTGGAATGTTGGTAGATAAATATGAGGCACAGGGAGATTTGGAAGATCTGAAAAAGGCGTCGAAGTTGGCTGACTGGATGATCGCGACCTCCCAGCGCGAAAATGGTGCATATTATAATCATGGAACAGTCTATACCAGTGTGATCTATATCGCTAAAAGTGTTTTGGAACTGGCTGTCCTCGAACGTAAATTGGGTGAACAGGATTTGTTTTGGAGAACATGTGCCGACCGTCATTTCCTGTCTGCAAAAAAGGCGGTTGACCAACTGGTTGCGTCACAAGGAGATTTTCAGACAGAGGGAGAATTGACCTTTGAAGACGGCATGATTTCTTGTTCAGCTTTACAGATAGGTATGATGGGAGTCATCGAGCAAGATGCTGTTGCACGCAAATATTATACCGATGCAATGTTGAAGATACTGAACAGCCATGATTGCCTTACTCAACTCCGTGTACCCGATGGGCGCCGTCGGCAAGGAACTATGCGTTATTGGGAAGCGCAATACGATGTACAGATGCTTCCCAATATGTTTAATTCACCCCATGGCTGGAGCGGATGGCGTGCGTATGCTACTTATTATGCTTATCTGCTGACAGGCGACGAGAAATGGCTGGAACAAACATTTAATGCGATGGGAGCTTTTGCCAATTTGATTGATTATAAAACGGGGCAGTTGCGTTGGGCTTTTGTTGTCGATCCGCATCTTGAAGTAGAACAGGCGTGTAGCGCTGATACTAAACTGGATTTTTCTGATCTTAGTTTTGGTAATCCGCATCCGAAATTATATGATACCCGTAAGTTTGTTATTGGTGAGCAATATGTCAATATGATTAGCGATTGGCAGACGGTCAATACTCAGGATAATGATGTGCACGAATTATTTAAATGTATCGGTGAAGCTGTTCTGACTAACGCTTTTGTCATAGAACGTCCGAATGGAGAAGTCGTAGGATACAATTGCCGTGTAACCCGGAAGGGGAATACATTGACTGTAAAGGCAGACGAGAAACAGATCGTGAATCTACATTGCAACTTGAAGCATTCTTTCTCTGTGTCTTTCGATGGTAAAACCTGTTCTTTGCCTGAAGGATATTGCAATTGGGCTTTTGGGCAGTCCGGTTATTGACTTTACAATAACTCCTGTTAATCCCATACACTCACAAACTGAAACATACGATATGTTTCAGTTTGTGAGTGTATGGGATATTTTTATGAGAAACAGTTTCTGTAGTAAGCTTGAAAAATAGTAGGAATACGTATCTTTGCATAAAATGAAAAAACACTAACATAAACACAAAATGAGACATTTATTTTTATTGGCAGCACTATTTTGTGCCTGCATTTCTTATGCACAGATTCGTGTACAAGAACGACTTCCTAAAAGTAAAACCGGTTTTGCTTTGACTACTGCGAAAACACGGGCTAAGATTTATTACGATGTGAATGATGCGCTTGTTATCAAGAGATCGGCAGAATTGTTTGCCCGCGATATTCAAATGGTGACCGGTCAAAAGCCTGAACTGATCCAAAAAAGGGAAAGAGCCAAAGCTCTGGTTATTGTCGGAACCATTGAAAAGAATCAATGGATTTGTGAATTGGCGCAAAAAGGAAAAATTGATATCCGGCCATTGCAGGGTGCTTGGGAACGGTATTTGATTCAAACTGTCGACAACCCTTCTCCAGGAGTAGCCAAAGCATTGGTTATAGCAGGGAGTGATCGGCGGGGAGCGGCTTATGGCCTGTTCTCTATTTCCGAAATGATGGGAGTATCCCCTTGGTATTGGTGGGGTGATGTCCCGGTAAAAACGCACAAGGCTTTGTATGTAGATGCTCCGCCCACATATTCTAAAACACCTTCCGTGAAATATAGGGGTATTTTCCTGAACGATGAAGATTGGGGGCTGAAACCCTGGGCTGCTAAGACCTTTGAGAAAGAACGCGGTAATATTGGCCCCCGTACCTATGCGAAGATTTGTGAACTGTTACTGCGTTTGAAAGCTAATCATCTGGCTCCGGCAATGCATCCCGTATCTACCGCTTTTTATCAGATTCCCGAGAATAAGCTCGTAGCAGATACGTTTGCCATTGTTATGGGCTCCAGCCATTGTGAACCCTTATTGTTGAATACGGCCAGCGAGTGGCATAGCAAGACTATGGGACCCTGGGATTATAATGCTAATAAGGATAAGATTAATGAAGTTTTGGGCAATCGTGTGAAAGAAAATTGTGCTTATGAGAATGTATACACATTAGCCTTGAGAGGATTACACGATGCTGCCATGGGTGGAGGAGACGTACCGATGAAAGAGAAAGTGAAAATGCTGGAGAATGCTTTGAAAGACCAGAGAAGCCTGCTAACCCGGCATATTGATAAGCCTGCCGAAACTATCCCGCAGGCATTCACCCCTTATAAAGAGGTGCTGGAAATCTACTCGAATGGATTGGAACTGCCGGATGATGTGACCATTATCTGGGCGGATGATAATTTTGGCTATATGAAGCGTTTGAGTGGCCCTCAAGAACAAAAACGTACAGGACGTGCAGGTGTATACTATCATATTTCTTACCTCGGTGTACCTCATAGCTATTTATGGTTTAGTACCACTCCTCCGGCATTAATGTATGAAGAGCTTCGCAAAGCGTATGATACTACGGCCGACCGTATCTGGTTGGCAAACTGTGGAGACCTGAAAGGGGCTGAGGCACAAGTATCGTTTTTTCTCGATATGGCTTATGATATCGACCAATTCAACGAAAATAATGTGCATACTTATCCTGCCCGTTGGTTGGCAAAAATCTTCGGAGAACAATATTACGATACATTGAAAGACATTACCTGCTCACATATAAATTTGGCTTTTTCCAGAAAACCGGAATACATGGGGTGGGGATACTGGAATAACTATTGGGGTGGAGGTGAAAAACGTACCGATACCGAGTTTTCTTTTATAAATTACAATGAAGCCGGGAGGCGTTTGGCTGAGTACCGGCGGATCGGTAAAAAAGCAGAGGAAATGTTGGCAACTGTAGATAAAAAGGCAAAATCGGCGCTGTATCAGTTGTTGTATTATCCGGTGAAAGGGGCCGAACTGATGAATCGTATGAATATGACCGGTCAGCTTTATCGGCAATATGTTCGTCAGAAACGTGCTGCTGCCGATGATCTGAAGAGAGAAACAACGACTTGTCACGATAGTTTGGAGATTATTACCGACGGATATAATTCGCTCTTGGACGGCAAATGGAAATACATGATGTCACTAAGACAAAATTATGATGGAAGCAGTTCCTATTTTATGCTTCCATTGATGGAAGAAAGTTATGTAGCAACGGGTGATCCGAAGTTGGCCGTTCAGGTAGAAAGTGAGCAATTGAATCGGGGAGGTTTTAGTTTCCGGGCTTTACCCGTGTTCAATACTTACTCCCGTAAAAGTCACTGGATCGATGTTTATAATCAGGGGGGAGGAATATTGGACTGGAAATCGGAACTTTCTGACGAGTGGATCGTTTTGTCTCGTCAGTCGGGCAGTACTCGTACTGAAGATCGTATCCAAGTATCGATCGATTGGAATAAAGTACCATCAGGAGAGAAAGTCACAGGATTTATTGAGTTCTCTTCCGGAATGCAGAAAGAACGGGTGCTTGTTTCCGTATTGAATCCGAAGACTCCGGTACGCGACGAATTACAAGGACTTTTCATAGAGGAAAATGGCTACGTATCTCTGCCCGCTACAGCCTTCCACCGTAAGTTTGAGAGTGAAGATGTCAAGATGAGTGTACTTCCCGGTTTGGGCTTTGAAGGTGCTGTCTTGCAAATAGGAAGTCCGATAGCTCCCTTACAGATGTATCGTTCGTCCGAGGTGCCTAGAGTGGAATATGATTTTTATACTTTCAATGCTGGAATGGTTGATGTGTATACCTACGTGCTGCCCACTTTCCCTTTGCATGCTGATCGGGATTATAAACTACCGGAGCATACCAATTCGGATACCAAATATAGTGTCCGTATCGATGACGGATCTATTTCTACTCCATCCACTTCAGCCATAGAATATTCCCAGATCTGGTATGACAGTGTGCTGAAAAATTGTAGAGTGAATAAATCCACTCTTTATGTAAAGGCCCCCGGTAAGCATACATTGCAGATTCGCTGTGGAGATCCCGGAACTGTGATTCAGAAAATCGTTATTGATATGGGTGGGCTCAAAAGGTCATATTTAGGACCTGAAACAACTCTTTGCCGTTAATATTATTTTTAATTAACATTCTTGCATGCAGGCTTTCTATGAATATTCTATTTCTATAAGTAGAGAGAACATATTTTGAATATCTAACGAAAAAAGAAATTTATTATGAAGATCTGTTCATGCTTGAATAAAGGAGTTATGATTGCAGTGGCAGTTGTTTGTTCTGCCGGTTTACAGTCTTGTCTGGATGACAATGATAAGTACTATTATGTGGAAGGATTTCCCAATGCTCTTGTTACGGTAAAAAATGCGACTGATGGTTCATTCTTCTTACAGCTGAATGATAGCACGACTTTGTTGCCGACCAATATGTCCTCTTCACCTTTTGGAGATAAAGAAGTCAGGGCATTGGTGAATTATGATGAAGTGAGTGAGTCTGGTGGCAGATATGATAAGGCGGTACAGGTGAACTGGATAGATAGTATTTTGACGAAATCGATTGCCCCGGATTTAGGATCAGAAAATGACGTTGTTTATGGAACAGATCCCGTGGAAATAGTAAACGATTGGGTGACTATTGCGGAAGATGGTTATTTGACCCTACGATTCAGAACAAAATGGGGTGATTATAATAAAGCCCATTTCGTAAATTTATTGTTGGGGCAAAATCCGTCTGACCCATATGAGGTTGAGTTTCGCCATAATGCATATGGCGATACATATGGTACGGTTGGTGATGGTTTGGTAGCCTTTAAGCTGGTGGGACTTCCGGATACGAATGGAAAAACGGTTCCGTTGACTTTGAAATGGAAGTCATTTAGTGGAGATAAATCGGCTGTATTTGATTATTGTACTCAAAAAAACGTTACACCGGCTAAACCGGCCATTGTTTCTGTAAGGAGCAATTTAAATTTAAAATAGTTTTCTTGGGCATACTGCGTTTCTATTCTTTTTGAATTGAGATCGTATTACTTTCCGAATATTCAGAAGTGCATAGAAGCGCAGTATTGTTTTCATTAACATTGTTAATGGCATTTCTCTTTCATTCTTTTTTTACCGGCAAAAAACAAGTCTTTAGCATCTCAAAGACTTGTTTTCTATCATTAAAGAACTTATTTTAACATTCTGTTAAATCAGGTGTTTTCCAAATACAAAAGGGAAAACGTTAACAGATTGATAATAAGTAACATATTGTAAGTTCAACTTCTTCTTCTTTATTTGTATCTTTTGAAGTCGAATCCGTATACTTGTTATATTAGTACATTCGTTTGGAGGTGGAAACTACTTTGTTGAAATTCTCTAGGATATCGACTGTTGTGTTGTTCCTTGACTGTTTCAAGCCAAGATACATTTAGATATGTCTTTTCCTGATGCTGAATTTAGTTTATCAGTAATTTGCTTAAAGGTCAAAGACGTGGTGAGAAGTACCTTTTTGATGAATGAGATCATATAGTAACCGCGATCTATAGTGTAGGTGTATTTGAAAAAAAAACAATGTGTTAGGGTGAAACTATACATGGTGATGTTGTAGGTTGTATTTGGATTGCTAATTCATTGTTCAATAGTGAATTATCCTGTTGATAACTTCGGTTGATATCTGTTGATAACTATGTTAATAACTTTGTTGACAACTGCGTGGGGGAATTAAGTGTCTGGAAATGTTAGGCAATAAAACAGCGTTTAAGAGTCTAAATTTCTTAAACGCTGATTTCTGGGTGTTAATGGAATTTGAGATTTGCCTAAGGCACTCGTAGGTATGAATTGGATACTAATCAATGATTTTCTATTTCTTTACGTTCCACGCATTTGTTTTTTTTTATCGACAATTAGGTTGTTTCCCCTTTTTTCCATGCTTTGTGCAATTTTGGTGTAAGGTGTTATTTTACAGTTATTTTATTGATTTTCATGACATGATAAACACCGGCATAATCGGCGGCAAAGCCTTCGTCTGATTTACCCATATCAATAACTTCTAATTCCACATATACAGGTGTTCCATTTTTGATTCCTTTTGTTTCACCATCATACTTTTGTAGGAGTTCTCCTGTTTTATCAACAATCCAATAATCAGTGGAATCCCCTTCTGAAGTGAAAGAACGTGTTTCATGTCCGATGATCAATTTACCTTTTACAGACAAAAGTTTTTGGGTAGGAGTGTCCGGTGTCGGTATAGCTTTTTCGTCTGGTATTTCATTCGTCTTGGAATACCTCAAAACCAACTCGCCTTTTTTGAGAATCAAACTGTCCTGAGTCAATTGCTCTACTGTTAGTGTATCTGTAAAGGATATACTTTGGTGGTTGCCGATGCTTATACCGGAAAGGAGTAATAAGTTTCCTTCTTTCTTCCATTTCTCATATTTCAAAGTGGCCATATTGATGGAAGAAGCACTTCCGTTTGCTTCAAGCGTGAATCCTTGTTTTAAATTAGATATTCCGGGAACCGATTCCACCCAAGAGCCTTCTATCGTAACATCATTACAAGCCACCAAGGTAGTTATGGCAAGGACAACGGTTAAATTTCTAAATATCTCCATTTTTGTTATTCTTTAAATTATATCCCTAATACTATATTTACATCTATACTGGGTTTCAGGTTAATATCATAAATAACTCTCAAGATTAGTTCACTATGTTACATCAGACGGCTGCTGACACGCAAAGAATGGCTCTCTGAAAGTACTTTTCTTTTTATTATTTTAAGCTGTTACACTTTTTAGCTTGGTCATGTGTCTCTATTTTTAGTATCTGTAGCATCATGATTTATGCAAAAATAAATGTTTTGTTTTGATATACAATATATTCTTTGGGATCTGTTAGTCACTTTTTTATTTCATAAGGTGAGCAACGGAGTTTGTAATGCTTTTGAATGTTGAAATGGAAAAATTGAGTATTTTCCAGCTTGTTGATAGCCTTTTGAAAAGCTAGTTGATTGATATGGAGGTAAAATGCTTAATTTGTTGAATTGTAATCTGTTAACCTGTTAATAACTTTGGTGTATATCTGTTAATAACTATGTTGATAACTGTGTTAAGAATCTAACTATAGGAGAGTATGTGGCAATAAAAAAGCGCCCAAGAGTGGAAGCCTCCTAAACGCTAATTTTCTTTTGGTAGCGGGACCCGGGATTGAACCGGGGACCTCATGATTATGAATCATGCGCTCTAACCAGCTGAGCTATCCCGCCATTGTTTCTCGATTGCGGGTGCAAAGATAGAGCCTTTTTTTAAATCTCCAAAACATTTTCTATCTTTTTTGTGTTTAACTTAAAAAAAAGATCTTTGAAAGTACGATGGACAGGCTGTTCCTGACCCGGAAAGAAGAGATGTAATGAAGAAAGTGAATTAATTATGCCTTGTAATTAGAAAAAAGTATTTATCTTGGCACACACAATCAATAATGAATGAAGCTATGAAAAAAGAGAAAATACATTTGGAATACCTTCTGAATGCGACCTCTAAAAATATTCTTTGGTCAGCAATTAGCACACCTACCGGTTTGGAGGACTGGTTCGCAGACAAAGTAGTATCAGATGATAAAACGGTGACCTTTTGTTGGGGCAAAACCGAACAGCGTCAGGCCGGTATTGTTGCGATTCGGGCATATTCGTTCATTCGTTTCCACTGGCTTGATGACGAAAATGAAAGGGACTATTTTGAAATTAAGATGAGTTATAATGAATTGACGGGTGACTATGTGCTCGAAATTACTGACTTTTCTGAAGCGGATGAAGCGGATGATTTGAAGGAATTGTGGGATTCTCAGGTGAGTAAGTTACGGAGAACATGTGGTTTTTAGTTAACTTTCGACCAAAAATTTTTCGCACTCCTTTTTTTGTGCTAATTTTGTATCTTAATTGCATGAAACTATTAAGATGCTACGCATAAAAAGATTAGATATTTTTATAATAAAGAGTTTTTTATTACTCTTTGTCGGTACATTTTTCATCTGCCTCTTCATCTTCATGATGCAGTTTTTGTGGAAGTATGTAGACGAATTGGTGGGAAAAGGGTTGGAGATGAGTGTACTGGCTCAATTCTTCTTTTATTCTGCGTTGAGTCTGGTACCGATGTCACTACCCTTGGCAGTGTTGTTGGCTTCTTTGATAACATTTGGTAATTTTGGTGAACGTTTTGAGTTGCTTGCCATGAAAGCGGCGGGGATTTCATTACTTAAAATCATGCGCCCGCTTATTGTTCTCGTCTTTGCCATTTGTTGTGTATCCTTTTATTTCCAGAACGTCATCGGTCCGCAGGCGCAAGCCAAGTTGGGAACCCTGCTTATTTCGATGAAGCAGAAATCTCCTGAAGTTGATATTCCCGAAGGAGTTTTCTATGATGAAATAGATGGTTATAACCTGAAAGTACAAAGGAAAGACCGTAAAACGGGTATGCTTTATGATGTGATCATTTATGATTTCTCCAACAACTTTGATAATGCTCGCATTATAGTTGCTGATTCGGGACGTTTGGAAATGACCGCTGATAAACAGCATCTCTACTTGCATCTGTACAGCGGCGAAATGTTTGAGAATCTGAAAGCACAGAGCATGAGTTCGAAGAATGTTCCTTACCGTCGTGAGTCTTTCCGGGAAAAGCATTCGATTATTCAGTTCGACTCAGATTTTAATATGGCTGATGCCAGCATCATGAGCAATCAGTCCACTACCAAAGATATGATAAAAATACAGGCATCTATCGATTCTATGACCGTATTGGCCGATAGTATCGGAAGACAGTATTTTGTTGAAGCAAGCAAGGGACCCTATCGTACAGCAGTCGGACTGACGAAAGAAGATACCTTGAAAATGCAGGAAGCGCAGATCCGTGACTATAATGTAGATAGTCTGTTTGAGGCTGCTACGTTGATGAATAAGCAGAAGATTATAGCATCAGCTGTTGGGCGTACAGAGAATCTGTCGAGTGACTGGGGATTTAAGAGCTTTACGATGACCCAGAATGACTTCAGTATAAGGAAACATAAAATAGAATGGCACCGGAAGATCACGATTTCTCTATCCTGTCTTTTATTCTTTTTCATTGGTGCACCTTTGGGAGGGATTATTCGTAAAGGTGGATTGGGAATGCCTGTTATTGTTTCCGTACTTACCTTTATTATTTACTATATAATAGACAACACGGGTTACAAAATGGCCCGTGATGGAAAGTGGATTGTGTGGATGGGGATGTGGATGAGTTCTGCCATTCTGGCTCCGCTTGGATATTTCCTGACTTATAAATCGAATAAAGACTCCGTTGTATTGAATACGGATGTATATATCTCTTGGTTCAAAAGAGTGTTTGGGGTACGTAGTGTCCGACATCTGTCCAAGAAGGAAGTTATTATTCATGATCCGGATTATCAACGTCTTCCGTTCGATTTGAATGGCCTTTCAGAGGAGTGTAGGGCTTATATGCAAAAGAACCGATTGGCCAAGGCACCCAATTATTTTAGCCTGTGGATGTCCGGCGGGCAAGATCAGGAAATTATCGCTATAAACAGCCGTATGGAAGCATTGGTTGATGAGATGTCTAATACCCGTTCACTGATACTACTTCAGAAGTTGGAAAAATATCCGATTATCCCTGTAAATGCGCATGTGCGCCCATTCCATAATTATTGGATTAATATGGCAATAGGAATTGTGATTCCTATTGGTCTGTTCTTTTATTTCCGGATTTGGGCTTTTCGTATACGTCTGAATAAAGACATGGAGCGGATTATCGCATTGAACCGGGATGTGGAATTGACAATAAAAGATATTAATAACGAAAACAAGATATAAAAGTATGGAACCAATCAGACTGAATACCATTGAAGAGGCGATAGCTGACTTCAAAGAAGGTAATTTTGTAATTGTGGTAGATGATGAAGATCGTGAAAATGAAGGTGATTTCATTATTGCTGCCGAGAAGATTACTCCGGAAAAAGTAAATTTCATGCTGACTCACGGTCGTGGAGTACTTTGTGCTCCAATCACAGAAGAACGTTGCGCTGAGTTGGAACTGGATATGCAGGTGTCGTCCAACACTTCAATTTACGAAACTCCGTTTACTGTTACTGTCGACTTGCTTGAGGGGTGTACAACCGGAGTTTCCATGCATGACCGTGCAATGACTATTCGCGCTTTGGCTGATCCGAAGACAAAACCTGCCGACCTAGGGCGTCCGGGACATATCAATCCTTTGCGTGCCCGCTCTCGCGGGGTACTTCGTCGTGCAGGTCATACCGAGGCAAGTGTCGATCTGGCTAAGCTTGCCGGATTATATCCTGCCGCTGCATTGATCGAAATTATCAATGAAGACGGCACCATGGCCCGTCTGCCTCAGTTGGTAGAAGTAGCCCGTCGCTTCGGATTGAAAATAATCTCCATTAAAGATCTGATTGCTTATCGTCTCCAGATGGAGTCTATTGTCGATAGAGGTGTTGAAGTGGATATGCCTACACAGTTCGGGCATTTCCGTCTGATACCTTTCCGCCAGAAATCAAATGGAATGGAACACATTGCATTGATAAAGGGAACCTGGGATACAGACGAACCGATTCTGGTGCGTGTGCACTCTTCTTGTATGACGGGTGATATCTTTGGTTCATGTCGTTGTGAGTGTGGTGAACAGCTTCACAAAGCTATGGAAATGATTGAGGCTGCCGGTAAAGGGGTGATCGTTTACATGAATCAGGAAGGTCGTGGCATCGGCCTGATGAATAAGATTGCTGCTTATAAACTTCAGGAAGAAGGTTATGACACGGTAGATGCCAATCTCCATTTGGGTTTTGATGCCGACGAACGTGATTATGGAGTCGGTGCACAGATTTTGCGTGAGATCGGAGTGAAGAAGATGAAACTGATGACTAACAATCCGGTGAAACGTATCGGTCTGGAAGCCTATGGGTTAGAGATTACCGAGAATGTGGGAATTGAGATTAAGCCGAATCCTTATAATGAACGCTACCTGAAGACTAAGAAAGATAGAATGGGTCATACGCTTCATTTTAATAAGTAAACTGTCTATTTGCTTTCATATATCAAATATTATAGTTTATTTTGCAATCAAATTCACTCAACAACAATAAAATAGATACGAAATGAACCAACTATCAGACCGTTTGAACAGCTTGTCGCCCTCGGCGACTCTTGCTATGTCGCAAAAAAGTGCTGAGCTGAAAGCTCAGGGTGTTGATGTAATTAACCTCAGTGTGGGAGAACCTGACTTCAATACTCCCGACCACATCAAAGAAGCTGCCAAGAAAGCGGTAGATGACAACTTCTCTCGCTACTCTCCGGTTCCGGGTTATCCGGCTTTGCGTAATGCTATCGTAGAGAAACTGAAGAAAGAAAACGGTCTGGAATATACAGCCGCTCAGATTTCTTGTGCAAATGGGGCAAAACAATCTGTATGTAACACTATTATGGTGTTGGTGAATCCGGGTGACGAGGTCATTGTACCTGCTCCTTATTGGGTAAGCTATCCTGAAATGGTGAAACTGGCAGAAGGTACGCCGGTGATTGTGACTGCCGGTATCGAACAGGATTTCAAAATTACTCCTGCGCAACTGGAAGCTGCCATTACTCCCAAAACCAAAGCATTGATACTTTGCTCACCGTCTAACCCGACCGGTTCGGTTTACAGCAAAGAAGAATTGGCCGGTTTGGCTGCTGTGTTGGCAAAGTATCCACAAGTCATAGTCGTTGCCGACGAGATCTATGAACACATCAATTATATCGGAAAACATCAGAGCATTGCTCAGTTCCCCGAGATGAAAGACCGTACCGTGATTGTTAACGGTGTGTCAAAGGCGTATGCGATGACCGGATGGAGAATTGGGTTCATAGCCGGTCCGGAATGGATTGTGAAGGCTTGCAATAAACTTCAGGGACAGTATACTTCAGGCCCTTGTTCGGTATCTCAGAAGGCTGCCGAGGCTGCTTATACAGGTTCTCAAGCTCCGGTTGAGGAGATGCGTCAAGCCTTCGAACGTCGTCGTGACCTGATTGTAAAATTGGCAAAGGAAGTTCCCGGATTTGAGGTAAATGTACCGGAAGGTGCTTTCTACCTGTTCCCTAAATGCAGTTCTTTCTTTGGTAAATCAGCGGGTGACCGTAAGATTGAGAATTCGGATGATCTGGCGATGTATCTGCTTGAAGATGCTCACGTAGCATGTGTAGGCGGTACTTCTTTCGGAGCTCCTGAATGCATTCGCATGAGTTATGCTACCAGCGATGAAAATATCGTTGAAGCAATTCGCCGTATTAAAGAAGCATTGGCGAAGTTGAAATAAGATTCAGCCAATCAGATAAAAAAGGAGGGTGTTATCTGTGAAAAGGTGCATCCTTCTTTACTTTTAGAGTATTTGGTTTCGATACTCTGTTCTCTAAAGAGACATTACAACACAAAATATACACAACACATGAAGAACATTTTTTTTATCTGCTTATTCTTAAGCATGAGCCTCGCCATATCCGGTAAGAAGGCTCAAGTGAGTATCTCCTGTCTGAAAACCGAGATGCTTGTAAATCCCCAAAACATTGATTGTCCCTCTCCCCGTTTGAGTTGGGAGATTTTATCTGATGTGAGAGATGTAAGACAAGTCTCCTACCATATCCTCGTATCCACTTCGTTGGAGAAATTAAACCGGGAAGAAGGTGATTTGTGGGATACGGGTGATGTGGCGTCCGATCAGTCCGCATATATTTCGTATGGCGGCGATATGCTTGATAGCCGTATCCAATGTTATTGGAAAGTGAGGGTAAAAACCAATAAAGGTATTTCCGCTTGGAGTGAACCTGCCAGTTGGGAGATGGGACTGTTGCATCCGTCGGACTGGCAGGCTGTGTGGATAGGGAGAGCTTTTCCACAAGATAAACTGGAGGGGAATACCCGAGTCCCTGCCCGTTATCTGCGCAAACCTTTCAATTTGAACTCGAAGAAAGTGAGAAAGGCTACCCTGTACATTTGCGGATTAGGATTTTATGAGGCCTATATTAACGGAAAGAAGATTGGAGATCAGGTATTGGCTCCTACGCCTACGGATTATTCCAAATCGGTGAAGTATAATCGGTTTGATGTGACCGGACAATTATTAAAGGGAGCTAATGCCATCGGTGTCATCTTGGGCAACGGACGGTATACTTCGATGCGTATGCCGGGAGTGCGGCATTTTGATGTACCTAAAATGATCGCCCAACTTGAGGTATACTATGAAGATGGAGAGAAACGGGTGATTGCGAGCGATGCTTCCTGGAAAATAACGGCCGAAGGTCCCATCGGGACAAATAATGAGTTTGACGGTGAAGAGTATGATGCAAGAAAAGAGATGCCGGGATGGAATACATATCCGTTTGATGATACGAAATGGCTTCAGGCAGAAGTTGTAAGCCTGCCGGGAGGAAAGTTGGAGGCCCAACTCAATCGTAATATGAAAGTGATGGATACCGTGAAACCTATCGGTATTACCGAATCGGCTCCCGGAGTATATATTCTGGATATGGGACAAAATATGGTCGGTTGGCTTCGCATGAAAGTAAAGGGGCAATCCGGCGATACGTTGAAACTGCGTTTTGCCGAGTTGTTGCAGAAAGACGGTTCTATTTATACGGCAAATCTGCGAACGGCACATTCGGCAGATACCTATATCTTAAAGGGAAATTCTATGGAAGAGTGGCAACCGACTTTTACTTATCATGGATTTCGTTTTGTTGAATTGACGGGTTTCAGGGAAAAACCTTCTCTATCCGACTTCGAGGGACAAGTGATTTATGATGAAATGGAGACTACGGGTAATCTGGAAACCTCCGACCCGATGATCAACCGGATTTACAAGAACGCTTATTGGGGTATACGCGGTAATTATCGCGGCATGCCTACCGACTGTCCGCAGCGTGACGAACGTATGGGGTGGCTGGGTGACCGTGCGGTTGGTTCGCAAGGAGAAAGTTATATTTTTAATAATCATCTTCTTTACGCCAAATGGCTCGATGATATTGAACAGGCGCAGAAAGAAAATGGAGCTGTACCCGATGTGGCTCCTAACTACTGGGACGTTTGCACTGACAATATGACCTGGCCCGGTGCCTATTTAATCATAGCAAATATGCTTTATGATCAGTTTGGCGATAAACAACCCATCATCAAACATTATCCTTCGATGAAGAAGTGGATGCGTTATATGAAAGATAAGTATATGGTAGATCATATTATGACGAAAGATAATTTTGGAGACTGGTGTATGCCTCCCGAATCTCCCGAACTGATCCACTCTAAAGATCCTTCACGTATCACGGAAGCTGCGGTGCTGGGAACAACCTTTTATTATTATTTGTCCAATTTGATGGTACGGTTTGCAGCGTTGGCCGGTTATCCGCAGGATGCTGACAATTTTCGGAAAGAGAGTGAACTGGTTAAAGAAGCTTTTAATTCAAAATACCTTCATACGGAATTGGGGTATTATAGCAACAATACAGTTACTGCAAATATCCTTTCCCTGCGGTTCGGCATGGTTCCTGAGGCTTATAAGGAAGTCGTGTTCCGGAATATAGTTGAGAAAACAATGAAAGATTTCAATGGGCATGTCAGTACCGGCCTGGTCGGTATCCAGCAGTTGATGCGCGGACTATCGGATTATGGAAGAACTGACCTCGCCTATCGGATAGCGACTAACCGGACTTATCCGAGTTGGGGATATATGGTAGATAATGGGGCAACCACAATCTGGGAGTTGTGGAATGGTAATACAGCCGACCCGGCTATGAATTCTGCCAACCATGTGATGCTGTTGGGCGATCTGATTGTATGGGCATATGGCTATCTGGGAGGTATTAGCAATGCTCCCGGGAGTGTCGGTTTTAAACAGATACAGCTAAAGCCTTACCCGGTAGATGGCCTCGATTTTGTGAATACTTCGTTTCACTCTATCTACGGTGAGGTGAGAAGTCATTGGAAAAAAGAGGACGGTTCGTTCTGTTGGGACATCTCGGTGCCGTGCAATACTTCTGCTTTGGTTTATGTGCCGGTAGCAGATAAAAGTATCGATCCGAAAGAAAAGAAGCGGATCGTCGGAGAGGGGGGGACTTTTCTCCGGATGGAAGGTAGTTATGCTGTCTTTAGCTTTCCTTCGGGAAGTTATCGATTGAAGACGCGGTTATAATTTGCCAAACGTCTGAAAAGAAATAAATAAAGGCTGCTTTCCATTAGGAAGGCAGCCTTTATCTTTGTTGTTGGGGATTGTATTATTCAGCTGGGTGAATTGCTTCAGAAGGACATACATCTGCGCAAGTACCACAATCTGTACACTGCTCAGGATCAATTGAGTAAATATCACCTTCAGAGATAGCGCCAACCGGACACTCGTCAATACAAGTTCCGCAAGCAATACAATCTTCACTAATTACGTAAGCCATTTTGTTTGATATTTTAATTATTAGTACTAATTTGTAGGTACAAAAATAGAGTTTTTAATCATTAGTTGGTATCGTTTTTGATTAAAATGTTTTAATTTGTATATCTTCTAAATAAGGAAAACACTATTTTTGCATTGATTATTAAATACGTATGCAATTATGCCTTTAAATTTACCCGATAAGCTTCCTGCGATAGAACTATTAAAAGAGGAGAATATCTTTGTGATAGATAACTCCCGCGCAACACAACAAGACATCCGTCCGCTACGAATTGTTATCCTCAACCTGATGCCGTTGAAGATTACGACAGAAACAGACTTGGTGCGTTTACTCTCAAACACTCCGCTTCAGGTGGAAATTTCTTTTATGAAGATTAAAAGCCACACCTCGAAGAATACACCGATAGAGCACATGAAAACATTTTATACCGACTTCGACAAGATGAGAGAAGACAGGTATGACGGTATGATTATCACCGGTGCACCGGTAGAGCAAATGGATTTTGAGGAAGTGAACTATTGGGATGAAATAACGGAGATATTCGACTGGGCACGTACCCATGTCACCTCCACACTCTATATTTGTTGGGCAGCACAGGCGGGACTGTATCATCATTACGGTATCCCCAAGTATGCTTTGGATAAGAAAATGTTCGGCATTTTCAAGCATCGCACGCTGCTTCCGCTGCATCCCATCTTCCGTGGCTTCGATGATGAATTCTATGTGCCCCATAGCCGGCATACGGAAGTGCGAAAGGAAGATATACTGAAAGTACCGGAATTGACATTACTTTCCGAGTCGGATGATTCGGGGGTATATATGGTGGTAGCCCGTGGCGGGCGTGAGTTTTTTGTTACCGGGCACTCCGAGTACTCTCCACTGACACTGGATACGGAATATCGCCGGGATGTTTCGAAAGGGCTTCCCATCGAGATTCCCCGTAACTATTACGTGAATGATGATCCGGACAAAGGACCGCTGGTGCGTTGGCGCGGACATGCCAACCTGTTGTTCTCCAATTGGCTGAACTATTTCGTCTATCAGGAGACTCCTTATAATATTGAAGATATCCGATGATAAAACAACGTAAAATAGAATTGCTGGCTCCGGCCAAAAATCTGGAATGTGGCATAGCTGCTATTGATCATGGAGCGGATGCTGTGTATATCGGTGCGCCGAAGTTTGGTGCCCGCGCGGCGGCAGTCAATTCATTGGAGGACATAGCTGCTTTGGTAGAGTATGCCCATCTGTACAATGCCCGGATTTATGTGACAGTCAATACTATCTTGAAAGATGAAGAACTGCAAGAGACGGAGAAGATGATTTGGGCTTTGTTCCGTGCCGGTGTAGATGCACTGATTGTGCAGGATATGGGAATCACCGGCCTGAATCTGCCGCCTATTCCGCTGCACGCCAGTACCCAGATGGATAACCGTACGGTGGAGAAGGTGCGATTTCTGGCTGATGCCGGTTTCCGGCAAGTGGTGTTAGCGCGCGAACTTTCGCTGCGTGAGATCAGCAAGATACACGAAGCTTGTCCGGATGTACCTTTGGAAATATTCGTGCATGGAGCTCTCTGCGTCAGCTATAGCGGGCAGTGTTATGTCAGTCAGGCTTGTTTCGGGCGTAGCGCCAACCGGGGCGAATGTGCCCAGTTTTGCCGTTTGCCGTTCAGTCTGGTCGATGCTGAGGGACGGGTGATCGTGAAGGACAAGCACCTCCTTTCACTCAAAGACCTCAATCAGAGTGACGAATTGGAAGCACTGCTCGATGCCGGTGCCTCTTCTTTCAAGATAGAGGGACGACTGAAGGATGTCTCTTATGTAAAGAATGTGACGGCTGCCTATCGCCGGAAGCTGGATGCCATCTTTGCCCGCCGCAAAGAGTACGTGCGTGCCTCGTCCGGGAGTTGCCGTTATGCCTTTAACCCTCAGCTCGACAAGAGTTTCAGCCGGGGCTTTACCCATTATTACCTGCATGGACGTACCAAGGACGTTTTTTCGTTCGACACCCCTAAGTCGTTGGGCGAGGAGATGGGTACGATGAAAGAGGCAAGAGGAAACTATCTGACCGTAGCGGGATTGAAATCTTTTAATAACGGTGACGGGGTGTGCTACATTGATGAGCAAGGCAGGCTGCAAGGCTTCCGCATCAACCGGGTGGAGGGCAATAAGCTTTATCCGCAGGAGATGCCCCGTATCAAGCCCCGTACGGTGTTATATCGAAATTTCGATCAGGAGTTCGAAAAGATTCTGGCTCGTAAGTCGTCCGAGCGCAGGATAGCTGTGTCTGTCCGATTGACGGATACTCCTTTCGGATTCGCCCTGACACTGACAGATGAAGATGATAACAGTGTAACCCTGTCTCTGGCACGTGAGAAAGAGCCGGCACGTACACCACAGGAAGAGAATTTGAAAACACAGTTGGCTAAGTTTGGCAACACCCCTTTCGAAGCGGTACGCATCGATATCGATTTTGCCGGGAACTGGTTTCTACCTGCTTCGGTACTCGCCGATTTTCGCCGGCAGGCCGTTGAGAAACTGATTTCCGCCCGCCGTATCAATTATCGGAGGGAATTATTTGTACTGAAACCTACCGCTCATGCCTTTCCACAAAGCACGCTTACCTATCTGGGAAATGTGATGAATGCACAAGCCGTTTCTTTCTATGCCGGGCACGGCGTGGCAAGCATCGCTCCTGCTTTTGAGCGGGCACCGGCAGAAAAGGCGGTATTGATGTTTTGCAAACATTGCCTGCGCTACAGCATGGGATGGTGTCCTGTCCATCAACGGGAACGCTCTCCGTACCGTGAGCCTTATTATCTGGTGTCGACAGATGGTAAACGCTTCCGCCTCGAGTTTGACTGTAAGAACTGCCAAATGAAAGTGAATGCCGTATGAGAGAGAAGGTCCGGTTCTGCGTAGCCTTGTGTTGTTCGGTGGTCATGGTTCTGTTGGCCTCTTGCCGTTATTCCCTGTCCGATCTTCCGGCGGAGGGAATGAGCCGGAAGACCAAAGACTCTCTGACTTACCTTTCCAAGTATCATTATACGTGGAATACGAACCTGGAGGTGTTGGACGATTCGGTTCGTCTGGAATATCTTCCGTTGAAGGATGCCTATGTCAATCTGTATAAAGGTGACCGTGTGGTTGTGGCAGAGTTTTCTGTCCATCCGCAGGACAGTGTAGACAGTATTTGGGTAAAAGTAGCCCATTCTCAGGAAGTGCAGGGGTGGGTACGCAATAAAGAGTTGGTGCGTTTGTTCGTACCGACTGATAGTATTTCGCAGTTCATCCATCTGTTCAGCGATACCCACGCTTCATATTTCGTTTTCATATTCGCCTTGTTTGTCGGGGTCTATCTGCTCCGTGCTTTTATGAAGAAGCGGTTACAGATGGTTTACTTTAATGATATCGACAGCGTCTATCCGTTGTTTCTTTGCCTGTTGATGGCATTCAGCGCTACAGTCTACGAGACGATGCAGGTGTTTGTACCCGACACCTGGGAGCATTTTTACTTCAATCCCACCTTGTCGCCGTTCAAGGTGCCTTTCATTCTTTCGGTATTCCTGACCGGCATTTGGCTGTTTATCATCGTCACTTTGGCCGTACTTGATGATCTGTTCCGTCAGCTTACTCCTGCCGCTGCTGTTTTCTACTTGCTGGGACTGATGTCGTGCTGCATTTTTTGTTACTTCTTCTTTATTCTCACCACTCACATCTATATCGGCTATTTCTTTTTGGCCTGTTTCATCTGGCTTTTTGTAAAGAAAGTACGTAGGGGCTCCGGCTATAAATACCGTTGTGGGAACTGTGGACAAAAGCTTCGGGAGAAAGGGCAATGTCCTCACTGTGGGGCTGTTAACGAATAAATCGGGAATGTGGTATGAATGTTGGGGAGGTACTCTCCGTTGGTTTAAAACCAAGAGGAGTTTACCCAGAAAGGTAAGGGGCATTGGTTTTGAACCAACACCCCTTACCTTTTAAATTAAAAATTAGTCGATCTTATGTCTGGTTTTATTATATTAGAATCGGCATCTTATGTCTACCCCGAAGTGTACCGGACGTCCTTTCTGCATAAATCCGTTGCCCATCGATTCGAAGTAGAAAGTAGCATACTTCTTATCCAGCGCATTGCGAACCCAGAAGTCGATTTGTCCGTTCCCCTTCGCCAGGCTGACACGGCTATTCAGCGTTCCGTAGAATGACTGGCTTACATCGTTTTGCTCTGTCCAGTAGATGCGTCCGGCACCATTATAATTCACGTTCACCTGTACACGGTCCAGCCAGTGGCGGGGAGCAATGCGAAAGATGTATTGCCCACCCACGTTGAGGGTATGTTTCGGAACGAAAGGTACATAATTGCCGTCATAGCTGATTTCATTTTGTCCCCGGTCGATGGTTTTATAATCGGTGAACGTGGCATACGTATATCCGTAGCTTGCGTTCATGCTGAGAGCATCGGTCAGGTTAGCACGCAGTGCCGCTTCAGCCCCATAGCTCCGGCTTTTGCCAGCATTGACCGTAATACGCCCCAATCCGCTTTTGGCAAACTGGGCGATTTGCTGATCACGTGTATCCATCAGGAAGGCGGCAAGATCCATCCACAGCTTACCTTCCCACAGAGTGAGGTGACTACCCACTTCGTAATTCCAGGAATATTCGGGCTTGTAGATGGTCGATGCTTTCGGATCCGCATTCTCACCCGCATCCGGAATATTCGACAAGATGCGGTCCGCGATGGCCTGTGGCATGCCTTGAGTCACAAGGCGGTCGAAGATCTGTTTCGTGCCTGCCTTGATCTGTCCCTGCATGTCGTTTTGCATATTACCCTGTATCAGATCCGAGAACATCTGTATATTGTATCCTCCCGAACGGTATCCGCGTGATACGGTGGCATATACGTTGTTACCCTTCTTCCATTCGTATTGCAGGGCGAACTTGGGTAATAGCTGCAGATAGTCGTTGCTGAACTTGCCGTTCAGGCGTGGTGAACTGGTCTGTTCCAGGCGAACAGGCATGAAAGGGCTTGTCATGTTGAACTGATAGTCAATGGTACTGCCCGAGTTGTATTTCATCCAGTTCTTTTCGTAGTCCAGACGCAGTCCTACGGTAGCCGAAAGCCCTTCTATCAGCAAGTCACGGAAGGTGGACTGATGATAGACTGCTCCACTGAGGATCGGTGTGTGGAAGCGTCCGTCCACCAACAACGTAGGGTTCGTGATGTTCAGGTTCATTTTCATGCCCATCGCCGATAGATCGGGGAAGTGACTGTTGATGCCTTTCTCCAGCATTTCTGTCACCCCGTCTTCCTTGAATGTAACCGGTCCGTTGGTGGTGAGCCACTGATAGAACCCGAAGGCACCTGTGGTCCATTCCCAGCGTCGTCCGGATTTCGATTTGAGGACGATTTCTTCGGAGATCGTGGTCAGCTTCTGCTTCTGTTCCAGCACATAGATATTGGCAGGAGAGAAGTCTTGATCGATAAACATACGGTCACGTAAGTGTTGCAGTCCCGTTACCGAACTCAGTGTGAAGTGGTCTCCCTGATATTCCAGATTCAACCCTGTATTCAGCAGATTGCGATAGTAACTGCTGGGATCATTGTAGGCCGGTTTCAGGTAGGTTCCCGTGTGCTTGTCATAAGCTCCGTAAGCATATCCTCCCTGATCGCTGTACTCATAGCTGACGTTCAAGTCCAGCTTCATGTTCTCGCTGGGCAGGTAGATGCCTCGGAACCGTCCTCCGGCAGCTTGGCTTTTGTCTATCTTTTTGTTAAGGTAGGTATTCTTGAAAAAACCTCCTCCGTATTCATAAAATGCTCCGGTGGAGAAGGCAAACTGATTCGACATGCGGTGATAGTGAGTCACGGAAGCATTGTAATTATCGTAAGTCCCGGCACTCAGTCGAAGGTCGGTGCCTTGATAACTGAAAGGCGATTTGGTGTGTACCTTGATCAGTCCTCCCATGGTGTTGCGTCCATAGAGGGTTCCCTGCGGACCGCGCAACACGTCGATGCGCTCAATGTCGGCATAGTTGAAGTCGAAAGCTGATTTGTCGATGTAAGGGACATTGTCTACGTACAAACCCACTGACGGTGTATTGATGCGTGAACCGATCCCACGGATGTAGATGGCGGAAGTCAGTTTCGAGCCATAGTCGGGGATGAAGATATTCGGAACAAGTGCCGTCAGGCTCTTGATGGAGTTCACCTGATTGGCCTGCATATCCTGTTGTGAGAGCATGGTTACCGCGGTTGGCTGTTCGCGTAGTTTGCGGTTTTCTTTCGGAGCTGCGATAACTACAATCTCTTCCACATCTATCACTTTCAGTGTGTCTTTCGGAAGCTCTTCAGCCCATGTGCCACCGGCAGAAAAGAGGGCAAGGGCAATAAGAATACTGTTTTTCTTCATGTGCTGTATCTTTTCATTGATTCGTTTGCAAAGATGCAGCAAAAAATGTTAAACGGCAATCCTCATTTATTAGGATATATGCTTTCACCATGGATTCACCACATAGTTCGCTATATGCGGTCTGCCTCCACATACCCGTTCATCACCGCATAGATGGTTAGGCCCGAAACCGATTTGATGCCCAGCTTTTCGGTAATGTTCTTCCGATGCGTGATTACGGTGGTCAGGCCGATATTCAGTTTGTCCGCGATCTCTTTGTTGATCAGTCCTTTGGTGATCAGGACCAGAACCTCGATTTCGCGTGCCGAGAGTTCGTGTCCGGTGGTCGGCGGGGTAGGAGGCATGTCCTTTACCGGATAGCCGTCATGGTGTGCATGCTGGTGGAGCTTCAGGATGTCTTTCACCAACTGTTCCTCTGCCTGGTAGATGTTGAGTATGGGGACGCCGGAGAGTTGGAACTGGTGGCTGTCTCCCGCCAACACGATGGTTTTCCGCTTTCGGGGGAGGAAGAAAGCGTTGTGCTCCACATAAATCTGTGCCGAGATGAAGTAGTGGGCATACATGTCCGGGGTGTCATCTGTCAGTTCGCCGAAGCTATGGAACGTGCGGATGACTGCCATAGGGATCATTCTCTCCAGGATTGTTTTCAGTCCCAGGCTGGTGAGGGTGTTCGCCTCTACGATAGCTATTTCTGGTTGGTGATTCATCATAAGTCTATGGATTCATAAATTGTGCTACTGCTTCTGCGCATCGTTCTCCATCGATTCCCGCCGAGACGATGCCGCCCGCATAACCGGCTCCTTCGCCACAGGGGAAGAGACCGCGTAAGGTGATGTGTTGCAGGGTATCCTTGTCTCGTACGATGCGGACCGGAGAAGAGGTACGGGTCTCTACCCCTATCATTACGGCTTCGTTGGTCAGGAAACCGTGGCTGCTGCGCCCGAACTGTTGGAAGCCTTGTGACAGTCGTCCGGCAATGAATTCCGGCATCCAGAAATGCAAGGGAGAGGATATCAATCCGGGGCTGTACGAAGACTCCGGCAAGTCGTAACTCAGTTTCTTGCGTGTAAAGTCCACCATGCGTTGTGCGGGTGCCGTTTGGCGTCTGCCTCCTTGCAACCAACACTGGCGTTCCAACTCTTCCTGGAAGTGCAGCACAGCCAGTTCGGGGAAGGTTTCTTCTGCTTCACTGTTTACCGTTAACCGTTTATCGTTGATGATGTCTTCCGGTTGTATCTCCACTACCATTCCCGAGTTACTCCACCGGGATCCGCGATTGGATGGCGACATTCCGTTGACTACCACCTGTTCGGGACCGCTGGCCGCCGGTACGATGAATCCCCCGGGACACATGCAGAAACTGTATACTCCGCGGCCGTCCACTTGTGTGACGAAACTGTATTCGGCAGCCGGCAGGTATTTACCTCTTCCGCTCCGGTTGTGGTATTGTATTTGGTCTATCAATCCTGCAGGATGTTCCAGACGCACTCCGACGGCTATTCCTTTGGCTTCGATAGTCACGTTGTTGGCGGCCAGCCAGCGATATACATCTCTTGCCGAATGACCTGTTGCCAGGATGACCGGACCGAGGAATGTTTCGCCCGTATTCGTCTCTATTCCTTTCACTTCTCCCTGTTCGATGATCAATGCATCCATCCGTGTCTTGAAGTGTACCTCGCCTCCACATTCAATAATCGTATTGCGCATATTCTCTATCACCCGTGGCAGCTTGTCCGTGCCGATATGCGGATGGGCATCTACCAGAATGGCCGTAGAAGCACCATGTTGGCAGAATACATTGAGTATCTTGTCCACATTCCCGCGCTTCTTGCTTCGGGTATACAGCTTTCCGTCCGAGTATGCACCGGCTCCTCCTTCACCGAAACTGTAGTTCGATTCTGGGTCTACCCGATGCTCCCGGCTGATCTGTGCCAGGTCTTTCTTACGTTCGCGCACATCCTTACCACGCTCCACGACGACAGGACGCAGCCCCAGTTCTATCAGCCGTAATGCGGCAAACAGTCCTCCGGGGCCTGCACCTACCACAATAACCTGCGGTTTTCCTTCCACATTATTATATATAGTATGTTCGTACTCATCGTCCTTAGGCATTTCGTTCAGGTATACCCGAACTTTGAGATTGACGTAGATCGTGCGTTGGCGGGCATCAATACTCCGTTTCAGTGTACGCAGGGCGGTAATATCGCGCTGATTCAGTCCTTTCTCCTGTGAAAGGTATGCTTTGAGTTGCTGCTCGCTGGCGGCAATTTCGGGGAGGATGCGGAGTTGGTATTCTTGTATCATGGTTTACCACAGAGTGACACAGAGTTTCACTGAGTCTTTTTTAATTAAACAATATATCTTCTGATGCCTTCTTTGAGGCTTCTTACATTAAAATTGATAAGCAGGCCATATTTGATTCCTGATAGTTTTAAATAGGTTATTAGCTGTGCGGTGTGAACGGGATGTAATTCTTCTACAGCTTTTATCTCTATTATAACAGCATTGTTGACTACAATATCCAATCTGTAACCTGCATCTACTTTAATGTTTTTATATACTACGGGTAGTGCTTTCTGTTTTTCTACGTTTAATCCACATTGGATTAATTCGTAGCATAAGCATTCTTCATAAGCACTTTCTAGTAATCCGGGTCCTAAAACAGTATGTACTTCATAAGCTTTCTTTAGTATCAGTCCTGTTAATTCATTTATCTCCATGTTTTAATGTTTAATGGTAAGAACTCTGTGTGACTCCGTGTTCTCTGTGGTGAACTCACCCGAAGAGCGTCCGGAATGCTTCTTCCACCTTTCTTACCGGAACCAGTTCTATCCTCAGCTTCTTTGTATCGATGCCCTGCATGTTGTATTTAGGTAGGATGAACCGTTTGAACCCGAGCTTCTCAGCTTCACCGATACGTTGTTCGATCCGGTTTACCGGACGGATTTCACCGGATAATCCGATTTCTCCGGCCATGCAAACCTCAGGTTCGATGGCAGCATCCATATTGGATGAAAGGATGGCACTGATAACAGCCAGGTCGATGGCAGGGTCGTTAACCTTCAGTCCTCCGGCAATATTTAGAAAGACATCTTTTTGTGCCAGCTTAAATCCGACACGTTTCTCTAATACGGCCAGCAGCATGTTCATGCGGCGAATATCGAATCCCGTTGCCGAACGTTGCGGATTGCCGTAAACCGCAGAGCTGACAAGTGCTTGCGTCTCTATCAGGAAGGGTCTTACCCCTTCGATGGCAGATGCGATAGCTACCCCGCTCATGCCTTCGTGGTCCTGCGACAGTAACAATTCCGAAGGGTTGCTGACTTGGCGAAGCCCGTCTTGACGCATTTCATAGATGCCCAATTCAGCGGTACTTCCAAAGCGGTTCTTGATGCTGCGCAGGATACGGTACATATAATGCTGGTCTCCCTCGAATTGGAGTACGGTGTCTACGATGTGCTCTAGAACCTTCGGTCCGGCAATGCTGCCTTCTTTGTTGATATGCCCGATCAGCAACACCGGGGTATGCGTCTCTTTGGCAAAACGGAGGATGGATGCCGAGCACTCCCGGACTTGCGCGATGCTTCCCGGTGACGATTCGATGCTTTCGGTCGATATCGTCTGTATGGAGTCGATGATTACTAGGTCCGGACGTGTATTCTTGATATGTACATAGATCTGTTCCAACGATGTTTCGCAGACAATCAGACAGTCGCTCGAAGTTCGGGTTAACCGGTCGGCACGAAGTTTCAGTTGCCTTGCGCTCTCTTCTCCCGAGATGTAGAGTATCCTCCGCTCAGGCATGTGGAGCACGGTTTGAAGCACCAGTGTGGACTTCCCGATGCCGGGTTCGCCACCGATCAGTACCAGCGATCCGGGTACCAGCCCGCCTCCCAGTACCCGGTTCAGCTCCTCGTCGTGCATGTCGATGCGGGGTTCTTCATCTGCTTCGATCTCGCTCAGGGTGACGGGTTTGGCTTTGGGCGATTCGATGCCAGATACCGGACGTTTATTCGGAACTTCCTTGCGGACAATCTCTTCTACATAGGTATTCCATTCGCCACACGAAGGACATTTGCCCACCCATTTGGGTGATTCCTGTCCGCAGTTACTGCATACATAAACGGTTTTCTCTTTTGCCATTGATCTCTTGATAAATAGGTCTCAAAGTTACGCATTTCGTCTTTTTCTGCCAAACAGAATATAGCTTTTGACTCCTGAACCCCGTGAAGTCGTTTTTCTTTTTGATAAAGCCTCTGACCGATTGTCAGTGAAATGGATGGATTACTGACTCTATGGAGCGTATCATGCGGTTTCGCTGACAAGCTCTGTGTAGAAAGACAGTGATCCGGAAATGGAATCCGGATAAATACTCCCGGATAACTGCATATCCGTCACTTCTGTTATCGGTTTATTGGGGTTTGGATCTCCGGATTATTAACTTCGTGCCGATAAACTGTTAACTTCATCGGAATACGATGTTAACTTCCTGCAAATAGAGTGTTAACTTCCTGTAGACAGAGGCTTCGTTTCTTGAAAGGAGAGCCTTGCCTTAAAGGATTTTCCGGTATCTTTCCGTCTGCTTTGCCCCTTGGCGGATACTGCCGCGAGATGGCATAAAGAATCTGTTTTTGCTTCCGGGCGTTGTCGGAGATAGTACGAAGAGGTATTGTTTTGACTTTTGGCGAGAAATTCTGAATATACCTGTCAAACTGATAATTGCCCGAATGGCGTGGATGCGTTTTTTTCGTACTCCGTCGGCATCTGTTCGGAAAAACGGATTCTGAGGCCTCCTGAATATCATTTTGACAAATCGATACTAATCTCTCCTGCCATCGACTCGTTCATCCTCCGGCGTACTTCGTCCGGCGAATATCCGTGTCCTAACAGAAACATCAGTTTGGTTACGGCCGATTCGGTAGTACTGTCGTGTCCACTGACGATGCCCGCCTTCAGCAGATGATATCCCGTTTCGTAACGTTCCATCTCTACGGTACCGGCGCTACATTGGGTTACGTTGACAATGACAACACCTCGTTCGCTGGCATCACGAAGCCTCCGCAGAAACCACTCCTTGCGGGAAGCGTTGCCCGAACCATACGTTTCGAGTACCACTGCCTTCAATCCTTCGATGGCGAGTGTAGCGGCTACGACATTCTCTTGTATGCCCGGAAAGAGTTTGAGGATAGCTATATTGGTGTCCAGCAGATAGTGAGGATGCAGTTCGCGTTTCTCCCCTTCAATGTGAATCTGCACATTGTTGTATTTAATATGTATCCCTGCTTCTGCCAGTACCGGATAATTGAATGAACGGAAGGCGTTGAAATTTTCCGCACTCATTTTGGTCGTACGATTGCCACGCATTAACCGGTTTTCGAAAAATATACATACTTCAGGAACCATGGGATTACCGCTTCTGTCGCGTGCCGATGCTATTTCGATGCTGGTCATCAGATTCTCCTTGCCATCGGTACGAAGCACTCCTATGGGCAGTTGTGAACCTGTCAGGATAACCGGTTTGTCGAGTCCTTCGAGCATGAAGCTGAGGGCTGAAGCGGTGAAGGCCATCGTATCCGTACCATGCAGGATGACAAAGCCGGTGTACTGGTGGTAGTGTTCACTGATGACGTGTACCAGTTTCCTCCAGGCTTCCGGTTCCATGTCCGAAGAGTCCATAGGCGGATCGAATTGGTAAGAGTCTATCGGGAAGGTAAACTTCTGAAGTTCGGGTACATGCTTCTGCAATTGCTCGAAATTGAAGTTTTCGAGTGCTCCGGTTTCAGGGTTTTCTATCATACCGATGGTTCCGCCCGTGTATATTAACAATATGGAAGTATCTGATGGGTTCATAGTCCTTAAATGAAGAATGTATTGTTGCAAAGATAATGATATATCTTGTAAATGGCAGCAAAGTGTCAAGAAAGTGATCCGCTTTATCCGGAGAAAAAGCAATGGGCACTATAAAAATGTAATTGTCCTATGTTACATTTTTACCCCTCTTTCTGGGGCTTTCTGTGCTTTTATCGCAAAATAATCGCAAAAAGTGATAGATTGAATGAAATTATTCTTATTTTTGCAACATCTTATCAAAATCGAACGTAGAAACAGAAACAATGATGCAATGCTATCCACATACAGTCACATCGATGTGTACCATGATTGGGACACAGGGGACAATGGGGATGACCCCTAGGGGTTAATATATAGTATGATGTGTATCTACGTGATTCACGCTTACAGGAAGTAAGCAAAACTCAATTTTATATTTTATTATTCGTATCAACAAAGATGGTTTTGTATGCCTGAAAGAGCGTACAAGGCATTCCATTAAATAAGTATCTGCATGAAAGTAATGAAATTCGGCGGAACGTCCGTAGGTTCCGTGAACAGCATTTTAAGCGTAAAGAAAATCGTAGAGTCTGCCGGTGAACCGGTAATCGTAGTAGTGTCTGCATTGGGCGGGATCACTGACCAGTTGATCAGTACCTCCCGAATGGCCGCCATGGGTGATGCAGCTTACGAAGGGGCATACCGGGAAATAGTTCGCCGCCACGAAGAGATGGTGCAGGGAGTGATTCCTGCCGGAGAGACTCAGACCCTGTTGCACTATCAGGTGAATGAATTGCTCGACGAACTGAAAGATATCTTTCAGGGTATTTATCTGATTAAAGATCTTTCTCCGAAAACGTCCGATACCATTGTCAGTTATGGTGAACGTCTGTCTTCACTGATTGCGTCAAGACTGATCCAAGGGGCTGTATGGTTCGACTCACGTACTTTTATCAAGACAGAAAAGAAACATAATAAACATACACTGGACACGGAACTGACCAATCGGTTGGTGCGGGAGGCTTTCAAAGAAATCCCCCGGGTTTCGCTGGTACCCGGATTCATCTCTTCGGATAAGGTTTCGGGAGACGTAACGAATCTGGGCAGGGGCGGTTCCGACTATACCGCAGCTGTTATTGCCGCAGCTCTCGATGCCGATAGTCTGGAGATTTGGACGGATGTAGACGGCTTCATGACAGCCGACCCGCGTGTGATCAGTACGGCCTATACTATCAGCGAGCTGACTTATGTAGAGGCTACCGAACTTTGTAATTTCGGTGCAAAAGTGGTGTATCCGCCTACCATCTATCCGGTATGTCACAAAAACATACCGATCCTGATTAAGAATACTTTCAACCCGGATGCCCAGGGAACGGTGATCAAACAACACGTAGACCACACGAAGAGCAAAGCCATCAAAGGGATTTCGTCCATCAACGACACGAGCCTGATTACCGTACAGGGTTTAGGTATGGTGGGCGTGATTGGTGTCAACTACCGCATCTTTAAGGCGCTGGCAAAGAATGGAATCAGTGTGTTCCTCGTTTCGCAGGCTTCATCGGAGAACAGTACCTCTATCGGTGTACGTAATGCCGATGCCGATCTGGCTTGCGAAGTGCTGAACGAAGAGTTTGCCAAAGAGATCGAAATGGGTGAGATTTCGCCTATCCAGGCAGAGAAGAACCTGGCTACGGTAGCTATCGTGGGTGAGAACATGAAACATACGCCGGGCATTGCCGGAAAGCTGTTCGGTACGCTGGGACGAAATGGCATCAATGTGATAGCCTGTGCACAGGGAGCTTCCGAGACCAACATCTCGTTTGTTGTCGATTCAAAGTCGTTGCGTAAATCGCTGAATGTGATTCACGACTCGTTCTTCCTCTCCGAATATCAGGTGCTCAACCTCTTTATCTGCGGTGTGGGCACGGTGGGAGGAAGTCTTGTCGAGCAGATCCGCCAGCAGCAGAAGAAGCTGATGGTGGAAAATGGCCTGAAACTCCATGTGGTAGGTATTATCGATGCGACGAAGGCGATGTTCAGCCGTGCCGGATTCGATCTGGCCAACTATCGCGAAGAGCTGAAGGAGAAGGGAGTGGACAGTTCGCTGGATACTATACGTGACGAGATTATCGGCATGAATATATTCAATTCGGTATTTGTGGATTGTACGGCCAGTCCGGACATAGCCTCTCTATATAAGGACTTCCTGCAACATAACATTTCTGTGGTGGCGGCCAATAAGATTGCTGCTTCATCGGCTTACGAGAATTACCGTGAACTGAAGCTGATAGCCCGCCAGCGTGGTGTGAAATATCTGTTTGAAACCAACGTGGGGGCCGGACTTCCGATTATCAATACCATCAATGACCTGATACATAGCGGTGATAAGATTCTGAAGATCGAGGCAGTGCTTTCGGGTACGCTGAACTATATTTTCAATAAGATCAGTGCCGATGTTCCCTTCAGCCGTACCATCAAGATGGCGCAGGAAGAGCGTTATTCGGAACCCGATCCGCGCATTGACTTGAGCGGTAAGGACGTGATCCGTAAGCTCGTGATCCTGGCGCGTGAGGCCGGATACAAGCTGGAACAGGAAGACGTGGAGAAAAATCTTTTCGTACCGAATGACTTCTTTGAAGGTTCACTGGAAGACTTCTGGAAAAAAGTGCCTAGTCTGGATGCTGATTTCGAAGCTCGCCGCAAGGTGCTCGAGAGTGAGAATAAACATTGGCGTTTCGTTGCCAAGCTGGAGAACGGCAAAGCATCCGTCGGTTTGCAGGAAGTGGACCGCAACCATCCTTTCTACGGACTGGAAGGCAGCAATAACATCATCTTGCTTACCACCGAACGCTATAAAGAATATCCGATGATGATTCAGGGATACGGTGCGGGTGCCGGAGTGACGGCGGCCGGTGTATTTGCTGACATTATGAGCATTGCAAACGTATAAAAAAGAAGCTTATGAAACACATCATCATACTGGGTGACGGAATGGCCGACTGGGCTGTAAAGTCGTTGGGAGACAAGACGCTCCTGCAATATGCAAAAACGCCTTATATGGATAAACTGGCCCGTATGGGACGGAACGGACGGTTGATAACCGTAGCCGACGGGTTCCATCCGGGAAGTGAAGTAGCCAATATGTCGGTCCTGGGATACAATCTTCCGAAAGTATACGAAGGGCGCGGACCACTCGAGGCTGCCAGCATCGGTGTCGATTTGCAGCCGGGCGAGATGGCAATGCGTTGTAATCTGATTTGTACGGAAGGAGATATCCTGAAGAATCATTCGGCAGGGCATATCACAACAGAAGAGGCGGATGTGTTGATTCAATACCTTCAGGAGAAACTGGGGGACGACCGAGTGAGGTTTCATACCGGGGTGCAATACCGCCATCTGCTGGTGGTGAAAGGCGGAAATAAGCAACTCGACTGCACCCCTCCGCACGATGTGCCTTTGAAGCCTTTCCGTCCGCTGATGGTGAAACCTCTGGTACCGGAGGCCGAAGAGACTGCTAGCCTGCTCAATGAACTGATCCTAAAGTCTCAGGAACTGCTGAAAGACCATCCGCTGAACCTGAAGCGGATGGCTGAGGGGAAAGACCCTGCCAACAGCATCTGGCCGTGGAGCCCGGGTTACCGTCCGCAAATGGAACGTCTGTCCGGCACCTTCCCGCAAGTGAAGAGGGGAGCTGTCATCTCGGCCGTCGATCTGATCAACGGCATCGGATATTATGCCGGGCTGCGCCGTATTGCGGTAGAAGGGGCAACGGGGCTGTACGATACCAATTACGAGAATAAAGTGGCCGCTGCACTGGAGGCCCTGAAAACGGACGACTTTGTCTATCTGCACATTGAAGCCAGTGACGAAGCCGGTCATGAGGGTGATGTGGCGCTGAAACTGAAAACGATTGAAAACCTGGATAGCCGTGCCGTAGGTCCTATCTACGAGGCTGTGAAGGAGTGGGAAGAGCCGGTAGCGATTGCCGTATTACCCGATCATCCTACTCCCTGTGAACTGCGTACGCATACCAACGAGCCGGTCCCGTTTTTTATCTGGTATCCGGGTATCGAGCCGGACAGCGTGCAGACCTTCGATGAAGTTGCAGCAGTGGAGGGCAGTTACGGATTGCTGAAAGAGGATGAATTTATTAAAGAGTTTATGAACCGTTAAGGAATAGGAACAGAGTTTGTTCACCACAGATTGCACAGAGTTTCACAGAGAATTTTTTATCTCTTAAGCACATATAATAAGAACTTAAAACTCTGTGGGACTCTGTGGTGCACCGACTCCGAAACCATTTATAAAAATACCCATGAAATATTATAGTACTAACAAACAAGCTCCGCTTGCTTCGCTTGAAGAAGCGGTAGTCAAAGGACTTGCTTCTGATAAGGGGCTATTCATGCCCATGACCATCAAGCCCTTGCCTCAAGAGTTTTATGACGAGATAGAGAATCTTTCTTTCCGGGAAATCGCTTACCGGGTGGCAGATGCTTTCTTTGGAGAAGATGTTCCGGCGGAAACGCTGAAAGAGATCGTTTATGATACGTTGAATTTTGATGTCCCGTTGGTGCCGGTGAAGGAGAACATCTATTCCCTGGAGCTTTTCCACGGTCCTACATTGGCTTTTAAAGATGTAGGTGGACGGTTTATGGCCCGTTTGTTGGGATACTTCATCCGGAAAGAGGGGCGGAAACAGGTGAATGTGCTCGTTGCCACTTCCGGAGATACCGGTAGTGCGGTAGCCAATGGCTTTTTGGGGGTAGAGGGTATTCATGTGTATGTGCTCTATCCGAAGGGAAAAGTCAGCGAGATACAGGAAAAACAGTTCACTACGCTGGGGCGGAATATTACAGCCCTGGAGGTGGACGGAACGTTTGATGACTGCCAGGCGCTGGTGAAAGCAGCCTTTATGGATCAGGAACTGAACGAACAGTCGTTGCTGACCTCGGCTAACTCTATCAACGTGGCACGTTTCCTGCCGCAGGCATTCTATTATTTTTATGCCTATGCGCAATTGAAGAAGGCCGGCCGGGCAGAGAATGTCGTCATCTGTGTGCCGAGCGGAAACTTTGGTAACATTACTGCAGGCTTGTTCGGCAAAAAGATGGGCTTGCCCGTCCGCCGTTTTATCGCCGCCAACAATAAGAATGATATTTTCTATCAATATTTGCAGACAGGACAGTACAATCCCCGTCCGTCCGTTGCCACCATTGCCAATGCGATGGATGTGGGTGATCCGAGCAACTTTGCCCGTGTGCTCGACCTGTATGGCGGTTCGCATGCAGCCATCGCTGCCGAGATATCCGGAACGACGTACACCGACGAGCAGATTCGTGAAAGCGTGAAAGCGTGCTGGCAGCAGACGGGTTATCTGCTCGATCCTCATGGAGCATGCGGTTACCGTGCATTGGAGGAAGGCTTGCAGCCGGGTGAGACAGGCGTATTCCTCGAAACGGCCCATCCGGCCAAATTCCTGCAAACGGTGGAGAGCATCATTGGTACCGAGGTCGAAATACCTGCTAAGCTCCGGGCTTTTATGAAAGGCGAAAAGAAAAGTTTGCCGATGACGAAGGAGTTTGCTGATTTCAAGAGCTATCTGCTGGGCAAGTAGAGACTCTCCCTTGAGGGCACAGGGTGATGTAGATGACTTTTGTTATGGATTATTAATGTGAATGCTTTGCGCTTTCTATGGTGAAATATGCTTTTCCCACAGCCGGCGGCTCTTTTCCCGGATGGAGATGCTGACGGGAAATTGTTTGTGAAAACGGTCTCAGAGATACTTCTGGGGGGGAGTGGCGGGACTTTTTTAAAAAACTCCCGCCACTTTTTTTGCCTGCAGGCATCTCCGGTTTCGCTTCCGCCTGCCCGCGGATTTTTTTCGTTCCGCATGCGGGTGAAAGTCTGTTTTTAGTGTAAAACTAAATAATCGTAATCTGCTTTCCGCTCCGGACTTTATCGTCCTTCTTTCTCCGAACTTTCCGTCTCCCTCTTTTGTTGTACGGGAATAAAAAAATAACCCTCGTATGATGAAGAATAAGAAAGTGGAGGCCAATCTGAGTATGGTGGTTTCCAAAACCTTTAGCGGATTGAACATGAATGCGTTGAAATATCTGCTTCCCGTATGGGTCAGTCCCCTTTCGGGAGTTACCCTCCGGTGCGTGTTTGCCGCCATTGCTTTCTGGATCATCGGGATGTTTGTCAAGCCCGAAATTTCCACCCGGAAAGAAAAAATATTCCTTTTTCTCCTGGGAGCCTTGGGCATCTATGGTTTCATGTTTCTTTATCTGATGGGGTTGAGTAAAACGACTCCGGTCTCGAGTTCCATTTTCACCAGTTTGCAGCCTATCTGGGTGTTTGTGATCGCCGTGGTCTTCTTCAAGGAGAAGATCAGTGCGATGAAGATAGCCGGTATCTCCCTCGGACTCGGCGGAGCCATTCTTTGCATTCTGGCTCAGAAGAGTGACGATCTGGCTTCGGACGCCCTGACAGGCAATATGCTCTGCCTGTTGAGTTCGATCGCCTATGCTGTCTATCTGGTGGCAAGTAACCGAATACTGAAGTCGGTCGGAATGTTTACAGTATTGAAGTATACCTTTGCCGGAGCGGCTTTTTCAAGCATCGTCGTTTCGGCTGTCACCGGTTTCCATGCTCCGGTATTTTCCGGGCCGTTACACTGGTTTCCGCTGTCGGTGCTCCTCTTTGTCCTGATATTCCCTACGGTTGTCAGCTACCTGTTGGTACCGATCGGACTGAAATATCTGAAGACTACCGTGGTGGCCATCTATGGGTATTTGATACTGATCGTGGCAACCATCGTCTCTCTACTCGTAGGACAGGACCGCTTCAGCTGGTCGCAGACCATTGCCATCGGTATGATCTGCGTCAGTGTCTATCTGGTCGAAGTGGCCGAGACGAAGGAGAAACCAGTCAGTAATTCAGATAAACCAAGTAGTCTCCCTCCGCATGGATCGTAAATTCGGTGCCTGTCGCTTCGTTCAGCGTACCCTGCCACCAGTTACTGAAGTCACTGAGCGGATATACCAGCCCATCGGCCCTCAGTCCGGTGGCGTTGAAGTTGAAGATGGAGATTTGCTGTCCGGGATATGACTTGAAACAGTTCCGCCCCGATGCCGGAATAAACATTCCGTGGTCCGTCAGCATCGTTACCTGCGCTCCTGCTTTCATATAGTCTATCAGCAGACTGATGTTTCCCAGGGTATGGTCTTCCCGTTTACCGGTTGCACCCACGAGGATGATTGTTTTTTTGCCTTGGTCGAGCAGGAAGTGTACCGCTTTGGTCTGATCGTTCGTCTCCTGGTCGTCTATCTGGTGGAAGATGGTCCTGAACCGTTCCTTGTTCTCCGGTGAGAGCGAGTCTCCGTCGCCGATGATGGCATCGGGTGTAAATCCCCTTCGGATGTGTTCGTCGGCGGACCCGTCGCAGCACACCACGTAAGGCGCCATAATCAGCATGGTTTCCGGCATTGAGTGGGTCGGATATTCGCCGTTGCCCAGTATGACGGCGTCCATATCGATATCATTTACTTTCATAATGCATCATTTGTTTCCATTTAAAGTAGCCAAAGATAGCGATTATTGAGTAAAGTCCGTAAAGAGCGGATGTGAAATAAAGCTCTTTATAGATGTAGAGTCCGCAACATACCACGTCGACCACGATCCATGCCCACCACTGTTCGACGTACTTGCGTGCCAGCATCCACATGCCGATGATGCTCAGCGCCGTGGTGAACGAGTCGAGCCAGGGGACGTTGCTGTCCGTAAACCGGATCAGTATCCAGGCGATGCCGAAGAAGCCTGCCAGGAATACCAGCAATAGGGGGAGGTATCTTTTCAATGGTGTGTGCGTGATGGGCAGCTCGGCCCGGGTCTCTTTTCCGCTTCCCCGCATCCAGACCATCCAGCCGTAGGCGGCCGCGAGCAGATAGTAGATATTGATGCCGAAGTCGGCATACAATCCTGCTTGGTAGTATACAAATATATAGATGGCCGGCATGATGATGCCCGCTATCCAGAGATAAATGCTTGCCCGGTATTCCAGCCAAAGGTAAATCAGCCCGACAAGGGCACCTGTGATTTCGAGATAGTTCATGGCTTAGAAGCGGATCGAGAGGTTACCCATTACGTTTGTACCGGCCTGGGCGGCATAGCCGGCATAATTATAGCGTTCGGGCTTGCCGTCCTTCAGCGTATAGCCGCTTCCGGCATACCCGTTGTTTTCATACTTTTCGTTGAAGAGGTTGTAGATGGTGAATCCCACTGTAACCGACTTCACGTGTGGCAATTGGAATGTATATGCCAGATTGAGGTTGCTCACAAAATAAGCATCGAGTGTCTGCTCTGCTTGCTTGGCATTGCTCATATACTGCTTGCTGACGTACTGTGACTGGAGGGCGGCTTCGAATCCTTTGTGGTTGAACGAGAAACGATTATTCAGTATAAAGTCCGGAGAGAAAGCGATCGGGGTGTTACCATGTTCCACTTCGATCGGGTTCTTCCACTCGTCTTCGTACAGTTTTTCGGTGAAGTTTTTCACCCGGTTCTTGCTCAGCGTACCGTTGATGTCCCATTGGAACCATCGGCATGGCTTAACTCCTAGCATCAGTTCTACGCCCGTCCGGTAACTGTCCGGCACGTTGCGTGCCATGGCTTCGCCTATTTCGTTCAATTCTCCGGTCAGCACCAACTGGTCCTTGTAATCCATATAGTAGAAGTTGACTCCGGCGCTCAACCATGTGTTGCGGTAGGTATATCCCAGTTCGTAGTCGTACAGTTTTTCCGCCTTCGGATATTCGTCTGCGTTACCATCGGTATAGTTGTTTCGTGTAGGTTCTTTCTGGGCAACGGAGAAAGAGGCGTAAACCCGGTTGTTGGAGTCGATATCCCAGTTCAGTCCGGCTTTCGGGTTGAAAAAGTTGAAGTGATCGTTGACTGCGAGCTTTTGCAGTCCGTCAGTGTTGTAATCGTACTTGTCATTGTCACCGTGTATCTTATAGTTGATGTAGCGGTATTGCAGGTCGGCATACGCGTTGAGGCCTGCCACCAGGTTGTAGTTGGCTTTCAGATAGAGGTTCCCGTCCGTCTTCTTGGCTTTGTTACGGTAATATTCGTGGTCGGGCAGCAACTCGCCGATATAGTTCTTCACCCAGATCACCCGTCCGAAGTGCCATCCGTCGTAGTAGTTCAGTGCGCCGCCCAGCGAAGCGTCCAGCTTCTCATTCCGGTAGTTCACCGAGAATACGCCGCCGCCAAAGTGATTGTCCATCTTCTTCTGCCGGATCAGGTCGCTTTTTTCCACTTCCTTTTCGTCGTACATAAACGGATGCAGGCGATACTCTTTCAGGCTGCGATCCTCTTTATACTCCTGATAGTAGCCGTCCCCCTTTGTATAATGGAGTGCCGCATTCAGGTTCCATGCTGCCGAGAAAGTATGATTCAGCAAGAGCTGATAGTTCATTTGCAGGTAGTTGTCCGTCTGGTCTTTGTAAAAGCGGATGTGTCCGTCGTCATCTGTGTACATGCCGCATGAGTTGAAGCGTCGGCCATATTTCTTCATCTCTTCCTTAGTTGCATAATTCCAGGCATGATACGTCTTTTCTTTACCGCCGAAGGTGATGAACTTCACCGAAGTATTGTCGGCAAAATATCCACCCTGTGCGTAGAAAGAGTACAGGTCTACTGATGCCCGGTCTATGTATCCGTCCGTACCGATGTTGGACAGGCGGGCATCGAATGCCCAATGATCCTTCAGCAGTCCCGTCCCGAATTTTACTGTCTCTTTGTGAGCATTGAAGCTGCCGTACGAGGCGTTTATTTCGGCATAAGGTTGCATTGAAATACCTTCCGTCTGCATATTGACACTGGCTCCGAAAGCGCCTGCGCCGTTGGTCGATGTACCCGCACCGCGCTGCACCTGTATATCCTTTACGGACGAAGCAAAGTCGGGCATATTTACCCAGAAGAGTGTATGGCTTTCGGCATCATTCATCGGGATTCCGTTGGCTGTGATGTTGATGCGTGTCCCGTCTGTTCCCCGTACGCGCAGTGTGGTGTAACCGATACCTGCTCCGGCATCACTGGTGGTCAGTGCCGAAGGAGTCATACTGAGCAGAAAAGGGATGTCTTGCCCGAAGTTCTGCTTTTTGAGTTCTTCTTTCGAAACGTTGGTGAATGCCACCGGGGTTTTTGAAGTGGCACGTGTGGATACTATCTGCACCTCTTGCAGATTTACTACTTTCAAGCTGTCTGTCTCGCCCGCTTGCGCGAAGACACTTGCTCCGACCATCAGACAGCCGGCAAAAATCATCTTTTTCATGTTGCTAATTTGTTTTTCTCTACGCCGGCATTACCCGGATCAGGTCAAAGGGTATGTTCTCAGCCCGTCATGTTAAGGCACCCCTACTAAGTGAATCGGCGGCAAATTTACGCTTTTTGCTTGTGTAAAGCAAGAAACACTTCGCTATTTGATAAAAACATTGTAGCTTTGTCCGCTGTTATTAAATGGACAAACTCTAAAATTGTATTATTATGCTACTATTCCAAACTACACAACAAGTCGCCGATTCCCTGCAAGTGGCGGCTGAGAAGCTGGACCAGGCTATAGCCCAGGCAGACGGGCTCGATAAGTTGGGACTGATCACCCAACAACTGATAGACTCGGGCATACAGGCCGGAGGACATATTCTGAAAGCGGTCATTGTATTTTTGGTCGGACGTTTTCTGATCCGGATGCTGAACCGTCTGGTCGGCCGGGTGATGGATAAGAGAAACGTGGATATCAGTATCAAGACTTTTGTAAAGAGTCTCGTTAATATCCTTCTTACCGTACTATTAATTGTTTCCGTGGTAGGCGCATTGGGCGTCGAGACGACTTCGTTTGCTGCTTTGCTGGCTTCTGCCGGTGTGGCTGTCGGTATGGCGCTTTCCGGTAATTTGCAAAATTTTGCCGGCGGACTGGTTATTTTACTGTTCAAACCCTATAAGGTAGGCGACTGGATCGAAGCACAAAGTGTTTCCGGTACGGTCAAGGAAATCCAGATATTCCATACAATCCTGACAACTGCCGACAACAAGCTCATCTATGTGCCCAACGGGGCTTTAAGCAGTGGAGTGGTGACTAACTATAGTAACCAGAAGACCCGCCGCGTTGAATGGATCTTTGGCGTCGATTATGGTGAAGACTATAATAAGGTGGAAAAAGTGGTACGTGAGGTGCTGACCACCGATAAGCGTATTCTCAATGATCCTGCTCCGTTTATAGCTCTGCATGCGCTGGATGCCAGCAGTGTGAATGTTGTAGTCCGTGTTTGGGTGGAGAGTGGCGATTATTGGGGCGTTTATTTCGACATAAACAAGACGATTTATGCTACGTTCAATGAAAAAGGCATCAATTTTCCCTTCCCGCAACTTACGGTTCATCAGGCTCCGAATTGATGAATATTCAAAAAGGGTGGCTACTTCTGAAGAAGCAATCACCCTTTTTGCAAATTTATATTTAACCAATTAACACACTCCGAAATCTTCTGTAGGATCATACGTGTTGTCTGTGATGCCTAACAGATGGTTTATCTCTCTCCGTTTATCCAGATCCTTGAAATAGGTTTCCACCACTTTGTAAAGGTCAAAACTGAATGTAGATCCGGCGGCCATATCCAATGACTCTACCATCTGCTCTACTGCCTGGTGGATTCTTTCTTGATCGATCAGGTGCAGCTCATTACTGTGAATAAGATATTTCTCCATAACCGTTATTGTTTTAAGATTCTACAGTTAAAACATTCTCAAAGAGGATAAGGTTCAAACTGTTTTTTCTTATCTTTGCCATTTCTAAAAGCAGGACCTTAGATCACCAAGTGAGAAATATTCGATAATGAATCAATTTTTAGATTTTGACCAGAAACTGTATGCTGAACTCCGTAAAGGCAGCGAGCACGCTTTTGTTACTGTTTTCGAACGGTATAACCGCTTGTTGTATGCGCTGGCTTATCGGTATTTTAAATCAGGTGAAGAGGCTGAAGACGCAGTGCAATATACTTTTATGAAATTGTGGGAGCAACGTTCCAGTTTTGAATTTCAATCTGGCATCAGAAGCCTGTTGTTCACCATCCTGAAAAACTACATTATGAACGAGTTGAGACATCGGCAGATTGTCTTTGAAAAGCATTACGAGATGGCTCAACGGAACGAAGAAGCGGACGACAGTTTTCTGAAGAATTTTGAAGATAAAGATTTCAGGGAACATCTTCGGACTGCCATCGGTAAACTACCTCCTCAAAAACAGAAAATATGCCGCCTGAAAATAGAAAAAGGACTTTCTAACCAGGAAATAGCGGACGAGATGCATATCACGGTGCCTACCGTAAAGTCCCATTATACTCAGGCCATTAAGATACTCCGTGCGGAGATTGAATCGTTAATTGTATTACTTCATGTATTGTGGATTCATTTTTTAGAGTGAGCAGCAACTCATACTTTTAAGTTGATGAAGTGTTTTTATTATTAGATAAAGAAAAGTCGAAATGAAAATAGATGATGCGATTATAGATAAAGTGCTCAATAACGAAGCTTCTGTGGAAGAAGCGGGATTGGTTGCGGAATGGTTTGCTACAGAAGAGGGTAGCGAATATTTGTCGGGGCGTTTGGAGAGCGAGTCTGCACGGCTCACCGAAGAACGGGCCCGGGAATGGTTAGACCATCCGGTGCCGGAAGAACGGATGCGGGAACGCTTCATCGGGCAAATAAAACCTGAGAAAAAAATAGTTTCTTATCGTCGTGGACTGATAGCGGCAGCGGTATTGATTCCTTTTTTATTCCTTAGTATATCTCTTTGGTTTCTGGCTGACAGAACCGGAGTCTTTTCTGCCACAGAATATGCTGAATTAAAGGTTCCTTGCGGAGAGCAAATGCAGGTTGTTCTGCAAGATGGAACAGTTATACAGTTGAATTCGGATACCCGTTTGCGGTATCCCAAGAAGTTCGGTCTGTTCAGTCGGAGTGTGGAGTTATGGGGAGAAGGCTTTTTTGTGGTCGCTAAGGATAAGAAGCGTCCGTTTATCGTCGATTTGAAAGGTGTTGAAGTAAAGGTCACCGGAACTAAATTTAATGTAAAGGCATATCCGTCAGAACCCAATGTATGGGTCACCTTGGAAGAAGGAGGCGTGCTGTTGAAAGATACCAAGAACAAGGAATATCCTCTTGTACCGGGTGAAAGTGCCGAATACAACCGGACATCCGGAATTTGCCAGATAACCAAACCGGATGATATGAGCCAGATTTCATCCTGGCGTTCCAATAGCCTGAATTTTTATCTTACTCCGCTGAGAGATATTATAAAGGTCATGGAACGGCAGTATGATGTTCATTTTGTGGTGCGTGATTCCACCCTATTGAATAACAGGTTTACTCTATCTACCAGCAAAGTGAATGTGGACGATGTATTGCGTGATTTGGAAGCGGTTTCATGGATACGTTTCTTGCAAACGGAAGATGGGGTATTCGAAATTCAGAAGGAAAAATAGATTGATTGAATTATTATTCTATAGATAGATGCAGACCCTGTTCAGGAGCTGCATCTATTTTTTTAGATAAGCTCTTATATGGAAACTCATACTTTCTTTCGGATGGGGTGTTAGCTTATGTAGTAAAAGGGCCTTTAAGAATATTTAATTTCAAGTATGAACCGGATATCTATACACAAGAGATATCACAGCAAATATGTGTTTATATGAAATATCTGTTTACACTTTTGATGGCCTGTCTGTCATTGTCAACTACTTACGGTACGGTACATCATCCATCTTCTTCTGTTTCGTCCGGACGATGGGTGGTTTGGGCGGAGAAACCTGCCACATCATGGCAGGATGCATTTGTCACCGGCAATGGTCGCCACGGGACGATGGTGATGGGGCAACCGGGATCGGAACGAATAATCTGTGTCCACGAGGAATTGTTTATAAGAGGATGGGATCGTCATAAAGTAGCGGTTCCTTCAACAGCTTCGCTTCTTCCGGAAGTGCGCCGGTTGATAGAATCCGGGAGAAGCGATGCAGCAGATGAGTTGATGACCGGTGAAGCTGACCGGCAATTGGTTGCTATGGGAGCCGTACAGCGCTGGCCTCTTATACCCCATCCAGCTTTTGATCTGTGCATTCGGTATACCGATACCACTCTACAGGCAGAGAATGGCTATAGAAGACAACTTGATCTGGAAACGGGTGAGACTTCCGCCTTTTGGGGTGGAAGAGGAGGAGTGACGGAATCTGTATTCTCATCCAGAGAGCATAATGTCAATGTGCTCCGTCTGAAAGCAACCGGACAAAGAAAGATAAATTTAGTGTTGGGGCTTAAGGAGACTCCGGGACGTGAAGGAGTTCATTTTGAGCATAATCTGGATAGTGCTTTCTCATCGGTGAGTACAGAAGCATTTTCAGGATGGTTATCTTACCGTGCCGCTTACAAATATGATGCCGGTGGTTATGAGGGATTGGCCCGAGTGTCTCTTAAAGGGGGAAGTATGATTACCGAAGGTGATTCTTTGAGAATAGCAGACGCTGACGAGGTACTCGTTCTTGTGAGAATTACTCCGTTGGAGAATGCAAATTTGTCGGTACGCCCTTCCGTGCAAGGGGAATTGTCACGTTTACCGCTCGATTATAATACTCTGTTGTTACCTCACAGTCGGAAACATGCCGAAATGTTTCGCCGCATGCAATTGGATTTAGGCTGTTCTTCCGATTGGAAAACGACTTCGACAGAGAAAATGCTTTCCGATATTCATAAGCATGGGGTTACTCCTTTGTTTCTTGAGCAGATTCATGCTATGGGACGTTATTTGCTTATTTCTTCATCCGGCAAGTATCCTCCTCCTTTACAGGGAATCTGGGGAGGAGGATGGAAACCCGGATGGATCGGTGGCTTTGTATGGGATTCAAATATCAACTTGGCCGTCTCGGCAGCATCTATGGGCAATTTGCATGAATGTGCGGAATCTTATATTGGTTATGTGGAGAGTCTGCTTCCCGGATGGAGACTGAACGCGCGAAATTATCTGGGGTGCAGAGGCTTTATTGTTGCCCATTATAATGATCCGGAAAGTGGATATCTCACCCATTTCGGACGGTCTTTTCCCTGGATGTGCTGGCCCGGTGGTGCCGGCTGGAATATACGTCCTTTTTATGAGTATGCCATGCTGACCGGTAATGAGGCTTTTCTTAAGAAACATGTGTTCCCGCTATACAGGGAAATGGCCGACTTCTATGAAGACTACTTGACTATGGATGGTGATAGCTTATATCACATTTGCCCCAGTGTTTCTCCCGAGAATGCTCCTCTGGGGACTGACACCTGGTTGAGCAAAGATGCTACAATGGATGTTGCTATTGCTAAAGAAGTGTTCCGTTTGCTTCTTGAGATGGGGCGTACATTTCGTGCTGACAAAAAAGAATTGGCTAAATGGAATAATTACCTGCAACGGTTGCCTTCCTACCGGATTAATGACGAAGGAGCCTTGGCCGAATGGATTGATGAAGCTTATCAGGACGTATATAATCACAGACATCTTTCGCATCTCTATCCGGTTTTTCCCGGTTCGCAGTTGGGTAAGTCGGAGGGAGATCCTCGTCTTATACATGCAGCACGTATCGCATTAAACAAACGTTTTGCTTTCGATACCGGTTCTGCCCATGGATTAATTCATGTGGCTCTTCAGGCAGTGCGTCTGGGCGATATAGATAAGGTAAAAACAAATCTGGACCGTTTCAGTCGTCGTCATTATTTATATGACGGATTGGTCACTTCACATGATCCGGAACATCAAGTATACAATTTGGATGCAGTCTTGAGCATCCCACGCCTGCTAATGGAGATGCTGGTTTATACCGAGAAGGGAAAAATAGAACTTTTGCCGGCCTGGCCTTGTGATTATGCCGATGGTTCTATAAAAGGTATAAAAATCTATGGAGGACATACTTTGGACATTACCTGGAAAGCGGGAAAATTGATAGAAGCTGTTTTGTATGCACGGCAAAATGAACGGTACGAGGTGGTTTGTGGGGATGTTAGAAGGCATGTACAACTACATAAGGGCAAGACCTATCATTTCTCTGCATCTTTTTTTGCAGAAAAATAAAAATAGCACTCATACCTTCTTTTCGATGGTGTGTTAGCTTATATAGAAAGGCCTTTTTATAAACTATAAAAATAATTAATTTAATACTGTATGAAATGAAAACAAGAACCAGAACGAAAATGCTGTTGCTCTTAGGAGTTCTTTTATTTGGCTTCACTGTTTCGGCATGGTCACAAAAAGTTTCTTTGAATTTTAATAATGAGAAGGTAGAAAAAATACTGTCTTCTATAAAAGCACAAACAGGAATGGGGTTGGTATTCAGCGATCAGTTGATTGATGTGAATCGCAAAATTTCTATTCAAGTGAAAGATGCCAGTCTGGATGAAGCATTGTCTAAACTGTTGGCAGGAACGAAGGTAACTTTTGAAATAAAAAACAATAAGATTTATTTTATTGAAAAAAAAGCGGACCAACAGTCCGGTTCCCGAAAGAAAAAAGTATCCGGAGTGGTGAAGGATGCTACAGGCGAACCGATTATTGGTGCGAATGTCGTGGAAAAAGGAGTCGGTACCAATGGGGTGATAACAAATCTGGATGGGGAATTCACACTGGAAGTTCCGGAAAATGCTTCTTTGATTATCAGTTATATCGGTTATCTCCAACAAGATGTGTCGACAAAAGGAAAAGATGCGTTTAACATCATCATGAAGGAAGATACGAAGACCCTGGATGAGGTGGTTGTAGTAGGATATGGGGTTCAAAAGAAAGTAAACTTAACGGGAGCTGTCGCTGCTGTCGATTCCAAGTCGTTGCAGAATCGTCCGGTAACAAACGTTTCGAATGCGATTCAGGGACTTTTGCCCGGAGTAACGGTTATCTCCGGGACGGGGCAGCCGGGAAGTGATAATACAACCATACGGGTACGTGGTGTCGGGACTCTGAATAATTCTAATCCGATGTATGTGGTAGACGGTTTGCCGGTATCCAGCATAAATGAAGTGGATCCCAGCGATATCGAGAACATCTCGGTACTGAAAGATGCTTCTTCAGCTGCTATCTATGGTTCGCGTGCGGCAAATGGAGTAATCTTGATTACTACTAAAAAAGGAGGAGATAAAGCTCCCACGCTTCGTTATGATGGCTATGTGGGGTGGCAGAAACCTACGGCTCTTCCTGAATATCTGCACTCGTGGGAATATGCGAAGTTATATAACAAAGCTATGGTTAACGAAGGAAAGAATCCGATCTATACAGATGAAGAGATCGAAAAGTTCAGAAATGGTTCGGATCTTGACAATTATCCGGATACAGACTGGCAGGGATTATTTTATAAGACCGGTTTGCAGCATAGCCACCGCGCTGAAATTTCAGGTGGTACGGATAAAATGACCTATATGTTTTCTGCTGGTTACTTGGGACAGGACGGTATTATAGATATTGCTAAATATGACCGTTATTCGGTGCGAGGCAATATGAATGCCAAGATGGGCAAGTTCACGGCAGGTATGAATCTTTCTTTTACTTATGGGGAGGCACAAGAACCGGTGAGTGGTTTTACCGGTGAAATGTCTAACATCTTTTCGCAGATCAATCAGATAGCTCCTTTCATTCCTTATAAATATTCAAATGGATATTATGGATATGCCAATGATGGTAATCCACTTGCATTTATTGAAGAAGGTAATTTACGTACTACCAAACAGCATATTACCAGAGCCATCGGAAATGTAAGTTATGAACCGATTAAAGGGTTGAAAATTCAGGAAATCGTGGGTTACGAATATAAATCAATTTCTGATGAAAAATTCATTAAGGATATTCAATATTATAACTGGAAAACAGGTGAGCCTACAAAGTATCAGGGACCTAACAATCAAACTGATGAACGTAAAAATGGTCTGAAACTGAACTTACAGACTTTGGTCAGCTATAACAATACGTTTGGAAAACATACTGTAGGTGCATTGGCAGGATACGAACAGGAATATTACCGTGAAGACTGGACAAAAGGATATCGGAAAAACTTTCTGAACAATGATCTTTGGGAGTTGAATGCCGGTTCACCTGATGGTCAGACTGCAGATGGTTCGGCTAATGAATATGCTTTGCGTTCATTCTTCGGACGCTTGACTTACGACTATGATAATCGTTATTTGGTTGAGGCAAATATCCGTCGTGACGGAACTTCACGTATCTTTAAGGACTCACGTTGGGGAGTATTCCCATCTTTCTCTGGTGCATGGCGAATTATTAATGAGCCTTTCATGGAAGGAACCCGTAATGTGTTGTCAGATCTTAAGCTGAGAGGCGGCTGGGGAGTTTTGGGTAATCAGGCTATTTCTTACTATTCTTACCAATCTGTACTTGATCAGGCTAATTATTCGTTTGGCGGAACTGTTGTACAGGGGGTAGCACCGGTCGATGGAGCTAACCGCGATTTGATCTGGGAGACTACCGAGACTTTGAACTTTGGACTTGACATGGGGTTTCTGGGCAATCAATATACTTTATCTATCGAAGGATACCGCAAATTGACGTATGATATTCTGATGAAATTACCCGTAAGTACCTTATATGGTTTAAATGCACCTTATCAAAATGCAGGTAAAGTAAAGAATACCGGTTTGGAGATAACGGCAGGTTATAAATTGAATACTCATGGCTGGAATTTTCAGGTATCGGCAAATGCCGCATATAATAAGAATGAAGTGATGGACCTGAAGAATGGTGGTGCACGCATTTGGAGTGGTAAATATTTCAACCAGGAAGGATATGCCATCAACTCTATCGGAGGATACATTGCCGAGGGACTTTTTAAAACTGAAGAAGAGGTTGCTAATAGCGCAACGATTCCCGGCACTGATACAGCACCGGGCGACATCAAGTACCGTGATATTAATAACGATGGAAAAATCGATGGAGAAGACCGTGTCTACATTGGTAACACCATGCCTAAGTGGACATTTGGCTTGAATCTGTTTGCCGAATGGAAAGGACTCGATGCTACTTTTCTGTTCCAGGGAGCAGCTGATGTGCAAGGCTATCTTGCAGGTCCGGGTGTAGTAGGTGAAATGATTGGAGCTAAGGGAAAGCCTTCTTATATGTATCGTGATTGTTGGGATGCTGAAACCAATCCGAATGGTAAGTTTCCGAGAGCATTCTCTTCTTATCGCCAGAACAACAGTATTTATAATCCCTCTTCTTTCTGGATTGTCAACTCTTCATATTTACGTTTGAAGAACTTCCAGTTGGGATATACACTTCCAAAAGAGTGGTGTAATATGATGGGAATTTCACGAATCAGAGTTTATTATAGCGGGCAGAATCTGCTTACCTTTACCAAATTTGATAAAGGGTTCGATCCGGAATCACCCGAAGGAGGAAGCTCTTATCCTCAGGTCAAAACAAATACATTTGGTTTAAACATTACTTTCTGATAGATAATACATATGAAAAAGATAATATATAGTTTGTTGTTTGCCGCTTTGTTCTCGGCATGTAGTACCGATTTTCTAGATCGGAATCCTTTGGACAAACCTTCAAACGAAGCCTTTTGGAGAACTGAAAAAGATGCCATGGCCGCAGCTACAGGGTGTTATAATGGTTGGTTTTCTATGGATGAAGTGATTTATGCCGACTGTGCGTCGGATAATGCTTATAATCCTTTTACTTGGGAAGGCTGGGCGGTACAGGCTGCAGGTACAGCGACCCCGACCGATCCGGGTTATAGTTATATGGGGTATGGAAACATGGTTCGCTATAATAATTTCCTGGAGAATATCCATCGCCCCGAAATGAATGAAGATTTACGCAAACGCTTGATAGCCGAAGTACGTTTTCTGCGTGCATGGGATTATTTTCAGAAAGTGACGCATTATGGTGATGTGCCCTTGGTAACTTCCGTTCTTGAAATTAAAAACGCCAATTTGCCACGTACTGAGAAAGCGAAAGTGGTTGAGTTTATCTTGAATGAACTGAAAGAGATCGCTCCGCAACTTCCCGAATCTTACTCCGGAAGTGATGTCGGACGTATAACTCGTGGTGCAGCTTTGACACTGAAAGCTCGTCTGGAACTGTTCGAACATCAGTATGATGATTGTATGGCTACTTGTAGCGAAGTAATGGGATTGGGCTACGAACTGTTTCCTGATTATAAAGGTTTGTTTAAGATTGCGAATGAAAATAATTCGGAAGTTATTCTGGATGTACAATATGTAGAAAGCCTGTACGGTAACTGGGTTTTGGGAGTATTGCCTCCGGCCAGTGTGGGCGGATGGTGTTCTATCAATCCTACTCAATCACTGGTAGATGCTTTTGAGTGTGAAGATGGAAAAACAATCGAAGAGTCTGAGGTATATGATCCGAAAGAACCTTACCTGCACAGAGACCCTCGTTTGGCTGTTACCGTATTAGCTCCGGGAAATCTATACGAAGGAAAACGTTACGACCCAATCGATGTGAAAGATCCGAATGGAGATTATTATGCTCCCTACGGACGTTCTAAAACAGGATATCTAGTTCGTAAATATGTGGACGATTTGTCTGATTATGCAGATATGTGGGATTGTGGTATGAATGCCATTGTTATGCGTTATGCAGAAGTGCTGTTGATGTATGCCGAATGTAAAATAGAGCTGAATCAGATTGATAATTCCGTTTACGATATTTTGGACGACATACGTACCCGTGCTAAAATGCCGGTTGTAGACAGGACCCGATATACCGGTCAGGAGAAATTGCGTGAATTACTCAGAAGAGAAAGACGTGTGGAGCTTGCTATGGAAGGACTTCGGTGGTTCGATATTTGCCGTTGGGAAATCGGTGAACAAGTGTTGAACGGGAAGGTATATGGTTGTTTACTTGGAACGGTCGATCCTGTAACCGGTGCCCTTTCATTGACAAATGAACGAATTTTTGTTGAGAACCGGAAATTTGATCCGGCAAAGCATTATCTGTGGCCTATTCCGCAGACAGTGATTGATGCCACTCCGGCAATTGTACAAAATCCCCATTATTAATTTCTCTCTATTTGATATATGGTTAAGGTAACAGAGATGTTTTTCAGGATATTTTTTTTCTGTAGTATGCTTGTATTCTGCTCCTTCCCTGCATTGGCAGGGGAGGCAGAGGCAAGAGTGGTGTTGAACATGAATACCGGTTGGGCTTTTCATCGGGGAGAAGTTGAAAGCGGTGGGCAGCCCGGTTTGGATGATTCCGGTTGGATAGCAGCTATCATCCCTCATATTATGCAATTAGAGAAGAAGCATTGTGGAGGAGATATTATTTATGATGGAGTCGGGTGGTATCGACGTACTTTCAGAGTACCGTCACAATACAAAGACAAACAAATAAAAATTTCGTTTGAAGGAGTCATGAATGCTTGTGAAGTCTATTTGAACGGACAGAAGATTAGTGCTCATCGGGGAGGTTATGTCGGTTTTGTAACAGATATTACTACTCGGATAAACTGGGACCGGGACAATCTGCTGGCAGTTCGGGTTTCTGCCGAATATGATCCACTTACACCTCCTGGAAAACCACAGGCAGGTATGGACTTCTATTACTATAGCGGGATTTATAGAGATGTGGAAATGGTTATCAGTGATCCGTTACATATCACTCATGCTTTAGAAGAGGAAGAGGTAGCTGGAGGAGGCATCTTTGTTACTTATCCGGTAGTCGGAAAAGAAAAAGCCGTGACCCATGTTAAGGCTCATGTCAGAAACGAAGGGAAACGAAAGAGGAAAGCCCAACTTCGTACGCAACTGATAGATAAGAGTGGAAAAATAGTGGCCTGTCAATTGACTCCTTTTCGGTTGTCAGCCGGTGAGGCCATTCATCTGGAGCAAAATCTGGAAATAGTACATCCATCGTTATGGCATCCCTATGATCCAAACTTGTATACGTTGCAAAATGAGATTGTTGAAAACGGTAAGGTTGTAGATTGTCATACTGAATCCATAGGTATCCGTACTATTGCTTATACCCGCGACGGAGGTTTCTATATTAATGGCGAATCACTTTATCTGCGTGGAGCCAATCGCCATCAGGCATTTGCACATATAGGAGATGCAGCTGCTAATTCTATGCAAGAAAGAGATGTGATCGATTTGAAGCGGGGCGGATGCAATGCCGTCAGAGCAGCTCATTATCCGCAGGATCCTGCATTTTTGGCTGCTTGTGATAAGTACGGGTTGCTGGTAGTGGAGTGTATCCCCGGATGGCAGTATTTCAAGAACGATTCTACATTCATTTCCCGTCTTTATGAAGTTGGGAAGCAAATGATTCGTCGGGATAGGAATCACCCTTCCGTCATACTATGGGAAACAGCGCTTAATGAAAGCCGCTATCCGGCAGAGATAGCCCGGAATCTATATGCTATAGCACATACCGAATATCCCGGAGATCAGATGTACACTGCCGGCGACTACTTTGGACATGCAGACCGGGTAGACTGTTTCGATGTTTTTTATAAACAGGTATCCCGTTTTCCAAAAGACGGTGATGTGATGAGTAATTATCCGGAGGACCAGATCGCAGTGAAACCTTTGTTTTGTCGTGAGTGGGGTGACGGAGTAGGAGAAAAACCTAGGGTAAGCCTGATGGAAAATGAAGAAGAGCAATTGAAACAGTGCAGAGGGCGTTTTTTGCAACTTAACGGGCATGGATATTTCGACTGGTGCATGCTTGATGCTAATCCCAGAATGGGAGGACATTTTTTGTGGAGTTATAATGATTATGCACGTGGAGCAGAGCAGGAAACCATGTTTTGTGGGATAGTCGATATAAACAGATATCCCAAGTTCAGTTACTATATGATGCAGAGCATGCGTGATAAAGAAATATCCCAACCGGGATTATATGATGGGCCGATGGTATTTATTGCATCACAAAACACTGCTTCACGTTATGTTTCGTCAGTAAATGAGATCACCGTATTTTCCAATTGTGACGAAGTACGCCTTTTCCGTAATCATCATTTGATTGGAAAACAGATGCGTAAGGAGCGTACTCCTCTCTATCGTTCCATTGTAGAAAAAGGTGGGAGTCCCTGTTATGTTTTTAATGCCGGTACTTATGAGGCCGGTGAATTAGTGGCAGAAGGGATAGTAGATGGAAAAGTCGTTGCTACCCACAGTGTACGCACTCCGGAACAACCTCGACAGGTCAAAATCTGGTTGAAGGAAGAGAATATACAACCTGTGGCGGACGGATCGGATATGATTCCTGTCTACTTTAAGGTCTGTGATTCAAATGGTACTCTTGTCAATACATCGGATGTCCGGATACATATTTCCGTATCCGGTGAGGGAAGTCTGATCGGGGATGGAATAGAGCGTATCGGGATTAATCCCCAGTTGGTGGAAGGCGGAGTAGGATATGCGCTGATACGAACGACTTGTCGTCCCGGTAAAATTCATATTTCGGTTACGGCAGACGGACTCCGGGGGGACACCCGGGAAATTGTAACCCGGAGATACGACGGGGTATTTGTACCTGAAGGGTATCACGTTCCCTATTCCGGAGATGAAGAAGAGGGAGTTGTTGTAAAGGCTACTGCCTGGGAAAACGTCATCTGTACAAAAACTCCGTTAAAAGTGGTTCGGGTTGAGGCTACTTCGGAACAGAAACGCTATGAGGCTTCTCATATTACAGATGGAGATGATTTTTCATGGTGGATTGCTGATGATGAATCTCAGCCCCAGATCGTTCTACTTGAATTGGAACGATCTGTGAATGTGTTTGCCAGTCGGATTCGTTTTCAGAAGGATAGTTCTACTTATACCCATAAGGTCGAAATTTCTATCGACGGAAAGAGTTGGGAGACTCTATACGAACGAGAATGTACCGGATGGGATTTTAAGCCTGTGCAGATCGGTAAGGAACTGAAATATATGCGCCTTACCATTGAGAAAAGCTCGGAGGGAGCAGCCGGATTGGCTGAAGTTACATTGTATCAATAAATGAAAAAAGTAATGAATATGAATTATCGAAGTTTGACTCTATCCATTCTGTTAGGAATGATAGTACATTTCGCTGTGGAGGCACAGACCTTGCCGGAGAAGCAATTTTTCCATCCCGATCGGGTGAAATATGATAAAGATTGTTTTACTATCGAAGGAAAGGATATTTTTATACTCAGTGCTGCGTTCCATTACTTCCGTTGCCCGCAGGAATTGTGGCGTGACCGCTTCCGGAAGATAAAAGAAGCCGGATTCAATACTGTGGAAACCTATGTCCCCTGGAATTGGCATGAACGGAATATGCCGAAGAGTGTGGACGACTATTCGCAATGCAATTTTGATGATCTGAAAGCATGGCTGCATATGGCACATGAAGAGTTCGGATTGTATACCATTGTTCGTCCCGGTCCTTTTATTTGTGCCGAGTGGGCCGGTGGTGCTTATCCGCGCTGGCTTGCCAAATTTTGCCCGGACAGCTATGATACCAGTTTCTGGCTTCGGAGCAACCATCCTGAGCACATGAAATGGTCGGAGCATTGGTACAATGCTGTTTGCCGGGTATTTAGTGAGGAACAACTCACTCGTAAGCAACCGGGTGAGAAGGGTATCATAATGGTACAATTGGAGAATGAATACATTTACTTTGATATGGAGTCCGAGAAAAAGGAAGAATTTCTGCGGGTACTTTCGGATGCTTGCATCCGAAATGGCATTGATGTCCCTCTTTTTACTTGTGTGACTCCCGAAGTGCGCGGTTCTCATGATCCGGTGATCAGCCAGCTGTTTGACATGGATAATCAATATGTATGGTGGAATATGCACGAGGCTAAATCACGTATAGAGAAGTTAAAGGCCGAACAATCCAATGCACCTGCATTTGTGTGCGAGTTGCAAGGTGGCTGGTTCTCTACCGTCGGTGGGCGTCTGAGTGAAGACAGTTATCTGGACGGACGTCATGCCCGGGGGATGGCTTTGATGGCTATGGCGGGTGGTTCTACCGGATTGAATTATTATATGTTCTTTGGCGGTACTCATTTTGCCGGATGGGGAGCCCGTCGTATGACTACTACTTATGATTATGGAGCTCCGCTAAAGGAAAACGGAGGGGTCGGTGAGAAATACGCTGCAGTGAAAGGAATTGGTGAGGTGGTCGATAAGTTCGGGGGACTGCTTGTCAGAAGCCGGCCTGTCCGGTTCGATGTGCAAGGAGCCGATAACCTGACTATTGGGATTCGCCGGGCTGCCGACGGAACTTTGTTTGTCTTTCTGTTGAATCGTGATAAAAAACAGGCATTCCGTCAATTAGTCAATTTGACTGTTGAAGGGAAACCCATGAGGATAGATTGTCAGTTGGCAGCTTTGGATAGTAAGTTGCTGGTGGTGCACGCCGGAACTGATACGGTGGAGTGGTATCCGCGTGAACAAACTTTGCCGGAACGTCCGGTCGCTTTACCTTTACCTATCACTATTACAGATGTCTGGCGGAAAGACGAAGACTTTCGTGGAGACTGGATACCGTTGCGTAAAGGTAAATCTCTTCCCGAGTTGGGAGTCAATGATTGCCGTTATTCAATGTATCGTAGTCAGGTGAATCTTACCCAGAAAGAAGTTGACCGCTATGGTTCGCTGGTTTTTGAACTCTTCACCGGTGATCCTGTTTACGTCCGCGTGAATGGGGAATTTGCTGAGCGTGTATCGAAGGACGAGCTGGACAATACTTTTATCGTATCCGGGCTTTTACACAAAGGCGTTAACGAGATCATTGCCATTTACGAGAACCGGGGGCATGCTCACGGATACCGTCCGATGGAGGAATTAAGCGGAGTCAAGCAGGCCGGTTTCGGACGCAGGCAGACAGGTATTCAGCCTATTGAAGAATGGTTTGTAAAATCTGTCGGAACGGACGAGCCCCGTTTGATGCCCGCTGTATTTGCTGAAGATGCGGGGTGGGAAAAAATTCTGCTCGATCAGCAAACGATTGATAACCTGGCTACCTTGCAAATTGCCGGATTGGAGAAACCGAAATGGCCTGCTGCCTGGATTTTACAGGAGAAAGCCGGTTGTGCCGTCTATCGTACATGTATCCGCTGGACACCAGAAATGATTCGTGAAGGGATGACTGTCCTTGAATTTGGTTGTATAGATGATGCCGGAACCTTATGGGTGAATGGTGTGGAAGTAGGTACGCACGAAGAGTGGGATAAACCTTATGTAATCAATGTGGCCCCTTTCATTCACGAGGGCGATAATGAGATAGCTATGGTGGTGAGTAACCGGAGCGGGGCAGGTGGTCTGCTCAAGGGAGTCCGTTTAAAACAGGAGTTCGAGGTGATCAAGAAGCTGAACTGGGAAGTTTCCACCGATCTCGGAGGAATCTGTCAGGACTGGAATTTGGGAACGGGAAGCACAGAGGGCTGGTCTGTTGTGAAGTTATCAGCCGATTATCCTTTGGTGCGTAAAGGAGAGCTAACCGGAACAGTCGATGGCGGACGGGATGCATTGCTTACCTGGTATCGTCTCGAATTCAATATGCCCCGGAAAAATCCTTCGGCATGGATTCCCTGGAAGCTGATTGTAAATGCTACCGGAACGGGATATATGTGGTTGAACGGACACAATATCGGACGCTATTGGGAAGAGGGGCCGCAACGAGAGTTCTATCTTCCGGAGTGTTGGTTACGTGCCGGAGAAAAGAATGTGATAATACTTGGATTACGTCAGTCCGAAACGAAAGGTGCCTGCCTGTTTGGCGCTGAGGTGGCTCCTTATACAGAGGATGTCGAATGTATGAAATAATAAGAGCTGTCATGAAAAAATATTTGTATGTATTGATTGCATGGATGTTGCCTTTATGTAGCATCCATGCACAAGCTCCGGTTTGGAATCCGGATAATGGAAATGGGACGTTTACTAATCCTATTATGTGGGGTGATTGGCCTGATCCGGATGTGATCCGGGTGGGCGATGACTTCTATTTTGTCTCCACAAGTATGCATTATGTTCCCGGTTGTCCCATTGCCACATCGAAAGATTTGGTAAATTGGAAGATGGCAGGATATGCTGTCGACCGATACGATGAAGATGCACGCTATGATTTGAAGGGGGGCGATCGTTATCTGCGTGGATCATGGGCTGCCACTATCCGTCATCATAACGGTAAATTCTATGTTGGCTTTTGCACTCCTTCTTGGGAAGGAGAGGGCCCCGGGCACTTTTCCATTTGCATTGCCGATGATGTGAAAGGCCCTTGGGAACGGACTATCTTTCCGGAATACCTGTATGATCCGGGATTACTGTTCGATGACGATGGCAAAGTATATGTTTTCCACGGACAAGGGACACTGTATGTTACAGAGCTGGCTTCCGATGCTAAATCTGTGAAGGGAGAGAAAGTGAAGATATGGGATAAGCGATTTAAGAATGCCCATGAATTCGGAGGAGGCTATGGTATGGAAGGTGCCCATGCTTATAAGATCAACGGGAAGTATTATCTCACTTGTCCGGCCGGTGGAACCGAAGGCTGGCAAATATGTCTGCGTTCCGATAACATCTATGGACCCTACGAACATAAACTGATCATGAATGATTCCGGTTCTTATCCCCCCAACGGTTTGCATCAGGGGGGGATGGTGCAGTTGAAGAATGGTGACTGGTGGTTTATTATCATGCAAGACAGAGGCCCTATCGGGCGTGTACCTCATTTGGTACCGGTGAAATGGGTAGATGGATGGCCGATGCTTGGCAGTGGTGGTAAAGACATTATTACCTATCCGAAACCTGAGGTCGGAAAGACCTATCCGTTCGCTTCTCCTGCCACAACGGATGAATTCAATACATCTTCGCTCGGACTTCAATGGCAGTGGAACCATAATCCGGACAATAGCCGTTGGTCCCTGAAGGAACGGAAAGGACATATGCGACTGAAAGCCTCGTATGCCGAATCGTTGAAGACAGCCCGCAATACATTGACCCAGAGGGTACAGGGACCTTCTTCCGAAGCAACAGTCGAACTGGATGTCTCCGGACTGAAAGACGGAAATGTAGCCGGTTTCGGTGTATTTGAATTCCCCTATGCCTATGTGGCTGTAGAGCAGACTAATGGTGAAAAGAAAATTGTAATGTGTAATGATGGTCAAACGATTGAAACAATCGATCGTTTTGAAGGGAACAAAATATGGATACGTGCCCGTGTGATGGATGTAGGTTTCCGTGCCGTTTTCTATTACAGTACCGATGGCAAGTATTTCCTTCCCATCGGTAATGAACTTAGTATGGGGCTTGGGCTGGTCTGGACTGCCAATCGTTTTGCCTTATTCAATTTTAGTAAGGAGAAAGCGGGAGAAGACGGATATACCGATTTTAATTGGTTCCGTTTCACCAATAAATAATAAAAGGCGGGGATAACCTTTTCGCCATAGATTGGGAGTGTGCCGAAACTCATTGCAGAGTAACATAGAGTTCCACAGAACGAATTTAACCTATTGATAGCTAATGATATTTATTAGTATAAATCCGTGTAAGCTGTGATGAGTGCGAGTTTCGACATACTTTCAATCTGTGGCGATTTCAGGTATATGGCACATTTACCAGAACTTATTTTGTTCGGCATTGTATTCGAACCCGATCGATTCCAGTTTTCCGATCAGTATGTCCTTGCTGATATTCATATCTTCACAGAGTTCGTCGAGCGATGCATAGCAATCGCGAAGTTTCATGTTGATGACGCTAAACAGCATCATCGGATCTTCAGGAAGTTCCATAATTATTCTTTTTTTAAAACGGCTGCAAAGATACGGTAACTCTGTGTATCCTGCAAGAGCACTTCTTTCTTAAAATCATCCAAAGGTGACTATCCTTATTTTTCAAAATAGTAACATAATATCGGATTGCCTACCGTGGTCAGTATCGGTTCTTTAGACACTTCACCTGTCTGTATATCCAGTGAGTAGATACCTTTTGCTTTAGCCGATGAGTTACCTATCAACATACTCCCTTTATAAAGGGAAAGCATAACCCCGAAACCGTTGGACAAGTCAAGTCCTTGCACTTTTTTCATGGTTTTATTGTACAGATCTATTTCCACTGCAAGATCGGCGATGGCTGTGTGTCCTTGTTCTCCCGGTTTGTAGTAACCCGGCATATTGATGTAAGCATACGCTTTTCCATTACCTACATACCGGATGGCGGAGATAAATCCGGCAGTCTTTTCTTCTCCGCTGATGGCGGCTCCTGTGATTGTCCATTGATAAGTCGGGTCGAACTCCGTTTCTCCGGCTTTGATACGCAGAACTCCGGCATTATGCCCTTTGACCATACCAAAGCCTCCCATACACGAAATGTAGATGTCTTTCTTCTCGTCCATGAAGATGGAATAGCGGTCGATTGGGCGGGTTGGCATAGAGATGCCGCTGGTCTTGTCTGTTATCATTTTCAGCAACTTATCCGTTTGGGTGTCAATGATGGCAATGTCGCTGTACGGGCGATCCTGTGGGGGAATCCATCCACCCACCATCTGGCTGAGGCCTACGAATAGGAGTCCGTCGCGCAGTAACATGGCGGATGGATCCGGATTGCTGTCGGATACTCCTAATGAAGTCAGGTCTATCTCTCCTTGCTGTGTCATGGTAGTGGGATCGAAGATAGCGATCTTGCCTAATCCTGCCATGGATAGATAAGCTTTGCCGGTAGACGCAAAAACGATATTGGTGGCGGAAGAGTTGGGTGGCAATTTCATTGTTCCCGTTCTTGACAGCTGCCCGTTGTTCCGTGTATATTTCACTAACTCGTTCTTGCTATCGCCCATGTATCCCGGAAAAACGAAAATATCGTTCCCTTCGATAATCGGGTATGATCCTTCGTACGGAATGGGAATTCCGTTGTTGTTATTTGTATTTTGTGGAAACTCGTCACGGATCAGTTGCAGGTAAGCTGCTCCTGTCATTCCGTCGGGATTGGGCAGGATGGTTGCCAGAGCGATGTTGGCATCGGTGGTCGGGACTTTAGGGTTCGGATCTTTTTCGCATGCAGAAAATACGAGTGCAGTGCCGGCAAGTGCCAGCATCAAATTTCTAATCTTCATAGTTTTTGGGTTTTTAAAATAAATAATCTTGTTTCATTTCAATACATATCTTAACCTTACTCCCCAGTTACGTCCGGGTAGGGGACGATTGAACTCAGACATCATTCGGGCATCAGTCAGATTATTCATTCGTGCCGAAATGATGAACCGTCCGTTCATAAAGCTGTGTTCTATTCCGATATTGGCCGAGAAGGTGCGTGGAATTCTCCGTTCCTGAAACCGGCTTTGTTCAAAATCGTAGAAATATTCTTCAACAAAAGAACCGTCTGTAAAGATACGGGTGTTCTGTCCCTTGCCTCCGAACAGATTCTCTTTATGATATTCTAGTCCGGCATTTGCCAGAAGGTAGGGAATGTTAGGCATCCGACTACCTTTGGTCGGGTTGGTTATATGGGTATTCGGTTCAAATTTCCGCACATCCCGTAAGTCCTGGTAGGTCATGTTGCAGTAGCCGTAAAGCCAATGAGTCAAGTCCGCCTTGACCTCTACTTCAACTCCAAGGGTACGCATTTTTCCGAAGTTTTGATATTGAGACTGAAGATATCCTCCTGTAAACCGGATCATATTCTCAAGATAGCCATAGAAGGTATTTACTTCTACCTGTAAGTTGCTGGCATCCTTTCCGGTGCGGTCTAAAAGAAAACCCAGGTTTACGCTTGTATTGCGTTCAGGAAGCAGATTTCCGGAAGGGGCGACTGTATATCCGTCACCCAAAAGTTCGCTTTCGGCCGGCAGGCGTACGTCATATCCTACCGAGAGTTTACCCATGAAATCCGGAGTAAATCTATAGCGTAGAGCGTTGCTGATGCCAAAATCCCGTTTCAACATATCCACTTTCTCGGCTTCCGAAGACATGATACTGCTCATGTGAGTATTCATACCATACATATAATATTTCACGTTGAGCGAATTCAGGAAGATATCATTGTCGGTGCGGAAATCGTATCCCAGTCCGGCAATCCAGCTTGCCATCGTACTTCTGAAATTGGTTTTATAACCAACAACTTTATTTTTCAGGTCATCTTTCGGGTGTCCGGATGCGAAACTGAACAGTGAGTTCAAGTTGATAGAATGATTATTATTGATCACATAGTTCAGATGCAACTTGTGGGTGATGGTGTGTTTCTCGTTTCTGGCATTCGAGGCCCATTTGCCTATCTCTCCTCCATATTCGGATACAGCAGGATAAGTCGTACCGTCCCAGTTGTATCGGTAAGCAGCGGTATCCACCATGTGGAATACCGTGTAGGCATAGGCCAGATTCGATTCCATATCGAGCCCTTCTGTCAGGAAGTTTTCTTTTTCCAGTTTGTTGGCGAAAATGAAGGCGTCTGAGTAAGTGTGGGCTTTCTCAATATTATATTCAATACCTTGTATCTCTTTGAAAGTGTGTATAAAGACAGGTTCGAATTCTACCAAATCAAACCACCATTTACGAGCCTTCAGGCTACCTGCAACAGCCAGTTTCTTGAATTTGTCATGGTTGCGCTTAATGATAAGCCCTTCTTCAAAAGGAGATTCCATCTTATAGTTATTGTCAGAGTAAGTATAGAATCCTCCGCCTCCGAATTCTAATCCTTTGGTAGCGATGTTGCGTTTGGTTACTAACGAAAGTTTGTGTGTGTTAAAACTTTCGATACTGTAACTGGCATCGAGGTATTTAGGCGGATACTCTCTGATGACAATATTTACGGCTCCCCCCACAGAAGAGCCGCCAAACCTGGCCGGTACCACTCCTTTGTAGATTTCGATTCGGTCGATCATGTCTACCGGTATGTCATTGATATCGATGAAGTCTGAATTGTCATTCATCGGGCTACCGTCTATGAAAAAGCCGATGCGTTTTCCCTCTAACCCACGTACGGAAACACGGGATGAACTGCCTACCCCTCCTGTGTTGCGGATAGTTACACCTACCGTTTTCGACAGAACATCCTGAACATTACTGACTGTTCCCTGCAACTGTTGCATACTTATCACTGACATGGGCATAGCCTGTTCGCGCAGTTGGCGGGCTTCGCTTTTGGCTGTGACGACAACTTCGCCCAACGACTGAGTTTCCGGTTCTAGACGAATCACTAACTTCTTGGTTTTCAATTCGGAGATTCTGACCTCTTCTTGTCGGGTACGATATCCCATATAGGAGATAACAATTCGATAGTGTCCCGCAGGGACTTCTATTGAAAATTCACCGTTCTTATCGGTGGAAGTCCCTTTTTTCAGTGACTCTACGTATATATTGGCCCCCACCAGTGTTTCTTCATTATTGGCATCTATGATGACTCCGCTTAATTTTCCTGTCTGCACTTGTGCATGAAGTAAGTTGCATGCGGTAAACAGGATGGCGGTTAAAACAAGTATCCTATATTTCATGGCTTTCTCTCCTTATTTCGATAAATGTCGGTCGAACTTCAATGGTATAAGGGGCCCTGGTGCTACTGTTAGGCTTGGCGGTTTCGGCAGCCTGTACCCGTAAGGTGATAAACAGAGTTTCGGGAACTCCGGATAAATTTACTTTCATATTTAGTTTTTATGTTTTGGGTTGATGTTTATGATTTACTGTAATTTACCTATTAATGGGGATTGTACCGATGTATGGGTTATCGTAATTTTGTATCAGTTCTCCAATTGGGGACAAAAGTAGAGCCTTACCGGCTTTTACTGCTTACGCGAAAAGGAACTTGACTTTAACTTAAAGGAATAATGATGGTTACTCGGTTAATGAAACATGATTTGTGTGAAATGGTGTTGGAATGGCCCATGCCGAACATCGTAAAAGGAAAACGGACGGAAAAAAATAACTACCGGATTGACAATACGTATTTGAAAGCGACATTTGAAGAGATATCTACTCCGTTGTTTTCGATTATGGATCAACATATATCCAGTGAAGAACCTATTAAAATATATACTCGGGCTGACGACTATCATGCCGTTTGGTTTTGTGCCACTTTTGCAGGGCATGCTACCTGTTGTTATAACTCTGTAATCCGAAGTGAGGAGTGGAATAAAGGAGATGCCAATTTGTTAAAATGTGACGGGGTAGACTCTTGTGTTCACTTTCCTAAAAACACGCCATTCCATATGATGGAAATCATGCTGTCACATGATTATCTCCGTGAACTTGCCATACACTATCCCGATTTGCTGGGTGGTAAAGATTTTGAAACCGTCCTTTGTGATGGTCAGTACAGGGCGTACCGGAAAAATCGTCCGTTTGGTCCGGGTGTTTATAAAGCGTTGCACGATATCAGACTTTCACAACTCAATGGCAATATGGCATCTATGTATGCAGATGCTAAGATACGGGAGATCCTTTCACTTTTTCTGGCCGGGCAGGAAGAAGAAAATTATCTTCATTGCTCATGTACTATCGGGATAACATGTGATAAAATTCATCATGCTAGGGCCATTATTGAGCAGGAATATCTAAATCCTCCGTCACTTCACCAGCTGGCATTGCGGGTGGGTACCAATGAATGTACGCTTAAGCGAGGATTTAAGACAGTATTTGGTACAACCGTATTTGGTCACATCTTTGAGTATCGCATGAAGATGGCTTGTCGCTATCTATTGGACAGCAGTAAGACGATACAGGAGATTGGGGCGTGTGTCGGTTATGAATATCATGCTCATTTCTCTACTGCTTTCAAGCGAAAGTTCGGACTTACTCCTTTGGAATACAGATGTAGCCGATTGTCCGGTTCTTGAATAGGCTGTCTCAACTCCTCCTTCACATTTGTTATTCTTTGCGGTATTTTCTCCGTAGGCTGATCACATAAGTTGTGGTAAAGTTCGTCTATAAGAACTGCTATTTGTCCGGACTGAAAAGAGGATATTCCACTACTGTTTCCTTTTCGGAGATCAGTTTCTCTATTTCCTTTATGGATACTGAAATCTTTTTGTTGATTTTCGTGCAATTTGTTTAGAGTTCCGGTGAGATTGGAAAATACCTAAAAGGTACTGTTGTTGTTTTTTGTAATATTTTGAAAATCAGATTGCTGCAAGTCTTAATTTTGATTTTATCCACCGATAATATGCTTGAAACGGCTATTTTCTGCCACCTACCAGAAAAAAGAAATCCCTGATAATGCTTGATTATCAGGGATTTGATTGAATTTTCTTTTGTTCTCAGTGATCCGCCTGGGGCTCGAACCCAGGACCCCAACATTAAAAGTGTTGTGCTCTACCTGCTGAGCTAGCGAATCAATCCTTATTTGCGTATCAGTTATTTCCTGATTGCGGGTGCAAAGGTAGTGACTTTTTTTATATCTGCAAGCTTTTGGGTGAAAAAAGTTTCATTTATTTTTTAGTATTTTCCTCTGCTGATTGATTATCAGTGACTTCGTGCCTGTCATATTTTATTTTTTCTTTGTTGATAATGAAACGCTGATAATAGGACAACATCAAAGTGGTGAGTGGGAGTGCTATGATCATACCTAGCATTCCGAGTAAAGATCCCCAAATGGAAAGGGATAAGAGAATAATAGCAGGGTTGAGTCCTGTGATCTTTCCCATAATTCGAGGGACAAGGAAACCGTCTTGAATGGCCTGGACAACGATGAATACAATAAGAGCACCTGCCAGAATTACCCAGAAGTTTTCACCGGTATCAGCAGCCTTAAGGATGGCAAGTACGATGGTGGGCAGGAAGCCGATGATTTGTAGGTAGGGTACCATATTGAGTGCTCCGATAAATAGCCCTAAAGCAATGGCCATCGGGAAATCAATGATCAGGAATCCAATGCTGAACAAAATCCCTACACAAAAAGCAACAAAGGCTTGCCCACGGAAATAACGGTTCATGCCATCCTGAATATCATTCACCAGATTGGAAGCGAAAGTACGGTATTTACCCGGAAGCAAGTGTAGCCAGCCTTCGGCTATAGACTCATAGTCGAGCAGAATAAAAACTACATATAATAGAATAATGAAAGAAGCAAAGACACTAAACAGGATATTGATGGATTCCGCGACAAGGGCCCAGAGTTTAGGGACCGTTTCTTTAATGGTATTCATTATATTCTCTTCACTCAGGATACGGTTGAGTGCCTGAAGGTCGATGTGCTTGTGGATAAACTCCGAAAGAGTAGGAGGGACAGTGCCGGAACTGTAGGCACCATTGGTCAGATAGGTTACCAGTAGATCGTTCATGCGTCCCATTTCGGCAAGCATGGGAGGCACTAGCAGATAGAAAAGGGAAATACCCACTACGGTAATACTGAACAACGCGCAGAAAATAGAAATGATTCTACTTTTGAAACGTAATTTGTACTGGAAGAATTTGACGAGTGGGTAAATCATATAAGCGATGAGCCATGCTACGAAAAAAGGTAGCAATACACCGCTGAGCCTTTTAAAAAGTATAAGTAATCCCACAATGAGCGCACAGCAGATAGAACCGCGTATGAAACTATCAAATGTAATTTTTTTCCTTTCCATGATAACCTGATATTTGATGTGCGACCTCATCGGTGTGACTTGGCTTTACTGCCGTGAGGTCCTTATGATTTTTCTCGATCTTCTTGTAAAGCGCGTTGGTAACATTCCCGACAGAGCGGCTCGTATTGGGCTGTTTCCCCCAGTAAAACTTGTTTGTCATTCTTTACGGTACGGTGTGAAAAAGAAGCCAACTGTCCGCATTTCACGCAGATGGCATGTACTTTCGAAACTTCGTCGGCAATGGCGCATAGAGCGGGCATCGGGCCAAAAGGAACTCCTTTGAAATCCATGTCCAATCCGGCTATAATGACACGCACTCCGTTATTGGCCAGTTGATTGCATACATCTATCAATCCACTGTCGAAGAACTGTGCCTCGTCGATGCCTACTACATCTATTTCGGATGTAAAGAGCAAAATGCTTGCAGAAGAGTCAATGGGTGTGGAGGAAATGGAATTACTGTCGTGTGAAACAACGTCGCCTTCCGAATAGCGGGTGTCAATGGCAGGTTTGAATATCTCTACACGTTGACGAGCGAACTTAGCCCGCTTCATGCGGCGAATCAACTCTTCCGTTTTTCCGGAAAACATAGAGCCGCAAATTACTTCGATTCTTCCTCTTCTTCTAGTCTCTTGTATATGATCTTCTGAAAATAATACCATGCTGATGTATGTTATAATTGCTTGCAAAAGTAATAGTTTTATTGGCTTCTCAGTGTTTTTTCATTATTTATTTCTACATTTGCCAAGTCATTCAAAGAGAAATTCAGATGTAGATATGCAAGCATTGCTGAACGACATAGAGCTGGATATTCAGGAGCTTAAGTACCTGATAGAAATCATTTCACGCGAACCGGATTCCGTTTTGCGCGGAGTGGCACGAAGAAATATTGTGCAAATGCGAGGACGACTGGATGCATTATTGGAGCTGTTGGATGCAAAGCCTGTGATAGCGGCCGACGCTTCTGAAAGTCCGGAGAACAGGCCTGTAACGGAGACAATAGAGGTTGTGGAAATCCCGCCTTTAAAAGAAACTGTGGCTGACATTCCAGAAGAAAACGAAGAAGCCGCAGTAGCAGAAGACTCCCAGGAGGCAGTCGAGCCTGGGCCGTTGAGTTTGTCTGAAGCGGTTATCGAACAGGTACCTACTGTGGAACTTGATCCTGTGGCTGATGAAAAAGAAGAAGTATTCGAATCGGTATCGGTTCCACAACCAGAGGAACCGACTGTGAAAGTTGAGACTAGAGTGGTTTCTTCACCCATCTTGGCCGAGCGTATCAAAACTGCAGGTGATTTGCGTCGTTCGATCAGCTTGAATGATTCGTTTCGTTTCTCCCGTGAATTGTTCGGAGGAAGTATGGAACAGATGAATAATGTGTTGCATCAGATTGGTGAAATGAGTTCATTGGATGCAGCTCTTGTTTTTCTGTCTTCAAAGATCAAGGTCGATGAAGAAAATGAAGCTATGAATGATTTTGTAGAGCTTCTCAGGAAACATTTTATATAATGAATATTTAAAGAGAGATATGGGAAAACTATATGTGGTACCGACACCGGTCGGAAATTTGGAGGATATGACATTCAGAGCTATTAAAGTTCTGAAGGAGGCCGACTTGATTCTGGCTGAAGATACCCGTACTTCCGGAATCTTGCTGAAACACTTTGAAATTAAAAATGTAATGCAATCCCACCATAAGTTTAATGAACATAAAACGGTGGAGAGTGTTGTTAATAGAATAAAGGCAGGCGAAACAATCGCTTTGATTTCGGATGCTGGAACGCCGGGAATCTCTGATCCGGGCTTTCTTGTGGTTCGTGAATGTGTACGTAACGGTATCGAGGTGCAATGTTTGCCGGGTGCTACAGCTTTTGTTCCGGCATTGGTTGCGTCGGGATTGCCAAACGAGAAATTTTGTTTCGAAGGCTTTTTGCCTCAGAAGAAGGGGCGCATGACAAAGTTAAAATCACTGGTAGATGAACACAGGACGATGGTATTTTATGAATCACCCCATCGTTTGTTGAAGACGTTGACACAGTTTGCCGAATATTTCGGGCCTGAGCGCCAAGTGTCTGTATCTCGTGAGATTTCAAAGATTCACGAAGAAACGGTTCGCGGCACTTTGAGTGAACTGATAGAACACTTTACCGCTACCGACCCTCGGGGCGAGATTGTGATTGTACTTGCAGGAATAGACGATTAATAATAACTTCATTTAAAAACGTAAAATGTAATCGTATGAAAAAGTTAGCAATTTTATTAGTATGCGCAGCTATGTTGGCTTCGTGTAACGGCCTGGGTGGTGGAAGTAAAGACCTGAAGGCAGAAAATGATTCTCTTTTGATGGAGTTGACCCAGAGGAACGCCGAATTGGATGAAATGATGGGTACTTTCAATGAGGTTCAGGAAGGATTCCGTAAAATAAATGCAGCCGAGAGTCGCGTAGATTTGACTCGTGGAACTATCTCTGAGAACTCTGCTACTGCAAAACAGCAAATAGCATCTGATATCGAATTCATCACAAAACAGATGGAAGAGAACAAGGCACAGATCGCTAAATTGCAGGCTATGTTGAAGAGTAGTAAGAATAATTCGGCACAGCTGAAGAAGGCTGTTGAGTCTTTGACTCAGGAATTGGTTGCCAAAACTCAACGTATTGAGGAACTTCAGGCTGAATTGGCTTCTAAGAATATCCGTATTCAGGAATTGGATGCCGCTGTAACCGGTCTGACTGCTGATAAAGAATCGTTGGCTGCCGAGAACGAAGCAAAAGCCAAGACCGTAGCTGAGCAGGATAAAGCAATTAATAGCGCATGGTTTGTGTTCGGTACCAAGTCAGAACTTAAGACTCAGAAGATTCTTGAAAAAGGAGATGTGCTGAAAAGTGCCGATTTTAACAAGGATTATTTTACTCAGATTGACATCCGTACTACTAAGGAGATTAAGTTATATTCAAAACGTGCTGAATTACTCACCACTCATCCTGCCAAATCTTATGAACTGGTTAAAGATGATAAGGGCCAGTTGACTCTGAAGATCACAAACCCGAAAGAATTCTGGAGTGTATCTAAGTATTTGGTTATCCAAGTTAAGTAAATTGTATAAAATAATTATAGCTGATAAGGGCACGGATTGCACAGCAAGTAGTCCGTGCCTTCTTTTTGAACTGTACCCGATACTTTAATATGAAATATAAGAACCTGTTTTTTGATTTGGATGATACTCTTTGGGCCTTTTCCAAAAATGCGTATGATACGTTTGAGGAAGTTTATGACAAATATAGACTGGGACAGTATTTCGATTCGTTCTCTCATTTTTATTCTCTTTACCAAAGACGGAATACGGAGCTGTGGGTTGAGTACGGAAACGGACAGGTGACTAAAGAGGAACTGAACCGACAGCGTTTTTTATATCCTTTACAAGCTGTTGGTATAGATAATGAAATGCTTGCAAAACGTTATTCTGACGATTTTTTCTCGATTATTCCTACTAAAAGTCGGTTAATGCCGTATGCAGAAGAGGTACTTTCGTATTTGGCACCCAAATATAATCTATATATTCTTTCAAATGGCTTTAGAGAGTTGCAATCCCGCAAGATGCGTTCGTCAGGTATCGATACCTATTTTAATAAAATAATTCTTTCGGAGGATCTGGGGGTGATGAAGCCTTGGCCGGAAATATTTTATTTTGCTTTGTCGGCTACACAGTCCGAACTGCGTGAATCGCTAATGATAGGTGATAGTTGGGAAGCGGATATTACAGGTGCCAATGGCATAGGGATGCATCAGGCCTATTATAATGTGTCCGGGCGTGCCGATTTTCCGTTCCGTCCTACTTATTTAGTGACTGATTTGAAAGAGTTGATGGAACTATTGTAACATTTATAGATATATTGTATTTTTGCGTTCAATATAGAACGCATAAAAATACAACTATGGACACTCTCTTACCTTTCGCTTTACTCTGTTTTACCTCTTTCTTTACGTTGACTAACCCCTTGGGAACAATGCCTGTCTTTTTGACCATGACCCATGGTATGACTGATAAGGAGCGACAAGCTGTTGTTCGCCGTGCTACTTTCGTTTCGTTTATCACTTTAATGGTATTTGTTTTTGCCGGACAATTCCTTTTTAAGTTCTTTGGTATTTCTACCAATGGGTTCCGTATTGCAGGTGGGGTTATCATTTTTAAGATTGGTTTTGATATGTTGCAGGCCCGGTATACTCCAATGAAATTGAAAGACGAAGAGATTAAAACTTATGCGGATGATATTTCGATTACTCCACTTGCCATACCGATGCTTTGTGGTCCGGGCGCAATAGCAAATGCTATCGTGCTAATGGAAGATGCCCATACGATTGAGATGAAGGGAACGCTAATTGGCATTATTGCTTTGATTTATTTTATTACTTTTCTGATATTGCGCGCTTCTACCCGATTGGTCAAAGTGTTGGGCGAAACGGGAAACAATGTGATGATGCGTTTGATGGGGCTTATCCTGATGGTGATTGCAGTCGAGTGTTTTGTTAGTGGATTACACCCGATATTGGTAGGTATCTTGAAAGAGGGGCTGCTTTAAATAAAGAATTGGATATTATTTAAGGAATAAAATGCCCGGATTACATAGTGCAATCCGGGCATTCTTTTCGACTGGGTCAATACTTTAGAAAGTATTCTTTTAATTAGCGGCTACCACCGGCCCACCAAACTGGATCGGTATATACATACTGACCGTTTCCGAAGGCTGCTTCTACGTTCGGGTTTGCACTTACGTCATCTGCTCCATAAGGTGCACGAAGCGGGAATTTATAGGGATTGTCTAGTTTGATGTACTCTTCACCCATTGCTTTCAAACGACGTACATCGTTGTAACATTCTGTTGTTTCGCCGAAAGCTCCAAGGAATGCAATATATTTCTGTACCATTACCTCTTTTACCGGATTGGCATCGAACAATGGTTTTACATTGTTTGTGAAATACTCTTCTGCTTCAGTAGCTGTAATCGCTTTAGTAGTTTCTTTAACACCTCCATAACTTTTTACTGTAGGGGCGTTGAATGCAGCTGAAACTCCTGTTTCGGCATTTGCAATGGCTGCTATTACAGCATCTTTTAAAGCATTGGCCGCCTCGTCCTTTCTATTTAACCGAGCTAATGCTTCAGCTTTCAGGAAGAGTAACTCATGATAGCTCATAAGTAAGGTCGGGCATGTTTGTGAGTATACGAAGATAGGAGTGTTATATTCGTATTTGACAGACTCTGCCGTACCATTGTCTGCCATCAGGAATCTCGGATCATCAGCACCTGTAACTTGGATAGATACAGCATTTTCGTTTTCAGTTAACTTACCTTGTCCGATACAGAAGATGCGGCGTAATCTCGGGTCATTGCGTTCTATTAGCTTGTCAGCGTAACTTTTACTTGCAGCCAATCCGTCGCGACTCCATTGGAAGTCAAATAGAGGATTTAAGTTTGTTGCACTATAGATAGAGAAAGCAGCCTGTTCTTCAATAGATGTATATGATTTGTCTACATATTCCAGAATTTTTTGCAAATCGGCATCTTTTGAGGAGGAACGGGCTAATAGTCGCATTGTATAACGTGCTTTCAATCCATAAGCGAGCTTTAGCCATGCTTCGCCATCACCTTTATATATAAAGTCATATTCTCCAATTCCATCACTTTTATCGCCTTTGGGAAGATCGGTAATTGCAGCATCCAGATATTCCATAATAGCAGTATAAATTGCTTCCTGTTTGTCTAATTCCGGAGTCAGAAACTGAGGTTGTCCGTTTGCTAATTCGGGAAGGGCAGCCTGGCTGAAAGGAGTGTCACCGAATGAGTCTGCGATCAGTCCGGCATTAATTGCTGCCAATACTTCACCGATACCTTTTGTCGTATAATTGCCCGTGACTTCATTAGAACTGATATTAATAGCGATACGTGCATTCTTCAGTGTAGAGTATAAATTGCCCCATACATTGTTAAAAGTAGAGGATGCCGAAGGCTCTCCGTTACGTTTCTCCGCATTTGCCAATTGGTTATCCACTCCAACCATATGTTCTACATAAGTAGAATAATATGTATTAAAGTCACCTCCGATGTTGCTAAATGCGGTTGCTGTGATTACATCCGCCAAAATGAATTTGGCAGGAACACTGGTTGTATGGTCTTTGTCTTTATTGATGTTGTCCATTGTGTCTTCCGAGCAGGAAGCAAATGCAACGGAAATCAATGCCACAGACAAGATACCTTTTGATAAATTAAATATTGATTTCATTTTTGTCCTTTTTAGAATTTAACTGTAATACCAAAACCATAGCTTGATGTTCCCGGAAGAGAGAAACGCTCAAAGGCACCGGCCATGTTGTTGTTTCCCTGTGATGATTCGGGGTCAATACCATTATCCATTTCTGACCAAAGCAACAGGTTACGTGCAAAGACATTCACTGTAACTCCTAAATAAGATTTATTCAGTACCGGATAGCTGAGGGCGATTTCACGTAGTTTCAGGAATGAAGAACCATATACTCCGGCCTCAGAGATTGTACTCAGTCTGTCGAAATAGTTATAAGCATTTTCACCGCTGATTTTAATATCGTTGGGTGCATAAGAACCGTCGGCTAATTGTTTAACGGCCGGTTTCTCAAAGTAGAAGTGATCTGCTTTACGATAGTTTGCTGATTTCTGAGTAACACCGTAATAATCGAGTGTTGAAACGGATCCGGCATACATGCATCCACCTTGTTTCCAATCGAGTACGGCCGAAAGACGGAATTTGTAGAATTCAAATGTTGTATTGAAGCCCATTCTGAAGTCCGGAGATACATTTCCTAATACTCTGTTTTCACCTAATGTCGGCATACCGTTTTCGTCTACGACAATCTGGCCTTCCTCGTTTCTTTGATAGCTTGTACCATAGATAACCGGGAACTTGTCTCCTGCGCTCAAACGTACCTGCGGATCAACAAAACCTCCTAACATGATGCTTGATACACCGGGAGCCAGTTTATCAACGTAGTTATCGATTTTTGAGAAGTTAAATGCGAAATCCCAGTTGAAGTTCTTTGTCTGAATTGGGTTCACACTCAAAGTGATTTCGTGTGAATTGGTATGTACGGAACCACCATTGGTGATCAATTCGCTATATCCGGTAGAAGTAGCCAAGGGTACTTCGAAAATCTGATCTTTCACATTCTGGCGAGAATAGGTGTAATTCAGTGAGATCAAACCATTCCAGAAGCTGAAGTCTGCACCGATTTCGTATGATTTGGTGTTTTGGGGTTTCAGATTCGGATCATAAATCTTGTAGTATGGGATATATGAGCTGATTGATCCGATAGGATATTGTATAGGAGTACCTGATGAGAATCCGCCGCCGTAAACTGGTGTTTTATAGTAAGAAGGATAATAGGTACCTGCCTGACCTACTTCTGCATAAGAAGCACGGATTTTACCATAAGTCAAAACATCGTTCTTCAATGCTTCCAGTTCGGTAAAAATGAAACCGAGTGAAACTGAAGGATAAGTGAATGAACGGTTGTTGCGTGGCATAGACGAAACAATATCATTGCGGACAGTTGCATTCAAATACAACATGTTACGGTATGCTAATGAAATGTTACCGAAATTACCAACGGTACGCTCGCGATGGTAGCTTCCGGTAGAAGAGTATACAGACGCGTTTGCGATATGATTCCATCCCGGGAAATTGAAATTGTTACCCAGGTTGTCTTTGTATTTTGAAGAATTATCGACTAATTCATTACCGTATAATACGTTTAAATCAAGTTCCGGAGTGATTTTCCAGTCATAAGTAACAGTTAACAATGAATTTATTTCATTGTTTGTAACGCTCTGCTCTTCAATGCTACCTGTTCCGTTGGAGTGTCCATATCCCCATGTGTCAGTATAGTTAGTGGTATAAGCATCGGTACCTAACTGGTATTTTACATCCAGTTTATGATTTTCTGTACCGAAATCGGTAGAATACTTAGCGAACGCATTTCCAAAGAAACGTTGAGTACGTTCTTTAAAAGAGTTGTTTTCAACTGCCCAATAAGCACCGTCGAAACCGCCTGTAGAACGGTATGTATTTTGAGTATAAGGATCTCCGTCTATGTGTGAAGGAATACCGCCTAAATCATAGCTTGACGGTGCACCGTATACCGTTGCCATGATACCATTGTTGGCACCGGTCTGTTTTTTGATTTTAGAATAAACGAAGTTTCCGTTGAAACCAGTTGACCAATTCTTGCTCAGTTGAGCTTGTGCAGTCAGTTTTGCATTATAACGATCCATACCGGTTGAAGGTACAATACCGTTTGCTGTAGTGCTACCTAATGACAAAGAATAACTTCCTTTATCAAGGCTTTGTGCTACGTTTGCACTGCTGTTCCAGGTAACACCTGTATTGAAGAAATCTTTAGCATTGTCGTATGCACGGGGAGTAGCCCATGGGTCCAGTCCTGCCTTGGCACGTTGGTCTACATAATATTGTCCCTGATGCTTTCCGAATTTCTGAGTGTAACTGTTGTCTGTGTTACCACCATATTTAGGGTCATTGGCAAGTTCTGAAATCAGAGGTCCCCATGAACGAGAGTCAGACGGGCTAAAAGCACCGTTGAATCCTTGTGCGAATTCTTTTTGGAAATCGGGCATGGTAGAGACCTTATCGAATGAAAGACCTGTATTGATTGTAACTTCCGGTTTACCTTTACGTGCGCCTTTACCGCTCTTGGTGGTGATTACTACCACACCGTTTGATGCACGCATACCATACAGAGCAGAAGCAGCCTGGCCTTTCAGGATGTTGATGCTCTCAATGTCATTCGGGTCGATATCTACCGCACGGTTCGCATAGTCGGAGCCTGTAACAGAGTTGAAAGTGTCCAAGTCAGTAGATGATGAGATAGGCATACCATCTACTACGTACAATGGAGTATTATCTCCTGTAAATGAACGTGAACCGCGAATAGTCATTTTAGAAGAGGCACCCGGCATACCTGATGACGGAGATATTTCCACTCCTGAAACCTTACCTTGCAAAGCGCTGGAAAGGTTGCTGCTTGAAGCCTGAGTCAGCTTGTCTCCTTTAACATCCTGCACAGCATATCCTAACGCTTTTTTCTCTTTTGAGATACCCATTGCTGTTACTACAACTTCGTCAAGTGCCTTAGCATCAGTCTTTAATATCACTTTGATTACCGGTGCAATTGCTACCTCAGCAGTCTGCATTCCGATGTACGAAATCTGCAAAGTCTTTGCAGAACTTGGTATACCAGATAATGTAAATTTACCATCTACATCAGTAATAACACCTACAGTGGTGCCTTTAGCCAATACAGAGGCTCCAACAACTGGTTGCCCGTCTTCTTCAGAAATAACAACACCTGTTACCTTCTGAGTTTGGGCAGTTACTAGACCTATACCCATAAAAAGGCAAGTCAATAACAGCATTAATTTTCTTTTCATAAATTCTCTCTTAAAGTTTAACTTTACATTAATTGTTTCTTTACTCTAACAAAATGCAAATATATTAAGAAATATGAAACGGACAATCATTTTTATAAAAAAACCTTGCAAATATAACAAATCGTTATCTAAAAGCTCGATTTTATGTCTAATAACATAGAAATCCGCCTTAAAAAACGTAAACGGAGTTTATATTGCTAACATGTTGCAGGCACTATTCATATACATTTTTGCATATTTTTGTGTGTTTAAGCCTTAATAAGAGCTAAAATAATGCTTGTTTTTCTGTTAAGGAAGTTTTTATAAATATAAATTAGCCACTTTTTCAAAAGTCGAATTAGTTATTTCTATATAAAAAATAGCAGGTTTTAGCAGATATTAAATCTTATTCAATTCTAATATAGTACCCAAGCACGTCTTATTTGTCCATAGTATTAATTAAAAATAAAGGAAATGGATAAAATTATTTACAGTTTGGTGTATAATAGGAAAAAGAGCCTGAATAAAAAGGGTATGGCATTAGTACAGGTTGAGGCCTATTTAAACAGAAAAAAGAAATATTTCTCTACCAAAGTTTACTTGAGTCCCGATCAATGGGATTTTAAGAAGAGAATGGTTAAGACCCATCCTAATGCAGATGCTATCAATCACATGCTTTACGAGTTTATGGCAGAAATAGAGAAGAAAGAGTTGGGATTGTGGCAACAGGGGAAACAGATTTCATTGGATTCATTAAAGAATTCTATGGAAAATCAAGACGACAGCACTTCATTTATTGCATTTTTCCGCAACGAAATAGCAAAATCTTCATTGAAGGAAAGTACAAAACGCAATCATCTCTCAACATTAGAATTATTAAGGAGTTATAAGAAGGATGTGTCATTTTCTGAATTGACTTTTGAATTTATATCCTCATTTGATCACTATCTTCAGCAAAAAGGATATCATACTAATACAATTGCGAAACACATGAAACATCTAAAGCGTCATATTAATGTAGCCATAAATAAAGAATATATGGAGATACAGAAATATGCCTTTCGGAAATATAAGATCAAGAGTGTTGAGAATAATCATACTCACCTCTCTCCGGAGGAATTAGGAAAGATTGAAAGTCTGGAATTGGGGGGACGGTTCACTAAACTGGAAAAGACCAAAGATGCTTTCCTCTTTTGTTGTTATGCAGGATTACGATATTCTGACTTCACCAACTTATCCCCTGAAAACATAGTGAAAATGCATCAAGAAACTTGGCTTATTTATAAATCTGTGAAAACGAACACGGAAGTACGTCTTCCGCTTTATCTTTTATTTGAGGGGAAAGGAATAGAAGTCTTGAATAAATATCAAGATGATCTTGCCGATTTTTTTAAGCTTAGAGATAATTCAAATGTGAATAAGGAGCTATTGATCATAGCAAAATTATCAGGGCTAAATAAACGTATTTCGTTCCATACCGCTCGCCATACCAATGCCACATTATTAATATACAGTGGAGTCAATATTACTACTGTACAAAAGCTATTGGGACATAAAAGTGTGAAAACAACACAGGTTTATACTAATATAATGGACATAACTATTGTAAGAGACTTAGAAAAGTCTAAAAATAATCGCAAAGTATCTTATATGTAACAAAGATTTGAGTCTTACGTAAATGTATTGACTATTAACATTGTTAACACGAATCACAGTTCTCAAATATCGCTTCTAGAAAGAACTTGTTTTCTAATTGAAAATCACTAATTCTTTGCATGTAGGAAGTTAGTTTTAACGCAATGTTAAAACTAACTTCCTACATGCAAAATGTAAATGATTTAATTGGCTGTTTATTAAATACATAAGCTTATTAATCCTATTATGGAGAAATTTAGGTTTGTATTCTCTGTCTTTTATATAAATATCAAATTAGTAATTATCTTTTTTCATCTCTAAGCCATTTATGTGAGATAATAATAATAGACTGCTTTATGACTTCTTTTTCGTTTGGAACTATTAAGTATAACATTCTTTTTTCAATCGTATACTTTTTAATCTATATTTCATTCACAATAAGCGGATTACATTTAAAATAGTGGGAGACCGATATAGTGATTATTTGATTTTTATTACTAGCGCTCTTATAATATGTAATTGATATTCAGATATATAATCATTAATATTGTATTATAGGTAAAAGTTCTCGGTATTGCTATAAAACTCTTATAATAAAGAAGTTATGATATAATTGTAGTTCTGCAAAGACTTTGCAGATTTCGTACATCGGAATGCAGACTGCTGAGGTAGCAATTAGGCCTGTTGTGAAAATTATATTAAAACCAGACACTGAAGTCCTTGATGAAGTAGTAGTAACAGGATATGGTACTTTTAAAAAATCAACTTTTACGGGTGCGGCATCTACTATGGCTACAGAAAAGTTACAAGATATACCGACTATGGCCATTGAGGATAAACTTGCAGGTTCTATTCCGGGAGTACAAATCAGTTCATTTTCAGGAGCACCGGGAGCTACTACATCTGTACGTATTCGTGGAATGGGCTCCATGAATGCAGGAAATGATCCTTTATATGTGATTGATGGTACTCCAGTACAGTCAGGGAATATCAGTGCTTTTAATACTCCGAATACGGGGGAAGGATATAATAGTACCGGTACCAATGTATTGGCAACTTTAAACAGTAACGATATAGAATCGATAACAGTTATCAAAGACGCTGCTGCAGCGTCTTTATATGGTTCACGTGCTGCTAATGGCGTTATTGTGATCACCACTAAAAGGGGAGCTACAGGAAAGACTCAGTTCAACTTCCGTAGCGACTGGGGATTTTCCAATATAGCAGTTAATTACCGTCCGACCTTAAATGGAGATGATCGGCGTGAACTGATTAAGTTTGGTTTGAAAAACTATTATATGGATGAAGAAGGCATGACTGCAGCTCAGGCTGAAATTGCCTTGGAAGATGATATTGATGCTTTTGCTGCAAAACCAGTTAATGGTTGGACTAATTGGAAAGAGATCTTATTCAAGAATGGCAGTCACCAAAATTACGAAATCAGTGCCCAGGGAGGAACAGAAAAAACCAAATTCTATACATCTTTGGCTTATGCAAAGCAAGAAGGAATCACTGCACGATCCGGCTTAGAGCGCATGACAGGTAATGCAAATCTTTCTCACGAAACAGGACGTGTAAAAGTGGAAGCTTCTACTTTATTTTCACGTATTCTTCAAAATATGACTAATGAAGGTACTTCTTTTGCCAGTCCTATCATGAATGCTTTTTGGACTGCATCACCTTCCACTGTACCTTATAATGAGGATGGAACATTTAGTTCTAATTTTCCTTTAACGAATGGTGCAAATCCTGTGCAAACTCGGACATATAATTATGATCGTAATGCAATTACTCGTTCTTTCAATACTTTGGCAGCCACTGTTACTCTTTGGGATGAGTTGAAACTACGTGAAAAAATAGCCTTTGATTATACTTCCTCAATAGAGTCTGTATGGTGGGATCCACGTAGTAATGACGGACGTTCCTCCAATGGCGTATTCCAACGTTATAACCGAACATTGGAAACATTGACAACCCAAACCCAGTTGACTTATATTAAAACATTTGCTCAAAAGCATAATTTAGATGCTTTACTTGGTTTTGAAACTGAAGACTTCACAGACTCGTGGGTATATACTCATGGTTCTCAGTATCCTGGCTATAAAAATGAAATAGCAAATGCAGGAGAAACATCTTCTAATAGTAACCGTGATAAATCTCGTTTAACTTCTTTCTTAGGACGTGTAAATTATAATTTTGATAATACATACTATGCAGGCGTTAGTTATCGCCGTGATGGAAGTTCTCGTTTGTCAAGGGATAATCGTTGGGGAAATTTTTGGTCAATATCCGGATCTTGGAGATTTATGCAAGAATCATTTTTAGAGTCTATAAAAAATGTAATAACAGATGGTAAACTCCGTTTGTCATATGGCGTAAATGGGACACAACCAAGTACTTTTTATAGTTATATGATCAATATGTATAGAGCCGGACAAATTTATAACGGCCAGTCAGGTATGGGAGTTATCGGTATTGGTAGTCCTGATTTGAAATGGGAAAAGAATAAAGCTTTTAATCTTGGGTTGGATTTAACCTTTTGGGATCGTTTAAGCCTTACTTTGGATTATTATACGCGTAAAACAAATGATTTGTTAATGAATAAACGGATTTCGTATGTTCCGGGCTATTATGATCCAATAAGTTTCGCCCCTACTACTTTGCAGAATGTAGGTTCATTAGAGAATAAAGGTGTTGAAATTAGTCTGTCATCAACAAATATGCAGACTCAGGACTTGATCTGGACAACTACTTTTAACATTGGACATAATAAGAATAAGCTGGTCAAACTGGATGGTATTCAGACAGATGAGATTGATGGCGCATTAATACATCGAGTAGGTGAACCATATTATTCTTACTACATGTTTGAATATGCAGGAGTTGATCCGAAAACCGGTAATGAGATGTATTATAAAAACGATGGAACCAATGAGACTACAACATTGACTTCTGAAGCGCAGAAAGTAATAGTCGGGCATCATGATCCGAAAGTAGAGGGAGGATTGACCAATTTCGTAAAATGGAAATTTATTGACCTTAATCTGACACTGACTTATTCATTAGGAGGGAAGGCAGTAGATTATGCAACTTGGCTACACGATAATGGCGGTACTTATACGTCTTATGGCGCAGTTCCTTCATACTATAAATTGGAAGATATGTGGAAACAGGAAGGTGACAATGCTAAATTACCGAAATTTAAATACGGTAATTCACGTGTACTGTCGTCACGTTGGTTGATGCCCACTGACTATCTCCGTCTGAAAAACCTGTCATTGGGTTTCTCTGCCCCCAAAGGCTTATTGTCTAAGATGGGTATCTCCAAAGCAAGGGTTTACTTCTCTGCTAACAATCTGCTGACTTGGAAATCAAAAGATTTGCTGGTTGATCCCGAAATGCCGGTAGATGGTTTATGTACTTTCGAAATGCCTGCATTAAGAACATATACATTTGGTCTCGAAATTGGTTTTTAATAATCTAAAAAGAAAATAAGTATGAAGAGTACAATATATAAAGCATTGATAGGTGCTACTTTAATCATCGGCCTATCTTCGTGTGTAAACAATTGGTTGGATGTAGAACCAGGCGATCAAGTCGAAGCAGATGAGGCTGTCACTACAAGTGCTGACCTTTTTTCTGTGCGCGCCGGTATGTATCAGATAATTAAAGGAACATCCGACTTTAAGGACTATTATGCTGCCCGTATGTTTTATTACGGTGAGGTACGAGGTGAAGATATGCAAACGGAAAAGTCCGGCAGCCGTTCTCAGCTATGTTATGATATGACCTATTCAACAGCTGATAATGCACCCAGTATCTGGCAAACACCTTATATTGTGATTGGACGCGCAAACCGAATTATTGAAGCTGCAGAAAGTGGAAAACTGACTGATAAAGAAGAGGCTGCGGATATTATTGCCCAATATGCAGCAGAAGCAAAAGTTGCTCGGGCTATGGCTCATTTTGATTTGGTACGTGTATACGGTAAAACATATACAGCCCCTGATGCTCCCAACTCTTTGGGTATTCCTGTGGTTACCACAGTATTAGGTTCAGATAGTAAGTTAATCAGAAATACAGTTTCTGAGGTCTACACACAAGTGATTAAAGATTTGAATGAAGCTATAAATTCTAAGGCGCTATCAGAATCTTCTACCCCGGGATATATTAATTTATGGGCAGCAAAGGCTTTATTATCAAGAGTATACTTAACTCAAGGTGATAATCAAAAATCATTGGATGTTGCTGAAGATATCATTAAAAATTCTCCTTATAAACTTTGGAAGAATGAAGAATATGTGGGTGCATGGAGTAAAATAAGTGGAGTTCATTCTAACGAGATGCTTTTTGAAATAGCTATCACCGGTTCCACAGACTGGACAGATCGTGAAGGTATTGCTTACTTATATAATGAAGATGGGTATGCAGACATAATTGCCACTAAAAAATTTCTCGATCTACTTAATGAAGATCCGGATGACGTACGTTTGGGTGTGTTTTTAGCTCCAACCACTAAAGATTTCAAGAAATTATATGGGACAAATACTGTATTTCTGAACAAATATCCAGCAGATGGACTGAGCGATTTACGTTATAATAATGTTCCGTTAGTCCGTTTGTCTGAGGTATATTTAAATGCAGCAGAGGCTGCTGCCAAGCTAGGGAATCAGAATGATAAAGCTGTAGAATATTTGGATGCAATTGTTAAACGGGCTAATCCGAATAAAACAGTAAAGGGTACAACCGTTACAGTAGATAGAGTTTTATTAGAGAGAAGGAAAGAATTAATAGGTGAAGGACATCGCTTTTTTGATGCAATGCGTAATAATGAAACCGTTATTCGTTATACATCGAAAGAAGACCAAGGCTGGCAACAAGCATTGAAAGAGGAAGCACGTAGCTTTAATCGTGATTTCTACAAGACTTTATTACCAATTCCTCAAGATGAAATTGATGCAAATCCGTCAATGAAAGATCAGCAGAATACAGGATATTAATCAAGGGAAATATAATCTGTATTTACCATTTAATAATAAGACTACTATATCCAGTTTCAGATATAGTAGTCTTATTATTTATATCTATATGATTATGCTGGACAAAGTAAGAACAGAGCCTCTCAAATTAGAAGATATTTAAGAGAATATTCAACATGTATTTTGTGCAAAAATTGAAGAAAGGTAAAATTCTCTACAATTAGAAATTTTATCAGAAATATATACATGTAAAATTGAGATATTATCTGAAGAATAAAAATGGTAGATTTATTATTGAAATGAACAAACATTATAGCATTGAGCTTTAGACTGTTATCAAGGTATTGTGAGTACTATATAATGTATCATATGAAGTCTTTTAAAATTTTAGATTATATTATTTAATTGATTATCAGAATACTAACGCAAGATTTGTATATTTCTACCAAGTTCAATTATCGTTGATAACAATCACATTATAAAGAAGTTAGATCGTGTTACAGTTCTGCAAAGACTTTGCAGATTTCATATATTGGTATGCAGACTGTTGAAGTAGCAATTAAGCCTGTTGTGAAGATTACGCTGAAGCCTGATACTGAAGTATTAGACGAAGTAGTTGTAACAGGATATGGTAACTTTAAAAAGTCATCTTTCACGGGAGCAGCATCGAGTATTACAACGGAAAAACTTCAAGACGTTCCTTCTTTGAGTGTACAGGATAAACTTGCAGGTTCAGTTGCCGGTGTACAGATTACATCTACTTCCGGACAACCGGGTGCTGTGGAATCTGTGCGTATCCGTGGAATGGGATCAATCAATGCCGGTAATGATCCGTTGTATGTGATTGACGGAGTACCTGTAATGACCGGTGACGCCAGTGAATTTACTTACTCTCAGTCTGGTAACAGCTTACTGTCTACTATTAACAGTAATGATATCGAGTCAATGACAGTAATTAAAGATGCAGCGGCTGCTTCGCTTTACGGTTCGCGTGCTGCAAATGGTGTTATTGTAATTACTACGAAAAAAGGGGCTTCAGGAAAATTAAAACTCAATGTAAGGGCTGACTGGGGATTCTCTAACAAGGCTATTGATTATCGTCCTATTCTGAATGGTGAAGACAGACGTGACATTTTGTATATGGGTTTGAAGAACTATGCTCTAAATTCAGGTAAGGATGAAACTTATGCCGTGAACTATGCAGATAATAATATTGATAAATATGCTGCAAAACCTTGGAGTGGATATACTGATTGGGAAGATGTTCTTTTCAGAAATGGTTCTCATCAGAATTATGAAGTGAATGCCCAAGGAGGAAATGAGCGGACTAAGTTTTATACTTCATTCGGATATACCAAACAGGAAGGTATTACACTTCAGTCCGGTTACGAGCGTATTACGGGACGTGCAAATATGAGCCATAAGGCGGATCGCGTTACAATCGAGGCAAGTACGATGTTTACGAATTCAACTCAGAACGTAAACTCGGAAGGAACAAGTTTCTCAAGCCCTATCATGTGTCTGGCCATGACAGCTTCTCCTTCTACATTCCCATATAACGAAGACGGTACATTCAGCACGAGTTTCCCTGCTTTGAATGGTGCCAATCCCCTTCAAACTGCAACATATAATTATGATCGTAGTACAATTGTACGTACCCTGAATACACTGTCTGCAACGTGGAATATTTGGGATAACTTGAATATTAAAGAAACTTTAGGTTATGATTTTAACCAAACAAATAATCGTGTGTGGTGGGATCCGCGTTCTAATGATGGACGTTCTTCAAAAGGAGTATTTCAGCGCTATATGATGAACAGAAGCAAATTGAATACTCAAACTCAGCTGACTTATAACAAGACATTTGCGGAACACCACAATATCGATGTATTGTTAGGTTTCGAAACAGAAGATTATAAGTACGATTATACCTATACTAATGGTAATACTTATCCATCTTACTTACCGGAAATTACGAATGCAGGCGTTTCTAGAGGTGCCAGTAACATTAACAGTTATCGAATGACCTCCTACTTGGGACGTTTAAATTATGATTATGCCGGCAAATATTATGTAAGTGGTAGTTTCCGTCGTGATGGTAGCTCACGTTTATCAAGAGACAGCCGTTGGGGTAATTTCTGGTCAGTATCTGGTTCGTGGAGACTTTCACAAGAAGCATTTATGGAGTCATTATCTAATGTTATTACTGATGCTAAAATACGTGCTTCTTACGGTGTAAATGGTACACAACCCAAAGACTACTATGGATATATGGGGGTATATGAGTTTGGATATAATTATAATGGGAATGGTGGTTCGTCAGAGGCACGTTTCTATAATCCCAGTCTGAAATGGGAAAAGAACTATGCTACAAACATTGGTATTGACCTTACATTATTCAATAGATTGACTGTTTCTGCAGAGTGGTATAATCGTGAAACAAAAGACTTGTTAATGGATAAACCGATTTCTGCAGCAGTAGGTGTTATCAATAGTTCGGGTGTTGCTAATATGCTCGTTAACGTTGGTTCAATGAGAAACCGTGGTTTTGAATTGGAATTGAAGTCCACTAACATTCAAAACAAAGACCTTCTTTGGACTACTTCTTTGAACATAGGACACAACAAGAATAAACTGACCAAACTGGATGGTGAACAACAGGAAATTATCAGTGGAGTTTCTATCCATCGTGTAGGTCAACCATATTACTCAATCTATGCGTATGAGTATGCAGGTGTCGATCCTCAGACAGGTAAAGAACTGTATTATATAAATGGTGAAGATGGCAGTCGTGAAACAACAACAAATTCTGCTGCCGCTAATAAAACAATCATTGGTTCTATCGAACCTAAAGTACAAGGCGGATTGACCAATTATGTTAGTTGGAAATTTATTGATTTCAACTTGACCCTGACTTATTCACTGGGTGGACATGCTTATGATTACGCCACCTGGCTGCAATCTAATGGAGGTACCTATCATTATTTAGGTAATGTTCCGGCTTATTATAAAATGGAAGATACTTGGCAGAAAACAGGTGATAATGCCAAACTGCCGCAATTTGCATACGGTAATGCCAATAAAGCTTCTTCTCGCTGGTTGATGTCTACCGATCATTTACGTGTAAAGAATATGACCTTGGGATTCACTTTACCTCAAAGTTGGTCGTCTAAAGCCGGTATAAGTAAGTTAAGAGCTTATGTTTCAGGAAACAACCTATTGACTTGGAAGAAAAAGAGCTTGTACGTTGATCCGGAAGTTCCTGTTGACGGATTGTGTACATTCGAAACTCCGGCTCTCCGGACTGTTACATTTGGTCTTGAAATCGGTTTTTAATCAAGTAGAAACAATTTATGAAAAAAGAATTTATGAAAAAGATATATAAATCAATAACACTGGTTGCTGCTATTTTAAGTTTGTCTTCCTGCGGGAATGATTGGCTGGATAGAAAACCTGCCGACGGGATTCCATCAGAAGATGCTATCACTAACTATAATGACGCTCTGACTGCACGTACAGGTATGTATGATGGCATTCAGGGAAACTCCAATGCTACCAGCTATTATGGTGCCCGTATGTTTTATTACGGCGATGTTCGTGCTGACGATATGCAGGCAAGAACTCAAGGTATGCGTTCATCATCGTGCTATGAGATGCTCTACACTGTAGATGACGCTCCTAACATGTGGAATATACCTTATAATGTAATCCGTCGTGCCAACCGTTTGATCGAAGCGATCAATGAAAAAAAGGTAACTGATGCAACGGAAGCACAAATTGGTAAAATATATTCAGAAGCATTGGTTGTCAGGGCATTGGTTCATTTTGACTTGGTAAGAATCTATGGTATGCCTTATACGGCCGACAACGGAGCTTCTTTGGGGGTACCGGTTATCGTGAAACCTTTGGAAAGAAATGATTTGCCCTCCAGAAATACAGTGGCAGAAGTTTATACACAAGTTATCACAGACTTGACTGATGCTATTAACTCAGGTTATCTTGCTAAAGATCAGACTCCGGGATATATTAATGAATGGGCAGCAAAAGCCTTGCTTACCAGGGTTTATCTGACTAAAGGTGATAATGAGAATGCACTCAAAGTTGCTGAAGATATTATAACCAATTCTCCATATAAGCTTTGGACTAACGAGGAATATGTAAATGCATGGTATAAAAGCAATGGAGCGCATACAAACGAAATGATTTTTGAAGTTGTAAATGCAAGTAATGATGACTGGACTGACCGTAATGGTATTGCTTATTTGCTGAATGAAAACGGATATGCGGATGCAATAGTGACAAAGAGCTTTATGAATATGTTGAGTCAGGATCCTAAAGATGTTCGTATAGGTATGGTACTGCCTGCTCAATATGATAAGGATCTTCAAGAAGAATATGGCGATGCGAAAATCTTCATTAATAAATTTCCGGCGGATAAAGACGATGTAGGTGAAATGCGTTTAAATAATCTGCCATTACTTCGTCTTTCGGAAGTTTATCTGAGTGCTGCAGAAGCGGCAGCTAAACTTGGAGGGCATCAGGATAAAGCAGCCAAATATCTGAATGAAATTGTTCAGAGAGCAAATCCGGAGGCCAAAGCCATTTCGGAAGCAGATGCTACAGTAGAAAGAATTATTCTTGAAAGGAGAAAAGAAATGATTGGTGAAGGGCAACGTTACTTTGATGCATTGCGCAATAATGAAACAATCGTTCGCTATAAAGATGAAGGTGATAAGGGATATCATTATTCATTGATTAAAGAATCGCAAAGCTTTGACCGTACCTACTTCAGAGCTATACTTCCGATACCTGTTGATGAAACCAATGTGAATCCTAATTTGAGAGCTCAACAAAATCCCGGATATTAATTGTGGTTTAATAACATAATCAAAAGGCTGCTTTCTAAAAAGGAAGCAGCCTTTTTTATTACACATGAATTGAATTTCTTATTAGGCTCCATTATGATATTTGTTGTATATTAATCAAGGATGTCATTAATCATTTTACAATCGAAAGTTATTATCTGTTTTGAGATATCTATGGAAAGTGTTTTGAAAAATACTTATCTCATAAACTATCTGTAATTGTGATACTGCCATAAATTTCTACCATTGGGAAAGGAATAAAATATCTATATAAAGCTAGTCGTTACTTGCTGCCGCGGGAAAAAATAGTAGAATAATAAATGGGATAAATGGTCTTATTACTTCTGATAATTAGATTATTACGTAACTTTTATAAGATATATAAAGTGCAACTAATTGAGGTTTTCAGAAAAACAGATCATCTGTAATATGCAGATAATAAGATATTTATTAAATACAGTTTCTTTCTACACTAAGTTCAATCTGAATTTGTAATAATCATATTATAAGATAGTTAGCACATACTACAGTTCTGCAAAGACTTTGCAGATTTCGTACATCGGAATGCGGACTGCCGAGGTAGCAATTGCACCTAATATTAAAGTGATATTAAAGACTGATTCTAAGACGCTTGACGAAGTGATGATTGTGGCTTATGGTACTGCAAAGAAGTCATCTTTCACAGGATCAGCATCAACAATACAGGCTGATAAAATCGTTTCTGGATCGAGAGAATCATTTGATAAAGCTTTGTCAGGTAAGATGGCCGGTGTGCGCACGGCCTCTGCTACAGGAGATCCGGGTTCTATGGGAGAAATCAATATCCGCGGTGTAGGTTCTATCAGTGGTTCTAAGACTCCTCTCTATGTGATTGATGGAGTAGTTACTAAATCGGATGATGATATGAACTATTATGGAAAAACGCAGAGTGTTTTAAGTACTTTAAACCCGGATGATATTGAAAGTATGACCGTATTGAAAGATGCCGCTGCTGCTTCACTCTATGGATCTCGCGCTGCTAACGGTGTAGTAATCATTACGACAAAGAAAGGAAAAGAGGGTAAAAGTACGGTGACATACTCTGGAGAAGTTGGGTGGAACAAAATGGCCGTGAATCAGTTTAAAATGATGAAGAGTCCTGATTTAATTGATTACACTCGAGAAGGGCTGGCCAACTATTATATGGTTTATGAAGGTGTACCTACAAAAGAAGAAGCTTTGCAAGAGGTAACCGATGCTGACATGGCAGACTTTCTTCACAATCCAGATGGAAGCATTGATACCAATTGGAAGAACGAAATTTATAGAACTGCCATTACACAAAACCATCAGGTATCGATTAATGGGGGTACGCAGAATACACAGTTCTATGCTGGTGTAGGTTATAATAAGAGCGAAGGTATTGTTTTAGGTAGTGATTTCGAACGTATTTCAGGACGTTTGAATGTGAATCATAAAGTTAATAAATGGTTGGAAGTAGCTCTCAAAGAGATGGTGACAGCAACTACTCAGAATGGTTTCCGTGATCAAGGAGATCAGGGTCAAGGGTTGGGCACTTCATCACCTCTTGGGGTCTTGTTTGCGATGGATCCCACTTCTCCGGTTAAAAATATAGATGGAAGCTATAATGAGAATGCTGCTTGGGGACAAGCTTCGAATCCACATTTGATGTTAGGAGGAAAAGATAGTAAATATTCACTGGAGTGGATCCAGAGTAAGATGTTTCGTAGTTTGACAAATGCTGATGTTAATATCCGATTCTGTGATAAATTGAACTTCAAAACGATTTTTGGCTATGATTATATAGATAACAAACATTTTGAATATTGGGATCGTAATAGTGTGAATGGTGTATCTGTTGCAGGTATGGGATCACGTTATAGTTTTGAAAGCCGTGTTGCCACCAGTTCATCTACATTGCGCTATTCTGATACATTCAAAGATATGCATAATCTGGACTTGATGGCAGGTTTTGAAGTAGAGAATAGAGAACTGCTTCAAATTGTTACTGTAGCTAAAAATTATTCAAGCCATTATCCTGAGTTATCAAATGGACAACCCGATCAGGCATCAAGCGCTACATTTGGCGCAGGAATGATGTCATATTTTGCAAGCGGTAACTATAACTATGATAACAAATATTATTTATCAGCAAGTTTCCGTCGTGATGGTTCTTCGCGTTTGAGTGAAAATAATCGTTGGGCAAGCTTCTGGTCAGTATCTGGTGCATGGAGATTGAGTAAAGAAAGCTTTATGGAAGACATGCCGTTGTTCACAGACTTCAAGATCAAAGCGTCTTTTGGTACAAATGGTAACCTGCCAGGAAGTTATTATGGATACATGGATTTGTTTACGGGTTCAGGATATGGTAATAATCCGGCTATTTACTGGTCAAGTATTAGCAATGACAAACTGAGTTGGGAAAAATCGAAGAATTTTAATGTGGGATTCGAATGGAACATGTACGACCGCGTGAACCTGTCTATTGAATATTATAATAAAAAAACAACTGATTTGCTGTTTAAGGTTCCAACCTCTTTTGTTACTGGTTTTGAGAGTCGTTGGGAAAATCTGGGTAGTTTGAAGAATGATGGTGTAGAGCTAGAAGTAAACTCTAAAAACATCATGAACAGAAACTTTACATGGACAACCAATTTTAATATGACTTATCAGCGTTCATTGGTAGATAAACTTCCTGAAAACAAGGATATTGAATATGGTGACGGAGAGATGTATCTGCATCGTGAGGGTGAATCAATGTATACTTTCTATTTGCCGGAGTGGAAGGGTGTAAATGCAGAAACGGGACTTGGCGAGTTCTGGCTTGACCCGAACGACCATTCTAAAGGAGTAACCAACTATTATTCGGAAGCAGGCAAAGGCGTTGTCGGAAAAGCATTGCCTGATGTATTAGGAGGTTTGACTAATACATTCACTTATAAGGATTTTGATTTGTCGTTCCTGATCACTTATCAGTTTGGTGGAGATATGTTTGATTATCCGGGATATTTCTCTCACCACGATGGTCTGAGACTTGGTAGCACCAATCTTGATGCTGATGTAGCAGGAAACTTCTGGAAAAATCCGGGTGATAAGGTAGATAATCCGATGCCTATTTATGGTAATCCTTACCGTTGGGATAGATTTTCAAGTCGTACAATCAAATCGACTGATAACATTCGTTTGAGAGAACTGACCTTTGGATATACACTGCCTGTCTGGAAGAACTATTTGAAAACTTGCAGAATCTATTTTAGAGCTAATAACCTGGCTATGCTTTGGTCAAAAACTAAAAACATAGATCCTGATGTAGCAATGAACGGATACAGACAAGCTGATACACCTCAGTTGAGAAGTTGTGTTTTCGGTATCAATATTCAATTCTAATTTAATAAATAGACGATATAATGAAAAAGTTATATATTTTTACTCTAATTTTAACCTTATCTGTATCGGCATGCGATACATTTGACAAAACCCCTTCTGCTGAATGGCCTTCGGAAGGAGCTATTGCAACGGTGGAAGATTTGCAATATGCAGTGAATGGTGTTTATCAGTCACAAACTTCCTCTATCGATTTAGGAACAAATCCCAGAGGTAGTTATGCCGGTGATTTTGGATTATATGCCGATATGAGAGGGAGCGATTTTCAGTGTATTGGTAAAAATAACCAAGCAACTGATGTATCCAAATATCAAGCGACTAAAAACAGCGCGGACGCATCTAATTTCTATAAGCGTTTTTATCTATCTTTAGCAAGAATCAACAAGATATTTGATAGCGTTCAAAAAGCTGAATTAAAAGGGGATGACGTAGAAGCTATGGAAGGAGAACTGTATGCTCTTCGTGCATTATTCCATTTCGATCTGGCCCGTTTGTTTGCTAAGTTGCCCTCTAATGCGCAAGACGATGATTTGGGAATTGTTCTTTCTACACAGGTATATGAATCAGGATATATAGGTGAAAGAGCCACTATCGCTAAAACTTATGAAACGATTCTTACCGATTTACAAACAGCATTGAACAAATTGCCAGAGACAGATCACAAAGAACTGGGACATATCGACTATTGGGGAGCCCGTGCGCTTCGTGCCCGCGTATATCTGTATATGAATAAAAATGCGGAAGCATTGGCAGATGCTAAGTATGTCATAGAACACTCTCCCTATCGGCTGTTGACCAGAGGTGAATATATCGGTTCATGGCTTAAAGAAGGTAGTAATGAAAGTATTTTTGAAATTATGGTAACATCTCTCTATAATCCTCAACGCAATTCTTTGGGATATTATACACATGCCGAGGGATATGCCGAAGCGGGAATTACAGAAAATTTCAAAACCTTCCTACAATCACGTCCAAACGATATCAGAAGCGAATTGATTGCTGAAGAAACTGATACGGACGGAAAAACTAACAAGGGTTGGTATATACAGAAGTATCCGGGAAGAGACGGACAGATTTATGTAAATAATCCGAAAGTGATTCGTCTGTCTGAAGTTTATTTGATTGCAGCAGAAGCAGCACTGAAGGCAGGTGGTGACGCAGCGTATTATATCAACGAATTGCGTAAAAATCGTATTCAGGGGTATACAGATGTGGCTACCGTTACTTTGGATGATATTCTGACAGAACGCCGTCTTGAACTTTATGGAGAAAACCATTCAGCTTGGGATTACTGGCGTAATCAACGGTCTATTAACAGTCCGGCAGTAAAAGAGGTGAAGTATGATGACTATCGTACTGTAATGCCTATTCCTGTTGCTGAAATCAATGTTTCAAAAGGAAAACTAATTCAGAACGAAGGATATTAGTAGATAACTCTTAATATATCATTTAGAAAGACCTGCGTCGAAAGCATTTGCTTTAGGCACAGGTCTTTTTAGTAATCGAATCGATACTATTATTATTTCGCTGTGTCGATGAAGAAAGACTTTGTTGATTCTTTAATTCGAAACAAATTAACTTCTTTCTTCCTATCGTCAGCATGAGTATAACCTTCTTACGTCTAAAGGCGATTATTATCTATGAAATAGAAGCCTTTGGAAATACTGGTCTTCTCTAAAGTGAGTTTCTGAAATAATCGAATAGTTATTTTACCTGCAAATCGGATAAAGATCAAATGTTGAATTAGACTTCCGTTATGCCGAAACATTGCTGGATCTTGCCGAGTGTTATGCAAACAAAGCCGGGGGCGAAGCTACGGCCAAAAGCCTGTTGAAACAAGTCAGAGGCCGCTCGGTGGATGCGGCTACCGATCCGTTGAACATCGATAATCTGTCGGGTGATGCACTGAAAGAGGCAATTTACAATGAGAAGCGCCTTGAATTCATTGGTGAGGGTATTCGTGGTATCGACATTATGAGACGTGGTGAACACTTCATTAAAGTGGGCGAGAATGAGACGATCAATGTCGGTCCGTCCGATGAAAAATATACTTGGCCCATACCTCAGGTTGAGTTGTTGCTCAATAAAGATATTAATAAATAAATAGTCAATAAATAATAAAGAATCGCTCAGGTAGAAACACTTGGGCGATTTTTTCTTTTAGTATGTTACGAAAATAGCTATATTTGTCGCCATATTATAATAAGGTATAAAGTAGAATGAAAGAATTTGTAATATCCGAAGCCAAAGTCGAAACAGCTGTTCTGGTGGGTCTCATTACGCAGACGCAAGATGAACGCAAGACTAACGAGTATCTCGACGAACTGGCATTTCTGGCTGAGACAGCCGGGGCGGAAGTAGTGAAAAGGTTTACGCAGAAGTTGCCGACGGCTAACTCAGTGACTTATGTAGGGAAAGGAAAACTGGAAGAAATAAAAGAATATATAAGGATAGAGGCTGAAGAAGACCGGGAAGTGGGAATGGTCATTTTTGATGACGAACTTTCAGCCAAGCAGATACGTAACATCGAAGCGGAACTGAAGGTGAAGATACTGGACCGTACTTCGCTGATTCTCGATATATTTGCCATGCGTGCCCAGACTGCCAACGCTAAAACTCAGGTGGAGCTGGCCCAGTATAAATATATGTTGCCCCGTCTGCAACGCCTTTGGACTCACCTTGAGCGTCAGGGTGGTGGTTCCGGAAGTGGTAAAGGCGGTTCGGTAGGACTTCGCGGTCCGGGTGAGACCCAGTTGGAGATGGACCGCCGTATCATCCTGAACCGTATGTCACTGCTTAAAGAACGCCTTGCTGAAATAGATAAACAGAAGTCTACTCAGCGCAAGAACCGCGGGCGTATGATCCGTGTAGCCTTGGTGGGTTACACCAACGTTGGCAAATCGACCATGATGAACCTGTTGGCCAAGAGTGAAGTCTTTGCGGAGAACAAGCTGTTTGCCACACTCGATACGACGGTGCGCAAGGTGATTATCGATAATCTGCCTTTCTTGCTCTCCGATACCGTCGGGTTTATCCGTAAGTTACCTACTGACTTGGTAGATTCCTTTAAGTCGACCCTCGACGAAGTACGTGAGGCCGACTTGTTGGTTCATGTAGTAGATATTTCGCATCCCGGATTTGAAGAACAGATTGAGGTGGTGAACAAAACGCTGGCCGATATCGGAGGAGGCGGGAAACCGATGATTTTAATATTCAATAAGATAGACGCCTATACTTATGTAGAAAAGGCACCGGACGACCTTACCCCCAAAACAAAGGAAAACTTGACACTCGAAGAACTGATGAAAACGTGGATGGCCAAGATGGAGGACAATTGCCTGTTCATCTCCGCCCGTGAGAAAATCAATATAGACGAACTGAAGAGTGTGGTTTATCAGCGAGTGAAAGAATTGCACGTACAGAAGTATCCCTATAATGACTTTCTTTATCAGACCTACGAAGAAGAAGAGTAATTTGTAGTTTGTAACAAGAGGAGTATGGGAAAGACTTACCGTAGACTGACTGAAGATGAAGTGCTTCAGTTGAAGAGCCAGTCGTGTCTGGCCGATGACTGGAATAAGGTTGCAGTAGCCGAAGAGTTCACAACCGAATTTGTACATCACACCCGTTTCTCGGGTGAGGTGAAACTGGGAGTGTTCCATTCGGATTTTATCCTGCCGGGTGGAATCAAAAAACATTCCGGCCTGAGACATGTCACCCTGCATAATGTGACTGTTGGTGATAATTGCTGTATCGAGAACATCCAGAACTACATTGCCAACTATGAGATAGGAAACAATACTTTCATTGAGAATGTAGATATCATCCTGGTGGACGGCTTGACTCAGTTTGGCAACGGAGTAGAAACTGCCGTACTGAACGAGACGGGAGGTCGTGAAGTGCTGATCAACGACAAACTCTCTGCCCATCAAGCCTATATCCTGGCTCTTTACCGGCATCGTCCGGAACTGATCAGCCGGATGAAAGAGATTACAGACTATTATTCCAATAAACACGCTTCGGCGGTGGGAACCATCGGCAACCATGTGATGATTCTCAATACCGGTTCTATCAAGAATGTGCGTATCGGGGATTTCTGCCGGATCTGCGGGACGTGCCGTCTGTACAATGGGAGCATCAACAGTAACGAGTCTGCCCCGGTGCATATCGGACACGGCGTTATTTGCGATGATTTTATTATTTCTTCCGGTTCCCATGTCGACGACGGGGCCATGCTGACCCGTTGTTTTGTGGGACAAGCCTGTCAGTTGGGGCACAATTATTCCGCTTCCGACTCGCTGTTCTTTAGCAACTGCCAAGGAGAGAACGGTGAAGCATGTGCTATTTTTGCCGGGCCGTACACCGTCACCCATCATAAATCGACCTTACTGATAGCCGGTATGTTCTCGTTTATGAACGCCGGTTCAGGATCGAATCAGAGCAATCACATGTATAAACTGGGACCGATTCATCAAGGAACGTTGGAAAGGGGAGCTAAGACTACTTCCGATTCATACATCTTATGGCCGGCCCGTGTAGGCGCTTTTTCGCTGGTGATGGGGCGTCATGTGAACCATGCCGATACATCGAACCTGCCTTTCTCCTACCTGATTGAGCAACAGAATACCACGTATCTGGTTCCGGGAGTCAATCTGCGTAGTGTGGGTACCATCCGTGATGCCCAAAAGTGGCCGAAACGTGACAAACGTACAGACCCGAACCGTCTGGATTATATCAACTATAACCTTCTCAGTCCGTATACCATTCAGAAGATGTTTAAGGGACGCTCTATCCTGAAAGAGTTGAAGAGGGTGTCGGGCGAGACTTCGGAAATCTACTCTTATCAGAGTGCCAAAATTAAAAACTCCTCGTTGAATAGCGGCATACGCTATTACGAGATAGCCATCCATAAGTTTCTTGGCAACTCCATCATCAAGCGTCTTGAAGGGATCAACTTTAAAGATAATGAAGAGATACGCCGGAGTCTGAAGCCGGATACGGAAATCGGGGTAGGCGAATGGGTGGATATTGCCGGTTTGATTGCTCCCAAAAGTGAAGTGGAGAAGCTGATAGACGGCATTGAAAGCGGTGAGATTAACCGTCTGAAGAGTATGAATGCCTGTTTTGCCGCCATGCACGATAATTACTATACTTACGAATGGACATGGGCTTACCATAAGATACAGGAATTTTATGGCTTGAATCCCGAAACCATTACAGCAAAAGATATCATCGCCATCGTTCGCGCCTGGCGTGAAGCGGTGGTAGGACTTGACCGCATGGTATACGATGATGCGCGCAAGGAGTTCTCACTTTCGTCTATGACGGGCTTTGGTGCCGATGGTTCACGTGACGAAATGAAGCTCGACTTCGGTCAGGTTCGCGGCGATTTTGAGAGTAATCCGTTTGTTACCGCCGTGCTGAAGCATATTGATGATAAGACCGCTTTGGGAGAAGAACTGATTAACCGCATCGGGCAATTGGCGTGAGAGAGGGTACGAGTTATATAATATTTACTATGAAAATACATATCTTATTTGGAATGATCGGGTTCATTCTGCTGTCCGGTTGTAACCGGGCAGCAGAAAAGAACCCTCGTTTTTATGATGCCGGCGTTTCCAGGGAACTAGCCGGGCACCGCAAGGCCCAGATTAAGAATCTGAAGTATGAACTTAGTTTCAATATCCCGCGACAGAAAGAGGTTGCCATTGAGGGCGATATTACCTTGCGCTTTGATTTGGCTTCCCGACAGGAAGTCCTGATAGACTTTCGGGAAGAGCGTGAGAAGATCAAAGAGGTTATAGCCAACGGAGTGCCGGTGGACAAGGTGCGTTTTGAGAATGAGCACATCATTCTGCCTGCTTCGTCGACAGTGGAAGGAGCGAATGGAATACGGATTCGTTTCACCGCCGGCAATCAGTCACTGAACCGGAACGACGAATACCTCTACACATTGCTGGTTCCCGACCGTGCCCGTACCGTATTCCCCTGTTTTGAGCAGCCCAATTTGAAGGCGGAGTTCACTTTACAGCTTGAACTTCCCGCAGACTGGAAAGCTGTTTCTAATACATACATCCGGAGTGAGACGGTAACCGACGATCGTAAGACCGTCTGTTTTGCACCGACCGAACCTCTTAGTACGTACCTGTTCTCGTTTGTAGCCGGAAAGTTGGAGCGTCGGGAGTATACTCGGGACGGACGTACCATCGCTGCTTATTACCGGGAGACCGATCCTAAGAAAGTAGCTCAGTTGGATATTGTCTTCGGGCAGGTGATGGCATCGCTCCATTGGCTTGAAGAGTATACCGGCATTGCATATCCGTTTGCCAAGTACGATTTTATTGTTCTACCCGGTTTTCAGTTTGGCGGGATGGAACATACAGGGGCTACCTTATATAATGATAACGGGATTTTCCTGAGTGAACACCCTACACCGGACGAGGAGTTGAATCGGGCTGAGCTGATTGCCCATGAAACGTCGCACATGTGGTTTGGCGATTTGGTTACCATGGATTGGTTTGACGACGTATGGACTAAAGAAGTTTTTGCCAACTATTTTGCAGCCCGGATTGTCGAACCCCTATTTCCGGAGATCAATCACACCCAGAATAAACTCAAGACCTTTACGGCAGCTTCACTTTCCGAGGATCGTACTATGGGGACGAATGCCATCCGCCAACCGCTTGATAACTTGCGTGATGCCGGATTGATCTATGGGCAGATCATCTATAACAAGGCTCCCGTGATGATGGAAAAACTGGTCGACAAGATGGGGGAAGCCAATTTCCGGAGTGGTATACAGGAGTACCTGAAGACCTACTCGTACGGTAATGCCACCTGGGACGACCTGATCCGTATTCTGGACAGTAAGACGACCGAGGACCTGGCCGCCTTCAGTGATGTATGGGTGAACCGGAAAGGGATGCCCACGTTAACTTTCCGGACAGACGGGCAAGAACTGGAAATTCGCCAGCATGATCCCTACAACCGGGGATTGCTCTGGCCGCAACGTTTTGCCGTCACTCTTTGCGGAGAGCGCGATTCGGTGATCCGGGTGAATATGACAGATACTCTGTTCCGGATGCAACTTCCGTTTGTGCCTTCGCGCGTATTGCCCAATACCGATGGCAGAGGCTATGGGGTATTTGTGCCCGACGAGCCTGCTCTGCATTGGCTGGCGGCACATTGGTGGGAGATAGAAGATGATACGGCTCGCCAATCGCTGCTGATGGTGCTCTATGAAAATTATCTGGCCAAACACATCTCGGCGGACGACTGGGTCAACAGCCTGATAACAGGGCTTCCGGCCGAGAAGAACGCTTTGGTGGCTTCTACAGCCAGTGGTTATCTGGCGAATGTCATGCGGGAGATAGCTCCGGCAAACCAGGCAGAAGTAGAAACCCGCATTTATACGATGACACAGAATCATCCGTTGCCTTCGTGCCGGATACAACTGATGCGCCTTTTCATGCAGAATGCCATTTCCGAACCGATGGTGAAGAAGCTCTACATTTTGTGGCAACAGCAGTCCGACAAACATCTGAACCGACAGGATTATACAACTTTAGCCTACGAACTGGCTATTCGCATGCCTTTGGAGAGCGAACAGATACTCCGCACACAGCGGGCACGTATTGACGATCCGGATCGTTTGCGGCAGTTCGACTTTATCTCACGGGCAGCCGTATCCGATACTGCGCGGCTCGATACTCTGTTCAACAGCCTGCTGGCGGCAGAAAACCGCCGGATAGAGCCTTGGACGACTGCTGTCATTCGATACCTGAACCATCCGTTGCGTGAGGATCAGTCGGTGAAGTACATTCGTCCGGGACTGGAGGTGCTGGAAGAGGTACAACGCACCGGAGATATTTTCTTTCCCAAAAATTGGGCGGCAGCTTTGCTGGGCAATCATCTCGGTTCATCGGCTTACGAAGAAGTGGTACGCTTCCTGAACGAGCGTCCCGATTATTCACCGCTTTTGAAGAACAAGATACTGCAGGCAGCCTATCCGTTGTACCGGGCAAACAATTAAAATAATCACCGGAATGCTTGGCTTTGGCACTCCGATGTGGTATCTTTGTCAACAGATTTATTTTTAGATCCAAATTAGAATGCGATAGAAGAGGAGGCTTGCAAAGCTTCCTCTTTTTTCGTATCCCTGCCTTTCGGTGTCTCCAGGTCCGGGGATTTTTGCAGAAGAGAGGCTCTCTTCCGGAATGGGGGATGTGTCAGAACTCACCACAGAGGACACAGAGTAACACAGAAGCGATTTTAAGTTGTTGAAGACCTTGTGATACTCCGTGGTGAAAAGAGTTTTGACACATTTACATTTTCCGAACGTTAATAATAAGTAAATCCGCTCTTGACAAAATCTGCCACTTTATTCATACTTTGGAAAACTATTCTTACCTTTGCCTCACTAACTAACATTACGTAATAAAATTAAGAGATATGGCAACACCTCCGTTTAAGTATCAACCTATGTTCGAACATGGGGAAGATAAAACCGAGTATTATCTGCTTACCAAAGACTATGTGTCAGTAAGCGAGTTCGAAGGAACACCTGTGCTGAAAGTACAGAAAGAAGGTCTGACAGCGATGGCTAATACTGCTTTCCGCGACGTATCTTTCATGCTTCGCCGTGCGCACAACGAGCAGGTAGCGAAGATTCTGAGCGACCCGGAAGCAAGTGAAAACGACAAATACGTGGCATTGACTTTCCTGCGCAACGCTGAAGTGGCTGCCAAAGGTATACTTCCTTTCTGCCAGGATACCGGTACGGCTATCATCCACGGTGAAAAAGGACAGCAGGTATGGACAGGCTATTGCGATGAAGAAGCTTTGTCATTGGGTGTTTACAAGACATATACGGAAGAAAACCTGCGTTATTCACAGAATGCTCCGCTCAACATGTACGACGAGGTGAACACGAAGTGCAATCTGCCGGCCCAGATCGATATCGAGGCTACGGAAGGCATGGAGTACAAATTCCTGTGTGTGACCAAGGGTGGTGGTTCTGCCAATAAGACTTATCTGTATCAGGAGACAAAAGCGATTCTGAATCCGGGCACTCTGGTTCCGTTCCTGGTTGAGAAGATGAAGACACTGGGTACAGCGGCTTGTCCTCCTTATCATATTGCATTCGTTATCGGCGGTACTTCGGCTGAGAAGAATCTGCTGACTGTGAAACTGGCTTCTACCCACTATTACGACGAGTTGCCGACTACCGGTAATGAGTATGGTCGTGCTTTCCGCGACGTAGAACTGGAGAAAGAGGTACTTGCCGAAGCCCAAAAGATCGGTTTGGGAGCACAGTTTGGCGGTAAATATCTGGCACACGATGTACGTATCATCCGTCTGCCCCGTCACGGAGCTTCTTGTCCGGTGGGCTTGGGTGTATCTTGTTCTGCCGACCGTAACATCAAATGTAAGATCAATAAAGACGGTATCTGGATTGAAAAACTCGATTCTAATCCGGGCAGTCTGATTCCCGCAGAACTGCGTAGCGCAGGTGAAGGCGATGTAGTGAAGATCGACCTGAACCAGCCGATGGCGGATATCCTGAAGGAACTGACTAAATATCCGGTAGCTACACGTCTGTCACTCAACGGTACGATCATCGTAGGCCGTGATATCGCTCACGCTAAACTGAAAGAACGTCTGGATCGCGGCGAAGATCTGCCCCAATATATCAAAGACCATCCGATTTATTATGCCGGTCCGGCTAAAACTCCTGCCGGCATGGCTTGCGGTTCGATGGGACCGACTACTGCCGGACGTATGGACCCCTATGTGGACTTGTTCCAGAGCCATGGCGGCAGCATGATTATGTTGGCAAAAGGTAACCGTAGCCAGCAGGTGACCGATGCTTGTAAGAAGTATGGCGGTTTCTACCTTGGTTCAATCGGTGGTCCGGCTGCTATCCTTGCCCAGAACAATATCAAGAGCATCGAATGCGTAGAATATCCGGAATTGGGTATGGAAGCTATCTGGAAGATCGAAGTAGAGGACTTCCCCGCATTTATTCTTGTAGATGACAAGGGTAACGACTTCTTTAAGCAGATAAAACCCCGTTGCGGTTCTTGCAGCAACAAATAAGAAATGGGTAAGTGACTATTAATAATAGTTGTTTATCATTTTAACTCGAGTGAGAGGCGTCTGTATGCTGTGTTATACAGATGCCTTTCTCATTATAAATACCTTGATCATTATCAGTAAAACGAATCACCGATGGAACTACAAAAGAATCCTCAACACATTGTCTGGCTGGACGTTGTCCGCTTCGTAGCCATGTTTACCGTTGTCTGTTGTCACTGCACAGACCCTTTTAACTTTTATCCGGGCACACCGCCCAATATTGGCGAAATAAAACTCTGGGGTGCCATCTACGGAGCCTTGCTTCGTCCTTGCGTCCCCCTGTTCGTGATGATTACCGGAGCACTGCTTCTTCCGGTGCGCGGCGAGATCTCTGTCTTTTATAAGAAACGCATTCCGCGCGTCCTGTGGCCGTTTCTGATCTGGTCCGTTATCTACAATCTGTTTCCCTGGATCACTGGAGTGTTGGGCATCAAACCGGAAGTCATTCTCGACTTTTTCCCTTATTCGGGTGAGGAAGTGATGCGCCAGTCGCTGCCTGTCTCTTTGGACTACATTGCTCAGATTCCTTTTAATTTCTCCATAGTAGATGTACACATGTGGTATATTTACCTGCTGATCGGTCTGTATCTTTACCTCCCCGTCTTTTCTGCCTGGGTGGAGAAAGCATCCGATAAGGCGAAGCTGTGGTTTCTCGGTGCATGGGCTGTCACTCTGTTGTTGCCATACTACAACCAGTTTGTGGCACAATATCTTTGGGGAACCTGTTCATGGAATGCGTTCGGCATGCTTTATTACTTTGCCGGTTTCAATGGCTATCTGTTGTTGGGACACTATCTGCGCAACCTTGACTGGGCTTTGGGTAAGATCCTGGCAATCGGTCTGCCGATGTTTGTAATAGGATATGCCGTTACCTTCTTTGGCTTCCGCTACATCACGGCTTTGCCGGAGTTTAGCGACGAGATGCTCGAACTCTTCTTCACTTACTGCTCCCTGAATGTAGTGATGATGACCATTCCCGTGTTTATGCTTTGCAAGAAGGTGAATTTCCGTTCGGAGGGGATCAGGAAGGCACTTGCCAACCTCACCTTGTGTGGTTTCGGTATCTATATGATACACTATTTCTTTACCGGTCCTTCCGTAGTGTTGGTACGTACGTTAGGTGTACCTCTGGGTATTCAGATACCGGTCGCGTCTGTTTTAGCTTTCGGTGTTTCGTGGCTGATTGTGTGGACTGTCTATCGTGTGCTGGGCAAGAAGGCGAAATGGATTATGGGATAAAACTGTAATTAAAGCATATTATTTATGAATCGTAAATCAATACTATTAACAATTTTACTTTGTGTCGCTTCTTGGGCAATGGCTTCTCCGGTAACCGGATTGTTGGAGCGTATTGACAAAGGAGCTTCGAAGAAGTTTATTATCGAGCAGGTGAAGTCCGATGCCGACTTCTTTGAACTCGACCAGAAAGGTGATAAAGTCGTTATTCGTGGAAATAACTATGTAAGCATTGCCACCGGGCTGAATTGGTATCTGAAGTATTACGCAGGTATTCATCTCTCATGGAACGGAATGCAGGCGAAACTGCCGGCTGTACTTCCGCCGGTGACAAAGAAAGAACGCAGGGAAACAATATTGCTCTACCGCTACGACCTGAATTATTGTACTTTCTCTTACTCTATGGCTTTCTGGGATTGGAACCGATGGGAGAAAGAGATTGACTGGATGGCTCTACACGGCATCAATATTCCTTTGGCGGTGACCGGAGCTGAGGCTGTGTGGCACAATGTGCTTGATAAGTTGGGATATACCAAGACAGAGATCAATGAATTCATTTCGGGTCCGGGATTTTTTGCCTGGTGGCTGATGAATAACTTGGAAGGTTGGGGTGGTCCCAATCCCGACAGCTGGTATACCCGGCAGATTGCTTTGCAAAAAAAGATCCTGAAGCGTATGCACGAATACGGTATAGAGCCGGTGCTTCCGGGCTATTGCGGCATGGTACCTCATAATGCGAAAGAGAAACTCGGCCTGAACGTATCCGACCCGGGAACATGGTGCGGCTACCGTCGTCCGGCGTTCCTGCAACCGAGTGATCCGCGTTTCGAGGAGATTTCTTCTCTTTACTACAAAGAACTTGAGAAACTGTACGGCAAAGCTAACTTTTACTCCATGGACCCCTTTCACGAAGGGGGAAACACTGCAGGTGTCGACCTCGATGCAGCCGGTAAGGCAGTGATGAAAGCTATGAAGAAGGCCAATCCGAAGGCTGTCTGGGTGGCTCAGGCCTGGCAGGCAAATCCGCGTCCCAAGATGATTGAGAACCTGAAAGCTGGAGATTTGCTGATACTTGACCTGACCAGTGAGTGCCGTCCGCAGTGGGGAGATTCTACTTCCGAGTGGTATCGCAAGAACGGATACGGGCAGCACGATTGGATCTATTGTATGCTTTTGAATTATGGTGGCAATGTGGGATTGCACGGAAAGATGGACAATGTGATCGATAACTTCTATCTTGCCAAAGCCGATCCGCATGCAAGCGCTACGCTGAAAGGGGTGGGAATGACTCCTGAAGGGATTGAAAACAATCCGGTGATGTACGAGCTGGTGATGGAGCTGCCTTGGCGTCCCGACCGGTTCACGAAGGAAGAGTGGCTGAAGGAGTATGTAAAAGCCCGTTATGGCGTTGATGATCCGGTGGTACAGGCTGCCTGGACCAATCTGGCGAACTCTATTTATAACTCGCCGAAGAACCTGACCCAGCAGGGGACACACGAATCAGTATTTTGTGCCCGTCCGGCGGAAGATGTGTACCAGGTGTCCAGCTGGTCGGAAATGAAAGATTACTACCGTCCGCAGGAGGTGATAGAAGCTGCCCGCCTGATGGTTTCCGTAGCCGATCGCTTTAAAGGTAACAATAATTTTGAATACGATCTGGTAGATATTGTCCGCCAGGCACTGGCAGAGAAGGGACGTCTGATGCAGAAAGCTGTGACTGCCGCTTATCGTGCAGGTGATAAACAACTCTTTGCACTGGCATCGGGAAAGTTCCTCGACCTGATTTTGTTGCAGGATAAACTGTTGGGAACCCGTCCGGAGTTTCGAGTAGGAAAGTGGATTGAAGAGGCGCGTGCGTTGGGTGATACACCCGAAGAAAAGGAATTGTACGAATGGAATGCCCGTGTACAGATTACGACCTGGGGTAACCGGAACGCGGCCGATTACGGTGGTCTCCGAGACTATGCTCACAAAGAGTGGAACGGCTTGCTGAAAGATTTCTATTACATGCGTTGGAAACTATATTTCGACTTTCTTTCTCAGCGGATAGAGGGAAAGACCCCTGCGGAAATTGATTTCTATGCCATAGAGGAACCTTGGACGAAAGCTGCCAATCCCTATTCTGCCGAGGCGGAAGGAGACTGCATTGAAGTAGCGAAGCAGGTGATGCAAGCGGTTGAATAATACTTTTCTACCACAGATTACACAGATCATTGTTTTTGATAATCTGTGTAATCTGTGGTGAAAACAGTTTTATATACCTCCTTTCCTCAGAGTTAACCGTTGTCATTCGTTTGTTTTGTTGTCCCTTTCCATATCCGCATCATATAATATGCACAATGCGTAAATGCGAAAATAAACGAGATGATCAGCAATACTTTACTTTCATTCCAACCTACAGTCTGCTGATGCCATAAGCCGGTAATGACACAAAGCAGAGACAGTGCAATGCCGATCATGTTCAATGCCGATTGTCCCCGGCGATTTTTCACACCATGTTCCAGTTTACTGTGTTTCATGCCGTAGCCGACATAGATGTCCAGTCCGATCAGCATCCACAGTACTAATCGTATCCAGGTATCGGCTGGAAGGAAAAGCATCATGCACAGACAAGTGAGTATTCCCAGAATGGGGACGAGAGGCACAAACGGAGTTTTAAATGAACGGGGTACGTTCGGCATGGTCTTTCGCACTACGAGGACGGCTGCGCATACCAGTGTGAAAGCCATCAGTGTACCGATGCTGGTCATCTCTCCCGCCAGGCGTGCCGGAACAAATGCGGCGAGCAGGCCCACTATCAGCATAAACAGGAGGTTGCTGCGCGCCGGTGTACGGAACTTCTCGTTGATGTGTGAAAAGAAGGGGGGAAGTAGTCCGTCATGGCTCATGCTCAGGAAAACACGGCTTTGCCCCAATAAAGTAACCATAATGACCGAACAATAGCCGAACAGGATGGCAAGAACGATGGCACGGTTCAGCCACGGATAATCCGGGTGAATGATGCCTGTTGCATCGGCATGTCCCATGTGTTCGATGGCAATGGCTACCGGTGCGATACCCTGCTGGCCGCTAAATTCGGTATAATGGGCTACTCCTGTCATTACGTGGGCAAACAGCATATAAAGTACGGTACATACCAAGAGTGATACCAGGATACCGATCGGCATATTCCGTTTCGGATTTTTTGTTTCCTGTGCAGCCGTACTGACGGCATCGAATCCCAGGAAAGCAAAGAAAACGATGGCGGCTCCACGCAGGACACCTGAGAGACCGTATTCGCCAAGTGTACCTGTATTGGCGGGGATGTATGGAGTATAGTTGTCGGCATTGATATATTTCCAGCCCAGGACAACGAATATGGCGATCACCGATACTTTGAGAAATACAACGATGCCGTTGAAGATGGAGCTGCCTTCTGTTCCGCGAATCAGGAAGATGCTCATCAACACTACGATCATGAACGCCGGGATATTGACGATTCCCCCATCCCATGGGCAGGCGGTCAGGGCTTGCGGCAGATGTATATCGAGTCCTTCAAGAAAGACGACGAGATATCGGCTCCAACTGATACTGACGGTAGTGGCTGCTACGGTATATTCGAGAACGAGATCCCAGCCGATGATCCAGGCTATCAGTTCGCCCATGGTGGCGTATGAATACGTATAAGCACTGCCTGCCACCGGAATCATAGAAGCGAACTCAGCGTAGCAGAGTCCTGCGAAGCAGCATCCTAGTGCAGCTATGGCGAATGAAAGGGTGATGGCCGGTCCGGTGTAGCCCGCTGCTACGGTGCCGGTGATTGAGAAGAGTCCTGCTCCGATGATAACACCGACGCCCAGTGCTACCAGACTCCAGGGGCCTAATACTCGTTTTAATGATTTACTGCCCGACGCATTGGCCTCTGCCAATAGGGCTTCAAAGGGTTTCTTTATGAATAATCCCATCTTCTTGTTTTTTCTTTACTGGTTATGGTTGTATTTGGAATAGGTAATTCTTTTCCAGACTTAGCTATTTATTTGAAGTTGCAAAGATAATTAATTCATAACACATACGGTCATAGGATGTTCACTTTTAGGGATTGAGGAGGTGTCAAAACCCACCACAGAAGACGCAGAGTAATACTGAGCCGATTCTAAGTTGTTGATTATTCATAAAAAGACTCTGTGCTACTCTGTGGTGAAAAGAGTTTCGACACATCTCTCGGAAGTGGATTTGTAGTTCTTTTTGTCAGTAATTAAGATGCGAACCGAGGAGCCTGCTTTGGCGAATGTCTCACTCACAATGTGCTGATAGATAGTATTGTACCAACGTGAAAATACCTTTAAAACCAAAGCCCCGTTGGTTTCAAAGGAAAGGGATCTTGGTTTTAAACCAATAGGCCTTAGGCTTTAAACCAACGGGGCGTATGTTTGTATGGGGAGGAGTGTAAACTTTTGTGGCTTATCCCACCCATTCTCCGGATATTCCCATTCTATTCCAGGTATTTCGTGATCTTTCCACTGATTTGTAAAAGTGAAATCTCACATAACTTGGTATCGTATTCAGCCGAAAGTATGCGTTCTTCGGCATCCAGCAAACTTTTCTGCGCTTCCCGCATTTCGATACCCGAAAGGTTGCCCAGCATGTAGCGTTCCATAGCTATCTCGTGATTCTCTTTGGCGGCTACCAGATTCTGTCGTTCCAGTTTCAGCATTTGCAGATTATTCTGGTAGGCCTGCCACAGATTGCTAAGGTCTGCTTTCAGCCCTTGCTCCAGTTGTTCACGTTGAAGGCGGGCATTTTTTATGGCAATACGTGCATTGTTTTTTTCGCGTCGGCGATTTCCATCGAAGATGTTGAAGCCTACCGTTACTCCAAAATTGGCTCCCAGATTACCTCTTTGGCTATTAGCGGCAATATCGTACTTATTGAAGGTATATCCGTATCCGGTATTCATCTTCAGGTAAGGGTAGTTGCGCGAGTTTACTTTCTTATAGTCCAGCATGGCGAGCGTGTTGTTTTGTTCAGCTTTCAACAGTGACGCGTTCGTCAGTAAGGTAGCATTCCACAACTCTTCGAATCGAAGCCCGGCATTCACTTTTATAATGCTGTCTTCTATCACGAGCGGTTGATCCACATCTTCGTTGGCCATCAGTTCGTTTAACTGGATGCGCGAGGTATGCAGCAATTCCTGTTGCTTCATGTATTTGGCGCTGTCGGCGTTGAAGTCCACTTTTGCCTGTTGATAGTCCAGACGGGAGAAGTTACCGATGTGGTAACGTTCTTCTACGATTCGCAGGCGCTCTTTCGACAAAGATACCGCATAACGGAAATTCTGCAAGCGAATTTTTTGCTGAACATAGTTGTAATATTCGGCTGCCAGATTGGCTATCAGGTCCTCGATGGCGATACGGGTATTGGTTTCTCCCTGTAGTTGCAGCTCTTTCAGTTTCTGGTAATTGGCTGTAATGTTAAAGCCATCGAAGATGGTCCAGTTCAAGTTCAGACCCACATTCAAGGTTTGGTCGAAGACACCGTTTTCTTTTACTGATTCTCCGGTGGCCCGGACCTTGGTATTAGTGTTGTCCACTGTCCCCTTGTATCCTGCCGTAAAATCGAGTGTCGGCAGATAGCCTGCGTTGCCCGGGGTGGCGTTGTTCCTGCTCACTTGCTCTTCATTGCGGACTATTTGCAGGGAGTAGTTATTCTGAAGTCCATACTCCAGGCAGGATTTCAGGGTATATATTTGTGGCTGCTGTGCCTGCATGGCAAAAGGAGCACAGCACAATGCTATGATAGATAAGACGATCTGTTTCATTCTTGCTTTAATTTATTACTTCGGTTCGTCGAAATATAACTGTAAATGGCAGGTACGATGTACATGGTCAGCAGGGTAGATACCAACATACCTCCTACTACAGCCGTACCCATTGCGATACGTTGGTTGCAACCTTCACCCGAGGCGAAAGCCAGCGGGATTAATCCCAGGATGGTAGAAGCACTTGTCATCAGGATAGGACGCAGGCGTTGTAACGCCGCATCTTTGATGGCTGTCATCTTATCCTCACCCGTTTCTTGTTTCAGGTTGGCAAACTCTACGATCAGGATACCGTTTTTAGCCACCAGTCCAATCAGCATAATAATGCCGATCTGGCTGAAGATGTTCATTGTGATACCTCCAAAATACATGAATACCAATGCGCCTGCAATAGCCAGGGGGACGGTCAGCATAATGATCAGCGGGTCTTTGAAACTCTCGAACTGTGCTGCCAGGATCAGGTAAATCAGTACAATGGCCAGAATAAAAGCAAACATCAGACTTGAAGAACTCTCGCGATATTCTTTCGAATCACCGGTCAATGCTGTGCGGAACGTGTCGTCCAGCGTCTCTTTGGCTATCTTGTCCATTTCGTCCAATCCTTGTCCGATGGTTTTTCCTTCGGCCAGTCCGGCGGAAACAGTGGCCGAAACGAAACGATTGTAACGATACAGTTTCGGAGGCGCGATGCCACCGGTCAGTTCAATCAGGTTGTCCAATTGCACCATATCGCCTTTGTCACTACGAATGTAGATGGATTTCAGATTGGCAGGTGTGTTACGTTGCTGGCGGTTGATTTCTCCTAAGATCTCATATTGCTTGCCGTTCATATAGAAGTAGCCCATTCGCTGTCCGCTCAGACCGTATTGCAGGGTCTGTGCGATGTTACGTGTACTTACCCCCATGATGCTGGCTTTGTCGCGATTGATATTGATACGTGCCTCCGGCTTGCTGAACTTCAGGTCTACGTCTGCCATCTGGAATACCGGGTTCTCGTAAACCTTCGCCATGAACTTGGGCAGTACTTCCTGTAGCTTTTCGATATTAGTGGCCTGCAATACGTATTGGACGGGCATACCGCCACGCCGTCCGCCAAAAGAAGATGACTGCTGGACGAATGAACGCGCCATCGTCTTTTTCTGTACTGCTGCCGACAGTTTTTCAGCCACATCCATCTGGGTGTAGTCACGGTCTTTCATGTCTTTCAGCGTGATGCGCACATTACCGCTACCACTCGATACACGGGCGGTTACCGATTCGGCATCCGGTACAATCGAGTCTACGAGGTCATTGATGTCTTCCGTATAGTCCCGGATGTATTCATAGGTCACACCTTCGGCTCCACGGGTATTGATACTGATTTGTGAACGGTCTTCCAACGGAGCCATTTCTGCCGGGATGTAATTCCACAAGAAGGCAATGATGCCAATGGTAATTGCTACAAAGGGCAGGGCAATCCAACGTTTATGGAGGAAAACAGCCAGTGAACGACTGTAGAGGCGGTTCATTCCTTCGAAGAAAGGTTCTGTTTTCAGATAGAACCAGTTCTGTTTCTCCCGTTTTACCAGTAACTTGGTGGCTAGCATCGGAGTAAAGGTCAGAGCCGCAAAAGAGGAGATGATAACCGAACCGGAAATAACAATACTAAATTCACGGAACAGTCGTCCTGTCATCCCCTCCATAAAGACGATGGGGAAGAATACGGCAACCAGCGTAATGGTGGTAGAGATGACAGCGAAGAAAATCTCTTTAGCCCCTTCGATGCCGGCCTCTTTCGGAGGCATACCTTTCTCAATGCGGACATAGATGTTTTCCGTCATTACGATAGCGTCGTCCACCACCAGACCCACTGCCAGCACAACAGCCAGCATGGAGAGCACGTTGATGGAGAAGTCCGCCAGATACATAACGAAGAAAGCACCGATCAACGATACCGGAATCACGATGCAGGGAACCAGCGTAACACGCCAGTCGCGCAGAAAAAGGAAGATAATAATGATAACCAGGATGAAAGCTACGTAAACGGTTTCTTTCACTTCGCTGATAGAGGCACGGATGAATTTGGTGTTATCGAATCCGTAAGAATACTTCACGTCTTCCGGGAGGTCCTTCTGCATCTTCTCCATGCGTTCATATACCGCATCGGCTATCTTTATATGGTTGGCACCCGGCTGGGGGATTACAACGATTCCCACCATGGGTACACCATTCATCTTCATGTAGCTTTTGATGTCGGCAGGGCCCAGTTCGGCTCGTCCGATATCACTGAAACGGATGATGCGGTCGTTCTCTTCTTTGACGATCAGGTTGTTGAACTCTTCTGCAGTGTGCATCAGTCCCAAAGTACGGATGGTAAGTTCTGTTGTATTTCCTTCGATACTACCTGAAGGGAGTTCCACGTTCTCTTTGTCTACCGCATTCTTCACATCGATGGGAGTGATCCCGTAACCGGACATCTTGATGGGGTCGAGCCATAAACGCATGGAGTATCGTTTCTCTCCCCAAATGGAGACACTACTTACGTCAGAGATCGTTTGCAACTGTTCTTTTACAGTCAGGTCGGCAATTTCACTGAGTTCCAGCAAAGAACGTTTGTCGCTTTGCAAAGCCACCATAAGGATAGGGGTGGCATCGGCATCGGCTTTCGATACGGTAGGAGGGTCACAGTCGCGCGGGAGATAACGTTGGGCGCGTGATACCTTGTCACGCACGTCATTGGCAGCTGTTTCCAGGTCGACGGAAAGCTCAAACTCCACCGTGATACGGCTTTGTCCCTGCTGACTGACACTGGAGAGTGAGCGGATGCCCGGAATACCATTGATGTTCTGTTCCAGGGGTTCGGTGATCTGATTTTCGATGACATCGGCATTTGCACCCGGATAGGAGCAGGACACTGAAATAATAGGGTTATCTACGGATGGATACTCCCGGACACCCAGGTAGTTGTACCCGATCAGTCCAAAGAGCAAAATGATGATGGTCAGTACCGTTGAGAGTACTGGCCGTCGTATACTTAATTCGGATATATTCATAAGGCGGTCGGTAGTTAATTGATATTATCCAGTGTGACAGGCAGACCTGTACGAAGTTGCAGGGTTCCCGAAGTGATGATGGTATCACCCATTTGTAGGCCCTTTATGACTTGTACTTCAGCTTCGGTACGGATACCTGCGGTTATTTCTACCGGTTCGGCTTTACCCGATTTATAGAGGAATACTTTATCCTTACCCATCTCAGGTACGATGGACTCCGATGGGATGGCGATGGCATTCGGGATTTCTTCTTTTTTCAGTTGGATGCTGGCGTAACGTCCCGGTAGTATTGCCCCGTTACTGTTAGCATACAGTGCACGAACGGTCAGTGTACGAGTAGACTGATCGATTCGTGATTCGGTGGCATATACCTTTGCGGGGAAAGAGCTTAACTTTCCTTCCAGTTCGAAGTTGAGGTTAGTTCCCTTTTTTACCTGACTGGCATAACGCTCGGGTACGGAAAACTCTATTTTCAGAGGAATGATTTTTGTCAGTTTGGCTACGATGGTAGTAGGTGAAGCATAAGAGCCAACGCTGACCTGCCGGAGTCCGATCACCCCGTCGAAGGGTGCGTGAAGTTCGGTCATGGCAATATTCGCTTTTACCAAATCAATATCTGCATTCAGGGTGGCCAGTTCCGTTTTTACCTGCTCGTAAGCTTCCTTACTGACGGCATCCCGTTCGAGCAAAGCATTTTGGCGGAACACACGGTCTTCGGCAAGTTTTAGTTGAGCTACAAGACGTTGCAACTGGGCCTGTAATTGCCGGTCGTTCACTTTTGCCAGTAGTTGTCCTTTCTTTACGGTTGTTCCTTCGTCAAAGTTGATCTCAACAATTTTTCCCGAAGTCTCAAAAGAAAGATCCACCTCCTCGTCAGGCATCAAGCTACCGCTGATTTGAATCTGGTCTGTCAGCAATTGTGGTTTTATGATTTTGGCGTTTACGTTCAGAACCCTTTTATTGATCTGTTTGCCTGTCATCACTTTGTCGGCTGCTGCCAACTCTTCATTTGCTTTAGGAAGTCGGGAGTAAATTCCCCAACCTATCAGTCCGGCACCAACCAAGATGACGATGCCCCATTTTACCTTTTTATCCATGTCTTAGTATTAGTATATGTCTGTTCAAAGGTTAGACTAAGACGATAGGGAAAGGTTTAATCGAGAAATTAAAATATAGATTTATTTTTTGTGTTAAGGTATCTTATCGATTATGTTTTCTTAATCTGTGATCAAAAATGGTCTGTAATGGATTGAAAAAACGCATTAATAGACTCAAATCGTCTGTTAGGATTTCAGTGTCTCCTTTCAGTTGCTGTTACGTTTCTTGTTTTTATATTCTTTTAATTTTGATGTTTCTTTTAATTTTGGTTTTGTTATTAATTTGTTGTTAGTACGGTATTATGTGCTTTTATCTAATTCATAATTCCATATATGTCTTTTAGTTATATTGTCTATAATGCTTTGATTTAAATATATTTCTTCTTGGTGAAAAAATAAATAATATATATGATTGAAATAGCAACTATAATGTAATGTATGGGATTATATATATAATTTGAGGCTCTTGATGTAGCAGACCAAAAAATACTATATAAGCAGAAATTAATAGCATTATAAAAGAAATGACATAATATAAGAAGAAGTCCATTTCTTGATATGATATATAAATATGCTAATATAAATCCGAAGCATGATAAACCAATGACAGTATATATACTCCCTGCATGTAGCATGCCAAAATACAATCCGGTCGTTATAATTATAATCCATTGGTTTAATTTATCTTTAAATTTATTGATAATAATAATTCTGCAACTTAGCTCTTCTAAAACAGGAATTAAAACCAAGCCATATATCAATCTTGGAAACGTAAAAAATTCTTTTTTTATTAATGATATGTCTTTGGAAATAAAATCGATAAATCCTATAACTATATGCACGGATATACTTAAGATAAAAATTGAAATAATTGTTTTTATGGAAATTTTGGTGTTGAAAGACTGGCGAAACTGAATGTTCTTTCTGAATAATAAAATAAATATAATGAGGGATAATAGAGTGATGGGATGTGGTCTCAAAGTTGGACTTTGCACTAAGTTCCCAATAATTAATACCATCAAAAGACTAATTAATGGATACGCAAGAATTATGACTAGCAAAGATAAAAAGGGATATATTTTTTTCATGGGATTTTATATATCTTTTAATATTATATAGTAACTCCAGGCTGTTACTATAATGATTACTTGTCTTCTTAATAAGCGTGCTTATGCAAAAGGAAGTGATAGATTCAATTTTTACATATTGTTAAGATGTTAGTATTCTATTACAAAAGTCAACTTGTCGCTGATTGGAGACGTCTAGGAAAAAGAGTATTTTCATAATTAGTAAGGTTTCTTGGTTTTCAGTAATAATAAAATTATTATTTTGTTAATATATGACTTTTTTTTTATATGAACATCCTCCAAAAAGATTTTTTTTTTTTAATTAACTAATTAAAAAAAAACGGTATGCAATGCCATTCTTGCTGTTATTGAATAGTGAGACGAATAGTATGTACTCTGTTGATATCTGAGTAGTTACGCTTTCTCTTGCTGTATCCCTTCTATTATAAATCAATGCTGTATTTTCGCGTTTGGTGAAGGTGTCGGTCGCTGACGGGCCTGTTATACTTTCGGAGATAAACGATAAACTCTCTCCGATGGAGCGAACCATATCCGGGGTAATCTGTATACATATGAAAGCCTCATTATCTTTTTAGTAAAAGAGTGAGGACTTATTGTAACAGCCATCGAATCATCCTCTTGATAAAGTGCGACGGTTCTTTTTTTCTTCGCGGATTACGAACTAACCAACGGTATTTGTTTTTGATATTAAACGATTGTATACAAGTATGTTATGATGAATCTCCGTTTGTTTCTTCCGGCCCTGGTATGCGGGCTCATGGGCCTTGGTATACGGGCTCATAAGCCCGGGTGGCGGGGATGGGATGAAGAACGGATCATTTTCGACTAAACAGTAAAGGAAAGCACAATGCTCTAAACAATGTATTCAGTTAATAAATACGTTCCTTAGTGTTGCCTATCAGCGTCTTAACGATTGGATGGCACTCAAGTTGACGGGTGGAAGATAGAAGATGCGGGTGGAAGATAAACAGGCTGAAAATGCGATCTTCCACCGCGTCATTGCATTGATCATTAATGGAGTAAGTGGAAAAAGGTGGAAGACGGAAGATCGAAACGTATTTTTTGTAGGAGAAGCAGTTGCTCTGCCAAGTGAAGCATTAAAATAGAATAAAGAATATTCTCTGAAAAATAGCAGAGATTCAGTATGCCGCACGGTATTTTCCTTCCTCCTTATCCTCAAGCATACTCAGATAGGAAGTGTAGCGTGATTCGCTGATGTAGTGCTCTTCTACTGCTTTCCGAACAGCACAACCGGGTTCTTGGCGGTGTGTGCAGTTTCCATATTTACAGTTTGCCGAAGTTTTGAATATTTCGGGGAAGTAGTGACCTATCTCTTCCTCTTCCATATCGAAAGTACCAAAACCTTTGATGCCCGGAGTGTCGATAATGTATCCGTCTCCCGGTACAGGGAACATTTCGGAGAAAGTGGTGGTGTGCATTCCCTTGTTGTGATAAGCTGATATTTCCGCAGTCTTGACTTCCAGCCCCGGAACAAGGGCATTGATAAGGGTCGACTTGCCTACTCCCGAATGTCCGGAGAAGAGGGTTACCCGACCTTTTAATTCCTCGCGTATGGTATCGACTCCTTCACCGGTCAGTGCGGATATTTTAAAACAAGGGTAACCTATTTGGGTATAGAGCGTGATGAGGCTGTCCAGATAATGCAATTCGTCTTCATCATAAGCATCCACTTTGTTGAAAAGAATCTTCACCGGTACCCGATAGGCTTCTGCCGATGCTAAAAAGCGGTCGATAAAAGTGGTTGAAGTTTCGGGATAGTTAACAGTTACCACCAGCATACATTGGTCGAGATTGGCTGCAAGAATATGTGATTGTTTGGAAAGGTTCGATGAACGGCGGATGATGTAATTTTTCCGATCTTCTATCTCACTGATAAAGGCTGTTCCTTCCTGATTGAGTATGATTTGTACACGGTCACCTACGGCAACGGGATTTGTACTCCGTATGCCTTTCAGTCGAAAATTACCTTTGATCTTACATTCAACCAGCTGCCCGTCATCAGTTTTCACCTGATACCAGCTACCTGTATTCTTTATTACTAATCCCTTCATGTTTTATAAGCAGCTAGTTACAAGTTACGGGCTATTAAGAAAACTTTGAGGCCGTTATACACAGATGTGTATGGTAGCCCGTAACTTGTATTTCAATTATACGGTCATAATTTCTTTGTCCTTTTCAGCCAGCATTTCTTCAATTTTGGCAATGTATTTGTCATGAACCTTCTGCAGTTTAGCTTCTGCGTTCTTTTGTTCATCTTCAGCCAAACCGTCTTTTACAGCTTTCTTCAGTGCATCGATGCCGTCGCGCCGTGCGTTACGGATACTGACTTTGGCTGTTTCACCCTCAGCTTTACATTGTTTGGCGAGTTGCTTACGGCGTTCCTCGGTAAGAGGTGGAATACCGATGCGGATAATTTCACCGTTATTCTCCGGCATAATGCCGAGATCGGAGTCTATAATGGCTTTTTCAATAACCCGGAACATGCTTTTATCCCAAGGTTTAATCGTGATGCTGCGTGCATCGGGAGTGGTTACGGCAGCTACGTTGCTGATGGGCACCATGCTTCCGTAAGAGTCTACACGGATACCATCCAGCAAGCGTGTGCTTGCTTTTCCGGCGCGGATGTGTGCCAGTGCTTCTTCCAGATACATCACTGCCATATCCATCTTCTCTTGTGATTCTTCGATAATCGTTTTTACGTCTACCATCTTATTAAGTATTTATAAAATTGGCACTTTGATTCATTTTGAAAACAAAAGTAGATTATTTTTTGATTATCTGCAACTATCCCTATAGAGAAATGTGTAATACAGATGGTAGTGTTATTGATAATTATCGTAATGGGCGGCTAGGAGGGAGGTATGATCGTTTGTATGAGGCAGAGCAATAAGAAATGTTTTCTGTCTCATGATTTACTTTTTATTGTGTTAGTAAATCACATTAAATACCTTATTGAATGAATGTTTTCATTAGTAACTTTTGATCTTTGGGATATTTTATATAAATTGCCCAACTAATCGGTTACATCTGTCGAACAGTTGTCTTTCTGTAAATAATCATGATAAAAGTACTTAAATATAGATAAAATGAAAAAGATCAATGCGGCTTTGGTAATATCTCTGTTTGTAATGACAGGATGTGGAGGAAATAAACAACTGACAGATGATTGCATCACGGTTGATGTTAGTGCGGATTATCCTAAAAAGGAACTGATCCTTCAAGATTTTATGGATGTGGAATACGTTCCGTTGGAAACTACTGACGATTTTATAACTCAAGGTATTGTGAAAGCTACCGGCAAGAAAATTCTGTTGGTTGCAAACAGGATTATGGATGGTAATATTTTTGTGTTTGACAGGGCTACTGGTAAAGGGGTACGGAAGATTAACCGTTTGGGACAAAGTGGTGAAGAATATTCGCATATTACGTCTATTGTTCTGGATGAAGATAATAACGAAATGTTTGTTGTAGATTATCCTGCAAGGAAAATATTGGTATATGACTTATATGGAGAGTTCAATAGAAGTCTCCCATTTCCAGATACCTGCTATTATGAGTTTTTATCGGACTATGACCGGGATCATCTGATTGGTTATAAAAGTTATTTGCCATTGATAGAAACCGACGAATCATGCCATGTACTTATTTCCAAGAAAGACGGAAGTGTTACACGAAAAATTCAAATTCCTTTCAAAGAACTCGAGACACCGGTTGTGACGAAAGATGAGGCGATAGTGACTCCAGGTTTTTTTCTGATAACCCCGCATGATGGTAATTGTCTGCTGACGAAAACATCATCTGACACAGTATACAATTACTTACCGGATGGCACTCTCAGTCCATTTATTGTACGGACTCCTTCCATTCATTCTATGGATCCTAAAGTATTTCTTTTTCCGACCATTATCACTGATCGGTATTATTTTATGCAAACTCTTGATAAGAAGTTTAATTTTGAAAAGGGGAGAGGTTTCCCGACCAATGATTTAGTGTATGATAAACAGGAAAAAGCAATATTTCAATATACCGTATATAATGATGACTTTTCTAATAAACACCGGGTTGCATTGGGACAGCAACCCGAAAAATCTGTAGATGAAGAAATTGTAACCTGTCGTGCTTTAAATGCTTCAGACCTTGTCGAGGCAAACGAAAAAGGAGAACTGAAAGGTAAGCTAAAAGAAATTGCTGCGGGACTGAATGAAGAATCGAATTCGGTGATTATGTTGATAAAACGCAAGAAATAAAGATAGTAAAGGCTAGAGGATAGGTAGGTATTATATCCATGCTCATACGCCGTTCGAGGGAAAGTCCATTTCCATATCTGAGAGTAGTAATACCGATTATCGGGGCTATTGATGATAAAAGGTCTGCTGTAAGAAAAAGAAGGCGAACAAAGTAGAACGCGAAAGATGAAGAATGAAGAACGGGTTAACAGGTAGAAGTATTCCATCTACTTGTTAACCCGTTCATAATAAGTGTAGTTTATGAAGTTAATTGTGTACCAATGTACCGATTTCTTCTCCGGTAATCACTTTTTTCAGGTTGCCTACTGTATCCATATCGAATACTACGATCGGCAGATTATTCTCCTTACACATACAAGTAGCTGTCAAGTCCATCACTTTCAGTCCTCGTTTCAGCACTTCATCGTAAGTGATGTCGTGGAACTTGGTTGCCGTAGGATCTTTCTCCGGGTCGGCAGTATAGATACCGTCTACGCGAGTACCTTTCAACATGACGTCTGCTTCTATCTCGATACCGCGAAGCGATGAGCCGGTGTCGGTAGTAAAGAACGGATTCCCGGTTCCTGCCGACATGATGACGATTTCGCCATTTTCCATGCATTCAATAGCTTTCCATTTACTGTAGAATTCACCGATAGGTTCCATGCGTACGGCTGTAAGTACACGTGCTTTCACACCGGCCGCAACTAATGCCGAACTTAAGGCAAGGCTGTTAATTACTGTGGCCAGCATACCCATCTGGTCACCTTTTACCCGATCGAAACCTTTATTGGCTCCACTCAGTCCACGGAAGATGTTACCACCACCGATAACGATGCCGATTTGTACGCCTTGTTCATGAATCTCTTTGATTTGTGCGGCATATTCGGCCAATCGCTTTTCATCGATGCCGTATTGCTTTTCTCCCATCAGGCTCTCACCGCTGAGCTTCAACAGGACTCTTTTGTATTTTGCCATACGATTCTGATTGTTGGTTTACTTTTTTGCAAAGATACGCGATTCCTTTTAATGGACTATCTTTTTTGCTAAAAAAGCTTGTACAAGTCCGCGAAGCGACAGGTAGATAATAAAAGCCATCCACAAGGCATGATTTCCCATTACTCCTTGGAAGATGTAATAGGTAAGAAAAAAACTGGCAGAAGCGATGAACATGGAGAAAAGCATCTGGCGGGTAGCGGTGGCACCTATGAAAATGCCATCCCATAAAAAGGCGGAAAATCCGGCAAGGGGAATGGCTAATACCCAATAAAAGTAAGTGTCGGCTTCCTGGATAACGGATGATTCGTTAGTCAGTAATTCCAGAAATGATTGTCCACCAATACCGTAAAGAAGGGTGAACCCGGCTGATAATCCGACACCCCATCCGAATAACTGTCGGACGGTACGGTGAAGCTCCATACGATTACCGGCGCCGATATAACGACCGGCAAGTGCCTCGCCTGCATAGGCAAATCCATCCATAATATATGAAAAGAGGGTAAACAGCTGCATTAATAAAGTGTTTACAGCCAGTACTACTTCGCCTTGGGCGGCTCCGGCAGAGGTGAAGAACATCGTTACAGCTACCAGGCACAAAGTACGGAGAAAAATATCGCGATTTACCTGAAAGAACCGATACATGGCTTGTTTTTGCCAAATGCCTCTCCAATGGACTCGTTTCCGCAATTGTTTATAATAACGTAGCCATAAAAGCAGAGCCATCAGGAAACCTGCATATTGAGCTATAAGCGTTCCGAGAGCTACTCCTTCTACTTTCATTCCGAAAAGGAATACAAAACAAAGACTTGCCAGGATATTCACAATATTCTGCGTAATAGCGATATACATCGGAAAACGGGAATTCTGCATTCCGATGAACCAGCCGGCAAAACCGTAAAGGCCGAGCATGGCAGGAGCCCCCCAGATGCAGATACGAAAGTAGAGAGTGGCCAGACGTTCTACTTCGTCGGAAGTCTGTATGAAAGCAAATGCGGCTTTTTGGATGGGATATTGCAGAGTCATCAGACAGAGTGCGATAAACAATCCCACGCCGACTGAACGTAGAAGCAGTTTTGTTACTTCTTCCAGATTACGTTGTCCGAATGCTTGGGAAGTCATGCCGCTGGTGCCCATCCGTAGAAAGCCGAATATCCAGTAAATGATGTTGAACAGCATGCCACCTACAGCAATGGCTCCGATGTAGGCGGCCGATCCCAGATGTCCTACAATAGTGACATCGACCAGTCCCAATAACGGGACTGTGATATTGGAAATAATAGAGGGAACGGCTATTTGCAGAATCCGTTTGTTTCCGTTACTGATGTGCATTTGTTTATTCATTGACATGCAAAGTTACATGAAAAACAGAGAATATGAAAATGATGTGAACAATCATGTAATTATATTGGTTCGCAACGTTCTCAATACAGGAATTAATATTATTTTTGTCTGCATATTGAAAGATATCTTACAGACAATTAACAAACATCGCAGCGAGGTAGCATTATCAATTTGAATTTAATAACTAAATGAAAAACATATGAGGCAATTTATTCTAATAATGATTTGTATATTACTACAAGTCATTCATGTGCATGCAGGGTCTAAGGATATAACGTGGAAATGGGATTATTCCGAAGCGGATGATATTTTTATTGATTTGCTTGGCAAGGCGGCTACTGGATTTATGGAAACGAATACGCCTAACTGTTATGGGGGGAAATTAGTAGTAAAACTTCCCGAGGGATTACATTTTAAGCAAACAGAAGCACCTGCTTTTTTGTTGATTGGCAATGCGGAAGAAATAGCTTTTAACGTTGACGTAAATGATAGTATGGCTATTCTTTCATTAAAGACATCTTCAGTACAAACTGTTCCGTCAGAAGCTATTAATATTACACTTAATCCTAAAGCGATTAAAGGCAAACTCAGAAAAGGTATGAACACAACCGGTAGGTTGAGTTTTCATCCATCAGAGATTCCTACCGTATTTAAATCGCCGATAACGGGTAGAACGTATCATTTAGTGTTTAATGATGAGTTCGATGATGGAGTGATAGATACTTTAAAATGGGATACGAGAAGTAGAAGAAGTCCTTTTACCCGTAGAGGTATGTATCAAGAGAAACCTTACTATGTGCTGTGTCATGAGGATTGGACCAAAGAGTTGCGTGGCGAACTTCGTTTGGAAGTCTCTAAATACCCGACACAAAACAATGTTGTGATGACCGGTGGGATTTTATCACTGGGCAGGTTCATGGCACGTTATGGTTATTATGAGACAAAGGCTTCATTTAGAGACTGTATTGGTGAAGGTTACTGGCCTGCTTTTTGGATACATTTTGATGAAGCCGATAAGTATGGAAAAGGAACTGAAATTGATGTTTTTGAATATATTCCTAAAGATAAACAAATCTTTCAGACACTTCATTGGTATAAAAAACAAGCAATGGAGGAGCAGCAATCAGAAGTGCAACATGCAGCTCTGGATTACGATAAAAGTGGGCAATTTAAAGAACACCGTTCGTCTACCAAGTATTTTGTATTGGATGAAGCTCAGAGTAAAGAGCATATATTTGCTGTGGAATGGACCCCCGAAGAACTGATTTTCTACACAGATGGTAAGGTTACCCGTCGGGTGAATCGGAAAGATGATCCCAAACAAGTGCCAAGTGCTTACCAAATGGTTTATTTCTCTTGTTCCGCAGGAGAATGGGGAGGTAATGTGATGGAAAATCAAGTACCTGCCTATGTCTATTTTGATTATTGCAGATGTTATCAGGAAAGTGATCAGGATGCTATTTACACCGTTAAAGGTAATGGGATGAAAGTTCCGGCGAGCCGGCGTGTGGGAAAGCTCTGAATATAACAAAGGGTCAGGCTCACAAATATTGAAAATAATAGTGAGTATGTGACTTGGGAATACACAATATAAATACTATCTTTGTAGGGACCTAACTAAATAAAAATGAAGAAGATGAAAACCTTGACTTTATTTCTTTCCTTGCTCTTTTCTTTCCCGTTTGTGCTTTCGGCTCAGATGGTGGGAGAGACTTTGCAGAAGGTCTCTGTTGCCCTTGATAACAGACAGTGGGACCAAGCTGTTACTTTGTTCCGCCAAGCGGTAAATACCAATGTAGAGAAAGCCGAAATGTTCTATTGGACAAGTGTGGATAAGAGTCTGGAAGTATCATCCAGGATAGGGCGGGAACTGGCTGCTTATTACAAAAAATCACGCAGCTATGACAAAGCGTATCTTTTTTACAAAGAGTTGCTTCAAAAATCTCCGAATGATGTTAATTGTCTTGTGTCATGTGCTGAGATGGAAGTATGCCGTGGGAGGGAGTCTGAAGCTTTGGAGACTTACCGGAAAGTACTGTCATTGGATGCGGATAATCTGGCAGCCAATATTTTTATCGGTAATTATCTTTATTTGAAGGCGGAGAGAGAGAAAAAACAGTTAGAAGCAGATTATAAAAAGATTAGTGCTCCCACTCGGATGCAGTATGCACGCTATCGTGATGGTCTTAGCCGTGTGATGAGTACCGGATACGGAAAGGCAAGGGAATATCTTCAAAAGGTGATCAGTCAATTCCCTTCTACTGAAGCTCAAAAGACATTAGAAAGAATAAAGCTTATAGAAAAAGAGGTGAACAGATAACTGTTCACCTCTTTTTCTATATGTTGTTACCGGGCTGTGCGTATGGGTAAATCAATAGGTCCTTCGACAACGGAACGCGTTTGTGTTTGTCCTTGTTTGGGGCCGGGTATCAGTGGACTGTATGTCAGGACGTGACGGATACGGGAACGTTGGTCGTTGGTAAACCGGTCTGAGTAACTTACGGAATAATCCATAATATTAGTAGAAGTAAATGTCTGATTGGTCTTACAATTTTTACGTTTTACCAGATAGTCAAACGTGAAGTTTGCCGGATCATTCTTCGCGGTGTAGGCGTAATCAGCGTCATACTCCACTTTATTATAAGTAGGGGTGTCGTCACAATAATCCGAATCAAAGCAACCGTCATAAATACCTTCGTCATTTTCAGAAAAAGCATGGTGTAAGCCCAGATAATGACCTAATTCGTGAGCTAATGTTACGGTGATGTCTGCTGTACTATATTGGGTTGAAGTTGACTGGTCATTAATGAATAAACTGTTGATGGAGACACTATATGGAAATTTCAGATTTTGTTTCTCTAAATAAGATTTTTGTGTTTTGCTCAGTCCTTCCAGATAATTGCTTCCTACTGTGGAAAAAGGTATATGTGCAATTCCCAGTGTGGTACTGTTTGTACTCTCATCGTCCTTGAAGTTGTATACCATTACGTTGATATAGTTATTCGGTTCCCAGATGTATTTTACATATTTACCTGTTTCGTCATTCATGAAGACATCACAGTCGATAGGGTAACTTTCCTCCCATAACACATATTCCACTCCCGGAGTTGATAAGGGTTTCCCATCTTCATCAGTAGTAGCCAGCGTAAAAGTCAAGTTCATATCCACACTTTTGGTTTTATCTTTATAAAGCTTGTTGACTGTATCTAGTATTTTGGCTAAACGGTCTTGTTTAACGTATTGTAAAGGATTGTTTTTATCCTTATATAGTACATGGAAAATAACCGGGAGGTTATAGTGATACTCACCTGCTGTTGTACTTCTTCCTTGCTGACTAATGCTGATGGTTTTCTTGATTCCGCCGGAAGTAACGACAACTGTCATATTTCTTTCGGCTTCATCCAAGTTAGCTTCCACAACAATGCTGAGTGATTGATTGCTCGTTCCTTGATTAGGAACGGGATTACATGCTGTAGAAGAACTTGCTGCTGTCCAGGAGTCACTGCTGGTAATGTTTACGGTTAAAGTGGCCCCGTCACTGCTGATGTTTTCAAAAGTTGATTGGGATAATTCAAGTGTAGCATCGGAGGTGGAATCCTCACAACTACTGAAACCAATAAGTACTAAAAGTATAACGAATAAATATTCTGTTTTCATAAAAGAATGTTTTTTTATAAAGAACACAGGGTCAAAGATAATGGTTTAAACTTTAAATCTCAATTTTAAAGAATGTATTGTACTTCTTTAAATAGATATCGACGGATCTTACCCGTCTCGTCTTGTAGAACTAAATGACCATCGGCTTCTACTTCTACAATTCCGGCATTAAATGTTCCTTCTGAATCTTTATAAAAGTGTATGCCTTCTTTGCGGAAGAGAGCTGCCTGATAACGATCGGTGATAAATTCAATATCTCCTTCCTGTAAGATCTTATAGTATTCTTTTATCCGCTGAAGAACTTGTGCGAGTATTTCCATACGGTCAGACTCCCGGTGGGTGATCTGTATGATTGAGATGGGATTGGGAGCAGAACTGTGAAATTTTTTCTGATTGATATTGATACCTACTCCTGCAATACTCTGGCTGATATGTATTCCCATCAGATCGTTTTCAATCAGCATTCCGCAGATTTTTTTGTCCTTCCAATAGATGTCATTCGGCCATTTTATAGAAACGTCTCCTATATATAGATCAAGTGTCTCTTTAACTGCTAAAGAGGCGATTTGTGAAAGCAGGAATTGCTTACGTGCTTCCAGGAAAGTTGGATACAACACGAAGCTGAACATCAGGTTTTTTCCGTCTTCCGATTCCCAACTGTTTCCGCGCTGTCCTCTGCCTGCAGTCTGGAAGTCTGCCACCACTGTGGTCAGTTCGCTAACCTTCTCCTTTTCGCAGAGGGCATTTAAATAACCGTTGGTGGAGTCTGCTTTTGCAATATGAATAAGGGGGACAGGGAAAGATTCAGGGCAGGGCATCATATTCGGTACGTAATTTTTTGGTAAATTTCTTCATTACTTCGTCGTAAGAATGATCTATCAGTTGCTTGATCAGCTTGTCATCCGCATCCCGGTCAAAGTAGACTTGATTCCAATACTTCTTGTGAAAATGATAAGCTCCTTCGATGGCCGAATAGTGCTCACGTAATTCGATGGCATAGTCCGGATCACATTTCAATGAAATCGTATTGGCCCCTTCCAGATCGATCAGGGCGAACATTTTATCCATTACTTTCATGACGAGTGAATATTCGTCGAATGGGAAGCATTCTGTGACTGCTTTTTTCCGGAGGCAGTATTCTCTTGCTGATTCTATATTCATAAAACTCTAAAATAATGGCGGATAAAACGCCTCTTTTATATGTTCAATTCTAAAATTTCCGGTTTTGCCTATCACGGTGATAATATCAAACCGTACAGGTTCATCTATTTGGAATAACCTGATATATGTATCGGCTGCTATTACAGTGCGCCTGATTTTTTGTGGAGTGACGGCGTCTTGAGGAAGTGCGAAGTCCGTATCGCTCCGGGTTTTTACTTCTACAATAATCAGTTCTCCGTTTTTAGCTGCCACAATGTCCAGTTCGAAATGTCCTTTACGCCAGTTACGATGCCGGATTACGTAGTCATGCCGTTCCAGATAGTCGACGGCGGCATCCTCTCCGGCTTTTCCTAAAAGGTTGTGTTCTGCCATAAAGAAGATTTTTATATTTATAGGTCGGTCCGGTGATAAAACATGGATGTGTATCGGCCGACCGGACATATTATTTCTGCAAATTTACTCTTTTTATTCTTTGAAATTACAGAAGTAAAAGTAAATTTGCAAAGAATATGAGAAAGAGAGATAAAAAATGTAATAAGGCAACTCCGGACGAACCTAAGCGGGAACGACGGATGAGCATATTGCTGAGCGAAGATGAGCAGCAGATTGTAGATCGTTATCTGGATAAGTATAAGATAACGAATAAATCACGCTGGCTTCGTGAGACGATTCTCATGTTTATACATAAAAATATGGAGGAGGATTATCCTACTCTTTTTGGTGAACACGATATGAGGCGTTAGACGTATGCTGGATGATTCTTATTTTATGAAGCAGGCCTTGATAGAGGCTGTTAAAGCAGGAGAGAGAGGAGAAGTCCCTGTTGGTGCTGTAGTGGTCTGTAAAGAGCGGATCATTGCCCGTGCACATAACCTGACTGAAACACTGAATGACGTGACTGCCCATGCTGAAATGCAGGCCATTACTGCCGCTGCCAATGTTCTTGGTGGGAAATATCTGAATGAATGTACTTTATATGTCACAGTGGAACCTTGTGTGATGTGTGCCGGTGCTATTGCTTGGGCTCAAACGGGAAAGCTGGTGTTTGGTGCCGAAGATGATAAGAGAGGCTATCAGAGATATGCTCCGCAAGCACTCCATCCTAAAACAGTTGTTGTCAAAGGAATATTGGCTGATGAGTGCGCCGGGCTGATGAAAGACTTTTTTGCTGCTAAGAGGAGGTGACAGTTCACCACTGCCCCTATTCTTTTATTTCTTCGTAGTCTACGTATTCTCCTTCGTTATCATCAAACAGTTTTTTGTGCTTGGCTCCTGTCCCAGTGATGATTTCTTCTTTATCATTAGCCTGAGTTTGGTGGTAGTATCTTCTGCTTCCTGAATTATTATTGGGTCCGTTACGATCTGAACCTGACGAGGGCGAGCGTTTTCCAAGTCCGAAAACGGCTCTTAATACGCTGCCTACAAGGGCCAATCCGATGATTATAACGGCTATGACAATAATGAATAAAAATCCTAAAATGTGAAACATGGGCTATTTGTTTTATGCATTGTTTAAAATTTGTAGTACAACAAACGTGCCAGAAGGATTGTTTATTTATTTTTTCTTGTTAAAAGTGAAAGAATGATATACCACACAATAACTGCTGAGAATCCGCTGATACCCAGAAACAGTAGTAATGGAATGCAGACAATCAGAAATATGAAACTTACCTTATTATCTTTCCAAGAAAGATTTTTGAATTTCAGAGAGAACATGGGAATTTCAGCCACAAGCAACCATGAAAAGAGCATTACCATTATAATAAGGTATATAACATTGCAATGTGCCAGCAGAAAATCTTTGCCACCTACGATTAACGCTCCCCAATAGAGGGCATTGGCCGGTACCGGAAGGCCTATGAAAGAACTGGTTTGCCGCTCGTCTACGTTAAAATTAGCCAAACGTAAAGCAGAAAAAATAGAGATAAGGAATGCCAGATAAGGGATATAATCTCTTAATCCTGCCAGAAAGTCGGGGTATATCAATCCGGGTTCTTTCAAAAATGAAAAAACAAGTAAAGAAGGGGCTACTCCAAAACTGACGTCATCCGCCAGTGAGTCGAGTTCTTTTCCTATCGGAGAATATGCATGAAGCAGTCGTGCCAGCATGCCGTCGAAAAAGTCGAAGACAGCACTTAATATAATGAAGATAAAAGCTAGTTCATACTTAGCTTCAAAAGCCATCACGCCGGCAATGCAGCCTGAAAAAAGGTTCAGGCAGGTTACTGTATTGGGTATGTGGCGGGTTATAGCATTTGCCATTATTGTTTCTTATTTTAATTTGGCGATAACAGTTTGGTTACCGGTGGTCAATTGTCCCATGCTGACACAGATTTCTGTGCCTAACGGGAGATATACATCTACACGTGAACCGAATTTTATGAATCCCAAATGCTCGTCGATATAACATTCTTCTCCCGGTTCGGCATATGTTACAATACGTCTTGCCATTGCACCGGCTATTTGCCGTGCCATTACCTCTACTCCCTCAGGAGTTTCGATGACGATCATTGAACGTTCATTTTCTGTACTGGCTTTCGGAAGCCATGCTTTCATGAATTTACCATTATCATGAGTGACTTTCTTGACCACTCCGTCTACCGGATACCAGTTGGCGTGTACATTTAGTATGCTCATGAAAATAGATACCATAATGCGGCGATCGTGGAAGTATTCATGTTCATCTACTTCTTCGATGACTACGATTTTTCCGTCTGCCGGTGCAACTACAATCTTTTCTGTATCCTGTCCGAAAAGCCGGATGGGACAACGGAAAAAGTTAACCATCAACAGATAGACGACGATACTTACCAAAGCCACCAGATAGAATGGTATTTTACAATCAATTCCCCAGTAAAGAGCCAGATTTATGATCAGTAGCAGAAAAAAACTACCCCATAAAATATGTGTTCCTTCACGGTGAATTCTTATCTTTTTTAATTTCTTAAGTCGACCCATTTGCGCTATTTAATGATAATTATCCGCAAAAGTATACTTATTTTAAAAATCCAGCAAGCATTTGCAGGTAGAAATGACTTATGTTGATAACTTTTTGAAGTTTATCTTTGTTAGTAGCTGTAGACATTGTAATTTTATGGCTTCAAATTATCAACCTATAACTATGCAGGATTTCGTTCATTTACACGTCCATACGCAATATTCTCTTCTGGATGGTCAGGCCAGTGTCAGTGCATTGGTCGATAAGGCTATGAAAGACGGGATGAAAGGTATTGCCGTTACGGACCATGGAAACATGTTCGCCATTAAAGAGTTTACGAACTATGTTAATAAGAAAAATGGAGGTCCGAAAGGAGAAATAAAGGACCTGAAGAAGCGGATTGCAGCTATTGAAGCCGGTGAAGTGGAGTGTGCGGATAAAGATGCCGAGATTGCTGACTGTAAAGCTAAAATAGCGGATGCGGAAGGGCGATTGTTCAAGCCTATCATAGGCTGTGAGATGTATGTGGCTCGCCGTACAATGGATAAAAAGGAGGGAAAGCCTGACCAGAGCGGGTATCACCTGATTGTGCTCGCCAAAAACGAGAAGGGGTATCATAACCTGATAAAATTGGTTTCGCGAGCATGGACCAAAGGTTACTATATGCGTCCCCGTACAGACCGGAACGAGTTGGAGAAATATCACGAAGGTTTGATTATCTGTTCTGCGTGCTTGGGCGGTGAAGTGCCCAAAAAGATAACTCAGGGATTGTTGGCGGAAGCAGAAGAAGCCATCCAATGGTATAAGAACCTGTTTGGAGACGATTATTATCTGGAAATGCAGCGCCATAAAGCGACAGTGCCTAAAGCAAATCATGAAGCTTATCCGTTGCAGGTGAATGTAAATAAGCATTTGATTGAATACTCCAAAAAGTATAATGTCAAGTTAATCTGTACGAATGATGTTCACTTTGTCAACGAAGAACATGCTGAGGCGCACGATCGGCTGATCTGTTTGAGTACGGGAAAAGATCTCGACGATCCGAACCGGATGTATTATACGAAACAAGAGTGGATGAAGACGAAGGCAGAGATGAATGAACTCTTTGCCGATGTGCCCGAAGCATTGAGTAATACACTTGAGATTCTGGATAAAGTAGAGTATTATTCAATCGATCACGCACCGATTATGCCTACTTTTGCAATCCCCGAGGACTTTGGAACAGAAGAAGGATATCGGCAAAAATATACGGAAAAGGATCTTTTTGATGAGTTCACCCAAGACGAAAACGGCAACGTGGTGTTGAGTGAGGAAGCAGCCAAAGATAAAATAAAGCGTTTGGGAGGCTATGATAAACTGTACCGTATCAAACTGGAAGCCGACTATCTGAAAAAGCTGACTTTCGACGGAGCTAAGAAGTTTTATGGTGATCCGTTGTCACCGGAGGTCAAAGAGCGGCTGGTCTTTGAATTACATATTATGAAGACCATGGGTTTCCCGGGATACTTTCTTATAGTACAAGATTTTATTGCCGCCGGGCGTAATATGGGAGTCTCCATTGGTCCGGGACGTGGTTCCGCTGCCGGTTCTGCCGTAGCCTATTGTTTGCAGATCACTAAAATAGACCCGATCAAATACGATTTGCTGTTTGAGCGTTTCTTGAATCCCGATCGTATTTCATTGCCTGATATCGATATTGACTTCGATGATGATGGTCGTGGCGAAGTGTTACGTTGGGTGACGGAGAAATATGGACAGGAAAAGGTGGCGCATATCATTACCTATGGTACTATGGCTACGAAACTGGCTATCAAAGATGTTGCCCGTGTTCAGAAACTTCCGCTTGCCGAATCGGATCGCTTGGCCAAATTGGTTCCGGATAAAATTCCGGATAAGAAACTGAATCTGAAGAATGCCATAGAATATGTGCCCGAATTGCAGGCGGCTGAAGCATCGCCCGATCCTTTGGTGAGGGATACGATGAAATATGCCAAGATGCTTGAGGGGAATGTGCGTGGAACGGGTGTACATGCCTGTGGCACTATTATTTGTCGTGATGATATCACGGATTGGGTACCGGTCAGCACGGCTGATGATAAAGAGACCGGCGAAAAGATGCTGGTTACCCAATATGAAGGTTCGGTGATCGAAGATACCGGATTGATCAAGATGGACTTTCTGGGGCTGAAAACATTGTCTATTATAAAGGAGGCTGTCGAAAATATTCGTTTGAGTAAAGGAATGGAACTGGATATCGATTCCATTTCAATCGAGGATCCGGCTACTTATAAACTTTACAGTGACGGACGAACGATCGGTACTTTCCAGTTTGAGTCTGCCGGTATGCAGAAGTACCTGCGTGAGTTGCAACCTTCTACGTTTGAGGACCTGATTGCGATGAATGCCCTTTACCGTCCGGGTCCGATGGATTATATTCCTGACTTTATTGATCGTAAACATGGACGTAAGCCTATTGAATATGATATTCCTGTCATGGAGAAATACCTGAAGGATACATACGGTATTACGGTCTATCAGGAGCAGGTCATGCTTTTGTCACGTCTGCTGGCCGACTTTACGCGTGGTGAATCGGATGCCCTCCGTAAAGCGATGGGTAAAAAATTGCGTGATAAGTTGGATCACATGAAACCCAAGTTTGTAGAAGGCGGAAGGAAAAACGGACACGACCCGAAAGTTCTTGAAAAGATTTGGGCGGACTGGGAGAAATTTGCATCGTATGCGTTCAATAAATCACATGCCACCTGTTATTCTTGGGTTGCCTATCAGACTGCTTATCTGAAAGCCAATTATCCGGCTGAATATATGGCTGCTGTCATGAGCCGAAGTTTGTCGAATATCACTGATATTACCAAACTGATGGACGAGTGTAAAATGATGGGAGTACAGACGTTGGGACCGGATGTGAATGAAAGTAACCTGAAGTTTACCGTAAACCGGAATGGAAATATACGTTTCGGATTGGGAGCCGTCAAAGGTGTGGGTGAGGCTGCCGTGCAAAGCATCATGGAGGAGCGAAAAGAGAACGGTCCCTTTAAAGGTATCTTCGACTTTGTGCAGCGTGTCAACCTGAATGCTTGTAACAAGAAAAATATGGAATGCCTGGCACTTGCCGGTGGATTCGATAGCTTTCCTGAACTGAAGCGTGAACAGTATTTTGCTGTGAACAGCAAAGGAGAGACTTTTCTTGAGACATTGATGCGTTATGGCAACCGTTACCAAGCTGATAAGGCTGCCGCCGTTAATTCTTTGTTCGGCGGAGATAACGTTATCGATATAGCGACTCCCGAAATTCTACCGGCGGAACGTTGGAACGATTTGGAGAGACTGAATAAGGAACGCGAACTGGTAGGTATTTATTTGTCGGCACATCCGCTTGATGAATATGCCATTGTGTTGGAACATGTTTGCAATACACATATGAGCGAGCTTGATGATAAATCGGCTTTGGCAGGAAGAGAGATTACGATGGGAGGCATTGTTACCAGTGTCCGCCGGGGTATCAGTAAGAATGGAAATCCTTATGGTATAGCTAAAATAGAAGATTATTCCGGTTCGGCAGAGATTCCTTTCTTTGGAAATGACTGGGTTACTTTCCAAGGCTATTTAGGTGAAGGTACTTTCTTGTTTATCAAAGCCCGTTGTCAACCTAAACAATGGCGTCCCGATGAACTTGATGTCAAGATTACTTCGATGGAATTGCTGCCCGATGTCAAGGAACAACTGATAGAGAAGATTACGATTCTGATTCCGCTTGCCGAACTTAATTCGGCTTTGGTAACCGAGCTTGCTTCTTTAACGAAAGAACACCCGGGAAATACGGAACTTTATTTCAAAGTAACGGATACGGAGGGGAAGATGTATGTAGACCTGATTTCCCGTCCTGTGAAACTTTCGGTTGGCAGAGAATTAATTTCCTATTTAAAGGAACGTCCCGAACTTGCGTTTCATATAAATTGATTATCTTTGCCGCATAACAGTGATAGATACTTAATAACTAACAATTAATAATTATAGAAAATGGCTTTAGAGATTACTGACAACAACTTTAAGGAAATCCTCGCAGAAGGATCACCGGTTGTTATTGACTTTTGGGCTCCTTGGTGTGGTCCTTGTAAGATGGTAGGTCCTATCATCGATGAACTGGCTAAAGAATATGAAGGAAAAGTGATCATGGGTAAATGTGATGTAGACGAAAACAGTGATCTACCTGCAGAATTTGGTATCCGCAATATTCCTACTGTTCTATTTTTTAAGAATGGAGAATTGGTAGACAAACAAGTCGGTGCCGTAGGAAAACCTGCATTTGTAGAGAAAGTTGAGAAATTATTATAATATACTTTCATTAAAAATATTTGTTTATGGGACTGGAAGACGATTTTTTGTTAAATGACGCCGATGATGAAAAGACCATCGAGTTCATCCGGAATTATTTGCCTCAGGAATTGAAGGAAAAGTTTTCGGAAGACGAGTTGTACTATTTCCTCGATTTGATTGATGAGTACTACTCTGAAAGCGGAATCCTGGATGTTCAGCCCGATGCTGACGGCTATGTTGACATCGACTTGGAGCAGGTAGTAGAATTCATCGTGAAAGAAGCCAAAAAAGATGAAGTGGGTGAATATGACCCGGAAGATATCTTATTTGTGGTGCAGGGAGAAATGGAATACGGCAACTCTCTGGGACAGGTGGAATAAGCCAGTCTTCGTAAACCAAGAGATAAAAAGCGTGTAGAAACACTTCTGCACGCTTTTTTGTTGCATGTATGTGTGATAGTTTACTTCGTCTTGATTCTTCTCCTCCTACTAAAGTGCATTATGTTTTTTCGAAGCATCAGGTGTGTATAGGAGTCTGGGTATTTGCTTGAAAGTGGGATGAATAAAAGCCCGGTTTAGTCTGTTTTTACGAAATAAGATATACTAAATTTCTTCTAATGCATAGTATTGGTAGTCTCTTACAACGGTCTGAAGAAATTTTTCATCGTTTATATTTGTTTGATCTACAGATAGCAGGGCACGAACTTTGGGTGCCAATTGTGCGATATGTCTTGTCCGATCCTTATGATGTAATTCTAATGCTTTACTGATTACGTTTATTTGTTCCAAAGACAGGTCGGCAGCTGATGGAAAACTGGGATGATATCCTTTAGTCAGATAATCGAACTCGTCAAGACTTACCTGTATTTTGCGATAGTTCTTTTCTTTAATTACCATTGTACCGGCAGCCAGATCTCCCAAACGTTGGCTGTTTTTGGTCAATAGTATGACCAGTACGCCCAATCCTCCGGTAATAGTTACGTCTATCCCATAGAGCAACCACCTTAGCAGATAGGCGCTCAGGCTGGGTGTCGTACCGTCTGCTTTTACCACACGGATATTCATAAGTTTCTTTCCGGCACTCTGTCCTTGGTTAAAAACTTCGCAAAGTAACGAGTAACATAGTACAGGCAGATAGATGAACAGGAACAACAGGAAAAACGTACTTCCGGAAAAAGCATGTATATTGAGTTTCCCCAATATATAAGAAGTGGCAAGAATGTAGATAAACAGCAGAAAATAGTCAATAATACGAGCCAGTATCCGTTCGCCAAGGCTGGCGGGTACCTGACTGATTCGTACGAATTGTCCTGTGATGATAGTCGATTCTGCCATTTCTGATTAAACACATTTGGGTTCCGGCTGCAAATATATCATAATTCTCTTACTTTTGCTTCCGGTTTCGGACAAAACTTATCCGGAACTGCAACCAAGCAGATGTGAAAGGATGCTGGTTGTTTTATTTCGGGTACGTTCAGAGAGAAGGAGTCGCGCAAATAGATTTTTTTTTCGCGTTTTTGCATGAAAAAGATATCTTTATCTCTCTTTTGGTGACAGTCGCTATTCTCAAAATCTTCCTGATAGAGAAGTAAAGTACATAAATAGAGTATTTGTATACGGATTTTCTTGCCTTTTCGGGTAAATATTCCGGTTCTATCATTAAAACATTAGCTTCTTTCGGGAAAAGAAGTTAATGTTTTAATGATAAGAAGTTAGTCTTTTGCCCGTAAGAAGTTAATGTTTTGTCCGTAAGGAGTTAATTTCGTAAAAGACAGAGAAGAAAGTTATGTTTTTCAATGCTAATTGGTACTTTGGCATGGGTATTGGTAATCTGTCTTTGTGTATGTAAAATGAAAAGTATTAAAGCAAAGTGTTTGTGTCGTATGGTGGTTTCCAGGTTCTGTGATCGAGCTAAGGTGAAATGACTGGCATTCCGGTTTTGCCTAATGGCAAAATAAGGGCTTCTTTTGGTACTACTTGCAACCTAGATCGGAAATAGATGCGTATAGTTCCATCAGAAATACAAAATGTCATTATGGGTTACAACTATCAGAATGTAAGATTCTCCATCGGTGATGATGGTCATTCTATTTGTTTTTAAGCAGAGTTAATCCGATTTCTTCTAAAGTGTGACAATCATAGTCGATTCTGTCATTTCCGGTTAAACATTTTTTAGTTTTGGTTGCAAATATATCATAATTCTCTTACTTTTGCTTCCGGTTTCGGACAAAACTTATCCGGAGCCGAACCGGTTGGATGAAAGAGGTAACGTTTATACGTCGGAATATTGAAAAATGGAAAGAGACTGAGAAGGTGGTGGAGCAGGCAGATAAACTGACTCCTGACCGTCTTGCTGACGCTTATACGGAACTTACGGCAGATCTCGCGTTTGCACAAACTCATTATCCGTCTTCCCGCATTACTATTTATCTGAATAATCTGGCTTCGGCTCTTCATAATGTGATTTATCGCAATAAGAAGGAGAAATGGACCCGTATCTTTACTTTCTGGACGCAAGAGGTTCCGCAAACGATGTACCATGCTCGTAAAGAGTTGTTGGTTTCGGTCCTGATTTTTTGGGCCAGCGTATTGGTGGGCATTGTTTCAGCAGCGAATGATGATAACTTCGTCCGCCTGATTCTGGGCAACGGCTATGTGGATATGACACTTGATAACATAGCGCGTGGTGAGCCGATGGCTGTGTACAACGGTTCGGAAGAGGTACCTATGTTTCTGGGCATTACTTTAAATAATATCATGGTTTCTTTCAACGTCTTTGCAATGGGGTTGCTCACCAGCTTTGGAACAGGATGGTTACTGTTTAATAACGGAGTGATGCTCGGTGCTTTTCAGACCTTTTTCTTTAAACATGGTTTGTTGGGCGAATCCATGCTTGCGATCTGGTTGCATGGAACTTTGGAAATATGGGCCATTATCGTAGCCGGTGCTGCAGGGCTGGCTTTAGGAAACGGGTGGCTGTTCCCCGGAACTTATTCCCGTAAAGAGTCTTTTATGAGGGGAGCCAAGAAAGGGCTGAAAATTATAGTAGGTACAGTTCCTATCTTTATAATGGCCGGATTTATCGAAGGTTTTATCACGCGTCATACCGAATTACCCGATGTTTTGCGGTTGGGCATCATTCTATTGTCACTGTCATTTATTATCTATTACTATATTTATTTACCAAACAGAAAAACTCATGGAATCACAAAAACCTAAAATTGCTTTATATGTGAAGCGTCCTTTTGGTGATAAACTGAATGCGACCATGGACTTTATAAAAGAGAACTGGAAACCGATGTTGAAGTTCTGTACCTATTTGATTCTGCCGTTATGTCTGATTCAAGCCATCAGCATGAATGGAATTATGGGAGGAGCAATGGGAATTGCAGCTGCCAAAGAGGCCGGGACCAATTCTTTAGCGGCCATCGGAATGCAATTCTGGGTAAATTACGGACTGATGTTTCTCTGCTATCTGGTAGGTTCTATATTGCTGACTTCTATTATTTACGGACTGATGCAGATTTATAATCAGCGCGAAGAACGGTTGGCCGGTGTGACGTTTGCCGACTTGAAACCTTTTCTGTTCAAGAATATAAGACGGCTGCTGGTTATGGTACTGTTCTGTATAGGCCTTACTATAGTGGTGGGCATTGTTATGGGGATTCTGGTTGTAGCTTCTCCGTTCACGCTTTTGCTTACTGTTCCGTTGCTGATAGCCTGTGCAGTGCCGTTAGCCTTGTTTACTCCGATTTACTTGTTCGAGGAGATCGGCATTCTTGTAGCTTTCTGGAAAACTTTCCGTCTGGGATTTGCCACATGGGGCGGTGTCTTTTTAGTATCTCTGGTCATGGGTTTGATATCCAGTGTATTGCAGGGAGTTACTACGACTCCGTGGTATATTGCCACTATCGTAAAATACTTCTTTATGCTGAGCGATACACAGAATGAACTGACCATCTCTGCCGGATATAGTTTCATGGTCTATCTGTTGGCTATCGTCCAGACTTTTGGTGCCTATCTTTCTATGATATTTTCTTTGATTGGTATGGTATATCAATACGGTCATGCCAGTGAGGTGGTAGATAGCATTTCGGTAGAAAGCGAGATAGATAAATTTGAGCAATTATGATCGACTTTAAATGACGTTGCAAGCTGATACATTGGTCTGCGATACCGCAAGGGTTGCTTTTTGGCAATCCAATCCGGATTATGACTATAACCGTGAACTGATGACTCCTGAGATTGATATCTACGGGTGGCTCAGTATGCAGCTCTCCAAGTTACTTCGTGCCATTTTCGGAAGTCGTTTTGCTGAGGAGTATTCCGGCATTATCCTGATTATTATTGCTATTCTCATCCTGTTGCTGATCCTCTGGTTTCTTTATAAAAAGCGTCCCGAGCTTTTTATGCGTTCACGCAGAGGTCCTGTAAACTATAGTGTCCACGAAGATACCATTTACGGAGTCGATTTTGATGCAGAGATCAGGCGTGCCATAGACCGCAAGGATTACCGGGAGGCCATCCGTCTGCTTTATTTGCAGACCCTTAAACTGTTGAGCGATGACGGCCGGATAGATTGGCAACTTTATAAGACTCCTACAGAATATATTTATGAGGTAAAGCAGGAGATGCTTCGTACTCCTTTCAGGAATCTGACCCATGGTTTCTTACGGGTACGTTATGGTAATTTTCCCGCTTCCGAGTCTCTTTTTGAAGAGCTGGCAGCTCTGCAAACTCAAATCAGGAAGGGAGGGGATGTATGAGAAGCAGTCGTTGGTTTATTATCGGGATCGTTCTCTTTTTGTTGATCATGTTTGTGGTAGAATCTCATTTGCCGAAGAAATTCGTCTGGAATCCCACCTTTGCACAACATGATCACCAGCCACTGGGGTGTGCCGTGTTTGATGATGTCTTGAAGTCCTCTCTTCCGGATGGATATTTTCTTTCGCGCAAGACATTCTATCAGTTCGCTGCTGACAGTGACTCCTGCCGGAGTATTCTTGTCATTACTCAACATGTAAATCTGGTGGAGGCGGATCTCAATGCTTTGCTCGATCTGGCCCAAAGGGGAAACAAGATATTGATAGCCGCTTCCTCTTTCAGTACTTCGCTGTCTGATACGTTGGGATTCGACAATTCGTATGCTTATTTTAATCCGAGACGGATGAAAGAGTATGCGGGCAATTTATTGGAGCGTGACAGTGTCTGCTGGATTGGGGATTCAGCAGTATATGATAAGCGTACTTTTCGTTTTTATCCTCATTTATGTGGCATTTACTTCACAAAGTACGATTCGTTGTCTCTACCGTTAGCTACCAGCCGGATTGATTCGATGCAAATGTTCAATGACAGTTTGCCGGATTGTTTTCCGCCCGTGGCCCTTAGTCGTCCGGTAGGGAGCGGAGAGATTGTTTTGGTCACTACTCCGTTATTGTTTACCAACTATGGAATGCTCGATGGCGACAATGCAGCCTACCTTTTCCGTCTGCTTTCTCATCTGAAAGGTTTACCGGTAGTCCGTACCGAAGCCTATGGGGCGGGAGCACAGGTTGAGGTATCTCCTTTTCGTTACTTCCTTTCCCAGCGTCCTTTGAGGTGGGCGCTTTACCTGACGATGGTGGTATTGGTGCTCTTTATGGTATTTACCGCCCGCAGAAGGCAAAGGGCTATTCCGGTGATTCGTGAGCCTGCAAACCGTAATCTTGAGTTTGCCGAGTTGATCGGTACTTTATATTATCAAAAGAAGAATCATGCTGATCTTGTGCGCAAAAAGTTTATTTACTTTGCCGAGAGCCTGCGGAGGAATATTCAGGTGGATGTGGAAGATGACAGTGATGACAATGCCTTGTCTAGGCGGATTTCCCGGAAAACAGGGACTGATGAAGAAAAAGTCCGGAATCTGTTCCGTAAGCTCCGTCCCGTGATTCGCGGGCAGCAGGAAGTCGGCGAGACGTTGATGAAAGATCTGATTGACGGGATGAACGAGATAGAAAAGCCTCAACCCTGACCTTTTTTCGGAAGAAGAAAGCTGTGGGAGGAATGAAATATGAATTTGATAAATAAAAAGAATATGGAAGAAAATATGAATGATATGCATGGAGAAGAAACTCCGCGTACCGATTTGACTCTTTTTTCAGAGAAGATGCAGGAACTGAAAAGCCGGATCGCTTCCGTTATTGTGGGGCAGGAACGTACTGTCGATTTGGTGTTGACAGTTATTTTGGCTAACGGTCACGTCTTGATAGAAGGAGTGCCGGGAGTAGCCAAGACTTTACTTGCCCGCCTGACAGCCCGTTTGATAGATGCCGACTTCAGCCGTGTACAGTTTACACCCGACCTGATGCCGAGTGACGTCCTGGGTACGACTGTTTTCAATATGAAAACCAATGAATTTGATTTCCATCGGGGACCTGTCTTTGCCAATATCATATTGGTAGACGAAATTAACCGTGCACCCGCCAAAACGCAGTCCGCTCTTTTCGAAGTCATGGAAGAACGTCAGGCCAGTATCGACGGAACAACTTACCGGATGGGAGAACTATATACCATTCTGGCAACCCAGAATCCGGTGGAGCAGGAGGGAACTTATAAGTTGCCTGAGGCCCAACTCGACCGTTTCCTGATGAAGATTACCATGGACTATCCGTCACTTGATGAAGAAATCAATATCCTGGAACGCCATCACACTAATGCCGCCTTGGTAAAACTGGAAGAGATACAACCGGTGATTACCCGTGAAGAACTGCTTTCTCTTCGTCGATTGACGGAAAAGGTATTTGTTGACCGTACTCTGCTTCAGTACATTGCCTTGATTGCCCAACAAACCCGTACCAGTAAAGCTGTGTATCTGGGAGCTTCTCCCCGTGCTTCGGTGGCTATGTTGCAGGCATCCAAAGCCTATGCTCTCTTACAGGGACGTGACTTCGTAACGCCGGAGGATATTAAGTTTGTAGCACCTTATGTGTTGCAGCATCGCCTGATTCTGACTGCGGAAGCAGAGATGGAAGGTTATTCGCCTGTCAAGGTGACTCAGCGGTTGATTGATAAAGTGGAAGTACCCAAATAATTATGTTCCTGACCAAACGTTTCTATATACTCGTCCTTGTCGTCATCCTCTTGTTAGGTGGCGGATACCTGTTCGGTTCTCTGTTTATCATCGGACAGTTAGGGCTGCTTGCGCTGCTGCTTGCTCTGGCTTTCGATGGATATCTGTTGTATCGCACCAAGGGTATCCAGGCTTTCCGTCAGTGTGCCGGACGTTTTTCTAACGGTGATGATAACGAAGTCAGCCTGCGTATAGAGAGCCGTTATTCCTATCCCGTCCGTTTGATCGTGATAGATGAAGTGCCGGTCATATTTCAGCAAAGGAATGTACACTTCGAGCTGTCGCTTTTACCTAATGAGGGAAAGACGCTTACCTATCGGTTGAGGCCGACTCGCAGGGGAGAATACGGTTTCGGATTCATCCGCGTTTTTACGACTACCCGAATCGGATTAATATCCCGCAGGGCTACCTGTGGCAGACCTGAAACCGTTAAGGTATACCCTTCTTACCTGATGCTCCATCGATACGAGCTGCTGGCTATGAGCGATAACCTGACCGAACTCGGTATCAAGCGTATTCGTCGGGCTGGGCATCAGACTGAGTTTGAACAAATCAAAGAGTATGTAAAGGGAGACGATTATCGCACCATAAACTGGAAGGCCAGTGCACGCCGTCATCAGTTGATGGTCAATGTCTATCAAGACGAGCGCAGTCAACAGATATACAGCGTGATCGATAAAGGGCGTGTGATGCAGCAGGCTTTCCGTGGCATGACATTGCTGGACTATGCCATCAATGCCTCGTTGGTGCTTTCGTATGTAGCTATGCGGAAGGACGATAAAGCCGGGCTGGTTACGTTTAACGAGTATTTCGATACGTTTGTTCCTGCTTCCAAGCAAGTCGGTCAGATGCAGACTTTGCTTGAGAACCTCTATAAACAGGAAACAACATTTGGTGAAACGGACTTTTCTGCCTTATGCGGGCACTTGGGCAAGCATGTGAATAAACGTAGCTTTCTGGTGCTTTATACCAATTTTAGTAATATGACCAGCCTGAACCGGCAATTAGTTTACCTGCAACAATTGGCCCGGCAACACAGAGTATTGGTTGTATTCTTTGAGGATGCCGATCTGAAAGAGTATATAGCGGGCAAGTCGGTGACTACCGAGGACTATTACCGTCATGTCATCGCAGAGAAGTTTGCGTTCGAGAAGAGACTGATTGTGTCAACTTTGAAACAACATGGCATTTACTCGCTGCTGACAACTCCTGATAAGCTGTCGATTGATGTGATCAATAAATATCTGGAAATGAAATCGCGCCAGTTACTCTGATACGGGTTGCGTATTGAGGAAGAAGAAGACAGCCATACCTATCATAATGACTCCCAGTAGTCCGTAGAACAGCCGGGCACGTCTTCTACCGACATTCCGTACGATCAGTTGTGCATTTTGAGCGGTGAAGAACCAGTTCCAGTTGAGTATAGATGCCAGCAGGGCTATGAGCCCTGCGGTGGCAAATATTCCCTGTACAAAATATTGAGGGGCCATTCTTCGGATGATTAGTCGTTGATCACTATTTTTCTTGTTCCGTCCTCCAGTTCCTCAATGGTTACTTTCACGGCGTCTCCCGGCAATAATTCTTCTACCAGCTCCGGCCATTCGATGAAACAAAGTGCACCGCTATAGAAGTAGTCTTCGTATCCCATATCGTATACTTCGCTCAGCTTCTTGATCCGGTAGAAGTCAAAATGATAGATCAGTTCTCCGTTCTCGTCCGAACGGTATTCGTTTACAATGGCAAAAGTCGGTGAAGTGATGACATCCGATACTCCGAGCTCCTCGCAAAGTGCCTTGACAAAAGTCGTTTTACCTGCTCCCATCTTTCCGTAGAGTGCAAAGACCGTGTTATCGCCCATGGCTGAGATGAACTCGCGGGCAGCTTCGTGAATTTGTTCCAGTGATTGAATCTTGATTTCCATACTTGTATGTTGGTTTATTGTTTCTTTCTGAAAAGGCTCTTTCCTATCTTACAGGCAATATAGATAAGAATAGAAAAGAAGATGATGGATGCTCCCGAAGGAACATTCAGGCGGTAAGAGATCAGCAGACCTCCCAGGCAACTCAGATAGCCGATGGCAATCGATAACCAGATAATGCGTTTAAACTTGTTCGTAAACAGGTTGGCTGTCATTTGCGGAATGGTCAGTAACGAGATTGCCAGTACAATCCCCACCATGCGCAGACAGGAAACGATGGTCAGGGCAATGAACATCATCAGGATATATTCCAGCACTACGACCGGAATGCCTTGCGAACGGGCAAATTCACGATCGAAAGCCACGTATATGATCGGGTGGATAAACAGGGTAAAGAACAGGATCAGCAGGATGGCAAGAATGCCCAGCATGAGTAAGTCCGTCTGTGTGATCGTGAGGATATTGCCAAACAGATAGGCTGAAAGATCGGGTGCGAATCCCGGTGACAAAAAGCTGAACATGATTCCCAGTGCCATACCCAGCGTCCAGAACATGGCTATGGCCGAATCTTCGCGCATGTCTTTCCGTTTACTGAGCCACTCTACCCCGAAAGCCGATAAAACGGAGAAGACAGCAGCCGATAAAATGGGAGATATGCCTGCATACAATCCCAGTCCGATGCCGCCGAAAGAGGCATGGGTGATACCGCCGCTGATGAACACCAACCGGCGAGTCACGATATACGTGCCGATAATGCCGCAGGCAATGCTTGCCAGAAGACTCCCCAGGAGAGCGTGTTGAAAAAATGTATATTGTAGTAAATTCATACGGTTCAGCAGTTAGGAGTGTGGAGGGAACAGACGGATCAGGGATGGATTCTCCGTTCGCCGACTACCAGAAACACTTCGTCTTTTATTTCATCAGGAAGGCTGATCCCCCTCAGTTGCAGGCTACGTACCCATCCGGCTACATCGGTGTCCTGCATTGTATAAAAGACATCGCGGAATTTATCCGCCTCTTCCGGTGTATAATCTTCGGGTGCCCGGCCGATAAATGTATCCAGTTCTTCGTCGTCATAATACTCTATCTGTTTACTGACGGCAGCCAGCAGGCTGTCACGTTCGCAAACTTCGTGCTGTCCGCAGCACTCTACGTCGACTTCCTTTACTTCCGGAAAACTGTCCAGTTCTCCGTTATCTATTTTCTTCTGCAGTCTTTTGTTGCGGATATACCCGGCAATCATTGCCACGATGGCGAGCAACACCAGACCAACTATAAGTATCCACATAATTACGAATCAAATTTTCGCAAAGGTACTTATTAATTTGTATTATTCCGTATATTTGTCCTTGCAATGTGCTAAATGAACTAAAACAGAAACATCCCGATCATGAAAAGAAAACACCTGATTACTGTCCTTATGTGGTGTGTTGCCACTACCTTATGTGCTCAGACCCCGGTCGAAAAGGGGCTTAAAAGTATTAACCGCCAGGCTGCCGAGGCTTATATCGGATTTTTGGCCGATGATGAACTTCAAGGACGTGAAGCCGGATTTCACGGTTCACGTGTAGCTGCCCGGTATATCGCTTCGCTATTGAAGGAAATGGGTATCCGTCCGTTAGGCGAGAGCTATTATCAGCCGTTTGATGCTTACCGGAAAGAACGCCAGCAGAAAGGACGTCTGGAAGTGCACCCTGACTCCATTGCCAAACTGAAACAAGTGGTGCATCAGAAGTTGTCTATGAACAATGTATTGGGTATGATTCCCGGAAAGAAGACGAATGAATATGTGATAGTAGGTGCACATTTCGACCATCTGGGCATTGATCCCGCTTTGGATGGCGACCAGATCTACAATGGTGCCGATGATAATGCTTCCGGAGTATCGGCGGTGTTGCAAATAGCCAAGGCTTTTGTGGTAAGCGGACAGCAACCGGAACGGAATGTAATTTTTGCTTTTTGGGACGGAGAGGAGAAAGGGCTTCTCGGATCGAAATACTTTGTGCAGGAGTGTCCGTTCATTAATCAGGTCAAAGGATATTTGAACTTTGATATGATTGGCCGCAACAATCAGCCGCAAAATCCCAAGCATGTGGTTTATTTCTATACAGAAGCCAATCCGGCTTTCGGGCGTTGGCTGAAAGAAGACATTAAAAAGTACGGCTTGCAGTTAGAACCCAATTACCGCCCTTGGGACAAGCCGGTGGGTGGAAGTGATAACGGCTCGTTTGCCAAAGCCGGTATTCCCATCATTTGGTATCATACCGACGGTCATCCCGATTACCATCAGCCTTCTGACCATGCAGACCGTCTGAATTGGGATAAAGTGGTTGAAATATCTAAGGCCTCTTTCCTTAACGTCTGGAATCTGGCTAACGAAAAGGATTATTAAGAACGAAATGAAAACTAAACTAACTAATTGTGTAAAAACCGTATTACTTTCTTTTATGCTGGGAGTGCTGTTTGCTTGTTGTCAGGGGGCGGCCTCTTCCGGCAATGCAGGAAAAAATGCTTCCCGGGTGAGGATTGCTTCCAATGACTCTGCGAAGCTGGTTCCTGATAAAGCCCTGAATGATGCGTCTTGCGTACTTGCAGGTTTGCCGGTTGATAAAGCAAGCGGAAAGCTTTACGCACTGACTCGGACCAAGGAATGGAAGAACCATGCCCGTTACATGGATCAGATATGGAATGTTTTCCGGCAGACGGCTCCCCGGCTGGTAGCTTTCTCACAGACGGAACTGGAAGACATCAACACTCGTTGCCATACTCTGTTTTATCCTTTCGGCGGTCCTGACTTTCTGTTTGCCAATGCGTTCTTCCCCGAGATGGACACGTATGTACTGATCGGGTTGGAACCCGCCGGCACTGCTCCGAAAGTGAAGCATCCTTCTGCCGAAACTTACCGGTTGTATCAGAATGCCGTATCGAACGTACTCAATCTGAGTTTCTTTAACGATATGGATAAGGAACTGGCCAATGATACCATCGACGGGGTTGTCCCCATCTATTCGTTATTGATGGCCCGGGGGAACCGTAAGATAGTCAGCATTCAGGAAGTGTGGTTATCGGAAACCGGAGATCTTTTCGAAAGAAAAGAGGGGGATACCATCCGGAACACATGCAGTGCAGGGATGGAAGTCCGGTTTTTCCGTCCGGGCGCTTCCCGATTGCAGACCCTCTATTATTTCTGCACAGATATCAGTAACGAGGGGTTGCAAGCCAACCGACCGTTACAGGCGTTTATGGACCGTTTTGATGCGGAGACCACAGCAACATTTGTCAAGTCGGCTTCCTATCTGATGCACGAACCTGCTTTTTCGCGCATACGCGAGACGATTCTTCAGAAATCGTCTGCTGTTGTACAAGATGACTCTTCCATTCCGTTGTCCTGTTTTGATCCGGAGGTGTGGTCGGTTACTTTGTACGGCACCTTCTACAAGCCGATCTCCACTTTCTCTCAGTATCTTCAGCCGGAATTGCGCGATGCCTATCAACTGGGTGATCCGAAACCCCTTAATTTCAGGATTGGCTATGCACGGCAATCCAATTTGCAGGTCGCAAGAAGAAAATAGTCCCGGTTAATGACTTTTCGCAAGAAGGTTAACCGGGAATTAACCCTCCTCCTAACCCTTCCTCATTAGTTTTGCGTCCTAAATAAAATGCAAGGGGGATGTGTCGAAACTCTTTTCACCACAGCCTCTGTTAGAAAATAAAATTAAGCTATGAGGAAGAATTTTTCAACTATCCTAATTGTCGGTGCAGCCCTTTTACTGGCTTCGTGTGTACAACAAAAAGAGTCTTTCAGCCCTGTAGACTATGTGAATCCTCTGATGGGGACGGAGTCTACTTATGCTTTTTCACATGGGAATACTTATCCTGCGGTGGCGGTTCCCTGGGGAATGAATTTCTGGAGTCCGCAGACCGGAGAGAACGGTAGCGGCTGGATGTACACGTATACCGACAGCCTGATACGGGGGTTCCGCCAGACCCATCAGCCCAGTCCGTGGATTAACGATTACGGTACTTTCTCTATTATGCCGCTGTCCGGTGTGCTGAAGATGGATCATAAAGAGCGGGGAGTACCTTTCTCACATACCCAAGAGGAGGCGGCTCCCTACAGTTACAGCGTTACGTTTGCCGACGGACTCCGGACAGAACTTTCCGCTACTTCACGCGGAGCGGTATTCGAAGTCACCTTTCCGCAGGACTCTGCCCAGTATATCGTTGTGGATGCCTACAACGGTGGAAGTGCGTTGACGATTGACCGGGAGAATCGGTGCGTGACCGGTGTGGCGCGTAATCACAATGGCGGGGTACCGGATAACTTTGCCAACTATTTCCGAATAGAGTTCAGCCATCCCATTGCAGAAGAAGGCGTATATGACGGAGATACACTGATGCGCCATCGGCCGACGTTGGAGAGTGATTATACTTGTGCCTACCTCAGGTTTAATGTGCCGGCGGGAGAGAAATTAACCGTCCGTACCGCCTCCTCGTTCATAAGTCCTGCACAGGCGCTTGTCAATTTCAGTCGCGAAGTGGGAGGCAAGGGCCTTGCCCAGGTGAGAGAAGAAGCCCGAAAACAATGGAACAGTTATCTGGGACGAATTGAAGCGGAGGGAGGCAGCGAGGAGCAATTGCGTACCTTTTACTCTTGCCTCTACCGGACCCTGCTCTTCCCCCGCGAATTTTATGAGTTCGATGCTCAGGGGAAACCTGTCTATTACAGTCCTTACAATGGGAAGATACAGGATGGCTATATGTATACCGATAATGGATTCTGGGATACGTTCCGTGCCGTCCATCCCTTGTTTACCTTATTATATCCGGAAGTTTCCGAGCGGGTTACCCAATCCATCCTCAATGCTTACGATGAAAGTGGGTTCATGCCCGAGTGGGCGAGTCCAGGCCACCGGGAATGTATGATTGGTAATAATTCCATCTCCTTGTTGACAGACGCATGGATGAAAGGCATTCGTACCATCTGTCCGGAGAAAGCTCTTGAAGCAATGATTCATCAGACCGAGGCCCGGCATCCCGGAATCAGCTCGGTGGGACGTGACGGATTCGGTTACTATGACCGTTTAGGCTATGTTCCCTATCCCGAAGTGCACGAGGCTACGGCCAAGACCCTTGAATATGCTTACGCCGACTGGTGTGTTGCACGTTTTGCCGACTCCATTGGCCGGAAAGAGATTGCCGATACCTATTACCGGAAAGCCCTCAACTACCGGAACCTTTACTATCCCGACTATGGATTTATGTGGGCAAAAGATGCCAATGGGAAATGGAGAGACGCTTTTGATGCGACGGAATGGGGAGGCCCTTTCACGGAGGGCAGTTCCTGGCACTGGACGTGGAGTGTCCTTCATGATCCCGAAGGCTTGTCTCGATTGATGGGAGGACATACAGCGATGGAAGCCCGTCTCGACTCTATGTTTACAGCTCCCAATACCTATAATTACGGTACTTACGGTTTTGTTATCCACGAGATAGCCGAGATGGTGGCTCTTGACATGGGGCAATATGCACATGGCAACCAACCTGTGCAACATGCCATCTATCTATACGACTATATCGGCCGGCCCTGGAAGGCCCAGAAGCACGTCCGCGAAGTGATGGATAAGCTTTATCACTCCGGCAGCAAAGGCTACTGCGGTGACGAAGATAATGGGCAGACTTCCGCCTGGTATGTCTTTTCCGCCATGGGATTCTATCCGGTTTGTCCCGGTGTTCCGGAGTATGCCATGGGATCTCCGCTCTTCCCGAAACTGACATTACATTTGCCCGGCGGAAAGAACTTCACAGTGAAGGCGGAAGGCAATAGCCCGGCGAACCGGTATATCGGGAAAGCCCTGCTCAATGAAAGTGAATTTACCCGTAACTACCTGACGCACCGTGAGCTTACTTCCGGAGGAGAGCTGGTGTTATGGATGGACAGCGTGCCCGATTCCCGGCGCGGCACTCAGAAGGAAGACTTGCCTTACTCTTACTCCAACGAGCACTAATCGGCGCATACGTTTGCCAATTCTATAATTTTTCGTATTTTTGTTGCACTATGAAACGGATGACGCATTTATCGAAGAACAGTATATGAGAAGGTTGGGATGTTTGTTTGCTATCGGAATGATGTGGCTTTGCATAGTCGATTGCTTCTCGCAGGGACTTCTTTTCTATGGGAACGAAAAGCGGATTAGTGAGCGTGCCACCTATTCTGTATTGCGTGAAGGGCACGAGCGCACTTTCACCAACGCTTTCCGTATCTCCTTTGATTATCTGGTCCGGAATGTGGAGAGTCCCGGTTACATCCTTTATCTGGAAGACCGGGATGCCGGGAAAACTTATAGTTTTACGTATCTGCACAAACCCGGCGACCGTTGTTCTTTCTCCTTCAACGAAGACGGCAAACGTATCTTTTGTACTTTCGAACTGGATAAGGAAGACTATGATCACCGCTGGTTGCCTGTTTCCATAGCTTTGGATATACCCGCAGACTGTGCCCGAATTACGATTGGCAAGCGGAGCAAGGAGATCTCCAACCTGGGACTGGAGCCGACAGGATTCTCACCGCATATTTATTTTGGTAAATGCGAATACATCCTGGATGTGGCTTCGTATGCCATCCGTAACTTGTCTCTTACCGACGGTGAAGAGATCATGATATTTCCTTTGAACGAGAGCAGCGGAGAAGATGTGCACGACAGCCGGGGACATGTTGTGGGACAGGTCACCAATCCTGTGTGGCTGATTAATCAGTCCTACTACTGGAAAGAACTTTTTACGGACTATTCTTCCACGCCTTCCGGTCTTAACTTTGACAAGACACACCAGAACATCCTCTTCTTTAATCAGGACTCTCTGTCCGCGTTCGACCTTTACACGCACGAATTATCGAAGACACCTTATAAGACCCCTCTTCCGGTTCAGCTTCGCCTGGGTATGAACTTTCTGGATGAGGCATCCCGTGAGCTGTATACTTATGAAGTGGCCGATTCGCATGGCGATGCCATGGTGGCGGCGCTGGATCTTACTACCAAAGAGTGGCGTCCGGCCAGTTCCGACTATCTTTGCCAACAGCTCCATCATCATTGCGGATTCTTTCATCCGGGCGAAAGAAAGTTTTTCCTGTTTGGCGGTTACGGAAGCCGTAGGTACAGCAATACGTTCCTGGCGTACGATTTGAATACCTGTCGTTGGGATACACTGGCCTTCTCCGGCGACCGGGTGATTCCCCGTTACTTTTCGGGCATGGCTGTGAGCAATGATTACAAGCGGGTATACCTCTACGGAGGCATGGGCAACGAAGCCGGTGATCAGAATATAGGGCGCAACTATCTGTACGATTTATACCGGATAGATATGCAGACCCGTTCGGTGCAGAAACTCTGGGAAGCGAAAGCACCGGCGGTCAATCGGGTGGTACCCCGTAATATGATACTCTCTGCCGATGAAAAACACCTGTTCCTCCTGGGATATCCCGAATATCTGCCCAATTCCACTTTGCAGTTGTACCGGTTGTCTGTGCGTGACGGTGAGTGTGAAGCGGTGGGAGACAGTATTCCCATTGTTTCGGAAGAGATTGCTACCAACGCCAATCTATACTTCAATGAAGAATTAAATGAGTTCTATTGTTCCGTCCAAGAGTTCGAGAAGTACGGGCAAGTGACTACCCGTCTATACTCCCTGTCTGCTCCGCCGGTTACATTGGACGATGTGGAATACTATGGCCGGAGGCGGAATGCCCTGAATGCCGGTCTGCTGGGAGTAGTCGTGGGTGGAGTATTGTTGTTGGCGGCCTGTGTATGGGGCATCATGCACCATAAGCGGAAGCGGGACAGGACGTCTGCCGAGACCGCATCTGCCGGAGTTCGTCCGGAAGAAGTGTCCGATATACCGGAAGTTCCGGCTGTGGAGTCACCGGAAGTGAAAGAAGAAGAAGTTGAGAAAGAGCCTTCCGAGTGGGAAGAATTGCCGGCCGTATTGCCGCCCGACAAGAATGCTATTTTCCTTTTCGGCATGTTTACCATTCTCGATAATGCCGGACGTGACATTACCTATATGCTCAGTCCCAAGCTGCGTACTATCTTTTTGTATATTCTGCTGAACAGTGTAGGCAAGAGGGGAGTGCTTTCGCCTGACATGAATCAGATATTCTGGCCCGATAAGTCCGGCAGCAATGTGAAGAACCTCAAAGGAGTTTCCATGAATCATGTGAGGAAGATATTGCAGGATGTGGACGGAATCGAACTCGTATACCGCAACGGATACTTCTGCATGGTGTTTGGCGAAGAGTTTTATTGCGATTACATTCGTCTGATGAACCTTACCTCTCCGGAGAAAAAGAAGAAAGAGACTCCCGGTGCCATACGTGCGGAATGGTTGGAAATACTTTTGCGGGGTAAGTTCATACCCGCCTCCGAGTCCGACCTCTTCGATTACTACAAACAGAAAGTGGAAACGCTGATCCATTCTCTTCTGCCCAGCCAGCTGGAACTGGCTTACCGGGATGCCCGGTTCAGTATCGTCATCCGTCTTTGTAACATTCTCTTTATAGCCGATCCTTTGTCGGAACTGGCACTTGCTTATACCGTTTGTGCCCTTCGGAAACAGAACAACCAGGAGGAAGCCATCAGGCGTTATGCCGCGTTTACGAAAGATTATAGACGGGTGATGAACGAGGAGTACGGCATAGCTTTCGCTGACATCAAGGTCTGAGATTCCCTCCCGATTGTCAGTTTGTCAAAATGATAAAGCAACCTCTCTGCTTTTGGTTTTTTCGGCCGTCGGGCGGGGCATGACCGGAAAAACGCCGCCATTTCGTTTATCGGTTTATCTTTCTGATGGTATAGATACCTGTTCTTGCTAATTAAAGACGGTGACGAGCCTCTTCGCATACCTTGTGTTCGCTTTAGAGAAGAATGCCTGTCCTTTTGATACATCAAACAGGACTTCTTCAACAGACCAACCGGAAGTAGAACGGGCTTCTCAGGGCTTTTGTTCCGGAACAATATATGATAACTGCCAAAACATATAGAGATATTTAGAAAAGAAGTAAGCATTTTCCGAAAATGCTTACTTCTTTCTGACCAAATGCTTCCTTCTTTTTCCGAAAAGTAAGGTACTTTTCATCTCCGATCGAGGCTTTGAAGGTCGGTTACTCCGGTTTTTCGTGTTCAACAACCCGGTTCTTGCCGTATTTCTCTTCCGGTTGAGCTCTTTTGGAAGAAGACCTCGTCAACGGAAAAGGCTTTTTGCTGTCTTTCTGAAACCTTGGTTCTTCTTTGTGCTATCTTTGTGTATTTTTTAATGAGTGGAAGTCAATGTCTGGACTGCTGTAGGGCCGGGTTAACAAGAAATATGAGAGGTTAATCGCTTCGTTAACCCTTATTTAATCCCTCTCTTAAGACCATGGAGATACCTTTGCTTTCGTCTTTAGTTAAAAAGAGTCAGCAACGCCTTGCTTGATTCCTAATGTTAATTTTAATTCATTATTATTATGAGAGAACGAAAATTAGTAGAAAGAGCCGTAAGGATTTCAGGGATGTTTGTCCTTCTTTCGGGTATGGGACTTCAACCTTGCCTTGCTTCTCACAGCTACAATGCAGCATCTGCCGGAGTGGTGCAGGTAGAACAGCAGAAACAGAAAATAACCGGTTGTGTTCTTGACGTTACGGGTTCTCCGCTTCCCGGGGCTTCTGTATTGGTAAAGGGTGCTCCCGGACGTGGAGCAATCACCGATATGGATGGTAACTTCTCGGTTGAAGCGGAACAGGGAGAGCAACTTGAGATCTCCTTTATTGGAATGGAAACACAAGTCGTGACCGTTTCCGCAAAGACCCGTCTGCAGATCACCCTGAAAGAGGACAGCAAAACCTTGGACGAAGTCGTGGTGGTGGGTTATGGTACACAAAAGAAAGCCAACCTCACCGGAGCCGTAGCCAGTGTTTCGGCAGAGATATTGGAGAGTCGCCCGATCACCAATCTTAGCCAGGGACTACAGGGTATGATCGGTAACCTGAACATTTCCGCCGACAACGGTGCACCGGGCAAAGGATACGGGTTCAACGTTCGTGGTACTACATCTATAAACTCTTCCGGACCCTTGGTACTGGTCGATGGTGTGCAGATGGATCCCAACATGATCAATCCGGCCGATGTGGAAAGCGTATCGGTATTGAAGGATGCGGCTTCGGCTTCTATTTACGGAACACAGGCAGCCTATGGTGTCGTGCTGATTACCACCAAGAAAGGTAAAGACGAGAAAGCCAAGATCTCGTTCTCGTCCAACTGGTCTATCAATTCGCCTACACGCAAACCGGAGTATATGGATTCGTGGACATTTGCCAATTTCCATAATCTGACCAACCGCAACTCGGGTGGAGGCGATTACTACGATAAGAACTATATGGATCATATCTATGCCTATTATACCGACCCGAAACACAATCTGCCGGTATTCATCGATCCGTCCAATCCCAACAAGTATCTGTATTGCGGCAACACCGACTGGATAGATGAAACCATCAAAGATAACACCCTGATGCAGCAGTACACCCTGTCTCTCAACGGAGGTTCGGGCAAGACCGCCTATTACGGTTCGATAGGTTTCCTCGACCAAGGGGGAACACTGAAACATTATGACGATAAGTACCGCCGTTTCAATGTCAACCTGAACCTGACTTCGGACGTCACCAATTGGTTGCAGGTGCGGTTGAAGACCGTCTACAACAACACTTACCGGGATGCTCCTTACGGAAGTAACAACAGTGACGAGACAGCACAGATCAACAGTGCATTCTACGGTGCCGACCTTCGCCCGATGATGCCGGTATACCATCCGGACGGAAACTTTTCCGGCCAGGGCAGTTGGACGAATATGGTGGCTACCCAGGCCATTTCCGGCGAGCGCAAGAATAAGGAGAACGACCTTTGGTTGACCGGCGGTTTAAAAATCACTCCGCTGAAGGACTGGACCATCAATGTGGACTATACCTATAATATGTATATCCTCTCGAAGAAGCAGCACGGTAAAGAGATATTGGAGCATACGGCCAATCCGGACATTGTAACCGTATTCCCGCATACCACTCCGAGCCGCGTGAAGTTTACCACCGACGACAACTATTACCAGACGTTCAATGCCTATACCGACTACTCCAAGTCTTTGGGTAAACACAACATTAAACTGTTGCTGGGATATAATTACGAAACCAAGAGCTACCGCTGGTTCAATGCCGAACGCGAGAACCTGATCAGTAATGACCTTGCCGGTCTGGGACAGGCTTATGGAGAGAAGTACAACGGGAGCGGCCAGCACTCCTGGGCCACTATGGGATATTTTGCCCGTATCAATTATAACTACGATGAACGCTATCTTCTGGAGTTGAACGGACGTTATGACGGTTCTTCCAAGTTCCCCAAGGACAAGCGTTTCGTATTCTTCCCCTCCGTATCGGCTGCCTGGAGAATCTCTAGCGAGGCTTTCTTCGAACCTGCCAAGAAGATTGTAGATGAACTCAAGATCAGGGCCTCTTATGGTTCGTTGGGCAATCAGTCGGTTGGCGGCGACTATCCTTATATCGCTACCATGGGCACCAATGGCGAGATGGGATACCTGGTGGACGGAAAGAAAATAGCCAGCGTGAGTCCCGGCGGTATCGTCAGTCCTTACCTGACTTGGGAGACTGTACGCCAGATTGACTTGGGTCTCGACTGGGCATTGCTGAACAGCCGCCTGTATGGAACCTTCGACTGGTACATGCGGAAGACACTCGATATGGTGACCAACGGTACACCGCTTCCTGCCGTACTGGGAACAGGAGCTCCGCAGGCCAATACTGCCGACCTGAAAACAACCGGTTGGGAACTTTCAATGGGATGGAGAGACCGGGTGAACAAAGACTTTTCGTATGACGTAAGTTTCGTATTGTCCGACTATCAGGCAGAAATCACGAAGTTCAATAATCCGCAGAATTTGCTCTCTACCCATTATGTAGGCAAAAAGTGGGGTGAGATCTGGGGATTGGTAACCGAAGGACTTTTCCAGTCGGCAGAAGAGGTAAGTGCCCATGCCGATCAGTCGGAGATCTATGGCGGTGGCTGGTATCCGGGTGATGTGAAGTACAAAGACCTGAACGGTGACGGCAAGATAAACAAGGGAAAGAATACGCTTGACGATCCGGGTGACCAAAAGATTATCGGTAACAGCGAACCGCGTTACAGTTATGGTATTAAAGGCGGATTGCAATGGCGCGACTTTGACTTTGATGTATTCTTCCAGGGCATCGGCAAGAAGGATGTAGTGTTAGGAGGCAACCAGTTCTGGGGCTTCGGCAACGAATGGCATGTACCTTTCAAACATGCACTCGACTCATGGACCGAAGATAACCGCAATGCTTACTTCCCCCGGTCTACCTACGACAACGTGACCGGTAACCGCGAAACGCAGACCCGTTATCTCCAGAATGCCGCTTATCTGCGCCTGAAGTCTATCACATTGGGATATTCTTTGCCGAAAGCGCTCCTGGCCAAGTGGAAGATAGATCATGTGCGTTTCTACGTAAGCGGACAAAACCTGCTGACGTTCGATCACCTGTTTGACATATACGACCCCGAAACAGTGAGTCTCAGCACTTATCCGCTGACTAAGTCTGTTTCATTCGGATTAAACATTACCCTCTAATACGATAACGATTATGAAAAAGAATAAGATATTACTGATAGCGGCAGTGGCATGTACTTCCATGTTCTCTTCCTGCTCCGATTTACTGGACTTGTATCCCGAAGATTCTCTCTCGGATCCGAAATTCTGGACAAGTGTACAAGACCTTGAACTTTATGCCAACGGCTTTTACGGTATTTTACCGGGGGCGCAGGGACCCGGTGCCGATGATGAATCGGACTGTTACGTGAACGAGAAACCGAAGACCTGGATCTTCAATCTTGAAACGATTCCTACTTCCGGTGGCGGATGGGGAAATGGAGACTGGGGAAACATCCGTTCCTGCAACTATTTTATGGCTCGTTACAAACAGGTGAAAGGGGATGAAAGTCAGATTAACCGTTCGGTAGCCGTGGTCCGCTTCTTCCGTGCCTGGGAGTATGTGTACAAAGTGAAACGCTTTGGCGATGTGCCCTGGTATGAAACCGAGTTGCAGATGGATTCCGAAGAACTGTACAAGGGACGTGATTCCAGAAAAGTCGTGTTCACACACATCCTGGAAGATCTCGATTTTGCCATCGAACACCTTCCGAAGCCTAATGAAACCAAAACCGGCAATATGCATAAGTATGCTGCGCTGGCTTTCAAGTCGAGAGCTTGCCTCTACGAAGCGTCTTTCCGTAAGTATCACGGACTGGGCGACTACGAAGAGTTGTATCGTGAAGCAGCTGATGCAGCCGCACAGGTGATCGAAGAGGGAGGTTACTCCATCTATAAGACCGATAAGCCTTTACAGGATTATTACAACCTGTTTGTACAGGAAGATTTAGCCTCCAATAGCGAGTGTATCATGCCTAGGGTTTATATCACCAAGCTATTGATGCACAACAACACCCGCCAGATGGAAGAGTCGTATACAGGTTTGAGCCGTGCCATGTTCGAACAATACCTATGTGCCGATGGTCTGCCCACCGCAGTCAGTCCGGGATACGAGGAGGCCGACATGCCGATGGATGAGTTGATGCAGCGTGATCCGCGCCTGCGCCAGACGATCGATAATCCGGAACTTCCTTTTAAGGTGCTGAGCGACGGTACGAAGCAGTTCAATGCCCTTCCCATAATAGATACCAAATATTGTACTACCGGATATTACGTGATGAAGTATCACTCTACCGATCCCGAACAGTGGAACATCGGGCAGTCTACACTGGATGTGTTTATCTTCCGTTATGCCGAGGTGCTGTTGAACTATGCCGAGGCGAAAGCCGAACTGGGTGAATGTACCCAGGAGGTATTGGACCAGACTGTCAATGAACTGAGAGACCGTGTAGAAATGCCGCATCTGAAAGTAAATGTCGGTTTCACCGATCCGAACTGGCCGGATTATGGTTATGAACTCTCTCCGCTACTTTACGAAATCCGCCGCGAGCGTGCAGTCGAGTTGGTAGGCGAAGGCTTCCGTTGGGATGACATTGTACGCTGGAAAGCCGGCAAGTTGCTGGAAGCACCGAAGAGTATGCTTGGAATGAAAGTATCGGATAAGCTGAAAGAGCAGTACGACTCCTTCTCCCGTGAATTGACGCAAGACAATCTGCTGATTGTTTATCCGGACAGGACAACCCGCAAATGGGACGATAAACTCTATCTGCATCCGTTGCCTATCGACGAGACAACGATGAATCCGAACTTGTTACCCAATAATCCCGGATGGGAATAAACATTTAAAATGAGAAGAATCATGAAACAGAACATACTGAAGGCAGCCATTCTGGCTGCCGGATTCTGCTGCACAGTGGGATGCAGTGACAATGACAGCGACCTGACCATCTACATACCCGATGCGGGAACTGCCGTGAAAGCCAATTTCTACATTGAAGACGAGCCGTATGTGCAGACTTTTAATGTGGCCGTTACTCCCGAAACCTATCCGCAACTGACGGAATACGGACTGCCTAATGATGCTGTGGTACATCTGCAAGCCGATCCGGGCAAGGTAGACGAGTATAACGCGAAGAACGGAACCGAATATGAACTGCTGCCGGAAGCCGCTTACGACCTGACTGAAGAGGTATTGGTAAAAGCCGGGACACCGAAGTCTGAGGAAGCCGTAATCACGGTTCATGCAAAAGGTAACATCGAGGCGTTCAAGGAGTATCTGCTGCCCGTAAGCATTACTTCGGTGGAGGGAGCGGTAGCCGATCATTGCTGTCAGACCATCTACTTCATCTTCAGAGGTTCGATGGATGCCAGCAACATGGAGTTGCTCGACCGCACCGGATGGGAAGCATTGAGTGCTTCGTCCGAAGAGCCGAAAGAGGGCGATTGGGGACACAGCGGACTGAAAGAAGCTTGTCTGGATGGTGATCTGAATACTTTCTGGGGTACCGACTGGAGTACTCAGCATCCGCAACCACCTCACTGGATTGTTATTGACCTGAAGAAAACAACCCATATCCAGGGATTCGCTTGCCAGGCACGTGAAGAGGGGTATGACGGGCCGAAAGAGGTGACTGTGGAAGTGAGCGATGATAATGCCACCTGGACGGTAGCCGCTAAGTTTAAAGATATTCCGGCACAGGGTGAGTTCCGATCCTTCCTGCCCGCTGCTGTAGATGGACGCTACCTGAAGGTAACCATCACGGCCGTGAACGGCGGACCGCATGTGACGGTCAGCGAACTTAATTTATTCTGATATACAAAACTGTAAAATAGACGAACACATGAATCTAAGAAATTTCTTTTTAGCGGCGGGAATCGCTGCTGTAGCGGTACCTGTATGGGGGCAAAAGGCCCCCGAACCCTACGGACTGACTCCCAGTGCGAGACAGGTAGAGTGGTATAACCGGGAGATGATCGCTTTCTTTCACTTCGGTATCAATACCTTTGAGGAGTATGTAAACGAAGGGGACGGACGTGCTCCGGCAGCTATATTCAATCCTACGGCCCTCGATTGCGGACAGTGGATGCGTACCCTTCAGTCGGCCGGTATCCCCAGTGCCATCATTACAGCCAAACATGCCGATGGGTTCTGCCTTTGGCCCAGTAAATATACGGATTATGGAGTGAAGAACTCTGCCTGGAAGAATGGAAAGGGAGACGTTGTGCGCGAGTTTGTGGATGCCTGCGAGGAGTATGGCATTAAGGCGGGCATCTATCTGGGTCCGCACGACCGGCACGAGCATCTTTCTCCCCTTTATACTACGGAGAAGTACAAGCAGTATTATGGTCACCAGTTGGAAGAATTGATGGGTGACTATGGAAAAGTCTGGGAAACTTGGTGGGACGGTGCCGGAGCAGACGAACTGACTACTCCCATCTATACCCATTGGTATAAGATTGTGCGAGAGAAGCAACCGGACTGTGTCATTTTCGGTACCAAGAACTCGTATCCTTTTGCCGATGTGCGTTGGATGGGAAATGAGTCCGGCAAAGCCGGTGATCCTTGTTGGTCGACTACCGACTCTGTATGCGTCAGAGATGAATGGAAGAACTATGAAGGGCTGAACGAAGGAGTAAAAGGCGGTGATGCATATATCCCTGCCGAAACCGATGTATCGATCCGTCCCAGTTGGTTTTATCATGCTGAGGAAGACAGCCGCGTGAAAAGCGTAAAGGAACTTTGGGATATTTATTGCACTTCTGTCGGTCACAACAGCGTGTTGCTGCTCAACTTCCCACCTGATCGTCGCGGACTGATTCATCCTACCGATTCACTTCATGCTGCCTTGCTGAAGCAGGGATTGGATGAAACCTTCGGAAACAATCTGTTGGCTAAGGCCAAGGTGAAAGCAACGAACGGACGCGGAGGTAAATTCCGTCCGGAGTTCCTGACGGACAACAATAAGGAAACTTATTTTGCCGGCCGAGACGGAGCCAAAACCTCGGACATCGTTTTCACTCTTCCCCGGCAGACAGAGTTCGACTGCCTGATGATTCAGGAAGTGATCGAATTGGGACACCGCACGACGAAGTGGAGTGTGGAGTACTCTAATGATGGCCGTAACTGGACCCCGATACCGGAAGCAAGCGATAAGCAGACGGTGGGGTATAAATGGATCGTACGTTTCGCACCGGTAAAAGCCAAACAGGTACGTCTTCGTATCCTCGACGGATTTGCCTGTCCTGCTATCCATACATTCGGAGTGTACAAACAATCGGCTTTATTTCAGTAAAAACAATAGGTAGTTGGGTTGAATATAGGTTTGGGCTGTATCATACAGGCAGACATACGTTTTGTTGGCGGATACAGCCCTTGGTTTTCTTCCCTGCCTTTTCTTAATATCAATAGTATGCTAAATTTTAAAGATCTGTTTCTGGTAAGTGTTGCTCTGTGGTCGGCAGTAGGAATGGTTCGTGCCCAGGAGTTCGATCCGAAGCAAAGCTACGAGATCCATACCCAGAACGGACTTGTTCTGGACAATCAGGAGAGTCTGGATTTAGGTAGTAAGATATTTATTTCTAAAAAGGAACCCCATAAAGAGTCGCAGGTCTGGAATCTGATACCTTGCGGTGACGGCTGCTACTCCATTGTCAGTCCGCTCACCGAACTGGGAATCGACAATAGCGGCAATGGAAGCAAGGAGTGTCCGGTCATCCAATGGGACCCCAATAAAGAAAATCCCAATCAGCAATGGCGTATCACGGCTTTACCCAATGGGAATTATTTGTTCACCAGTGTAGCGAGTGGTTATAACCTGGGTTTCCCGGATGCCGGTCTTGTGGCCGAGCCGGTTTACCAGCTCAAACCGGATGCGCAGAAAATAAGCCAGCAATGGAAAATCGTGAAATCGAATCTGAAAGTGGTGGCTGAGGCTTTTAAAACCCGGAGTGATAATGACTGGGAGAATGAACGGATATTTGCCGTTAACAAAGAAGAGGGGCGTTCTACGTTTGTCCCCTTTGCCGATACGGAAGAGATGAAGGGCGATCCTTCGTACACCCGTCCTTGGATACGCAATCAGTCTTCCCGTTATCTGTTGCTGAATGGTGACTGGAAGTTTCATTGGGTGAAGCAACCTTCCGAACGTCCGGTGGATTTCTATAAACCGGGCTATGACGTGTCTGCCTGGAAAGAGATTCCGGTTCCTTCCAATTGGGAGATGCTGGGATACGGAACCCCCATCTATACCAATATCACCTATCCGATACGCAACAATCCGCCCTTTATACAGGGACAGAGAGGATATACGGTAGAGAAAGAGCCTAATGCGGTAGGTTCCTATCGGAGGGAATTCTCTCTGCCGGCCGACTGGAAGAATAAAGAAGTGTTTATCCACTTCGACGGAGTGTACAGCGCTATGTATCTGTGGATCAATGGTAAGAAAGTCGGGTATAGCCAGGGTGCCAACAACGATGCCGAGTTCAACATTACACAGTATGTGAAGCCGGGTAAAAACATATTGGCAGTCGAAGTGTATCGCTGGAGTGACGGCAGCTATCTGGAAGACCAGGATATGTTCCGCCTGAGCGGTATCCACCGGGATGTCTATCTGGTGGCGACTCCGAAACTTCGCCTGCGCGACGTGCATCTTACTTCTGTCATCAGTGACCGTTTCGACAAGGCCGACTTATGTGTCAAAGCAGACGTGAAGAACTATGGCAAGTCTGCTGTGAATGCCTCCGTGCGCATAGCTCTGCTGGATGCCGGTGGCAGAACTTTGCGTACGTTTACAACTGCGGCCGGTAATCTGGCTGCCGGAAAAGAGATCTGTCTGCCTGCAAAAGCAAGTATTCGTGATCCCCAACTCTGGAGCGCCGAAACACCTTATCTGTATACTGTGAATCTGGAATTGCTGGATGCTTCCGGCAAGGTGCTCGAGGCAACTACCCAGCAATATGGTTTCCGCAAAATTGAAATACGTGACAATAAAGTGTATATCAATGATGCATTGGTGTTGTTCAAGGGTGCCAATCGTCACGATATTCATCCCCGTTTCGGTAAAGCGGTACCTGTAGAAAGCATGATAGAGGATATTCTTCTCTTTAAGCGTTTCAACCTGAACACCATTCGTACCAGTCATTATCCGAATGATCCGAAGATGTATGCTCTGTTTGACTACTATGGACTTTACGTAATGGACGAAGCGGATCTGGAATGTCATGGCAACATGATGCTGACCAAGCGGGAAAGTTGGAAAGAAGCCTTTGTCGACCGGGTGGTACGTATGGTGGAACGGGACAAGAACCATCCTTCCGTAATCTTCTGGTCGATGGGGAATGAATCGGGCGGAGGACCCAATTTCGAGGCCGCTTATCAGGCTGCCAGAGAGATTGACGCACGGTTCATCCATTATGAAGGAATGAATGATGTTGCCGATATGGACTCACGGATGTATCCATCCATCGAAAGTATGATAGCTCAGGACAACGAGCCGCGCAATAAACCTTTCTTTCTATGTGAGTATGCACATGCCATGGGAAATGCTGTCGGTAACCTGGAAGAATATTGGGACTATATTGCCAATCAGTCTAAACGCATGATCGGAGGTTGCATCTGGGACTGGGTGGATCAAGGCATCAATAAACCCGGAGAAGCGCCGGACCGTTATTATTTCGGGGGCAGCTTCGGTGATCGTCCCAACGACAATGATTTTTGTTGTAACGGACTGGTGACACCCGACCGTAGGGTTACTCCTAAGTTATGGGAAGTGAAAAAGGTATACCAATATATGACTTTTGAAGAAGTGGGAGAGAACAATGTGGGGTTACGCAATCATTATTCATTCCTGAATATGCGTCATTTCAACCTGCGTTATGTCATCCTCAAAGACGGGGTGCCTGTTGCGGAAGAGGAGTTCGGACTGCCTGACGGCAAGCCGGGTGAACACCGTACGATCCATATCCCTTATCTCCGTCACTTGACGGAAGATGCCGATTACCACATCAACCTGGAAGTGAAGTTGAAGCATGACTGCGTCTGGGCTAAAGCCGGACATGTAGTGGCAACGGAGCAGTTCTTACTAAGAGAAAGAAAACAGAAAACGGAGGTTCCGGAACTCTCTGCTTCCCTACAGGTGGTAGAAGAACGTCAGTACATCCGTTTCCGTGCTCCGGGTACCGAGATCTCATTTGATTCAAAGACAGGCATGATGATCGGTCTCCGATATGACGGACAAAACATGATACACGGTCAGCAAGGACCGGCGTTGAACTGGTATCGTTCCATCAGTAATGATCCTCGCGAATGGATTCAGCCTGTGGTTGCATTGCGTGGTTTTGACTGGAAACTGGCGGAAGACGGAAAGTCGGCGTCTGTTCAGTCTCAGATAGAGGTCAAAGTTGGGCAAGTCAATATACCGTATACAGTCAGATACTGGGTTTACAGTAACGGCAGGGTCGATGTGGCAGCCGACTTTACGACAGAAAGTAATTTCGATCTACCTCGTCTGGGCTTGCAAATGTTCCTCAATCCTTCACTGGAACAAGTCGAATGGTATGGCCGCGGTCCGATGGAGAACTATCGTGACCGGAAGAACGCAGCCTACATGGGACGCTACAAAACGACTGTTACGGATATGGCCGAGCATTATGCGCGGGCGCAAACAATGGGCGGACGCACAGATACACACTGGCTGGCGTTGACAGACGGACAAGGGAAAGGACTCAGGATCACCGCAACGGATACGTTGGATTTCAGTGCCCAACATTACACGGATAAAGATTTATGGCAGGTAAAATATGGACATGATTTGTCTGATATCCGCCGTGCGGAGGTTGTTCTCAATTTAGATTGCATTCAGCGTGGATTGGGCAATGCCAGTTGCGGACCGGGACCGCGTCCCCATTATGAAATCCGGAAGGATACGGTTTATAGTTATTCTTTCCGAATGGAACCATTAAGATAAGGATTGTTATCCGGACAAGGAGACCTATGGTCGTTCCGGATGTTGAATCTGTTTGAAGTTTTGCGCCCTGCTCCTCAAAGTCGGAACTTTGAGAGAGCAGGGCGCAATATCTTTCGGAGTGTGTCCCGCAAAGGTCTTTTCTATCTTATTCTTCTCCGACCTTGATGCCGAAACCGGCTTTGCGCAAATCGTCCCAATATCCGGGGTATGATTTGGAGACTACTTGAGGTTCGTCTATTTGTATTGTCGGATAATGAATTGCTGCCGGAGCAAAAGCCATAGCCATGCGATGATCCTCGTAAGTCTTGATAACGGGACATGTCTGTTGTTCCACGCGTTCACCGTCCCAAGAAAGGATACTGTCGTTTTTGTCATGCAATATATACCCGAGCTTTTTCATCTCTGTTTTAAGGGCTTCGATCCGGTCTGTCTCTTTTATTTTGAGGCTTTGCAGCCCGGTGAAGCGGAAAGGCACATTGAGCAGTGCACAAGTCACAACAAAGGTCTGTGCCAGGTCGGGAATATCGACAAAATCTTCATCCAGCCGTTCGACACATGTGCCATTCTTCTTCAGTCGTATACCTGTTTCCGTATATTCGGTTGCCACTCCCAGGCGGGCAAATACTTCTGCTCCGCGGCTGTCGCCCTGATAACTGTGGCGGAACAGTCCGGTCAGTTCTATATCTGCTTGGGGAGACAGGGCAGCTATCTGATACCAGTAAGAAGCTGCACTCCAGTCGCTTTCGACGGTAAACGGAAGGCAGTGGTAAGGTTGTGGATCAACCTGGATATTCTGGTCGGATGTCCACGAAGCCAAGGCGCCGAAATCTTTCATCAATTGCAAAGTCAGGTTGATGTAAGGTCGTGAAACGATTTCTCCGGTCAACCGGAGTTGCAAACCGTTTTTCAGTACCGGACCGATCATCAACAGGGCTGATATGTATTGTGAACTCACATTGCCCTTTAGGGTGATTTCGCTGCCCGTGAGCTCTGTACCCTCAATCCGTAAGGGGGGAAAACCCTCATTCCGAACATATTCTATATGGGCTCCTAGTTCGCGCAAGGCGTTTACTAATATCTGTATGGGGCGTTGCTGCATCCGTTCCGTTCCGGTGATGGTATGGATACCCGGAGTACTGCTCAGATAAGCCGTCAGAAAGCGCATGGCCGTTCCGGCCGCAAGAATATCAATCACTTCATTACCTTCGGTCAGAGCTTTTATCATCACCTGCGTATCATCGCAGTCGGACAAGTTCGAAAGCACATCGTCTCCTTTTGACAGAGCATGGATGATAAGGGCACGATTGCTGATACTTTTGGACGCCGGAAGCTGGATAGTGGCCTTTATCTGCGAAGGCGCTGAGAGTAGATAACGCATGGTCTTTATTTCTATAGTTATATTCGGTTGCAAAAATAGGAAATCTATTCTTTTTTGCCTCTATCCTCTTCCTAAAATATTAAAGATATGAACGGAATCCAATATACATTAACGAAGCGAACAAACAGCTAAAAAATAGGTTGTTTAAGGTCCTAAGGACATTTTGTTTATAAAAAAATGTCAAGAAGTAGCTCCATATTTCTGTAATATGATACCAAAAGACTTGTGTAGTTACGGGGTTAATGTAGTTATTTTACTTTTGTATCAACAAAGAAAGGATTCTGATGCCAAACAGGGATAGTGAGAAATTGATAACGGATGGTTATACTACGACTTTATTGGGGGATGAACTTATGGTTTGTGAGAACATGAAGCACATTCGTGTGACGTCTGTTCCGTCCTACACCGAAGTTGGGATGATCATTTTGTGTTTGAGAGGTACTGCCAAGATCTGTATCTTTGATAATATTCATATTCTTGCTAAGAATGAACTGGCGGTTATTCTGCCGGGTCAGTTGGTTTCGATAACCGAACTAAGTCATGATTTTCTTTGTAATATAGTTGTGCTGTCGCGTGCACTTTTTGATGATACGTTGAGTGGGTTCAGTCGTTTTTCTCCTCTTTTCTTTGTTTACATGAGAAGCCATTATTGGTATGAATTGACAGGAGAAGAGATTGAGCGGTTCAAACTTTTTTATGGATCACTCTCACAGCGGGCAAAAGACCCTACCCATTTTTTCAGGAGGGAGTCTGTATTGTTGTTACTGAGAATCTTTTATCTGGATATCTATAACGAATATTACAGCAAGTCTCATTTGATAAAAGGGGGATCGGATATGGGTAAGAGTAAGCTGGCGCATGATTTTTTCTGTTTAATTATGCAGCATTACCGGGAACACAAGGATGTCGCTTTCTATGCCGATAAGTTATGCATCACTTCCAAGTATCTGTCAATGGTGATAAAAGAGGCGAGCGGAAAGACAGCAAAAGATTGGATTGTAGAGTATGCCATATTGGAGATCAAAGCCATGTTGAAGAACTCTACCATGAATATACAGGAGATATCTATTAAAACGAACTTTGCGAACCAGTCGTCGCTGGGGCGTTTTTTTAGAAAGCACACAGGAATGACGCTTACAGAATATCGTATGCATCGATAAATAGTGGCTTAAATGAAACAAGAAAAACAAACCGAACTGTTGCGGACTCAGCAGATGCTGAATGAAGTGAACCGCAAGTTGTTAATGACGCTTGGGGTCGCGGAAGTTTTTCCATGGAAGTGGGAACTGGCAGAGCATATGGTATGGTTTGATGCCCGTCCGTCGGACGATCCTGCAGGATGGGAGATTTTTCATAATGATTCGTTTCCGGTTTCTATAGCGCGTGTTTATCAAGGCATCTATAAGGAAGACCGCCTTCGGGTGATTGAAGCTTGTCGGGGGATACTGAAAGGCAAAATGAAGAAAGTGGTGGTCGAACTTCGTTTCTGGGCTAAAAAGAGAGAGGGATTCGTATTGGAGTGGTTGGAAATGCATGCCATTCCCGGGAAAGTTGATGAAAATGGCAGACTGTTGACTGTAGAGGGATCGCTGATGTCCATTACCAGGCGAAAGGTTATGGAAGAAGAACTGACCGCAGCTAAAGAGAAAGCAGAAGAAGCCAATCGGTTGAAATCGGCATTGATTGCTAATATGAACCATGAGATACGTACACCGTTGAATGCGATTGTAGGTTTTGCATCTTTGCTCTCTATCATAGATGACGAAAAAGAGCAGCAGGAGTATATCGGATTGATACAGAGTAATACGGAGCATCTTTTGCGATTGATGAACGATGTTATCGATCTCTCCAATATTGAGTCGGGCGTTATGGACATAGTCGGTTCGGATGTAGTCCTCGATTCATTGATGAAAGAGATGGAATTGACGTATGTTCCCAAAGCAGAAACGGACAACCTGGTTTTGGCTTGGGATCGGGAGCAGTCGAATGCTCACATCTATACAGATCGGGACAGGCTGATACAGATATTGGAGCACTTATTGGATAATGCTATTAAATTTACAACAAAGGGGACCGTTCGTTGGGGGTATCAAGAGAAAGAGAATGGTCAAATTAGGTTTTATGTGACGGATACCGGATGTGGTATTCCTAACGATAAAAAGGAAGTGATATTTGAACGATTTGTGAAACTTGATAGCTTTACCCAAGGGCTTGGATTGGGATTGTCCCTTTGTAAAATTATTATTGAGCGTATGCACGGAACGATTGGAGTGGAATCGGAAGTTGGAGAAGGATCGACTTTCTGGTTTACTATCCCCAATTTATCCGACAATCATATTTAAAATCTACGGATGAGTGACCGTGAGGTTCCCTGAGAAGGACTTCTGTAGCAAGTTGATGATTCCCATCAGCTTGATGTTTGTTTTGTTTGTGATGAGGTCACCGTTTCAGCGGAAACAATGATCCCACGTTGGCACTTCGACAGATAGATCTTTTTGTCTGTCGGGGTGCCAACATTCTTTTATTTTAGACAGAATGTTGGAGAATCGGTAGATTTACACTACTTTTGGTACCACAATCGGATGTCCGGTTGAATTAACCCTTTTATAACGACACGATATGAAATTTGTTAACCGATTCTTTATGATTCTTGTGGCACTATGCCTGGTTTGCCCCGGCGTTAGTGCAGTTGTTAATCCCAAACCTTTTGTGATTCCCGAACTGAAAGAGTGGAAAGGTGCCGAAGGGGCATTTGTACCGACTGAAACAACAAAAATAGTCTGTCCTGCCAATCAGCCGGAACTATTGCGCATTGCCCGTATGCTGGCCGATGACTGTGAAACGATGTTCGGTCACAAACCGGAGGTAGTACAAGGCAAAGGCGGAGCCGGTGATGTTATTCTTGCCATTCGTGCAGATAAGAAGTTGGGCAAAGAAGGCTATACGGTGAAAGTTACCGATCGTATCTTGCTGACTGCTCCCGAAAGCATAGGGGTATATTGGGGAACCCGTACTCTGCTTCAGATTGCGGAACAGAGCGAAAATCATCAGTTCCCGAAAGGTACTTTACGTGACTTTCCGGACTACGCTATGCGTGGCTTTATGATAGATTGTGGTCGAAAGTTTATTCCTCTTTCTTTCCTTCAGGATTATGTGAAGATTATGGCTTATTACAAGATGAATACTTTGCAGATTCACTTGAATGATAATGGCTTTAAACAGTTCTTCGGGCACGATTGGTCGAAAACTTATGCAGCCTTCCGTTTGGAGTCGGATACTTATCCGGGCTTGGCTGCCGAAGACGGCTATTACACCAAGCGTGAATTTATCGATTTACAAAAGTTGGCTGAGAACCTTTACGTAGAAATCATTCCCGAGATTGATGCTCCGGCGCATACTCTTGCCTTTACACATTATAAACCGGAGATCGGCAGTAAAGAGTACGGCATGGACCATCTCGATCTGTTTAATCCTGAAACGTATAAGTTTATGGATGGACTATTTAAGGAGTATCTGGAAGGGGACGAACCTGTATTCCGTGGAAAGAAAGTGCATATCGGTACTGACGAATACTCAAATAAGAAAAAAGATGTAGTAGAGAAGTTTCGTGCTTTCACCGACCATTATATCCGCTATGTAGAGAGCTTTGGCAAACAGGCTTGTGTATGGGGAGCACTGACGCATGCCAAAGGTGATACACCGGTGAAATCGGAGAATGTGATCATGAGTGCATGGTACAATGGCTATGCCAACCCGAAAGACATGATAGAGCAAGGCTATAAATTGATTAGTATTCCTGACGGGCTGGTATACATTGTTCCGGCTGCCGGATACTATTATGATTATCTGAACACGAAGTATTTGTACGAAAATTGGACTCCTGTACAGATTGGAAAGGCTGTTTTCCCGGAGAAAGATCCGTCTATCCTCGGCGGTATGTTTGCCGTATGGAACGATCATGTAGGCAATGGCATCTCGACAAAAGATATTCATCACCGCGTTTATCCGGCTTTGCAGACTTTGGCTGTGAAGATGTGGACCGGAAAAGATGTATCTGTTCCGTATGCTGACTTTGATAAACAACGCAATGCCATCAGTGAGGCTCCGGGTGTTAATCAACTCGGCCGTATCGGTACTACACCGGGATTGGTGTATGAACAGGCTTCCGTTGCTCCCAATAGCGAGACTCCTCACCGTGAAATCGGTTACGATTATCTGGTAACATTTGACATTGACGGAGCCAATGAAGCAAAGGGTACGGAACTGTTCCGTTCTCCGGATGCCGTATTTTATCTTTCCGATCCGATCCGTGGCATGTTGGGTTTTGCCCGTGACGGTTATTTGAATACATTTAGTCACCGTATCCACAAAGGTGAGAAAGCAACCATCGGTATCAGTGGTGACAATAAGTCGACCCGTCTACTTATCAATGGACAGGTAGTAGAGGAAATGAATACTCAAAAACTTTACTATAATGCCGGGAAAGATTCTATGAATTATGTTCGCACTTTAGTCTTCCCGCTAGAGAAAGCCGGAAAGTTTGATAGTAAGATTACAAATCTGAAGGTTTATAAGAAATAAGAAAGTAACTCAATAAGATAGAGGGAGTTAAGCTGTGTGCTTAACTCTCTCTTGATTTATACTATATCAGCCTAACGGAAAATGAAAATTTAGAATCTGGTAGGCAAGAAAAGAAATCATAAGAGATTTTCCAATCTAACATTTTAGTTGATGTTTAATGGCAGTACAAGCGGCTTTTCGTTCTTTTTCGGTTGAAAGTGAAAATGCCGTTCTTAATAAAAGTATAAAGAATCCTTTTACTCCTTATTTCTGTATATTGAAGGTGGAACTTTCTTATTTTGTTTAAAGAACTTGCTTAATGCGGCTTGGTCAGGAAACCCCAGATCTTCAGCTATCTGTTGTATCGTCATATCTGTTTCATTTAATAATTTCATGATCTCACCCATGATAGCTTCTTTTATCCACTGATGGACTGTTCTGTTGGAAAACATTTTGACCACACGTTGCAGATATTGAGGGGTCACACATAGTCTGGAGGCATAGAAGTTTACGGAGTATTTTCTATTTATCTCTGTGGAAATCATTTCAAGGAACTGTATATACAGTTTCCGTTTATTGCCTACCTCCTCTGGAGTTTTTTCTTTTTCAAGCAAAGAAAAATTGGCAACTTCTGCCAAAAAATTCCATAGGCAATGTGTCAGTATGGCCGTTCTGAACAGATGTCCTTCGTTTTTAAAAATCTGTTTTATATCTAGTAGATACTTTATAAATATTCCTGTGTTTGAAGGTGTTATTTGTAGTATTGGGTTATTCATTCGTTCACATATATAACGTGTAGAAAATAATCTTCTGTTTCCCACTAGCCTCATTACATACTCTTTGGTCATTATGATATGGTATGCACGAAGATTTTCGGATGCGGAGAGAAGTCTGTAAGTTGGCTTATGTATGGTATTAATATCAGCAAAGCAATTTCTGTTCATGAGAAAGATTTTTCCATTTACCTCAATTTTCAATTCTCCGTCAATGACGAATAATATAGAATGAAGATCTTGTATGGCTGGTATGTTTTTATTTTCGTTGATTAATTTAGGATTGATATACCAAAAAGCAATTTCCTCATTAGATGTAAATGATACATTATAATATTGGATAAATTCTTTTAGATGCATAAGATTTTCCTGTATTTTCTCTACAAAAATACTTCCTTGGAGTCTCAAAACAGAGAATAATAGACAAACAAAGGATTTTTGTCTACAAACTGTTTTTAGTGGTCCATTTGGTTTCTAAATATACAAATTTAAGTGATAAAATAATAAGTTAGTGATCTTGCTTTATTACTTTCTTTGCTGAAAAATTATTAGTTAAACTAAAATCAATTATTATGTTTAAAAAATCAAGTTCTATCTGTTTCCTTTTGTTCTTTTTGAGCAATTCTCCTGGAATGGCTTATGCGTGGACGGTAGGGATTGGTGATGGCACTTATGTCGTTCAGCAAAATGGAAAATGTACTGGCGTTGTTAAAGATGTGACGGGAGAGACTGTAATCGGTGCGTCAGTGGTAGTAAAAGGTACTAGTAATGGCACGATTACTGATATTAATGGTAGTTTTTCTTTGCCTGGAGTAAAAAAGGGAGATATAATCCAGATTTCTTTTATTGGTTATCAAAAGGTGGAAGTAGTATGGAATAACAAACCCTTGAATGTTACTTTGAAAGAAGATGCCCAGGCTTTGGAGGAAGTGGTAGTAGTGGGTTATGGTACTCAGAAGAAAGTAAATGTAACGGGTGCGGTGAGCATGGTCGGGTCAGAAGTCATAGAATCGCGTCCTGTAGCCAATGTTACTCAGGCGTTACAAGGTGCCATTCCCGGTTTGAATTTGACTACTTCCGTAAATGGGGGCGATTTGAACTCAGGTATGAGCATTAACATCCGTGGTACAGGGTCAATCAGTTCCAATGATGATCCATTGGTATTGATTGATGGTATTGAAGGTGATTTGACTCTTGTCAATCCCAATGATATTGAGAGTGTTTCAGTATTGAAGGATGCCGCTTCTGCTTCTATTTATGGCTCTCGGGCGGCTTTTGGTGTCATTCTGATAACGACTAAGAGTGGAAAGGCAGGGAAGGTGAAAGTCACTTACTCGGGCGATGTCCGTTTCAGTACGGCAACTCAGTTACCTGATATGGTAGATTCTTATTCATTTGCGACCTATTTTAATGCGGCCAACTCCAATGCAGGTGCTGGAAATTATTTCTCTGATGAAATTATGCAGAAGATATTGAATTTTCAAGCCGGTATGTATACCGATCCGTCTCAGCCGGAGTATTATGGTACGACGGCAAATACATCAACCAATAAGTGGAATCAATACGGTAGTTCATTTGCCAATACGAATTGGTTTGATGAATTTTATAAAAAGAATGTACCTTCCACACAACATAATTTAAGCTTGAGTGGGGGGACGGAACAGTTCAATTGGTCTGTCAGCGGAAGTTTTTTAAATCAGAATGGTTTGATACGGCATGGACATGACGAACTCAACCGTTATACCATGAATGCTAAGATAGGTGCAATTCTTACCGATTGGGCTCGTATGGATCTCACTACTAAATGGACACGTAAAGATTACACAAAACCTCAGTATTTGGATGGATTGTTTTTCCACAATATAGCCCGTCGTTGGCCTACCTGTTTTGCTGTGGACCCTAATGGACAGTGGTCTGAGGGTATGGAAATTGCTGAACTGGAAGATGGAGGTACTTATGATGAGCACAACGACCTATTTACACAACAAATTAGATTCACCTTTGAACCCATAAAAGATTGGAGAATTTATATGGAAGGTTCAATGCGTGTGGCGAATAATAAGACAACAGAAAATACGATTCCTATATACCATTATTATGTGGATGGTACTGCTTTTTTGCGTGATAGCGGTTATGGTACCGAAACGTATGTTTACGATAATCGGTACAGACAGAATTATTATACCGTGAATGTATATTCGGATTATTCTAAGAGTTTTGGTAAACACAATGGTAAAATAATGGTCGGTATGAATTATGAACGTTATGATCAGGATAATTTATGGGGAAGTGGTACTAATCTGACAACCGAAGAAAAGCCCTACTTGAGTCAGGCACAGAGTAATAAAAAGAATGGAGATTCATATTGGAATCGTGCGACTGCCGGTTATTTCGGACGTTTTAATTATGATTATGACGAACGTTATTTGTTTGAATTCAATTTACGTTACGACGGGTCTTCTCGTTTTGTCGGAGACAAGCGATGGGCGTGGTTCCCTTCTATGTCATTAGGTTGGAACATTGCACGTGAATCTTTTTTTGAAAAGTTATCTGATAAAATCAGCATGTTGAAACTCCGTGCTTCTTGGGGACAGTTAGGGAATACTAGTTCTGATTATAATTCATTTACGGATTGGTATCCTTTCTATCAACAACAGAGTATCAGTTCGTCATCAGGTAGTTGGCTGATTGATAGTGAAAAGCAAAATACGGCATCTATACCTGATATTGTTTCTTCTTTATTGACATGGGAAACCATTGAAACGTGGGATATAGGCGTGGACTGGGCTGCGTTCAACAATCGTTTGACCAGTTCGTTTGACTGGTTTTGCCGTAAGACGAAAGATATGATAGGGCCTGCTCCTACGCTTGGCTCTGCCTTGGGTACATCTGCCCCTCAGATCAACAACTGCGATATGCGTTCAATAGGATGGGAACTTGAAATAGGATGGCGTGATCGGATAGGGCAAGTAAAATATGGAGCACGTTTGAATTTATCTGATGCAACCCAGAAAATATTAAATTATCCAAATGAGACCGGATCTTTAAGTACTTATTATAATGGTAAATCATTGAATGAAATTTGGGGATATGTGACGGAGGGTATCGCCTCTTCACAAGAAGAAATGGATGCATGGCTCGTAAATAACAAGCCTAACTGGGGGTCTGGATGGGGAGCTGGTGATGTGATGTTTAAAGATTTGGATGGTGATGGTATCGTTTCTACAGGTGATAATACAATTGGTGATTCGGGAGACCGGGTAGTGATTGGTAACTCTACTCCTCGTTACCGTATCGGTTTGAATCTGGATGTGGCATGGAAAGGTATTGATTTTTCTGTGTTCTTTCAGGGCGTGCTGAAAAGAGACTATGCGTTTAGCGAAGGTGACCCTTATTTCTGGGGAGCTACGGGTAACGTATGGCAAAGTGCCTGTTTTAAAGAACATTTGGATTACTGGACAGAAAATAACGTAGATGCTTATTACCCGAAACCGTATTTTGGAGGTATTACGAAAAACCAAGTGGTCCAAACTCGATATTTGCAAGATGCTTCCTACATTCGTTGTAAAAATATTCAATTGGGTTATACGTTACCTCAATCGTTAATAAGGAAGATAGGTGTTGATAATTGTCGTGTTTATGTATCTTGTGATAACTTATTTACTCTTACCGGATTGTCGAGTATCTATGATCCGGAAGCGCTCGGGTCTTATAATAGTTATGGTACTTCGGGTAAGACTTATCCATTACAACGTACCGTAGCGTTGGGAGTGACCCTTAATTTTTAATATGATTAAAATGAAGAGTATGAAAATAAATATAAAACATTTAGGATTCTATGCATTATTGGGAATGATGCCTTTTTCCGTGACTTCCTGTAATGATCTGCTTGATTTAGAACCTGTCAGTCAAATTACTTCCGAGGTTTATTATGAAACAGCTGACCAGTTGGCAAGTTACCTGAATAACTATTATAATTCTTTCTTACAGAACCCCTATAATGGTTATATGTATCACGAAGCTGCTTATAATGATGGAATGGCCAGATCGGACAGGAATACGGATATCTTTGTTCAAGGTATAAGTGGCAATACTACATTGTTTGCCGATGATTACTGGGAAGTCCCTACAGATAAAAATATGCAAAGCAGTTATTTTTCTTATATCCGTATTTGTAACTATTTTCTTGAACAAGTGCTTCCTAAATATGAAGCCGGTGAGATCTCTGGCGAAGAAGAGTTAATTAAGAATTATATTGGTGAAGCTTACTTTATGCGTGCGCTTACATATTATCGGGCATTAGTAGTGTTTGGTGATTTTCCGATTGTAACCACTGTACTTGAAGATAATAATGATGAGGTCGTCGAGGCCAGTAAGCGTTCACCTCGTAATGAGGTAGCGCGTTTTATACTGGAAGATTTGGATAAGGCTATTGATCTGTTAGCTTCACGCAGTAAATTTAGCGGGCAACGTCTGAATCGCGAAGCGGCTTTGTTGTTCAAATCAAGAGTGGCTCTGTATGAAGGGACTTTTGAGAAATACCATAGAAACTCCGGTCGTGTACCCGGTGACAGTGAATGGCCGGGGGCAAATGCGGATTACAACAGCGGTAAAATTTTTGGCATTGATGGTGAAATTGAATTTTTCTTGACCGAGGCTATAGCAGCGGCAGAAGAGGTAGCAGGTACTGCACAATTGACATCAAATAACCATGTGATTGAGCCGACCGTAGGTGTTACCACAGGTTGGAATCCTTATTTTGAGATGTATAGCCAACCTTCGTTGGCTAATGTTACTGAAGTCTTGCTTTGGAAAGAGTATAATAGCGAGTTAAGCGTAAAACATAATGCTCCTTATCGTTGTAAGATTGGCTGTGCGGATGGTTATACACGTACGTTCGTAGAGGCCTTTTTGATGAAGAACGGTTTGCCTATTTATGCTGAAAATAGTGGATACCAAGGTGATACAAGTATTGATAATGCAAAGAAAGACCGTGATGAACGTTTACAGTTGTTTGTTTGGGGAGAAAGTACGATTCTGGATACGGACGAGTCAGCGCCGACAGTAGGTACCCTATTTTCTAAAGCGGATATTACCGCTTCGGAAGACGAGAAACGTTGTATAACCGGTTATCAGCCGCGTAAATATTATACTTATGATTATGAACAGACAACCAATGACGAAATTCGTGGGACAAATGCTTGTCCTATTTTCCGTGTCGCTGAAGCTATGTTAAACTATATGGAGGCATCTTATGAGCTAACCGGAACATTGAACTCAACAGCTTTAGGTTACTGGAAAGCTCTGCGTGAACGTGCGGGTGTCAGTACAGATGTCGAAGCGACAATTGCTGCTACGGATTTGAGTAAAGAAGGAGATTTTGGAGTTTATTCGGGTACATCAATGGTGGATAAGACTTTATATAATATCCGTCGTGAACGTATGGCGGAAACATTTAGTGAAGGGTTACGTTATACCGATTTGTTACGTTGGCGTTCATTTGACAATATGTTGTCAGACAAGTGGATACCTGAAGGTGTAAACTTTTGGGATGGAATGTATCGGAATTATATGGTTGACAGTGACGGGAACGAAGTGGAATTAGTTGCTGATGGATCGGACAATGCGATTGTTTCAAGTTCTGAACTTAGCAAATATTTACGCCCTTATAGCCGTACCATGTCTAGTACAAACGCTTTGAAAGATGGATATAATTGGCATAAAGCTTATTACCTATATCCGATTTCTATTGCTGATATGCAATATGCCTCACCGGATGGTTCAAAAGAAAACACATATTTATATCAAAATATATATTGGCCTAATACAGGTGGGGGACATGCAGAGGAGTAATCAGGTATAAGAAAATATATACAGGTTAAGTTTTTTTACATACAGGTTAAGAAGAGATGGTTCGTGAGAATAATTTCTTCTTCATAAATAAAAATCTCAAGAACAGGTTAAATGTAACTATAGCCTCTTTTCACTAAAGTAGTGAAGAGAGGCTATATTCATAGGATCCAAACTTTGATTTAGTAAAACAAAGCAAGATATTCAATCTATGAATGAATTTAAAAGAGTGGAATTTGTTTTTTGACCTGACGAACTCGAACGTATATAATTCCCTGCCATTATCTTCGTTGTCCCCCCCCTTCAATATATATATGGTTAATGGATTGCATAACAGTGAGTTAAATAATGAATGTTCAAATAAATGAAGGATGATATAGCATTATTGTAAGAGAAAAAATATACCTCCTGTCGGGTAACGATTTGGAAAATCGCTCTGCTGTATAACTTTTCATTTTTTTGTGCATTTAGGACGTTGTAAGAGTTTCTGTAGCTTTTGTTGTAATGTTCTAGTAATTAGTTTACTCTACACTATTATTTCGATTTGGTTCGGTTATTCCCATGTTTTTTGTACCTTTGCCTCTCGAATGGAGCATAAAGTTCCACGAAACGAATGAAACAGAAACACAGAAAGTCCCGTTTTGAGTCCTTTCAAGGTATACTGACCAAGCTTGCACTTTTCCATCAGTGGGGAAGAGAAAATTCTGATTAAGTAAGTCTCTTTACTTGATTTCTCCTTTTTACATTTTATTATCTGTGTGAATCAAGATCTAAGAAGTTATTGATTCGCATTATTTCTAAAAATTCATAAGTAACAACGTATGAACAAATTCTCTTTGTTCATAATGATGCTTTGTGCGTCATTATGTCCCTTGGGTGTGTATGCCCAGGAAGTGGCATGGCATATAATGTCTATAGAAGATATGTTTGCGCTTGCCGACCGTAACAGTAAATCATTGCGTCCGTATGCAACCGGTATTTGTGAAGCCCGTGAAGGCGTAAGAATTGCCGGGAATGCCCGTTTGCCGGAAATTGAAGCTGCTTTGTCGTTCAGTTATTTGGGTGATGCTCTGCTGATAGACCGTAATTTTTCGAATGGAACCAATGCACCTATGCCGCATTTGGGTAATAACTTCTCAGTAGAGGCTTCTCAGGTAGTATATGCGGGAGGTAGCATTACAAACAGTATTGCTATTGCACGTTTGCAAGAAAAGATGGCTCGCCTGGGCTTGGATGCCGGGCGTGATAAAGTAGGTTTCCTGCTTATCGGCTATTATCTGGATCTATTCAAACAGCAGAATATGTTGCAAGTATACGAAAAGAATATAGAGCAGACCAAGCAGGTGATTGAGGAACTCCGTGCGAAAGAGTGTGAAGGAATCGTTCTGAAAAACGATATTACCCGCTACGAATTGTTGCTGGCCAATCTGGAATTGACCCGTACACAGATTGAAAATACAATCTCTATCCTGAATAGCAATCTGACTACTACTTTAGGTTTACCGGAGGATGCCAGAATACAGCCGGACACTACTATTCTCTCAAAAGCCCTCCCCATTGAAAATAAAGAGAATTGGACAAATACCGCTTATGCAAACTCTCCTGTACTAAAACAGATGTTACTTACCGTGGAAATGAGTAAGCATCAACAGAAAATTACACGTTCGGAACAAATACCCCAAATAGCTCTATTTGCCGGTAATAAACTGGATGGGCCTATCACCATCGAAGTGCCTCCTATCAATAAGAACCTCAACTATTGGTACGTAGGGGTAGGGGTGAAATATAATTTCTCTTCTCTGTTCAAGGCCAGTAAGTCCATTGCTCGGGATAAATTCACTGTTCGGCGAAATACGGAGCAGTATAATGATGCTAAAGAACAAACCGGCTTGGCTGTCAATGCAGCGCAGGTGAAATATATGGAAACTTATGTGGAGTTGAATACTCAGCAGAAAAGTGTGGAACTGGCCAATCAGAACTATGCCGTCATCCATGACCGCTATAAGAATGATATGGCACTGATCACCGATATGCTGGATGCCAGCAATTCAAAACTTGAGGCAGAACTACAGCTCGTAAATGCCCGAATCAATATTGTTTTTAATTTTTATAAACTTCTGTATATCTCCGGAACTATCTAAAATCAATCGTCATGAATAAGAAAACTAAAAAAATGGTATTCAATCTCTCTGTTATTTTTGTGTTGCTTCTTGCCTTCGGGTGGGTCTGTTCGCGTTTTGTCCATTTGGGTAACGTAGAGTTTACGGACAATGCGCAGGTACGTCAACATATCGTTCCTATCAATTGCCGTATACAAGGCTTTATTAAGAAAATATATTTTACGGAATATCAGGCTGTGCATAAGGGAGACACATTGGCTTTGATAGAAGATGCCGAATTTCGTTTCAGACTGGTGCAGGCAGAAGCCGATTATCAGAATGCTTTATCCGGAAAGAGTGTAGTGACATCGTCTATCCATACCATCCAGAATAATATATCTGTGTCCGATGCCGGTATTCAAGAAGCTAAAGTACGCATGGATAATGCTGAACGCGAATATAAACGCTATCAGAATTTGCTGGAACGGGATGCTGTCACCCGCCAGCAATACGATGCGGTGAAAACAAATTTTGATGCATCAAAAGCACGTTATGAATTGTTATTTCGCCAAAAGAAATCGACGGCCCTCGTCAAACAAGAACAAACTGAACGCTTGGAGCAGACCGAAGCTGGGATTAAACTGGCAGAAGCAGCTTTGGAGATAGCCCGGCTAAATCTTTCATATACGGTGATTATAGCTCCGTGTGACGGAACTACCGGGCGGAAAGAGATTCGGGAAGGTGTGTTAGTGCAACCCGGACAGACACTGGTCAACCTGGTGGATGACCATGATAAATGGGTGGTAGCCAATTACAAAGAGACGCAAACTGCCCATATTGGCGAAGGTTATCCGGTGGGTATAGAAGTAGATGCCATCCCAGGAATAATGTTTAAAGGAATAGTAAAATCGGTTTCTCAGGCAACAGGGGCAAGTTTTTCTCTTCTTCCACAGGATAATTCCGCAGGCAATTTTGTGAAGGTGGAACAGCGTATTCCTGTCCGGATAGAATTTACCGGCGAAAATAGGCCCGAAGATATGAAACGCCTGCGTGCCGGAATGAATGTGGAATGTGTAGTAAACTATTAATGTATGCATGAAATAACTCCTTTTACCATTCCGGCGATGCGCGATTTTGTTCCTGAAAAGTGGAGGCCGTGGATTGTTATTCTTTTTGTTATTGTCTTTCAATTTTCCGGAGGCGTTTATTTGGCTGCGGTTAGTGAAATGGTAGGTTCGACAGCTTTGATGCAGGAGGATATTATGATGGCAGGATACGCTTCTTTGGTAGGGATGTCGTTGACATTTGCCATTATGTTTCGGCTGAAGTTTCGTTTCCCTTCGAAAACAGCTTTCCTGACATGTAGTATTGCTATCATTTTGTGTAATCTGATATGCATGTATACTCGTAGTGTGCCGTTATTGGTGACAGCCTGTTTCTTTGGTGGGATATTCAGGATGTGGGCCACTTTTGAGTGTAATTCCACTATTCAACTCTGGCTTACGCCTCAGAGGGACCTTTCTGTCTTCTTTTGTTATATCTATCTTTTGGTACAGGGTTGTCTTCAATTATCCGGATTGATAACTGTTTATACTGCTTTTTGGATAAAATGGGAATATATGCATTGGCTGATTATTGCATTATTGTTGCTTGTGATGATAGCAACTATGATTTTGTTTCGTAATTATCGTTCGATGCCCAAATTGCCTCTTTTCGGTATTGATTGGTTGGGAGCCTTGATGTGGGGGATAGTGATTTTGTGTATTATCTTTGTTTGTGTATATGGCGAACACTATGATTGGTATGAATCTGTCTATATCCGGATGGCTACCGCGGGCGGAGTAGTAGTCCTGTTATTGAATTTGTGGCGTGCTTCTTTTATTCGCCACCCGTTCATAGCATTGGTCACCTGGCGGTTTAAAGCCGTTTACCTTACCTTTTTGCTCTATATGATTGTCGACATTTTATTGGCACCCTCGCACTTGCTCGAACATATTTATATGGAAGCCGTGCTTGGGTATGACTCTTTAAACGTGATTTCGCTCAATTGGGTATTAGTACTGGGAACGATTGTGGGGAGTGCTTTCACATTCTATACATTTTCACGTCGTAAATGGTGTTACCGGACAATGACGGTTATTGCTTTTATCGCCATCACCGGTTATTTGATGATGTTCTATTTTACGATAGATTACAATTTATGCAAAGAGGCTTTGGCTTTTCCTCTCTTTTTACGTAGTTTCGGATATGTGATTATCGCTATATGTTTTATCACCGCACTTTCGCGCGTACCGTTTCAGAACTTTTTTGAGGCGGTTTCTGTTCAGGCATTTGTCAGTGCAAGCTTTGGAGGAGCACTCGGTTCAGCTGTTCTCGGACGAGTCTTGAACGTAGTGATGCAGAAAAATGTGATGTTACTTGGCAGTACATTGGATGCACTTCATCCACAGGCAAGTCATATCCCTTTGGGAGAATTATATGCTGCTTTACAACAACAGGCATTGATGGTTTCTATGAAAGAACTTTATGGATGGCTTACATTAATAAGTCTGTTTTGTCTGATACTATTGGGTGTCGGTCATAACTCTGTCCGTCCGCTTTATGCTTTGCATCCCCGATACCGGGTGATACGCCGCTATATCAGGCATGAATTGAGGATGATCAAGCAATGACCGATTCATATATTTTTCTTTTATATTTAAAGTTGAGCCCCTGGCCGGTATATTCCGATCAGGGGCTCAATTGCTATTTATCTATTTAAAGAGAATTCTGTCAGGTTCAGATTTGTACATGTCTGAATATAAATCGTCTACATGGGACTATTACATATGGGGCGTATCCGATTTTATGGAAGTAGCCATACTCAAATGTTCATCCTATGATCCATTTGCTGCCCGGTATGAATGAAATGAGTTTTGAAGTTATGAAGCAACAGATAAATGTACTGACTGCAATGCATGGTATAGCGGCAACAGTAGGCAGTGCCAGGGTATACTTAAATACTGTTGCCCATAATCCTAGCCAGAAGATATGCATTAGATACATACCGTAGCTGAGCTTTGACATTTCTGTTATGATTCGTGGAGCTTTTGAGCTATTGATACACGTAAACATGAGGAATGTACCCGCTGTGAGCAGTACACAGTTGATTGTACAGAAGGCCCATCCTATTTCTATTACGGGAGTGGAAAGAGTCTCACCGGGTATAGCCTGACTATAGAATGAATAGATGGTTAATACGGCTCCGATAACCATTAAAATGGTTCCTATGATGAAACGTTTTGAACGACTCCACGTAAGGTGAGTATGTATATAATGTGCCAGCACGAGGTAACCCAGATAGCCTGAGAAGTACCATAGCATGTGATATTCGTTCCAGAAACATTGTCCCCATACTTCACCACACCAACGGTTGAGATATGGGATACATGTTGATAACAGAAACAACCCTATGAAGAAGCGTTCTTCTTTTGCCGAGGCTTTTCTCAGCCATGGAGATATTATAGGTATGAATAGATAAAGACTGATTAGAGGATACATAAACCACAGATGTCCTGCAAGTGTCGGGAAGTTCAAGAAAATTCGTGATAGATCCGTTAATGATGTCTCTCCGTTTATCTGTCCCCACAACATTGGTAAGGTGCTGTATAGTATCATGAATATAAAAAATGGTGGTATGATACGAAGGAATCGCTGGCGATAAAATTGCCATGTAGTTTGTTCTTCTTTCATCGGAGCAAGGAGAAAGGCGGAGACAATCATGAATAATGGTACTGCCATGCGTGAAAAGCCATCGTATACAGCTACCCATAAGCGGTCTGCCTCACTGGCTAAATAAGATTGCGGTCCGGCCATGTCCGTGGATCCGGCGGCACCGTAAAAGTTTTCACTGGAGTGTACAATCATAACGAGAAAGCACGCAAATACGCGTACATAATCTAAAAAAACAATGCGTTTCATTTTCTGTTTGAGTTTTTTATTAATAAGATGTTCTTTGTGTTGTCTTTTTTATGTGCAGCATTATTCATAATAGAAATATTTCATTGATTTTCAGGGCGCTGCTTTATTTGACGCAAAGATAGAAAAAAACTTGAGATACTGAGCAACAAACGGAAAGAATCCGTGCAACTGCATTGAATATTCAACATTTTTTTTAATATCCGATATCCGGTACTGTTTGATAAAACATAAATCCCAGTTAAATATCCTGTTTTGGGGAGCACCTACGTCTGCACCGTATGATAGTTCTGAAGTGCTCTAAAAGAAAAAAGCATCGATAATCTTACAATTATCAATGCTTTGTGGTTAGTCGGGGTGACTGGATTCGAACCAGCGACCACACGCCCCCCAGACGCGTACTCTAACCGGGCTGAGCTACACCCCGAATTGCGGATGCAAAAGTAGGATTTTATTTTGAATAAGCAAAATATTCGGATGGTTTATTTCTTTTAAATTGTTTTTTCTTGCTAAGGAAGCGCTCTGGGAAGTAGAAATATAATTAACATTGTTAATTTGAAAGTTTTAGGTTGAACGTCTTTTTTGCAAATCATTTGTTCTTTATCAACAAAGAACAAGTGATTTGTTTCTAAAAGATTAGTTTTAACAGAGCGTTAAAACTAATCTTTTAGAAATAAATAATTAACAATATAATCTTTTGATAAATAATGTGCTATGGGATTTTTTCTAATAAATCCCAGAACCGTTGTGGGAGGTGGATATTCTCTGTAGTTGTGGCTTTAGCAAATAGTGGAGCTATTTCTTGAGGAGTAAATCCGGCTATGCCACATCCTATTTCCGTAACCAGAAAAGTCATTTCCGGATGTTTATTTGCAAATTGAATAAATTCGTCTACATAAGGGCGGATTGTTTCTACTCCACCCTGCATGGTCGGTATTCCGTAAGTTTGTCCTTGCAAACCTACACCTTGTCCCCAGATGGCACCCCATTTGTTCATTGCCAAAAGGGCGGCGCCACCGCCATGATGCCCGGACAGATTACTGCCGAAAACGAATATTTCATTGGGTTGCAATCGTTCGATGTGATTGGAGGTAACTCTTTGTTTCATTTTTCTTATTTTCTACATTCCCATACATTCCCGATAGAAGTCGAACATTTCGAAAATGGTATCTTTATCTGCTGTCCGGTTGATACTGATATCGCCGATTTCCTTTAGGAGTGTGAAATTTATGACACCTGCACTGTTTTTCTTATCATGTTGCATGAATTCGTATAAACGGTCGTATTGCTTACAGTCGAAGTGGAAAGCTCCATAATTATCTTTTATAAATTGGATGGTCTGACGCATTTTCTCCTTTGGGAAGCCGGCTTTGAGATGTGATAGATAGAGTTCACAAACAATGCCCCAAGCTACGGCATATCCGTGAAGAACCGGACGATTCTCAGCAAGCGCCAGACTTTCGAAAGCGTGTCCTACGGTATGTCCCAGGTTTAATGCTTTGCGGATGCCGTGTTCGAATGGATCTTGTTCCACTATATCTTCTTTCACTTGTACGGAGTGGCCTACCAATTTTTTCAGATATCCGTAATCCATCTTCTCCGTATCGAATGCAAGCAGTTCAGCCCAGTGAGAGGTGTTGCTGATCAGTCCGTGTTTTAGCATCTCGGCGTATCCCGAAAAGAAATTATGTGCATCGAGTGTACGGAGAAACTCTGTTTCGATTAATACACTGGCTGCCGGTGCAAAGGCACCTATCTCGTTTTTCAATCCATTGAAATTAATGCCGGTTTTCCCGCCAACAGAAGCATCTACCATTGCCAGCAGGGTGGTGGGAATATTGATATAGGCAATGCCGCGTTTGAAGGTTGCGGCTGCAAATCCACCTAAATCAGTGACCATTCCGCCCCCGAGATTGATGAGGAGCGAGTGACGGGTAGCGCCTTTTTCACTTAATACCTGCCAGACAGAGGCCAGGGTTTCGAGTGTTTTATGTACGTCTTCGGCTCCGATGGTGATTTCGACAGCATCTTTCAGGATTGATAAGCCTGCCAGTTGAGAAAGGCAGAGACGGTGAGTATGATCGTCAGTGAGAATGAACAGGCGGTCGTGTGGGCAGTTGTCGATGGCACGTTTAAGACTACTTTCCAGATCTTCACAAAGGATGACTTCTTGTTTACTCATAATGGTTCTATGTTTTTTTATGTACTGCAAAGATAGGAGTTCGGAGATAAATAGTGAAACTTAGCACTTAAAAATGTAAAACATGGGGTTCTGTTTGTGAGAAAAAGCTATCTTTGTGACATTAAATTTAGATAAGATGAAAGCATTATTACCTGTATTCTGCCGTCCTTTAGGATATGTGATTCTTGTTATTTCTATGTTTATTCCATTCCTGTTATTGATGCAGGGAATGGTAACGGACAGTAACTTATTATTTTATAAAGAGTGTATTAAACTGCTGATGATATTGGGAGCAATGATGATTATTTTTGCTTTATCACGTAATGAAGGTCGTGAAACAGAGATTATACGGAACAAAGCTACTCGTAATGCTATTTTTCTGACTGTACTTTTTTTGTTTGGCGGGATGCTTTATCGGGTAGCAACAGGAGATATCATGACCGTAGATACCTCTTCTTTTCTTATTTTTCTTATTATCAATGTACTCTGCCTTGAATTTGGTATGCAAAAAGCGCGAATCGATAAAATCTTTAAAAGATAATTGTGTTTAAATTAAACCTTTTGCTTTGAAGGTTGTCAAACAAACGATTGTTATTATTCAACCTACAGGCAAATGAAGAAACTATTGATCTGGACGGTGTTGCTGCTGACAGCTACCCTATCCACTTATGCGCAAAACAAAATTGTAACTGTATCGGGCCGTGTAATAGAGGCCGGTACGAAGGAACCGGTCGAACTCGCTGCTGTGCAGTTATTATCTCTCCCTGACAGTGCTCAGGTAGCGGGTATGACCACTTCGACACAAGGCTACTTTTCTTTATCCAAGCAGAAACCGGGAAAATATCTGCTTAAAGTATCTTTCATCGGGTATGTCACCAAAATTATTCCTGTGCAGCTAACAGCTAATGTTCCTGCAAAAAAGATGGGGAATATTGAACTGGCAACTGATGCTGTCATGCTGCAAGAAGCGGTTGTGGTAGCAGAAGCTCCGCAAGTGACGGTTGTAGAAGATACGTTAATGTACAATTCCAGTGCTTACCGTACACCTGAGGGGGCTATGCTGGAAGAATTGGTCAAGAAACTTCCGGGCGCTGAAATTGATGATGACGGTAATGTGAAAATCAATGGTAAGGATCTGAAGAAAATTATGGTTGATGGTAAGGAGTTTTTCGGTGGAGACGTGAAAACCGGTTTGAAGAATCTTCCGGTAGACATGGTCGATAAACTGAAAACTTATGATAAAAAGTCGGATCTGGCACGTGTGACGGGGATTGATGACGGTGAAGAAGAAACGGTACTCGACTTGACAGTGAAAAAAGGGATGAATCAGGGATGGTTTGGTAATGCAGATTTGGGAGCCGGTACTAAAGATCGCTATACCGGACGAATGATGCTGAACCGCTTTGTCGATAAAACCCAGTTCTCTATTATAGGCTCGGCGAATAATGTAAATGATCAGGGATTCTCCGGAGGGGGTGGCGGTCCGCGCTGGCGTAGTAACAATGGCTTGAATGCTACTAAAATGTTGGGTGCCAACTTTGCGACCCAGACCAACAAGCTAGAACTGGGAGGTAGTGTACGATATAACTTCCAGGATGCTGATATCTCAAGTATCAATTCTTCCGAACGTTTCCTTCAGAATGGCAATTCATATTCTAATTCGAATAATAAGAACCGGAATAAAGGAACAAACCTGAATGCTGACTTCCGTATGGAATGGAAACCGGATACTTTGACAAATATTATCTTTCGCCCTAATTTCTCCTATGGGAGGACAAATAATGCTTCTCGCTCTGAATCGGGCACTTTCAATGAAGATCCTTTCAATCTGATCGTAAATCCAAATGATTATCTGAATTTTGATAATTTGTCTGACGATCCGTTGAAAGACATTCGTGTGAATGCCACCAATAGTGCTTCGTTGTCTAAAGGCAAAAGTCTTTCGGGAAACGCCACTTTACAGGTTAACCGAAAATTGAATAATAGAGGACGTAACCTGACTTTCCGTGGAGTCTTTGGATATGGTGATAATGATAACGATCAGTATACACAGTCTGAAACACGTTATTACCAATTGCTGAATCATTTGGGAGGTGACTCTATCCTATATCGTAATCAATATATTACAACTCCTACACGCAACTATAACTATACGGCCCAAGTGACTTATAGCGAACCCATTGCCAAGGCCACTTTCTTGCAGTTCAGTTATCAGTTTCAGTATAAATATAGCAAGAGTGACAAGACCACGTTCGATTTGCTCGATTATCCGGACTGGGCTATCGGCGGAGCTCTCCCTTCCGGGTATGAGTCTCATACAGTGGACAGCTTGAGCAAGAATGCTGAATATCGTTATTATAACCATGACGCTTCAGTGGGGTTGCGTTTCATTCGTCCGAAGTATCAGTTGAATGTGGGCATGTCTTTCCAACCACAGAATTCTACCTTGTCTTATAAAAAAGGAGACTATATGATTGATACAACACGTACTGTATTCAACTTCGCACCGAATATGGACTTGCGTTTCCGTTTCTCAAAAGTTAGTCAGTTGCGTTTCACCTATCGGGGACGTAGCAATCAGCCTACTATGGAGAACTTATTGCCTATAACCGATAACTCCAATCCGTTGAATATACGTATGGGTAATCCCGGATTGAAGCCTTCTTTTGCACATACGATGCGTTTGTTCTATAATACATATAATGCAGAGAAACAGCGTGGAATCATGACTCACTTTAGCTTTACAGCTACACAGAACAGCATCAGTAACAGTACTCGCTATAATGAAGAAACCGGTGGATTGATTACACGACCGGAGAATATCAATGGTAATTGGAATGCGTTTGGTATGTTCGGTTTCAATACAGCTTTAAAGAATAAGAAGTATACGATTAATACTTTCACTAATGTGAACTACCAGAATAATGTGGCGTTCCTTTATAATCAGGATACGAAAAACAATGATAGAAATACAAGTACAGGCCTGACATTAGCTGAGAGAGTAACAGGTTCCTATCGCAATGATTGGTTTGAATTTTCTTTGAACGGTTCGATCAATTACACAGCCGAACGCAATAAACTTCGTCCGGAGAACAATCAGGAACCTTATACATATTCTTATGGAGCAAGTACCAATATTACGATGCCTTGGAAAATGACTTTGGCTACAAACATCGCCAATCAAAGTCGTCGCGGCTATCGTGACTCAAGCATGAACCGTGACGAACTTATCTGGAATGCACAACTTGCCCAGTCATTGCTGAAAGGTGCTGCTACTGTTAGTTTTGAGGTTTATGATATTTTGAGACAACAGAGTAACATCAGCCGTTCATTGTCAGCCGATATGCGTTCGGTATCCGAATATAACGGTATTAATAGTTACTGTATGGTACACTTTATCTACCGTCTGAATATCTTCGGCAGTAAAGCTGCTCGAGAAAAGATGATGAATAGTGGTAGAAGAGGTTTTGGTGGACCCGGTAGAGGTCCCGGCGGTGGCTTTGGTGGCGGACATCCCCGCTTTTAATAAGATATCTTGTTAATACAGGCAACTTCCCTCCGGACAGATGCAAAATCTCTTTAATTTTGTATCGGTCCGGAGGGATTATCGTTTTGAATCGGGACAGTTGTTGTTCGTATCCGATATTTTCCATACATTTGTTCTTTGTATAATCCGCGGAGGGCGAATATGATAGATTGGAACTACATAGCAAGTGTAATAGCTACCGTTGCCTTTGATATTATTTATTTCGGGGCTATTATCGGTACGATTGTCATCGTGATTCTCGACAATCGTAATCCGGTGAAGACAATGGCATGGATTCTGATCCTGATGTTTCTTCCGGTTGTAGGGTTGGTTTTCTATTTCTTTTTTGGGCGTAGCCAAAGGCGTGAGAAGATTATCGGTAAGAAAAGTTATGACCGTTTGCTTAAAAAACCGATGGCAGAGTATTTGGCGCAGAACTGCTGTGAAACGCCGAAGGAATATGCACGGCTGATACAGCTGTTCCAGAATACGAACCAGGCTTTTCCGTTTGAGGGAAATCGGGTCGATATTTACACTGGCGGATATTCTAAACTACAAGCTCTGTTGAGAGAGTTGCAAAAGGCGAGGCTTCATATTCATATGGAATATTACATCTTTGAGGATGATCCTGTGGGACGATTGGTACGTGATGTACTGATCGAGAAAGCGCGGGAGGGAGTCGAGGTGCGTGTGATCTATGACGATGTAGGATGTTGGCATGTTCCTCATCGCTTTTTCGAAGAGATGAGAGATGCAGGAATTGAGGTACGCAGTTTTTTGAAGGTCCGTTTTCCCTTGTTTACGAGTAAAGTGAATTATCGCAATCACCGAAAGATTGTGGTGATTGACGGACGTATTGGATTTATCGGTGGAATGAATCTTGCCGAACGTTATATGCGTGGCTTTTCGTGGGGAATCTGGAGAGATACGCATATATTGCTTGAAGGAAAAGCGGTACATGGTCTTCAGACTGCTTTTTTGCTCGATTGGTATTTCGTGGATCGCACTCTGATCACTGCTTCGCGCTACTTTCCTAAGATAGAAGCTTATGGCAATTCTTTGGTACAGATTGTGACAAGTGAACCGATCGGTCCCTGGAAAGAGATTATGCAAGGGTTGACAGTAGCCATATCCGGTGCTAAGAAATATTTCTATATGCAGACGCCTTACTTCTTACCTACCGAACAAATTTTGGGTGCAATGCAGACTGCTGCATTGGCGGGAGTAGATATCCGGTTAATGTTGCCTGAGCATGCGGATAATCGTGTTACACATTTGGGCTCCTGTTCTTATCTGGCAGATGTATTGCGTGCAGGAGTCAAGGTCTATTTTTATAAAAAGGGTTTCCTGCATTCTAAATTAATGGTTTCGGATGATATGCTTTCGACAGTGGGGTCTACCAATCTCGATTTCCGTAGTTTTGAACATAATTTTGAAGTAAATGCCTTTATGTACGATATGGAGACAGCATTGCAGATGCGGGAGATTTTCTTGCAGGATCAGCGGGAAAGTACTCAGATTTTCCTGAAGAGCTGGGAAAAACGTTCTTCGCGTCAGAAGGCAATGGAGTCTGTAGTTCGATTATTGGCTCCGTTGCTATAAGGAAAACCTTCTTCAATCTATCTGAAGAAGGAAAAATTGACACTCCCGTATACCCTTCTTTCTATAAAGTGGGGATGATCTTCAAAGTTATTCTTTTTGCCATGTTCCAGAACAAACAGGCCATCCTCTTTCAGCAGGTTGTTCTTGAAAATTAAATCCGGAATTGTTTCCAACTCTTTTAGTTCATAGGGAGGATCGGCAAAAATGAAATCAAACCGTTCATGACTGCCATTTATGAATTTAAATACATCTCCACGGATAGGCAGGCATTTGTCTGTTTGCACCTCCTTCATGATTTTGCTGATGAAAGCATGATGGGCTCCCTCTTTCTCCACACTGATGACGCGGTCACACCCACGTGAAACCAGCTCTATACTGATACTGCCTGTACCGGCAAACAGATCGAGAGCAACAATGCCCTCTTCAAAATCCATGTAATTGGATAATACATTAAACAGATTCTCTTTGGCAAAATCTGTTGTCGGACGTGCCTTGAAGGTTCTGGGCACATCAAATCTTCTTCTTTTATATATTCCGCTGATTACTCGCATGTTAATAAGGCTTGCATGTCAATATTGCTTGCAGGGTTCATTATGAATACCTGCTGTATGTATTTACGTAACTCCTGCATTAGTTTCTCTTTATCATTAAATGCACCTGTCAGGTGAAGTTCGTCCCGTTCCTGATCAAAATTCAACTGTTTCCATAGATAGAGCAGATAGTAGATTCGGTCACCTGTTTTGCGACATTCAAATGAATTGGCAAGAAGCAGATGCCCACGCTCATAACAGAAAAAGTCGATGGCATCACGGCGAATAGAAGCATATATCTTTTTACTGTTGCCTAATCTGCTTTTCGCCGAAAAATATTCTGCTAATGGAGCTGCTTGTGAATAAAATCTTGCTTCGGGATACTGATCGGATAAGAATTGGCAAGTACTTTTATCCATGCCGAAGATGACTACGGCATTATTCTTTTTTAAAATATTATATTTTACCGTTTCATTTTCTTTGGGAGTGTGGTTATGGTAGAATATCATTTCGGACTGATCATCCTCAAACAGTTCAAGGGGGATTAGGGTGAAACGCTTGTCTGCCATCAGAATGTTTACCCGTTTGTAAGTATGATTCAGAAAGTCCAATTCACGGAAAGCCTGTTTGAGATTGGCTGTAAGAGATAATGAAGCCTCGACCTCCTTCTCAAAGAAAGAGAGCGAACTATCGTGAATCGGATTGTAGATAGAAAAAGAAAATCCATCCGTACTAAGACGGATGGACAATGTATATTGTTCCGATTTACCAAAGTCAATCGTTTCTGCAATTGCTCTATCGGGCATATTCGGATTATTCCCAGTTACCTGCGCCGTTGTTAGGAGTATCGATAGAACCTACCATCAAACCGGCATATTTACCCAATTTAACCTGAAGGTCTTTCAAGTTTGCAATTTCTTGTTTGTCAAGTCCGTTCAAGTATACATCATATGGAGTGTTGGCCTGGAACAAGAAGATAGGAGCTCCTGATTTAGTTGTATCGTTTTTAGTGTACATTTCGAACTGTGCACCATTACCGAACGGAACATATCTCAAAGAGTCTGCATTGAATGACTTATCGTAGATCGTATCTGTTACGGCAACCCATATTGTATCACGTTTGAAGCCCATCAGGCCGGCAGCTTCAACTTCTTTCCAGTTGTTAGTCTTTTTAGCCTTGTTGATCAGAGCCATGGCTTTCTTTTCAGTCATACCGTCTTCCAGCTGCTTGTCGCTCAATACGCCTTCTTTAGATACGAAAGGAATCTTTTGTGTCTTAACGAAATCGATCAGTGTGTCAAAGCTTGCAGTATACTGCTTGTAAATGTTACGATATTCTGCCTGAGCTTTACGAATATCAATCAAGCGGGCAACAACTGCTTTGTCTCTGTGCTTTTTAGCTTTTTCGAAGTTGATAGGACCCATGATACTAGCATAGCAAATGTAAACCAAAGCAATGGCGCATACACCTAGTACGATATTAAATACTGTTTTCATGATAAATATGTTTTTTTTAGTTTATATTCGTAGCGCAAAAATAAAATAAATAAATCTAATTAACGATAGTTCTTGTAACTTTTTTCTCGTACAAAAATGATAAATAACTATTTAGAGCGGCAAATTAAGGAAAATTTTTCTTATCAGCCAACTTTTGAGCAAGAAATAGCTGTAAAATCTCTTTCGGAGTTTCTACTTTCTACGGCTAATGATACGGTTTTTGTGCTTCGTGGATATGCGGGAACAGGAAAGACTTCTCTTGTCGGGGCCTTAGTGAAAGCGATGGATAAGTTACAACAGAAATCGGTTTTACTGGCTCCTACGGGAAGAGCGGCTAAAGTATTTTCTGCTTACGCAGGACACCCGGCTTTTACCATTCATAAAAAGATATACAGGCAGCAGTCTTTTTCGAATGAAGTAAGTAATTTTTCAATTAATGATAATCTGACTACTCATACATTATATATTGTAGATGAGGCTTCCATGATTTCGAATGAAGGTTTGTCCGGTTCGATGTTCGGTACCGGACGTCTGTTGGATGATTTGGTGGAGTTTGTCTATTCCGGTGCAGGGTGTCGTTTATTGTTGATGGGAGATACGGCTCAGTTGCCTCCGGTAGGAGAAGAGCAAAGTCCGGCACTTGCTACCGAGGCATTGAAAGGATATGGACTGAATGTCATAGAGGTTGATCTCACACAGGTGGTACGTCAGGTTCAGTCGTCCGGTATTTTATGGAATGCCACTCAGATTCGGCAGTTGATTGCTGAAGACGAGTGTTTTTCGCTGCCTAAGATAAAAGTAAGCGGATTTCCGGATATACAGGTGGTACGTGGCGACGAGTTGATCGATACCCTGACCGGCTGCTACGAAAAAGACGGAATGGACGAGACGATTGTGGTATGCCGTTCCAATAAACGGGCTAACATATATAATAAAGGTATACGTGCTCAGATTCTTTACAGGGAAGATGAACTGAATACGGGTGACTTACTCATGGTAGCGAAGAATAATTACTTCTGGACAGAGAAGTATAAAGAAATAGATTTTATAGCGAACGGAGAGATTGCTGTGGTTCGTCGGGTGAGGCGTACTCGTGAACTGTATGGTTTCAGGTTTGCTGAAGTACTTCTTGCGTTTCCCGATCAAAATGACTTTGAGTTGGAAGCTAATTTGTTGCTTGATACGCTTCATTCGGATGCACCTGCTTTACCCAAAACAGAAAACGACCGGCTTTTTTATTCTGTACTTGAAGACTATGTGGACATCACCGTCAAGCGGGAGCGAATGAAAAAAATGAAAGCTGACCCACACTACAATGCTCTACAGGTGAAATACGCTTATGCGGTGACCTGTCATAAGGCGCAGGGCGGGCAATGGCAAAATGTTTTTCTTGACCAGGGGTATATGTCGGATGAGTATCTGACACCTGATTATTTCCGTTGGCTGTATACAGCTTTTACGCGTGCATCGAAAACTCTCTATCTGGTGAATTATCCGGAAGAGCAAATAGAGTGACCGGACTATAAATAAGACAGGGAACCCATCTCGGGCTCCCTGTTTCTTTTGTGTAACTTAATTTATTGTCAGTGCATGAATATGAATCTCGTTGTTTAGCGGAAGTTGTTTGGGGTAACGTAATTGCCTCCATCATCATTGGTGTCGGCTACGTCCCACCATAAACGAGTTCCCTGTGTATCTACATCTTTCGGACGGTTCGGGTTAGATACTTCACTGTCCGGGTATCTCAGGCGTTTGATGAACTTCCCGTTTGCAACTTCACCCCCTGAGTTGTTGCCTCCTTTAGGTGTTTTCATATAGCGGGGATAGTCTGTACGGCGGAACTCTGCCCATCCTTCGTTACCGTTGGGATATACGGCAATCCATTTCTGGGTGATGATTTGTTCCAACTGTGCTTCTCTGTCACCACTCTTGAAGGCTTGTAAGCCTTTCAATCCTTCCATGTATTTGCTGATCTTTTCTTGTCCTTCCTCGTCAGCACCAATCTGATAGTAGTTGAAGGAAGCTTCAATGCCTTCCTTATAGAGATCTTCAGCGGTACCTTTAGCACCGGCCCATCCTCGGAGAGCGGCTTCTGCCCGAAGGAACAGGCTTTCGGAGTAACCCAGCCATACTATTTCGCGTGCATAACACCACCAATGTTTGCGGTCGAGTTTTTTCTGATCTTGCTTGATGAATACACGGCTCGGAGAATAAGTCGTTGTGTAGCTTCCTCCCAATGAAGTCTCACCGTTTTCGCAACCATTGAAGTCTTTTGTCATGTCTTCTTTGGGTTCGGTTTGGTTCAGGTCCTCAAGAGCGGTCGGTCTCCACCACAATATTTCGCAACGTGGGTCGAGAATGGTCGATTGTTCTTTATAAGCTCGTTCCATTTCTTTGGATAACACTACGTTAGCACTCCAGTTGTACAGAAGTGTGTAGATGTTTTCGTTACCACCCGTGATGTACGAGTATTTGGGAGTCTGCTTCATATTATCATCATCGTTTTGCATCAATCCGGCAGGGTCGGCCATGGCTTTCTCACCCTGTTCTTTAGCAAGTTGGGGATCTACATTCGATACACGTAGTGCCAATCGTAAACGAAGGGTATTGGCAAAACGAAGCCATTTGTCTTTGTCGCCTCCAAAGCACTTGTCGTTTTCACCCAGGCTGTATTGTGCAGTAGAAGGAGTGTTGTGCAGTGCAGTGATGGCCTGATCGAGCATTTTAAAGATAACGTCGTATACATCTTTCTGATCCATGTATTTCACTTTCTCGTCTGTGGGCATTGCACCTTTTACGTAGTATTCCAATGGAATGGCTCCATAAGTGTCTGTTTGCATAGAGATCAGGAATGCGTAGTAGATACGGGTCATATAGAACGCATTGTGATAGCGTTCTTTTCCGCAGAACCAGAATGTTTTGATCAACTGACTGTATTCTTCTACAGTGCGGTTATCGTAGAAGTGCTCCCAGCGTCTTTTGGACCATCCGTCGTTATAACCGTAGGTAGGCGAGTTGGTCACGAATCCGCTAACGTTGTTGGCAAAGTAAGCAGCGTAGATGTCATGAGTCAGGTTGGTCGTAACCTGATAATCATTATACAGTCCTTCGTAAGTCAGGTTGGCGAACACCGAACCGATGGCGCTTTCCGTGCCTTGAAGGCTTTTCAGTGCACTGGGTGTCAGTTCGTAGTCGATATCGATTCCGTCAGGTGTGGCACCGATTATTTCCGGATCGTATACCGGTGCGTAGGGATCGGTATTCATTTCTTCGAAATCATTACATGCAGCCAGTCCTAACAGGAGAGTGCACATGGCAAGCGATTTGTATATTTTGATTTTCATACTATATCTTTAATTTATAAAATTAGAAACCAAGGTTAACTGAGAATCCGAATGTACGGGTATAAGGTACAGCCATAAAGTCGATGGCTTGAGAGAACATGGTTGTGTCGTAACCACCTTCCGGACTTGTTCCCGGAGTATGTTTCAACAGATAAGCCAGGTTACGTGCTACGAACGAAACATTCAGCGAGTTGATCGGCGTTTTCTTCAGCATGCTTTTGGGGAATGTATAGCCGATGGCCAGTTCCTTCAGCTTGATGAAAGAAGCATCATAGATAAAGTCTTCTGCGTTCTGTGCTCCGTAATAGTTGGATGCTGAGATCTTCTGAGTATTGGGTGTTCCGTCTTCGTATACACCCGGGAAGATCATCATAAAGTTATCGCTTTCTCCACGATTCATAGTACGTTTAGCCATACCCGAGCCTGTTGCGTTCATTTCGGAGATAGAGATGATATCGCCACCGAATTTCATATCGAACATGGCCGACAGTGTAAAGCCTTTGTAGGTGAACGACGGAGATACAGACATCAGCAAGTTAGGCTGGATGTTGCCGATAGGTTTAGCCAGGCGTTCGTCAGCATCTGTGGTCGTCATAGGCAAGCCGTTCTCTTTATTTATAATGATGTTGCCCTGTTCGTCACGTTTGTAGAGAGTCTTGGCATAGATTTCACCCAATTTGTGACCCGGGCGTGCACCTACGTTGATCGGGAAGTTAGAGTCGCCATTGAAGTAGATGTAGTCTACACCGTCAGCCAGTTTCTCTACGTTCGATACGTTCTTGGCCAGATTGACATTCAGATCGAAAGAGAAGTCTTTCAATTGTACCGGTGTAGAGTAGATCATCATTTCGAAACCTTTGTTGGTGATCAGACCGGCATTGACCCATTTACCTCCACTCCAGGGAGCAGCGGCGGGCACTTTCATGATCTGGTTCTTCGTGCGGCTATAATAATAGGTAAAGTCAAATCCCAAACGGTTGTTGAGGAACTTCATATCCAAACCTGCTTCGTAAGAAGAAGAGATTTCCGGTTTCAGCTGGTCGTTCATTTTCACGTTCGATTTGCTTGGAATCAGCTCACCTTTTTCAAATTTAAATCCGTACGTATTGTATAACTGATACGGGTCCGTATCTTTACCTACTTGTGCGGCAGACAAACGTACCTTGGCGAAAGTCAGCCAGTTGGGCAGTGTTTTGTCCAGTGAACGGACAAAATCAGAAACGACAAAACTTAAGTTGGCAGACGGGTAGAAGAAAGAGTTGTTCTTCTTCGGCAGTGTAGACGACCAGTCGTTACGGGCAGTCAAGTCCAGTGACAGATATTCTTTCCAAGAGAGTTGCAAAGATCCGAATACTGAATTTGTTGCGCGTTCATGTCCGGTTTCTCCGGCAGTGTTCAGCATATTGGCTGCATTGAAAATCCATTGTCCCTTATCCAGCATATTGCGTACGCCGGCATTCAGTGATTCATAATTCTGGTACATGAAGTTACCACCTACCGTGAATCCCAAACGGAAATTGTCAGTCAGCTGTTTGTCACCCATCAATACGATTTCTGCGTTCGATTCGAAGAAGTTCTGTTCCTCGCGGTTCATTTCGTCATCGGTGATATCTTTGATACTGCTCTCACCGTTGATACCGTCACCTGCGTTCGTTTCTTCGATTCGGGTACGATAATAATCGAATGCATATTTGGCAGACAAGTGCAACCAGTCAGTAAAGTTGATTTTCATTCCATAATATCCGAATGCTCTCCAACGTTCGTCAGAGTTGTGGCGCTGGTTCAGGACGTAATAAGGGTTACGGATACCAGCAGTAGGACCTGTCCAGTTTACGTGTGCATTGCCATCTGTCGAATATTGTTTCAGGTCGTTCAGGCGAATATTGTTAGGAATACCCATCAATTGAGCGATTGCTCCGTAAGTACCGAAGTAAGGACGATCTTCTGCTTTGGTACGTGAAAGTGAAATCTTTCCGTCCATAGAGAGATATTTGTTCATTTCCATTCCGGCATTCAGGTCGAGGTTGATTCGGTTGAGCTTCTCGTTCGGGAATACGCCCTTATTGTTCGAGCTGCCGAAAGAAGCACGAAAGTGCGATTTATCTGTTACGTTGCTCACCGATACATTGTGGTTTTGCGCGAAACCGGTATCGAAGTAATCTTTCAGTTTGTTGCCGTATTTAGAGAATGCATAGGTATCGCCGTTCCAGGCTTTCTGCATGCTTCCGTCCAATACCGGTCCCCAACTGGAAGAGTCTGTCGGATCATATTTGGCATAATATTGAGACAGAGGATTCTTGTTTTCATCCTGAGTCACAATGTGGCCCTGTCCGTAACGATCTTGCATTTCAAGAGTTTCGGCTACCTGGCTCCAAGTGAAGTTGCCGCTATAGCGTACTCCGAATCCATCTTTCTTGCTACCTTTTTTGGTTGTGACCAAGATCACACCGTTACCGGCACGCGAACCGTAGAGAGCGGCGGCATTCGGACCTTTCAGTACAGAGATCGATTCAATATCTTCCGGGTTGATATCGACGGACGAACCACCACGGTCGACACCACCGTAATAGGTAGCATCCGAGTTATTATTGTCACTGAACGGTACACCGTCTACAATCCAGAGCGGCTGGTTGTTATCTGCGAGAGAAGAGTTACCGCGGATTGTAATCTTGGTAGAACCACCCAGGCCAGTTCCGGCTGTATTCATTTGCAGACCGGCTACTTTACCTTGCAATGCACTGGTCACTGAAGGATCCCCTGTCTGGTTCAGTTGGTCGCCTTTGATTTCCTGTACGGCATATCCTAACATTTTCTTCTCACGTTTGATGCCCAAAGCGGTTACAACCACTTCACTGATCATCTGGGTATCTTCACTCATCGTTACATTCAGAATGCTTTCTTTAGCGGGTAACACTTGTTGTTTGTATCCGATATAGGAGAATACGATTTCAGCTTTCGGATCATTGACAGTCAGGGTGTATTTACCCTCCAGGTCGGTAATGGCTCCTGTGCTGGTACCCTTAACAGATACATTGACGCCGATCAGCGCCTCACCGTTAGCATCTACAACCGTACCGCTGATCTGACGTTTGGCTGATGCCTGAACCGGATCCTGTTGTTTGGAAGCCTGGGACAGATAAACAATGTTATCCTCGATTTTGTATGTCAGGTTTTTGCCTTTGAGCGCAGTATTCAACAGTTGTTCCAGGCTTACATTCTTTACGTTCAGATTCTCAATCGGCATGTTTGACGATTGGTCATCATAAAAGAATTGATACTTAGACTGAGATTGCACCGTTTTGATGACTTGCCCCAATGTAGTGCGGGAAGTTGAAAATGTGAATTGTGCAAATGACCACTGGATAGGAGCGGCAGCTAAAAGAAGAACCAGCGATGCTTTGAGCAGCCTGGGTCTTTGAAATAGGATTTTGTTTTTCATTGACTATAATTAAATTAATTAGTTAACTTTAAAAACATACAAGGTTTAAGCATTGTATTTATAATATAAGTCAACGGCTTTTGTACCCTTGATGTTAATAAAACAAGTGTCCCGAAAGAAACACTTACTTCAGTTACTAACTTTTTTGAGAATTATTTATATGTCCCTGAGGATGCGTACGTGTATCCGTATTGGATTATGGGTATGCACCCTCAGGGGATATGAGTTGTCTAAAGAGAGAGGACTATTTCATCTTGGAGAATGAATAGGGGGCATCATCATCGTTGATGCCTTTGTTGAGGTTGGGTTGTGAACCCATTTTGAATTCAATGGTTCCGCCTTGCAGCAGATCGGCATGTTTCAGATAGTTCCGGGTTGATTCTTGCCCGTTGACCCGGAGGGATTCGATATAAAGATTCTCCTTACTGTTATTCTGTGCATCGATCACAAGATTATTGCCATTTTCAAAGTGTAGCGTTGCCTTTTTGAATAGAGGGGCTCCAATGACATACTCATCTGTTCCTGGACATACCGGATAGAATCCGAGGGCTGAGAATACATACCAGGCAGAGGTCTGTCCGTTGTCCTCGTCGCCACAGTAACCGTCAGGGCCTGGAGTATACATGCGGTCCATTACTTGACGAAGCCAGTATTGCGCTTTCCAGGGCTGTCCGGCATAATTGTACAAGTAAATCATGTGCTGTATCGGTTGGTTGCCGTGTGCATAGTTACCCATGTTCATCACGGTCATTTCGCGGATTTCATGGATCACCTGTCCATAATAACTGTCGTCGAATACAGGAGGAACTGCAAATACGGAGTCCAGCATCGTGATAAACATCTTTTTGCCTCCCATCAGATCGATTAATCCTTGCGGGTCGTGAAATACCGACCAGGAGTAATGCCAGCTGTTACCTTCTGTGAATGCATCTCCCCACTTCAACGGAGAGAATGGTGACTGGAACTGGCCGTTTTCATTACGGCCACGCATCAGTTTGCTTTCTTTGTCGAATACATTCCGGTAGTTCATGGCACGTTTGGCAAATAGTTCAATTTCTTTTTTCGGTCGGTTCAGGGCTTTAGCCAGTTGGTAGATGCACCAGTCATCGTAAGCGTATTCTAATGTGCGGGCTGTATTTTCATTGATTTTCACGTCATAGGGTACGTAGCCCAGCTTATTGTAATACTGATACCCCAAGCGTCCGGTAGAAGAGACTTCCGGATGTACATTCTCTGTACCGTGAATCAGCCCTTCATACAGAGTTTTCACATCGTCTACCTTTACTCCTTTCATATAGGCGTCTACCAATACTGAAGCAGAGTTATTGCCTATCATACAACCTCTGTGTCCGGGACTCGCCCATTCCGGAAAGAAACCGCTTTCCTTATAAGTATTGATAAGGCCTTCTTGTATTTCTTTGTTTACCGATGGGTACATCAGGTTCAGGAATGGAAACAAACAACGGAATGTATCCCAAAATCCTGTATCGGTGTACATATATCCGGGGAGTACCTGACCGTTGTAAGGACTATAATGAACCGGTTGCCCGTCTGCCGTAAACTCATAAAATTTGCGGGGGAATAGCAGAGAACGGTAGAGGCAGGAGTAGAATGTACGGTACTGGTCCAGATTGCCGCCTTCTACTTCTATTTTACCTAATACATTGTTCCAGGCATCATTCCCTTTTTGTGCAAGTTGCTCAAAAGAGTCGTTACCCAATTCTTTAAGGTTCTGAGCCGCTTGTTCAAAACTAATGAACGAAGAAGCTATACGGGCATGCACGATTTCACCTTTACGGGTACTGAAACCAATGATGGCTCCCGTATGGTCGGCTTTCTGCTCCAAGTTGCCTTCTTCCAGCTTTTTGTCTGCAAAAGTGCCTTTGTAAGTGAAAGGTTTGTCGAACTCGATAACGAAGTAGTTCTTGAAATTCTCGGGCACTCCACCACTGTTACGGGTGGTGTAGCCGATTATCTTGTTCTCTTCCGGAATTACTTTTACGTAGGAACCCTTGTCGAATGCGTCTACTACAATGTACGAGTGTTCGTTTTCGGGAAAGGTGAAACGGAACAGAACCGCACGTTCTGTCGGAGTCATTTCGGTCACTACATCGTGCTCGGCCAAATATACTTTATAGTAGGAAGGAGTTGCTATTTCACCTTTATGACTGAACCAACTGGCACGTTTTTCTTCATCAAACTCAAGTTTGCCTGTGACGGGCATGATGGAGAATTGTCCGTAATCATTGATCCATGGGCTGGGTTGGTGGGTTTGCTTGAATCCCTTGATTTTGTTGGCTGTATACGTGTATTGCCATCCGTCCCCCATCTTGCCCGTTTGCGGTGTCCAGAAGTTCATTCCCCACGGACGTGCAATAGCGGGATAGGTGTTCCCGGTTGATAATTCGAAAGAAGACTGCGTTCCCATCAGTGGGTTTACGTATTGGGTCCAGTCTTTGGCCTCAGCCATTAGTGAGCAAGCTATAAGGCAAGCGGTCAAAAGAATTTTTCTCATGGTGTGGATAAGTGTATTGCTATATGGATATTATATATTTTCTATCATCGGTGCCGTGTAGGCTACATATTCGTATAATCTGTGATGAAACAGAGTACTTTCTTAGGGTTGGGTCCGCCGGTCTGTCATTTCTATTTCCAACGTACTGCCTGCTATGATATCGTCATGCGTAAAGAATGGTTTATCCAATGGTTTTCCGTTCAGTGTCATGCTTTTGATATACTTATTCTTTTTCGAGTTATTCTTAGCTATCACTGTAAACTTTTTGCCATCGGGCAGGTTTACTACGGCTTTATCGAATGCGGGGCGTCCGATAGAATAAACCGGTTTCCCCGGACATACCTGATAGAATCCCATAGAATTGAGTACATACCAAGCCGACATTTGTCCGCAATCTTCATTTCCCGAGAGTCCGTCTACGGCATTGGCATATTGGCTACGGTATACGCTGTCTACCAATTCTTGCGTCCTCCACGGACGGTTCACATAGTTGTACATATGAATCACGTGGTGGCTGGGTTCGTTGCCGTGGGCATATTGTCCGATCAGTCCGCTGATGTCCGAGGAGGTTGTTTCGCCTTCCAGTGAAGAGTCGGCGGTAAACAGAGAATCCAGTTTACCGACGAAGGCATCTTCGCCGCCCATTAGTTTTACCAATCCTTCGATGTCGTGTGGAACGAACCAGGTCCATTGCCAGGCAGTCCCTTCACAATAATCATCGTTGCGGTGAGTTGAAGAGCGTGGATTGAAGGGAGTGCGCCATTCGCCCTTACTGTCCAATCCGCGCATAAAGCGGGTTTCCGGATCGAAGTAAAACTCGTAGGCTTTTGCGAAACGTGCGTATTTGTCCCGGGTGTCGTAATCGTTCAATGCATCGGCAAATACTGAAATACACCAGTCGTCATAAGCGTACTCCAAGGCCTTGGCAACCGATTCGTTTTCGCGGTCACACGGTACGTAGCCGATTGAGTTTTTATAATATTTGGCTTTCGGCATCAGATGGGGTAACACCAGATCGGGGCATTTGATTCCTGTTGTATCATATTCTGCCGCACGCACGCAGGCTCGGTAAGCTTCTTGGATGTCGAAATTACGATCGCCTTTCATATATGCATCTACAATGACGGGAACGGCATGGTAACCAATCATTGTACCGGTATAGTTGGAAGCCATGTCCCACATTGGGAAAATGCCCCCCTCCTGATGCTTTTTGATCAGTGAACGGATGAAAGCATTGTTCAGATCCGGATCTATAATGGTCATTAGCGGATGCAGTGCACGGAAGGTATCCCATAAAGAAAAAATGGTATACATCGGATTCAGTGTATCTCCTTGATGTACTTGCAGATCCATACCCAGATAACGTCCGTCTACGTCCGTAAACAGATTCGGGCTAATGGCAGTGTGGTAGAGTGCGGTATAGAAGATGGTTTTGTCATTTTTATCATTGGTAGTAATATCAATCTTCGATAACGTTTCATTCCACGCTTTGCGTGCGTCTTTACGTATTCCGTCAAAATCCCAGTCTGGTATTTCAGTTTCTACATTTTTGCGTGCACCCTCTATGTCCACAGCAGAGATTCCGACTTTGACAAACACTTGTTCGTCTTTGGTCGTGTCAAAGTGAAGTAATGCTTTACAGGTAGGCAGCAGTCTGCCTCCATCGTCGAGTGCCATCGAATCAGTCACCAACGTGTAGGTGAAAGGTTTCGAGAATTTTGCATAAAAGTTGATATATTGGTCGAAAGCCCAGTACATGGTCTTTTTACGGCCGCAGATTTCAGTGGGGCTGATGACCTCTATTTCCATCTCTTTGTTGGTCTGCCGTTGCAGACTGTAGTCCAAGTCGAGGATGAATCCTGCTTCTTTACTTTCAGGAAAAGTATATCTGTGGATAGCTGCCCGTTTGCTTGCAGTCAGTTCGGCTTTTACTTGATAAGTATCCAGGAAGACTGAGTAATAGCCCGGTTCGGCAGTCTCATTCTGATGTGAAAAGGCAGAAGCATAAGCCATCTGCTGGCTCTGTGAACCTGTGGGGAGGTACTTTTGTTCGCCCACCGTAGGCATCAGTAGTACATCTCCATAGTCGCAACAACCAGTTCCGCTCAAATGGGTGTGTGAGAATCCGTTGATGGTGGAATCTGCGTAATAATATCCCGAGCAGGCATCCCACCCATCTATGCGGGTGTCTGGGCTGGGAGAAATCATGCCATGGGGGACAATGGCGCCCGGAAAAGTATGACCGTGTCCGCCTGTACCGATAAATGGGTTGACATAGGCTGCGTAATCAGTCATGTCCGGCGAGTTTGTGCAGGAGTTCAGAGACAATAAGCCTCCTAAACATCCCGCCAGGAATGTTTTAAATTTCATGGTACTGTATGTTTATTTTAATTGGTTGCTCACTTGTTACGTGAAGAAATAAAGATATTGTCTCCCACAATCTTATAATTGATAGGTATAGAGTTGTCCAATGATTGGAGTACAGACTCTATATTATCTTTTTTCTTCAATACACCCGAGTAAGTTTTGTCGGACTTAATGTCGGGTGAAAGAATGATTTTCACATCATAAAAGCGTTCTAACGTCCGGGTGATGGCAAAAATGTCCGCCTGTTCAAACGGGATCAGGTCATTGTGCCATACGGCATCCAATTTGGCATCTACTTGCTTCACCACCAGTCTGCGGGTTGTTTTATTCAGTTCGGCCTTTTGTCCGGGCGAAAGAATAATCATTCCTTCATCGTGGTTTCCTCTCACTTCTATTTCTCCTTCGATCAAGGTTGCTTCTGCCAGTTTGTGACTCTTGTCGCATTTGAAATTGAAAGTGGTTCCCAACACTTTGATACGCATAGCCTCACTTTCTACAACGAAAGGACACCGACGGTTTTTAGTGACTTCGAAATAAGCTTCTCCATCGAGATATACATCTCTTTCGGATTCTGAGAATTCCTTGGGATATCTCAAGGTGGCCGATTGATTGAGCCATACTTTTGTGCCATCGGGCAACATCACTTCTTTCACTTTGCCATCCGTGGACGAGGCCGTTATCATATTCCGGGTCGGATCGGCCTGATAGTACAGGTATCCGCCTCCGGTGCCTATCATCAGTGCGAGCACGATGATAGCGGCATATCGCATCCATTGGTGCATTCTGATCACTTTGCGGCTATGTGCATCTTTCTGAGCCAGTTTCTTGTATAGTCGTGCTTCTGCCCGGGCAACTTTTTTCTGATCCGGAAAGCTGTCGTGTCTGCCCAAATGATATACCTCTTCCATTCGGAAAAGTCGGCGGGCATTATCGTCTGATTCTTTGATCCAAGCGTTCACTCTGGCAAAATCTTCGTCAGAACATTCGCCTGTCAGATATCTCATCAATATGTCTTCGCTCAGATTATTCATCTTTTCTTTTTCATTATATAATAGAAACAACTAAATCTTTAAAAACACTTATCTATTTGATAAAAAATAGTAGAAATAAAAACCATAAATGGCCGAGACGGTTTCGTAGGAACTTCAGTGCCTTGTACATGTGGGCTTCTACCGTACGTAAAGAGACTCCCATCACGTCGGCTATTTCTTTATTCTTCATTTCGTGCAGATAGCTCAACTTAAACACTTCCTTGCATTTGTCCGGTAGCTCGTTAATGGCTTGGTAGATTTCGTTTCGCAATTCGCGGTCTTCTATCCGCCGGATTACTTCGTTGTTGTCCGGCTGATAGAATTCCGCTCGTTTTTGGTTGATTTCTTCCACAGCAGCGCAATATCCGTCCTCTATGCTGCGATGTTTCAGCACATTCAAGGCCCGGGTATATACCGCCCGATAGAGGAAGGCTTGGATCTGGTCGCCTATTACCATGGAATCTCTTCGTTTCCACAGTTCCACGAATACATCCTGTACCACATCTTCTGCTTCTTCATCGCCCACCAGGCGGGTGGCGTAGAACATCAGGTTCGGATAGTACCTCCGGAACAGGGCTTTGTAGGTTATATCAAATGTGTCGTCCATCTTTTTTAGCTGCTGGTTTTGGGGTTGCGGGCTACAAGTTATTGATCACTCGTAACTTTCTCCTTTCCCATTTCAAACTCAAGGGTTGCACCACTCATAATCTGTTCATGAGTAATGTAACTTTTATCATAGGGTTTTCCATTCAGTTTGGTTGATCGGATATAGATATTCTCTTTGCTGACAGCCGGAGCTTTGACAGTGAATGTTTTCCCGTTGTCAAGGTGCAGTTGCACTTCCGGGAAAAGGGGAGTACCTATTTCATATTGACCGCTTATCGGATTTACCGGATAGAATCCCATGGCGCTGAATACATACCAAGCCGACATCTGGCCGCAGTCTTCGTTTCCGCAGAGTCCGGCAGGGCTGTTCAGGTAGAGTTCGTTCATTACTTTTGCCACATACTCCTGGGTTTTCCAGGGTTGGTCTACCGCATTATAAAGGTAGATGACGTGATGGCTCGGTTCGTTTCCGTGAGCATATTGGCCTATCATTCCGGTACTGAAGAGCGGAAGTTCGTCGTCGGCCGAAGGATGGAAGGTGAACATGCTGTCCAGCTTTTGTGCAAAACGTTCTTTTCCGCCTGTCAGGCCGATCAGTCCGTCTATGTCATGCTGTACCGACCAGAAATATTGCCAACCGTTACTTTCGCAGATATGCGGTGTATAAGCATCTGCTTTAAAGTCTTTCTGAAATTCTCCCTTGTCATCACGAGGTTGCATGAACGAGGTTGCCGGATTGTATACGTTACGATAGTTTTGCGACCGCTTATAGAATTCGTCCGCAATCTCTTTCTTTCCCAGTTTTTCTGCCATGCGGGCAATGCAGTAATCATCATAAGCGTATTCAAGTGTTTTGGATAACGACCAGTTTTCGGCATTATAACTATCTTTTTCATTGAAAGGAACATATCCCAGTTCTTTATAAGCACCAATTCCGCGGTAATTGTCCAGGTTGGCAGTGGCTACACAAGCTTCCAATGCCTTTTTCGGATCAAAGTTTCCAATACCTTTCAGATAAGCATCCACGATGACCGGAACGGCATGATAGCCAATCATCATATCTGTTTCACTACCGTAGAAATTCCAAACCGGCAGGCGTCCGTTCTGTTCGTAGAAAGCCAGAAATGATTGAACCATATCGTTGGTACGTTCGGGTTCGGTATAGGTAAATAGAGGATGTGCGGCGCGGTATGTATCCCATAAAGAGAAAGTACTGTAGTTTACCCATCCGTCTGTGCGATGAATCTTTTTGTCCGGACCGTAATACGAACCGTCGACATCGCTATAAATGGTAGGAGCAAGCATGGTGTGATAGAGTGCGGTGTAGAAGTTTACCCAATCGTCCTTATGGTCGCCTTTGACTGCGATTTTAGAGAGTTGCCGGTTCCAGTTGTCCCGTGCAGCCTCACGATATTTATCGAAATTATCCTCCGGAACTTCGGCTACCAGATTTTGAGCTGCTCCTTCCATGCTGACACCGGAAAGGGCTGTGTTGACAAGTATTTGCTCTCCTTTTTGTGTGTCGAAATCGAATCGGGCTATGGTAGCCGTACCCATTCGTTTTCCGTCTTTCAGGATGGCAGTTGTATCCATTTGAACGGCTGTAAAAGGTTTAGAGAAGCGTGTACGGAAATAGACATGCTGGTCGCGTGCCCATCCGTCGGAGAAGCGGTATCCCTGAATGGTTACCGAGTCGATAACTTCGATGTGCGAATCATTGGTAAAGTCCCAATTCATAGCTTTTTTCAGGTTGAGGAAGATAGCGGCTTTGGCTTCAGGAAAAGTGTAACGCTGAATACCGCATCGTTCGGTTGCCGTCAATTCGACGTTGATGCCGTAATCTTTCAGCAGTACCTGGTAATATCCTGCCGTGGCACTTTCGTCCTGATGGGAAAATTTGGAGTAAATACCTAACGGAGCTTCTGCTTCTTTATAAGGCAGGGTGACGGGCATAAAAGAGATGTCATATAAGTCGCCTGCTCCCGTACCAGAAAGGTGGGTATGGCTGAATCCGGCAATAGTGCTATCGGGATAAAAATATCCGGAGATACGGTCCCAGCCGGGAAGTCCGTTGTCCGGACTAAGTTGTACCATGCCGAAAGGGACTTGTGCTCCGGGATAGGTATTACCGGTGAAATCGGTTCCGATAAATGGGTTTACATATTGGGTATAGTCAATAGTTGCCTGTTTAGGGGTAGACGTACAGGCAGTGAAAACAAATAAAAGAATAAATAGTGAATGAAAAAGTACTTTCATGCGGCTTGGGTTAGAGTTTTTTAAGTAATTGATTGATTTAGTGTGCAAAGGTAGAGAATATAAATGTAAAACGAAAGAGCTTGTGTGCTGATTGATTCGTCTTTTTGTATTTCGACTCGTTATCATGAGGGCGGAGGGGGCATTATAAACAGCCGGGGGAGATAATATGCTTTCCGTTTCAGTGATCCCTTCTTAATGTTTTGAAAAACGGGATGTATAGATAAAATACATCTGTTCCCCGGCGTACAATCGAACGTATGAGATGATTTGGATGGAGTTCTTATAGGTTGAAAAGAGGAGAACCGTTGCTTTAAAAGCCAAAGGATTGTTGGTTTTAAAGGCAGGATCCTTTGGTTTTCAATTAACATCTTGAATCTTAAGTATCTGTTTGTTAGTGAATCATGGCTTATGGTATGCTTTGACTTTATCTTTAGTCGGTTGCATTGGATTTTAAATCTCCTTTTAGCGTTTTGTCAGGAAAGAACGCCATAGTAACTTTCAATGATATAGCACTCCGGAGGGTTGAACGGATTGTGACAGTACATATCGGGTGCATGCATAGGCACAGGCAGAACCTGCTAAAAACAATATTCCGGTAGAGGTCATCATATCTCCTAAACTTACCAATGGCGATACAATACCTCCGAATGCAAACCCGGTGGCTCCCAAAAGTGCCGAAGCAATGCCTGCATTCCGTCGCTCACACTCCATGGCCAAGGTGTTGGATGCTGTAAAAGTCATGCCAATCATCGAGAGTAGAGCGAAGATCAATAACTCGTAGATCCAAAAATCACATCCCAAGGACAAGAATACCATCAATAGTGCAGATACTGACAGCATGCCCCGGCTTCCTATATATAAAGCCCGTTCCATGGTAGGTAATTTTATCGATATGGCTGAAAAGATAACCATTGCTATCGCATTGATTCCGAAACAGAGGCTGAAGGATAGAGGAGAGAGTCCGTAGTGTTGTTGCATGATGAATGGTGCAGAAGAGATATTGACAAACAGTATTCCCATAGTGAAACCATATTGCAGGACGTAGCCTACATAGCGGCGGTTGCGGAGGACTTCTCCGAAACTATGGTATAAGTCTTGCCAACTCACAGTCTGTCTGTGTTTTGCCGGAAGTGATTCGTTCAAATGTAAGCTTCCGGATAGGAGAACCACTCCCATAAAGAATAAGCAGATAAAGATGCCTTGCCAGCTTGTTATCTGAGCCAGTATACCTCCTCCGATAGGGGCGATGACTGTAGCTATTCCATTTATTCCGCCGATAACGGCAAGCATGCCGGCCAGTTGCTGTCCCGAATACTCGTCGGTAGCTATGGAGCGGGAAATCACTACACCACCTGCTCCGGCAATGCCTTGTAAGAATCGGGATGTCACAAATTGTGAAATGGTATGTGAAAAGATGCATCCCACCGTAGCGAGCAGGAACAGAATCATGGCCAGAAGTAATGGAGGACGTCGCCCGCACTTGTCACTCAAGGGACCGAAAATTAATTGTCCGGCAGCCAAGCCAATCATGCTGGTGGTGAGTCCCAATTGTACCATAGAAGATGAAGTGTGGAAAAAATCTGCCATAGCCGGTAAGGTAGGCAAATACATGTCCATTATAAAAGGGCCGAAAGCACTTAATACACCTAAAAATAATAATAAGAACCGTCTGGAATTCTGTCTGTCAGTCATTGCTATTCTCTTTGATCAATACGGTTGCAAAATTACTCCATCTGTTAGGAATCGAATATAGGCTAATCTGTACAAAACATGTTGTTTTCAGAACAAAATAGCCCGAATATCAAAAATAAACCTACATTTGTTGCCTAAAACAGACTTTTATGAAAACAGACCGATTGCTTGCCGATACAAAAACGATCCGATATGAAGAGACCGACCTGGCCTCTTTGATATCGGCCCCATACCATTTCCGGTGTGGTATCTATCTGATTTGTACGCAGGGAGAAGCCGTTGTCTCTACCGGTGTGCAGAAATATATATTCAATGAACAGACAGAATTGATCTTCCTGACCGGCGGTTTGCTGCAAGTGCTCGAAACTTCAGGAGATTTACAGGTGAAAATGTTGATGTTTCCTAAAGAAGCATTTTTAAATGCCATGTTACCTATCGATACACCTTACTTTAATTATACTCACGAACATCCCTGTTACCATCATACTGCTGACGAACGGAGTCAGAAGACCTGGCGGCAGATCAATTTGTGGATGGATATGGCACAAATGTTGTTTACCGAACCGATGCCCCAGTTCAGGGGACAACAAGAGCACAACTTTTTGCAAAGTCTGCTTATGTGGCTGTTTAATACGATTCCGGAAAAATTGGCTGTCAGTAAGCAATATAGTCGTACGCAATTACTTTGCCATCGGTTTATGCAATTGATCCGTGAATATAGTATGCATGAACATCAGGTAGCTTTTTATGCCGAAAAACTTTGTATATCGTCTCGTTACCTGCATAAAATTACAGTTCGGCATTTAGATGGAAAGAAGCCTAAACAGCTTATTGATGAACAGTTGGTGGCCGAAATAAAAGTGCTGTTGAATGAGCCTCGTTTATCTGTAACAGAAATAGCTGAGCAACTGCATTTTCCGGACCAATCCTATTTGACGCATTTCTTTAAAAAGAATACGGGTATCTCTCCAAAAGAGTTTCGGGCGATCAAGAATCTCGGATGAGGCTGAGTCTGTCCACTCTTCTCCGTTACTGTAGTAGAAGGAGTAGAATAAACAAGATCATTCTTGCTCTTTCCGGGGGATAAAGTGAGTTTGTGATATGGACATTCGATGAAGGGGAATAAAATAGAAAGAGTCCGGTGCAGTACCGGACTCTTTACTCGGAGAGTCTATGATGTTTAATCTGACTTCTAACTTTATATGGGAACTTTCGGATAGCGTGGTACCCACTCGTAAGAGTCGGCCCCTTTAGATTCCTGCCAGTTCCAGTACCTTCTCAACAGCAGCGTTCAGTCCGTCCGGATTCTTGCCACCGGCTGTTGCGAAGTGAGGTTGACCGCCACCGCCACCCTGAATCAGTTTGGCAGCTTCTTTCACCAGATTACCTGCTTTCAGTCCGCCGGCAACCAGGTTGTCACTGATCATAACAGTCAGCATTGGTTTATTGGCATCTACTGTTCCGGCTACAAAGAAGAGATTTTCTGTAATTTCACCACGAAGTTGGAAAGCGATGTTCTTCACTACTTCGGCGGGCATCGGCAAGCAGAACTTAATGACTTTAATGCCGTTAATCTCTTGTACATTTTTCAGCAGGCGTTCTTTGACGGCAGCTTCTTTTTCTTTCATGAAGTCTTCCACCTGTTTTTTCAGTCCTGCGTTTTCGTCGATATACTTGCGAATGGCCACACCAAGGTCGGGAGCATTGTTGAAAAGAGCTTTCAAGTCGCTCAAAGTATCCTGGATCGTATCCAGCATTTCTTCTACGCGAGCTCCGGTATATGCTTCGATACGGCGTACACCGGCAGCTACCGAACTCTCAGAGATAATTTTTACCATACCGATATTTCCGGTAGCGGCAACGTGGGTACCTCCACAGAATTCAATGGATGAGCCAAACTGGATAACACGTACGTGGTCACCATATTTCTCGCCGAACAGGGCGATTGCGCCCAGTTCTTTCGCTTCTTCGATAGGGATGTTGCGGTGTTCCTGTAATGGAACATTGGCACGTATCTTGGCGTTTACCAGATGCTCTACTTTGCGGAGTTCTTCGTCTGTCACTTTCTGGAAGTGAGAGAAGTCAAAACGCAGAGAGTCCGGTGTAACCAATGATCCTTTCTGCTCTACATGTTCGCCTAAAACTTCACGGAGCGCTTCGTCCAGCAAGTGGGTAGCCGAGTGATTGGCTGCACAAGCGGCACGTTTGTCTGTGTCTACACATGCCATCATCGGAGCTTCCGGATGTTCGGGCAGTTTCTTCGTAATATGTATCGGAAGATTATTTTCTTTCTTGGTGTCGATTACTTCGATAGTCTCGAATTCGTTTACCAATACACCGGTATCACCTACCTGGCCACCGCTCTCTGCATAGAACGGAGTGTAGTCCAGTACGATCTGATACAGAATTTGGTTTTTCTGTTTCACCTGGCGATAACGCAGGATGGAAGTTTCGTATTCCGTGTAATCGTAACCTACAAACTCAGTAGTTCCTTCTTTCAGTATGATCCAGTCACCTGTCTCTATGGCAGCTGCATTGCGGGCACGTTGTTTCTGCTGTTGCATTTCGGCATCGAACTCTTCGACATTGACTGTCATACCATTTTCACGCAGAATCAACTCTGTCAGGTCGAGTGGGAAACCGAATGTATCGTATAATGTGAAAGCGTCTTTACCGCTGATTTCAGTCTTTCCGTTAACTTTGGTGTCAGCCATTGTTTTATCGAGCAGGCGGATACCGGTTTCCAAAGTACGGAGGAATGATTCTTCTTCTTCTTTGATAACCTTTTCGATCAACTCTTTTTGAGCAATCAGTTCCGGATAGGCATCTCCCATGCTGTCAATCAGAACCGGAAGCAATTTGTACATAAATGCCTGTTTCTGTCCAAGGAATGTATATCCGTAACGAACGGCACGACGCAGGATACGACGAATCACGTAACCGGCCTTGGCATTCGAAGGCAATTGTCCGTCAGTAATTGAGAACGCAATGGTACGGATGTGGTCGGCAATAACACGCATGGCAATGTCGTTCTGTTCATTTTTGCCATATTCCGTTCCGGCCATTTGGGCGATTGCTTTAATCAACGGCTGGAATACGTCCGTGTCGTAATTGGATGTTTTACCCTGCAAAGCCATGCACAGGCGTTCGAATCCCATACCGGTATCGATCACTTTCGCCGGAAGCGGCTCAAGAGTGCTGTCGGCTTTGCGGTTGTATTGCATGAATACAAGATTCCAGATTTCGATAACCTGGGGATGATCGTGGTTCACCAGGTCGCGTCCTGAAATCTTGGCACGCTCTTCTGCAGGACGGAGGTCGATGTGGATCTCCGAGCACGGACCGCAAGGGCCTGTATCACCCATTTCCCAAAAGTTATCATGTTTGTTTCCGTTGATGATATGGTCTTTAGGCAAGTATTGCTCCCAGTAAGAGGCGGCCTCGTTATCACGCTCCAGACCCTCTTCCGGGCTACCTTCGAATACTGTTGCATACAGGTGTTCCGGATTCAGTTTCAGGACGTCTACCAGATATTCCCATGCCCAACTGATGGCTTCTTTCTTGAAGTAATCACCGAACGACCAGTTACCCAGCATTTCGAACATGGTGTGATGGTAGGTATCATGTCCTACTTCTTCAAGGTCATTGTGCTTGCCGCTTACACGAAGGCACTTTTGTGAGTCCGCGACTCTGTGGTATTTCGCCGGGTGGTTACCCAAAATAATATCTTTAAACTGGTTCATCCCTGCATTGGTAAACATCAGGGTGGGGTCATCTTTAATCACCATTGGAGCCGAAGGAACAATCTGATGTCCTTTTGACTCGAAGAAATTCTTAAACGAATCTCTGGTTTCTTTTGCAGTCAACATACTTCTATATATCTATTGTTGAGGTTAATATTCTGAAAAAAGCAGTGCAAAGATAGCTTGTTTTTATTATTTTTGCCGTATTAACAAGCGAAATATTTATAAGATGCGCAAAGTTTACTACATCTATAATCCGCAAACGCAGACTTATGACCGGATTTATCCGACTGTCCGACAACGGGCGCTGAGCATTCTCCGCCGTCTTTTTATAGGAATGGGACTGGGAGCCGGCAGTTTCATCATTCTGTTACTGATTTTCGGTTCTCCCTCAGAGAAGGAGTTGCGGAAAGAAAATAGCCAACTCTTGGCGCAATATAACGTACTCTCTCGTCGTCTTGACGAGGCGATGGGGGTGCTTCAGGATATCCAGCAGCGTGATGATAACCTCTATAGAGTGATTTTTATGGCCGATCCTGTTTCACCGGCTATTCGTCAGGCCGGTTATGGTGGTACGAACCGTTACGAACAATTGATGGATATGGCTAACTCAAAGTTGGTGATCAACACTACCCAAAAGATGGATGTACTGAGCAAACAGCTTTATATCCAGTCCAAGTCATTTGACGATGTAGTGGCAATGTGTAAAAATCATGATCAGATGCTGAAATGTATTCCCGCCATCCAGCCTATATCCAATAAGGACCTTCGGAAGACAGCATCCGGTTATGGGACACGGATTGACCCCATCTACGGAACAACGAAATTTCATGCCGGCATGGACTTCTCGGCGCATCCGGGTACGGACGTGTATGCCACGGGTGATGGTACGGTTGTGAAAATGGGATGGGAGACCGGTTATGGCAATACTGTCGAGATTGACCATGGTTTCGGATATCGTACCCGCTACGCCCATTTACAGGAGTTTCGTACTAAACTGGGTAAAAAGGTCGTGCGTGGTGAAGTTATAGCCGGGGTAGGAAGTACGGGAAAGAGTACCGGTCCGCATTTGCATTACGAAGTGCACGTCAAAGGACAGGTGGTCAATCCGGTGAACTATTACTTTATGGATTTGAGTGCGGAAGATTATGAACGGATGATTCAGATTGCCGCCAACCACGGTAAAGTATTTGACTAAAAGAGAAGAAAATCATGCAAAATACGGAGAGAGACCTGAAATTATATTACTCTATCAGTGAAGTTGCCCAAATGTTTGATGTCAACGAATCGTTGCTTCGTTTCTGGGAAAAGGAGTTCCCGCAGATATCCCCAAAGAAAGGGAGTCGTGGCGTGCGCCAGTATAGGAAAGAGGATGTGGAAACCATTCGCCTGATCTATCATTTGGTGAAAGAAAGAGGAATGACTCTGCCCGGAGCTCGCCAGAAACTGAAAGATAACAGGGAAGCGACGATCCGGAATTTTGAAATTATCGACCGTTTGAAGCAGATTCGTCAAGAGTTGATCGGAATGAGGGATGCTTTGGATGGGTTTTCAACAAGACGGGAAGAGGAGCAATGAGTGATTGTTCAAGCACTCATTGCTCCTCTTCCCGTTATTTAATTTATTGTTTTGTTAGTTTTCTACACGTGTCACCGACTTTATATTCGGAATCTTGCGCAGGTTGTTGCAAATAGCTTTTACATCTTCCACATCGTGCACATACAATTGGACCTTTCCTTCGAAAATGCCATCGTCCGTTTCCATATCCAGTTTCCGGATATTCACATTAAGCTGGCGTGAAATAACTTGTGTAATTTCATTCAGCAGCCCTACATTATCTATTCCTTTAATATAAATGTATACCAGGAACGAAAGCTTCTTGTGTGTATCCCATTCAGTGGCAATGATGCGGTTGCCGTAGCTGCTTTTCAGTTTGGCCGCTACCGGACATTGACGCTTGTGGATGATGATGCGGTCATTCTCGTCCATGTATCCCAGTACGTCGTCACCGGGGATGGGATGACAACATTCGGCCATGATATATTTCTTTTGCAGGGCATCTTCCGTCAGTTTGAGAATTTGTTTGGTGTTGATTTTTTCCTTTTCCTGCGGTTCTTTTTCCTCCTGCTGTTTATCCTTATTATTGCCAAAAGAGAAAGTCAGATACTTCATCCAGTTGCTGCTTTGTTTCTCTTTCAGTTCATTTTTGTCGGCATCTCCCAGAACGATGGTTTTGTTACCGATGGCTACAAGAAACTCTTCTTCGTTCTTCATGTTATGCAGTTTGCACAACTTCTCGATGACGGCTGCCTCCGGGCGGATCTCTTCTTTCTTAAAGAATTCATTCAACAATTCTTCTCCTTCTTTCTGGAAGGTTTTTCGTTCCTTACGCAGAATAGCCGCAATCTTAGCCCTTGCACGCGCAGTAGTGGCAAACACTTCCCATTGCGGCTGTACACGCTGTGACTTGGATGTCAGGATTTCCACTTGGTCACCACTTTGCAGCTTATGGCTTAGCGGTACCAGTTTATGATTCACTTTGGCACCTATACAGTGGCTTCCTATATCCGTGTGCAGTGAGAAGGCGAAATCCAGGGCAGTGGAGTTCTGCGGCATGGTTTTGAGCTCTCCTTTCGGGGTGAAGACAAAGATCTCCGAGGCGAATAAGTTTAATTTGATTGTATCGAGAAAGTCGATGGCATCCGGCTGCGGATCGTCGAGTATCTCTTTAATGGTACGCAACCATTTCTCCAGTTCGCCTTCGTCTTCGCTGCCTCCTCCTTCTTTATATTTCCAGTGAGCGGCAAATCCCTGTTCGGCTACATCGTTCATCCGCTCACTGCGTATCTGGACTTCGATCCACTGGCCATTATTGCCCATCAAAGTGACGTGCAGTGCCTGGTATCCGTTAGCTTTGGGGTGGCTCACCCAGTCGCGCAGACGGTCGGGATGCGGTTTATAGATTTTAGAGATAGAAACATAAATATCGAAACAGTCGTTCAGTTCCTCATCCATGTTGCGTGGTTCGAAAATGATCCGTACAGCCAGAAGATCATAAATCTCTTCGAAAGGAACATGTTTGGTCTGCATCTTGTTCCAGATAGAGTAGATGGACTTCACACGTGCCAGGATTCGATATTTTAATCCCATTTTATCCAACTGCTCGCGTATGGGAGCGGTGAATTCGTTGAATACCTTATCGCGTTCGGCGGCTGTTGCGTTCAGCTTTTCTTCAATCTCCTGATATTCTTCAGGATGTTCATATTTGAAACTGAGGTTTTCCAGTTCCGTCTTGATCTTATACAGTCCCAGGCGATTGGCAAGAGGGGCGTAAATATAAAGGGTTTCGCCTGCAATCTTATATTGCTTGTTGGGCAACATGGAACCTAGTGTACGCATGTTGTGCAGGCGGTCGGCAATCTTGATCAGGATCACCCGGATATCATCAGACATGGTGAGCAGGAGTTTCTTGAAGTTTTCTGCTTGTGCCGAAGCCCGGTCACCAAAAATACCTCCGGAGATTTTGGTCAGTCCGTCGACAATCTGTGCAATCTTGGCCCCGAAGATATTTTCGATATCTTCTACTGTATAATCGGTGTCCTCGACAACATCGTGCAGCAAAGCGGCACAAATGGAAGTCGAGCCGAGGCCTATTTCATTACATACGATCTTCGCGACGGCAATGGGGTGCATGATATACGGTTCCCCCGAGCGTCGTTTGATGCCTTTATGTGCCTGGTTGGCGAAATTGAAGGCCTTGGTTATAATCTCAATACGTTTGCGGTGCTTGGTAGCAAGATAATCGTTCAGCAATTCCTGAAACGCTTGTTCAATCATCTGCTCTTCAGCTATTTCTTTCTGGTTCTCAGTGTCCATAATTTAGTCCTTTCGTTCCTTTTCTGCAAAAATAATCAAATTTAAACATCAGGCAAGCGAAAGGCGATTTATTTGTATATTTTCAAACGTTTTCCTGCGGAAATGTTAGTTCCCCGCAATCCGTTCCAGTTTTGAAGATCTTTTACGCGTACACCATATTTTGCCGCAATGGCTCCCAGGGTATCCCCGTTTTTGATTTTATAGTAAGTGGGTGTACCACTGCCGGCTTTGGCAGAGCTACCTCTCCTCTTGGAGGCTGAACTGTCGTCCCTGATGGCCACTGTACGCCGATTCTTGAACAGTTCGCCGGCACGGTGGGCATAAATCGTATCCTGACGGTCGATGAACGAACTGACCGCGTTTTGTGGAAGGCGCAGTGTGTACGACTTGCTTTCGCCCGGTATGATTTCTTTTTTATATTGTGGATTGAGACTTCTGATTTGGTCCATTGGGACGTTGCATAAGTCGGCTATCTGCTGGAAATGGAGGTTTTTGTTAACTTGAATCGTATCAGTGCTTTCGGGAATATTGGTTTCCATCGGGCAGATGTTGTGATCACAGTAATAGGTCATTACATAGTTCGCGGCGATAAATGCCGGTACGTAACCTCTTGTTTCTTTGGGCAGATAATTATAAATACTCCAATAGTCGGTTTCTCCTCCCGAGCGGCGGATGGCTTTGTTGATAGTGCCCGGTCCGCAGTTGTAAGCCGCAATCACAAGATTCCAGTCATGATAAATGTCATATAGATCCTTCAGGTAGCGTGCTGCTGCCCAGGTTGCTTTTATCGGGTCACGACGGTCGTCCACCAGGCTGTTTGACTCCAGACCGTACATTTTGCCGGTTCCGATCATGAACTGCCACAAGCCTCCTGCACCGGCGCGCGATACTGCCGACGGGTTCAAGGCCGATTCGATAATAGGCAGATATTTCAATTCCAATGGTAAATTATACGCATCGAGGGCTTCCTCAAAGATAGGCATATAGAAGTTGCAGGCACTCAACATAAAAGAGACTTGATTCCGCAGGCGTCCGGCATACATGTCAATAAATTTACGTACAATTTCGTTGTATGGCATTTCCATAACGGTCGGCATGCGTGATAGGCGGTCGATGTATACGGAGTCGCTGAACAGCGGGTTGATCTCCGCTGTACTGCAGTCTTTTCCTAAGTCGATATAATTCTTGGCTTTCCAGTCGTTGAGCAGGCTATCGAGAGGATAAGTCATACTTTTGGGAAGCTCGATGCTCTCTTGGCGTTCTTTGCCGTTGTCGCGAATCACTACGTCTACACTCTGTGCGTTTACCTTGGGTGTGGCAAACAAAAATAATAAAATCAGGGGGCAATAGTTTGCTAATTTCTTCATTCTTATTTGTTCAATCTTCATGGGTTAAAATCTGAGGCTGCATTGCACGCCTACCGACTTGCTGCCGGGTTGCAACGGGTTGTTATTTATAATAGTAGGTTCCACCCTCATACTCAGGTCGGGTGATATGTCGAAATTCGATAGTTCCGCATCCACATAGGCGTCGATGATGGAAATCAGATATACACCGATGACGGCGAATATACTGAGATCCCGATAGCGCCGGTATGTGTCCTTTCGTTTGCGGAGCAGGTCTTTCAGTTGCGTATCGGTATAGTTATGATTCGGAGGAAGCAAATCCTGAAAACTGTTGGTATTAGGATTGTTATCCATAATATCCATATACGCCTGAGCATAGTCTTTATACATTTTCCCGTTCCAGCTCAATGCGTAAGCACATCCGGCAAATCCACCATATATAATAGGTAACTTCCAGTATTTGCGGTTATAAATTTGTCCTCCGCCCGGAAATACGATGGCATACCAGGTAGCTTTCGTCGGGTTAGGTACGAAAAGCTTCTTGGGCATGACGGGTGGCAGGCTATCTGCCTTTACGACCGATGGCATGACGGGTGTTTCTATCCTTTCCAGGTTCTGTCGGTTGACTTCCTCCAGGCTGTCTGCCGTAACGATAGCGGGTTTCAGGTTCTCCAAACTGTCTATCGGTGGGAGGACGACTGCTTTCTCCACTTTTACGCTGTCGGTGGCCGGAGTAGAAACGACCGGCTCGCGATGGCGGCGTGCCCGTGCTTTGGGGGCTTCGCGTACCGGAGAAATGGAGTCTTGGGATACTTTGACAGGCTCCTGTGCATACACATCAATCCCTGCTACCTGAAAGAAACAGAGAAGCAGGGCAATGTATAACGGGTATGTTTTAGTTTTTTTTGCCATTTATTTCTTCAGTGAATCGAAGATTTCCATGATACGTTCCAACTCTTCTTCATTGCTGAAGGGGATGCTTATTTTTCCTTTTCCCTTTTCAGAACAGGTCAGTTGTACCTTGGTGTTAAAGAATCCCGAAAGGTGCTGTTTCAGCATATTGAATTCTTCGGGCAGTTTGGCCCGTTTCGGGGTTATCTTTTTGGTTCCGCTCTTTACGGCTTCTCCCTCGCTCAGCGATTTCACGATCTCTTCTACTTTGCGAACGGAGTATCCGTGTTCCAGAATCTCTTCGAATATTTTAACTTGTAGTTTCGGATCGCCTAATGTGATCAGTGCCCGGGCATGTCCCATGTCTATCTGCTTGTTTTGCAGGGCCATTTGTATCGGTGCCGGCAGTTTCAGCAGGCGCAGATAGTTGGCAATGGTCGTACGCTTCTTGCCGACACGTTCACTCAACCGTTCCTGTGTCAGGTCATATTGCTCTATCAGGTGCTGGTAGGCCAGTGCGATTTCCACTGAATTAAGATCCTCACGCTGGATATTCTCTATCAGCGCCATTTCCATCACGTTCTCATCATCGGCTGTCCGGATATATGCGGGAATAGTATCCAGTCCGGCTTTCTGAGAGGCGCGGTAGCGGCGTTCTCCGGCAATAATCTGGTACTCGTCGTCCGAGACTTTACGTAAGGTGATGGGTTGGATAATTCCTATTTCTCTGATCGAATCGGCCAACTCCTCCAGTGCCGTTTCATCAAACTCACGGCGTGGTTGGTTGGGGTTGACGGAGATTTTCGACAGTTCTATTTCGTTAATAGACGAAGAACCTTCGGTTTTCACCTCTTCCATGGAGAGTAGGGCGTCCAGCCCGCGGCCTAATGCATTTCTTCTCTGTGTTGCCATATCTTCGTTTATTTACTGTTTCTGCTTATTAGTTCTTTAGCCAGCGCCAAATGATTTTTCGCTCCGGTGGACTCTGCATCATATAAGATGGTGGGGAGGCCGTAGCTGGGGGCTTCACTCAGTTTTACGTTACGCTGGATGACGGTTTTGAACACCAGTTCTTGGAAGTGGCGTTTCACTTCATCATAGATTTGGTTGGCTTGACGCAGACGTGAGTCGTACATGGTCAGCAGAAAACCTTCTATTTCGAGTGCCGGGTTCAGTTTCGATTTGATGATCTTGATGGTATTCAGCAGTTTGCTGATTCCCTCAAGGGCAAAATATTCCGCTTGTACGGGGATAATCACCGAATCGGCTGCCGTGAGGGCGTTGATTGTGATCAGTCCCAGCGAAGGAGAGCAGTCTATCAAAATATAATCATACTCTTCCTTTAACGGAGTCAGCACTTCTTTCAGTATCTTTTCGCGGTTTTTGAGATTTAGCATTTCTATTTCGGCGCCTACGAGATTAATGTGCGATGAAATGACTTTCAACGAATCAATTTCGGTGTCATGAATAGCGTCCTGTACGTTGGCTCTGTCGATAATGCATTCGTAGATAGTACATTCAGATTGCTTGATGTCGACTCCCAATCCGGAAGAGGCATTTGCCTGTGGGTCTGCATCAACAACCAGTACTTTCTTTTCGAGCGTAGCCAGCGAAGCTGCGAGGTTAATCGTAGTCGTTGTTTTTCCTACACCACCTTTTTGATTGGCCAAAGCAATTATTTTTCCCATATTATCTAAATTTATTGGCAGCGAAATAAGTGATAAATCCTCAGAGCGCCTACTAAAAAATAGAAACTTTGCTTAATCTGTTGATAAGTCACCTGTTTTGTTAATAACTGCCAGGTGAGATACGGGCATTTTTTCTCTTTTTAGCTTGCAAATATACGTATTAAAATTGAATATCGATTCCTTTTTTTACTCACTTGCAGAAGATTAAGATTTGTAAACGGGTAGTCTGCATGGCTAAACATCAGACCCTTTCTGGGTTTACATGAAAAGAGAAGTAGAAAAACATCCCCATGTTTTGGATAATAACATCCTCATGTTCTATCTTAAAACATCCGGATGTTGTTGTGTAAAACACCCGGATGTTTTTATCCCTCTCTTTTATAGTTATCATCTATGGAAAATGAAGAGACTTTCGCTTTCCTATTTGGTTCTGTTGTCGATACAAGTTCTTTTTGTTACTTTTGTGCATTTCGAAAACATAAAATAACAGATAAGGTAGATTGTATGGAAAATAAAAGACCTCTGATCCTCGTCTCCAATGACGACGGCATCATGGCAAAAGGTATTAGTGAACTGATAAAATTCCTCCGCCCGCTGGGCGAGATAGTGGTAATGGCCCCGGATGCCCCTCGTTCCGGCAGTGGATGTGCATTGACGGTGACACAGCCGGTGCACTATCAGTTATTAAAGAAAGATGTGGGACTGACTGTTTATAAATGTTCCGGTACACCGACCGACTGCATAAAACTGGCACGGAATCAGATACTCGACCGGAAGCCGGACCTGGTTGTTGGTGGAATCAACCATGGTGACAATTCCGCTACCAATGTGCACTATTCCGGTACGATGGGGATCGTGATCGAAGGTTGTCTCAATGGGATTCCTTCTATCGGTTTCTCTATTTGTGACCACGCCCCCGGAGCTGATTTTGATGCAGCAGGACCTTATGTCCGGAGAATAGCTGCGATGGTGCTTGAGAAAGGACTTCCGCCACTGACTTGCCTCAATGTGAATTTTCCTAATACTCAGGAGATAAAAGGGGTGAGAATCTGCGAACAGGCCAAAGGACATTGGAGCGGAGAATGGCAGGCTTGCCCCCGGAGAGACGATGCGAATTTCTATTGGTTAACCGGAGAATTTATCGATCATGAACCGGAAAACGAAAAGAATGATCACTGGGCACTGGCTAATGGATACGTAGCGATTACACCTACTGTAGTGGATATGACCGCTTATCATTTTATGGATGAACTGAAATCCTGGGAATTATGAAATATTATCTGATTGTTGGCGAGGCTTCGGGCGATTTGCATGCTTCCCACTTGATGGCTGCACTGAAAGAGGAAGACCCGGAAGCTGAATTTCGCTTCTTTGGCGGTGATTTGATGGCTGCCGTGGGAGGAACAATGGTGAAGCATTATAAAGAGTTGGCCTACATGGGGTTTATCCCTGTGCTGCTACATTTGCCGACCATTTTTGCCAACATGAAGAGATGCAAGGAGGACATCGTGGCGTGGTCGCCCGATGTGGTCATTCTGGTGGATTATCCGGGCTTTAATCTCGATATTGCTAAGTTTGTGCATGCGAAAACAAAGATACCGGTTTATTATTATATCTCTCCCAAGATTTGGGCATGGAAAGAGTATCGGATCAAGAATATAAAAAGAGATGTGGACGAGCTTTTTTCCATACTTCCTTTTGAGGTAGGATTTTTCAAGGGACATCGATATCCCATTCATTATGTGGGAAATCCGACGGTAGATGAGGTGACCGCCTTCAAGGCGTCGCATCAGGAGTCCTTTGCTGATTTTATTGCCGATAGTGAATTGGCAGATAAACCTATCATAGCTTTGCTTGCAGGTAGCAGAAAACAGGAGATTAAGGATAATCTGCCCGATATGATCCGGGCTGCTTCAGCTTTTCCCGGTTATCAGCTTGTGCTGGCAGCTGCTCCGGGCATTTCTCTGGAATACTATGCCAAATTTGTAAAAGGAACGGAACTGGCGGTGATTTTTGACCGGACTTATCGTTTGCTCCAACAGGCGGATGTTGCCTTGGTTACTTCCGGTACGGCTACTCTCGAGACAGCTCTTTTCCGTGTTCCTCAGGTGGTTTGTTATCATACTCCGGTGGGCAAATTGGTGTCTTTTCTCCGAAGGCATATTTTGAAGGTGAAGTTTATCTCGTTGGTCAATCTGATTGCCGGACGTGAAGTTGTCAGGGAGTTGGTGGCCGATACGATGACGGTAGAGAATATGCGGGCCGAATTGGAGTGTTTGCTGTTTCGGGAGGATTATCGTCGCAAAATGTTGGACGGTTACGAAGAGATGGCACGGTTACTCGGACCGGCCGGAGCCCCCCGGCATGCAGCTCGTGAAATGGTGAAATTGCTTAAAAAATAGTTTTTTATTCAATAATAAACAGGAGACCGGTGCAGTAAATGCCCGGTTTTTTTATTTATAGGATATAAGGATTAACTAAAAAAAGAGATGAAAAAAATAAAACTACTTTGGATGGCAATGTTGACACTGATGCTGCCGGCATTGCAATCGTGTGACGATAATGATGGCTATTCATTGGGAGATATAGCGGTAGATTGGGCTACGGTACGTGTGGTCGGTGGCGACACTTATTCGCTGAATGCTGACCGTTGGGGAACTCTTTGGCCGGCTGCAACTGCTATTCCATTTTATAAGCCGATAGACGGGCAACGGGTGATTACTTACTTCAACCCACTTTACGATAATTATGAAGGATATGATCATGCTGTGAAGGTAGAGCATAATTATAATGTCCTGACCAAACAGGTAGAAGATTTGACGGCTGAGAATGAATCGGAATTTGGGAATGATCCGGTTTGGGTTAACAAGGATATGATGTGGATCGGCGGGGGATACCTGAATGTCATTTTCCGTCAGAATTTACCGGTTAAGGAGAAGCATCTTGTCAGTCTGGTTCGTGATATGCGGGCTACAGCTGCTGAAGGAGAGGATGATGGATACATCCATTTGGAACTTCGCTATAAAACATACGATGATGTGACCGCTCGCCAGGCGAATGGTGCCGTATCTTTCAACTTGAATTCATTGGATCTGACCGGTAAGAAAGGCATTAAGGTGAAATTGAATTCCGTAAAGGACGGGGAAACGGAAGTGGTCTTTAACTTAAAGGGCCAGTCAATGCCGGAGGAAGCAAAGCAGGTGACGCTTTCGGATGAAGTGCAAATAAAATAAAAGAAGGTTAGTTAAAAGAATAACGGGCTACAAACAATAAGTTTCTGCTATCTTTTGCAGGGTACTTGGTGTTTGTAGCCCGTTATTTTTTTGTGACTTATTTTTTGGTCTGCTTTAGAGCAATGTCAGTGCATATAGGTAAATAACGCCTGCCGGTATAGCCATTAGTGAACTGTCGAAGCGATCGAGCATACCTCCATGTCCGGGTAGAATACTTCCTGAATCTTTAATCTGCAATTGGCGTTTCAGCAGAGACTCTGTCAGGTCACCCCAAGTCCCGAAAATGACAACTACCAATGCCAGTCCCGCCCATTCTGCCCATGTCATGATGGGGAAGTAGTAGGCAAAAACAAATGAAGAGGCAATGGCTACAATACCTCCGCCAATGGAACCTTCCCATGATTTTTTAGGTGATATGCGTTCAAATAGGCGGTGTTTGCCGAAAAGTGATCCGAAACAATATGCCCCCGTATCATTCAGCCATAAAAAGACAAAGATGGATAGAGGCAATATCGGATTGTATGATACGCTGCTTGCTTCCGGATCATTCTGGAAAGCAAGCACATTCAGCATGGCAAAGGGAAGCGCGATGTACATCTGGCTCAGCATGGAGTAAGCCCAGTTTAAAACCGGATTCTTCTTTTTGAGATATAACTCGCTTACCATCAGATAAATGATTAATATCAGGTAAGGAATAAATATTTTAGAACCGGCAGCGTCGATACAGAAACCCATAATGGCCAGAAACAGATAAGCTCCTCCCAACATGGTGATAGTCCGGTTGATGCTTACCTCTCCCGATTGGTTGACGAGATGTCCGAATTCGCGTATAGTCAGAGCGCTGACAATGACAAAAAGAGTGCCGAAAGCCAGTGGATCATAAAGTATACAACCCACTATGATGGCTACGAATAATATTCCTGTTATGGCGCGTTGTAAAAAGTTGTTCTTCAAGGTGTTGTTACGTTTTTAGTTTTGTGATGCCGCTGACTCTTGTTGCGTATTGCCCTCTTGAGACTCTGTTGCTTGCGGAGTAGTTGTGTCTACATCTTCTCCATCTGCAGGATGAACGGCGTTTTCTTGTTTGTTATTAGCTGCCATGATTTCCTCCGAACGAGAAGCCCAAGGACGTTTTCCAAAGATACGTTCTACATCCTCAGCAAAGATGACTTCTTTATCGATCAGTAGCTGTGCCAATTCGTTGTGTTGCTCTTTGTGTTCCGAGAGAATCTGTTTGGCACGTTCATACTGTTCGTTTACCATTCTTTTGACCTCTTCGTCAATCAGTTCGGCAGTTTTTTCACTATATGGACGCTGGAATGAATACTCATCATTATTATAATAGCATAAATTGGGTAGCTTTTCACTCATGCCCAAATATGCGATCATGCCATACGCCTGTTTGGTTACGCGCTCAAGATCGTTAGCAGCTCCGCTTGATACACGGCCGATGAAAAGGTCTTCGGCAGCACGCCCGCCCAAAGTAGCACACATCTCGTCAAGCATTTGCTCTTTAGTCGTGATCTGTCTTTCTTCCGGCAGATACCAGGCAGCACCCAAGGCCCGTCCGCGGGGGACGATAGTTACCTTAATCAATGGATTGGCATATTCCAATAACCAGGAAATGCTGGCGTGTCCGGCCTCGTGCAGGGCAATAGACCGACGTTCGGCTTCCGTAGTAATCTTTGTTTTCTTTTCAAGTCCGCCGATAATACGGTCTACTGCGTCCAGAAAGTCTTGCTTGCCTACGAATTTCTTTCCGTGACGCGCGGCGATCAGAGCAGCTTCATTACATACATTGGCAATGTCTGCACCCGAAAATCCGGGTGTCTGGCGTGCCAGTAAGTCTACATCTACCGTATCGTCTATTTTGATGGGGCGCAAGTGTACGCCAAATACTTCTTTACGTTCGTTCAGATCAGGTAAATCTACATGGATTTGTCGGTCGAAACGTCCGGCACGGAGCAATGCCTTGTCTAGTACATCCACACGGTTGGTGGCTGCCAGGATAATAACACCGCTATTTGAGCCGAAACCATCCATTTCCGTCAGCAACTGGTTCAACGTATTTTCACGTTCATCATTTCCGCCCATTGCAGGATTCTTACCGCGAGCACGTCCTACAGCATCAATCTCGTCGATGAAAACGATACAAGGAGCTTTCTCTTTAGCTTGTTTGAAGAGGTCGCGTACACGGGATGCACCTACACCGACAAACATTTCAACGAAATCGGAACCGGCCAAAGAGAAGAAAGGTACATTGGCTTCACCGGCCACAGCTTTCGCAAGCAACGTTTTACCTGTTCCCGGGGGGCCCACCAATAGGGCGCCTTTAGGAATTTTACCTCCCAGGTCGGTATATTTCTGGGGTTCTTTCAAGAATTCCACAATTTCTTCTACTTCTTGTTTGGCTTCTGCCAGTCCGGCTACATCTTTGAAAGTTACTTTGATGGAACCGCCTTTTTCAAAAAGCTGGGCTTTCGACTTTCCTACATTGAATACTCCGCCTGCACCTCCGCTGGCACCACTGCCCATGCGTCGCATGAAGAATATCCATAAAGCAATCAGGAAGACAATCGGCAGTACATTCCAAAGTATTGCACTGAAATAGTCTTTTTTCTTATCATAGCTGACAGAACCGTCAAAGTGCGTCTCCTCTTTTTCTTTTTGTAGAAAGTTATCCAGGTTCTCGCGTGAAGGGGCTTCCGTAGTGATCATCGGATTCCGGCCTACACGGGTGGAATCTTGTTTGAATACGGTTCCTACGTACTGGGGTTTGATATAAATCTCGACCGAATTATCATCATAACCGATCACTTTACTTACATAGCCGTCACGTACGTACTGCTGGAACTCATCGTAAGAGATGTTCTTACTGACAGAACTGCTTCCGTTAGCGAAATACAGCCCTAAAAGCATTAGGGCGATAATCATATACATCCAGTTCAGATTGAACTTGGGCATATTTACTTTATTGTTGGGTTTCTTGCTGTTATTGTCCATACTGATAGATTAATCAATGTCGGGAATTGTAGTTAACTTGGCATCTGCCCACAGGTGCTCCAAATTATAAAAGTTTCTGGCTTCCGGTAGGAATACATGTACTAATACATCTGAAAAGTCCATAGCTACCCATTCTGCATTTCGCTGTCCGTCGATGGCAGAGGGTTTGGTGCCGGCACCTTTGCGGGTAAATTCTTTTATGGAATCTACAATGGCAATGACCTGGCTGGGAGAGTTCCCCTGACAGATTACAAAGTATTTGCATATCGTGTCGTCTATGTTTGTCAGGTCTGCTATGACAATGTTTTTACCTTTTTTTTCTTGTATACCTTCGGTTATCTTTTCTATTAATACTTTCGTTTCGTTCATTTATAGGTTGAAATTAAATAATCAATGTTCAGTTTCTGTTTATAACAAGGAAAGGGGATTCTTTGTTTTCTTGTCATAAACGTGATATTTTTTACAAATATACGCTGATTTATTGTATCAATGAAAGTAATGTGCTAAATCTATTTCATTTTTTGTTTTTTTTTAGGGATGCATCTCTTTGGAATCCGGCATATTAGATATTTTTTTGAGAAAAAAGAGCGAAAAGTATTTGTGATTAAAAAAAACTTTGTACCTTTGCAACCGCAAACGAGAAACAAGAGATGTTGATCGTAAGTCACATTGGGCTATGGTGTAATGGTAACACTACAGATTCTGGTCCTGTCATTTCTGGTTCGAGTCCAGATAGCCCAACAAATTTACATTATAAATAAGTAAAATCCCTCTAAAACCGCAGTTTTAGAGGGATTTTTTATCCTTTCAAGTCTTTTCGATAAAACAGTTGTTCGGTAATATCTCCGGTGGCAGAGAACCGTTTCTTGTCGTTCTTTCAAACTGTAGTTTTAGACTTTTTTTCTGTCCGATCCGGTGGTAGGATTGCAAACGAAATAATATAATCTGTTGATATTATATAGGTAAATGGGGAATGTTTATACCTGTTTTTAATGTGTAACACTTGAATTTAGAAAAGGCGTATCAAAGAGATTCAAAATCCCTTTGATACGCCTTTTACATAGAACTAAAATTATTTTCCTTTATTCTTCTTTGATTGATTCATCGATTACTTTTATTTTCTGCAATACTAATTCTAAGTCGGATTTTAATTTTTCCACCTTGCGGTTGATTTCTGTCAAAAGACTATTCCCTTTTTTAGAAGAGGTAGTCAGGAAGCCCAAATTATTTTCATAAGTTTGGAGTTCATTTTTCATGTTTTCGTATGTACGGACTAATTTCTCACGTTCACGGTAGAGTGACTGGGAGCCTCCACTTTGAATATTGCCGATAGAAGACTTGAAATTACTCAGTTTCTTGTTCGATGCACTGATATTAAATCGATCGAAAAGTTGGTCTATCAAACCGTGATATTGTTTATAAAGCCTGTCTTTCTCTTTAAACGGTACATGTCCGATACCATTCCATTCTTTCATCAATTCACGAACCTCTTTGCTTGCTTCATCGGCATCCGTCGTTTCGTCAATAGCAGTTAAGCGGGCAATGATTGCCTTTTTCTTTTCTAGATTCTCTTGTTCTACAGAACGTTGAGAAGAAGTGGCCTTGCCTTTTTGCTCAAAGAAGTAATCACATGCAGTAATGAAACGTTTCCAAACAGCGTCCGAGTATTTTTTAGAAACAGGGCCAATTGTTTTCCATTCCTTTTGGAGCTTGGTTAAGATTTCAGCCGTTTCTTTCCATTCTGTACTATCTTTCAGAGATTCTGCTTTTTCGCACAATGCCTTTTTCTTTTCCAGATTAGCATTCATACCCTCTTTCAGCAACTTGAAGAATTCTCCTTTCTTTTTAAAGAATTCGTCACAAGCTTTACGGAAACGCTCAAAGATTTTCACGTTCATTTTCTGCGGAGCAAAACCAATTGTTTTCCATTTGTTTTGCAGGGCGATCACCTCTTGTGTCTTGGTTTCCCATGCCGCAAATGTTTTCAATTGGTCAAACTCAATAGCTTCTACTATTTCACAGATAACTGTTTTCTGATCCAAATTATGTTGTTCAGTCTCTTTTAGAGCTTCGAAATGCTGCTGATGGCGACGGTTGACGGCTGTAGAAGCGGCTTTAAAGCGATTCCATATTTCGTCACGTAATTCTTTGGCGACAGGACCGGTGTCACGGAACTCCTGATGTAGTTTCTGTAATTGATGGAAAGCGGAGACTACATCTTGTTCATCGGCCAACTTTTCGGCAGCTTCACAGAGATGTGTTTTAATCTCCAGGTTTTTTTTGAAGTCGTATTCTCTGAATTCATTATTCAGTTTTAATATATCATAGAATTTTTCAACATACAACTGGTAGTTCTTCCATAACTCGTTCACTTTAGCTTGTGGCACCAATTTCACTTCGTTCCACTGCTGCTGTAGCTTTTTAAATTCGTTGTAGGATTTGTTGGCGTCATCGGGTGATTCCACTAACTCTTTCAACTCTTCGATAATCGATAGTTTAACTTGTAGATTTTCTTCCTTTTGCTTTTCAATCTCAGCTGCCAAGGCACTTCTTTTTTCTTTAATAGCTGCCATCAAACTTTTGAATTCTTCTTCCACGCCACTGGGCTGAGCAATAAATTCTTCTTCGGCACCACCATTCTCTACGAACGTTTTTTTCGCAGCCTCGATTTCGGCATTATGAATTTTATAGAAAGTTTGCTTTAAACCATCCAGTTCCTGCTTGTTTGCATTTTCAGCATCTTGGGCAACTTCTTTTAACCGGAGCAGCACCTCTTCTTTAGTGCTTAGTTTCGAAGCATTTTCTGTCGGTTTTTCCACAATAGTTTCTTCAGCCGGAGTTTCTGTAATTTCTTCAGAAACCTCAACTGCTTTTTTTTCTTCTTCTAATTCCCCTTGTTTTAAAGGTTGGTTAGTGTCATGAGAGTCCATCATTGTATATTCGTTTTTAGGAAAACAGGATTTGTCTTTAAATCCATTAGATCACAAATTAATGAAATAAAATGATTACTTCATACTATTTTCCTTTATTTTTTTTTAATTGAGCCATTTTTTACGATAATAACACCGTAATCCCCATATACATCATCATGCCGATGATATCGTTCGTAATGGCAATAAACGGTCCTGTAGCTATGGCCGGATCTATTTTCATCTTTTCGAGTGTCATTGGAACCAAAGTACCGAAGATGGAGGCAAACATCACTACTGAGAACAGACTGATGGATACCGAATAAGTGACTGTGGCGGTTGCTCCGAAACGGATAAAATTATAGGTATATACCAGTAAAGAGATGATCGTAGCATTGATCAAGGCAACTACGGCTTCTTTGCTGACTTGCTTGAAAGTATTTTTGGCGTCAAGGGAACTGTTGGCCAAGCCTTGTACGACGAGAGCTGACGATTGAGTTCCTACGTTTCCGCCTGTACCACCAATCAATGGAATGTAAAGGGCCATTTCGGGATGCGCGGCAAAAGTGGAATCAAAGTTCCCCAATATCATAGAGTTGCCAATACCTCCAATCATACCGATTAACAACCAAGGTAAGCGGGCAGTAGTCTGGCGGAGTACATTATCGTCTGTTTCTACATCTTGAGAAAGACCGGATGCTAACTGGTAGTCACGTTCTGATTGTTCACGAACTTCGTCCATGACGTCATCTACGGTGATTTGTCCTACTAGTCGGCCTATACTGTCAAGAACAGGAATGGCAACCAAGTCATATTTCTCAATAATTTGTGCCACTTCATCGATAGGGGTGTCTACGTGTACTGAGATAGGATCCTTCTGCATTACATGTTTTACTTTAGATACAGAGGGAGATGTGATCATCTTTTTCAGTGGAAATATTCCGCGAAGGCGTTCATCATCATCTATTACATATACATAGTAGATATCGTCGAGTTCTTCGGCTTGTTGGCGCATCTCTTTCAGACATTCGGGCATACTCCAGTTTTCGTTGACGGTTACCATTTCCGTACCCATCAAACCACCGGCAGTATTTTCATCATACTTCAGCAGGTCGACAATGTCTCCTGCCTGCTCGATGTCTTCAATGTGCGAAAGTATTTCTTCCTGTTTATCTTCATCCAGTTCACGTATCAGGTCTACTGCGTCGTCCGTATCCATATAGTCAACGAAGCGTTTGGCAATAGTTTCTGATGGCAGGATGTCGAGAAACTCTTTACGAACGTCTTCATCCATTTCGACAAGTACATCCGCAGCTGTTTCATTATCAAGTAATCGGTAGACGAAGCGGGCTTCTTCCGGGTTCAACTCGTTACACAATTCCGCTATGTCAGCAGGGTGTAGGTCGATAAGAAGCTCTTTTACCTTATCGGCATCTTTTTCTTCGATAAGTTCTTTTACGTTGTCAATGTATTCTTCGTTCATAATTACAGCCTTACTTAACTTCCTGTAATAATAAGGAAGACAAGTTTTGTATATTACATTTCCTACTTTGTTAGTTCAGTCCGATAATCCGGTTGGTTCTTTATGGATTTTCTATCTGAGAAACTGGTTTTATCGGAACTTTCAGTGCTTGTTCCACCTGATTTGTCAGGTGGATAAACTCTTGTACCGACAGTTGTTCCGGTCGTTTATTAAACAGGGCGTCTTCTGTCAACGGGCAATCTTTACCTAAAATCGGTTTGATTGAATTTCGTAATGTCTTTCGACGCTGGTTGAAAGTTGTTTTTACAATTTGTTTAAATAGCTTGGGGTCACAACCTAGCTCTTGTGTCTCGTTGCGTGTCATTCGTATGACTGCGCTTTTCACTTTGGGAGGTGGATTGAACACCTGTTCATTTACTGTAAACAGATATTCTACCCGATACCAGGCCTGTATCAGAACGCTGAGTATACCATACGTTTTACTACCCGGTCCGGCGGCGATGCGTTCGGCTACTTCTTTTTGAATCATTCCAGTACAGCAGGGGATCAGATCCTTGTTATCCAGCATTTTGAAGAAAATTTGGCTGGATATGTTGTAAGGGTAGTTTCCAGTTAAGACGAAAGGATGTCCGTCGAACAAACGTTGTAAGTTCATTTTCAGGAAGTCATCCTCGATGATGTTATCTTCCAATGACGGATAGGCTTCTCGCAAATAGGCTACTGATTCGTAGTCTACCTCTACAACTTTTACCAACCGTTCTTTCTTAACAAGAAACTGAGTGAGCACACCCATTCCCGGTCCGACTTCCAAAATTGGCAAATCGGGGAATGTATCTACTGTATCGGCAATGTCCTGTGCCACTTTCAGGTCTTTCAGGAAATGTTGTCCGAGAAACTTTTTAGGCTTTACTAATTTCATTTATCAACTAAATAACTACTTTTGCAGCAGACAAAGGTAATTCTTTTAAATGAAGAATAAAGAATTAGGGATGAAGAAACTAATAAAAAAGGCGCTGAAACTTATCTTACCATTGGTTTTGGGAGGCTTTATCTTATATTGGGTCTATCGTGACTTCGATTTTGTGAAGGCTACGGAAGTTTTGCAACATGGCACAAACTGGTGGTGGATGGCTTTCTCGCTTCTTTTCGGCATATTTGCACAGGTATTTCGTGGTTGGCGTTGGCGCCAGACGCTGGAGCCTTTGGGAGCATTTCCCCGAAGAAGGGATTGTGTTGATGCCATTTTCATTTCGTATGCAGCTAGTTTGGTTGTACCGAGGGTAGGTGAGGTGAGTCGTTGCGGGGTACTTGCTAAGTATGACAACGTTTCTTTTGCTAAATCTTTAGGAACTGTGGTTACCGAACGTCTGGTAGATACTGTGACTATTCTTTTGATTACCGGCGTCACGGTTCTATTGCAAATGCCTGTGTTTGTTACCTTCCTTGAGCAAACCGGAACGAAAATCCCCTCATTCATGCATTTACTTACTTCTGTCTGGTTTTACATTATTTTATTTTGTACAATCGGAGTTATTGTACTTCTCTACTATCTGATTCGTACGCTTTCTTTCTTTGAGAAAGTGAAAGGAGTTGTGCTTAATGTTTGTGAAGGAATTATGTCACTGCGTAATGTGAAGAATCTTCCGCTTTTTCTACTCTATAGTTTTTTGATATGGCTTAGCTATTTCCTGCATTTTTATTTCACTTTTTATTGTTTTGCTTTTACGGCACATTTGGGCTTACTTGCTGCATTGGTTATGTTTGTTGGAGGTACCTTTGCTGTAATTGTACCTACTCCGAATGGAGCCGGTCCATGGCATTTTGCCGTTATTACCATGATGATGCTTTACGGGGTAAATGCGACGGATGCAGGGATTTTTGCACTAATTGTTCATGGTATCCAGACTCTGCTGGTTATTTTATTGGGTGTTTATGGATTGGTGACTATTTCTTTTTTACACCGGAAGTGACGGGGGCGGATTAAATATTGTATGTACCGAAAGATATATATTTAATCTCTGAATCCGCTTTTTGAACTTTTTTTATTTGAATTTCTTCCGGTAATTCTTTCTTTTCCATTCTTTTTAGTAGCTTTGACCTTTAGAAATTGATTTAAAACCTATAAATAATTCATTTATGAGCACAATTCTTGATTTAGCTCCACAAAATGTATGGAAGCACTTTTATTCTTTGACACAGATTCCCCGGCCATCGGGACATATGGAAAAAATTACCGAATTTCTGGTAAACTTCGGTAATAGTCTTGGATTGAAAACTTTTGTGGATGATGCCGGTAATGTGATTATCCGTAAACCCGCCACTCCGGGGATGGAGAATCGTAAAGGAGTTATCCTTCAGGCACATATGGATATGGTTCCGCAGAAAAATAACGATACGGTTCACGATTTTGAGAAAGATCCGATCGAAACTTATATAGATGGTGAATGGGTAAAAGCGAAAGGTACTACATTGGGGGCCGATAATGGTTTGGGTGTAGCTGCTATCATGGCTGTTCTTGAAGATCAGAATCTAAAACACGGGCCATTGGAGGCTTTGATTACGAAAGATGAAGAAACGGGCATGTATGGTGCTTTTGGCTTAAAACCGGGTACGGTGAATGGCGAAATATTGCTTAATCTTGATTCTGAAGATGAAGGTGAACTTTATATTGGCTGTGCCGGTGGTATGGATGTAACAGCTTCTCTTGAATATAAGGAAGTTGCTCCGGAAGAAGGTGATATCGCTATTAGAGTGAATCTGAAAGGTCTTCGTGGAGGACATTCCGGATTGGAGATTAATCAGGGACGTGCCAATGCCAACAAATTGTTGGTACGTTTTATACGTGAGGCAGTAGCAACTTATGAAGCCCGCCTGGCAAGCTGGGAAGGCGGAAATATGCGGAATGCCATACCTCGCGAGGCACATGCTGTAGTGACTATTCCTGCTGAAAATGAAGAAGAATTGTTGGCTTTGGTGAAATATTGTGAAGATCTTTTCAATGAAGAGTTCAAAGCGATCGAAACTCCTATCAGCTTTACTGCAGAACGGGTAGAATTACCTGCAGGAGAAGTTCCTGAAGAAATCCAGGATAATCTGATCGATGCTATTTTTGCTTGCCAGAATGGTGTGATGCGTATGATTCCTACTATTCCCGATACCGTGGAAACCTCTTCAAATTTAGCTATCATCAATATTGGTGAAGGTAAAGCCTCTTTCAAAATCCTTGCGCGCAGTTCCAGTGACAGTATGAAGGAATGTCTGACTACCAGTTTGGAATGTTGTTTTTCTATGGCAGGTATGAAGGTAGAGATGACCGGAGGCTATTCCGGATGGCAACCCGATATTAATTCTCCGATTTTACATGCTATGAAGGAATCTTACAAGAAGCAGTTTGGTACAGAACCGGCAGTGAAAGTAATTCATGCCGGATTGGAATGTGGCATCATCGGAGCTATTATTCCTGGGTTGGATATGATTTCATTTGGGCCAACACTACGCTCTCCGCATTCTCCCGACGAAAGGGCTTTGATTCCGACAGTTCAAAAATTCTATGATTTTTTAATTGCTACTTTGGAGCAGACTCCAATGAAATAAATAAAGTCCATTGATAGTGAAAAGAGGTAAGCGTGGTGTAAACGCTTTCCTCTTTTCTTTTTAGTGTCTTTTCTACTTTTGAAAACTATCTTTCTTCCTGTCTACTTTATGACGGCCTGTCATTCGGATGTGAGATATTGTCAGTTGCAGCCTGTCTTTTTGACTCCCTTATTGTCCTGTTTTGTCTTTTGATTACCATCCGGGACTCTTTTTCTTGATATACATCAAGAAATGTGTTTTAAAACATGTTTTTATCTTGCTTTTGAGTACAACGTATCTGTTTTGGCTTTACTTTTGTGTTGTAAAACATAAAAATTAGGATAACAAAGTTTTTAGGTAACAGTTTTTAAGGTAAAAAGATTATGAAGATTGTAAGAAGTTTATTAAAGAATTTGGCTAATGCCAATCCTAACATTTGGGGATATGTGACGCTCTAAGCGTTTTTCCCTTCAGGTTTTCAGTGTGTATTAATTAAGGTAATTATTATTAGTATTTAAAGCAATGAAAAAAGTAGTAATGCATCTGCTGGAAAGATGTTTGAGAGAAGCCGGCAGAAATGAAATGATGAAGTGGGGATACACTAAATAAAAGTGTTCCCCACTTTTTTTATTTTGACTCAAGTTTGTTTCGTGTCGTTGAGTTTTGAGGCCGGGTCATTTTTTCACATGGAAGTTTACCTCGCCTCTGATCAGCTCTCCTTTTAATGTGAAGCCTTCCACTACCACCTTAAATTCTCCTTCAAGGTCAGAAGTATAGAATGAAAGTGTGGTATCTATTCCTGCTTCTGTCTCTACAGAGGGATTCCAGTATAGCGTATGGCGGAAATCCGGTCTACGTGATTTTTTGTCAGTAGCGTCTTTATATTCAGGCATCTTAAATGTAACAGGCAGTTGCGGACACTCGTAAACCGTTAGTCGTGAATCGTCACTAAGCTGTATGGAAGGTAAGTCTCCTCTTTGGGTAGTAAGTGAAATCATGCATTCGAATACTTCACCACCAAATCCATAACGGCCGTTATATATTTCGATTTTCTTCACCAATCTGGGATTATATTTTAAAATATCCTCATGGTCATGAATGGGAACACCGTCCAGCAGTACCAATGTATTTCCGATATTGAATCTTTTTTCTCCTTCTTTGAGTACTCTTAATCTACGTTTTCCATTAACTTTACGTATTATCACACTGCGTACGAATTCCACGAAAGTTTCTGTCATTGTATTGAATCGTGTGTATTCATCCAAATTGTAATTCAGATAAGGTTGAAGTCCATAACAAGATTGCAGAGGAATAGCATGATCCAATGAATCGAGCACTGTGACTTGCTGCAGCTGTATACCTATGCTCCTTTCCAACAGTCGTTTTTTATTCCGATAGAGTTTTAATGATGGCAGGTTTTGGGGTAACTTTTCACTGAAGGGTGATAAGATGTTCATTCTGAACGGTTCCCCGTTAATGTTCCATGCAGCGGCTACTACATCGTTTGTTCCATATACATGGCTTGTGTAGAACAGTGTATTTCCTCCCGATTCCACTTGTCCTTGCACATATCGTATATCTTTTCCTACGAAAGCGATGTCGGCTGATATAGGTTCATTTTGTACTTGCTTCAATGTTTCTCCTGTAGGGCTTTCTATCTGTCCGCAGATGATATGCCCTTCATATTCCGGTATCCATTTTCCGGAAAATGTTCCGGGAGTAGCGGTTACTTGTTTTCTCCAGGTGGATTCTTCAAGAGGCGGGAGGGTTACCAGTGAATCATTACGGCTTACCGAGACAGTAAGATCGGATACTTCATCCGGTAGTCTATTAATGGTCAATTCTACGAGTTGGCGTGTGTTGTAGTTCGACCGGGAAGTTTTTATATGAATATTTTCGGTGGTAGCCGGTTTCCCTTTCGGATATATCTCGGCAGAATCCGCTAGTTCAATAGGATCGGAGTCTGATACTCGGAAAGTGTTAATTACAGCAATGGATTTTCTGAAGAACACTTTTTCTCCTTCATTCCTCATATATCGTGTGTATCCGGTCAATTCATAAATTCCCGAAGGAGCGTCTGTAGGAATCTTGACTTTGCCCGAACCGCTCCCATTGTCAAGTGCCAGTTTAAGTTGTGCTTTAGGCCGTTCAGTATTCGATATTTCTACGTATCCCACTTTGCTGAAAGAAGATGGGCGAAAATGTGTGTCAATAGTATAAAATTTGAGCCATACTTCTTCACCGGCCAAATAACACGTTTTATCCGTATGTACGTATACCCGTTCATATAATTCTTCTTGTGCTTGCAAAATCAGACAGAATAAGATAAAGAGATATAGTGTGAAAATCCGTTTCATAATTGCCTCCTTTTGTTTAAGTTATTGATGATCGTTGGGCCAGAATGAAGGCTTGTTTTTACTTCCTCCGTTGGCTTCACATTCTGTACATCTCCGTAGGGCCCAGTGGTCAATGTGAGTGCCTGTACCGACTGGACGATAACCGGCAAGGTATCTTGTCAGATATGTGCTATAGCCCTGTTCATCCATTTCGCTATCCGATACTTCTTCACAGCCACTGTATAGAGGAGGACGTTTAATTTCGTTGGGATGAATGTATATTCTCTTTTCAGAGATGTTTTTATAGACGCCTACATAACCGATCGTCCTTCGTTTGGGCTGACTGATACAACTAATGTTTCCTTGGATTTCAGAGGGTTGTGGAGTAAAGATTCCTCCCATTTCTTCATTCTGTTGCTGTACATTCAAGTAATATTCATATCCCTCTTTACTCAATGCCCGTTGCTGTACCTGTATGCTGTATAGTACAGTGAATCTGTCTTCATTGACCGGCACATCAAGTAGCTTATTATTTATGATCAGATGTTCTTTCAACTTTTCCGTAGAGCCAATCAATATATTTCTTGATATTTCCTTTTTCCAACAATAGAAAGTTGGATAATTGCTGTCTTCATAGATGCGGTTCATATCCGGATCAAAGTAGCAAGTTGTAATGTAGCTGGCTCTTATCTCCCAGTCTTCCCGATAGTTCCACATGTAGTATTGAGTTTTTCCGGGATCACCATGGGTCGATACCCGTATAGAAAGTGCTTGTTCAGGTTCTGGCTGTATCCACGAAACACTGTCTATTTCAGAAGATACCATCGGTGTGGAAGGAGACGAGGTATAAATCTCTCCGTCGTATTCTATCTCTATTCCGTAGGATACATCATCCTGCAATTCACCGATACTGACCTGGTATTTACCATCACCAAGAGCCGTTCCGAAATCACTTCGATAGCCGTCGCTGCCTACTACAGCAATTCTGGCATAAATGTTTCGATAATCTTCCGGCATGTCTTCGGATAGTGGAATACTTTTGCTTAATGAGAATATGGCTTCTGTATTAGCGATAATGTCGCCGGTTACTACCAGCAATTCTTCATCGGAAGAAGGTAGTTGTGCGTTGTATTCTGAAACACAACCTGTCAGGCAGAGTAGTAACAGATAGATTTTATATTTTGATTTCAGCATGGCGTTAGAATTTTATGTTATACGTAATGAAAGGAATCGGAACTCCGAAAATAGACATCTGGTATCCTTTTATTTGTCCTTCTTCCGGCATATAATAAATAGAATACACATTCTTTCTTCCGGTTACATTGTATACCCCAATCGAAATAGAACTATGTGTCAACAGGGTCAGATGATGGCTGGGTTCTATATTAAAAGAGATGTCTGTACGAAAGTAATCCGGTATGCGGTATGAGTTTCTTTCCGTATAGTAAACTCGCATCGATTGCGTTGATTCATCATAATACTGTCCGGCAGGTATGGTAGTGGGGCGTCCTGTGCTATAATCCACGTTGATTGACATACTGTATCGATGCGTAAATTTGTAATTACCTACAAACTTAAAGTCGTGAGGCTTATCGTATTCTGTAGGATACCAGTCACCGTTATTCACCGGTTTCTCAATTCGTTTATCATTCTGTCTCAAGAAGGTACGTGAGTACGTGTAACTCATCCATCCGTTGAGCTTACCGACTTGTTTTTTTACCTGCAATTCTACGCCATAAGCATGTCCCTGCGTGTTGATGACGTCAGTTTCAATATGGTGGTTCATAAGTAGCTTTGCTCCTCCACGATAATCCAGGTAATCGGACATTCGTTTGTAATATCCTTCCACAGAATATTCCCAGATGCCACTCGGAGAATTTAGATAAAGTCCGGCTGCGGCTTGCCAGCCTCTTTGGGGTTTGATGTTCACATCGCTCAACTTCCATGTATCCGTTGGCGACATAATGACAGTGTTCGACAACTTATGGATATATTGCCGCATCGAGTTAAATCCGGCTTTGATCGAGAAATTATCTGTGAAGGCATACCGGGCGGATAACCGGAATTCCGGCCCATGATAAGTCTTCATGAATTTTCCTGCTCCTGCAGTGATGGTGTCCGTTATGGTCGATTCGTGTGGGAGCATGCCTGATGCATATTGATAGTACGAACGTGGACCGAGTGCACTGAACAGTGAGTAACGGATACCTGCGTTGACCGATAGTTTGGGAGTGATTTCCCATTCATCACCTAAATAAAATGCCGTTTCCAAGGCTTTATCCTTTTGTAAAACGTCCTTTTTTACAAATGATTCACTTCCTTCAGGTTCATAAGTGCCCGAATTGATATGATAGAGCATGGACTTGAAACCAAAGTTGAGCGTGTGCTTATCGGCCAGTATGTTTGTGAAGTCTGCTTTGACAAAATACTGATTAATATCAAATGAAAGTTTATAAGCAGCTGATGCATTGACGGTCTCGCGGTTATTGTAATCGTAATGATCGTATCCGGCGGAGAAGTATCCTATCAGTTTTTCGTTAAATACAGCTCTCCATCGTGCGGAAGCATTGAGATTATTGTAGCCGTATTTTTCGTTTGAATTGAAAGCGAAACGGTCATGACTATAGTATCCGTAGACATTAAGACTATGTTTGTCATTGAATTTATGTGCCACAATAGCAGCCAAATCATAAAAGCCGGCGGTACCGTTTTTGTATCCGCTTTTCTCCGGAAGCTGCTTCATGATCCAGTCAGAATACGTAGTACGCCCACTTAGTAATACAGACGTTCTGTCTTTGATAATCGGAATCTCCAGATTCAGTTTACTCGTTACCAGACCGATACCGGCCGAACCGGTGAATTTTTCTTTATTGGCTTCTTTACCGGTGATATCCAGAATGGATGAAATACGTCCACCATATTGTGCCGGGATGCTGCTTTTATATATCTCGGCTTCTTTTACCATATCTGAATTGAAGGCTGCAAAAAAGCCGAATAAATGGTTCGGGTTATAGATGGTTCCGTCATTTAGCAGAATTAGATTCTGGTCGGTAGCTCCACCACGTACGTTGAAGCCGCTTGAAGCTTCACCTACTGTTTTTACACCGGGTAAAGCCTGTACCATCTTTAAAATGTCTACTTCTCCCAAAGCCATCGGGATATTCTTCAATTGGGTTGGACGTAGTGTTTCTGCACCTAATTGCGTACTTTTCACATTTTGTATACGTCCGGAAGTAATGGTTACCTCGTCCAGCATATGTGTAGTTTCTTCAAGTTCGATGTCCAGTGTACCATCACTGTAAAGCATAATTTGTCGACGGGTATCTTTAATGTTAAGTCCTTTGATATCAATTTGTTTGTGTCCGGTAGGAAGTTCAAGAGTAAAGTTTCCCTTAACATCTGTTGTCGTCGCAATCCATGGGTCCTTTAAAATCAGATTGATGCCTATCATGGGCTCACCGGTTTTAAAGTTAGTAACTTGCCCTTTGAGTACCGCTTTTCGTGGTGATTGCTTGATTCGTACATCTCCCACATTATACACTTTGTTTTCTGAAGATGCTTTTTCAGGTTCTCCGCTTAGGTAAGTATATACGTCACCATAATAACTTTCGCCTTTTTCCGGTTCTCCGGTCAGTTTAGCAGGTAATAGCGTGATGAGTTCCTGCTCTTTCAGCACGAATAAATTGTTTCCGGATACTGACAATTTATAGGGAGTCGGCTCAAGTGCTTCTTTTAATTGTTGCAGGGGTGAAGCTTGTCCTTTCACCAAAACCTTGAAAGGAGCACTAATAGTGGTGAAAACCCTATAGGGTGTATTTTTTTCTACAGTCTCCAATAAGGAGTCAATAGTTATACTGTCAGCAGGAAGTGAGAGGGGGTGTTGAGCCGTCATTTGTTGCGGCCATGCAAATAGTAGGGGCAACATCCATAAGTATGTACTTTTTTTCATCGTGTTTGTTTTTGGTCTATCAATTCTTCACAAAAGTTAGTAAGAGCGATTAATGAGGCATCGGCGTCATGGCGAAAATTAAGTTTATGTTTTCGTGCGTAACGTTTTATCAGCTTATGTTGCTCCGGAAAGATCTTGGCAAACGACTTGTTGTTACTGACGGGATAATATATCCCATTGTATTCCAGATAATATTTTACTCCGTATATGAAGTATTCAGTTTGATGTTTGCGGGTTTTGGCTATTTTTTCTACGTTGATCTGAGCAACGGAATATGTTTTTCGTGCCAGCAGTCTCAGTCGCTTTCCGTCTTGTAGTAATTCGTAAAATCCCTTATTGAGATCTGTCTTCTTTGTCGGACGGAAATAGATAAATGTAGTATTGTGCAGGTTGACTTGTTCGATTCCTTCATTATTGATAATCATGCTGTAATGGCTGTTAGGAGTCAGTGCACAAAGTTGGTCTTTGTGTAAATCCAAATGAAGATCCAGTCCCGGGTATCGGTTTCCTTTGAAGATAATCTCTCCTGTGGTAAATTCATCACCTTGAAAATAGGGAAGATTGTCGTATTGGGCAAGACTGTATGTTAATTCGATTTCACCATTGTAAATAGTAACATAGTCTCCTGCTGCTTTTAAGTAGTTTTCTATTGGATAAGTTTGCGAGTAAATGGTTTCTCCATTGAATAATAACGCAGTAATGGCCAGTATGTGCCTTAAGTAATGTCGGTTTTTCATAAAATGTTGTGCCTTAGTTTGTGATTAGATAAATGGTTCTTATTACAAAGATACCCGAAAAAGTTTTGCTATTTTGATTTTTGTGTTAAAAGAGATTAATTAGAACCATTAATAATCGTATCACGTTTGCCCTGTTCTCTTTTTTTAAGCTAAAAAGAACAAATCTTTAAACTTTAATTTGTTACTTTGTTAATTATGTATTGATACTTAAACTTTTAATATATGAGAATTAAACTGATTTGTATTATCGTGTTACTTTCTATGGGGATGATGTCATGGACATATGCTCAATCATACGATAGATTATGGAAGCAAGTGGAGCAGGCCCAGCAGAAAAGTTTGCCCCAAACAGTTGTCCGATTAACCGGTGAAATTTATCAAAAAGCTAAAGCAGAGAAGAATTCTCCTCAAATGCTGAAAGCTTATATTTGGCAGATGAAATTTAGGGAAGAGATTACTCCGGATAGCTTTTACGTGTCGTTGAATGGCTTAGAGCAGTGGGCGGTGACTACGGACAAGCCATTGGACCGTGCAATCCTGCATTCGCTTATCGGTAGTATGTATGCAGATTATGCTTCCCAAAACCGTTGGAAACTGAATCAACGTACGGATTTGGAAGAAGAAGCTCCCTCTGTTGATATCCGGGAGTGGAGTAAGAATCAGTTTGTAACTAAAGTAATGACAGAAATAGCCGTAACATTTCAAGACTCTTTGCTACTGCTCGATACTTCCTCCCGAAGCTACATTCCTTTTGTGGAACTTGGAGTAACCAGTGATTACTATCATCATGATATGTATCATTTGTTGGCTTCCCGTGCCATTACTTCATTGGAGAATCTGTCCGGATTTGGCCGTGATTCTTTAATAAATGTACGCATTGAAGAAATTTATCAGCATATGATGAATTCATATCGTCGGACTGATAATCACGATGCTCTGTTGCTTACTACTTTGGATTATTTGCAGTGGAAGAGGCGTACTGATATCGATTTTCGGCCTTATCGTGCTCCGGAGGGGAAACTTGGCTTGACACAGGATCCTTATTTGGCTGCACTGGACAAACTGATTGCCGAAAATAAGTCACATGATGTCTGTGCAGAAGTTTATTTGCTCAAGGCACAGGCGGCAATGGATGCAGGAGTGCCCGCTTCTGCGTTACAATTGTGCGAAGAGGCTATCTCTCGCTATCCGGACTATCGCCGCATCAATGCTCTGAAAGAACTGAAGCAAGAAATTCTGCGTCCCGATCTGACAGTGCAATCCCCGTCAACAGTTTATCCGGGTGAGGAGTTTGATTTAAAAGTCAGCTTTAAAAATTTGAAAGACTTTACGGTAGAGTTGTATGCAATTAATTTACCGGCACGTCCGAATACGGTGGAAGCACCCAATGACGCATTTCTAAAAAAACATGGACGTTTACTTTCATCGGAACATTATGTTCTCTTCCCGTCGGATGACTATAAAGTGAAAGATTCCATCTACCACATAAAGGCACCTGAAACAGGACTGTACGCCCTCCGTGTTATTCCGGGTGTTAAGGTTCGTTCCAATGTTTCAAAATTTCTCTATTCTACTTGCTTTAAAGTTCTTACCCGATCTCTACCTTCTAATCTGAGTGAGGTAGCTATTCTCGATGCTATGAGTGGCCAGCCTTTGCAGGGTGTTGTTCTTTCATTCTTCGATCGACAGAACAAACAACTTCTGACAGCCACTACCAATACCGAAGGGAAAGTACAGTTTGCTTCGTCGGAAAAATATAGGTATCTGACTGCTGCCAAAGGGAATGATACAGCTATGCCGCAGATGTATTTATGGGGAGGAGATTATAATTTTGCAGACCATTCAAAACCTGTTTCTGTGGTAACTTTGCTTACCGACCGTTCTGTTTATCGTCCGGGGCAGACTGTCTATGTAAAAGGCATTGCCTATGAACAGTATCCTGACTCTGCCCATGTGATTGCGGGACAGGAATATACGCTGACTCTTTCGGATGCCAATGGGCAAGAAATCAGTGCAAAGAAGCTGCGTACCAATGATTTTGGATCTTTCACCGCAGAATTTGTTTTACCGTCCGTTTGTTTGAACGGTACTTTCAGTTTGAATACTCAAAACGGATTTCGTTCCATTCGTGTAGAGGATTACAAACGTCCTACATTTGATATTACTTTTGAGCCGGTGACTGAAAGTTATCGGTTGGGAGATCGTGTCGAGTTGAAAGGGAGTGTAAAAACTTTCAGTGGTGTGCCGTTACAGGATATTCCTGTTACTTATACCATTACCCGCTCATTGTATACTTGGCGGATGTGGGGGATGAATCCGGTTATTTTGGCCTCTGACACTGTCCGTTTGGGAGTAGATGGAAACTTCGAAATTCCTGTGGATCTGAAACCTGACACTTCGAATCCCGATTTGGGAGACGGTGACAATACCTCTTTATATTATGATTATAAAGTGCAGCTTTCAGTAACCAATGTCGCAGGTGAAACGCAAACCTCAGAAACAAGTCTGCGGGCAGGAAAGACCTCTTTGTTATTGTTTGCTGATATATCCGGGCTGATTTGCAAGGATGATTCTGTGAAAGCGACTTTTCGGGTAAATAATCTGGATCGTAAACCGGTCAGTGTCGAAGGCAGTTACCGGTTGTTTTTGATTTCCGATTATCAGAAATCAAAACCCTTGAAAGAACAGGACGTTTCCGATCAACCGGCTCTTTCCGGTTCGTTTAGGTCCAATGAAGAGATCTTGTTCTCCGATTGGAAAAAACTTCCTTCAGGTGCTTACAAACTTGTAGCTTCGGTGAAAGATGATCAAGGCCGTAAGGTAGATGCGGAAAAGGTAGTGATTCTTTTTGCTTCCGATGATAAGCGTCCTCCGGTATCTATGCCTTTGTGGTGTTATGAAGTGAATACCCGGTTTGATGCAGCACATCCTGCCCTGTTCTATTTTGGTACTTCCGAAAAAGATACTTATGTCTTAATGGATGTGTTCTGTGGTAATAAGCATCTGGAGAGTAAGCTTCTTCATTTGTCCGATTCTCTTGTTCGTTTTGAATATCCGTATCGGGAAGCCTACGGGAATGGTTTGGGTATTACCTTTGTATTTGTTCGTAAAGGTGTTGTTTACGAACAGGAGGTAAGCCTGATAAAACGTTTGCCCGATCATAACTTGAATATGCGTTGGGATGTATTCCGTGATAAATTACGTCCCGGGCAGGAAGAGGAATGGAAACTGACTATCCGTAATCCACAGAAATCACCTGTTTTGGCCGAAATGCTGGCTACTATGTATGATGCCTCTTTGGATAAAATTTGGAAGACCAACCAGTCATTGCAATTACATTATCAACTTTCTGTCCCCATTGCTCGTTGGAGGAGAGATTATGTTGGCTCAAACTATTTTTATTTTGGTTTCCGCCGGACTGATTTGAAGGTGCCTCCGTTTAGCTATGATCATTTTGACTTGCCTCCGGTTTTATATGCGGTTGCCGAAATGTTGTCGGTCACCAATGATGCTGCTCCGACTACCCGATATGCACGTCTGCGCGGAATGGGTGCTGCAAAACCACAAATGAAGAGCGCTGCCGTAGCCGATGTCGTTTTCGAATCTGAAATGGTTCCTGTTACGGAAGAGAGCGGAATGGCAATGTCAATGGACAATGCCGATATGGGTAGGACAACAGATATAGAGTTACGTACCGACTTTGCGGAAACTGCCTTCTTTTATCCGCAGCTTCACACGAACGTTCAGGGTGAGGTCAGTTTCTCTTTCCGTATGCCTCAAAGTCTCACGACCTGGAATTTCCGAGGATATGCTCATACACAAGATATGATGACAGGGCAGATGGATGCTACTGCTGTTACCAGTAAAGAGTTTATGCTTACTCCGAATCTACCTCGGTTTGTCCGGGTAGGAGATCACACTTCCATGGCTGCTTCTGTTAGTAATCTGACCGGTAAAAATCTGTCTGGTACTGTGAAACTGGTACTTTTCGATCCAATGACAGATCAGGTAATATCGACCCAACAGAAGAAATTTAATGCCGGAGCCGGACAGAGTGTCGGTGTAAGTTTCTTGTTCACAGTAACTGATAAATATGAAATTTTGGGATGCCGGATGATTGCCGAAGGAGGAAATTTCAGTGATGGAGAGCAGCATTTGCTTCCGGTTCTCAGTGATAAGGAGAACTTGACAGAGACTTTGCCGATGCCTGTTCGTGGCGAGCAAACACGTACTTTTTCTTTGGCCGATCTGTTCAATCACCATAGTAAGACTGCGACCAACCGCCGTTTAACTGTAGAGTTTACTTCCAATCCGGCTTGGTATGCAGTGCAAGCATTACCGGCACTATCACAACCTCGGAATGATGATGCTATTTCGTGGGCTACTTCCTGGTATGCCAATACAATGGCTTCTTATATCATGAATGCTCAGCCACGTATTCAGGCAATATTTGATAGTTGGAAACTCCAGGGAGGCACTAAAGAAAGTTTCTTGAGTAATTTGCAAAAAAATCAGGAAGTGAAGAATATCCTTCTTTCTGAATCTCCTTGGGTGATGGAAGCGACTTCGGAAAGCGAACAAAAAGAGCGTATTGCCACTTTATTCGATTTGAATAATATCCGTAACAGTAATACAGCAGCTTTGTTGAAATTAAAGGAACTCCAGTTACCTGATGGTTCGTGGAGCTGGTATAAAGGAATGGACGGAAGTCTTTTTGTCACCGACTTCATTGTAGAACAGAATGCACGTATAGCCCTGCTTACAGGGAAGCCGCTGGAGGGAGGAGCGCTGGATATGCAACAAGCAGCTTTCGGTTATCTCCATAAAGAAGCCTTGCAGGAATATCGTTCTATCCGTGAGGCAGAAAAGGTTGGCAATAAATCAGAGGGAATTTCACGAAGTGCATTGAAGTATCTTTATTTGATTGCTGTCTCTGGCGAAAAAGTTCCGGCATCGGTGAAAGAAGGTTATGATTACTTCCTATCCAAAGTTGCTCCATCATTGTCTCAACAATCCGTCACCGAGAAGGCCTGGTCGGCTATTGTATTACAGAAGGCAGGTAAGGTAAAAGAAGCTCAGGAGTTTATGGCATCTCTCAAAGAATATCTTACTCAAACAGACGAGCAAGGCATGTTCTTTGATAGGACTGATAGTCCGTATGCTTGGAATAACTTAAAAGTGCCTGCCCATGTTGATGTAATGGAGGCTTTTGAGATGGTAGGCAGCAATGCCACGATTGTTGAAGAAATGAAAATGTGGCTTTTAAAACAGAAGCAAACTCAACAGTGGGACTCTCCGGTAGCTACAGCCAATGCTGTTTATGCTTTGCTTTACCGGGGTACTAATTTATTGGATAATCAGGGAGACGTGCGTATTGTCCTTGGCAATGAAGTTTTAGAAACGATAAGTCCTGCCAAGACGACTGTTCCGGGATTAGGCTATATCAAAAAGACTTTTACCGATAAGAAGACCGTGAATACCGATGAGATTATCGTTGAAAAGAGAGATCCGGGTATTGCCTGGGGAGCAGTTTATGCACAGTTCGAAGAGAATCTTGATAAAGTGGTCCGCCAGGGAAGTGGGTTGAATGTTGATAAGAAATTGTATGTAGAGACGATTGTTAATAATAATCGCCGGTTACAGCCGGTTATCGGTAAAACTCAATTAAAGGTTGGTGATAAAGTAGTTGTTCGTCTGACCGTTCGTCTCGATCGTACAATGGACTTTGTACAATTGAAAGATCAACGTGCTGCTTGTCTTGAACCGGTAGAGGTCCTGTCCGGATATCGTAATGTCGGTGATGTCGGTTGTTATGTTGCAGTAAAAGATGCTTCTACCGATTTCTTCTTCGATACTTTGAATAAGGGGACTTATGTTTTAGAATACAGTTATCGTGTAGATCGTGCGGGAAGTTATGAAGCAGGAATTGCTACTATTCAAAGTGCCTATGCACCCGAATATGCTGCCCATTCAGCTTCTGCCCGTTACGAAGTTTCTCAGTAAATAGAACTCTGTCTTTTTTAAGATGCAGATACTTGGATTATGTAAGTATCTGCATCTCTTTTTTATTTTTAGTTTATAATCTTTGAATTATATTATAATATTTTTATTAAAATGGTTTTTGTTGCAAATAAAACTTATCTTTGTAGGATATGATTGTTAAACCTTAAATCTATTTTTATGAAAATAAAAAAATTATTTACTATTCTAACAGTGCTTTGTTTCTCTGCTTTAGCAGGAGTTGTGTTTCTTAAATTCGTAGATAATAAAAAGAACGCCAGAGATATTGCATTGGCAAATGTTGAATCTCTTGCTAATGCTGAAGGCGATGGTATAGGGAATGAGGATAATCCATCAACTACGATAAAAAAGTGTGTAAGCTCCAGTGAATTTACAAAAGATGATTCTACGGGAGAGTATTATTTGGTGTGTAATTCAGGAACTACCGAAAGCGTTATTTACCGTTGTCCATCTGGTACTACCGAAGGTCACAAAGATTGGATATATAGTTTTCTTTATTGTACGAGATAGTTAACTAATACATGTTAGAATGATGGTTTTAAAAAATAAATGGAAGAATAGGTTTATTTTAATCCTTTTCATGGTCGGATTTGTTTTTTTTGCTTGTAAAGAAGAGACGGATCTTTACTTTAATGGTGATATAACAGTTATCAAATCGTTTGATAACGATACTTTGTTGTCTCCGGTAAAAGTAGAGCTTGAAGATATTTATGACGGTTCAGTATTAGCGTATGACTCATTATTGTTTTTTACTTCGCATAAATATAGTGATTGCTGGATGTATGTATTTAGTGTGAATAGTGGCAAACATATCGCTTCTTTATGTCCCAAAGGGCAAGGGCCAAATGACTATTTATCCTGTAAAAACTCTCAGCAGTTTATAAGGGAGAATGGCGAATTGAAGTTATGGGTCAGAGATAATGCCAAATCAGCTAGATTATTGAATATTACAAAGTCTATAGAGACAGGAGCTACTGTTTGCGATGCTATTATTCCCATGGATTGGAATAAATATTTCGTTTACCCGGCTACTACCCTGTTCTTTTTGAAAGATGGATATATATTAGGGCAAAATCAGTGTGAGGAACAGTATTCCAAAGGTAAAGAATATATTCCGCGCAAATTTTATTTATATAAAGATTCTTTGGGGAATAAAGTGAAGGAATATAAGTTGTTCAACCGACCGGTTATTTTGAAGGATGATAAATATGATGTTCTGAGTGGCATGTTTTACGCTAATCATAGTTATATACATCCAGATCAGACTAAAGTGGCCATTGCCATGCAGCGGGTTGCCCAGATCACCATATTAGATGTAAAGTCAGGAAAACAAGTAGGGTACAGGATGGATGATACGCTTGACTTCAGTGATATAGAACAAAATCTTGAGTGCATACGCTATTATTATACAAGTGCGGCTGTGAATTCACGATATATATTTGCCCTTTATATTGATCAGGCAGAAATGGGAGGTAAGTATCCTTTTAAATCAAAGACTGTCCATGTCTTCAATTGGGAAGGGCGGCCCGTATATAAGATACAGTTGGATAAGGAGATCTCTTGGATCACTTTAGATCCTCAAAATAATAGATTGTACGCTCAGGGTGAAGATGATTCGATTTGGGCTTATGACGTTTCCTGGCTTAGTAAATGAAGTATTGATGGGAAAGCTTGGAATTCTTAGTCTGATGTTCTGCACCATTGTTCTATTATCCTGTGGTAAAAAGAAAAACGTATATCCGGAACTAGAAGCTTTTATCGGAAAAGAAATTATCTTTTCCGATAAAAACTTTAATACGGTTGGTAATAAGGCTTTTAAAGACCAATTTTTACTGATATCTTATGTCGATTCGGGTAATTGTACACCTTGTAGTTTGGAGAAGATGCAATATATGAAAACAAATAAGCGTCGGTTGCTGGATACGCATACAGGAGTTCTTATGATTGTGCATGAAAAAGATACTTTTACTGTTAATGAGGTGTTTAGACAAATGCATGTCAGTTATCCGATATTTTTTGATTCATTGGGATGTTTTAAAAAAGAAAATGGTATTTTTGATAATCCTTTATATCAAGATTTCGTTATAGACCGCTCAAATAAGGTAGTATGGTTGGGAAACCCTTTACGTAATAAGCAGTCATGGCAGCAATACGAGAAAGCCATATCTATGTTAATGGATAGTGGTAAATAGTTGCTTTAAGAGTATTTACAAAAGAAGTATGCTATCATGTCTTGTGCTTAAAAATATGTAATCAATGGCAGAATCTCACTGAAAACCCCTATTTTTGTACTCTAAACAACTAATAATTATAAAACAGAGACGAATGAAACGTAGTTTACTCTTCATATTTACTTTACTTACTATTACTTTATCGGCTGTAGCTCAACCTCGTATCTCTTCTAATAAGGAGACCCATCATTTCGGACAAATCGAATGGAAACGTCCGGTTTCTGTAGAATATACTATTACCAATACAGGTGATAAACCTTTGGTACTGACTAATGTTACCACTTCTTGTGCCTGTTCGGTTGCTAACTGGACGAAAACTCCGATTGCTCCCGGAGAAAAAGGAACAGTTAGTGCTACGTTTGATGCTAAAGCGCTAGGGCATTTCAATAAGTCAATCGGCATTTACAGCAATGCACAGCCCAGTTTGGTTTATCTGAATTTTGACGGGGAGGTGGTTCAGGAAATCAAGGACTTTACTAAAACACATCCTTATGCAATCGGGCAAATCCGGATTGATCGTACAGATATTGATTTTCCGGATGCACACAGTGGAGAGAAACCGGTAATCACATTAGGAGTAGTCAATCTTTCCGATCGTCCATACGAACCTGTATTGATGCACCTTCCGCCTTATCTGAAAATGGAAACTAATCCGACCGTCCTTTTAAAGGGTAAGAAAGGAACCATTACTCTCACACTCGACACCAAACAACTAATGGATTTGGGCTTGACCCAGTCTTCTGTTTATCTGGCTCGTTTTGCCGGTGATAAAGTGGGTGAAGAGAACGAAATACCTGTGTCAGCAGTCCTTCTTCCGGACTTTTCAGGAATGACCGAACAGGATAAGGCGGTCGCTCCTGTTATTCGCCTGTCCGAATCTAAGATTGATTTAAGTCAGGTGCTGGCCAAGAAAAACAAAGCCAGACGAGACATTGTTATCACTAATACAGGTAAATCTCCTCTGCAAATTAGCAAACTGCAAGTGTTTAATCCGGCAGTGGGGGTTGCTTTGAAAAAAACTGTACTGCAACCGGGTGAAAGTACTCGGCTGAGGGTGACTGTTCTGAAAAAGAACCTTGGAAAGAAAAAGAGACATTTACGGATCCTGATGATCACCAATGATCCGGTGCAACCGAAAGTGGAGATCGATGTAAAAGCTACGAATAACGAATCACATAATTAATATCTGCCATGGAACATCCTGAGAATAACGAAGCGTATAAAGGTTTGGTTGTGAATGCAGGCATTGAACAACCGTCATCTGTAAATCCTTATCTGAAACGGAAGGTAAAGAAGCGTCAATTGTCGGTTAGTGAGTTTGTGGAGGGAATTGTCAAGGGAGATGTGACGATCTTGAGTCAGGCTGTGACTTTGGTAGAAAGTGTGCGTCCTGAACATCAGGCTACTGCCCAGGAAGTTATTGAAAAATGTCTGCCCTATTCCGGAAATTCAATCCGTGTAGGTATCAGTGGTGTACCGGGAGCCGGTAAAAGCACCTCGATTGATGTCTTTGGATTGCACGTTCTCGAAAAGGGAGGTAAGTTAGCTGTTTTAGCCATCGACCCGAGCAGTGAACGCAGCAAAGGAAGTATTTTGGGTGATAAAACCCGTATGGAGCAGCTTTCAGTGCATCCTAAATCATTTATACGTCCTAGCCCTTCCGCCGGTTCTTTGGGAGGAGTAGCCCGTAAAACCCGTGAAACAATCATTCTGTGTGAAGCGGCCGGCTTCGATAAGATATTTGTAGAGACGGTGGGAGTGGGACAGAGTGAAACGGCTGTTCACTCGATGGTCGATTTCTTTCTGTTGATTCAGTTGGCCGGTACGGGAGACGAACTTCAAGGTATTAAACGCGGTATCATGGAAATGGCAGATGGTATTGTGATTAATAAGGCTGATGGTAGCAATATCGATAAAGCCAAATTAGCCGCTGCTCAGTTCCGTAATGCTTTGCATCTTTTTCCCGCTCCCGATTCCGGATGGACACCGCGTGTACTCACATATTCCGGATTCTACAATCTTGGGGTAAAGGAAATATGGGATATGGTGTATGAGTATATCGATTTTGTGAAAGGTAATGGCTATTTTGAATATCGCCGTAACGAACAAAGTAAATACTGGATGTATGAAAGCATCAATGAACAGTTACGTGACAGTTTCTATCATAATGCCAAGATCGAATCGATGTTACAAGAAAAGGAGCAACAAGTGCTCAGGGGAAATCTGACCTCTTTTGTTGCTGCCAAGAGCCTACTCGATACCTATTTTGAAGATCTGAAATAATGATAAAGGTGTGTCAAAATTCTGTGGTGAGTTATGACACACCTTCCAAATCTGCTTTCGATTTACTTTGAGTCACAAAGTAGACTCCAAGAAATACTAATGCGATTGCAACTCCTTTTTCCCAGCCGAAGCTTCCGATTCCCATTAAAATAGCAGCAATAGAAGCAACAATAGGCTGTACATAATTATACATGCTTACTACTGTAGGGCGCATTAGTTTTTGCGCGGTCATGATGCAGATGTAAGCAATGAAACTTCCACATAGTACCACATAAAGTACTTGATAGATGGCGGCTGTCGAAATGCTGTCCCATTTAATGCTTGCTATATCCTGGTATGAGAAAGGAATATAACAGATGGATGCATAGATAAACATCCACTTATTAATCGTGATGGCCGAATAGCGTTGGGATAACCCTTTGAATACGGTTAAATAGATGGAGAAGCTAAGTTGCGCAATCATGCAAAGTAAATCTCCCCAAATGCTTCCTCCTCCTGCACTTACTGCCTGACTGCTTAGAATTAAGATTAACGCTCCCATTGCTCCGATAAAGATGCCCAAAACCTTTTTGTTGGTAACCGGTTCTTTCAGATAGATGGCCGCTACAATCATAGTGATGATAGGTGAAGTTGTTGTTACGATAGATGCGTCTATCGGAGAAGTGAGAGACAATCCGAATATAAATATCCCCTGATTGAAAACAAGGGCAAACAGAGAAGCAAAAAAAATCTTCACCATGTCACGGTGTCCTACCTGCTCTTGTTTGCAGAAAGCGGAAAGTATCCAGAAAGCTGCTGCGGCACCTACCATGCGGAAGGTGGTTACCGAAAGCGCTGAGAACTCTGCCAATGCCGATTTACCGATGGGGGACATCAGCCCCCACATCATGTTGGCTGTAAATGCCAATGCGTGTCCTTTCAGATTCTTATCAATCTCCATACCGAAAATGTTACCTTTATTGAAAACTGATGCAAAAGTAACCAATTTATCGTTTGAATTTTCTATATTTGTTTAATTTAAATGCAACCATTTATGGAACTATCAGCCAATTATATCAAACGAATTGAAATAGACGGATTATGGGACCGTTTCAATATAGTCTGGGACCTTCGTCCGGATGTCAATATACTATCCGGAATCAATGGAGTTGGAAAAACCACTATCCTGAATCGATCGGTCGGGTATCTCGAGCAACTGTCGGGTGAAGTGAAGAGTGATGAAAAAAACGGAGTACATATCTTTTTCGACAATCCCGAAGCTACTTACATTCCTTATGATGTTATCCGTAGTTACGATCGTCCGCTTATTATGGGGGATTTCACAGCTCGTATGGCAGATAAGAATGTAAAGTCCGAACTCGACTGGCAACTCTATCTGTTGCAGCGCCGTTATCTGGATTATCAAGTCAATATAGGCAATAAGATGATCGAGCTGTTGAGCAGCAATAACGAGGAAGAACGTAGTAAAGCAGCCACGCTTTCCATTGCTAAACGTCGTTTTCAAGACATGGTTGACGAACTATTCAGCTATACCCGTAAAAAAATAGACCGTAGACGCAATGATATTGCTTTCTATCAGGATGGTGAACTTCTGTTTCCTTATAAACTTTCTTCCGGTGAAAAGCAGATGTTAGTTATTCTGCTTACTGTACTTGTACAGGATAATGCCCATTGCGTATTGTTCATGGACGAGCCCGAAGCTTCTTTGCATATCGAATGGCAGCAAAAGCTGATATCGATGATCCGTGAACTGAATCCGAATGTGCAGATTATACTAACGACACATTCTCCTGCAGTGATTATGGAAGGATGGCTCGATGCTGTGACCGAAGTAAGTGATATTGCAACCAGCTATAAGTAGCATTTAACTAAAACACGACCTATGGCAATCAGTCTCAAAGACAATCTGACTTCTTCCTATTTCAATGCTGCTCATAAGTTATACTCTAAAAAGGCGCGCCGCCGGATTGTAGCTTATGTTGAGAGTTATGACGATGTAGCTTTCTGGCGTACACTGCTTGAGGAGTTTGAGGACGAAGAACATTATTTTCAGGTGATGCTTCCTTCGGCTACATCCTTGGCTAAAGGCAAGAAAATGGTACTGATGAATACCCTTAATACGGCCGAGTTAGGCAAAAGTCTGATTGCCTGTGTGGATAGCGATTATGACTTTTTGTTGCAAGGAGCTACTGCTACTTCACGTAAAATCAATCGTAATAGATATATTTTTCAGACCTATGCTTATGCTATTGAAAACTATCATTGTTATGCCGATAGCTTGCATGAGGTCTGTGTGCAAGCCACTTTGAACGACAGACACCTGATTGACTTCAATGAGTTTATGAAACGATACTCTCAGATTGCTTATCCGCTTTTCCTGTGGTCTGTCTGGTTTTATCGTCGTCATGATACTTATACGTTTACTATGAGTGAATTCAATGCCTGTGTTCGTTTGCACGATGTCAGCTTGAGGCATCCGGAACGTTCTTTGGAGGCAGTGAGGCGTTCGGTAAGGTCTAAACTTTCTGAGTTATCCACGCGTTTTCCACAAGGTATCGAAGAGGTCGATAAGTTATCGGTCGAATTAAAAGAACTTGGAGTACTTCCTGATACAACATATCTGTTTATTCAGGGGCATCACATCATGGACAATGTTGTGATGAAAGTATTGACTCCCGTTTGTACAGCCCTGCGACGCGAACGGGAACAAGAAATCAAAAAATTGGCGGAACATGACGAACAATTTCATAATGAACTGACTTGTTATCAAAACAGTCAGGTCAATGTCGAGGTAATGCTTCGCAAAAATAGTGCTTACAAAGATTTATACCTTTATCAATGGTTGAAAGAAGACATAAAAGAGTTTTTATATGGAACAGATAACCGAAAAAATAAATGACTTATTCGTTTCCTGGGGATTTGACTCCAGTGAAGTAGGTCCCATTATGACACTGGTACTGATTATTGGCATTGCCTTTTTAGCCGATCTTATTTGTCGTAACATTCTTTTAAGAGTAGTTGCCAAACTAGTGAAAAAGACCAAAGCAACCTGGGATGATATTGTGTTCGACCGTAAAGTTTTGATTTACCTCAGTCATCTTGTCCCCCCCATCATTATTTATGTGTTGATTCCTTTGGCAATTCCGAATGTAAGTGCCCTCGATTTTATCCGTCGTATCTGCATGATTTATATCATTGCGGTTTTTCTGCGTTTTATCAGTGCATTTCTGTCGGCTGTTTATCATGTATACAGTGAGCGAGAACAGTTTCGTGATCGACCATTGAAAGGTTTGTTGCAAACGGCACAAGTGATACTATTTTTCATTGGAGGAATTGTTGTTATCAGTGTATTGATAGATAAATCTCCGATGGTATTGCTCACCGGGCTTGGTGCTTCGGCTGCCATCCTGATGTTGGTGTTTAAAGACAGTATCATGGGATTTGTGTCCGGCATTCAACTTTCTGCAAATAATATGCTGAAAGTAGGTGACTGGATCGCTATGCCCAAATACGGAGCCGACGGTACGGTGATTGAAGTGACGCTCAATACGGTGAAGGTGCGCAATTGGGACAATACCATCACTACCATCCCTCCCTATCTGCTGGTCAGCGATTCTTTTCAGAATTGGCGGGGTATGCAAGAGTCCGGTGGACGGCGTGTGAAGCGTTCTATCAATATCGATATGAACAGTGTAAGATTCTGTACCTCCGAAATGTTGGCTAAATATAAGAAAATCCAATTGTTGACCGATTATGTGGAGCAGACCGAGCAGGTGGTGAAAGAGTATAATAAAGAACATCACATAGACAACTCTATTTTGGTCAATGGGCGACGCCAGACCAATCTCGGAGTATTCCGTGCCTATCTGACCAACTACTTGAAAAGTCTTCCCGATGTCAATAAGAACCTCACTTGTATGGTACGGTATCTTCAGCCCACCGAACAAGGTATTCCGGTCGAACTTTACTTTTTTTCTGCTGTGAAAGAGTGGGTACCTTACGAAGGAATTCAGGCCGATGTATTCGATCATCTGCTTGCCATTGTTCCGGAATTTGGTTTGCGCGTATTCCAGAATCCTACGGGAGAAGATTTTCGGGAGTGGAATAGAAGAAATTAAAAAAGTGTGTTATATTTGTGGCTAATAATACTATATTAGCTATGAATGCACTACAAAGCAACATTATTCGGGAGATCACTCCGTTGTCCGATAAGGATTGTTTCTACATTGCCGAACGGTATAAAACGGAGTTTACTTATCCCATTCACAATCATGCCGAATTTGAGCTGAACTTTACGGAGAAAGCAGCCGGTGTGCGACGGATCGTCGGTGATTCGGCAGAAGTGATCAGTGATTATGATTTGGTTCTGATTACCGGAAAGGATTTGGAACATGTATGGGAACAACATGATTGTCATTCGAAAGAGATCCGTGAAATAACGATTCAGTTCTCTTCCGATCTTTTCTTCAAAAGTTTTATCAATAAGAATCAGTTCGATTCTATTCGTGATATGCTTGAGAAAGCTCAGAAAGGTCTTTGTTTTCCGATGTCCGCCATCCTGAAAATTTATCCCCTTCTCGATACGCTGGCATCCGAGAAACAGGGGTTTTATGCTGTCATCAAGTTCTTGACCATACTTTATGAACTGTCACTTTTCAATGAAGAGGCCCGTACGTTGTCAAGTTCTTCCTTCGCGAAAATCGACATTCATTCGGATAGCCGCCGTGTGCAGAAAGTGCAGGAATATATTAATGCCCATTATCAGGAAGAGATCCGCCTGAATCAGCTGGCCGATATGGTAGGAATGACTCCGGTATCTTTCAGTCGCTTCTTTAAATTGCGTACCGGTAAGAATCTTTCGGACTATATCATTGACATTCGTTTGGGGTTTGCTGCCCGCCTGCTGGTTGATTCTACTATGTCTATTGCTGAAATCTGTTATGAATGCGGGTTTAATAATCTTTCTAATTTCAATCGGATCTTCAAGAAAAAGAAAGAATGTTCGCCCAAAGAGTTTCGTGAAAACTACAGGAAGAAAAAGAAGCTGGTATAATTTTATGTAGGAATGCCTACCGAAAGATAGGAATCTTTTCTCATTTGGTAATGGAGTAAATATTGTTTCTTTAATTGATTCGGTAAAAATGATTTTTCGACTAAATCTTGTACTTGTTCTGCCTTTTGGCAAAAGCTTATTAGCTCTTTATGAACTCTTTTGGGGGGAATGCCGATGCGGATACCAAATTCTATGAATTCTTTTCCTGTAACCGCACCGTCATTTCCGTTTAACGTATTCTCTTTAAACAAGCCACGTTGTAAAGCAAATACATGATCATCAAAAATATGCAGTCTGGTATTTAGCAAATCATATGCCGGAGCAAGTATAAAATCTCCAGAAGGAGTTTCTAACAAAGAGAAATTTTTAGCATGAGCATCTCCATTTGAAAAAAGGAAGTTGAAAATAACTAATCGAAAGAATTTTAGAACCTCTACAGATGATGCTGAGACGTACTGTTTGATAATATCCGCCATCTCTTCATAACTTAATACATCATATTTGTAGTTGGGACCTTTATTCCCCTTTGATATTCCGGCTAAAGAAGCAAAATCTTCTTTTCTGAATTTTCTTCCATTGGGTGCAATGTCAAAACGTCGTGTGATATAGGCAGGTTCATCATTTTGAAAAAAACAGAGCCCATTGGCTGCTGTAGGAATATTGTAAACTTGCGAGGCTATTTGCATGGTTAAGTGTTCATTGGCTGGACTTATTTTGTTGAGCTCCGGATATAGACATGTGTTTGTTGTTATCCTGAAATTCTTTTTGTTCCGTTTCATTATTGTCCATGCCATTGTATGGCAGTATATGGTTTACCTTTTGGCTATTGAACAGCTCTTTCAATGCAACAGGCGAATAGGTTGAGAATCCCTTTTGTAAAGTAGAAGGACAGCAAGTTAATTCAATCATAGTCGAGAGGTTTTATGGTTACAGCCCCAGCCGTGTCGGTATGTGCTGTAGCTAATAAAATACCAAAATCATCTTTTTCATCAATCTGCAATAATCTTGCCTGAACGATGCGGTTGTGCCCTTCTGACAGCATGTTGGCAAAAAAAGGAAATAGATAATGGGAAGTATATTCCTGTTGTTGTTTTGTCAATGTCAGGCTTATGGAGGGCTTTGATGGATCATTGAAATATTCGTCATCATAGCGAAATTTATATTCGTTAGAAGATAATTCCGTAATAATGCCTACCCGTTCTTTATTCAAGTATACGACTCCTTGTCTCATAGATATCCCTCCTTATTTTTAATTTTCAGAGAAAGTTCTAATCCTAATACCTCCAATATGGCATAGAGCTTTTGAAAATTAATATTTATTTCTCCATTTTCAATTTTTGTTATAGTATTGATACTGATTTGTGCTAAATCGGCAAGTGTTTGCTGATTTATACCCAACATTTTTCTTCGTTGGCGAATCTGTATTCCAATTTGTTTCATATTCCCAATATATTGTGAATTTGAAACAAAAATACTAAGTATTTGTTTGATAAGCAAGGAAATTCCCAATATATTGTGAATTTGAGCTTTTTGTGGCTTGAGTTATGTACCTTCATCATGAAATTCACAATATATTGTGAATTTGATTACGGCTATTTGTACTTTTGATTTTAGAATGACAGAGATTTCTTTTTGTTTGTAGAGTGTTTCTCAATTAACATTGTTAACGCCATTTCTCCGTTATTTTATTCTTGTGTGCAAATAACAAGCCTTTTGCATTGAAAACACTTGCTATTTGCATTTAAAGAACAAGCTTTAACGTAGCGTTAAAACAAAGCTTTGGGCGAGAGAAATCTTGTGCTTTAAAAACACTGTGTTTTAGTTCGTTAAGCACACTTTTTACTTCTTTGTTTCACTGAATCCCTTTCTGGTCAAAAGCCTGTATACTTGCTTTTTTGTCAACTATAAATAGGGGACTGACACTCTCTGCTACCTTCTTTTCGCCTTGTTTAGCGCCGCTACCAGGTATCTTCCTTTGGCTCCGATGTCGCTCCAGCAAGTGTTGGCAATCAGTTTCCATACCGTCGTTCCCTTCCTCCCATAGTCCGACAGCCTGAGTATGGAGTTTACTTCCCCGGTGTCGGTAATGTTCAATCTCTTTAGCGTGTCCATCAGTCCCGAGTAATTGTGCGTCATTGTATTGAAGGCGTATCCCGGTATCGGGAGATAAGCAGAATCCCCCTTCCGCTCTTCTCCCTCCCCTTTGGGGGGAGCTGAGGGGGGTAATTCTTTATTTTCCTCTGCTTTATTTTCTTTTACTTTACTTTGTCCGGAATTGCATGCATTTTTTGCGTTAACGGCTACATGATGTACTACATTTTTCGGGTTAACAGGTGTTTTTTCCTTTTTGAACAACTCTGGTTGCTGAATTTCTTGTAGTGCCGGGGGAGTGTCGGCTTTTCCATTTTCTTTTTCCGGTTTCACCATCAGGTAAGGGAGCTCCGACAACTCTCTTTTCCTTCGCTTTGTCGCTTCCATCCATACTTTCTGTATACTTTCCGAAGTCAGTATTCCGTTTTCCTGATAACTGTTTCTGTCCAGTATTCCTTTGGTGAACAGAATCTCGATGATCCCCTGCACCTCTTCTGCCTGCACCTCTCTTCCTGCTTTGTTTGCGAAAATCAGGCATTGTTCTTCATCCCATCGTATGTAGTATCCCTCCTTGTAAATCTTACACATCAGTTTCAGCACAATTGCCGACCCTTTTATTCCATATTTTGCTTCTATCACTTCCATTGCGTTCTCTTCCATGAAGTTTACGCCCACCGGAAAATAATTGATCCCGTCGTATGCTATTGCCATATTTGTTTTTTTAGATTAGTTGTTTGTACTTTCAATAATACATTTACCACAAATTACTCCGGATTTCCAAAGACGTTTTCACTTGATTTCTCAAAGTATAAATAATTCATCCGTGAAAATCCGTGTAATCTGTGGTGACGCCCTATGCGATCGGTCTCCACTCCATGAAGTTCTCCACCTGGAATGTCGTCCATCGCTGTTCGTCCACATTCCAGTAGACTACGGCACCTTCTACTTCTGCGGGATCATACTTCTTACGGAACTCCGCTTCGTAGTAAATCAATGTTGCTTTCACCAGTTGGAAACTCCCATTTTGTTTTCGGTAAGCTACCGTCGCATGTCCATATTGCATATGGTCCAGGAGTGCTTCAAGCCGTTCTGCCATCCATTCGGCGCACGACTCGGTGTATCCTTTCTCGAAGACGATCCGTTTTTTCCATCTCAGTTTCATGGCTTCACTTTGTGACGCCGGGCTTTTCAACTTCTTCATATTATAATGATTTTAAAGTTTATAAATTGTTTGTCGGCCCGAAGGTAGAGTGTTTGCCGATTAGGTTGGAGTATAATAATTCATGGTGTGTTTTCTTGTCTATTTTATGCCAATGGATTTATCTCGTAGCATTTCGTTCCAGATGGTGTTTGTTTCCTTTAGAATAGTGCTGAACTTCAATGGAATGAATATTCCATTTCGAATATTTCCTAATAGTTTTTTGTCGTCTATATATCGTGCTAATGCAACTTGTGATGTCTCCTTTTTTATACCCATTGCCCCATCTTGATAGAGTGTGATTAGTAGCTTTAAGCATTCGTAGTGTTTCAAAACAATCCCTTGTATGGGTTTCTCCTTTTTTCGTCCTCTGTTTGACTTAAGGTTTCTATTGTCAGAGATTTGCTTGTTGACCGTTTTGTTTTTTTTGAATTCTTTTTTTTTCTTCTTGTTGTTTGTTTTCGTAGTTCATAATCTTTTTAATTTTAGTGATTTTTATTTGTATAAAATGTTGCAAAGGTATGGACGAAAAATTTAGTAAACTTACAAATATAAGATAAATTGTGGAATTTAATTTCTTTTTAGAGGTAAGCTGTTGGCTTATAGTGAGATAATTTGTTTAAGGAGAGATGTTTCAAAAAACGTTCGTCTATTTGAACGCAAAGATAAGGGGTATTTTCATAATAGCAAAATGTTTAATTAAAAAAAAGATTTGCACTCTTGCCTTTCTACCTTAATATATTAATTTCTAGATAGATATCTATGGATAAAAATCTCTTTTTTATCTGTCTGCTTTTATGTTTCGATAATAAAAAAATGAATACAAAAATAGTGTTCAAATAGACGAACGTTTAAAAACACGTTTTTTTAGTATAATTCGTTTGTTTATAGTTTCTTACCAGATAGGTAATGAGTAACTACAAGAAACCGTGGCAAGAGAGTACAAAGCTTGCCGTATATTACATAAAGTACTCGCAAGTAATTGAATTTCAAGTGTATGTAAGAAGTTCAAAGCCCCGGGAGAATGTCCTTTTCTGAAATAATCGTATAATGGAAGTGGAAAAAGAGACCGAAATATGGTTCGCTATGCGTGCCACTTATCGTCGAGAGACTGACGCTATGCGGTTGCTTGCGAAAGAGAACTTGGGCTGTTTTGTTCCTATGCAATATAAGATAAGTATAAAGAAAGGGAAAAAAGTCCGAGTTTTGGTTCCTATCATTCACAATCTAATTTTTATTCGTGCTTGTCCTTCCGAAGTGAAGCGTGTCAAGTCTATGGTTGCTTATTTGCAATATATCACCGATACCCGTAGCGGCAAGAAGATAATTATCCCCGACAATGAAATGCAGCGTTTCATCGCTGTAGCCGGTACTTACAGTGACCATCTTTTATACTTTCAACCCGATGAACTCAACTTGTCCAAAGGAACCAAAGTCCGTATTACAGGTGGTGACTTTGAGGGTCAGGAAGGTGTTTTCCTGAAAGTGAAAGGTGCCCGGGATCGTCGCGTAGTCATTGCTATACAAGGTGTCATAGCCGTTGCCATGGCCACTATTCACCCTGATCTTATAGAAGTAATCAAATAATTCATAATTCAAATTTATTATGACTCTTTCCGAAGAAGTAGCTTCCCTTCAGCGTGCCGCGCACGACCTGATGTATTTGGGCATGGACGGGAGTCCCATTTACAGCGATGACTTGTCCCGCCGTAACAATGAAGTTTACCGCTTGACCACAACATTGTATAATTCCGGTATCCAAGGTTCCACGGTTGAAGAACAGGCCTCTGTCTGTCTCGCTCTCCTAATGGGTTACAACGCGTCGTTCATCGACCACGGAGAAAAGCGCGAACATGTTCAGAAGATATTAGATCGTTGCTGGGATATCCTCGATACTCTTCCCGCTTCACTATTGAAGCTTCGTCTGCTTACCGCCTGCTATGGTGAGGTATTCGACGAGCCTTTGGCTGACGAAGCCCGTACAATTATCGCTTCTTGGGATTCGGTGTCACTTACTACTGAACAGCAAGAGGCTATCAACGAGTTTCAGACTGTGGTGGATAATCCTTATCCGTGGGAGTATGTTGAAGAATAGAAAGTGAATAAAAAATAAGCAGTCCTTATGCGCGAATTTAAAGATATCAAAATAGCCGTAGCCGGAACGGGCTACGTTGGAATGAGCATTGCCACGTTGCTGTCACAGCATCACGAAGTAGTGGCAGTTGATGTCGTTCCCGAAAAGGTCGATAAGATCAACCGGAAGATTTCTCCTATTCAGGACGATTATATTGAGCAGTATCTGGCAGAGAAACCATTACGTCTTTCGGCTACCCTTGATGGGACTTCCGCCTATGCGGATGCTGACTTTGTTGTTATTGCCGCCCCCACGAACTACGATCCGGTAAAGAATTATTTCGATACCCATCACATAGAAGATGTCATCGACCTGGTACTCCGTGTTAATTCCGATGCCGTGATGGTGATCAAATCCACCATCCCTGTGGGCTATTGCCGCAGTCTTTACGTCAAGTACGCACAGCGTGGCGCCAAACGTCTCAACCTGCTTTTCTCTCCCGAGTTCCTTCGCGAGAGCAAGGCACTTTACGATAACCTCTATCCCAGCCGCATCATCGTAGGCTCTCCGAAGATGATGAACGGTAGCTGTTTTGACGCTGAGAACCAAGCCATCCGGGCAGTAACCGATGTACCCATGCTCGTGCAAGCCGCCAAAACGTTTGCAGCTTTACTGCAAGAAGGAGCAATAAAAGAAGATATCCCGACCCTTTTTATGGGCATCAAGGAAGCGGAAGCGGTGAAACTTTTCGCCAATACTTATCTCGCTCTCCGTGTCAGCTACTTCAACGAACTTGACACATACGCTGAAGTAAAAGGCTTGGATGCCCAGTCCATCATAGAAGGTGTGGGACTCGACCCCCGTATCGGTATCCATTACAACAATCCGAGTTTCGGCTACGGCGGTTACTGCCTGCCCAAAGATACCAAACAATTGCTCGCCAACTATGCGGATGTCCCCCAGAGCATGATGTCGGCCATCGTGGAGAGCAACCGCACCCGTAAGGATTTTATCGCCGACCAGGTGTTGCGGAAAGCCGGTTATTACACCGCTTCCAGCCAGTGGGATGCGCAGCGGGAACAACCTACTGTGGTGGGTGTGTTCCGTCTCACGATGAAATCGAACTCCGACAATTTCCGCCAGTCTTCCATACAAGGTGTGATGAAACGTATCAAGGCCAAAGGGGCTCAGATCATCATTTATGAACCCGCCCTGGAAGACGGTACATCATTCTTTGGCAGCATGGTGGTGAACGACTTGATCAAATTCAAAGAGATGAGTGATGCCATCATCGCCAACCGTTACGACGCCTGCTTGGATGATGTGGAGGAGAAGGTATTTACACGTGATATTTTCCGTAGAGACTAAAATCTTCTAGATAATATTAGTCGTTCGAATGCATAGACACTTTGGGCAGCGTCCAAAAATGACGTCTTGACTTGTTTCCGATTAGATTTTACCTTTGCTGCACATTAAAAAAATAATTTTATGTACAGTAGCAGTGATTTTGGGAAGTTATGGTTTCTCTACGTTAATCAACTTGTTCTGACTTGGAGCTCAATTAAAAACCGAATAAAACAAAGATATTTGAAGAGTACCCCAAGGATACTATCGCAAAGCCTTTATGCAAGCGCATTTCAAGAGGTTTTGGTTTAGAAAGTGGGTACATCAAATTGGACACCCTAATTCGCTATATGAAAGTCGTCCTTTTAGCTGGAGGCTTCGGCTCCCGCATATCTGAGGAATCTCAGTTCAAACCAAAACCGATGATTGAGATCGGTGGTATGCCTATCCTCTGGCATATCATGGAGGAGTATGCCTATTACGGACATACTGAGTTTATAATCTGCGCCGGTTACAAGCAGGAGTATATCAAGGAGTGGTTCGCCAACTACTTCCTGCATAACTCTGATGTGACCTTTGATTACCGTAATGGTAAGAATGAGATGACCGTTCACCAAACCAATATGGAACCTTGGAAGGTGACTGTTGTCGATACAGGCTACAACACCATGACTGGCGGACGTATTAAGCGTATCCAAAAGTACGTGGGCAACGAGCCATTCTTGATGACCTATGGTGATGGCGTGTGTGATGTGGAGATTGACAAACTCGTTGAGTTCCATAAGTCACACGGTAAGCTCGCAACCCTCACTGCTGTCAAGATGGTCCAGGATAAAGGTGTGCTGGATATCACCAAGGATCAGGCTGTACGTGCATTCCGTGAGAAGAATGCAAGTGATGGTGCGCCTATTAATGCAGGCTATATGGTGCTCCAGCCAGAGGTTTTTGACTTGCTAGACGGAGATTCATGTGTGTTCGAGAAAACCGCTTTGGTAGAACTTGCTAATCTAGGACAGTTGATGTCATATGTTCATACAGGTTTTTGGCAGTGTATGGATAACATCCGCGAGAAGTCAATGTTAGAGAAGCTGCTTGCGGAGAACAAAGCACCTTGGAAGAAGTGGGAACGTACTATCCCAGAGATTCCTGATTATGCAAAATAAGTATATATAAAAGAAACAAAATATGGCATTTAACAACATTTTCAATGGTAAGAAGGTCTTGGTAGCTGGTAACACCGGTTTCAAGGGATCATGGTTGTCAACTTGGTTCAACATGATGGGAGCAGATGTGTTTGGATACTCACTGAGTGTGCCGACCAACCCATCAATGTTCGAGACGCTGAAGTTGGAGGAGAAGATTCATCAGCATTATGGCGACATCCGCAACAAGGAGGAGTTCAACGCATATGTGCAGGAGGTTCGTCCTGACTTCCTCATCCACTTGGCTGCTCAGGCTCTGGTACTTACTTCCTATCGTGAACCTTTTGATACTATGACCACCAACATCGTGGGTACAGCTGCTGTTTGTGAGGCAATTATGAAAATCGACTGGGATTGTACCTGTATACTCATCACATCTGACAAGGCTTACGACAATGTAGAATGGATTTGGGGTTATCGCGAGACAGACGGCATGGGTGGCAAGGACATCTATTCGGGTTCGAAAGGTGCTGCTGAACTGGTCATCAAGAGCTACTGGCATTCGTTCATCAAGAAGATGCCTAACATCAAGTTTGGTGTGACACGTGCAGGTAACGTAATCGGTGGTGGCGACTGGGCAAAGGATCGCATCATTGTGGATTGCGTGAAGGCATTCTCACAGGATGAGACCGTTGAGATCCGTTCGCCAAAGGCTACTCGTCCTTGGCAGCATGTACTCGAACCACTTTCGGGATATCTTACTTTGGCTCAGTACCTTGCTGAAGGCAAGAGCGTGAATGGAGAGCCATACAACTTTGGCCCTCGTGCAGAACAGACCAAGACTGTATTCGAACTGGTTCAGGATTTGGCAACTCTCTGGGGGCTTGACAAGGATAAGGTTGTAAAGCTCACAGGCAATGTTCCATTCGAGGAGGCAACTCTCCTGAAACTGAATTGCGACAAGGCTTTGGCATGCCTTCACTGGCATTCAACCCTCCACTATGAGGAGTGCGTTAACTTCATAGCCGAGTGGTATCGTGCCTTCTATGTAGAGAAAGACAAGAATATGTTTGCACTTACCGAAAAGCAGATCAACGAGTATGTTGAGGCTGCAAAGAAGCAGAATTTGGAGTGGGCATTATGATAGAAGGTGTTTCTTTACATCCGCTGAAGCAGATAAGCGTGCCAAATGGTGACCTTTGGCATGCTTTCAAAGCTACAGACGAAGGATTTGTAGGCTTTGGTGAAGCTTACTTTACTCAGGTCAAACCTCATGCTGTCAAAGGTTGGAAGCGTCATAATCGGTATGTGCTTAACCTTGTGGTAGTAAGTGGTGCTGTCAAGTTCGTTATCTTTGATGATCGTGAAGGTAGTACAACAAAGGGCGAGTTCCAGGAGGTGCTTCTCACACCAAATGGCAACTACCAGCGTCTTACTGTAGCACCTGGACTGTGGATGGCATTTGCAGGAGCAGATTCAGAGCAGACATCTATGCTGATGGATTTGATACCTGAAGTACACGCCCCATCTGAAGGCGATCGCAAGGAAATAGACGAGATTGAGTACAACTTCAACGTGTAACCAGTTTAATAAATGAAGGGTACTATAGTAACTGGAGCCAATGGCTTTATAGGTAGTTCGCTTATTAAGATACTTATTAATAAAGGTGTCAAGGTCTTGGCTGTGGATATGAGCTTTGCACTTCCACGATTGCCAGAATCAGGTTTCATTACAAAGATAGAGTCTGGTGTTGACGCAACCCTTGCAGACAAGATTCCTGTTGGTGAGTATGACGCATTCTACCACCTTGCTTGGAGGGGTGTGAATGGTGCGGAAAAGGCAGATCCGACGGTTCAGCTTGTCAACATTCAGATGGCTGTTGATTGTGCTAATGTATGCAAGCAGATGGGTGTAAAGAAACTCCTCTGTGCAGGTACAGTGGCAGAGAATGCAACCTATAGCCTTCCTGACTTAGAGAAGACTTCTGGCGGTATGATGTATGGTGTGGCAAAGCACGCTTGTCGGTTGATTGTTGAGGACTATTGCAAGAATATCGGATTGCCTTTCGTTTGGATGCAGTTCTCAAACATCTATGGTATTGGCAATAAGACCGGTAACCTTGTAAGTTATACCCTTAGCGAGCTGATGGCAGGTAAGGAAGCAACCTTCGGTCCTGCTCTCCAACCATACGACTTCATCTATGTGGATGACCTTATTGAGGCTGTTTATCGCCTTGGAGTAAACGATACCAAGAAATCTTTCTATTACATCGGTTCTGGCAATCCTCGCATTTTGAAGGACTATCTTCTTCGCATTGGCGAACTTGCAGGTTTTGCCGACAAGGTAGGTATTGGTATCCGTCCTGATGATGGCATCAAGTACTCAATGGAGATGTTTGATAATTCAGATCTCGTTGAGGCTATTGGCAACTATATTAAAACAAATTTTGATACAGGTATAATGAATACAATCCATTGGTTATCAGAAGATAATACGAGTGTGTGAAATTCTGATCCTCAATTGTATATACTGCAAAAAGACTTCTGCTACATACGCTATATTAAATAGTATTAAGTCAACACATAAATTCGCAGCATAATGAAAAATGTGTTAGCGTCCAAAAATGACATATAGGATAAACGCTATAAAATGGAGAACTTTGCTTCCGTTAGTGTGTCACGAGAGAAATAACATGATGAGTTGGCTACTCAAAAGTGTTGTTACTCGTAACTTTTAAAGAGATGGTAGTAGGTCTACCTCATTCGGCTTGCAGGAGCTGATTGCAAACCACTTTGTGCTGCTTTGAGGGAAACCGATAGGTAGTGAACGACAATTGAAAGCCTTCCGTAAGGTTGGTGAGGTAAGTGACAAGGAGATGAACGAAAGTGAACCATTCGATGAAGCATCGTTAGCAAAGTTCCCAATTCACATCAAAACCAAGGTCTTAACGCTATCTTGGGATAATGGCTGAAGAAACCTGTTTACTGACAGCCGGGTGTGCGGTGTATAGATGGCATGAACTTGTCATAGGCTCTTTAAAGGAACGTGAGAAGTAGGCATGGAATGGCAAGGGAAAATGTCAGAGCGGTGACACGTGAGGCAGAAAGTACCGATGACCATGTCTGCGGCGGATTGCCCCGTAGTAGTGTTGAAGTCTCTGTAATGGAGGTGGAGCGAAGGAGGCAACGTACTTAGCCAAATTTAAAGTTTCGTTGGTGGAGCCTTAAAGAATTGGTTGGAACACAACAATCCTGAGTGCAAACTGTTCATTAGTGACCCCTACAAGGGCTACAATGATGATCTTAGTGACGTTGATATTGCGTTTGTGCAGATCCACGTTCCTACAGAGGACGATGGTACACAAGATTTAACTCTGATGAAAGAACTTATATCTGCTCTTCCCGATGTACCAGTATTTGTACGTACGACAATTCTTCCTGGAACTAGTGAAATGCTTTCTAAAGAAACAGGTCATCAAGTGTGTTATATGCCAGAATTCCTAACTGAGCGTACTTTTATTGAAGACTTTAATAAGCAGACTATGGTGTTCACAGGGGCACAAGAACTTCTGACTAAAATTTTTGTTGGTAAGAAGTTTACAGTTATGACTCCTTTGGAGGCAGAACTTACAAAATACATGCATAATGTGTTTGGTGCCTATAAAGTTACTTACTTTAATGCTTGTAAGGAATATTGTGAGCAGATGGGAGGAGATTGGCGTAAAGTTCATACAGGTATGCTCTTGTCAGGATATATTAATAATACTCATACATACGTACCCGGACCTGATGGAAAATTTGGCTATGGTGGAAAGTGTTTCCCTAAAGATGTGAATGCTTTTGCAAAAATGACAGAGGGAACTCCTCTTGGAGCGCTTTTAGAACATCTTTATGAACTTAATGTTCATTTTCGTGGTGTAGAAGAGCATATTTAAATATACATCATTAGCCGGTATGATATTCTAAATTTTATATAATCACATCTCATGAAAGGACTTGTATTAGCAGGTGGATCGGGTACTAGATTGTATCCTATCACAAAAGGAGTAAGTAAGCAGTTACTTCCCATTTTCGATAAACCGATGATATATTATCCAATATCAGTATTGATGTTGGCTGGTATTCGTGAGATTTTGATTATCTCTACACCTTATGACTTGCCCGGCTTCAAACGTTTGTTGGGTGATGGCTCCGATTATGGTGTGAAGTTTGAATATGCAGTGCAACCTTCTCCAGATGGATTGGCGCAAGCTTTTATCATTGGAGAAAAGTTTATCGGTGACGATTCTGTTTGCTTGGTTCTCGGTGATAATATATTCCATGGTAATGGGTTCTCTACTTTATTGAAGGAAGCTGTGCGAAATGCAAAGGAGAACAAGAAAGCTACTGTCTTCGGTTATTGGGTAAATGACCCGGAGCGCTATGGCGTAGCTGACTTTGATGAAAACGGCAATTGCTTAAGCATCGAGGAAAAACCTGAACATCCAAAGTCAAATTATGCAGTGGTAGGTTTATACTTCTATCCTAATAAGGTGGTTGAAGTGGCAAAGAACATAAAGCCATCTGCTAGAGGTGAACTTGAAATAACGACAGTCAACCAACGATTCCTTGAAGATAAGGAATTGAAGGTGCAGACCTTAGGACGTGGTTTCGCTTGGCTTGATACAGGCACACACGATTCTTTGAGCGAAGCAAGTACTTTTATCGAGGTGATAGAAAAGCGTCAGGGATTGAAAGTGGCATGTCTTGAAGGTATCGCATTCCGTCAGGGATGGATTGATGCTGATAAATTGCGCACTGTTGCAATGCCGATGTTGAAAAATCAATATGGACAATACCTTCTGAAAGTGATTGATGAAGTGGAACGTACGGGAAAACGAAATATAGATTTCTAATGGAGGTAATAAAAACAGCCCTTGAAGGGGTGGTAATTATAGAACCACGAATTTTCAAAGATGCTCGTGGCTATTTCTTCGAATCGTTCTCTCAAAGAGAATTTGATGAGAAGGTTCGTAAAGTGAATTTTGTACAGGACAATGAGTCTATGTCTTCTTATGGCGTGATGAGAGGTCTGCATTTCCAGCGTCCACCATTTACGCAGAGTAAATTGGTGCGATGTGTAAAGGGAGCAGTACTCGATGTCGCAGTAGATATTCGCAAGGGTTCTCCAACTTATGGACAACATGTAGCAGTAGAGCTGACTGAAGATAATCATCGCCAGTTCTTCGTACCAAGAGGTTTTGCTCACGGATTTGCTGTATTGAGTGAAACGGCAGTATTTCAATATAAATGCGATAATTTCTATCATCCTGAAGCAGATGGTGGTATAAGTATTTTGGATGACAGTTTAGGAATAGATTGGCAGATACCTGCCGATAAGGCCATTTTGAGCGAGAAAGATACCAAGCATGCCATATTAAAGGATTTTGATTCACCATTTGATATTAATATAGATCTCTATTAGGGATGAATGTCTTGGTAACTGGAGTCAACGGACAGCTTGGCAATGAGATGCGTATTATCTCGAAAGACTCAGATGATAGATATATCTTTACAGATGTGGTTGAACAGGATGGTGTAGAGACAACAATGTTCGATATAACCGACTTGGAAGCAATTCGCCAACAAGTAAAGGCACATCAAATTAATGCTATTGTCAATTGTGCAGCCTTTACGAATGTGGATGCAGCAGAGAGTAATGAGGCATTGGCAGAGAAACTCAATGCTGATGTTCCTGAAAATTTGGCCAAAGCCATGAAAGAGGTAGATGGTTTGCTCATTCAGATTTCTACTGACTATGTATTTGACAAGGAATCTTATAATACGCCATGTCGTGAAGATCAACAAGTAACACCTACGGGTGTCTATGGCTTGACCAAACTGCACGGAGAACAGAAGATTATTGCTACGTGATGCCGTTACGTGATTATCCGTACTGGATCGTTTGTTAGGTCGTAAAGAAGGTGAAGATATGGATCTTATTACCTATGTGACTGACCGTGCCGGTCATGACTTACGTTATGCTATAGACTCTTCAAAGCTTCAAAGAGAATTGGGTTGGGAACCAAGTTTACAGTTTGAAGAGGGGATTGAAAAAACTGTAAAGTGGTATTTGGAAAATCAGGAATGGTTAGATAATATCACTTGTGGTGAAATGTATAATGCAAAATAATATATTGAATTATCACACTTTATAATATGAAAATAGCAGTAGCAGGAACTGGTTGTGTTGGTTTGTCTATCGCCACATTGTTGGCGCAGCACAACGAAGTTATAGCTGTAGATGTCATTCCAGAGAAGGTTGATTTAATCAATCAGAAGAAATCGCCTATACAAGACGAGTATATTGAAAAGTATTTGGAAGAGAAGGAACTTCACCTTCGCGCCACTCTCGACGGAGCTGAAGCTTATCGTGATGCAGACTTTGTGGTTATTGCTGCACCTACGAATTATGACCCAGTGAAGAACTTCTTCGATACCCATTGTATAGAAGACGTTATTGATTTGGTTCTTTCGGTGAACCCTGATGCTATTATGGTTATCAAGAGCACTATTCCTGTAGGTTATTGCCGTTCGCTCTATGTGAAATACGCCCAGAAACTTTGTGCACTGGGCGATACGGCAAAGTTTCGATTGCTTTTCTCACCAGAGTTTTTGCGTGAGAGCAAGGCGCTCTACGACAACTTGTACCCAAGCCGTATCATTGTAGGTTATCCCAAGATAATACGCCAGCCAGAGTTCAAGGAAGAGAACGATGCTATCATTCAGATAGCCGGCAATCATATGGAGGAAGCAGCTCATATCTTTGCTAAACTCTTGCAGGAAGGCGCTATCAAAGAAGAAATACCTACGCTCTTCATGGGCTTAAAGGAAGCAGAGGCTGTGAAACTCTTCGCAAATACCTATTTGGCATTGCGTGTTTCATATTTCAATGAACTTGATACCTATGCTGAGGTCAAAGGTCTCGACACCGCTGCCATCATCAATGGTGTAGGTCTCGATCCTCGTATCGGTACACACTATAACAATCCTTCATTCGGTTACGGTGGCTATTGCTTGCCTAAAGATACCAAGCAGTTGTTGGCTAACTATGCCGATGTGCCTCAGAATATGATGACCGCTATTGTGGAGAGTAATCGTACCCGTAAGGATTACATTGCTAATGCTGTATTGAAGAAAGCTGGTTATTATACAGCCAATAGTGCTTGGGATGCACAGAGCGAACATTCCTGCATAATCGGTGTATATCGTCTAACCATGAAGAGTAACAGCGATAACTTCCGTCAGAGCGCCATCCAGGGCATTATGAAACGTATCAAGGCCAAGGGTGCAGAAGTAATTATTTATGAACCGACACTAAAAGACGGAGATTTGTTCTTCGGAAGCAAAATCGTAAATGATTTGGCGAAATTCAAGGAAATAAGTCATGCCATTATTACCAATCGTTTTGACGACTGTCTGAGCGATGTGGAGGAGAAAGTTTATACACGTGATATTTTTAGAAGAGGCTAGTCACAATGTTGAAATATAATGTAAGCCTGGAAGGCAAGATCATATTAGTAACTGGAGCTGCTGGTTTTATCGGCAGCAATCTAGTGAAACGTCTTTTTCATGATGTGAAGGACATCAAGGTGATAGGTGTTGACAGTATTACCGATTATTACGATGTGAATATCAAGTATGAACGTTTGCGTGAAATTGATGCTTTAGGAAGAAATTGGACTTTCGTTCATGATTCTATTGCAAACAAGGAAGCGGTAGAGAAAATCTTCACAGAGAATAAAATCACTGTAGTGGTAAACTTTGCTGCACAAGCTGGCGTACGCTATAGCATGACCAATCCCGATGCTTATATGGAAAGCAATGTGATTGGATTCTACAATCTATTGGAGGCTTGTCGTCATCACGAAGTAGAACATTTCGTTTATGCTTCTTCAAGTTCGGTTTATGGATCTAATAAGAAAGTTCCATATTCTACCGAAGATACGATACCGACTAAGGAAGATACTGGATTTGAGGCTTCGATACCTTTTGGAGAAGGTTCTTTGATGACCATGGAATGGCTTAAAACTCTTAGATAATTATTCTATGATGAATGTAATTATATATTAGTTTAGTGGAAATAAAAGTACAAAAAAGAGATGTGATTTGGAGCTATTTAGCTCAATTTTTCAATTTAGGGGTAGGCTTTATAACTTTGCCTGCAATTCTGAAGATGCTAAGTGCTGATGAGGTAGGTCTAAATTATATTCTCATATCTATTAGTTCTGTGATTGTACTCTTTGATATGGGTTTTTCATCTCAATTTAGTAAGAATATCACTTATGTATTAAGTGGAGCTCAAACAATTGAAAAAGAGGGCATATCCTCTGATTATAAAGATACTATTAATGCTCAGCTGCTGACATGCGTGTTAGCAACAGCAAAAAGCATTTATAAGAGAATTTCGTGGATAGCAATGTTGCCACTTCTTACTGTCGGTTCTTGCTATGTATGGAAAGTTACTGATAATGGTACATCAATAGATAACATAGTTCCAATTTGGGGTGTGTTCTGTGCATCAAGTTTCTTTAACCTTTATTTCCTTTATTATAATTCTTTTCTTCAGGGTCGAGGATTGGTAAAAGAGTCAAAACAGGGGCAAGTATATTCTAGAATTGTGCAGTTGGCTATAACATTCACAATGTTATTTTGCGGATGTGGTCTCCTTTCCGTTGTAGTTGCAAACTTAATCGCTCCATTTGCTTTTAGGCTCTACGCCAGATACAAATTCTATGATGATTTCATAAAGAAAATAATATCAAACAATGTTGTAAGTTCAGGCGAAATAAAAGAAACTTTCAAGATTCTTCTTTATAATGCGAAGAAGATGGGTGTCATTGGAATACTTTCGGCTGCATTAGGCTATGCATCAACTTTGATAATAGGAGCATTTCTGCCACTTGCAGAAGTTGGTTCTTATGGTATTATGGTGCAACTGATTGGTATTGTTGGAGGTGTGTCTACTACATTCTTCTATAGCTTAGTACCCGAATTCAGCCAATGTTTGGTGAAAAAACAATTTATCCAGTTGAGAGCTCGATTCGGGTTCTCTATGTTCGTCTTCATAATAGTGCAGATGTTGGGCTTTGTTGCTATGGTAATCGCACCATATTTCTTTAGATTATTCGGATTCCATACACAACTTCCGTGTATTGAAATAGTTGTTATTTGTTGTGTATATAAATTTTTGGAGCAGAATCAATCATTATATTCTCAGTTGTTACTTTTTCAAAATGATTTGATATTTTATCATAGTGCAATTTGGACAGGTGTATTTAGTATAGCTTTACAATTTATCTTCCTGTATATAGGATGGGGGCTATGGGGAGTGATGATAGCACAAATAGTTCCACTTTGCGCCTATGCTGCATGGAAGTGGCCTGTGTATTCCTCTAAAAAATTCGGAATAAGTACTAAACGTGATATTTTTCAGTATTCATTTTCATTAATAAAGAACAATTATGATAGATATATTCAAAATCGTAGATAATATCACTCCTTTGAAAGATATTGAATCTATTAGAGTTTTTAAAAATAAGCTTGATCATACCCCCTTCTTTACTATCGCAATACCCACATATAAGAGAGCTGGTCTACTCAAGGAAGCTATAGATAGTGCGTTAAATCAAGAAGGTTTCGAAGATTTTAATGTCATTGTATGTGATAATAATCCCGAACGCAATGATGAGACAGAAATGTTGATGAAATTATACAAAGACAATCCAAAGGTAACATACTATAAACATACGCAGAATGTTGGTATGGCTGGCAATTGGAATAAGTGTGCATTATTATCTGATTCTGATAAAATTGTCTTGTTGCATGACGATGATATTATATATCCGAATGCACTTAAGATTATGTGTTCTTGTTTATCCTTTATGAAGAACGATTGGTCTTTATTAAAGCCCGAGTTAGATAAATTTGTAACTATTGATCAGATTTCAAAAAAGGAAGGTTCGAGTCTATCTTTACATAAACTTTCACGCATTAATTTTTATGAAAGTTGTCCAGTCGGAGCGCCATCATGCATTTTAATTAATAGAAGCAAACTTATATCAATTGGAGGTGTTGATGCAAAACGATATCCTTGTATTGATTATGAAATGTCTTTGAAATTGTCTGAAAAAGGTGATGCTTATTTACTTGAGGGTGATATGTCTTTAGGCGGCTATAGAGTTGCAAATAATGAAAGTTTGTCAGAAAAAACAATGGATAATTATTTTGTTCAACGATCTCTACTTAGTACGCAATTGATGAAACAATGTGGAATATCGCAATTTGTAATAGATATTCTTGATGACCGCTTTGAAATGAATAGTTTTAGGATTGCTAAAAGATACTATAATATGCCTGCATACCAATTAAAAACAAAAAAAAATGCATATGGAAAACATATTTATATATCAAAGTTGATATTAAAAATATATTCGCTATTTCTTTATATAATTAATGATATGAATACAAAGAGTGTACAATTATGAAACCAAGAGTTATTGCATTATATCTTCCACAATATCACCCAACTCCAGAAAATGACGAGTGGTGGGGCAAAGGTTTTACCGAGTGGACAAACGTAGGGAAAGCGAAGCCTTTGTTCAAAGGGCATGAACAGCCTAAGGTACCTGCAGATTTGGGCTATTATGATTTAAGATTGCCTGAAGTACGTGAACAACAGGCTAATATGGCTAAAGAAGCTGGAGTTGAGGGATTCTGTTATTATCATTATTGGTTTGGTAATGGTAAAAGAATTCTAGAGAGACCATTTGAGGAGGTGGTAAAATCTGGTAAACCTGATTACCCTTTTTGTTTATGTTGGGCAAATGAGTCTTGGCATAGTAAGTTTTGGAATATTGATGGAACGATTCAGAAGAAACTCTTAGTGGAACAATTGTATCCCGGAGATAAAGATATTATTAATCATTTCAATACATTGCTGCCAGCATTTAAGGATAATCGTTATATAAAGGTTTATGGTAAGCCTTTCTTCATGATTTACCTACCATTGGCGTTCCCTGATGTAACACATTTTATTGATGTATGGCAGAAACTTGCTAAAGAGAATGGTTTTCCAGGTATATACTTTGTGGGTCATCTAGTACATGGAAAAGAAATAACGCCTGAAAATATTGAGAAAATTAAAGCACTCGGCTTTGATGCTGTAAATGTTGCGGGTTTATTTCGAGGAATTAGACATTTTAAATCACCTCTTTACAAACGTGTTGTTAGAAAACTTTTTAAGAGACCTGAAATTAAAAAATATTCACAATTACTTCCATATCTAATTATGGATTCAGATAAAAAACCTTATGTTATACCTACAATAACGCCCAATTGGGATCATACGCCAAGAAGTGGATCTTCAGGAACTGTCGTTGTAGATTGTAAACCTGAGTTATTTGCTAAGAATGTGAAAGATGCAATTAAGTTCGTTGCAGATAAAAATGATGAAGAAAAAATAGTAATACTCAAAGCCTGGAACGAATGGGGTGAAGGTAATTATATGGAACCAGACTTAGTACATGGATATGAGAAAATTGACGTATTAAAACAGTGTTTGAACAAATCAAAATAAGACAAATAATTAGAATAGAAGTATTTTTATTGCATTTTAAATAATTTACTTAAGTTAGCGTCCAAAAATGACATATAGTATAACCGATATAAAGGGGAGAACTTTGCTTTCGTTAAATGAAAAGCCAAGTTTATGTATAGTTACACTGATTTTGAGCGTCTGTATTTGCGCTATAAATTGGAAGGCGTCCCTTCCGGTGTTTCGATTGAGCAATTCTGTTTGTCGAACCAAGTCCTTTATAACCTGTTTTCCAAATGGTACAAGGATACCCGCAAGAAGATAGTTCCTGTTCAAGTTTTGGGTGCTCCCTCCCCGGAAGCAGAAGTACAGGAAATTCCTTCCCCGCTTCCGGAAAGAACTCCGGAAGTGGAGACCCGGCTTTCTTCGAGTACCGGACTTCGAATCCTGGTGGACATCCGCATGAGCAACGGTGTTCATCTCAGTCATAAAAATTTAAGCTACGAAGGCTTGAAAAGTCTGGTAGATTCAGATATGACACCCGAAGAGAAATCTAAAATGATCATGGAGCTTGTGGCTGCCCGTGAGCGGGATGCCGAACGCATCCGGTGTGACGAGGCGCGCATAGATGCGCTATTGTCCAAGGTTGACGAACTGTTGTCCTTGCAGAAGGCTGCCATGGCTGCGAAAAAGGAACTGGACGATTATAAACAACTGGTCAGCAATCTGTTGTCTAAAATAACAGCTTTGGAGGAGCGGCTAAAAGTCCGCAACAAGAACCTTTATGGGTGCAAGAGCCAGAAGGGAATCCGTAAAAAGCGTGTGAAGGATGAAGAGGACCATACCCGTGACAAGGATGATTTCGACGGTACTCCGCAATCCATCGGATCTCCGTCTGCGGAGGCTGGCGGGGAAGCGGTGGAGGAAGAGGGTTCTGAAGTAAAATCAAAGGAGTCGCACCTTTATCGCCAGGGACTTTCTTACCGTACCATGAGTGCCGACAATACGGTTTGTCACAACAGTGATATCGACCGGCTTCCCGCAGGTACCGTCATCATCAAACTCCCTTTCAGCGGCCATCCTGAAATCATTGACGTTGTTCCGGGAACGCACGCCTCCGGTTCCAGGGGACGGGATGCTCTGAAGCATATTCTGGGTGACAGTCAGGTGAAAGCCCTTCAGTCGGACGGCTACAATGTATATATGTATCTGGATGATCATATGGTAGATATAGAACATCTTTGTTGCATGGCCCATGCCCGTGTCTCGGCGGTGTATCATACCATCATCTCAACTTGCAAGATGCAGGGTGTGGCTGTGCTGGATTATTTCAAGAGATTTTTCAGCGAGATAGTTAAAGGACGTAGGGATTATGAGCATTTATTGCCCTTGACTATCGGATTGAACTAACAATAAATCTTAAAAATCAGTATCCTTTTTGACGTTATTTATTGGGAGACCGCCTTGTGGCGGTTTTCCTTGGGCTACACGTCAAAATTGGACGCTAACAAGATAATGAGTATATCAAGAGACATATTATCAGCATACCGCAAACTCCAATATAAGCTTTGCAGACGTTTAGAATATGGTACGATGCCCCCAGGGGAGTTGTGCACACATACACCTTTTGAGGAGGAAATCAATCATGGAGATGTGGTGCATCCCTGTGTGCGGTATGTTCCTGAAGGTTATCTTGGCCATAAGTGGTGGATGGTCTACACGCCTTATTATGCTGCTAACGACAAGACAGAGAACCCAATACTCTGTTATGGAGACAATGAGACGAACACCCCTCCTACACACTGGATAGTAGCGTATCAGGTGCAAGGACAGCCAGCGAAAGGTTACAACTCTGATCCTACACTATTCTATGACAATGGGAAAATGTATGTCATGTGGCGAGAGAATATGACAGAAAGATGCGATAAAGCGGGATATGTTCGTGCTACTTTTGGAGCAGAAGTCCTTAAAGACGGTATAGGAGACGTGTTCGGACCTCTTGTAGGAACAAAGGATGTAGAAGTCGACCCAGAAACAAGCCCTGCTTTTATAAAAGAACAAGATGGCACATATCGTTGTCTTGCCACACATATCACATTTCATAATAAGACCATCAAACGGTTGCCTGTTTTTTTGCGGAAGATCATCAATCCTGTAATTTTCATATCTGATTTGATGGGATTCTGGAGTCAGCAGAAGGCTCATGGCATTGCTCAATGGTCGTGCGACAAGGTGAACGGAAAGTTTCATTTAGAAGGTACGGTGAAATTTGAAGATAAGAATGTGCTTTACCGCCCTTGGCATATTGATTTCTTTGAGTGTCAAAGGAAGCTTTTCGCAATCGTACAGAGCAACCAGTGTAATGCTGATATTTGTCTTGCGGAGAGTAAGGATAGAGTACATTTCCGTTTCTTTAAGAAGCCGCTTATGACTAATGACACCTGTGGAAAAGTGGGAATATATAAGCCTACTGCCGGAGTTGTGGATAGCAGATTCTTTCTCTATTATACTGCTCAGGATGTTGATGACAGGGCTCTCAACAAACTGTATCTCATCACAATGGATTTTAATGAATTGCTAAAGAAACTGCAATGAATATAGTCTTTTTTCATGGTAATGGCATAGTGCCTACATTAGGAGGTATTTCTCGTATAACAGATACTCTGGGTGCATTATTCGTTGATAAAGGCAATAATGTATGGTATATTGGAGCGCAAGACAAGCATAAAGGGCAGAAATATTGTAGTTGGCAGAGTTTCCTGCCGTCATCTGAGTTGTTTGCTGATGAGAATATTAGATATATTATTAATTTTATAAAAAAGCATCAGGTAGATGTAATAATCAACCAATGTGCCCTTGACCATCGTAGCGCTCAATTTCTTGCTTTATGCAAAAAAGAAGTAGATTTCCTGTTGGTGTCATGTTTTCATAATTCTATTCTTACTCCAGTATTAAATGGAGCTTACCAAAAAGAGTATCTTTTAAAAACAAAAGGTTTTGGATGGCTTTTTTACTTGATGAAAACTCGTCTTATATCGTCCATAATGACTGCGTTTTATATCTGTAAGTATCGTAAGTACTACCTCTCAACCGTCCAGAATAGTGATCGAGTTGTGTTGTTGTGTGACGGACAACGGTCAGAGCTGTATCGAATGTGTGGCATTACATCTTCTGAAAAAATACGCGTCATCCCTAACTGTACAGATATAAATATTGAACAGCCACAGTGTAAGGAACAGATAGTTGTTTGGGTAGGTACATTTGACTATTCTGTTAAACGACCTGACAACATGTTGCGTATATGGAAACAGGTTGAATCCAAACATCCAGATTGGAATCTGTTGATGTTGGGTGATGGACCATCATGGAAAGAAATGAAAGAATTGTCAAAATCGTTAGGTCTGCAACGAGTCTCTTTTAGCGGTAGAGTGCAACCTGAGGTATATTACAAAAAGTCTTCAATTTTGTGTGTCACAAGTGTCCATGAATCTTTTTCACTTGTAACGCTAGAGGCTCAACGAGCAGGTTGTGTGCCTATATTAAATAACGCTTTCAGTCCGGCTCCTATGCTTATTCAGGATGGTGAGAATGGTTATCTAGTTCCAGCATTTGATAACAATGCTTTTGCTAACAAGCTTGATTCGTTGATGAACAATCCAGTGAAGAGAGAGAAAATGAGTATGAAAGCAGTAGAGAGTATAAAACGTTTTTCACTTGATGTGGTTTATGCACAATGGCTGAAAGAACTAAAGAATGATTAATAGTGCTGATTTTTATATCCAATGCAGGATCCCAATAAATTAATCTCTTTTGTTGTCGCCTTTCAGGTGATAGCTCAAGGATGTAAAAATATCTTAGTGCAAGGATTTCCATTCTTTTATGAGATAAACGATATGTTAAATGTCGTAATTATGGGTGGTTCTTTGCTGATGTATGTGTATGCCTTATTAACAACGGGGAGATTGCGAATACCTGTTCAAACTATAGCTGTTCTTTTTTTTGTAGGTATGACCTATTTATTTACTTATATGTTTTTCTCTCAAAACGCAAAATATATTCAGTCTACTATTCTTAAGACGCTTGTAGCTTGCTTCTTTACCTTTCTGCTTGTAAGCAAACTGTCGACTTTTGAATATCTTTGTAATTATTTCACCAAAGGTTCTTTCCTGATAACTTTGAGTGGTGTATTATATGTTGAGATTATCAGCGTTATAGGTCATAGTACCACTTCTGATTGGAGTACGTATTCTATGACTATGTCAAATGTGCTACTCTTGTCTGTACTTTGGCAGTTAAATGCGTATTTCGACTCAAAAAACAAGCTGGCACTTATTGCTGCAATTATTGGTTCTGTGGTGATATTTATATATGGATCAAGAAATCCGTTCTTAGCCATTGGTTTCTTTGTTTCGATAAAAATATTATTCAATTCGAAAAGGAAGAGTTCATCTGGAGTCGCCATCAAACTGTTCTTTGTTTCTTTTGTTTTGATTGTATTATTTTTCTTCAAAGAAATACTTTCTTTTGTTGGAGGAATGCTTGACTTCTTTGGTCTCGGAAGTCGCACCCTGTATTATCTGATAAATGCAGATACTGTAGATATTACTACAGGTAGAGATGAGATTCATGACGAATTGTGGGATATAGTCCTAAATGATCCTTTTTTAGGTTTGGGTGTTGCTGGTGATGAAGTAGCAATACAAGAACTCGCTCATAGCATGTACCTCAGCATTTTCGTTACATATGGAATGATATTGGGTAGCCTTGTTATTCTTTATCTATTTTCGCAAACTATAAAAGGTATTTGTAGAACATCCGGCCTAAATCATGATATAATTATTATGTACGTCTGCCTCGTCTTTCCAAGAAGTTTTACGGGAGGCGATATTTGGGCAAATGATTCTTTATGGTTTTTAATGGCGTTAATCATATCATCTCTTCGACAAAGAAAAAGAGCAATGGTTTGATACAAATAGTTTATAACTATGAATGTTAAATCTTTTCTAAATTGTGTGAGTCCAAGACTCCTTACTAGTCTTCAGTTTATCTATCATTTCCATAGGCCATTGAACTGGTTCAGTCCAAAAGATTTGAACGAGAAAATCAACTGGCTGAAGTTTAATTCTGACACGAGTTTGTGGACATTGTGTGCTGACAAATATCGTGTACGTAAATATATTCACGAGAAAGGGCTTGATGATACTCTTGTGAAACTGTATGGTGTTTGGGAAAAAGCAGAGGATGTGGATTGGAATTCTCTTCCGGATTCTTTTGTTCTGAAGACAAATAACGGAAGTGGTGATATCCTTGTCTGTAAAGACAAAAGCAAACTGGATATAGAAAATACAGTTAGGTTGTATTCTGCATTACTCTCAAAATCGTTTAGTGAGACAAATGGCGAGCCTCACTATGCTGCCATGAAACCTTGTATGATAGCCGAAGAAGTGCTTGACTGCAAAAAACAGCCGATAGAAACAGACACGCTGATAGACTACAAAATTTGGTGCTTTAATGGAAAGCCTCATCATATATGGGCATGTTTCAACAGACATCAAGGATCTGTAGAGGTGGCTACCTATGACTTAGATTGGAAACGACACGATGAGTGTAGCGTTTTTACTTCACATTATAAGCAAGCCCAATCAGATTTGCCAAAACCTGTGTCATTAGATAAAATGCTTGAGATTGTCTCAAAACTTTCATGTGGAATACCTCAGGTTAGAGTGGATTTGTATGAAGTTGATGGCAAACCATATTTCGGCGAGATGACTTTCTCGTCAGCTGGTGGATTTATGAATTTCTATACATCCAAATTTCTGCGAGAGATGGGTGATTTGGTGGATCTGTCATTGGCAAAAAGAAAATAAAGAAGAGATGTACGACAAAATAGTTTTTTTAGTTAGTTCACTCTCTCAACCTCGTGCTATCCGCAGAGTGGAATCTATAGTAGCCCTCGGATATGAGGTAGAGGTGTACGGATATGATAGAGTGCAGTATAACTGCAATAAGTTTTCTGTGAAAATACCAGTGACCATTTTAGGTCAGATGTCAAAAGGTGATGGGTATCTTGAAAAGATTAGAACCGTAAAGCGAGATATTGCTCGTGTCGTAAAGGAACACAAGGGGCAGAGTTGCCTTTATTATTCCTTTGGTTACTTCGAGAGCATCTTCCTTCGTCTGAAAGGCGTTCCATACGCATACGAGATTTCGGATATAGCATACGGATTTCCTTCTTTTGGTAAAGCCCGTCCTTTGCTTCGGGCAATTGACCGTAATCTTGTGAAGAATGCTCAATTTACTTTGCTGACATCTGAAGGTTTCAAGGGTTTCCTTAACCAGCCAAAGGCGAGATTTATTGTTCAGCCAAACAAAGTGAACCGTAAGATTATTGGTGTGGAGCGCAAGCCGCTCAACCTGAAGGATGACCACTTTATATTTTCATTTGTGGGCTCGATACGCTACGCCTCAATGATGCGTTTTGCTCGAACCATAGGAAAGTATTTCCCTCAGCATGAGTTTCACTTCCATGGGGTGGCAAATGTGGAATCGACCCAGAAAGCTATTGATGATATGATGGAATTGTACCCGAATATCAAATTGTTTGGTGCTTTCAAAAATCCTGATGATTTCGAACATATTTATAATTCTGTAGATGTTGTGGTGGTGACATATGGAGTAGAATCGCTCAACGAAACTATTTTGGATCCAAACAAATTGTATGAGGGCATCTTTTTCTGTCGTCCGCTGATTGCTACTAAGGGGACTTTTCTTGCTGAACAGATAGAAAGTTATGGTTGTGGCATCAGCATAGACTCGTCGACAGAAGAGGCAATACGTGATTCGCTCAGACTGTTGACAATAGAGCAACTTAACAATATTTCTAGAAAGGAATATGAAATAGAGCGAGAAGAGGTTTTTGACAGTATGGATAATCTTTCAACATTACTTGAGGAGATATGCAAGAAAAGAAAGAATTGAATTGGATAAATGTGGCAAAAGCAATAAGTATTATCACTGTGCTGTTTGTGCATACAGAAAACTATTACGGTCTGGAACTCGGCGAAATCAATCAATTCTTGTGCGGATTTTATGTAAATGCTTTCTTCTTGATTAGCGGGTATTTACTTTTCCGTAAGCAACTTAATAAACCTGCCATTGAAGCGGGTTCGGTTCAATATATAATAGGGGATGGTAAAAAGTTGATGTTTAATATTTTATATAGGATGTATATTCCCATGATAATATTCTCAGCTATTGAGTTTTTACCGAAGATTATGATAACTCACAGGGCGTTTGAATTTAATGCACTCTTAATTGAGACAGTAGGAGCAGGTACCTATTGGTTTACATCTGCTCTTTTGATTGCTGAGGTGATTATTGCCTTGCTTTTGGTAACTAGAAGGCAAAATATTGGGTTTTACGTTGTAGTTCTAGGAATAATATCTTCTATAGGCATGTATCTTTATGACATAGAAATTTTTCACCTACATCGCGAACCATTTTTTGTTAGTAGGGGAATACTGGCCTGCTTCTTCTTGGGATTAGGATCCTTATACTGGAAATATGAGACATGGTTTGATAGAGTTATCAACAAATACACCATCCTGCTTCTTATAGCACTCTATTTGTATATAGCTTATCTCTGTCCAGTTGCTCCGAGATTTATGGTCTCGATGGGTGATATGGATGTATTTGGCTACTTTTTCGGATTCCTGGGATCTGTTATATTAATCTGGTTTTGTAAACAGTTGCCACAGATAAAAACTCTCACATTCGTTGGTCGAAATAGCATCTGTTTCTATTTCATGAGTGGTGCATTGCCAATCACATTATCCGCTATTGTAAAAATGTTTTATCCGCAGGCGTCCCCCTTGGGGTTATTTTTAATATTTGGCCTTACATTAATTGGGGCGTATATAGCAAGCTTGGTTATTGTGAAATATCTGCCATGGATGCTTGATATTAGGAAATTAAGAAAATGATGAAAAAAATTGTTCTTGTGAATCAAACATCTGGTTTCCTTGTGGTGGATGACTTGAATGCATATTGCGCGAAATATGATAGTGTAAGTGTGTTGTGCAGTAGTCTTCGCCCGGGGATGAGACCTGTCAATCCGAAGATCAATATTGATAAAATCTGTAACTACGATAGGTCAAGTAGCGCAAAGAGAATGGCGACTTGGCTGTTGGCATCCATGCAGGTATTCTTCAAGTTACTCTTCAAGTATAGAGATTGTGAAGTAGTCTATTATACCAATCCGCCAATGGCTTGCTTCTCAGCCTTACTCTTGAATAACAAGTTTCGTATTGTGGAGTATGACATCTATCCTGATGCTCTCAAGACAATTGGTATAAGTGAAAAAAACTTTATTTATAAAATATGGGTAATACTGAAAAAACGCCTCTATAAAAAGGCAGAGAAGATATATACTTTGAGCGAAGGGATGAAGGAGGTTCTGACAGCCTATGGGGCAACTGAAAAAATAAAAATTGTGCCACTATGGTCGGTTTCTGATGATTTCAAACCTGTGGCTAAGGAGGCTAATGTCTTCATCAAGCAGAACAATCTTGATGGGAAGTTCATCGTTATGTACTCTGGAAACATCGGTTATACCCATAGTGTAGAGTGTGTCGTGGATGTAGCCAAGGAGATGATAGATGATCTAGATGTGCAGTTCCTGATTATTGGAGACGGGAAGAAGAAAGCCGAGCTGATGGAGAATGTGGATCATTCGAATCTGCAGAACGTACGCTTTATGCCGTTTCAAGATTTTAGTATGTTACCATACTCATTGGCCTCGGCTGATCTAGGGGTAATCACTTTGGATGAGAACGTTTCTAAAGTGAGTGTGCCAAGCAAGACTTTCAACCTCTTAGCTGTGGGTGCTCCTCTTTTGGCAATCTCGAATGACGACACTGAAATGTACAGGCTAATTAACAAATATGACTGTGGCCGTTGTATTCCAAAGAAAGATGTTGAAAAAATGGTGCTCTATATTAGGAAGTTGCGTGATGACAAAGAATACAAAACTCAACTCTGTAACAATTCTGTAAAAGCAAGTAAAGATTTTACATATAAGAATACAGAAATGTATTTTGAGGATTAATCTTTTAAAATAGTAGTTAGTGTCCAAAAATGACATATTGCTTATCCATTGCAAACATGCGAATTTTACTTTCGTTAAATCAAGAAGCGAAGTTTATGTGTAGTTGTAATGACTTTGAGCGTCTTTTTTGCGCTACAAATTAGAAGGTACTCCCTCGGAAATCTCCATAGAGCAATTCTGTTTGTCCAACAAAGTACCTTATAGCCTGTTTGAAAAATGGTATAAGGATACCCGAAAAAAGATAGTATCAGTCCAAGTCTTGGGTACTCTTCCAACAAAGTTGGATTCAGTGGAAACCTCTACATCGGATTTGAATCAATCTCCGAAAGGTGATTCCCCGGTTCTTCCGCATGCCGGACTTCGTATCTTGGTAAATATCCGCATGAATAACGGTGTTAATGTCAAAGAATGTATACGCTGTGGATGTTTGTTACCCTTAGCTATCGGAGTGGATTAATAACAGGTATTAAAAATCAGTATGTTTTTTTGATGTTATTTATTGGGGAGTCGCCTTGTGTGGCTTTCCTTAGGCTATACGTCGAAATTGGATGCTAACTAAATTCTGGCTATATGTATTGTTTTTTTTTGAAACGTGTAATTGATTTTTGTCTTGTTTTTTGCGCTTTGGTGATTTGTTGTCCTGTACTTTTCATTATAGCTCTTTGGCTTCATTTTGCCAATAAAGGTGCCGGTGCTTTTTTTCTTCAGGAGAGGCCCGGAAGGCATGGTAAAATCTTTAAAGTCATCAAATTTAAAACTATGACAGATGAACGTGATACAGAAGGAAACTTACTTCCGGATGATAAACGATTAACGAAGGTTGGTAAATTTGTTCGTTCTACTTCGATTGACGAGCTTCCACAGTTGATTAATGTTTTGAAGGGTGATATGTCCTTTATTGGTCCCCGTCCGTTGTTACCTCAATATCTTCCTTTATACAATAAAGAACAGGCTCGTCGACATGAAGTCCGTCCCGGGATAACCGGTTGGGCTCAGGTAAATGGGCGTAATGCTATTTCATGGACAAGGAAGTTTGAGTTGGATGTTTGGTATGTAGACCATTGTTCTTTCTCACTTGATTTAAAAATTATCTTTTTAACAATAAAAAAAGTTTTTGTACGTGAAGGAATCAGTTCTGATACTTGTTCAACGATGGAAGCTTTTAATGGAAATAATTAAGAAATGAAGAATATAGCAATTTATGGAGCAGGAGGTTTTGGTCGTGAAGTCTCATGTATGCTTAATATTATTAACCAATGTGAGTCAAGATGGAATCTAATTGGTTTTTTCGATGATACAAAGCCTATAGGCTATTCTTGCGGATATGGAAAAGTACTTGGAGGACTTGAGGTTTTAAATATGTATGATGAGCCGTTAGATGTAATTATTGCTATTGCTTCTCCTGTTGGAGTTCATAAATTAGTGGGTAAAATAAAGAATCCATATATTGAATTTCCCAATATCATAGCTCCTGATGTGCGTTTTACGGATCAAAATTCTCTGTCCTTAGGGAAAGGAAATATTTTTTGTTGGGGATGCTGTGTTACTTGTGATATAACGATTGGAGATTTTAATTCTTTTAATGGTTTTATTACTATCGGTCACGACTCAAAAATAGGAAATTATAATGTTTTTATGCCTAAAGTACATATTTCTGGTGGAACGGTAATCAATGATGAGAATTATATAGGAACAGGAGCTATAATATTACAAAAAAATCGAATAGGATATAGAACAGTTGTCGGAGCTAACAGTGTAATCATTCGTAATACTAAAGATGATTCTACCTATGTTGGTAATCCTGCAACTATTGTCAAATTTTAAAATAATAATAAAATGGAACTTAAAACATTTATTGAAAATTTTGCAGCTCAGTTTGATGAAACAGATGAATCTGTATTTGGTGCGGAAACCGTTTTTAAAGAATTAGAAGAATGGAGTTCATTGATTGCATTATCTGTTATTGCAATGATAGATGAGGAATATGATGTACGTATTAAAGGAGAAGATATACGTAGTGCCCATACAATTCAGGATTTGTATAATGTTGTAAGAACAAAGGAATAATGGCTTTTATAGATATACCTAATGTTGTAGTTAAAGGTTTTTCTGCATGCGTGCCTCCGGATATTGATGAAAATATTAATTACTCCTTATTAACGGAAGAAGAAAGGGCGAAGGTAATATCTTCGATTGGAGTTGAACGGAAAAGGGTAGCTAAAGATAATGTTTCTGCTTCTGATTTATGTTATAAGGCGGCAGAAAAGTTAATCGAAGAACTACATTGGGATAAAAATGATATTGGATGTCTGATATTCGTATCCCAAACCCCTGACTATATATTACCGGCTACTTCTTGCCTTCTTCAGCACCGGTTAGGCCTTAACTCGGAGTGTTATACCCTAGATATATCATTAGGATGTTCTGGATGGGTATATGGTTTGAGTGTACTTTCTTCATTGCTTTCTCATGGAAATATAAAAAAGGGACTATTATTAGTGGGGGATATAACTACACGATTGGGATGCCGTGAAGATACGAGTTATTGGCCATTGTTCGGGGATGCAGGAACTGCTACTGCTGTAGAATATGTAGAAGGTGCTTCCGGTATGTATTTCCACACGGCTACGGATGGCAGTGGAGCAGAAGCTATAATTATCCCAGACGGAGCATATCGAAATGGAATTTCGAAGGAAAGTCTTAAAATAGAAGTCGATACTGATGGATTGAATCGATCTAAACTGAACACTAAAATGGATGGTATGGACGTTTTTGCTTTTGCTGTTTCGAAAGCACCAAAAAGTGTTGCCGCCTTGTTAGAAAAATTACAAATACCCCAAGAGGATATCGATTGTTTTGTATTTCATCAGGCGAATAGATTTTTAAATGAGAAAATTAGGAAAAAGTTAAAGATAGATGCGTCTAAAGTACCTTACTCCTTGCTGAATTATGGAAATACAAGCTGTGCTACTATTCCTTTGACTTTAGTTACTGAAAGACAAGAACAGTTACAAAATACTCGAATGAATATCGTAGGATGTGGATTTGGAGTAGGGCTTTCGTGGGGAAGTGTCTACTTTTCTACTGAAAACATTATTTGTTTAGATTTAATAGAATATTAGTCTTTATGGAAATATATAATCCTTTTTCTTTGATAGGGAAAACTATTTTAGTAACGGGAGCTTCTTCCGGTATTGGGCGTTCAATTGCTATTGAGGCCTCTAAGATGGGGGCTACATTAATAATTACAGGACGTGATAAAGAGCGTTTGAATGAAACTTATATCTCCTTAATGGGGAATAATCATTTACAGTTTATTGCTGATTTAAATGAATCGGAAGCTGTAGATAATTTGGTTGATTCTTTACCGAGTATAAATGGGGTTGTTCTTGCGCTAGGTATTGGGGATTGGCTCCCGTTTCAATTTGTAAAAAAGGAAAGACTGTACCGCATCTTTGAAACAAACTTTTTTGCTCCCGTCATTTTAATTCAGAAATTATTAAAGGGAAGAAAAGTACGGAAGGGATCGTCAATCGTTTTTTTATCCTCTATTGATGGTCCGGTTACAGCACATATAGGAAATTCAATGTATGCTGCTTCTAAAGGGGCTGTGTCTGCAATGGTTAAGGGCATGGCTGTTGATTTGGCTTCAAAAGAAATTCGTGTAAATGCTCTTTTGCCAGGAATGATTGAAACACCTTTGATTCATTGCGGCGATATAACAGAAGAACAATTGAAAGAGGATAAAAAGTTGTATCCCTTAAGACGTTATGGGAAACCTGAAGAGATAGCATATGCTGCGATATATTTACTGTCTAATGCAAGCTCTTTTACTACAGGGGCAAACTTGGTAATAGATGGAGGATTTACTTTATTATAATAAATGGCTACAATAATATATCATAACGTAGGTGTAAAAGCAATGGCAGCTTGTGTTCCTTCAGCGGTTGCCTACAATAAAGATCTGGCTTGTTTAATGAGTCAGGAGGAAGTTGATAAAATGATTAATTCTGTCGGTATTCATGAACGCAGGATTAGTCCGGTGGATGTATGTGCATCTGATTTATGCTATAAGGCAGCATTAAAATTGATGGAGGACAATCAGATTGATCCGGAATCAATCGATGTGCTTTTGTTTGTGAGTCAAACATCTGACTATCGTATTCCTGCTACTTCTTGTGTTCTTCAACATCGTTTAGGTTTGTCTAAGGCATGTGCATGTTTGGATTTGACTTTGGGATGTTCAGGCTATGTTTATGCGTTGTCTACAGCATATGCTTATGCTTCGATGGAAGGTGTAAACAGAGTATTGCTACTTGATGGTGAAACTTTTTCTAAAATAGTGAATCCTAGAGATAAAGTCAATGTACCTTTATATGGTGATGCGGGAACAGCCACTTTGGTAGAGAAAGGAGCCTATAAAGATTCTGTATTTATCTTAAATACAGATGGAACTGGGGCAGATGCAGTAAAAATACATGGTGGAATGCGTCATCCTATTACGTCTGATTCCTGTTTGGAAAAAGAACGTGAAGATGGTAACTATCGTACGGATATGGAAATCTTTATGGATGGGATGGATGTATTCAATTTTGCTATAAGTGTAGTGCCCAAAGGAGTAAAAGAGGTCATGAAAATAACTGATTCCTCTTTAGAGGATATTGATTATCTGGTTTTTCATCAATCTAATAAATTTATGACTGATTTCTTTGTAAAAAGATTGAAGTTTGATGAAACTAAAGTGCCCTATTGTATTGCTAAGTATGGAAATACAAGTTCAGCCTCTGTACCTTTAACTATCGTTTCTGAACTCTCGGAGAAGCTGAATGAAGAAAAAGTAGTAGTGATGTGTGGTTTTGGTGCCGGATTGTCATGGGCAACTGCACGCATTGTTTATAACGAGTGTCATATATCACCTATAATAGAATATTGAGTTATGCTTCCTGATTTTAAATTTCATCATATTGGAATAGCTGTCTTTGATATAGATGATACTGCACAGTATTATATAGATGCAGGGTATCAGAAAACAGAAACTGTAATTGATACAATACAGAATGTGAAAATCTGTTTTCTGACGAAAGAAGGTATGCCGATGTTAGAACTGTTGGCACCTGTAGATGAAAATTCTCCGGTAAACCGAACGTTGGATAAAATGGGAGTAACTCCTTATCATTGTTGCTATTCGGTAGATGATATGGAAGGGGCTATTGCTCGTTTAAAGAAAATAAAGTTTGTGCCACTTATCAAGGCTGTGGAAGCATGTGCTATTGGTGGAAGGCGTGTTTGTTTTTTATTTAATAAGAAAGTTGGTTTAATAGAGTTAGTAGAATCTTAATACTGCTGTTATGAAGTATTTTATTTTTCGTAATAACACTTTAGAGAATCTGTTTGGCACGACAGATGTAGGATATTCCGGTTATGATGACATTTCATATGTCCCTTTGGAGGTAGATTCTTATGTGTGGTTTTATCAGGTTCCTATAAAATTTGACATTGATTCTTTGACAGAAGAAGTAAATGGATACTTTGATAAGTTGCAGATTGTTTATAAACAACTTCCTGCTCACAGTCAGCTGATCGTTTTTTCTTTGGAGAATCTTTATAATTTGAATTTTTGTAGTACAAATTATGAGCTCAAAAATTCGATTATAAAATTTAATATGGATATTCGTGATTTTTGCAATGCATATGCAAATGTAAAATTCATTGATTTTTCTGAATTCTTATCGGATTACTCCAAAGATCAATGGATCGATTGGAAATATTATTTTCTTTCCCAGATGGTGATTAATCCTAAGTTGGCAGGGGCTTTTCGTAAATGGTTCACTTGTAAAACAAGAGAGCTTGCTTTAAGCAGGAAAAAATGTTTGGTTCTTGATTTGGATAATACACTTTGGAGTGGTGTACTGGGTGAGGACGGTATTGGAGGTATTGGTATCGGGGGAGATTACCCTGGAAAGGCTTTTCTTTATTTTCAGGAAGCTTTGATTGAATTAAGCAAACAAGGGGTTATCTTGACGGTTTGCAGCAAAAATAATGAGGCAGATGTGCTGGAAGCATGGAAAAAGAATCCGTTTATAAAACTTAATCAGAAATATCTCTCTGCTTATCGAATCAATTGGCAGAACAAAGCTGATAATATAAAAGAATTGGCTCAGGAATTGAATATCGGTCTGGATAGTTTTGTTTTTGTTGATGATAATCCCACAGAACGAGAATTGGTGAAGCAACTTTTGCCGATGGTGGAAGTTCCTGATTTTCCGAAGTATCCTTATCTGTTGCCGGTATTCTTTTTCAACTTGGTTGAACGTTATTTCCGAGTCTATGCCATCACGGAAGAGGATAAGAAAAAGACGGAACAATATAAAGCGAACGTTAGCAGGACACAGGAAAAAAAGAAATTTACAGATCTCGGTGCTTACCTGGCAAGCCTTGAAATTGAGGTTACGGTAACGGAAGCAAACGAATTCAATATTCCTCGTATTGCACAGATGACTCAGAAAACAAATCAGTTTAATCTGACAACTAAACGTTATACTGATGTGGAAATTCGTAGTCTTATAGAAAAAGGATGGTCTGTCTTTTGTATTAGTGTAAAAGATAAATTCGGGGATAATGGTATCACCGGAGCTATAATTTTAGAACCTCTTACTGATGGAATGAGAATTGATTCATTGTTGTTAAGCTGTAGGATCTTAGGTAAAGGTATCGAGTTAGCTTTTGTACATTTTGTTTTAAATCGCTTGCACAGCTATGGAGTTGGCAAGATATATGCTGACTATTATCCGACATTAAAAAATGCCCAAGTAGCTGACTTTTACGATAGGGTGGGGTTTGATTTGTCAGATCAGAAAGAAGATGGGGCAAAAGCATATGTACAATGTTTGTCGAGTAATTATCAAATAGAATCTTATTATAAAATAAATATGAACTGATATGGAAGAGAAAATATTGGAGATACTGAAACAGGTATTTGAGCTGGAGAATGTGGATGAAAGTTGCGCCCAAGTGAATTGTGAAAAATGGGACTCTTTGAAGCATTTGGAATTAGTGGTTGAGATTGAATCGGCATTTAATATAGAGCTGGAACCTGAAGAGATTGCCGAAATGAAAAGTTTTAAGGACATTAAAAGGATACTTCAGGGGAAATAGATGGAGGTTGTTCGTTTTGTAAATTCAGTTTTTGAATCTAACACTTACCTTATTAAAGATGATTGCCAGAGTCAATGCTATTTAGTTGATTGTGGTGATCCGAAACCTATATTAGAAGAGTTGCAGCGCTTTGATTTAGAACTTGCGGCTATTTTTATCACTCATTCACATTTTGACCATATTTATGGATTGAATGAAGTGGTATCTAATATTCCCATTGTTAAAGTGTATCTTTCATTACATGGAAAAGAAGGACTGTTTTCCGACCGATTGAATATGTCCAGATACCATTCTACTTCTTTTATATATGAATATGATGATAATATTGAAGTAGTAGGAAACAATAGTGTCATATCTTTATTTGGTAGAGACGAGATGCAGATGAAAACTTACGAAACTCCCGGACATGATTGGAGCGCTTGTTGTTTTCAGATAAATAATTGTTTGTTTACCGGAGATTCCTATTTGCCTCAACACAAAGTGGTAACGACTTTTCCAAAAAGTAATAAGAGGGAGGCAGAGAAGTCTTTAGAGCACATTAAAAAGATTGCTGTAGGATGCAACCTCTATCCGGGACATGGAGAAATTATATATGCGTAAATATAGGCTGCTGCTGTTAAGTGTTTTTTCTTTTCTTTTTATTCCTTACTACGTAAGAAAATCAAATAAACATAGATAATTTTGTTATGAACAAACGAATCTGGCTTTCGCTTGCTCACATGGGTGGCCGTGAGCAAGACTTTATAAAAGAGGCCTTTGATACGAACTGGGTTGTCCCTTTGGGACCTAACGTGGATGCTTTTGAGCAATCTTTGGTTGAATATTTGCATGAAGACCGCCATGTAGTGGCTTTGAGTGCCGGAACGGCTGCACTTCACTTGGGCTTGATTCTCCTGGATGTAAAACCCGGTGATGAAGTGATCTGCCAAAGTTTTACTTTTGCCGCCTCTGCCAATCCGATTTCTTATCTGGAGGCCAAACCTGTTTTTGTGGACAGTGAGAAGGATACCTGGAATATGGATCCGGTATTGCTCGAGGAGGCTATAAAGGACCGTTTGCGCAAGACGGGTAAGCTCCCGAAGGCTATTATCCCTGTCCACCTTTACGGTATGCCTGCCAAGATGGACGAGATCATGGATATTGCGGGTCGTTATGGTATCCCCGTATTGGAGGATGCCGCGGAGGCTTTGGGTTCGGAACTGAACGGACGGAAGTGTGGCACATTCGGTGAACTGGCCGCTCTCTCTTTCAATGGCAACAAGATGATCACGACTTCCGGGGGAGGTGCTCTGATCTGTCGTACGGAAGAAGAGGCGAAGCAAACAAAGTTCTACGCTACGCAGGCTCGTGATGCCGCTCCGCATTATCAGCATACCCATATCGGTTACAACTATCGGATGAGCAACATCTGTGCGGGTATCGGCCGTGGGCAGATGTTTGTCCTCGATGAACATATTGCCCGTCGCTGTGCCATTCACTCTTTGTATGTTGATTTGCTGAAAGATGTGGCGGGTATTACGGTCATGGAGAACCCTGATTCGCGGTTTGCTTCCAACTTTTGGCTGACTTGTATTCTGGTTGATCCGAAGCTTGCGGGTAAGAGTCGTGAGGATATCCGTTTGAGGCTGGACTCCGAGAACATAGAGACGCGTCCTTTGTGGAAGCCGATGCATCTTCAGCCTGTGTTCACGGATGCTCCGTTCTATGGGAATGGTACGAGTGAGAGGTTGTTCGATATCGGCTTGTGTCTGCCTTCGGGACCTACACTGACAGATGAGGATATCAGGAGAGTGGTGGATACGATCAGAGCGATATAAATAAAATAAATCTAATTACTCATGGGAAACTTAACAGAAAATGATTTTCAGCGTGTGGCGGATTTACTTGGCATTGAGGTAGCGGTGGTAAAAGCTGTACAGGCAGTTGAGACCGGTGGGCATGGGGGCTTTGTGGCTCCGGGGCGACCGATGATCTTATTCGAAGGTCACATCTTTTGGCGTGAACTCAAGAAGCGGGGACTAGATCCGGAGAGGTATGTTGCGGGCAATGAAAATATTCTTTATCCTAAATGGGAGAAGGGTCATTATTATGGCGGGATGAAAGAGTATGAACGTCTGGAAAAGGCCCGGGAAATACATAAAGAAGCTGCTGATGCTTCCACTTCATGGGGAATGTTCCAAGTGATGGGCTTTAACTATGCGATGTGCGGGTATGGCAGTGTGGAGGAAATGGTGAAAGATATGTGTGTCGGAGAAGATAAGTAACTGGAAGCTTTTGCGAGGTTTGTGAAACTTGCTAAGTTGCAGTCCTATCTGGAGCAGAAAGACTGGGTCGGGTTTGCCAAGAGGTATAATGGACCCGGATATGCCCGGAATCAGTATGATAAAAAACTGGAAGGGGCTTATTGGAAGTTTACGAAGGAGTAGAAAAGAAATGTAATAGATAGGAGAAAGTAGGTTCTAATGAAAATATCAGGAAAGTCATAGATGTAATCAGATAGAATGAGTAACAATATACCCAAATGGGTATAGATTCCTGCCTTGCTCCCACTTTTATACCATATCGGGTATAAAAGTGGGAGTCTTTTATTGTATTTGTACCTAAACGGGTATAATATGGGAAATCAAACAATAGTAAAGTATGTGACGCAGATGCGTAGGGAAGAGGGTGTCCAGAAAAGGCAGCCTTACTTTACGAGACTTATATCAACCACTGATGTAAGTCTCTGTTTTTATGGGTATTAATAGAGATTAGCATTTACAGGTTTAGATTGATTTAAACCTTTTGAGGAGGGAAGCACTACTCTGATGTAGTCTGATACGGTGGGTCTTTTGACCACCGGAACAGCAATCCGAACGAATGCTAAACTTTATTTTTATGTTTACGATCAACATCAAAGGGAAAGCAAATCCCAAAGACCCGAAGATGGTCAAACTTGAAATGATTATCTTCAAAACAGGTTACGCACGAGTAACCAAAGTGCTTAATGTTTCTGGATCGGTTAAGGACTGGGATAATCAGGCCCAAGCCTTCAAGGGTAATGGCAGTACCCTTACCGCCAAGAACAAAATCCTGTTCGAACTCAAAAATCAGTATCAGAAAGTCGCTGAGGACTGGGATTACGAGGGACGAGTCTGGTCGCCAGTCGAATTATCGCACTGCTTCGATGAAGTTCAAACCCGCAAAGAGGAGGTAAAATCGCTCTCAGTCCTTCAGATGATCGATTCTCTAATCGAAAAGTTTGCTCATAAAGAGCGCTACAAGAATGGACGAATCATCACGAGTATTAATAATGCCCGTTCTTATAAGGAGATAAAAAACTCTCTATCTCGATTCACACAGGAGGTCTATAATCGTTCTTTCTCCTCTTATTATTTCAAAGAGATTAATGAACGTTTCCTGCTCGACTATACGCTTTATATCCAGAAAGTCGGCATAGAAAACGGCAACAAAGGCGGCTTAACTCAGAAACTCCGCCGCCTGCGTGCTACCTGCCGTTATGCCGAGAAGCAAGGCATCTACGGTGTGGACATGAAAGTATTCGAATGCTTGGGTGATAATATCAAATGGGGACAGACTACTTCCAAAGCGACTTCCTATGTAGCTCTTGCCAAACTGGAGAATATCGACCGTAGTTTGTTTTCGAGGAAAGAGCAGCTACACCTCGATCTCTTTCTATTCAGTTACTATACCGGAGGCATGGCCAATGTGGATGTATGTTATTTGACTTGGGACTCTATAAAAGAAGATAAGATCATCTATGAGCGCATGAAGTTTCCCAAACAAGCCAAGCCACTTTTGATTGAAAAGGCCAAGAAGATCATTGAGAAGTATCGCGGTACGGGTTTCGAGAATTATATCTTTCCTGTCTTTACTCATAAGCACAAGACCGATATGCAACGCACAAAGCGAATCAGTAATCTTACGGTCAAAATGACTATAACACTTGCTAAAGCTTGCCGCTTGCTAAAAATAAAGGATAAGCTGACATGGTACTCTGCCCGTGCCAGTTTCATTACCCGAATGGTAGATCAAGGTTACTCGCCATACGTTGTGGCCGAAATGGCAGGCAATAGTCCGATGGTGATTTACAAACACTATTATAAAAATACCAAGGCTGATGAGATGCTCAAAGAGATGAATTCAATTTTTGGTGAATAATTTTCAGTCTCGACAAACCTTTTCTGTTGAGACTCCCTATTCATTTATATACCGACACAAAGCCGGTGGAATATTCATCACTAAAAAACATCTGTTATGAGCAAAAATGTATTGCAAGTCTTTGATAAGCTATTGCTACACCTGTCACAAATTGAGAGAGAACGAAATGGTCAGATAATTACCGGTTCCCAAAACAAACGAAAGTTTCGGTATGTTCGGGATTGTCTGTGCAATTTTACCCAAACCGTAATGAAGCGAGATTTCAGCATACTGACTTTTGATGATATTGACACGCAATTCCTTCAAAAGTATGTCAACCATTTGAATGGGCGCAATGTGGAGAATAAACTGCAAAAACTTCGTCGAGTATTCCGAGAGGCTAATGCCGATACCTCAGTTTTTGATGGTGTGAAGATTCCGGTCAAGTTGGAAGGTGAGCCATTGTCGGTGGATCATACCGCGATTGAACGGATAGAATTTATGAGCCGGAGTAAACTCACAGATAAAGAAGAATTATATATCGACTTGTTCCTGTTTGGCTATTATACCGGAGGTACGACAATTAATGAGATGGCATCACTTAAAATATCCTCCATCAAGAAGGGGTACTTGTATTGCAAGCGGAATGCATCTGAAAACATTGCCGTCATCCCTTTGTGCTCAGAAGTATTACATATCATCAACAAATATCAGTCGATGTGCTTTGACGACTACCTGCTCCCAATCTTTACCCATAAACACAACTCTCCCGAACAACAACTCGGAAGGATCAAGCGTATCTCGGAGTTGACAAACCAGACATTGAGAAAGGTTTCAAAGATGCTTAAACTTGAAAATGTGATTACGATGGGAATGGCGAAATGGATATTTATTGAACATCTACTTTTAAACGAAGTGCCGTATGAAAAGGTAGCACAATCTCTGGGTTGCTCTATCGAAACCGTACTCCGTTACTCTGAAAAAATGCGTCAAAATTATGGTGAATAATATACATAAGATACGGACTAACTATACTGATTTTACTTACATAATAAAAGTGAGTAATTCGAGTAAAAACAACTCCCTTTCCTGTATATCTAAAAATGAGGGAAATGAAAAGAAATAGGGTGTCTCATAAAGCGACCCACCCTTTTTTCTTGTATACATCTAAAAACAATCAAGTTATTAGAATACAGATGTTTGAGCATTAAAACCATACAGGTTTCGCCATTTTTGTAGTTTTATTCTTTTCTACCTCTTTTTTGATCGATTTCAATGACTTTTTTGAAGCGAAAAAACTTCAAAAATCATTGCTATGTTTACAGTAAATATAAAAGGAAAAAGAGACCCTAAAAATATCAATTTTGTCAAACTCGAAATGGTGTTTTACAAGCGAGGATATACCCGTGTAACCAAGGTGATCAACATCAAAGGACTCTACTCTAACTGGGAACAGAAGTCGCAACTTTTCGTTGGTAAAGAATCTTCCGAAAAGAATAAGTTTCTCCAGCAACAGAAACTCAAATACCTCAAAGTTGGCGAGCGCTGGGATGCCCAAGGTAAGGATTGGATTCCCGTGGAGCTATCTCACTATTACGATACCGATCCAAACTACCGAAACAAATATATCCCAATCGCGGATGTTATCGAAGAACTAGCTGTGAAGTTTGATAATCAGGAACGATATAAGAATGGTCGTGTACTCAAAAGTCTGTCTACATCGCGAAAGTATCGATATCTAAACACCTCGCTCAAAAAGTTTACTCAAAGTAAGTATCATCGGGATTTTACGAAGTATAGGTTCCGTGACCTAAATGAGAAATTTCTTCAGGATTTTGTGGTATGGCTACAAGTGCGAGCAGCAAAGAGTGGAAACTCCGGCGATGTCAGTGGCAAACTTAGAAAATTGAAAGCAGTCTGCCTTTACGCAAAAGAGCAAGGAGTGTACAATGTGAGTCTTAATGTCTTCGGTTCATTTAAGGAGAAACTGAAACATCGCATTACTACACCCAAAGGAGTAGCACCAGAAGTGATGAGGCAGATTGAGGTATTCGACCGAACTCTGCTCACCAAGAAAGAACAACTATATCTTGACCTGTTTCTTTTTAGCTATTATGCCGGAGGAATGTCGGCAGTTGATGTTTGCCTACTTACTCAAAACCAAATCAAAGACGATCTGATTATCTATGATCGAATCAAGTACGACAAGCAGGCACGAGTTATAATCATTGATAAAGCGGCGGAGATTATCGAACGTTACAGGTCCGAAACTTATATGAATTACGTCTTTCCGACAATTAAGCGATGCAATTCAACCCAACAGAAACTTTACGGACGAGTTAAACGGATAAATGAGAAGGTAAACCAAACTCTGCTGAAGATATGTAACCACTGTGATATTAAATCACGAGTGACATGGGGAACTGCTCGCAGTAGCTACATCTCCAAGATGATTGACGAAGGTTTTCATCCACTCCAAGTCGCAGAATTGGCAGGCAACTCCCCGCAAACTATCTACCGACACTACTACACTATCTCTGATAAAGAGAAAATGAAAACAAAGATGAATGATGTTTTTTAATCCGTAACGATTTTGCTTTGAGGATATTGGAAATTATATTAACTTTATCATTCATTATCACTTTGATAAAAAAATAAAGATGGATATAAGTAAATATTTCAAACTCGATAGTAGCAAAAGGGCAAGCCATGGAATATTGATCTATGACTTTGATGACAGTTTAACTGCACAATTTATAAACGATTGCCTTATTCCATTTCGTCAATCATATATTAGTGATGAGAGTTTAGAGCGAAATATTTCAGAACTGGGTGCTATGACCTCACGGAAAGATGAAATTGAAGTAGTTCTGCCTACATTACCGCAATTGAAATCAGGAGACTTTGGCGAGATTTTGTCTTATGCTATTACTTCTCATATACATCCAGAGACAAATCTGCGACCACTAAAATGGAGATGGAAAGAGCATAGAGATAGTCCATGTCATCTTACAGATATTGTTCTGTTATGTTGTGGTGATTACGATAATCCTCAGACTTCAGATTTTTTGGTTGCAGTCGAATCAAAAAATGGAGCAACTAAACCAAGCGGAATAACAAGTAGAATTAATGATGCGATAGAAGGGGCTGCTAAGGATATAAATAGTCGTTTCTCAAAGACAATAGCCTACCTAATGGCAAAATACAAAAATGAATGTGATTTTGAATCAGTAAAAATAGTAAGACGTTTTTCTGATTGTATAACCGTCCCTTTTGGCAAACATTTTAAAGCTATTGCAATTGTTGATAAAGATCACCTAACAACACATATAAATAACATATCAAATGATCTTTTGACCACATATCCACAAATAGAGGTTTATGCCGTACCTATGAAAGGTTTAAAATCTATATACGAATCTATATATTCTAATATACCCAATACTTAAAAGCTATGAGTGAGATATATGATAAATGGACTTCTGAGTCTGAGTATTTGGAGTTCTTAAGAGATTATAAAGTTGTTGGCGTACCAGAATACGAATTCACACATAGACAGGATGATTATTATATTACACTATTAAACAAGCTATATCTAACTCTTGAGAATATCAATAATTCAAATGAATATGAAAGCTACAAAAACGAGCTTTTAAAAATAGCACATGGCCTAAACGTATATTCGTCAAACTCAACAAGAGAGATTTTCAGTGGAATAGATGTAGTATTAAATCAACTATATGTTTCTGCAATTTATTATTTATGTGATTTTGGGGCAATTAGTACACTGCTGATAAAAGGTTTAGAAATAAAGTCATTAGATACTGAATCAGCAAAATTGATATATTTTGTTTTATCAGGAGGAAAACACGATGATGTTTTTAGTGATAATATTTACAAAATATTGAACTTTGTGCATTCTGGGGAAAAGGCATCGCTTGATGCAGTTATAAATTCTGTTAATCAAAAATATGCAGCTTTTTCTTTTGATTCATTAGATGATTTTTTTGACACTTTCTTATTAATCCATATTTTAATCAAGTACAATGAAAACAATATATGGGTAGATCTTAAGGAAGCTGCACCAGGAATCGACTGGAGACAATATGTGGCACACAGTTTTGAACAGCACATTATATCTTTTTTGCCTTCTCAAAAAGAAGCAATTAGTAAGGGAGTTCTAAATTTTGAAAAATCATTTAGCCTAACAATGCCTACTAGTTCTGGAAAATCATATCTAACAGAACTTATTATATATAATGAATTACAAAAAGATTCATCTGCGAAAGTTCTGTATTTAGCACCGCTACGCTCACTTGCGTATGAATTGAAGCAACGATTTAGTAAAGTATCTAATAGTTTAGGATTTACATATCGTGCGATGTATGGTGGTGGATCTTATTCTTGGGAAGAGAGTTATTGTTTAGAAGCTCAATTACTAGTATCTACACCAGAGACTTTTATGACACTAGAAGGATCTATAGATAATTTATTAAATGAGTTTTCATTGATTATTTGCGACGAAGGACAGCTTTTGGATGATCTGAGCAGAGGAATAAACTATGAACTATTATTGTCAAGGTTAAAGAAGATTGGTCATAAACGATTCTTATTTATCTCTGCAATTATACCTAATATTGAAGATATTAATACGTGGTTAGGTGGTACTGCAGAACAAATAGGATCAAGCACTTATAGACCAGCTAAAATAAAGTTTGGATACTCAAAAAATGATAAAGGGAACATTGAGTTGGAGTTGTATAATAGTACATACACTAATTGCGAATTGAATATTCCAACATTTGTATCGAAGAAAGAAATAGGCCCCAATATCACAACAAATAGAAAACAATCTGCGGCTATTGCATTGAAATCATTAAATGCAGGATCAGTAATGATATATACAAGTCACAAGAATGGCAACAGAGGATGCGCTGCGTTTGGTAATGATGTATTATCACTTATTAATGGCAGCGATATGTTTTCGCCAATTAATTTCTCTTTAGATATTAAGCAGCTGCAATTATTTATTGAATATATTAGTTATCAATTTGGAGATGAATACGCATTAGTGAATTTTGCAAAAAATGGTTTCGTTTATCATAACGCTGACATTCCTCAAGACATAAGAGAATATATTGAATATTATTACACAAAGAAGGTGTTGCCACTCATAATATGTACTAGTACTTTAGCCGAAGGAGTAAATCTTCCAGTTAAGACACTTGTTTTAGGCAATATTCAAACTCAGAATAAATATAATGGATATTTAACAGATAGGAAAAGCCTAAAAAATATTATCGGTAGAGTCGGTCGTGCTGGTCGAGAAAAATATGGCTTAATTATATTGCCTGCATCAAGTACTAAAAAACCGTTAAATCGTGTACTTGAATCGCTGAGGAATGAACGTATTGAGAGGATAAGTGGAACTTTGTTTGATATTGTTGAAGCTTTGAGTGAGTATCGTGGTGATTTAGATGATACCCAAATTAATTCAGTTCTTGAAGCAAACAACTTTGCTAAGGATATTGATTTCATGATTTCTAGAAATACGGATAACGAAAACATTGAAGATATAGATTTGGATAATATTATTATAGATTCTCTTGCTTATCATTTAGGTGATGTATCAACAAAAAAATGGTTACGCAAGATTTTTGAAATAAGATATCAACTTTTGAAAGCTGAAATAAACACAGAATCATATGGGAAATACAGGTTGTCAGGTCTATCTATTTCTCAATATAAAAATATTGAAGAGCTTGTAACCTTTGACAACGACGCTATATTTTGCATAGCAAACCCTTTAGACGATGATTGGCTTGGGTATATTATTGATTTACTATACGAATTAGACATCTATGATCGTTGTGATAAAATTAATGATAAAGAAGAATTGAAATCAGTTTTAAGACTGTGGATGCAAGGTCTATGGTACCATGAAATAGCATACTCCGTAAATAAAGACATCGAAGATGTACTGGTAATAATAAACCATATAAAAGGCGAGTTTAAAACTAAAGTTTCATCAATTATAAGATATATAATAGATTCTAAACCAGATGGGAAAGATATGTTAGCTGTATGGCCAGAGTTTGCATCACATGGAATTGATTCTATTATTAAATATTTCATCCGTAAAAGAGGTATTACAGATAGAATAGGCATTAATACAATTTATAAGTATTTTATGAACAATAATATGAAAATAATTGATTATGAGCAATTTAATGCTATTGTAGATTTTCGTCACAGTGAAATCCGTGAATATATAAATACCCAAGCAATACCGGCCTTAACTAAAAGGCATATTTACAGGAACTTGATATAAAAATAAATTATAGATACGGAAAAATGAATAGTATTTCAGAAATAACCAGACGGGATATCATAGATTTATTCAAAAGAGGCTACACAGAATTTGATTTTTTAGGTAATAGACAAAATGTCTTTTATATTTATTATGGTCGATTAACTGAAATCGAATTTCTGAAAAAATTATATCAACTCGAAGCAATGCCTAGTAATGATCCCAGGTTTGAAAATGCAGAAGGAGATATATGGCAGCATACAATGAATAATGAAGATTGGGAATATGGCTGGGTGTTTGATGATAATCGATTTGAGTTGAATGCTGGTAGTGATATAATCATCCTTAACTTTTTATCTACTGTTTTTAATCCAGAAAACAGAGCCGAAGATGGTAATTGGAAGAGCTATCTTGAAAAAGTAAATAATTTGATCAATTTCGATGGATATGAATTATATGAAAGCGATAAGGTATCCAATAGAACCGTATATTCTTGGAGGAAATTAACTAAAGAGGAACAAGCTAGCGGAAGGTTTATTCCATTTTCATTGAGGCATAAAAACTCAATAGAAAAAAAGACTATAGTCTTACCAACAATATCAAAGAAACTGAGGTTTGAATTGTGTAAACTAATTGGACAGTATGATGATACCGTATATAGAACGACTGAAACAAACTGGAATTATACATTAAGCTCAAAAGCAGCTACAATAGAAGATATTCAAAGTTATTATCTACCAAAAACATTTGATGCAAGAAAAAATTATTCAGTAACTGATGATTTAGAACATTTTATCATGTGTAATTATCCGCATAGCGTTTTCGACGCAATAGAGTTGTTTTCTAGAATCAATGAGCATAGTAATTTTTCCAATGAACTAAATCTTTTACTGCAAAATAACAGTTATCCGTATAAACTTTTAGGGGGCAAGATGGAAGCATCTCATATTAGCATCAGAACAAAAGAAGTCATTAAAGAGATTGGATTAAAAGAACTGATAGAGCAAGCTACAAATTTATATGAAAGTAAAATTCCTATGGAAAAGCAGCTCGCTGTAGAGAAATTATGGGATGCATTTGAGCGGTTAAAAACATACTATGTAGATTTAGACAAAAAGAGTTCTGCAGAGAAAGTCATTAATGAAATCTCTCAAAATAATGATAAATTCAAAGAATTATTCCAAGAAGAGTTTATAAAACTAACTACCATTGGCAACAAATATAGGATTAGGCATCACGAGACAGATAAAATAGATATAACGGATCTTAATTACTACGAATATTTTTTTCAAAGATGTTTGGCTCTTATTAACTTGTCGTTGAAATATATGAAATAGCAGTACCATATATCTTGTTTGTTGTTAGCCAGTATACTATACATGGTATAGATAACAAGTGTGGAATAGTACTTCCACCAATATATATGTGGCTTATTATGTATAGTAAGCCAATGTTGTTATTCTCTATAAATTCAATTTCATAAAAATAGCCCTTTATAGAGCTATGAAAATTAAAACAGACTGTATATCTTTGCATTCGGAATAAAACCATTATAAATCAAGTTCGTGTAGGGTTACACGGTAGATTCAGTGTTTCATCCTCAAATAGCTATTGATATACAGTCTGTTGCTAAAGTGTCAAGGCGCTCTGTGAGGATACTCTCTTTTTTATTTCCTGAGAATGTGATACTTATAACTTTTTATGAGTGATCGGTTCCGGATGCCCTGTTTTCCTTTGTCATCTTCCTGTAAATGTCCACCTTTGCAATGTTGATCAACGAAATGTGAATAAAATTAGTAGTAATAACATGAATAAAAGGAGATTAGGAATATGACTTGGCACTACCCGTGCATTGCTTCAGGGTGTTGAGTTTCAGAAGATAGGCAGTATCGGCACTTCGGGCGGTCATGATTCCGGTAATGGTGATGGAGACATTGTGGATGATCCGACTGCATAATAACTTTAATCAGATAAATACATGAAGAAGAATAGCTGGAATATCCTTTTAAAGGTGATTATAGCTGTGGCAAGCGCCATTGCAGGAGTGATAGGAGGGCAGGGATTGCTCTGATAGCTGACTGATCGTTTCGGTTGAAAAAATAAATGCCGGTATCTGTTCGGAAGAATGGGTACCGGCATTTATTATTATGGTTAGCAAAACCGATAATTAAGAATAATCTTGTATATTTGTGAGTGAAACGATTAATAGAAATGTGTTATGGCTAAACTTTACCCGATTGGGATACAGAACTTTGAGAAAATACGTAGGGAAGGCTATCTTTATATAGATAAGACTGCATTAGTCTGTAGATTGGTAAAAACGGGTTCATATTATTTCCTGAGCCGTCCCCGTCGCTTTGGCAAGAGTCTGCTGATATCTACTCTTGAAGCTTATTTTCAAGGGAAAAAGGACTTGTTTCGTGGTTTGGCTATGGAGGAGTTGGAAAAAGATTGGATAAAATATCCGATTTTACATCTGGATCTGAACACCGAAAAGTATGATACGCCCGAAAGCCTGGATCGAATATTGAACGATACGTTGGCTAAATGGGAAATGGTGTACGGGACTGCTCCTTCTGAAACTTCTATTCCTTTGCGTTTCAAGGGTATTGTACAGCGTGCCTGTGAACAGTCAGGGCAGCGGGTGGTGATTTTGATTGATGAATATGATAAACCGATGTTGCAGGCTATCGGTAATGAGGAGTTGGGAGAGAAGTATCGTGATACACTGAAAGGTTTTTATTCTGTGCTGAAAACGATGGACGGGTATATCCGCTTTGCTCTTTTGACGGGAGTTACCAAGTTTGGTAAGGTAAGTGTGTTTAGTGACCTGAATAATCTGAATGATATCTCTATGGACGAACCTTATGTGGAGTTGTGTGGAATTACAGAAAAGGAAATCCATCATTATCTGGAACCGGAAATTCGTCAGTTGGCGAAATATCAAAAGATGTCGTACGAAGATGCTTGCCGGGAGCTGAAGGAACGGTATGATGGTTATCATTTCACGGAAAATTCTATCGGTTTATATAATCCGTTCAGTATACTGAATACTTTTTATAAGATGAAGTTTGGCAGTTACTGGTTCGAAACAGGTACTCCGTCTTATTTGGTAAAACTTTTACTGCGTGATAAATATGACTTGCAACAGCTGGCACACGATGAGGCGACATCAGATATGCTGAATTGCATAGATTCTACTTCGAAGAATCCTCTGCCGGTGATTTATCAGAGTGGCTATCTGACGATAAAAGGGTATGATGAACGTTTTGATATCTACCGCCTGGGATTTCCCAATCGGGAAGTAGAGGAAGGATTTATCAGGTATTTACTTCCTTTTTATGCAAATATTGATAAAGGACAAACAGGGTTTCATATAACCAGGTTCGTTTCTGAAGTGGAACAGGGAGATTGTGATGCTTTCTTTCGTCGTCTGCAAAGTTTCTTCGCCGATACTCCTTATGAACTGGTACGTGACTTGGAGTTGCATTATCAGAATGTTCTTTTTATTGTTTATAAGTTACTTGGTTTTTATGTCCAGGCGGAGTATCATACTTCTAACGGGCGCATCGATATGGTTTTGAAGACAGACCGATACATTTATGTGATGGAGTTCAAATTTGACGGGAGTGCGGAAGAGGCTTTGAAACAGATAGAAGAAAAGGAATATGCCGCTCCGTTTGCCAATGATCCCCGTCAACTGCTAAAGGCAGGAGTGAACTTTAGCTCGAAAACAAGGAATATTGATTGTTGGGTCGTGGATTGACTCTAAATTCCATATGATAATCTGAATACTACACATCTGTGTGATCTGTTAATCTGTGGTGAAAAAGAGTTCATTGAAGAATGTTCCCGATACGTTGAATCTCGTCTGTACTGAACTTACAGTTTTCCGTCACTTTCAGATTGTCTTCCAGTTGCTTGACGGAGCTCGCGCCGACGATAACAGAGGTTACCAGATCATCTTTCAAGACCCAGGCCAATGCCATTTCGGCTAAGGTCTGTCCCCGACTACCTGCCACTTCATTCAATGCTTTGATTTTATTGAATACTTGCTCGGTCAATTGCTCTTTCTTCAGGAAACCTCCGCGGGCTATTCTTGAGTCTTCCGGAATTCCATTTAGATACCGGTTGGTGAGCAGACCTTGAGCCAGAGGAGAAAAGGCGATAAAGCCCGTACCATTTTCTTTGGCTTGTTGCAGAATGCCTTGCTCTTCCGGTTCGCGGTTAAACAGGTTGTATCGTCCTTGATAGAGTAGACAATGCACGTCTCGTTCTTCCAGATATCGGTAGGCGAACTCTGCCTTTTCTTTGGGGTATTTGGATATACCGATGTAGAGGGCTTTACCTTGCCGGACAATATCGACGAGCGCCTGAAGAGTTTCTTCAAGTGGAGTTTCGGGGTCGTAACGATGGGTATAGAAAATATCGACATACTCCAGATTCATGCGTTTTAAACTCTGGTTGAGACTGCTCATCAGGTATTTCCGGGAGCCCCAGTTTCCGTAAGGACCTTCCCACATATCATGGCCGGCTTTGGTGGATATGAATAGTTCATCCCGATAGGGCATAAAGGATTTCTTCATGATGAGTCCGAACGTTTCTTCGGCTGAGCCGTAAGAGGGACCGTAGTTATTAGCCAGGTCGAAATGTGTGATACCTTTGTCGAATGCAAAGTGAGCCATCCGGAGGCTGTTGGCTAATGTGTCAACATCACCAAAATTATGCCAGAGGCCCAGAGAAACTTCCGGTAACAGTATACCGCTTTTACCGCAACGACGGTACTTCATCCCACCGGAGTATCTTGCTTTATCGGCTGAATAAATAGGATTGATCATATGCTGAGATCTTTTGAAGATTAACTATGATGCAAAGATAATCGATTTATGGAGCAACATAGGTTATCAAAATAATAATTGTATTATGAATGGATAAAATAATACTGGATGGTTTGATGGAATCCCGATAATTTTGCATTATTGAAAAGCGTATGAACTAAAAACAGTGGAGACAGAATATGAAAGACATGCAAACAAAAATAGTAATGATAGGGATTCTACTTTCTACAGGTATAATGTTGAGGGCTCAGGACAATGGAGGGTGTGAGGATTGTCCGGCTTTTAATGCAGGCGGAAAAGTGGAAGTCCGTGGTGTAAAAGAGAGGATTATCGGAGATTTGTCGCAACCGGTCGCGGTTCGTGTAAGGACGTTGATTCAACAGATGACATTGGCAGAGAAGGTAGCTCAGTTGGTGAGCGAAAGTGATAGCATTCCGCGGTTGAATCTTCCTGCTTATAATTATTGGAATGAATGTCTTCACGGAGTGGCTCGTGCCGGTGAAGTGACAGTCTTTCCGCAAGCCATTAATCTGGCTTCTACCTGGGATACGGTGTTAGTCAAACGGGTAGCTTCTGCTATTTCTACGGAGGCACGGTTGAAATATCTGGAGATAGGAAAAGGGCTCACTTACTGGTCGCCTACTATAAACATGGCGCGTGATCCACGCTGGGGAAGAAATGAAGAGACTTATGGTGAAGATCCGCATCTGACTTCGCGACTTGGAGTGGCTTTTGTTAAAGGCTTACAGGGGGATCATCCGACTTATCTGAAAACTGTCGCAACAATCAAACATTTTGTGGCCAATAACGAAGAGAACAATCGTTTCTCCAATTCTTCACAAATACCGACGAAACAGCTATATGAATATTATTTCCCCGCTTACGAGGCTTGCGTGAAAGAGGCAAACGCACAATCGGTGATGACGGCTTATAATGCTTTTAACGGAGTACCACCCAGCGGTTCGCATTGGTTACTCGATGATGTGCTGAGAAAAGAATGGGGATTCGATGGATTTGTAGTTTCTGATTGCGGGGCTATTGGGGTGATGAATTGGCAGCACCGGGTGGTAAACTCGCTGGAGGAGGCAGCTGCTTTAGGAGTAAACAGTGGTTGTGATCTGGAATGTGGTACTACTTATAAGGAAAAACTTGTTCAAGCGGTAGAACAAGGATTAATTTCAGAAGCTGCTATTGACCGGGCTTTGACAAGAGTATTAACGGCACGGTTTAAGTTGGGAGAGTTTGATCCGATGGAACTTGTCCCATATAATCATTATGATAAGAAACTATTGGCAGGAAAGAAATTTGCAGAACTTGCTTATGAGGCTGCTGTTAAGTCGGTCGTGCTATTGAAAAACGATGCTTTGTTACCTTTAAATAAAGAAAAGATTAAATCTGTAGCCGTAGTAGGACCGTTTGCCGATTACAATTATTTGGGGGGATATAGCGGACAGCCTCCTTATTCGGTTAGCCTTTTGAAAGGAGTGAAGGAGCTGATAGGTAAAAAAGGGAAAGTCACTTATCTGAACGGAATGGGAACCTCTGCGGATTCTATAGCGCAAGTGGTAAAAGGGGCAGATATAGTACTTGTAGCTTTGGGTAGTGATGAAAAAATGGCACGAGAAAACCATGATATGCCTTCTATTTATTTACCGGAGGAACAAGAGAAGCTTCTAAAAGAGATTTATCAGGTGAATCCGAGAATTGTATTGGTTTTCCACACGGGAAATCCGTTGACTTCCGAATGGGCGGATACACATATACCGGCTATTATGCAGGCTTGGTATCCGGGACAGGAAGCGGGTAGGGCTTTGGCCAATTTGCTGTTTGGAAATGAAAATCCGTCGGGTAAGTTGCCTATGACTATCTACAAAACCGAAGAACAGTTACCGGATATACTGGATTTTGATATGTGGAAAGGGCGTACTTATCGTTATATGAAAGGGGAACCTTTATATGGTTTCGGCCATGGATTGAGTTATACATCTTTTGAGTTCGATAATATACAAGGGAATGATACTTTGCAGCCGGATGCGATTTTACAATGTTCGGTCGAGTTGTCCAATTCAGGTCGGTTAGCAGGAGAAGAAGTGGTCCAAGTCTATGTTTCGAGGGAGAATACTCCTGTTTACACATATCCGTTGAAAAAATTAGTGGCATTTAAAAAAGTAAAACTTGCTTCAGGTGAGAAAAAGAAAGTGGATTTTACTATAGCTCCCCGGGAGTTATCAGTTTGGGAAGATGGGAAATGGAGGATGCTTTCCGGAAAGTATACTTTGTTTATCGGTTCCGGACAACCGGGGTTGGCGAAAGGTATTACGAAAGGTTTTGAGGTTAAGATAAGGTAAAGTTAGTTTTTACAGGTTCTGGGGTAGTAGTTGTTTTTTAAGGAAAGATTGTTTGAAGGTGATTTCTGTATGTACTTGTTCTCTGATGTAGAGGGTGTGCTGATTGTATCAGTATCAGATAAAATAATACTGGATTGTTAATAATAACTGCACTAATTTTACATTTGAGAAAGTTCCCCGATATTGGGATGAAATAAGTCTCAATTTCGTCTTTTAGATAAACTATGGTGGAATAACGGATGCATTAAAGGCAAAAAGCGAATAAAGAGTGTTTGTTTGAATTGCATAAGTGAATGATAAAATCATATTTGTTTGTTCTGCCGGTTGACTCTATTTTTGCATTATCACAAAATTAATCATTTAAAATCAGTGTAATAGTATGAAGAACATGATGTTGTTTCTGATGGCACTCTTAATGAGTGGCCATATGATGGCTCAGCAAACCATTGTTACAGGTGTAATTACCGATGCTAACGATGGATCTCCATTGATCGGAGCCAATGTTCTGGTTAAAGGTGCCGGAACTGGTTCTATTGCCAATGTGGACGGTAAGTATAGTGTTAACGTCCCAAATGGTAAGAATGTATTGGTATTTTCGTGTGTAGGTTATAAAGAACAGGAGATCACTTTAAAACCCGGACAAAAAGTGCTCAATGTGACCATGAAAGAGGATACTGAACTACTGGATGAAGTAGTAGTTATAGGCTATGGCTCCATGAAGAAGAGTGACTTGACTGGTTCGGTCACCAGCATCAAAAGTGAAGATTTAATGAAAACAAACCCGATTAGTATTAATCAGGGACTCCAAGGGCGTATTGCAGGTGTGCAGGTTAACCAGAATGATGGTGCTCCCGGAGCCGGGGTAAGTATTCAGATTCGTGGTGCTAATTCATTCTCCACCTCTACCGAACCGCTTTATATCGTGGATGGTATTCCTTTTACCAGTAGTGGAATGCCGGGAACAGGTAAAGACGGTATGATGCAGACAGCCAATCCGCTTTCGACAATTAATCCGTCGGATATCGAATCTATTGAGATCTTGAAAGATGCCTCTGCCACAGCTATCTATGGATCGCGTGGTGCAAATGGTGTGGTATTGATTACTACCAAACGTGGTGCAAAAGGAAAAGATAATATCAGCTTCAGTGCTAATTTCGGAATATCGAAAGTAGTGAAGAAATTGGATATGTTGGATGGATATGCATATGCGATGTATAGGAATGAAGCCACAAAAATGTTCAATGAATACGAAAATGCTAAAGAACTTATTCCTTATCCGGGTACTTCTATGGTGGATCCGAATACCGGTGAATCGGTTTATTCTCCGGGACCGGAAGATTATCGGAATGGCACATATCCGAGTGTAAACTGGCAGGATGAAGTGTTTGAAACAGCGTTCTCCCAAGAGTATAATCTGAGCGTAAACGGTTCGAATGATAAAGGGTATTATGCTATTTCCGGTAATATTCTGGATCAGAGCGGTATCATTCATAATTCAGGGTACAAACGATATACATTTCGTGCGAATGTGGCGCGTAAAGTACACGAATGGATTGAAATAGGCACGAATATGAGTTTTACTAATTCATTGAATAAACTTGCTAAGACAAATTCTGTCAGTGACGGTATTATTCGTGGTACTTTGTTTTATCCGGCTACTGCTCCATTGGATGATGAAACGAATAATGCTCAGCTGAACTGGTTCTCTTCAAATCCTTATGTATATACACGTGCCGCTAAAGATGAGCTGACAACGAATAGTTTCTTTTCTTCTTCCTTCGTAGAAATTACTCCGTATAGAGATCTAAAAGTTCGTCAAAATGTGGGTTTCTCTTATAATATGAATGAACGTGATGTGTATTATAACAGGGAGACTGTGGAAGGTAAAGATCCAACAAACGGCTATGCTTCGAAAGCTGATAATTGGTCGAAGAATCTGGTACTTGAAACGATGGCAACTTATAATAAGACCTTTAATAGGAATCATTCGCTAAATGTAGTCGCAGCTTTCTCTTATGAAAGAGGGGATTATGGTAATAAGGCAATGGTAGCTACCGGATTTCCGCAAGACTTGACAGAAGATTTTGATATGAGTGCTGCTGTGAATCCTCAGAAACCGACTAGCGGGCGAGGAATGACTTCTTTGGTTTCCTTTTTGGGACGTGCCAACTATAATCTGATGAATAAATATCTGTTTACTGCCTCTTTCCGCCGAGATGGTTCCAGTAAGTTTGCGCCTGGTAATAAATGGTCGAACTTTGCTTCAGGGGCTATTGCCTGGAGAGCATCAGAAGAACAGTTTATTAAAGATCTGAATGTGTTTAGTAACCTGAAATTCCGTGCAAGTTATGGACAAACAGGTAATCAGGCGATTGGGGCATATGCTACCCGTGACTATCTGACTGTGGCCAATTATCCAATTAATGGTGCACTTGCCAGTGGATTTGCCAATCTGACTTGGAGAGGACCGGCCAATCCGGACCTGAAGTGGGAAACTACCAGCCAGTATAATGTAGGAGTGGATATGGGTTTCTTCCAGAATAGAATTAATCTGACTATTGATCTGTATTATAAGAAAACATCTGATTTGTTACAGAATATACAGATACCCCAAAGTACAGGTTTTTCAAATATGACGACAAATTTTGGTAACGTAACCAATAAAGGACTTGAAATTACGGGAAAATTTTATGCAATCACCGGAAAGAATCTCAATTGGGACTTTGATGCTAATATTTCTTTTAATCGTAATAAAATCAGTGGTCTTCCGGGCGATCAGTTTGCTCAAGGATGGAGTAAGGCTGATAATGTGTTCTTACAGCGTAACGGAATGCCGATCGGAACCATTTATGGATTTGTGGAAGACGGCTTTTATGATAATATAGCTGAGGTGAGAGCTGATCCGTTCTATGCAAAAGAGTCGGAGGCTGTATGTAAAGCAATGGTAGGTGAGGTAAAATATAAGGATTTTGATGGGGTAGCCGGTATTACGAATGCCGATCGTCAGGTAATTGGTGACACGAATCCGGACTTTACGTTTGGTATGACTCACAATTTTACTTATAAGAATTTCTCTTTGAGTTTTTTCCTGCAAGGCTGTGTCGGAGGTGATATTTTTAATGCAAACTTGCTTGAAGTGACTATGAGTGGTATTGGTAATATTCCTCAGAATATATATGAATCCCGTTGGACACCCGAAAATCGGGAGAATGCCAAATGGCCGAAAGCTTATGCCGGCTATGGGAGAACAATGAAGTTGTCCGACCGCTATGTAGAAGATGGATCTTATCTGAGAATGAAGAACATTAATCTGGGCTATAAGTTTATTTCTCCATTCAAAGGAATCGAATCTATCAATCTGTTTGCTTCCGTTAGTAATGTATTTACCATTTCGGGATATAGTTGGTATGATCCGGATGTAAATTCTTTCGGAAGTGATGCTTCCCGTCGTGGTGTAGACTTATTCTCATATCCAAGCAGTCGCACCTTCTCATTTGGTTTACAATGTACATTCTGATGTTTAACTCAAATCAAGAAAAGTCATGAAAAAAATAATATTCAAATCGTTTTTATTGTTATGGACGGTCTTGTTGGCATGTTCATGCAATGATTTACTGGATGAAAAGGCCTATGATTTTGTGTCGCCTGAGCAGTTGGGTGACAGTGAAAGTGCAGCTTCTCAGCTCGTGACAGGAGCCTATAATACGGTGATCACCAGCTTTATTGCTCCGGGATCTTATCTTTACCTGACCAATATGGACTGTGACTACGCATCAGGAGCTTCATGGGCATTCGGTAATGTGGGAGCGGGAAACCCACAAGGTTTTTGGGGGATAGACCACATGTGGCAAGGTAGTTATACGTTAATCCACCGGGCAAATCTGGGTATATCCAAGATTTCGGCAATGAGTAATCTGAGCCAGGAGAGTAAACAGGATGCTTTAGCTCAACTCTGTTTCCTTAAAGCATGGGCTTATTTTAATTTGGTGAGAAATTACGGTCCTGTACCTATTTTCCGGAAATCCATTTCGGAAGGAGAAGCTATGAGTCAACCTCGTGCATCGGTTTCGGATGTATATGCACATATTATCGAATTGTTGGAACAGGCTGAAGGTATGTACTCAAAAGATGATGCAGGTTTCGTGGTGGGGCATGCTTCAAATGGAGCTGCTAAAGCATTGTTGGCGAAGGTATATGTTACTATGGCTTCCGGGGCGATGTCCGGTGTGCCTATCGTGGTTAAGGGAGGAAATCCGAATATATTTGAACCACAACCTATCACGCACATTGCAAAGACTGTTGCAGGTTATGAGTCTTTTGATCCGGCCAAGTATTATGCGTTGGCACGTGACAAAGCTTGGGAGGTGATAAACGAATATACCCTGTTTGATAATTATATGGACGTATGGGCCATAGGAAACCGTAATAAGGGAGAACACATCTGGATGGCACAGGCCATCAGCGGTGATAAGGACTTTGGAAACACGATCTGTCAGGATTATGTGGGCATTTTCAAAGAAGACGGTACGATGGAAGGTAACTGGTATGGTATGCGCGATCACTGGTATCTGCTTTTCGAAGAACAGGATAAGCGTATTGTCGATGGAGTTATTCATCGATATGCGTCGGATGGTATATCCAATGGTAAGGTTATCTATAACTATTATCCCCGTTGGTATGCAGATAAAGTGGAGAATAAGGAGGTATATGACAGTCAGGGCAATGCTTTTGATGGTACGGAAGTCTATCATGAAGGTCAGGGGTGGACATTGGCGAAGTTGACAAAATTTACTTTTGTTACAGACCGGAAACAAAAAAACAGTGATTTTCACTTTCCGTTACTCCGTTTGCCGGATATCATGTTGATTTATGCTGAGGCTGTCAATGAATTGAATGGTGGGCCGGACGCTGAGGCCTATAATCAGGTGAACCGCATTCGTACGCGTGCACATGCCACTCCGTTCTCCGGAATGAATCAGGATGAATTCCGTTCGGCTGTACTGGAAGAGCGTGCCCGCGAATTGGCCTATGAAGCTGACCGCCGTTATGATCTTTTCCGTTGGGGTATCTATCTGGATGTGATGAATGCCATCGATATGGATGAGCATAATGTGACTAAACGTCGTTTGGAACGAAATCTTCTTTATCCGATACCTACCAGTGAAGTGAACTCTAATGATAAGATTGATTCTAATAATCCGGGATGGTAATGAATACATTCGTAACATTTAAAATTGAAGATGCAATGAAAACATTTAGATATATTTTATTCGTGTGGGTGATGCTGGGCTGTGGGCTTTTTGCATCATGTGAGGACGATGAAGTGGAATATGCTCCTTTGGCGGTTACAAGGGTATCTACCGTACTTGACCGTGAGCAGGGCATTGATCAGGCTAATCTTGCACAGTACATCATAGTGCAAGGTACGGGACTGAATGCTGTTAATTCAATTCTGGTGAATGATGTGCAGGTTGATTTGAAAGACGCATACATCACTTCCGGAGAAATTACTTTTCCGATTCCAAGAGTGATTCCGGGAGAAATAAATAATCTGATAACTTTAGGGAGTGGAAATTCTACAGTGACAGCTCCGATATCAGTGTTTATCCCCGAATTGGAAGTGAATGGAATGTTCAATGAATTTACACCGGCCGGTGATACAATGAAAGTAGTCGGCGATTATTTCGATCTTTATGAGATAACGACCGAATCGGGACAACTGTTCTTTGGTGGTAAAGAAGTGAAAATTACAAAATCAACGGGCAACAGCTTGAGTTTTGTATTGCCGGAAGATGCTGTAATGGGATCAAAAATTAAATTAGTCAGTCCGGTTTGTGGAGAGGTAACGGTTCCAGGTAAATATATGGAAAAAGGTAACATGCTGTGTGACTTTGATCCGTTTACCGGTTGGGGAGGTAGTAAATATGTGATAGATGGTCCTGTGCCTGCTCCGTACAGTGGATACTTCTCCCGTTTCAAGATCAATAAAGGGGATGCGAACGATTGGGACTGGAACGAGGTGACTACTATTGCACAGTGTGCTGTCGAATATTCTCCGGAGGTTATTGCCGATCAAAATAAATATTTGCTGAAGTTTGAAGTAAATACAATCAAACCATTGACTAAAAGGCAGATTCGTTTCTATTTTTCACAGATCAATTACGATTGGGAGCCTTTTGCATCGGGACTTGCTCTGAATACAAATGGAGAATGGAAAACCGTTTCTATTGATCTGGGAGAGATGTGGAAAGGAGATATTCCTAATGATGGAGTCCTGCAGATTATGGGTAATAGTTGGGCGGAAGATACGGACATCTGTTTTGATAATTTCCGTATCGTTCCCAAAGATTAAGGTGTGCTTAGCAAAAAGCAGATTATAATCTGCTTGATGTAGGGTAGAGTTGGTAAAAGAGGGAAGTTTTTATGGAACTATCCCTCTTTTTAACTCAGCCTGCAATATAAATCTAACAAAAATGATAATGCGAAAAATTCAATATCTGTTTATTGCTTTGTTTATCTGCCTGGAAATCCAGGCACAAGACAAATTTAATATCAGGGGAGTGTTGCCCTGGCATAATTTTCTATCGGGACCTACTTCCTGGAATCTGTCGGATTACCGGATTTATCTGGATGAATGCCGGAAGAATGGTATCAATTTTATTGGTTTTCATAATTATACTGGTGGTGGAGAACGCTATGCCACCTATGTGGAACCTATGATAAAAATAGAATATAAAAATATTCTTCCGCAAGCCTGTTTTGATAATTCGATGACAGCCCGTTGGGGATATCTTCCGATGGCTGTGAAAGACTTTGCTTTTGATACGGGAAAGATATTTCAATTGCCTGTTGGTGCAGAAGCTTTTGGCAATAATGGTTCGATAACATCACATTCTTCTCGGGAACATTATGAAAAAGCTCAGTCCTTGATGAGGGATGTTCTGAAGATGGCACATGAACGGGGAATCCGAATGGCTATGGGATTTGAATTTGGAGTGATCCCTCCCGAATATTTTTCTTTGAATGTAGCCGGAGATTGTTTTTATTGGGCAGGTGAATCGAATATGATCCCCAATCCGAAAAGTCAGATAGCTGCCGAGATACATTATGCGGCAATTGATGATATCCTAAACACTTATCCGGATATCGATTATATCTGGATGTGGCTGAATGAACATTCATTTATGGGTGTCGATGTTCAGAAAGCACTTAGAGATAAACCCTTTGCCCGGGCTTATCAAGAGAATCAGGCACTCTTTAAAGAGGCTGCCGATTCATCGGCTCGTTTTGTCGGGGTATGGGCATTGGAATACATGAAATTGACTTATAAACATTTGAAATCAAAAGGCTCTCGTGCAAAGTTAATCCTTGGTGGTTGGGGAGGGGGACATCAGTTGCCTTCTTTATTGAAAGGACTGGATAGGGCCTTACCACAAGATATTATTTTCAGTTGCCTTAATCCGGATTTAGGAAAAAGTCCGCAACCTGATTTCTTGGAAGAGATTGCCCGAAACCGTAGTGTTTGGGCTGTACCCTGGTTGGAGGGGGATCATCAACTCTGGCATTTTCAGCCGAGAGTCAATATGATGCGTGAACAGGTAAAGCTTGCTGCCGAACAAAATCTGGACGGAGTAATTGCTATTCACTGGCGTACAGAGGAACCCCGTTTTAATTTTCGAACGTTTGCCCGTTTTGCTTCGGATAAGGGTGCTGACGAGAGTGTAGATCAATTGTATGACCGATATCTGACAGAGGAATTTGGGGAAGAAGCCGCAAAAGAAATGACTCCTTTACTTGCCAGAATGGATCGTGAACAGATTCAATGGAATGTACCGTCACCGGAATTTTATGCATATACTCCGGAATGGGGATTATTAGATGAAAATAATGTGCGAATACGACAAGAGTTGGTGTCTTCGGGAGAATCGTTATTGAAAAAGTTAAGAGGAGAGAAACGGGAGAATCTGAAACGTTTCATAGCAATGTTCCGTTTTGAACTGTTGTTGGGTGAGGTAGATCGGGCTATGATGCCTGCTTTTATCTTAAAAAAGAAGGAAGTGCAAGGTGAGAAAATAAATGGTTCGCAGGAGTATATGGACGCATATCGGCTGTTAGTTTCAGCCCCTGTTAAAGAAATGTTTGATACTTATATGGAACGTGTTCATTCTCGTGGAGAATTGGGAGTACTTAGCTCTTTGAATCAACGTGTGTGGCGTGAATATAATGATCTTAAAATTTATCTGGAAAATAAAATAAAAGAAAAATGAAACGAATGGCATATCACCTGCTGGCTATCTTAATTTTGGGGATGGCAGCATCGGCTGTCAAAGCACAGATTTTGTTAACAGCTTCTGCTACGCCGATTGAAGAATATGCGGCGGTAGAACTTCAGCGGTATTATTATCAGCTGTCCGGACGCTTGTTGTCCATCGATCATGAAGAAGTACCGGACAGGAAAACGGAATTTGTTCTGACAAGACTGGATCATCCGTTAGTGAAGTCTTGGAGAGACAAAGGAGTATTACCTCTGAAGTCCATGCCGGGAGAGCAGGGATATGTCATTCGGACAGTAAAAGAAAAAGGCAGGGAATTGGTTGTCATTGCAGGTGTTGATGCCAATGGATTGCTTTATGGTGTATATGGGTTGCTGGAAGATCACTTAGGAATGCGTTTCTATATGAATGGAGATGTATATCCTGATAGGAAAGAGGTTCAGACGAGAATACCGTTGATTCAAGATGAACGAACTCCGACAGTGGCTATCCGTGGATTCCTTCCCTGGACTAATTTTCCGCAATCGGCTACCATTTATTCTTGGGATGATTGGCGTTACATCATAGATCAGGCAGCACGGATGCGTATGAACTTCATTATGATTCATAACTATAACGGGTTTTGCGGACATAATGAACTGTTTCATAATTTTGAATACAAAGGGCATTTATCGCGTGGATGGATGCCTACCATAAAGACAGGACACGGATGGGGCTGTCCCGGATGGAATATCAACGAATATCTTTTCGGGGCATCTGAAGTTTATGATGATTATGATTTTGGGGCAGACTATGGCTTGCATAATGAAACGTTGACGAATGGTCAGATCAAAGAGAAAGGAGCAACTATATTCCGTAAGGTGATTGCCTATGCACACTTACGTGGTGTAAAAATAGGTTTAGGGTTAGATATTGATGTCGTTTTGCCGGAATATCAGTCTGAACCGGATAACAAAGACTTGATAAAGGTACAGGTCGCAGAAATAGCTCGTGAGTATCCGGAATTGGACTATCTGCTTTGTTTTCAATCCGAAGGTCAGAAAAATGAGGCTTTTTATGCCCGTTGGCGAAGAGTCTTTGATGGATTTTATGAAGAGATGAAGCGGAAGTCGCCTTTTACCCGTATAGCTGTATCGGGCTGGGGGCTAACTGCGGAATCGGTGAATAGTCTGCCTGAAGATGTCATTTGTGCCCCTATATCTTACTATTCGGCCGCTTTTGAGCCGGGAAGTGTTTATGGAAATCGTGAATACTGGGGATGTCCCTGGCTGGAACGTGATTTTAACAGTTCTGAGTATTACTATCCTTATAATGTAGATCTTTCGGAAACAATCCGGGCCTTTGGAGATGCTTCTGCCAATATGAACGGATTTTATGCGCTGACATGGAGATTGGCGGATGCTATTTCTCCAAAGATGTGGTACATCAGTAAGGCTCCTTGGTATAATCATAAAGTGCTGGACTCTTCGGAGAAAGTGTATCGGGATTTTGCACTTGCCAATTATGGAGAAAATGCAGTGGATGCCATTACTGACATTATCGATCAAAACGAACCTTTTGCTACCGATTTCGGTGAGTGTCAGGAAACACCCGGATTTAATCAGATGGTACATACTTATCCGTTGATGAATCTTTATTCGATGACTTTTGGGGGAAAGAATGGAAAGGATGTGGAGATAAAGGCCACCGGATATGCAGAGAAAAAAGGTACAAAAAATGCTCCTTGTGATGAAGGAGGAGAGTGCGTGGGATATATTATGGCTGATGACTGGTTGCAGTATCCGGCAGTTGATTTTAGTAATAGTCCCGAACGAATGTCCATACGGATTGCTTCTGCATCTTCGGGTGGTGTTGCTACTGTTTATCTGGATCGATTGGAAGGACCTGTTATCGCTCGGTTTGAAGTAAAGAACACGGAAGGTTGGCAATCCTGGAAATCATTGACCGTTCCGGTGAAAGGGTTAAAAGGTGTTCATACGCTTTATGTTCGTTTTCAACCTTTTAATGTAATAGCCAAAGCTGGGAAATTAGCTGATAAACAGCTGAAAACAATTGATAGTTGTATGGCCGTTACTTCGGATGTACTTCAACAATTGCGTCTCTCCCGATTACGAGCACGTATTCATGGAGCAGCATGCCATATAGCTTTGAATACTGATTTTGAAAATTATCAATGGAATGATTTACCGGGGAAAATGGATGAATGGGCGCGTAGCTTTTTGTATCGTATTGAAGATATTTCTTCCTATGGAAACATTATGAGTACTCAGAATCGATTTGTGAAACAGAACTATGTAGAGAAGATCAACCAGCTACGTAAACAGCAACGGGTACAGGCTCCTTCGCATATTATAGCTAAAGGTACTCTTGAGGGAGCACAGATTAGTTGGCGTAATGAAGAGCTGGCAGTAAGTTCCTTCGTGGTTTGTCGTAATGGAGAAGAGATTGATACATTGGCGTCTGATGTGAATTGTTATCAGGATAAGTTTCATGGAGCAGCTTCGTATACGGTATATGCAGTGGATATTGAAGGGCATAAAAGCCCTTTGGGAATACCTGCCGATTGTCTGGCCGGGAGTGCTGACCGGGAAGCTCCGGTTATTGTGATTAATTCCCCGTTGACTTCAATAATGGAGGGAACTCCGTTGCACATTCGGTTTTCAGTCGTTGAAAATCGGTTACCGGAATTTGTATCCGGGATATTTCACTATCGGAGAACAGGAGAGAAAGTGTGGAAAAAAATACCATTTAAGCACCGGACCAGAGGTGTCTTCACATTAACCTTACCTGCTTCTGAGATTACGCGTCAGGGAATAGAATACTACATTTCGGTTTCAGATTCTGACAATGTATTTTGCTATCCGGGTTCGGCTCCGGCTCGGAATCATACGGTGGTAGTAACTGAGGTACCGGGAGATGATAAACCCGAAGTTCCGATGATAAAACCAATTTGTGGTAAACGTATGTTTTGGAGTCGTGTGCCAAATGTGGAAATGTATCGCATCTATCGTAGCAGAACTCCTAATTTTAAAATCGGAGCAGATACGTTTGTGACGTTTGTAGCGGGAAATACACAGAGTTTTGCCGATAATGGATTTGATTTCGACGGGACTTCTCTGAAAGGAACTTATTATTATTGCGTGACTTCCGTATCCTTTTGGGATCATGAAAGTGAGGCATCAGAAATCATTCAAATAGATTATTAATGAAAAGAATTGGAATATATATTGTTATTGTAGTATGCATCCTGTCTTGCATATCTTCGCGAAGGAACCTCTTGACAGAAACCAGATTGATGTTGGTTGATACGAGAGCAACTGAACATACGGCGGCATTGTTCTATAACTTGCGGCAACTGACCGGAAAACGGGTGGTTTATGGACAACATAATTATGAAATGGATGGGTTCGATTCGGATAGTACACGCTGGAGGGATGAGGCAAACCGATGTGATGCGTATGATGTGACGGGGGCTTATCCTGCTTTGGCTAGTTTTGATTTCCTTCATTTTACGAATCCTCGTAGTTGGGAAACAAAAGAATTGAATTACATACAGGAAAAATTCCATGTTGCATATAATCGGGGAAATGTTATTACGTTCTGTTGGCATTATTATAATCCGGTGACCGGAGGAAATTTTTATGATACAACGCAAGTGGTTCGTCATATCTTGCCGGGAGGTTCTTATCATGCTACCTTCAAAGCCGATTTGAAGATCATTGCTGATTTTGCACACAATGCAAAGGGCGATGACGGAGAGTTGATTCCGATCATATTCCGTCCTTGGCATGAGTTTGATGGTAATTGGTTTTGGTGGGGAAAAAATCATTGTTCGGTTGAAGAATTTAAAAAATTGTATCGGTTTACAGTCACTTATCTCAGAGATTCTTTAGAGGTGCATAACTTTTTATATGCATTTTCTCCGGACTGTGGTTTCACTACTGAGGCCGAATATCTGGAACGTTATCCGGGAGACAAATATGTAGATGTTGTAGGTATGGATAATTATTGGGATTTTCGTCCGGATGGGGGAGATACCTCCCTGGTAGTTCTGAAAGCCCGTATCCTTACACAATATGCGCAAAAGCATGGAAAACTTTCTGCCATTACTGAGACAGGTACACAGACACGTGATTCATTGTGGTATACACAATTGTTATCTATTCTGCGTTCGGAAGGGGTAGCCTTGAATTATGTATGCACTTGGTCGGGGTTTTCTCCTTATAAAGGACATCCGGCAGCAGCCGATTTTTGTCGGTTTAAGAGGGACACTTTGGTGCTCTTCGCTGATGAAATTCCTAATTTTTATACTTGGCACTGAACCTGCTTATAAATAATATCATGGAATGCTAAGATAGTATTAGGTATACATCCATCCAACGCCTATCTTTGCAATATCACTTTCAGGGTGGAAAGAATCTTATAAATAAAATATCTGATGATTATGAAAATCCTATCGACTATCCTATTAACCTTGTTGATTGTGCTTGGGGCGTGCACTTCTCCTCAGGTTTCTCCTGATCCCTTTGTCCGTGTGTCAAACGGACGTCTGACGGTGAATGGAAAACCCTATTATTATATAGGAACTAATTTTTGGTATGGAGCTATTTTGGGGTCACAGGGACAGGGAGGTAACCGGGAGAGATTACTTCGTGAACTGGATTATTTGAAGGCTCTTGGTATTAACAATTTGCGTGTTCTTGTTGGAGCAGACGGAAAAGATGGGATTCCGACGAAAGCTGAGCCTGCACTTCAGGTGGAAGCCGGTGTGTATAATGATACTATTTTTGACGGGCTCGATTTCTTCCTGTCGGAGTTGGATAAACGGGATATGTATGCCGTACTTTTCCTGAATAACAGCTGGGAGTGGTCGGGCGGATATTCCCAGTATCTTTATTGGGCGGGACATGGTGAAGTGCCTATGCCGAATGTAGCCGGATGGGATGCTTTTTCGAATTATGTGGCACAATATGCTAAGTCGGAAAAAGCACACCATTTGTTCCGGGATCATATTACTCACGTTGTAAATCGTGTCAATCGGTATACTGGAAAAAAATATAGTGAAGATCCTGCAATTATGTCTTGGCAGATAGGTAATGAACCCCGTCCGTTCGGTGAGGACAATAAAAAGAGTTTTGCAGCCTGGATTGCCGATTGCGCTGCTCTTATTAAATCTATGGATTCTAACCATCTGGTTTCTATTGGATCGGAAGGAATGGCCGGTTGTGAGGGGGATTTGTCACTTTGGACTTCTATCCATGCCGATGCGAATGTTGATTATACTACGATTCATATTTGGCCGAATAATTGGGGATGGATCGATAAGAAAGATATTCCGGGTACCATCGGGCAGGCAATAGAAAACACCTGCTCTTATATCGATATGCATGTGCAGGAAGCTTTTAAGATAAACAAGCCGCTGGTACTTGAAGAGTTTGGTTTACCGAGAGACAGTGTGAAGTTTACTTCGAATACTTCCACTGTTCAGCGGGACCGGTATTACAGAGCTGTGTTTGATATCGTCGAAAAGCATGCTGCCGAAAAGGGTGTTTTCCAAGGATGTAACTTCTGGGCATGGGGTGGATTTGCGGAACCTCAACATCTCTTTTGGCAAAGGGGAGATGACTATATGGGAGATCCCGGGCAGGAGGAACAAGGGCTGAATTCGGTTTATGCAACAGATTCGACGATAAATATGATAAAGGAGGCGGTAAGTGATATTAACCAGATAATTCAGAAACAATGAAAATGAAATTAATATGCTTTTTGATGTTGAGTGTGTTTTTTATTTTTCCGGTTCGGGCTAAAAACACATTCGGGAAGAAAAAAGACAAAGTGACGCGCTTGCATTTTTATGACCTGAATAAGAATGGGCGGATGGACACTTATGAAAACCCTTCTGCTCCTGTGGAGTATCGTGTGGAGCATCTTTTGTCACAGATGACTTTGGAGGAAAAGGTAGGACAGATGCTTACTTCATTGGGGTGGCCCATGTACGAACGGGTGGGAGAGGACATCCGCCTGACCCCTCAGTTGGAGAAAGAAATCGGAGAGTACCATATCGGATCGCTCTGGGGTTTTATGCGGGCTGATCCGTGGACGCAACGTACGTTGCATACCGGACTCAATCCTTCGCTGGCTGCCCGAGCGTCCAATCGTCTTCAATCTTACGTCATAGAACATAGCCGTTTGGGTATTCCGCTGTTTCTGGCGGAAGAATGTCCGCATGGCCACATGGCGATTGGTACAACAGTATTTCCGACTTCCATCGGTCAGGCAAGTACCTGGAATCCGGAACTGATCCGGCAGATGGGACGTGTCATTGCTATTGAAGCAAGTGCTCAGGGAGCACACATCGGCTATGGACCGGTACTCGACTTGGCCCGTGATCCGCGTTGGTCGCGTGTAGAGGAAACTTATGGAGAAGATCCTTATCTGAATGGGGTGATGGGAACTGCTCTGGTACGTGGTTTTCAGGGAGAGACATTAAACGACGGTAAAAGCGTGATAGCGACCCTCAAACATTTTGCTTCGTATGGCTGGACGGAAGGCGGACATAACGGAGGTACTGCCCATATAGGCGAGCGCGAACTGGAAGAGGCTATCTTTCCTCCTTTTCGTGAGGCGGTAGGTGCCGGGGCATTGTCTGTGATGAGTTCATACAATGAAATAGACGGAAATCCATGTACCGGAAGTCGTTATTTGTTAACGGATATCCTGAAAGATCGTTGGCAATTCAAAGGTTTTGTCGTGTCCGATTTGTATGCTGTCGGAGGATTACGGGAACATGGTGTTGCCGGCAATGACTATGAGGCGGCCATAAAGGCCGTGAATGCCGGAGTGGATAGTGATTTGGGAACGAATGTCTATGCTGAGCAGTTGGTTGCTGCGGTCAAAAGAGGGGATGTTGCTGTAGCAACGATAGATAAGGCGGTACGTCGCATTTTATCTCTCAAATTCCAAATGGGATTGTTTGATGATCCATTTGTAGATGAAAAGCAGGCAGTACAACTTGTTGCCTCTTCCGAACATACCGGACTGGCTCGTGAAGTAGCCCGTCAGTCAATCGTTCTGCTTAAGAATAAGGACAAGCTGTTGCCGTTGAAGAAGGATATTCGTACCCTTGCTGTTATAGGTCCCAATGCCGATAATGTGTATAATATGCTTGGAGACTATACTGCTCCTCAAGCCGATGGGACTGTAGTGACAGTCTTGGATGGAATTCGACAAAAGGTCTCTAAAGAAACTCGTGTGCTGTATGCCAAGGGGTGTGCAGTGCGTGATTCTTCCCGTACCGGATTTAAAGATGCTATAGAAACAGCCCGTAATGCCGATGCCGTAGTAATGGTAATGGGAGGATCGAGTGCCCGGGATTTTTCCTCGGAATATGAAGAAACCGGTGCGGCAAAAGTCACTATAAATCAGATCAGTGATATGGAAAGTGGCGAAGGCTATGATCGAGCCACACTTCATCTTATGGGAAGACAACTGGAGTTGTTGGAAGAAATCTCCAGGTTGGGTAAACCGGTGGTATTGGTATTGATTAAAGGGCGTCCGTTATTGATGGAGGGAGCTATTCAAGAGGCAGAGGCAATTGTGGATGCCTGGTATCCGGGCATGCAGGGAGGGAATGCTGTGGCCGATGTACTTTTCGGTGATTACAATCCCGCAGGACGTCTCACTCTTTCTGTGCCACGTTCGGTCGGTCAGTTGCCGGTATACTACAATACAAGACGGAAAGGAAATCGTAGCCGATATATTGAAGAACCGGGTACTCCTCGTTATCCTTTCGGTTATGGTCTTAGTTATACAACTTTTTCCTATACGGATATGAAAGTGCAGGTAACTGAAGGAAGTGATGATTGCTGGGTAGATGTAACAGTAACCATACAAAATCAGGGTACTGCAGATGGTGATGAAGTGGCACAACTCTATTTCCGGGATGACGTAAGCAGTTTTACGACTCCTGCCAAGCAGTTACGGGCGTTCAGCCGTATTCACCTGAAGGCTGGTGAATCCCGAGAAGTAACTTTTACTCTTGATAAGAAGTCATTGGCTCTGTATATGCAAGAGGGGGAATGGGTGGTCGAACCGGGACGCTTTACAATAATGGTGGGAGGCTCTTCCGAGGATATTACCTGCCGACAAGCATTTGAGATAAACCGAAAATATACTTTTAAAATGTAAACGTCATGAACAGATCAAGAGATAAAGTGCGTTGTGCACTCAATCATCAGAATGCAGGTAGTATACCGGTTGATTTCGGGTCTACAGCAGTCACGGGTATCCATTGCCGTATTGTGGAAGCGCTAAGAAACTATTATGGACTGGCACCCCGTCCGGTGAAGATTGTAGATGCTTTTCAGATGTTAGGAGAGATAGATGCGGAACTGGCCGAAAAGATCGGAGTAGACTGTATAGGTATAGGTGGACCCAAAGATATCTTCGATTTGGATACGACTCGTATGCACGAACAGACGACCCCTTGGGGACAACGGGTGTTGGTGCCTGAAGCAATGGATTTAACTCCTGATATGCGGGGAGATGTATATGTGTATGCCGGTGGGGATCAAAACTATCCCCCCAGTGCCGTGATGCCCAAAGGATGTTATTTCATTAATGCTATTGAGCGTCAGCAGCCCATTGAAGAAGATCGTTTGGACCCGGAAGACAATGTAGAAGAGTTCGGGCTATTGACAGAGAATGATCTGGCTTATTACTGTGCTGAGGCAGACAAGGCATATCAGACCGGCAGAGCTGTTGTTGCCAGTTTCGGGGGAACGGCTCTGGGGGATGTTGCTTTTGTTCCCGGTATGGGATTGAAGCAGCCCAAGGGGATTCGTAGTGTGGTAGAATGGTATATGTCTACTGCTATGCGGCAGGACTATTTGCATCAGGTATTTGAGAAAGAGATCGACATTGCCATTGCCAATTATGAAAAACTCTGGGCTGCATTAGGAGATAAGATAGATGTGGTGTTGACATGTGGGACCGATTTCGGTTCCCAGGAATCACAGTTTTGCTCTATAGATACCTTCCGTGAGCTTTGGTTACCACACTATCGACGGATGAATGATTGGATACATCAACATACTACCTGGAAAATCTTTAAGCATTCCTGTGGAGCTATTATCCCGATTCTACCCGGATTGATCGAAGCCGGATTTGATATTATCAATCCGGTTCAGATTAATGCCAAAGACATGGATTCCAGAAGATTGAAAGAGGAATTCGGCAGTCAATTGACCTTTTGGGGCGGTGGGGTAGATACGCAAAAGATACTGCCTTTCGGTACTCCCGATGAGATACGTCGCCATGTAATGGGGCAGTGTGAGATATTGGGCCGTGACGGAGGTTTTGTTTTCAATGCTGTCCATAATGTTCAGGCCAATGTTCCGGTAGACAATGTAGTTGCGATGTTCGATGCTCTAAAGGATATCTCTTGATAATTTTCAGAAAATACTATTCCTACCATGTTTTGCCTGTATTGATCATCAGATGGCTTTGAAATTCTCTTAAAGTCCCCTGATAGATCGGTTGGCAAATCGTAAAATCATCTCGCTGTACAATAAATTTATGTTAGGTAATCTTTAAGAAAGAGTATCTATATATTATTAATCTTATAAATGATAAAAGCTATGAACAACCTCAATGAATTATATGAAGCCATTTTGGCCGGTAAATTGGAACAGGCAGTCAGTGTTACCCGGGAAGCTGTTGCCGGAGGAGCAGCACCCCAGGAAATCATTAATGAATATATGATTAAAGCCATGGAAGCCATTGGAGCACGTTTTGAATCGGGACAAGTGTTTGTTCCGAACCTCTTGATGAGTGCCCGTGCCATGCGTGGTGCCCTCGATATACTCAAACCACTGATGCAAGGGCAGGTCAATTCGTATATCGGTCGGATTGTGATTGGTACGGTAAAAGGGGATTTGCATGATATAGGTAAAAACTTGGTTGCTTCGATGTTTGAAGGATGTGGGTTTGAAGTCATCAATCTGGGAGTGGATGTATCGAGTGATAAATTCATTTCTGCGGCATTGGAAAATAAGGCAGATATTATTTGCATGTCCGCACTGCTCACCACTACCATGAATTACATGAAGGAAGTGATCGATGCCCTTGAAACCTCCGGGTTGAGGGGAAAAGTAAAAGTAATGGTAGGAGGAGCACCTGTCAGCGATGCCTTTGCCAAATCTATCGGTGCCGATGCCTATACCAGTAATGCCAATGCAGCCGTAATAATGGCCAAGAAGTTGATAAACGCCTGTTGAATATGCCACTGGTGAATTCCCATATTGTTGAAGAGTGTCTGCCTTTCACTTCGTTGAGACTCGATCCGGAGGATATTAATCTTTCAATGGGAGCCGGTTACGTGCCTGATGCGGAGATACAGGCAATATCTGATGCATTGGAAACAGAGATTGCCGGAATTTGTACACCCCGCTTTCTGTATGCTCTGTTCGATGCCGAGCCGGCCGGTACTTGTGAGGTGGGAGTAAACGGTATTTCTCTGAAAACAGGATCTGTTATAACTCCTTATCTTAAAGATGCTGCGGGCTATGTACTCTTTGTTGCTACTGCGGGGTACGAGTTTGAGGCTTTTCAGCATAGGATAGGCAGTCAGGGAGACATCTTACGCGAATTTCTTCTGGATGCTTACGGTTCGGCAATTGCTGAAGCAGTTGTCCGTGAAGTATGCCGGAAAGTGGAATCCCGAATGTTTCCTTTGGGATACGGAGTCAGTCATCCTTACAGTCCCGGTTATTGCGGATGGCACGTCACGCAACAGCAGTTGCTTTTCAGCTGCTTGCCTGAATTTCCTTGCGGGGTCCGATTGAGTGATTCTTCGCTGATGTCGCCTATTAAATCGGTCAGTGGTATTATTGCTTATGGTCCATGTATTGTCAAACGGAAATATGGATGCGAACTATGCGGCAAAGCCGATTGCTATAAAAACAGAAATAAACTAAACAGATAGAATGTTATGGAACTATCATTATATATAAAAGATAAATTAGTATCAGGAAAACGGGTAGCCATCCCCATTATGACCCATCCGGGTATTGAATTGTTAGGGAAACGGGTATTGGATGCCGTAACGAACGGTGAAATTCATTATCACGCTATCCGTGCCTTGAACGAATGTTTTCCGCAATCGGCGGCTTGTACCACTATTATGGATCTTACCGTGGAAGCAGAAGCTTTTGGAGCTCGACTTAGTATGTCCCCCAATGAAGTACCCAGTGTTTGCGGACGTTTGCTCACTGGATATGCAGATGTTGAGGCTTTGCAGATTCCTTCGGTCGAATCGGGACGCATGCCTCAGTATTTGCTGGCCGACCGCCTGGCAGCAGAAGGAATAGACAAGCCCGTGCTGGCCGGTTGTATCGGTCCCTATTCTCTGGCAGGTCGTCTATACGATATGACGGAAATTATGATGGCTATCTATACCGAGCCCGATACTGTTCTGCTTTTACTGGAGAAATGCACGGAATTCATTCTCCGTTATTGTCTGGCTATCAAAGAGACCGGAGTGGCCGGTGTTATTATGGCGGAACCGGCTGCCGGACTTCTTTCGAATGAAGATTGTCAACGCTATTCTTCGGTCTATGTGAAACGTATTATCGATGCTGTCCAGGATGATTCGTTTGCAGTTATTCTGCATAATTGCGGTAACACCGGACATTGCACTGCTGCTATGCTGGCTACCGGTGCTAAAGGGTATCATTTCGGAAATAAAGCGGATATGATAACTGCTCTCCGGGAATGCCCTTCGGATGTATGGGTGATGGGTAATCTGGACCCTGTAGGAGTGTTCAGGGTACTGACGCCTGAAGATGTTTTTGCACGGACAGAAGAACTTCTGACCTGTACCGGAGAATACGCTAACTTTATTATATCCACCGGTTGCGATACTCCGCCCGAAGTACCTTTTGACAATATTCAGGCCTTTTATCTAGCTGTAGAGAAGTACAATAAGGGTAGGTGAATGATAATACCAGTATTGGATAATATTGTACTTGTTTTCAAGGGGGAACCCTCGTACTTTTGCATAGTATTCATCGTTAAATAAACGAATTATGATAAAGAGAATAAAGATATTAGCTACAGGTGCACTGCTATTGGCAGGATTGGGTGCTTGTTCACCTTCCGGAAAGAAAACAGGAGCGGATTCGACTGTCGACACTCTGCGAACGGCGGAAACAGTGAATTTACTGAATAATCTACGGAAGGTTTCCACACAGGGGATTATGTTTGGTCATCATGACGATCCGCTTTACGGTGTCGGCTGGGAAGGTGACGAAGATCGCAGTGACGTGAAAAGTGTGTGTGGTGATTATCCGGCTGTCATGTCGTTTGATCTGGGCCACATTGAACTGGAAAGAGAGAAAAGTCTGGATAACGTGCCGTTTCGCAAAATACGTCAGGAGACGATTAATCAATATAAAAGGGGAGGAGTGGTTTCTTTTAGCTGGCATCTCGATAACCCCTTGACCGGTAAAGATGCGTGGGATGTGAGTGATACGACGGTTGTAGCTTCCATACTGCCCGGTGGTGTACATCATGCGAAATTTATAAGTTGGCTTGATGCTGTTGCAGCCTTTATGAATACTTTGGAGACGGAAGAAGGTACAAAAATACCGGTTATTTTCCGTCCCTGGCACGAGCATACCGGCAGTTGGTTCTGGTGGGGACAAAATCTTTGCACGGCCGACCAGTATAAGGCTCTTTGGCGGATGACGCATGATCGTATGCATGCCCGGGGAGTAAAGAACCTGCTTTATGCTTATTCACCGGGATCGGAACCCAAAGATTCGACTGCTTATCTGGAGCGTTATCCGGGAGATGATATCATCGACCTGGTGGGCTTTGACACCTATCAGTTCGACCGGACACAATATATGGAGCAATTGGATAAGTCGCTTGCTATCCTGACTGAAGTAGGTAAGGCGCACGATAAGCCTATAGCCATTACCGAAACCGGTTTCGAGGCTATTCCCGATTCTGTCTGGTGGTCACAGACTCTCTATCCGGTAATCAGCAAGTATCCTATCAGTTATGTGTTGGTGTGGCGCAATGCACGTGAAAGGGTAAACCACTATTATGCTCCTTATCCCGGACAGGTGTCCGCCGATGACTTTGTGAAGTTCTACCGTGAACCGAAAACTCTGTTTGTGTCGGACGTGAAGAACCTTTATAAATAGAAAATCAAATAAATAACGATAAAAACACTGTCCATTATGAGTCTGTTTAATGATAAAGTTGCTAAATTGCTTGCCGGGCATGAAGCACTGCTGATGCGTAAGAATGAACCGGTAGAAGAGGGAAACGGAGTGATTACGCGTTACCGTTACCCTGTACTGACTGCAGCGCATACTCCTGTCTTCTGGCGATACGACCTGAACGAGGAGACGAATCCTTTTTTGATGGAACGTATCGGTATGAATGCGACGTTGAATGCCGGAGCCATTAAGTGGGATGGGAAGTACCTGATGTTGGTGAGAGTGGAGGGAGCAGACCGCAAATCTTTTTTTGCTGTTGCCGAAAGCCCGAACGGTATTGATAATTTCCGCTTCTGGGAGTATCCGGTGACCTTACCCGAAGATGTGGTTCCTGCAACCAATGTATACGATATGCGTCTCACTGCCCATGAAGATGGGTGGATATATGGCATCTTTTGTGCCGAACGGCACGATGACAATGCTCCCATAGGTGATTTATCGTCAGCTACAGCCACTGCCGGCATTGCCCGTACCAAAGACCTGAAAAATTGGGAACGTCTGCCGGATCTGAAAACAAAGAGTCAGCAACGTAATGTGGTGCTGCACCCCGAGTTTGTGGATGGAAAGTATGCACTTTATACCCGTCCGCAAGACGGATTTATCGATACCGGTAGCGGAGGTGGTATCGGATGGGCATTGATTGACGATATAACCCATGCCGAGGTTGGAGAAGAGAAGATCATCGACAAACGATATTATCATACCATCAAGGAGGTGAAGAACGGTGAAGGGCCGCATCCTATCAAGACTCCTCAGGGATGGCTTCATCTGGCACACGGAGTACGCAATTGTGCTGCCGGGCTCAGGTATGTATTGTATATGTATATGACATCGTTGGATGATCCCACCCGGCTGATAGCTTCTCCGGCGGGGTACTTTATGGCTCCGGTAGGAGAAGAGCGCATTGGGGATGTGTCGAATGTGCTTTTTTCGAATGGTTGGATAGCCGACGATGACGGAAAAGTATTTATCTACTATGCTTCGTCGGACACCCGTATGCATGTAGCTACCTCAACTATCGAACGGTTGGTGGATTACTGCCTGCACACTCCTCAGGACGGCTTTTCTTCCTCAGCTTCGGTAGAGATACTGAAAAACCTGATTGAACGAAATCTGAGATTGATGAAATAAGAAAACCAAGAATAGAATGACTGCCATGATTACACTGAAAGAGAAGATCGGTTACGGACTGGGCGATATGGCTTCGTCCATGTTCTGGAAACTGTTCGGGTCCTATCTGATGATTTTTTATACCGATGTATTCGGCTTGCCTGCTGCTGTGGTAGGAACCATGTTTCTGATTACCCGGGTATGGGATTCGGCTTTCGATCCGATCGTGGGAGTGATTGCCGATCGCACACAGACCCGCTGGGGGAAATTTCGTCCTTATCTGCTGTATCTTGCCGTTCCTTTTGCACTGATTGGTATTTTTACTTTCACCACTCCGGAGTTGAATGATACCGGAAAACTGGTCTATGCCTACATCACCTATTCTTTGATGATGATGGTATATTCGGCTATCAATGTGCCTTATGCTTCACTGCTGGGAGTGATGAGTCCTGACCCGAAAGAACGGAATACCCTGTCCACTTACCGTATGACTTTTGCCTATATCGGCAGTTTTATTGCTTTGCTGCTCTTCATGCCGATGGTCAACCTGTTTGGTGGTGCAGAAGACGAGCAACGGGGATGGATGTTGAGTGTGGTGGTGATTGCTGTGATGTGTGCGGCTCTGTTTTATCTTTGTTTCGCCTTGACACGTGAACGGGTAAAACCGATCAGGGAAGTACAAAACTCCCTGAAAGACGATTTGAAAGATTTGCTTCACAACCGTCCGTGGTGGATTCTGCTCGGAGCCGGAGTGGCAGCTTTGGTATTCAATTCTATTCGTGACGGAGCTACGGTTTATTACTTCAAGTACTTTGTTGTGGAAGAGGATTACTCCACGGTTTCCTTCTTTGGCGTTTCTTTTGTGCTGAGCGGCCTTTATCTGGCAGTGGGACAGGCTGCCAATATTGTGGGAGTGATTCTTGCAGCTCCGGTCAGTAACCGCATTGGCAAAAAAAACACATACATGGGAGCCATGAGTCTGGCTACTCTCCTTTCCGTTATCTTTTATTGGTTTGGGAAAGGAGACATCACCCTGATTTTTGTTTTTCAGGTGCTGATCAGTATCTGTGCCGGAAGTATTTTCCCTTTGCTCTGGTCCATGTACGCCGACTGTGCTGACTATTCGGAACTGAAGACCGGCAACCGGGCTACAGGTCTGATCTTTTCGTCTTCGTCCATGAGCCAGAAGTTCGGTTGGGCTATCGGAAGTGCACTGACCGGTTGGTTGTTGGCTTACTTCGGCTTTCGTGCCAACGAAGTGCAGAGTGTAGAGGCTATTCATGGGATTAAGATGTTTCTCAGCTGGTTGCCCGCTGTCGGAACAGTTCTGTCCGTCGTTTTTATCAGTATGTATCCGCTGTCGGAGAAGAAGATGAGAGAGGTGACTTCAGAGTTGGAGAAGAGAAGAAAGGCTATTCAATCATAATTCAGACATCATATGGACGAGATTCTTAAACAAGAAATGCAGAAAGAGCTTACTACCCGTATTCTTCCTTACTGGATGGAACGGATGGTAGATCAGGAGAACGGTGGATTTTACGGACGCATCACCGGACAGGAGGAATTAATGCCCCGGGCCGATAAAGGGGCTATTCTGAATGCGCGTATTTTATGGACTTATTCTGCTGCCTATCGTCTGCTGGGTAGAGAGGAGTACAAAGAGATGGCAAACCGTGCCAAACGATACCTTATCGACCACTTTTATGATTCCGAGTTCGGAGGGGTCTACTGGTCACTCAATTATAGAGGTGAGCCGCTGGATACCAAGAAACAGATTTATGCCATCGGCTTTGCCATTTACGGACTGAGCGAGTTCCATCGGGCTACCGGAGATCCGGAAGCATTGATGTATGCCGTCCGTTTATTCAATGATATAGAGTCCCACAGCTTTGATGGGCTGAAGAACGGTTATTGTGAAGCGCTTACCCGTGAATGGAACGAAATAGCCGATATGCGCCTCAGCGAGAAAGATGCGAATGAACGCAAGACCATGAATACCCATCTGCATATCCTCGAACCTTACACCAACCTGTACCGGGTCTGGAAAGATGCACGGCTGGAACGTCAGCTCTACAACCTGATAGGACTTTTTACAGAGAAGATACTGGATAAGGACACATCCCATTTACAACTCTTTTTCGATAACGACTGGCAAAGCAAATACCCGGTCGTCTCTTATGGACATGATATCGAAGCCTCATGGTTGTTGCATGAAGCCGCCCGGGTATTGGGAGACGCCGGACTCATTGCGGAGATAGAACCTGTTGTAAAGAAGATAGCTGCGGCTGCATCCGAAGGACTTACTTCCGACGGAGGAATGATATATGAAAAGAATCTCACTACCGGACACATCGACGGCGACTACCATTGGTGGGTACAAGCCGAAACCGTAGTCGGATACTATAACCTGTTCCGATATTCCGGTGATCGAGGGGCTTTGCAACATTCCATCGACTGCTGGGAGTTTATTAAACGACATTTGACTGACGATGTGCATGGCGAATGGTTCTGGAGCCTTCGTGCCGACGGTAGCCTGAACCGGGATGATGATAAGGCCGGCTTCTGGAAATGTCCTTATCATAACGGACGTATGTGCATCGAGCTGTTGGGCGAATAACTGTATTGTTTCCTGTTTCGTTAGATTGTTTTCCAAACTTTTTGTACTTTTGGGCACAATTTACCGAATATGAAAAACAAGCACGTCAAAAGAATAAACCTGCTTTTGTCCATCTTATTGGGAGCAGGTGTCTTCATTTTCTTCGGAGTATACTACTCCTACCATCTGCATTATCAGGAACAGTTCCAGATGTTTCTCTTTACATCCGACTATTTTGTCGAACAAGTATCCCATCCCGGGGGAATGGCGGACTATCTGGGAGGCTTTCTCACCCAATTCTATTATTATTCGTGGGCGGGAGCCGCTATCTTGACCGGTGCAATAGGGGGTATTCACAGGTTGATGGTTTGGATTGCAAACCGCCTGGGCGGACACCCGGCATGGTATCCGCTTACTCTGCTACCTTCTTTATGTTTCTTTATTCTGTTCTGCGACGAAAATTTTCTTCTTTCCGGAGCCATCTCTGTGGGAATGGTGCTGGGAGCACTCATCGGATATACATTTATTGAGAATAGGCGGATACGCCTGATTTATTGGGGAGTCGGCATTCCGCTGCTTTATCTGCTGGCGGGAGGATGTGCATGGCTTTTCATTCCATTGATATGGATAACTGAGTTTTGCCGGTTTGCCGGTAGGCGTCTGCCTTGGTGGATTCTGGTGGGAGGTACATTGGGAATTGCCGGAGTAACCTATTGGATATCCTGGGCTGTATTTCCATATCCGGCCGACCGCCTGTTGTGGGCGATCGGAAGTTATCGTTTTCCATTAGTCTTTCCACAAATGCAGGTGATAGCCTGGCTGGCTGTGATTCTGGTACCGTTATTGGTAGCTCGTTTGCCCGAGAAGATGACTTGGAGATACTACTCGGGAGCATGGGTTCTGCAATTTATCCTGATGTTGTTTGTTTTGAATCTGTATGGCAAATACGGTATCGGGTTGAATAAAGAGGAAGTGATGGGGTATGATTATCATGTGCGCATGCAAGAATGGGATGAAGTGATTGCGATGGCGGAAAAGAAAGCACCCGATACACCGATGTCGGTTTCTTGTCTCAATTTGGCTTTAGCAATGAAAGGGCAGCTGCCGGAACGTATGTTTAGTTTTTACCAGCGGGGGAAGGAAGGACTACTGATGTCATTTGTCAACGACTTCACCATTCCTTTGGTAGCCGGTGAACCTTATTATTACCTGGGATTGGTCAATGTGGCGCAGCAGTTTGTCTTCGAGGCTATGGAGGCCGTTCCGGATTACCGGAAGAGTGTGCGTTGTTTTAAAAGGCTTGCTGAGACCAATTTGATTAATGGCAGGTACGAAGTGGCCCGGAAGTATCTGCGTATCTTGCAGCATACCCTCTTTTATAAAGATTGGGCTACTGAAACTCTGGCTTGCCTGAATGATGAAGACCGGGTCAATGCACATCCGGAATACGGGAGATTGAGGAGGCTTACTCCGCGAACCGATTTCTTCTTTAACCCTGACCTGCCGGAGATGACATTGGAGTTCCTGCTTCATGCAAATCCCCGCAACCGGATGGCGTATGAGTATTTGATGGCTTGTACACTCTTGAAGAAGGATGTGGGACGTTTTGTGCATTATTATCCTTTGGGAGCCGATCTGGGATATTCTTCCGTTCCCAAGGGCTATCAGGAAGCGTTGTTGTTCTATTGGCTTATGAGCAAACACACTGCAACAGATACAATTCCCTGGAAGATAAACCCGCAGACAGAGAATAGATTGAGAGAATACGCACAGATTTTCACATCTGCCCGTTCGGCAGATGCATTGTCTGCCCGATTCGGAGATACATATTGGTTTTATGCAGACTTTAGATAAGATGGAAAAGATAAAATACTGTTTTAGCATGATAGGGCTGCTCTTCTTGTTTGCAGCTTGTCAAGAGAAGGTGACATCCCCTGCCAGGGTGGATACATTGCCATCGATATTCCCCGATTATGTCGGGGTTACCATTCCCTCTACCATTGCCCCGCTTAACTTCCGGGTGACGGACGATGGGGTAGAGGCGGTTGATGTCGTGATTGCCGGTACGAAAGGAAAGCCTGTACGGCTGAATGGAAGATCGGTAGACATTCCCGCCAAGCAATGGCACGAACTTCTTGAAAGTAATAAGGGAGACAGCATCGAGGTGAAAGTCTCTGTCCGCCAGGGGAAGAAGTGGAAAGAGTATCGTCCGTTTCCGATATATGTCAGTCCTTTCCCGATCGATTACGGGTTGGTATACCGTTTGCTCGCACCCGGATATGAAGTGTACAGCAAGATGGGGATCTACGAACGTGAACTTTCAACATTCCGCCAGACTCCTTTATTTGAGAATACGCAGGTGACGGCCGCCTGCATCAATTGCCATGCTTTCAACCGGACGGAGCCCACACCGTCGAGCGTACATGTAAGAGGCGGGCATGGAGCCACTGTAATCGACACAGGAGATCGGTTGGAATTTCTCGATACCAAAGCCGACGGGCAATTGTCGGCCTGTGTCTATCCGTACTGGCATCCTTCGGGCGAATACATCGCTTATTCGGTGAACAAAACCAATCAGGCCTTTCATCTGGGAGGAAAGAAGCCGATAGAGGTATTCGACCAGGCTTCGGATGTGGTGGTTTATCATCCCCGGTCCCATCGGGTACTGACTACTCCTTTGCTGAGTACGGCTTCGTTTGAAACTTTTCCGGCATTCTCGCCCGACGGACGAACGCTTTATTTCTGTTCGGCCGAGCAGAAAGAGATGCCTGTCCGATACAAAGACGTGAAATACAGCTTGTGCAGCATTGCTTTCCATCCCGAAGACGGAACGTTCGGCGACCGGATCGATACGTTGATCTCAGCCCGCACGCTGGACAAAAGTATCTCTTTCCCCAAACCTTCGTTCGACGGAAAATACCTGATGTTCACGCTTTCCGATTATGGGAACTTCTCCATCTGGCACAAAGAAGCCGATCTCTGGCTGCTGGACTTGAAGACCGGAACCTATCGCAACTTGGAGGAGGTGAACAGTGACGACACGGAAAGCTATCACAACTGGAGCAGCAATTCACATTGGTTTGTGTTCAGCAGCCGGAGAGGTGACGGGTTGTACACCCGCCTTTATATCTCCTCGGTGGACGGACAGGGGCGTATAGGGAAACCTTTCCTGCTGCCTCAGCAAGATCCGTATACGTTCTACGATCAGTTGATCTATTCGTATAATGTTCCCGAGTTTGTGTCTGCTCCGGTGCAATGGGACAAGCGGGAGATGGCCAAAGGGCTGATGTCGAAAGAGCGAGTTAAAGTGAAATAAAAGATGAGTAAGAATATGGAATACAGAAAACATAGAATAGAGTATTTAAGGACTACTGTTGAATATTCCCTTTTTGGGGGTGAGGGAGGAACGAGAGAGGCGCATTTGATGTTTCATGTCGATCCGGAAGCGGGGAGTTATGAAGAGCAGCTGACGGCCATTCGTAAAGCATACCATAGGATACTGAGCAGGAAGGTGAAAATAAGGGGAATGGTACCCGTGTTTTGCCGTTACTTCCTGAGTGATGCCGCCAATCAGTGGGAGGCTTTGCAGGCTGTCTTGCAGAAAGAGCCGTCGTGCGCTGTCTCTGTCGTGCAACAGCCCCCGTTGGATGGAAGTAAGATTGCTTTGTGGGTCTATCTGACCTCCGAACCGAATGCCGCTTACAAGCATTACTGGACAGCCGGTGCGGGTGTGTCTTGCGGCAAATCGGAGCGGCAGATGAAAACCTTGTTGAAATCTTATGAAGCCGATCTGGTAGGAAAAGGCTGTACGCTGGCTTCCGATTGCATCCGTACCTGGATCTTTGTGCAGAACGTGGATGTGAATTATGCCGGCATTGTCAAGGCACGCCGTGAAAACTTTCTGGGGCAGGGACTGACCGAATCGACCCATTATATAGCCAGTACCGGCATAGAGGGACGGCATGCCGATCCGAAGATACATGTGCTGTTTGATGCCTATGCGGTAAAAGGATTGCAGCCGGGACAGGTGACTTACCTGCATGCGCTGTCTCATCTCAGCCCGACAGCCTTGTATGGAGTGACTTTCGAACGGGGAACTTCCGTGGAGTATGGCGACCGTCGTCATCTCTTTATCAGCGGTACGGCGAGTATCGATCATCGCGGTGAAGTGGTTCATGTAGGTGATGTCCGGGAACAGACCCGGCGGATGTGGGAAAATGTAGAGAAGTTGCTCGAAGAGGGCAAAGCCGGTTTTGAGGATGTGGCGCAGATGATTGTTTATCTGCGGGACGCTTCGGATTATCCGGTTGTGCGCGCTTTGTTTGCCAAACGCTTTCCTGATACACCGATACAGTTTGTTGTTGCTGCTGTATGCCGGCCTGCTTGGCTGATCGAGATGGAGTGTATAGCGATCGTCGCTAACAGTAACTCCTCTTATGAATCATTCTGATAGATTATATTCGATTCTTCTTTCAAAAAGATATGAAATGCGCTGTTTGACAAATAGCGCATTTCTTTTTTCAGGTCCGTCTGGGAGAAGAAAAGCCCGACAAAAGGACTTTCTGCTCAGGAAAGCCAAGGTCCGGGGCTCCGAAAGCCGGGATTTGATGAGAATAGGCCGGAGTTTCGGAGAAAAGAAGCAAGCATTTGCTCCGAAAGAAGTAAGCGTTTCCCGAAAATGCTTACTTCTTTTCGAAATATCTCCTAATGTTTTTCCGGATTACTCCTATTGTTTCCGATCGGAGGCTCAAAAGTGGACGGAATCTTTCCGGTTGCTACTCTGAGATGAACAAAGCGGAAGTGATAAAAAGTTGTGTTTAGAGGGGTATCACTGTCTATCGGTTGCCTGTCCTCTGGAAAGTAGTGCGGTTTTGTTTGTCTTTGGCTTGTTTGGCCTACGAAAGCAATCATGCCGGATTGCCATAGGAGGCGTTTTTCGCAGAGTACCTTTCCCTCGGGCCGAAAGAAAGCAATCTGAGAGGATTGAAATATCATTTGGACAGAATGTCAAAACCGCTCTGTTAAGCGGCAATGAATAAGACTCTGTGGTGAATTCAATACTCTGTCTCTTGCGGGTTGAAGTTACACCATCCTTGGGTCCACTCCGGATAACCGGTTTCTTCCCTTTCGCTGAATACTACGTTATCCGCTGAGGCCGGTGTGCCCTCCATGTCCGACGGATATCCGCTGATCCGGCAGTTCCGGAAAGTCACCGATGTGTTGTTGCCCATATACAGTGCCGCGCCGAATAGCCCGAGCATGCTTTCATTCTCCGGCCGGAGGCCGCCGCCATTGATAAAGTCGGGATGATTTACGAACGAGGCATCCCCTGAGGCAGGGCCATAGATCGTGACATCTTCAAAGGTGGCGGCTGTGGTAGGTGCCGCAGGAGTGTTCGTGCCATTATTGCTGCATTCGAAGGCATGAGAACCTGTGATGTCCGCTATTCGCGGATGGCGGATGCCCAGCAAATGCCGGCATGTGCCGCTATAGCCGTTGTCTATGTCGAAATCATCGTCCCAGCAGTGATAGGCCACCAGATATTCCGCATGAACCGTTCCGCCGAACCATTCGAAGGCATCGTCGTTGGCATACGATACTTGCAGGTGGTCTATTTTCGTGCCGTTTCCTACCGAACCGAAGGTGATGCCATTGATCTCCTGGTTTTTCTTGAACGGATATCCCGCAAACTCTACACGGACGTAGCTCAGGACGCCCGAATTATCCGCGTTGTTCGGACCTCCGTGCATGGTACGCGGGCCTCCCTCTATCTGCATGATGTCTTCATTGTTCCGGGCATAACCACATAAAATCAATCCTCCCCAGTCACCCGGTTTCCGTTTCCCGGCGGGCATTTCGGAGGTGAATACGATGGGAGCATCTACCGTTCCCCTGGCAATCAGTTTCCCGCCCGGTTCTACAATCAGGGCGGCGCGGGTTTCCTTGTCTCCTTTGATAACGGTGCCCGCTTCAATGGTCAGCGTCGAACCGTAAGTGACGTAACACCATCCCTTCATCAGGTAAGTGCCCCGTTTCAGGTATTGATGATCTTTTATCTCGAAGGTCTGTTCTCCGTTTCCGATGATATTCTCACCATAAATAATGTTATTGCCCTGTCCGTTGTTCTCGTCGTCCGTACAGCTGCTGCCGGTCAGGCACACCAGTGCTGTCAATGCGATAATCTTTAGTCTGTATCTGTCCATAGTTTGAAAAACAGGTAAAGCACCGGGCCAGCAGGACTGTCCGGTGCTTCATTCTGTGAGTGTATACGTGATTTATAACTTGGTCCAACCTTTGGTCCATTCATTGTCTGCTTTCACTGCACCTTTATAAGCCGCTTTTTCAAAGAAGCTGTCTGCTGACAGGTCGGCTCCTCCGTCCTGTGTTCCGATAAAGATATTGCTGAAGCTCAAAGTCTGGTTGATGGCATTGTGATTGCCTTCGGCTGTGAACAGGGCAGAAGAGTAACCGCCGTCACCGCTTACCTTGATATCTCCCGCGATAGCGATGTAGTTCAGTACCGAAGGACCGTCGATCAGGAATTTCTCGGTCTGTTCTGTTTCGGTAGTCAGGTTATTGGCCTTGCCTGTAACGAGTGCATTGTAGATCTTGGCCTGAGTTCCGGCACGCAGGCGGATGCCTCTTTTGCCTTCGTCGTTGTTGGCGCCTATCAGTGTCAGGTTGGCCAGTGTCGGGCATGAGATCGGAGCGGCATCCATATTCTTGTCATAGTTGTCGGCCTCGATCAGGCAGTCGCATGTATATCCCAAAGTGGCGGGATCTTCCTGGTAGGCGACAAAGAATTGCCCTTTTCCGCTCCATCCCTCTGTCCAGTCGAATGAATCGTCGCTGTTGCTCACCGATACCAGATATTTGGCATTGACCGTACCTCCGAACCATTCGAAGCCGTCGTCGGTACCTTTGTATGCTTCGAGGTATTCGAGGGTCGTACCGTTTCCTACACCATAGAAGGTGAAGCCGTTACACTCCTTTTCCGTAGTGAACTTGTATCCGGCGTATTCCAGGCGAATGTACTTCAGGATACCCGAGTTGTCCGCCGGATCGGAACCACCGTAAGCGGCATCTCCGACTTCCGATTTACCGGTCGATCCGATATTGATCGGGGCTTTGCCGCAAATGTGGATGCCGCCCCACGCTCCCGGTTCTTTGGTATCGGCAGTCATGACAATCGGTGCGGAGGCAGTACCTACCGCTTCGATCTTGGCTCCCTGTTCCACGAGGATGTAGTCGATGGTGGCATCATCGCTTTTGGCGCTGATTGTCACACCTTCGCCGATCTTCAGGGTGGAACCGGCTTTGACGATATATTCTCCGTCGAGGGAGAAGTTGTAGCCTTTGGTCAGGATGACGGTTTTCGACCCGTCTACGCTTCCTTTCAGTGTTCCGTTGTTGGCGATCACCTCTTCGCTGTCGCCGTTTCCGCCGCCTTCGCCGCTGTTGTCGTCACTACAAGCTGCAAGTGAACACATTCCCATCAGGGCTGCTACGGCCCAAGAGTTGAGTTTTAGATAATTCGTTTTCATATTCATACTGTTTTAGGTTTATACTATCTGTTTGATTATTCATATAAATATTCTGTGTGACCCTGTGGCGAGCCTTAGAATCTGTACGAGACTCCTATTTCTGCACTGGTTCCCGGACGGAATGATTCTACTTCCACCTTTTGTCCCGTTGCCGGCAGCTCCTGCTTGAAGCGGATGGTACTGTTCAGCAAGTCTTTCATCTGCAGGCGCAGGCTCAGGTGTTTGTTGATGGCATAGCTTGCTATGAAGTCCATCGTGTGCAGGGTCTGTTGCTTGATGTTACCTGTACCGTAGATACCTACTGTCTCGATGCGCGGGCCTTGCACATTGTAAACCAGTGCCAGTGTCAGGTCGCTTTCTCCTCTCAGTTGAGGAGTGTAGCTGAGATCTGCATTGATCAGGAACGGAGAGGCTCCTTGCAGAGCGCGTTCCGAGTCGGTATATACCCCGCCTTCGGGCAATACGACGTTTGTGTACATGTATGAACCATTGGCTCCGATACGGAAGTTCTTGAACAGTTCTTTGCGGAATTCTATTTCCACTCCTGTGGCTATTCCGTCTTCGGCGTTGCGGAAAGAGCGGATCACTGTGCCGCCCGAAGACTCCTGAGTCTGTTCAATCGGCGATTTCAGTTTTTTGAAATAACCCGTGATAGAGAACATGTCCCCGTTGTTGCGTTTCGGAAAGAAATCATAGCGCAGGTCGATGTTATAATTATAAGCGTTCTTCAGTTCGTTGTTACCGCGGATATAGGCACTTCCGTAAGATTCCTGGTAGAGGAACGGAGCCATTTCGATAAATGAAGGGCGGGTGACAGTGCGTGATACGGAGAGGCGCAGGCTGTTGGTTTCGTTCAGGCTGTACTTCAGGTTCAGTGCCGGGAAGAAGTCGCCTTTGTCCAGGTTCGTTTTCTTCTCCTGTCCGCCGTCCGTCCAATAGCGTACCCATTGTTTGGCCTGCTCGTAGCGCAGTCCCACGTTGACCAGTAGAGATTCCATCGGGTAGTACTCTATTTCTGCAAACCCTGCCCACACATCCATTCCGGCGTAGTAGTTGTAACGGGGCTGTGCATCGATGTTGGCTTTTATCGTCCCGTTGGCTATGTTTTCCTGATTCAGATATCCGTTGGTATCATAAATGTTGGTGACATCAGCGTTCAAGGCATTGATATCGTAGTAGAAGTTCACGCTTTCAAAGTCACGTTTTTTGCTTTTGTAAGTACCTCCCACACGAATCAGGTTCGCATCTCCCCATTTGTACGAGGTGCGCAGATCTCCTACAATCTCTTTCTCTTGCAGTTCTCCGAAGTAGCGGTTGGTAGTCTGGTTGAGTTTAAAGAGGTTCAGCTTATCGCTGCCTTCGTTACGGAAGAAGACCACCTGCCGGCGATCCGGTTCGTCACTGTTGGTCAGTCCGTACGAAGCGCTCCAGTTTACATCCCACTGAGAAGTCAGTTCGTGGTGTCCCAGCAACTGGTTGTTCAGTAGTGAGTAGGCATGGAAAACGCTGTTGCTCGATGTGATGTTGTTCTTTTCGGCATCGATCCCCTCGCGGGACATATAATCGTTGATGGCATTGCGTGCATAGAACACGGTGAAGTTGATGTGGTCCGCCTGCCGGAACGAGTAGCCGATGTTGCCCAATCCGGCTATTTTCAGTGCGCTGGAATAACTGTCATAATTGAACTTGTCGAGGTGTGTGCCCTGAGCGGTCATAGTGGTCACGTAGGCGTCTTTCAAGATTTGGTTTTCGTTGCTGACACCTACCGAGGCAAGCACGCTCAGACGGTTTCCGTTGGGGAGTGTCCAGCTCTTGCCTCCTCCCAGGTTACCACCGAATTCGGGTAGTGAACGGTGCTTGCTGATAGCGAAGTTTGTGCCGAACGGGTCATTGTTGCGGGCGTAATCGCGGAACTCGCTTTTACCCATAGCCAGAATCCGGTCTTTATTCCTGAGGTTTCCCGTACTGAAGAGTCCGCCTTTCCGGTCGCTATAATAGAAATCTTTTCCGACAGTGTTGAAGCGTCCGCCCACGTTGAAGCCGATGGAGAAAAAGTCACTTCCCGTGTTCTCCTTGGTGCTGATGTCAATATGTGCGCCCGAATAGTCGGCAAAGGCTCCGGCGGCATATACTTTACTGACGGTGATGTTCTTTACGGTAGAGGCCGGGAAGAGGTCGAGCGGAATCAACTTGTTGTCCGGGTTGGGCGAGGCGATGGGCAAACCGTTCAGGGTGGTCGTGCTGTACCGGTCACCCAGTCCGCGTACTATCAGTTGTCCGGCGCTTGCAATGGAGATACCGGTTATTTTCTTGACTCCGTCCTGTACGTTCGATATACCTTTCAGGGTCATCTCTTTGGCTCCCATGTTTTCGATGGCAAGCGTTGCTTTCTGTCTCTCTTGCAGTAAAGCCTTTTCGCCTTCCAGGTTTTTCCGGGCCACTACGGTGACGGCGTCCAGCGTTTGCGCGTCTACTTCCAGTTCAAAGTTCAGTGTCGCATTGGCTTTCACTTTCACTTCATTCATCCGGAGTGTTTTATATCCTATATATTTCACTTCAATGGTATAGGTGCCGTTGCTTAGCGTCAGTGTGTAGTTACCTTCTACATCGGCTACGGTTCCGGTCGTGGTTCCGGCAATCTGTACGGTAGCTCCGGTCAGGGGTTCTTTGGTCTGTTTATCAATGATGGTTCCCTGGATGACCCCTGCTGTGATTCCTAAGGAAAATGTTGCGAGAAGAAGAGTGGAGAGAAGTCTCCCGATTTGTTGTTTCATGTCTTTTTATCTACGTTTTTCTGTCGGTGCAAAGTTGCACGATTCAGGTTACGGGGGTGATACATGCCCTATACGATTCGTTAACATCTGTGTTACATTCCTGTGTACCCTTTTTGCAGTGCTGCTCTCAGCGTCTGCTTGCCACAAATATTTAATCCATTCTCTTGGTGTGAATGGATAATTTCCTAAATTTGCGTACTAACAGCAAACAAACATATACTCCTGTAAACTACTTTTATGGATAACGATATTGAACGATTTCGGCAAATGGCGTCCATGGCGCAACTCGGATGGTGGGAAGCTGATTTCACAGCCGGGCATTATGTATGCTCAGAATACCTCTGCGATTTATTGGGACTTGAAGGAAATACCATATCTTTTACGGACTTCAGGAAACGGGTGCGTGAGGATTATCAGGAACAGATAGTCCGGGAGTTCAATGCTTCCATCCATAGGGAGTTTTATGAACAGACTTTCCCCATTCACTCCAAAGAGGGAATCGTGTGGTTGCACACCCGTTTGGGGGAGCGTGAAGAAATACCGGGCAGGGGAGTCGTTTCATTCGGTATCATGCAGCGGGTAGAAGCTCCCAATGATACTTCCGAGCGGGTTCTGGAGCGTGTCAACGACTTGCTGTACAGGCAGAACTCCATTTCCCATTCACTCTTACGCTTTCTCAAAGATGATAGTGTGGACCTCTGTATCATGGAAATATTGAAGGATATCCTCGATCTTTTTCATGGGGGACGCGTGTATATCTTTGAATATGATGAATATTACCGCTATCAGGACTGTACCTACGAGGTGGTGGCCGAAGGAGTGTTGCCGGAGATCGATAGCCTGCAACGTATCCCGACTGACAGTTTACCTTGGTGGAGGCAGCAGACCCTGTCGGGTAAACCGGTGATACTGGATTCATTGGACCAGCTTCCGAAACATGCAAAAGCGGAATATGCGATCCTGAGCCGCCAGAACATCAAGTCACTGATGATCACTCCGCTGATAGCCGGCGAACATGTATGGGGGTATATGGGGATCGATCTGGTGAAGAATTATCGCAACTGGAATAATGAAAACTTCCAATGGTTATCGTCTCTTGCCAATATCATCAGCATCTGTATCGAGCTGCGTAAAGCGAAAGACGAAGCTGTGCGCGAACGTTCTTTTTTGCGTAATCTGTTCCGCTTCATGCCGATGGGGTATATACGTATGACTATGGTCCGGGATGCTGCCGGACTACCTTGTGATTACCGGATAGCCGATGCCAATGATTTGAGTTCGGAACTCATAGGAATGTCTCTTTCCGATTACGTGGGATGCCTTGCCAGCGAGTTGCATGCGGACTTTAAGGCCAAGGTGGATTATCTTCTCGATGTGATGGAGGGCAGTGTGCACAAAGAGACTGATGTCTACTTCCATCGCACCCAGCGTAGTTCCCATTGCATCGTGTATTCTCCGGAAAAGGACGAGGTGGTCGCTCTGTTTCTGGACTCTACCGAGACGATTCGTGCCCATAGGGCTTTAGATCGCAGTGAGAAGCTTTTCAAGAATATCTTTGCCAATATTCCCGCGGGAGTGGAGATTTACGATAAGGATGGCAATTTGCTCGACTTGAACAACTGGGATATGGAAACCTTTGGTGTAAAAGATAAAGCCGATGTAATGGGAGTCAACTTCTTTGAGAATCCGAATGTGCCTCTTGAAATCAGAGAACGGGTACGGAACGAAGACCTGGTCGATTTCAGACTGAACTACTCTTTTAATAAGGCTTCCGATTACTACCATTCCGATAAAAGTAATATAATCGAGCTGTATACAAAGGTCAGTAAACTCTTTGACAGCCAAGGGAACTTCAACGGCTATGTGCTGATCAACATCGATAATACGGAGCGTATCGATGCCATTAACCGTATCCGTGATTTTGAGAACTTCTTCCTTTTGATATCGGACTATGCAAAAGTAGGTTATGCCAAACTGAACCTGCTGAGTAAACGCGGCTATGCCATCAAACAGTGGTTTAAGAATATGGGTGAGACGGAGGATATTCCGCTTTCATCCGTTGTGGGCGTTTATGATAAGATGCATCCTGAAGACCGGCAGAAGGTCTTTGACTTTTACGAGAAGGTATTGGCGGGTGAAGAGAAGGACTTCCGTAGCGAAATGCGTATCCTGAAACCCGGCGCTACCAACGAGTGGAACTGGGTACGGATGAATGTGGTAGTGACCAAGTTTGAACCGGAGCATGGGGAGGTGGAGATTATCGGCATTAATTATGATATTACGGAACTGAAGGAGACGGAAGCCATGCTTATTGAGGCGAAAGAGAAAGCGGAAACCATGGATCGGCTGAAGAGCGCTTTCCTGGCGAATATGAGTCACGAGATACGTACACCACTCAATGCGATTGTCGGTTTCTCGGGCCTCTTGGTCGATACGGAAGACATGGAGGAGCGCTGCGAATACATCAAGATCGTACAAGAGAATAATGACTTGCTGCTGCAGCTGATTTCGGACATCCTGGACTTATCGAAGATTGAGGCCGGTACGTTTGAATTCACCTACGGAGAGACGGATGTGAATATACTTTGTGAAGATATCGTTCGCAGCTCTCAGATAAAGGTTCCCCAGGGAGTTGAATTAGTATTCGATCCGCATCCTTCGGATTGCACTGTGATAAGTGATCGGAACCGGTTGCATCAGGTCATCTCCAATTTCGTGAACAATGCCCTGAAGTTTACCTCCTCGGGCAGCATCCATGTGGGATATGAAAAGAAGGAAGAGGGTGTGGAGTTTTATGTAAGCGACACGGGAATCGGAATCTCTAAAGAGCAACTGACGCATATCTTTGAACGCTTTGTGAAGCTGAACAGCTTTATCCACGGAACCGGGCTCGGACTCTCCATCTGTAAAAGTATTGTGGAGCAGCTGGGCGGCGTCATAGGAGTGGACTCGGAAGAAGGGAAAGGGTCCCGTTTCTGGTTCACCATTCCCTATATTAACAGCGAACAGTCAATCGTTAACGATTGATAGACGGTCCGGCTATAAACAACAAACGGTGAACAACACATACTATATTGTATGCCTGTTCACCGTTTGTTGTTTATAGCTGATCGTTTACCGTTTTTACATTCCCATTCCGAATGAGAACTTGTCAATTCCCTGATAGATGCAACTTGCAATACCCAGAGCTATGATACCCAAAGTACAAAGTACGAGACTCACTTTGGTGTAGTTATCACTGCGGAAAGTGGGGATCGGTTCTTCATTGGGATTGATATACATGGCCTTTACAATCAGCAAGTAGTAGTAAAGCGATACGACTGTATTGATCAGGGCAATGAATACCAATAGATGGAATCCGCTGTTGAATGCAGCCATGAAAATGAAGAACTTTGAGAAGAAACCCGCAAACGGAGGGATACCGGCCAGTGAGAACAGGGCAAGGGTCATGATAAAAGCCAGTTTGGGATTGGTCTTGTACAGTCCGTTATAGTCGTCTATCTCCACTTTGTTGCTACGTTGTTCCACAATTGAGATGACTGCAAATACGCCTAAATTTGCTGCCAGATAAACCAGTACATAATAAACCAGGGCAGTCATTCCCATTTCACTGCCTCCGATGACACCCAGCATGATGTATCCCGCTTGGGAGATAGCGGAGAATGCCATGAAACGTTTCAGGTTCTGTTGGCGGATAGCAAAGAGGTTGGCAATGGTGATGGAAGCAATGGTTACCCAGAACAACACTTCCTGCCATTGTGCCACCATCGGTGCGAACACTTTCATCAGGATGGTCATCAGCACGAAAGCTGCCGATCCTTTGGAAATCACACTTAAATAAGAGGTTACGGCTGTAGGCGCTCCTTCGTATACGTCGGCTGTCCAGAGGTGGAAAGGAACCAATGAGATTTTGAATCCCATGCCGGCAAAAAAGAACACGAATGCCATAATCTGAAGCATATTGCCTGTGATGTGTCCGGGGAGGTCATTGAAATAGAGCGTACCGGACGTACCGTATATCATTGAAAGACCGAATAGCAGCAATGCACTTGAGAACAGTGCGGTCAGGATGTACTTGGCACCTGCTTCTGCGGAGTGATGACGATATTTATCGAATGCCACCAGTGCGGCCATCGGGATACTTGCCATTTCCAATCCGATGAAGAACATCAGGAAATGTCCCGCAGAAATCATAAAGTACATACCCAGCAGGGTAGAGAGTGTCAGTACATAGAACTCTCCCTGCTTGATGCGGGTGTCTTCGCGTTTCAACCATTCATGGGCCATCAGTAGCACGATGATGGTACCTACGTTGAGCACTGCCTTGATGATGGTTTGCATCGGTGTGTACTGATACATTCCGCCGAAAGCCTCTGCCGGAGTTCCGGGAAAGAGGTTGATTACGGTGTGGAGGGTCATCAGGATCACAGCCGGCAAGGTGAGCGACCTGATGTTCACCTTAGGAGCGGCACCTTTTTGGTCCGGACAGGTAAACAGGTCGACAACAAACAGGATGAGGATAACTGCTATCAGTGACAGCTCCTCTTTCATATATAGAAATTGTGAATAATCCATCTTCTTTTAGGGTATTAAGTGTGAAACAACGGGCAATACACTCTCGCCAATCATGTGGCTGACCCAGAAAGGAGCCATACCCAGTCCGGCGACACAAATGATGAGACAGATGACGGCAAAGCGCTCGTCCCAGGTTGCATCCGTCAGTGCCAGATGATGTTTGTTGGTACACGTTCCATATAGAATCTTACCTACCAGTCGGAGGATATAGACTGCCGTGATCACGATGGACGAGCAAGCGATGATGGTCAGTGTACGATGGAATACATCGAAGTTCTGGAATGAACCGACGAAGATAGTCATCTCGGCTACGAAGCCGCTAAGTCCCGGAAGACCCAGGTTGGCAAGTCCGGCAATCACATAGCAGACACTGAGAAACGGCATCACTTTCATCAGTCCGTTCAGCTCGCGTACGTCACGGGTATGGGTACGTCCGTATATCATACCGATGAGGGCGAAGAACAGAGCTGTCATTAATCCGTGGCTGAGCATCTGAAGCACCGCTCCGGTAGCTGCTGTCTGGTTCATCATCAGGATAGCGAAGAGCACAAGGCCGCAGTGGCTTACGGAAGAGTATGCGTTGATGTACTTCAGGTCTGTCTGTACGCAAGCACTGAAAGCACCGTATACAACGGAGATACCTGTCAGGATCAGGAAGATCCAGCCCAGTTCGTTTGCAGCTTCCGGCATCAGGTACATGGCGATGCGGAAACAACCGTAGCCTCCGAGCTTCATCAATACGCCGGCATGCAGCATAGAGACAGCAGTCGGTGCCGAGGCATGACCGTCAGGACTCCAGGTATGGAAGGGAAAGAGTGCTCCCAGCACACCGAATCCCAGGAAAGTGAGCGGAAACCAGATGCATTGCTGCGCAAACGGAATGTTATGCAGTTGAGCTATTTCAAGAATGTTCATGGTTGTTCCGCCGGCACCGAAGAAGATACCCAGAATACCGATCAGCAAGAATGCCGAACCACCCATTAGCATCAGGGTCAGCTTCATGGCTGCATATTCTTTGCGTCCCGAACCCCATACACCGATGAGTAAGTACATCGGTATCAATGCGATTTCGTAGAACATGAACATGGTGAATAAGTCGATGGAGATAAAGAAACCGAATACTCCCATCGACAGGAGGGTGAACCACAGGAAATATTCTTTTGTCAGCGGCTGCAACTTCCAGGAGGCAAAGGTGCCGGTGAACACGATGACAGCGCTAAGCAGCAGCATCGCTACCGATATTCCGTCTACTCCCACCGAGTAGGCTATGTGAAGCGGTGCATACCATACCGTATCGGCACGGAACAACATCTCGGCTGTAGCTCCTGCCTGGCGCTCGCCCAAATAAAGGAACGTCAGCACAACACTCAGGATCAGCAACGCCGTACTTCCCGCTACCATCACTCCGCGGATGGCCTTAATGCTTTTGGCAAGGTATAACCCGCCAAGCATCAGCAGAGGAATGAGTACGAATAAGGATAAAAAGTTCATATCTTTTGTGCTTTATAAGATTAATATTAAGATAAGTATCAGCGCTCCGAGCAGGAATATATAAGCGTATTGCTGTACACGTCCGCTTTGCAATCCCCGTATCTCATCGCTTGTAGCATGGGTACCCCAGGCTATGAAGTTGAAGAATCCGTCTACCACGTGGCGGTCGAACCAGGCGATCGGTGTAGAGATGCAACGGAAGATAATCCGGTGTGTGATGAACTGATACACCTCGTCGATGTAGAAACGATGATAGGCTGCACGGTGCAGTCCGGCAAAACGTTTGGCAAGTTTATCTGCCAGAGGTTGCTGCTGACGCAGGTACATGCAAGTGGCCAGGACGATGGACGCCACAGCAATCACTACACTTGTGACGGCTACTGATGTCTCAAGATGGATGGTATACGATTCACCGTTGGAGCTGATGAAATGTCCGAAAGGAATGAAACCGGCCACGCAAGTGACGGCGGCCAGGAAGATTAACGGAACAGTCATGGTCAGGGGAGATTCGTGGGGAGTATGTACGTGGCTTGTACCATCGCTTGTCGACTTTTGCCCCGGTGCTGTGCCACCCCAGAAGATGCCGTAGTAGAGACGGAACATATAAAAGGCGGTCATAGCTGCGATGACGGTCATCACCCAACCCATCGTCGGGCTATACTGGAAGCAAGCTGCCAGAATTTCATCTTTGGAGAAGAAACCCGAGAACGGAGGAATACCTGCAATGGCGAGACAAGCTATCAGGAAGGTGATATGCGTGATCGGCATGTATTTGCGTAATCCTCCCATAGCCGACATCTCGTTGGAGTGAACGGCATGGATAATGCTGCCTGCACCCAGGAAGAGCAAGGCCTTGAACATGGCGTGTGTGAAAAGGTGGAACATGCCGGCCATGTATCCCAACCCTCCGTGATGCGGATCGGAAGAGGTACAAACACCCAGTGCCACGATCATAAATCCGATTTGTGAGATGGTCGAGAAAGCAAGTACACGCTTGATGTCACTCTGTACGCAAGCCACGCTGGCAGCATAAAAAGCGGTGAAAGCACCTACCCAACCAATCAGGTGGAGTACGTCCGGAGCATATTCGATGAAAAGCGGGAACATGCGTGCCACCAGGTAAACGCCGGCTACTACCATGGTGGCGGCATGAATCAGTGCACTGACGGGAGTCGGACCTTCCATGGCGTCCGGTAACCAGATATGCAACGGGAACATGGCACTCTTGCCGGCACCGCCGACAAACATCAGCCCGAGTGCCAGAGGCAACATACCGGCGCCACCGCTCAACATTGAAACTGTGTCGGGAGTAAATCCGAAAGTACCTCCGTAGTATCCGTATATCAGGATACCGATCAGGAAGCCCAGGTCGGCAAAGCGAGTCACGATGAATGCTTTTTTACTGGCGGCAATAGCAGCCGGACGGGTATAGTAGAAACCGATCAGGAGGTAAGAAGATACACCTACCAACTCCCAGAATAAGTACATCTGGAAAATGTTGGTTGCCACTACCAGTCCGAGCATAGACATGGTGAATAAGGATAAGAATGCATAGTAGCGCTGGAATCCCCGTTCGCCTTTCATATAGCCGAAAGAGTAGATATGTACCATCAGGCTGACTGTAGAAATTACGATCAGCATCATCACCGAGATGGGGTCGAGCAAAATGCCCAGGTTGAACGTTAGTGTTTCCGTGAACGGAAGCCATTCAAAGTTATAAGGAATGAGTGTGGCAAACGTTCCGTCTGCCAGACGGGGTGCCGAGAAGTAATGTGCGGCCGTGACGTACGAGAGTACTGTCACTGCTGCCAATACCAGCGTGCCTATGGTGCCCGCTGTTCGGTGGCTCATCCACTTGCCTCCTATCCCTAATGCCAGGAAGGAGAGGAAGGGGAGAAGAAGGATCAGAATTGTATATTCCATAATTTAGTTATTATTTCTATGATCATAATGACGTATTTACCACTTTAATTCATCCAGATTCTTTACCTGAATACTACGTATATTCCGGTAAATATTAATCATGATGGCGATAGCGATAGCCGTTTCCGCTGCCGAGATGGCAATGGAGAACAGGGCAAAGAAATACCCTTCGAGCTCTCCGGGAAAAAGGAAACGGTTAAATACGGCAAAGTTGATATCTGTAGCATTCAGCATCAGTTCTACAGAGATGAGGATAGCAAGTGTGTTGCGGCGGGTGAAGAACCCGTATATTCCCGCAAACATCATGATGGTAGAAACCACCAGGTAATATTCCATGTGTATCATCATATCGTCCTATCTTTTACGTGCAATTAATAATCCGCCCACGATACAGGCCAGCAACAGAATGCTGACTGCTTCAAAAGGCAATACATATCCATATTTACCACTGCTTAACAAAGCATGTCCGATGGTCTTGATACTGATTTCTACAGGTTCCGGATCGCTTGTCGGCACAAATTTGTGTGTCAGTGTAATGAAGAGCACCAGGATTGCACCTATAATCGTAGTGACAAGCCCTGCCAGGAATTTACTCCGTTTCAGGTGAGCGGCCCGGTCGCCTTCTCCACTCGTCAGCAGGATGGAGAATACATAGAGCACCACGATACCTCCGGCATAGACCATGATCTGTACCGATCCGAGGAAAGTGTATCCTAACAGAAAGTAGATACCTGCTGTGCCGAAAAGCACGAACAGCAGGTAAGTGGCCGAACGCACGATACGCTGCGTGGTCACTGTCAGTATGGACATGGCAATGATGAACACTGCCAGAAAGTAGAATACTACTGTTTCAAGTGTAAGTCCCATATTCTTTTATTCTTTTTTCTTTTCGATTACTTTACTTCCTTCGCGGTTGAGTTGCAGGACAAGTTTGGTCCGGTCGAATACGGCATGCTCAAATACCTGGTCGAAGGTGATTGCGTCGTGTGGGCAAGCGTTGACACAGAGCTGGCAGAAGATACACGAACCAAGGTCGTATTCATACTTTGCCAGTATTTTCTTCTTTTTGCCCTCTTCGGTTTCAATGGTTTCGCTGGTCACTTTAATGGTATCATTGGGGCATGCCATCTGACACAACCCACAGGCTACACAACGGTGCTCATTGTTTTCGTTGTGAGGCATGTTCAATGTACCGCGAAAGCGGTCGAACATTTTGAGTTCGGCGCGGTTCTCCGGGTATTGTTCGGTCACTTTCTTTCGAAAATATACCTTGATGGTGGTTTTCATACCCGTCAGCAGGGAGCCGATGCCTTGCATCAGGCCGCCTAGATATGTATATTCTTCATTTTTCATCTTTTAGCCCTCCGGGTTAGAAGTGCAGTCCGAAGACTACGATTAATACCATGATTACCAGATTGACCATTGAAATTGGTACCAAATATTTCCATTCCAGGTTTAGTATCTGGTCAATACGCAGACGCGGGAAAGTCCATTTGATCCACATCAGCAGGAACACTACGAAGAATGCCTTTCCGAAGAACCAGATGAATCCCGGAATATAATCCATCACTGCATTGAATCCGTCCAGCCCGACAATGTGCAGCGGCATCCAGCCTCCCAGGAAGATGGTAGCGGCTACGGCAGCTACGATGAACATATTCAGGTATTCGGCCAGATAAAAGAAGCCGAAGTGCATACCCGAATACTCGGTATGGTATCCTGCCGTCAGTTCACTTTCTGCTTCGGGAAGGTCGAACGGACCACGGTTACATTCTGCGTTGCCGGCTATCAGATAGATAACGAAAGCGATCAGGGCCGGGATGTGTCCTTTGAAGATAAACCATCCGTTAGCCTGACTTTCCACAATCTCAGAAAACTGCATGGTACCCATCAGGACCACCATTGTGAGAATACTAAGTCCGACAGACAATTCATAACTGATGATTTGTGCACCGCTTCGCATAGCACCGATCAGTGAGAACTTATTGTTCGAACCCCAGCCGGCCAGCAGGATACCCACTACGCCTATGCTCGAAGCTGCCAACAGGAAGAAGACACCTACGTTGAAGTCCAGCACTTCCAGCCCTTTACTGATAGGCAGGCACGAAAAGGTGAGAAATGAGGCGATAATCACCATGAACGGAGCCAGGTTATAAAGGAATTTGTCCGAATGCTTCAGTTCGATGATCTCTTTGGTCAGCATCTTGAGCACATCGCAGAGCACCTGGATGCTTCCCCACTTTCCTACGCGGTTCGGACCCAGTCGGCACTGGAAGAAACCGCACACCTTGCGTTCCATATAAATAAGGAGAATGGCAAGTATGGCGTACAAAGCCACAATGCACACCCCGATAACGACACATTCTATGAATACAGCCAATCCCTCCGGCATGACGGAGGTTAATGTCTGGTGTATCCAACTTGTTATTATACTAAAGTCAAACATATACTATATTTACGATTAGACGATTTACTATTTACGATTGGAGTGATCCGGATTTAGGATAAGAGCCGTCAGGGCTTCCTTATCTGTCGATGTCCGGTACCACATAATCCAGCGTTCCGCCGATAGCGATCAGGTCGGCAATCTTAGCTCCCCGGCAGATGGTATCGACAGCCGAAACCAGTGGCAACCCCGTCGAACGGTAGTGCAAACGGTAAGGTGTCTTGTCGCCATGACTCTCGAGGAACACTCCGAATTCACCGCGGCTGCCTTCAACGGCGGTATAGTAACTTCCTTCCGGTACCCGGATGATGGGTTTCATTTTCTCCTGTATCGGTCCTTCCGGAATATTGTCAATCAATTGCTCGATAATGTTCAGGCTCTCCATGATTTCGTCCATACGCACCATGTAACGGGCAAAAGAGTCGCCTTCGGTATAAACGATTTCTTTAAAATCCACCTTATCGTATACGCCGTAAGGCATACGTTTGCGTACATCACATGCCCAGCCGCTGGCACGGCCTGTTCCACCGGTACATCCGAAAGAAATGGCATCTTCGCGACTCAGCACCCCTACACCTTTCAGACGTTGCCGGGCAATGACATTGCCGGTGAATACGTCGTGATATTCGTGGATGATTCCACGCAGGTAAGGGATGAACTTCTTTACTCTCGGGATGAAGTTCGGGTGCAGGTCTGCCTGTACGCCTCCAATGGTATTGTAGTTCATTATCAAACGTCCGCCGCAAGTTTCTTCGAACATATCCAGAATCATTTCACGGTCACGGAATCCGTAAAAGAAGGCTGTCAATGCGCCCAGGTCCATGGCAAGACAGGAGTAGAATAGGAGGTGAGAGTCGATACGCTGAAGTTCGTCCATGATGGTACGGATGTATTTCACGCGTTCGCTGACCTCGATACCCATTGCTTTCTCGATGCACATGCAGAGTGCATGGCGGTTCTGGTGTGCTCCCAGATAATCGAGCCGGTCGGTCAGTGCCAAAGTCTGCGGATAGGTGAGGCTTTCGTTCATCTTCTCGATCCCACGGTGTATATATCCGCAGTTGGCGTCGAGCTTTTTGATGGTTTCGCCTTCAAGTGAGACGCGGAAGCGCATCACTCCGTGGGTTGCCGGGTGCTGTGGCCCGATGTTGACTACGTATTCACGGTCATCGAAGATCACATTCTCCTGAGTTTGATACGTTCCGTCCGGATTCAGCTCTATTTCCCGGGTTGTATCATACGTCTCTTCATTGTCCATACGTAGCGGATTGTCTTTCTCCGGGTTGTTATCTTTACGCATCGGATGGCCTACCCAGTCATTACGCAGATAAAGACGTCGCATGTCGGGATGTCCGATGAATACAATGCCGTAATAGTCGAAAACTTCACGCTCGTTGAAGTCGGCCGCTTTCCAGATGTCACTGACGGAAGGTATTTCCGGAGTTTCGCGGTTATTTGTGGATGTTTTTATCGCGATGCGTTCGCCGGTTACGGTCGATTCCAGATGATAGACTACTCCAAGTCCCCGGGTTACGTTCGGTGCGTCACCTTCGTCTGCCACTCCCCAGTCCATACCCGTTAGGCTTTCGAGGAAGTCCATCTGTTTTTCGTTACGCAGACGCAGCATTTCGTCGTGTAGTGCTGCGGGTTCTATGTATTTTATTTCTTCCATATTTTACTAATTAAAGCAGATTCATTTCCCTTCAGGTTTCTTCTCTTTCCGGTTTACTCCTCCGAAGAATTTCTCTATCTTCACTTTCCGTTGCAGTTGCATCATACCGTAATAAAATGCTTCCGGGCGGGGAGGGCATCCGGGAATATATACATCGACCGGGAGAATCTTGTCTACTCCGTTCACCACATGATAGGATTTGCGAAACGGGCCTCCGCTTACTGCACATCCTCCTACGGCAATTACATATTTGGGATCTGCCATCTGATCATACAGACGTTTCAGTACCGGAGCCATTTTGTTGGTGATGGTGCCGCATACCATGATCATGTCGGCTTGGCGCGGACTGGCACGGGCTACTTCAAACCCGAAGCGGGCCATGTCGTAACGCGCGGCACCCAGTGCCATGAATTCGATACCGCAACAGCTGGTTGCGAAAGTAAGTGGCCACAGCGAGTTGCTGCGTCCCCAGTTGATAAGATCGTCAAGTACTCCCACAAAGACGTTTGCACCGCCTTCATTGAGTTCTTTGACCATCTTTTCCAACGATTCGTTGTCGATGAAGTCTTCATACGGGATAGACTTTATTTTAGGCTTTTTCATTATTTCCATTCCAGTGCTCCTTTCTTCCAGGCATAGGCAAGGCCCAGAACCAACACAACTAAAAAGAAGAGAATACTAATCAATCCCTGAGGTCCCAGGTCACGGGCTATGACGGCCCAGGGAAACAGAAATACTGTTTCGACATCGAACATCAGAAACAGAATGGCAAACAGGTAGTACCCTACACGGAACTGCATCCATGATTTACCGCGCGTAGGGATACCACACTCATACGCTTCGAACTTTTGTGCATTATACGACCGCGGCGAGATAGCGTTTGAAAGGGCTATCACCACACCGACAAAGGCAATTGCGGTCAGCAGAACGACAACTAACAATGTAAAATTCATAATCCAATAGTATGTTTAGATTGAATAATCTGAAGTAAGCAATAAGTTGACACACCTCTGAGTGACAACTGATTGAAAGAGTATTGACAGCTATCAGTGAAACAGTTTACATGATAGCATGGCTACTCGTGGCTTGTGACTCTTTAAATGATGATTTTCCTTAATCCGTAGACATAGTAGGTCAGTGGATCAGACGGATTGTATGTATGTGAGTGATTTGAATGGACAGAAAAAGGATTATTTCTCATTCTGTATTTATGAAAGATCATTTCAGGACGGATAAAACTTTTGTCCGTTGGTACATGAGAAATATCTGCATGCCCCATTTCACAGGGCATAATGGTACAATAGAAATGAAAGCGTTCCAGGATATTCCGGCTTGCAGGAGTAGCTTGCGAAATGAAACATTCTTCCTGGTCCGGATCTTCTATTATATAAGAGGTGTTTGCCGCTTTCATCGTTACCGAATGAAGCAGCACGGCAAGCACTATTATTATATAATATTTTAAGTTTTGTTTCATTCCTATTTCTTAAACGGTTGCAAATATAGAATTTAATTTTATCTCTTTTGCAAACTCCACGTGACAAAAAAGGTTTTTTAATAAATCAAGGGAGTCAGAAGTTGGAGGGATTATCAACCGATTTCTGACCCGCCTCTACTATATATTATCTTGTATGATACAACAATGAAGCTTCTCTACTTGTTTCTAATTCCTTTTCCAAAAGTCAGAACTGAATAAAAGTAAGACGGTGAATAGTTCTAGACGTCCCAGTAACATCAGGAACGACAATAACCATTTGGCCAGATCAGGGAGTCCGTCCCATGAATAGGCCGGACCGTAGCTCCCCAATCCCGGTCCCATATTTCCGATACTTGAAATCACCGTCCCGATAGATTCTGTGAAACCTACGCCCATTGCCAGCATCAACAGTACACTGACAATGATGATGACGGCATAGATGAATGAGAATGCCAGTACCGTCGACAGGATGGCAGGAGAAATGACCTGTTTGTTCACCCGCACCGGAAGTACGGCGTTCGGATGTACGATGTGTTTAAATTCATTTCGTGACACTTTGGCCAGAATCACCATTCGGATGCATTTCATACCTCCTGTGGTGCTTCCGGCACAGGCACCTATCAGCATGATGACAGTCAGGGTACCCCAAAGTACCGGTACCCATTGCATGTAGTCGGCTGTTACAAATCCGGTGGAAGTATGCAGCGAAGCTACTTGAAAAAAGGCTTTGCGGAAAGATTCCTCAGCTCCCATCGGGGTGGTGCGGTAGAGCACTGCCGCAATGAATGCGGTAAAGAGAATCACTGACATCACGTACCACTTTAACTCGGCATTTTGAGATACTTTCTTCAGTTTACCGGTAAATAGCAGGAGAAGTAGCGTAAAGTTGATTCCGGAGAGAAACATAAAAACACCTATCACATATTCTATATAAGGTGAATTGTAATAGGCTATGCTGTCTTGTTTGGTAGAATAACCTCCTGTACCGGTCGTGGCAAATGAGTGGCAGATACTGTCGAACAGTCCCATGCCTCCGAATAACAGAAGAATCACTTCAATGGCTGTCAGTCCGGCATAGATAGTCCATATCCATTTGGCCGTCACACCGATACGGGGATGTACTTTATCGTAGGTAGGCCCGCTGGCTTCGGCGGCAAAGAGTTGTACGCCGCTCACACCGAAAATGGGCAGTACGGCAATGGTAAAAAAGACAATGCCCAATCCGCCTATCCACTGTGTCATGCTTCGCCAGAAGAGAAGTCCGTGGGGCAGTGCTTCGATATCGTCGAGAATGGTGGCTCCGGTACTACTGAATCCGGACATCGTTTCGAAGAAGGCATTGGTTATGCTTGGTATATAATGGCTGAGGTAGAACGGGAGCATTCCAAATAAGGAAAACACGACCCATGCTACACTGACAATGACATATCCGTCTCGGCGGTTAAGTTGTTTTTCGGCTCCTTTGCCAAGAGCCAGCAGAAGGATGGCGACTAAAGTAGTCAATCCTGCCGACAACAGGAAACTGCTCAGGTCATCCTCGCGGTATATCAGCGAAACACCTGCACAGCAAAGTAACAGGCCTGTCTCTATCAGTAAGAGGAAACCTGTGATGCGATATATCATTTTAGAGTTTATCATACCATCAATTAAAGTACTTTTCTATCTTCTTGATCATCATGCTGAGGCAGAATACGACGACGTGGTCACCTGCCTGAATAAGGGTATCACCCGTAACCAGTATACCTTCTCCGTTGCGGATCAGGCCACCGATAGTGGTCCCTTTGGGCAGTCCCAGGTCTTTCACTTTGTTTTTGGTAATTTTGGCGTTTTCGGGTACTGTGAATTCTGCTACGTCCGCATTGGCAAAGGTCAGGCACTTCACATTCGAAACGTCTGCATCGAGCATCATCTGGTAGATGTGGCTGGCGGCAATCATTTTTTTATTGATTACCGTGCCGATGTCCAGGCTTTCCGCCATACCGATGTAATCGATATTTTCCACTTCCGCCACTGTTTTGCTTACTCCCATGCGTTTGGCGGCAAGGCAGGCCAGGATATTGGTCTCAGAGTTACCGGTCAAGGCTACGAAAGCTTCCGTGTTCTTCAGTCCCTCTTCAATCAACAGGTCCATATCCCGTCCGTCTCCGTTGATAATCATGGTCTTATCATCGAGCAACTCTGTCAGGCGGTTACAGCGGTTTATGTCGTTATCCACAATTTTTACCTGCATGTAATCCGGTACATATTGTGCTGTACGGACTGCGATGCGGCTGCCGCCCATAATCATCACATTGCGTACGTCGGCATATTCTTCCTTTCCGGCAATTTTTCGGATGTAAGGGATGTATTTCCGGGTAGTGGTGAAGTATACGATATCGTGCAGTTTGATGGTATCGTCTCCACGGGGGATAATGGTTTCGGTGCCCCGTTTGATGGCTACTACGTGATAGGGAATATCCGGCGCACCCAGTTCGGCCAGCGTGACATTCAGTATTTCGGCTTTTTCACGCATCTTTGTACCGATCAGGATAAGTGATCCTCCGCAAAATTCCCACCATTGGCGCACCCAACTCATACGCATGGACGATACGATCTCCTTGGCAGCCAGCATTTCCGGGTAAATAAGGGAGTCGACACCCAGTTTCTGGAAGAACTCTTTGTTCTTTGGCAGCAGGTATTCGTAATTGTCGATGCGGGCTACTGTCTTTTCGGCTCCCAGATTGGTGGCAAGCATGCATGCGGTCATATTCCGGCTTTCATCGGGAGTGACGGCGATAAAGAGGTCTGCCTCTTTGATGCCTACCTCTTTCAGTCCTGATATGGACGAAGGAGAGGCCGTAACAGTCATCAGGTCGAAGTTAGAACTAAGCGTACTTAGTTTCTCTTCGTCATCGTCCATCAGGATGATGTCCTGTTTCTCGCGTGAGAGTAATTTAGCCAAATGGGTGCCTACAGCTCCGGCACCAGCAATAATTATCTTCATTGTGATTGCAAATTGCGGTTCTATTGCGTATTGGGGGATTAAGAATGGGTAGCCATGCAGCTTTCCACAGGAGCATCCATTCGTAATTCGTTTTTAGTAATTACCTTGTAAATTCCTTCTTCATCCATCCCGCACAAGTGGTAGAGTTGCTGCACCGATCCGTGTTCAATGAACTGATCCGGTACACCGATGCGCCTGATTTCGGGATAATATCCGTTATCGGCCATAAATTCGAGTATGGCGCATCCCATACCTCCTTTAATGATTCCATCTTCTATCGTTACGATATGGCGGAACTTTTTGCCGACTTCGTGCAGTAGCTCTTCATCGAGCGGCTTGAGGAAACGAAGGTCATAATGCGCTACGGAAATGCCGGTATCTGCTTCAGCACGTTCGATGGCACGGGCAGCCAACTTGCCGATAGGGCCGATTGTAATTACTGCCAGATCGTTTCCGTCCTTTAGTTTCCGTCCTTTTCCCACCGGAATCTCTTCCAACGGACATTCCCAGTCCACCAACGAACCCCGCCCGCGCGGATAACGGATGGCAAAAGGTCCTTTGTCGGGCAATTGGGCAGTATACATCAAGCGCCGCAACTCATGTTCGTCCATCGGTGACGAGATAGTCAGGTTGGGGATCGGGCGCAGATAAGCCATGTCGAACACACCGTGGTGCGTAGGACCGTCTTCACCTACCAGTCCGGCGCGGTCAAGACAGAATACTACATTTAGTTTTTGTATCGCTACGTCATGGATAATGTTATCGTAAGCCCGCTGCATAAACGAGGAATAGATGTTGCAGAAGGGCAGTAATCCGTCTTTTGCCATACCTCCGGAGAAGGTCACGGCATGTCCTTCGGCAATACCTACGTCAAAGGCGCGATCCGGCATACGATCCATCAGCATGTTCATGGAGCAGCCGCTCGGCATGGCAGGGGTGACTCCCATGATCCGTTTGTTCTTTTCCGCCAGTTCTACCAGCGTATGCCCGAATACATCCTGAAACAGGGGAGGCATCCCGTCCGTATTGGCTACAATACGTTTTCCTGTTACCGGATCGAACTTACCCGGGGCATGCCATATAGTGGCCTGTTTTTCTGCCGGACCAAATCCCTTTCCTTTGATGGTGTGGAGGTGTAGAATCTTTGGTCCCTGCATATCTTTAATATCATGCAGGATACGGGCTATGTTTTTTACATCGTGTCCGTCGATGGGACCGAAGTATCGGATATTCATTCCTTCGAAGATATTCTGCTGTTGGGCTGCCAGAGATTTCAGGCTGTTTCCCAATCTTATCAAGGCCTTCCGACGTTCTTCATTGAGCAATCCCATTTTGAATAACAGGCGGGATGTCTTGAAACGCAGTTGGTTGTATCGGTTCGAAGTAGTGAGATTGAACAGATATTGTTTCATGCCGCCTACGCTGCGGTCGATGGCCATGTCATTATCATTGAGTATGATCAGCAGGTTGTTCGCAGTCGATGAAGCATTGTTCAATCCTTCGAAAGCAAGTCCTCCGCTCATGGATCCGTCACCGATAACGGCTACTACATGGCGGTCTTTTTCTCCTTTTCTCTCGGCTGCCACTGCCATACCCAACGCTGCCGAGATGGAGTTGGAGGCATGACCGCAAGTGAATGTGTCATATTCACTCTCTTCCGGTGAGGGAAAAGGACGGATACCGCCCAGTTTACGGTTGGTAGAGAAAGCTTCACGCCGTCCGGTCAGTATCTTGTGTCCGTAGGCCTGATGTCCCACATCCCAGACAATACGATCATAAGGAGTGTTGTACACATAGTGCAGTGCTACAGTCAGTTCTACCACACCGAGGCTGGCAGCGAAGTGTCCCGGGTTGCACGATAGTTCCTTAATGATGTCCTGCCTTAATTCCTCGCATACCTCCGGCAATTGATCTACGCTCAGTTGGCGCAGGTCTTTGGGATAATTGATGGCGTTTAGCAAGCTATATGTTGGTTCATTCTTCATGATTCGGGCAAATTTAAATGCAAATTTAGTAAAAGAAAGCGGAAGGAGCATCTTTTTGATTGGAAATTTAATAAGTAAGAGTGGAAAGGGAGGCGGACTGACAACCTTATGGACTTATAAATGTGGTCTCCTTTTTCGTTAACATTGTTAATGCGGTTTTTCGGGTGTTTTCTTTTTGTTGGCAAAGAAGAAGTGTTTTGTGTTTAAAAGACTTGTTCTTTGCAAACAAAACACTTGTTTTAACACTCTGTTAAATCAAGCATTTTATATACTGAAAGTGAAGTCGTTTAAGTTGTTGATACAGAGTGGATCGTTGTTGTTTCTAGTTTTTCTGCTATCCTGCTTGTCCGGGTGTGATGATAGATGGTATTTATCAAAACCACAATGATACCGATGCCGATTTTCAAAAAAGGAAGGGGCGATTGAGAAGGATGGGGGATGGGTGATCTTGTACGGATAAATAACGCTTGTTTGTTGGAACTGTTGTTTCCGTTGTCATCAGTTACCGGGCTTGGGTCGGTTGATGAAAGCTGCAATGTCATCCGTCACGTAAGAAGGAATAGAGGAGGGACGGCTGTATTCAAGAGGGGTTGACTTCCCTTCTCCTTCCTGAAACAGATGATTGAGTCGGGGATAAGATTTAAATATCGCATTCGGATGCTTTGCCAGGGCGGATTGCCATAATTCGAAATCTTGCATGGTGACCTGATAATCACGTTCGCCTTGAAGGACAAGTATGGGGAGAGTCAGTTTTCGGACCACTTCCAAAGGTTTATATTGATTGGCAAGCATCCAGTAAGCTTGAGAGAGATTCATGGGCAAAGGAGTTGTAATGTCGAATGTGTCTGTACCCAGCCTTTTCACGTTGTCCACTTGTTTCTGTAATTCGGCTATTTCCTTTTCAATATCTTTAGTCGATGGGAGTGCAGAGGCGAGAAACTTCACCTGACTTATAAACAGATCTTCGAGTGGACGGGCTGCACCGGCAAGCAGAATAATCCCTGCCGGAACTTTATCGCTACGTTGGGCGATGCGGGGAGCCAAGGTGCCTCCCAGGCTATGTCCGAGAATGTAGATCCGTTCGGGATTTATTGTCGGTATGGAACGGGCAAGTTTAATTGCCGAAAGGGCGTCATCCACTGATTCTTCATCGAAAGTAATTTCTTTGCCTGCAGGTGCGCTGTCGGCTCCATATACTTTGGTGCGCTTGTCATAACGGATCACGGCTATTCCACGCTCGGCCAGTCCATACGCGAGGTCCCGAAAAGGTTTATTGGCCCCTACCGTTTCGTCCCGGTCGCTGGCCCCCGAGCCATGTACCAAAATGACTACCGGCAGATCTTTGCCGTTTTTAGGAAGAGTCAGTGTGCCGGGAAGCTTGAAATTCCCCGTACAAACCTGTATGTCTGTCTCTTTTATTTTATCTTGTACCGATGTCGTCGGGGGAGTGGTCTTTTCAGCCGGAACAGGTACGAAACGAATGGTATTCACCTTTCCGTCCGGATTGAACGCTGTGAGAAAACGCAATGGTAAGCGTTCGAACTTAACGTCGCAATAATAAATAGTCATTCCGTTTATTGGTTCGGTTTTCCACTCTCCGTGCGACTGATACTTACCTGCTTGTTGTTCCAATTGCTTGAACAGTCCGTTCAACATCTCTACGGAAAGCATTTTCCGGATGTTATCGTCCAGATGTACATACACACTGTCTCCTTGGCCTGCAATCAGCCGGTCGAGAAGTTCGGATGCCTGTTGCGCACGATCCTGGGCTTGCAATACAGGAGTTACTGCCAGCAATAGCCATAGCAGGCAGATTCCTTTGAGTAGATTTTTCTTTATCATAACTTGTTTATTAAGAAATCTCCGATAAAAAATAGAGTTCCGAGGAAAAAGATTCCGTAAATCAGCAGGGAGATAGAAGTCAGCCAACGGGGCTGTTTTTGCTCTCCGACCGCACGGATACGTGCAAATGTACTGAACAGACATTCGGCTGCGGCAAACAGGACTATCAGATAGATGATCAGGTCGGTCCACGATTGTAGCCAAAGGTCTTTGAGATTACCTATCAGACATACCAATATCACGATGGCTACAAAATATGAAATACGCATTAAGTCTGTTTTCTTTGATCCCATAAGCGTCTCCTTTTCAGTTTTTAAGTTCAAATTCTTCCCTTTTTGTTGCTATTTCACAAACTTAAAATATTTTCTTTGAAAAAGGAGCTTTTCGGACTGATTCTGTTTTTCCGTTAACAATTATTATAAAGCTTGTAGGTGGGATGGCAGTAAAGTTACCGCTGAATTATCCGTATCTTTGTCGTAAACATAGAGGTATAAAGATATGAAGAAACTGATAATATTCGATTTGGATGGTACTTTATTGAATACCATTGCCGATTTGGCACATAGTACGAATCATGCTCTGCAAACTTTGGGATATCCGACTCATGAAGTCGCTTCCTATAACTTCATGGTAGGTAACGGCATCAACAAATTGTTTGAGCGTGCATTACCCGAAGGAGAGAAAACCGAGGAGAATGTGCTCCGTGTTCGTAAAGAATTTCTTTTGCATTACGACCGGCATAATGCCGACGAGAGTCGCCCTTATCCGGGAATTCCGGAATTGTTGGAAACATTGCAGCATAAAGGTTATAAATTGGCCGTGGCTTCCAACAAATATCAGGCAGCCACCGAGAAGCTGATAGCACATTATTTCCCGGGAATCCGGTTTGTTGCTGTATTTGGGCAACGTGAGGGAGTGAAGGTGAAGCCGGATCCTGCTGTGGTGCATGATATTTTGCAGATTGCCGGTGTTTCGAAAGACGAAGTGCTGTATGTCGGCGATTCGGGAGTGGATATGCAGACGGCTATCAATAGCGGAGTTACTTCCTGTGGAGTTACGTGGGGATTCCGCCCCCGTACGGAGCTTGAATCGTTCTGTCCGGATTATATAGTAGACAAGGCGGAAACTATTTTGTCTATTGTTTGATAGAAAACAGAAAGGAGAACCGAAAGATGCGTAATGTCTTAGGTTCTCCTCTCTATAAAAAGTAATTATATTCGCTCGGTTATTTGATTTCGTCCGGCCATGGGCATGGCTTTCCGGTTGCTTTGAATGAAGGGCGTTGGCCGCCTACTTTGCGCAAATAGTCACCCAGCTCTTTAGATAAACTTTTCACAATGTCCGGATGTAGGGCTGCCAGGTCATTCTTTTCTCCTATATCTTCCGGAATATTGAACAACTCTTTTTTACCGCTGTCATAGTAGTAAATCAACTTCCAGTCACCTTTGCGTACGGTACAAGTCGGGCCGATGCCGGGACCGTCGTTTCCCCAATGATTAGGGAAGTTCCAGTGCAGGCTGCGTCCTTTGGACGGATCACCGGTATGTGTCAGCAGAGGCATAAAACTAATTCCATCGATCGGCTGTACCGTCTTATAATGTTTGATTTGTGCCATCTCGAGTATGGTCGGATAGAAGTCCTCGATAATTAAATATTTATCACATTTGGTATCCGGTTTTACAACTCCCGGCCAGCGGACGATCATCGGTTCGCGTACACCGCCTTCGTAAGCCGATCCTTTCCCACTGTTGAGAGGAGAGTTCTGCGTGTGCAGTTTTCCGTCACGCCATTCCGGTTCGCTGGACAGACCGCCGTTGTCGCTCATAAAGATGACGATGGTATTGTCTGCTTCTCCGTTTTTATCCAGCCAGTCCATCAGGTCACCCAGACTTTTGTCCATACCTTCGATCAGGGCCGCATAAGCAGCTTCTTTGGGAGTCAATCCTTTATTGATATATTTTTGATAGAAGCGTTTGTCTTTATCGATCGGAACATGGATAGCGTAGTGAGCCATGTAGAGGAAGAAAGGCTGATTGTATTCTTTGGCATGATCGAGTGCTTTGATAGCTTCGAGCGTCAGAGCTTCACTGACGAAAGTATCGGTTCCCCAGTATTTCTCTAATCCCGGAACGGCAAACCAGGGATTCGGTTTACCGTCCGTCCGGTTTCCGTAATTATTTTCACCCAGGTAGCTTGCCAATCCGCCTCCTGCATGTCCGGCTATGTTGACTTCAAAGCCCATGTGATAAGGACTTTCTCCCGGAGTGTTGACGGCGCCGAAATGTGCTTTCCCACAATGAATCGTGTGGTAGCCATTGTCTTTCAGGATTTCTGCCAGTGAGGTTGCCTGAAACGTGTGGTCGATATTGGGAACCTGGCAAACCCCGTTTACATTCCAGTCCGCTACATTGAATACATCGCTCGGGCGGTCTGTTTGCTGGCCTTTGGGATATGTCCAGTTGGTTACCCGGTGACGCGCGGCGTTAGTTCCTGTAATCAGGCTACAACGGGTGGGCGAACTGATGCTGCTGGCATAGGCTTGGGTGAACATCATACCTTGTTTGGCAAGGCGCTCCATATTAGGAGTTTCGTATACCTCGTTGTAGTGTGTCTTTTGGGTCCAGAAAGGCAGGGATGTATCTTGCCAGCCCATGTCGTCTACCATGAAGAGAATGATGTTGGGGCGTGTGTCCGTACGTCCGTTCGGCTGCTGGTGCTGGGCTTGCAGAGCCGGGGCAGCCAATGGAGCCAGTGCGAGGGGGATAATTATTTTCTTATTCATCGTAATTATATATTAGAGGATTATTTTCTGATGGTCATTTTTCCGGTTTCCTTTACCTGAATGTTTCTCAGTTCTTGTTTTCCGGAGTTCTCTGTCCATATTTTCAGAGTTCCCGGAGACAATACATTGAGAACCAATTTGTCCGGTGTCGAAGATAGAATCCGGACGGCCGCAGGTGACAGATATTTTTCCTGTATCCCGATAACCGCCCATCCGTCATGGATCGGACAGAGATGGAATAGACGGTCGGTAAAGCCATCCAATTCTACAGTCTGTTTACCGGTCAGTTCAGTGGCTGTCCGATTATTCCAATCGAATAGAATCACTCGTTTTTGTTGAGGTGTTGGTTTGCCGGTTAGTGTTTCGCGTAACAGATAATCTTTCGGGTCTATTTCAGCGGTTACTTTCCGGTGTTTGGGTGAGGTGTTGAGGTTATAACAAATGACGGATACAGCCTCGTCACCGGTAGGAGCGAATACCCGGTATGCCTTTCCGTCTTGCAGTGGATTGGTCAGTACCGATTCCGGGGTCGGAATGGCAGGGGCTTCCGGGCGGAATATTTTGCCCTCTTTATCGATCAGTGGGAAAATATTCTCTTTTACAAATTCTTTCGGAGAATCGGACAGGTAGACCGGCCCGCCTGAAATAGCCTTGGAACGAGCCATCAAACTGCCACAGATCGTATCGCTGGAATGAAACATATCGTGATCCGGCCATACGGTTTGCCCTTGCAGTAATGTGTTGGTGTATGACTGGAAGAGATGCGACTTTGCCATGTTCTCATTGTATTTCTTATAGTCAATGCTGACACGGGCAACTCCGCTATGCAGGGTGTGGTCCGTGTTAAGTACGTTTTGAGCCATGCAGTTCATCAGTCCCACCTGCTGTGCGTGAGTTTGCTTTTCCAATGCCAGATTACACTCTTTCGCCTGACGTACGACTTCAGTAGAGCCTATGTAAAGCGGTAAGGTGAATGCCTGATTGTCTACTTTAAGAAAATCGAATCCATGGGTTTTCAGAGAGTGAACATAATACTGGTAGAACGTGTCGATATTCGGGGTGCTTTTACCGGGCAAAAGACTTCCATTGAAAGAATAGAGGCTGTTTTTTACATGGGTTGGAAAATCATTATCGGGGGAGATTCCCATCCAATATCCGGAGAGGGCATACCACAATCCTATCCAACGTATTTTATCTTTGTTTTTGTGTGCCATGATCGGAGCCCATCCGTTCGGGAAACGTTGAGGATCGGGGGTAAAACTTGTCAGTTGACGATTCTTGTTGGCCAGGTGACCATCGTCGATCAGTACGTAACGTACAGGAACTCCGGAGGTTTCGATGGCATCCAGGTCATTCAGGATTTTTGTTTCATCAATATCGAAATGGTAATGTTCCCAGGTACACCATCCCAGATAGTTCAGAGCCTCAAAATAGTTCTTTTCCGTGCGCTTTTGCAGGGCCGATACGTTCCGGTCGGATATCAGGGTTTCGTAAGCCTCCCGGAATACCTGATAAATGTTGCCGGCACTTTGAACCAGTGCTACCGGTACTTTGTGTTCGAGCCGGTCGGTTCCCAATGTCGATACATATAAATTGAGCGAGCCGTCGGTATTTACCTGAAACCAGCTGAGGCTGTTATCACCCGCTATTGCTTTGGTGAACAGATAGCTTCCATCGGTCAGTTGCAACAATAAAGCGTCTCCCAGTGTAGAAGGACGTGCGTTGGAAGGAATACCCGGATAGTCGTCCCAGGTAAGGTCTGTCAGATGATTGAACATCCAAGGTAAGAGGCGATTGGTATTGTTGGGCCATTCGTAATCTCCGGGGCGGGAATCCCGACTGAAGAATGTCCCCCGTACATAAGACGGCAGTTGGATGCGGTAGCATATAGTGGTTGCATTCTCAGGAACTGCATTCTCATAAATGACCGGTTCTGCCGTTCTGTCCAGGCGGATGGCCTGAGGCATTGGAGAGGCGTTTACATCTTTAAACGATTTACCTTTTTCGTAGATAAAAGAACTTTGGGCAAATACAGCCGTCAAAGGAGCGACCGTACTTGCCAAAGTAAGCAAACTTATGATGAAATATCTTTTCATGCGTATGAATTAGTTGACAGAAAAAGCACTGAAATTTATAATATCGGGTAATGCAATGGATTGCAGTACGGTCAGCCGTAATGCCGTAGCTTCTACCGGATCGAATTTTTCGATGCGTTTGTGTCCGACAGATTCTCCGGAACAAACTGTTTGCCACTTTCCATTTACCTTGGCTTCTACTTTATATTGGCGGATACGTTCTCCGTTCTGTATGTTTTCTTGAATGATGCAGTAGTTTACCGGTTGCTTTTTGTCCAGTTTCAAGGTCAAACTTTTTTTCTGTCCCGATGTCTGGGCTAATGGAGAAGAGAAGCGACGATTGATTTCTGTACCGAATTCTTTCAGGCGTTGTTCGTCTCCTGTAGGTATTAATCCGTTCGGGTCGGGTGTCAGGCCTAAAATCAGGGTAGCGTTCCGTCCTACTGATTTTTCATATTTATCCATTAGTTCGTTCAATGGATAGATGTTGTTTTCGTCATCCGGTTCCCAGAACCATTCGTGACGTCCGTTGGCTCCACGTAAAGGAGTATCTGCCATGGCCGGTACCCAGTATTTTCCATCTTTGTCGCCATGCTTCAACAGTTCGATTTGATCGACATTGCTTTCTATCCGTTTGTGATGTGAACAGGGAGCGGGGAAGGTGGACCAGCAGGGATAACCTACGGTACCGGTCTCGGAACCACCCCAACGGAAATCTGCACGATCTATATTATGATAGAACAGGCAATTAGGCTGATATTTATTCACAATAGGCTCTACGTCCGGTCCGTCTCCACGAGGATCATCGGCGCCGCCGTCAAACCAAATCATGTATAGATCTCCATAACGGGTACAAAGTTCGGTCACCATCTTTTCACACAGTCGTTTGTACCATGTTTGCCGGTTGTGAGCAAATTCTCCTTCTCCTTCTGCCTTAAAGTTATGTATGCCCAAAAGAGAATTCCACCGGATACCGATGTAGATACCCGGTTGTAAGCCGTATTTGCGGCAAGAGTTGACAAAGTCACGGACGATATCCCCTTTGCCGTCTCTCCATTTTACGGCTTTGAGGCAATAAGGATTTACGTCACTCTGCCAGAGACCGAAACCGGTTTCATGAGTGGCAGTCAGTACGGCAAACTTACATCCGGCTGCTTTGGCTGCCAGCACCCACTGGTCTGTGTTTAGTTCCGTAGGGTTGAATATGTTGTAATCTTCTATCGGATTGATGCGGTTGTTGCCTTGTCCGTAGCGTACTCCGTCGAACACATGCAGATCATAATGGAATACGGCTCCCATTTCCGCTTGATGCCATTTCAACTGAAAGGGCTTGGGAACGGGGATAGTAGCCTGTTGCGCCAAGCAATAGACTGAGCAAAAAAGTAAGAGTAGGGTGGTGTTGATTCTGTTCATGATTATTTAAGTTTTATATATTGGGCAAATGGGTCATTGGTCTTTTCAAGCCATGTTTTCAGTTGCCGGTTAAATGTATGGGTAAGTTTCAATTGTTGGCTGGCAATGTTATTCATTTCATGAGGATCATTGGTACGGTCGAAAAGAATGACATTATCGATCTTTCCGTCTGTTGCGTGTACGGCATATGTATATCGGTCGGTACGGAGTCCGCGATAACCTGTTGCATGGTTATCGAATTTTACGAAATAGTATGGTTGTACAAGATCTTTTTTGTTTTTTCCGGTCAGTACTTCATTGGACAGGTCGAATGTCTGTACTGTTTCCGGGATTTCTTTACTGAATCCCATCATTGACAGGAGTGTGGGGTATAGGTCGGCAAAAGCAATCATCAACGGGTCGCTTTTACGTGGTTTTATTTGATCCGGCCAAGATAGAATCATGGGGATACGCATAGACTCTTCATAGAAGATATCTTTTCCGGCATTTTCGTGAGCGCCCATACAGATTCCATGGTCAGAGGTAAAGACCACGATCGTATTATCAAATAAATTATTTTGTTTAAGGGCCTCGATGATTCGCCCTACATTTTCGTCTACACCGGTGATGCAGGCATAATAGTTCCGGATGTTATTTCGGAAGTAGTCTCCCATTTCCGTACCTTTGGCCGGGATATCGGGACGTCCTTTGCAAAGCGCCTCTACATCCAGATCTTTGTATATCTCTTTATATCGGTCCGGCACCAATTCATATCCCGTGTGTGGAGGATTCATCGATACCACCAATGCAAACGGTTGTTTTTGGTCTTTCTGTTTGTTGATGTATTCGATAGCTTTGCTTGCCTCGTATTCCGGCCCCCATTGGTTGACATAATAGAAGCTGTCTCGTGGAGCAGTGGTATTCCAGTACATCGGTTTCAAATGGTAATCATATGTTCCATAAGCTATCCAATGGTCGAAACCGTGGCGACGTTCGGGTGGACACCATTCGTTCCATGCCACTTTCCCGCGATTATTGTAAGTGTCTACATAGGGCTTGTAGGGTGCATCCAGATGCCACTTTCCGATGTATCCCATATTGTATCCCTGATCTTTAAGCACATCGCTCCAACAGCGGGCGTTTTGGGAAAGTTCCACTCCGTAAGGAGCGGTTTCGGAGTTACAGTTCCCGGTTACTTTACTGCCAATGGGATACATACCGGTCATTAGCATTCCTCTTGCCGGCGATGATACCGGATAACTACTGATAGCATTGGTGAAGTTAATTCCTTCGGAGGCAAGCTTGTCCAGGTGGGGAGTCTTTACAGGTTCTTTACCGATGCAACCGATGGCATCTCCACGATATTGGTCGGCCATGATGAAGACTAGATTGGGAGTCGGTTGCTTTTCTTGTGCTTGTAGTCCAGTGCTCAAAATAGGCATGGTAAGCAGTGCTTGAGGGATGATATTTTTCATAATGCTGTAAAGTTACTCTTTTTGGGGTAGAATACAATTTTTATTGAAAATAATAAGATCTCCTCCTTTTTGGGGGGAGGAGATCTTGTCTTGAGTAAGATATTTAATCTACTGAAAACTAATCTCCTTCAGGGAGACTGCTCGTTTCTATCTTCCATCCTGGATTTTGATAAATCGTAGAGGTTGTATAGTCGGTTGATCCTTCTTCTGCTGTCGTCAGACGGAAGTGGTCAAAAGCAATTGGATTTAAATATTTATTTTGGTTCCAATTATAGCCATTGTATGCAATGTTGTTTGTATTGATCCGGTAAGGACGTAAGTACCGACTTTCTGATTTAGCTGATACATTAGCATTATTGTTACCTGATTCAATCAGATTAATGACAGAGAGAGTGACGTCTGCAACTGGTATTGGGCTAGGAGTTTTGTAACGTTGATAATTTTCACTCCATAAATCGAATCCTTCTACGTGATAACCTTGCATCATGTCTAATGCACGCCAGCGTTTCAGATCATTTAGGCGTAATCCTTCGGCCGCAAATTCGATGCGACGTTCCCGACGAATATTATACAAAGTGGTTGAAACAAATTCAGAACCTGAATAGCGGGCAAAATCGATCTCTTTACTCAGATCTGTAGCGTCTATTGTTTTTTGAAAATCGGTATCCATTCCTGCTCGATTTCGTAAAGCTTTCCAGTATTTGGAACTGTTGGCATCAAGCGAGTTATTCAGTTCATAATCAGCTTCCATATAATTCAAGTATGCCTCTGCTGCACGGAATATGACACAGGCTGTAGTTGATGGGAGTGTAGGTCCTTGTGCGGCATCTGTTGCTAATCCCTTTTTTACTGAATAGCCGGTGGGACATTTGTTTTCGTCCTGTCCAAGTACAATTGGTGCACGATAATAATAACCATATCCTTTGACTAGATATTCAATGTTACTTCCCCCTTCAGATAAGAGATCTCCAGGTAATAAAGTATTATAAGTTAGTCGTGGATCACGATTGGTTGCAACTGCTTCATAAGTTTTATCTCCTTGATAACCAGAATTGTTTGCGTATATCGGCAAGCCATTTTCCATTAAATAACTTTGCATCATACTACGAGTCCATCCGGTATTTCCACCTCCATTGCGTTGGATGTAACCGACAACAAAATGGTTGACTGCCGGAGTTAAACTGGCGTCGTAGGCTCTCCACAATAACACTTCCGAAGCGTTAGCTAATGATTGGCTGTTGAATAACGACGGATAATCGTTAAATAAAGTGTATTTATCAGCTACTATTTGAGCGGCAGTTTTAGCTTCTGTCAGGAAGTATTTAATTTCAGAATCAATATTGATAGTGAAGTCCTTTAAATAATCTTTGTTTGCTCCTGGCCATCCCGGACCTCCTGGTACACGTGCGGTCCCTTTGTGGTATTTTTCCCAAGTACCTTCAAATAATGCCACACGACTTTTCATGAGGGCAGCACAGTCTTTGGTTAGGCGATTGCTCATTGGTGGGGTTGCTTTCATATAATAGTAAGCAGAATCTAAATCTTGTATGATGAAACGTGCTACTTCATTGCGTGGGCGCCGTTTACTTGCCTCTCTAACTGTTTCATAATCTTCCGAAATCCAATGTTTTAAGATAGGGAAATCACCGAGTGCAACTAATTTAGTAAAGTAAATATAAGCGCGAAAGAAATACATTTCTCCCAGATAGTGCATATTGTTAGCTTCTACTCCACTAAGTTCACCGGCTTCCAGTCGGGGACGTACCTTATTGATGAAATAATTGACATTCCGGATTTTCCCAAAATCCCAAGCACCTCCACTTTGAGCCACACGTGTTTCTCCCTTTACAAATGAACCGTTTGGATTACTTGCTGCTTGGTTGTCACTATTATTGTCTGTTGCAAATACTCCCATACTGTATTGGCCTGGAGTGTGGGATGGAAGTTGATCATATAGATTAGCCGAATAGGCTGCTAAATCGCTTTCTGCCAAAAGATATTTGTCGGTAGGTACGGCATCTAGTGGCTCTTTGTCGAGAAAGTCATTGCAAGAGCATAAAACACTTGCTAAACTAAAAATATATAATAGATTCTTTTTCATTGTTCTTGCTTTTTAAAGAGTAATATTTAATCCAAATGAAATAGTCTTTGACAGCGGATAAGTCTTTCCGTTGCTAAATCCGTTACCGGCTGTTGCTTCTGGATCGAACATATCGGCAATACCACTGATTGTGAATAAATTCTCTCCACTGACATAAATGCGGAGCTTTTCAATTTTTGCTTTATTCATCCAAGCTTTGGGGAATGTATATCCTATTTGCAGATTTTTCATACGCATGTAAGCACCATTTTGCAGATAACGCGTTTGAGTTTGCTTGTTTTTGTTTCCTTTGTCTCCTAAGTAGGCTTTGGGATAGTAGGAGTTCAAATTTGCTCCGAATATAGAAGTTGTATTTTCAGGACGGAAATAATCAAGATGTTCGTCAAAACCTACTGATTGCCATTCTCCTCCATCTGCTCCCCAGAACATTGGTCCGCTCAACCATAAATCACGTTTCATGACTCCTTGGAAAAACATTTGAATATCGAAACCCTTCCAGTCAGCTCCTAAGCTTAAACCGAAACGAAGGCGTGGAGTGCTATTTCCGATTTTCTTTAAATCACCATGGTCTGTGGCAGTACTGTTTCCTTTGTCTACTATACCATCACCATTAAGGTCTCGATACATGATATCACCTGCACCCCAAACTGAACCTATTTTACTCTGATCATTGCTAGCCAGCCATTCGGTCATCTGTGCGTCTGTTTGGGCAATACCTTCAGTTTCATACCCCCAAATTTCCCCGATAGTCATTCCGTTGTAATAAAGAGTATTTCCATTAGAATCCCATAGGGCTTTAGAAGCGTTTGGATATGAAATTACTTTGGCGCGGTTGTCAGAAAGGTTAAATCCTATATTATAGTTAACTTTTCCAATATTATCTCTCCAATTGGCCTGTAGTTCCCATCCTTTATTTTTCAACTCAGCATTATTGGTATTTGGCAGAGCAGTTCCTAATATTGCACCGACTTCGGCTGCAGGGCCTACCATGTCTTTCGTTCTACGTATGAAGTATTCAAAAGTCATGTTCAGACGATTGTTGAACATACCAAGGTCGATGCCTAAATTGGTATTATAGATTTTTTCCCATGTGAGTGTACTGCTGACCATTCCAGGAACTCCGGCTGTTGTTGGTCTACTGCCGTCCATTAGCCAATTGCCACCATTGGCTGTTACACTTTGTGTTAAATAGAACGGATAGTAAGAGTCTGTGTTCTGGTTACCGAGCATACCCCATGATACGCGGGGTTTTAGTGTATTAATAATGTTGTTAATTGGTTCAAAGAATGATTCACGTGCTAAGTTCCATCCCAAAGAGAAAGAAGGAAATACGTTCCAACGCTGATCTTTTAAAAAGCGGGATGATCCGTCGTAACGAACATTTACTTCAGCCATGTAGCGGTCTTTGTAACTGTAGTTGAGACGTCCGAAGAACCCGGCTGTAGACCAATCATTGTATTTTGAACTATTGATTTTATCTTCTCCCGTTGCTGCACTAATTTCTGGAATGAGACTACTAATCACGTCAGGACGTTGTGCGGCAAGTTCGCGATATACATATTCTTCGGTATTCATTCCGACTAAAGCTTTGAAATAATGATCTTTTATTTGTAATGTGTAATCGGTGTACACACTTGTCGTATAAAAGTTACTATTGTGGTATGCTGAACGTGCAAATGAAGATCCTGGTGAGTAACTTCCGCTGAAAGCCAATGCTAATGGATTACCGTTTACGTCGTGCTCATAGATTGGATTAAGGTTGGTTTGCTTATTTTGGTTGATGACTCTCATACCTGCTTCTGCATAGATATTCCATCCTTTTAGCGGATGAATAACTAATTGTCCCTGAAGATAAATATTGTCATTATGTGTTTTGGCACGTCCACCGTCAGTCAATTGATTGAGTTTTCCATTTCTCATATAATAACCGTTCGGATCTTTAAAAGGCATCATAGGCCACATACGTGCAATGTCATGATAAAGAAGTCCACCTTCCTCAAGATATACTGGATTGTCAAGATCAAAACGAACAAATTTGGTATTAATGTTGAAATCTACATATTTGTTGATTTGGGTATTGACTTTTGCTGTTGCGTTGTAACGTTTATAATTATCATTTCCATAACGAAGATTACCATCTTGGTTTAAGTAGCTCCCTGAAACATAGTATTGTAACTTCTCTGTTCCTCCATTTAAACTGATATTATGTTCGTTTGACCAGGCCCATTGAAAATGTTTTTTCCACCAGTTTACGTTATCATTTGCTTTTTCGTGGAAATGCCAGTTGGTACCGTTAGCTATGGTGGTGGTTGTAATCTCGCCTGCCATATACTTTTGGATACGGTCAATGGTCTCTTCATCAAAGATCACACTTCCTCCTTGATTAATGGCTGCATCATTGAAATAATTGGCAAAACGATAGGAATCAAGTTGATTAGGAAGGCTGGTTGGTCCGGAATAGCGGAAACTATTGTTATAGTTCACTTGCATTTTGCCCGCTTTTCCTTTCTTTGTAGTGATTAAGATAACACCGAATGCAGCACGTGAACCATAGATGGAAGAAGAAGCAGCATCTTTCAAGACAGAGATATTTTCAATATCTTCTGGATTCAGATTATTCATATTGCCTTCCATTCCATCAATCAGTATAAGTGGTGAGGCACTTGATCCTTTACCAATGGTTCCTGTTCCGCGGATGTTTACGTTCATTGTTTGTCCCAACTGTCCCCCTAAATCAGGAGTCGATAGATTTAAGCCTGGAACTACACCTTGCAGGGCTTGACCGACTTGTGATACCGGACGTGATGCTAGTGCTTTGGTATCTACACTTGTAACCGCTCCGGTCAGATTTACTTTTTTCTGAGTACCGAAGCCTACTACCACTACTTCATCAAGAGTTTTTGAATCTTCACTTAACTCAATCCTGAAGGATGTTTGTGTACCATTGAGAGGAATTGACTGAGTGGTGTAACCTATGTAGGAAACAGTCAGTATACCTCCTTTGCTAACGTTTTTCAATGAAAACTTACCTTCCATGTCCGTGATGGATCCATTGTTCGTCCCTTTTACTTGGACTGTGGCACCGATGATTGGCTCGTTGAGCTTTTTGTCAATCACAGTACCCGTAATGTTCAATTGCTGTGCATATAATGTAGTAATGCCAAGCAACAACATGAATAAGATTGAAATTTTTTTCATTCGTTTCTTATTTAAAGTTATACATAAGGTTTAATTACATGGCAAATGTACAGGGATTGAGAGATTACGTAGGGGCATGTCTATATCATTCAGCATACACGTTTAATTCAATACCATGTTTTTTTTGAATCTCTTTTGTATGTTTAGGCTTTATTTCGTTCTTTTGCAATAAATTGATTATTAATATGAAGAAGCTAAATCTCTTTTTATTGGTTTTGTTTATATGTAATTGTCCGGTCGTTTCTGGTTATGCTTTTTTTGATAGAGATATTCGTCTGTTAACCATGCAGGATGGGCTGGCGGATAATACTATTACATCTATCTACAAAGATCGGGATGGCTTTATGTGGTTTGGTACTAATAATGGCTTGAGCCGTTATGATGGTAAATTAATAAAAAACTTCTCTTCTTCACCAGCGTATATGTATGTTTCCGAAATTGTAGAGATGTCAGATCGATATTTGGGAGTTATCGCTGGAAATACTTTATATTGTTTTGCTCGGTCGCTGGAGAAATTTATACCGATCGTCCATGCAACGGATTATAGTTCTGTACATGTCTCTCACTTATTACCTCTAGATAATAACTCTTTTTGGGGACTGTCAGGGAATAAATTATATCTATATACACAGGAAGAAGTTAAAAATGAGAAAGGAGAGGTTGTTCAGATTAAATTGAAATGTGAGAAACAGTATAAAGATTTGATTGATTCTGGTGATAATTTCTGTGCAATGTGTTATACTGATAATCATGAAATGTTATGTTTGGTTACACAGCAAGGAAATTTGCTATTGTTTCAGCCTGAATCTTCGGAGAAATCTAAAAAGATATCTTTGTGGAAAAATAAAACTTGGGATGCAACTTCGGTATTATATGATAAAGGAGTGGTATGGGTTTCTACTATTGGACACGGTATTCTGCGTTATTACGTTTCTTCTGGGTATATAGACAGAATTACTTATAAGGAAAATAATAAAGAAAACAGTCTATCCCATACAGATGTTTTTCAAGTTATTCCAATTAATAATAATCGTTATCTTGCAGTGACTTGGAGTGGGTATACTTTATTATTTCAGGATAAGAATGATCCGAAAAGAATGATGACAGAAATATACTATAATACAGCTTCACAACTTCACCGCAACTTAGAAACAAGAATGATTTCAGCGTATTACGACCCCAGTGGGATTGTTTGGATAGGTACTAATGGGGGAGGAGTGATTTATTCTGATCTCCGGTCACAATTTTATAACCAATTTCATCAAGAGAGGCATAATGAAATTTGTGGTATAGTCATGGATAATAGAAAATATGTTTGGATGGCTACGTTTCATCAAGGGATTATGAAAAGTGAGCAACCTTTTGAACCAGGAAGACGAATGAATTTTACTAGGGTTGGTACTCCGGATATTCAAAGTAAAAATACAGTTCTTTGTGCCATTAATGATAATAGAGGTTCACTTTGGTTTGGAAATAGGGATGGAACATTAACTTCATATAATGAGGCAACAAAACAATTTCGATTACATTTTTTACAAGATAGAGGTAAAGTGAATACTGTGTCAATTTGGGCATTATATTGGGATACTAATCGAAATTTATGGGTAGGTACTAATGATGGAGTTTGGAAATTGAATATAGATTCTGGATTTTGCATAAAAATCCCTATTGAGATTTTGTTTAAGGACCCTACTCCTATTTGTATACGAGCTATTGCCGGCACGAAGGACGGAACTATATGGTTAGGTACAAGTAATGCAGGAGTTTGCAAATTGAAAATTGATTCTAGAGGAGAGATGTCTTTAGAGACAGGCTATGAGAAGAAAGCGAATATCAAAAATAATTCGGTTCGTTCTTTGTTAGTATCTTCTGATGGTAATGTATATGTAGGTTATATGGATGGTTTCGCTATTCTTTCACCTAAAAAGGATGCAATACGTGAGTATTATACAACTAGAAATGGATTATGTAGTAATTTTATAGGATGTCTGGTTGAAGATAACCGAGGACATATTTGGTTGGGAAGTAATTCGGGAGTCTCTCGTTACAGTAGGCATCAGCACCTTTTTTATAATTATTATATAAGTGGAAGCAATCGTTCGGCATTACTTGCTGATAATACACTATTTTTTGGCAATAATAAATCGCTCACTTATTTTGATCCGGATGACGTGGATGGTCATTTGGATGAAGATCAGGTTCTTATTACTGGACTTGAGGTAGATGGTCGTCCTGTAGGGATTGGGGATAAAATAAATGGGCAGACTGTATTGGCAGAAGGCATTTCATATACTAGTTCGATTACTTTGAATAATGAAAATCGTGACTTTGTTTTATCTTTTAATAATCTTTCTTATGCAGAGGAACAACAGAAGTACAATTACCGCTTATTACCATATCAGACGCATTGGTTGGTTTCTAACGATGGAGAGAAGGCTACTTATATGAACTTACCCGAAGGGGATTATACATTTGAAGTGAAGAATATTTATCCTGACGGGAAAGATGGAAAGGTTACATCACTCCAAATACATATTCTACCGCATTGGAGTCGTACATTGCCTTTCCGATTATTTATTTTACTGTTATTGGCCGGTGGTGTGGCTTATTTGATTCGTCTTGTCAAACATCGTCAGATGCGTATGGAACGTGAAATGCGCATGGAACATGAACTTCTGTCAGTAAACTTAGAGCGTGAGAAAGAGCGACAAATCCGGATGGAGCGTGAGAACTTTTTTACAAGTGCGGCACATGAACTACGTACGCCGCTAACCTTGATTCTTGCCCCATTACAGGAATTATTGGAACACATAAAGGCATCCGATCCACTGTATAGCAAGCTATATACCATGTATAAAAACAGCTCCTCGCTACATACACTGGTCGATCAGTTGCTCTATGTACAAAAAATAGAGGCCGGGATGGTGAAACTGCGTTTGTCAGAAGCGGATATTGTGGAGCTAGTGAGAGAAGTAGCAGAGTCTTTTCGCCAAATGGCAGGGATAAAAGGATGTACATTTCAGGTAAGACTTCCGGAAGATCCTGTTTTCCTATGGATAGATACGGAGAAAATAACTTCGTCGGTCGGAAATCTACTATCTAATGCTTTTAAATACACTTCTCCCAATGGAGAGGTATTGCTCACTCTTACCCGTATGGAACAGGATGGAAAGCCTTTTTGCCAGATAACAGTATCGGATACGGGTGAGGGAATACCGGATGAGTTTCAGAAGCGCATTTTTGACTCTTTCATTACGGGTGATAATTCACCGGCTTTCTCTACCAAAGTAGGCATTGGACTGCGGATTGTGAAAAATACGATGGATCTGCATCATGGACAGGTCATTCTTGATAGTGAGCCGGGAAAAGGTTCTACATTCGTATTATTGATACCGGAAGGTAAATCTCACTTTACCGGTGATTTATATGAAATAGTAGATTATCGCGGGCATGAAACGGAACCGCAGTTTCAACCTCTATCTGTACAGGAAAAATTGGAAGAAGGAGTTCCGGTCACAAAGAAAACATTGCTGATTGTTGAAGATAATGTAGATGTCCGTCAGTATATTCGCTCTTTGTTTGTGACAAAATACACGGTACTTGAAGCGGCTGATGGTGAGGAAGGGGTCCGGATTGCTACCAATGAGATACCCGATCTGATTATCTCGGATGTAATGATGCCGGTTAAAGATGGGTTTGCCTGTTGCCGGGAGATACGTGAACGGCAAGAGACCGCTCATATTCCTATCCTGATGTTGACGGCCAAGGCAGAAGATGCAGATGTATTGCAAGGATCTTATAGTGGGGCGGATGACTATATGATGAAGCCTTTCAATCCGGAAGTATTGAAAGCAAAGGTAGAGAACCTGATTCTTCAGCGCGAACGTCTGAAACGCATTTATACCAAAGCATTGATGTTGAAACGAGAATCGGTTGAAGATGAAGAGGCGGATGACGAATTTATACAAAAACTCATTCACGTGGTTGAGAAGAATCTGTCTAATGAGAACTTCAACGTTAAGATGTTGGCCGAACAACTTCACATGAGCCAGCCTACTTTATACCGGAAGGTAAAGCAACGCAGTGAGTTATCTGTGGTCGATATGATCCGGAGTGTGCGGGTGAGTAAGGCTGCTTCGTTGATTATGGAGAATCGTTACTCCATTCAGGAGATTTCCGAAAAAGTAGGATTCAGTGATGCCCGGACATTAAGGAAGCACTTTACGGAACAATTTGGTGTGCCCCCTTCAAAATATATGGAGAATAAATGAATAAATTTGAAGGAAAGAAAACTCATCACAGATTAACAGACTACACTATGAGAAGATCGGCCGGATTGATAATCTGCACATTGTAGGTTACTGTAATCTGTTGATCTGTGTTGAGAAAGACTTTCGACTTCATTCCTAAAAGTTAATCCTTCTTTTAAGTTGGCCTTTAATTCAGGATAATGGGTTTATATTTAGGAACTAATGCCTTCATAACGATCCATCCAATCAGGTAGGCTACCGAGCAGATACAAAAGATAACGAAATAACCAGCCGGTTTCCCGACAAAGCCCATAAATACCATTTGAGTTTTGTCGGCGTGTACAAACAGCTCGCCGGCTGAATACTGGAGAATCATAGAACCTACTCCTCCTGCCATACCGCCAATACCGGTGATGCTGGCAATGGCGCTTTTAGGAAACATATCGCCTACGGTAGAAAAAATATTAGCCGACCATGATTGGTGGGCAGCTCCCCCGATACCGATCATAATAACCGGAAACCAGGGAGAGATGGTTCCTAATGGCTGGGCAAGTAATACCAACAGAGGAAAGAATGCAAAGATCAGCATAGCTCTCATACGTGCGGCATACGGGTTTAGCCCGGTTTTATGAATGATGATCGTAGGGAGTTTCCCTCCATAGATCGATAACATTGTTATAGCGTAAAGTGTAAAGATCAATGCTCTTCCCAATCCTTCGGAGGTTTTGATGTCGAACTGGGTATTCAGGTAAGAAGGTGCCCAAAAAAGGAAGAACCACCACACTCCATCCGTCATAAACTTACCGAATGCAAATGCCCAGGTTTGTCTGTAGGTGAAACATTGCCGGAAAGTCATACTTTTCTTTTCCTCGTTCTCTTTTACAGTTGCTGTGTAGGTTTCATGTTTGTCTTGCTCGATATATTCGAGTTCGGCTGAGTTTACAAATTTGTTTTTAGAGGGAGCTGTGTACATGAATACCCAAAATCCCATCCACACGAAGCCAAGAGCACCGATGATGACGAATGCCATTTCCCATCCCCAGGCTTTAGCCAGTAATGGAATGCTGAGAGGGGCAATCAGGGCACCGATAGAAGCTCCGGCATTAAAAATGGAAGTAGCGTAAGCCCGGTCTTTTTTCGGGAAATATTCGGCGGTAACTTTAATGGCAGCCGGAAAATTGCCGGCTTCACCGAGTGCTAAAATACAGCGTGCGACTAAAAAACAATACATGCTTATGGTGGCAAGTACCACTACTACATCACCGGTAGCAGCGATTAGTTCGGCTGCGCTATGCATTCCTACATATTCTTCGGTTATAATTCCACAGAAAGCGTGAAGGCAGGCACCGGCCGACCATATACCGATGGACCAAAGGTAACCTTTCTTTGTTCCCATCCAGTCGATAAACCGGCCAGCAAACAGCATACAAATGGCATATACAATAGAAAAGACAGCAGTAATGATGCCATAATGTGACTCGTTCCAATGAAATTCGGGTTTGATAAATTCGTCCCAGGTCAGCGATAGTACTTGGCGATCAAGGTAGTTTATAGTTGTTGCGAAAAATAACATGGCGCAAATCGTCCATCTGTAGTTTGTCATTTTCCCCATTGCATTTTGGAGTGTACTCATACTATTTGATTTAAAATTTTCAGGTTTAATTTCGGACCAAAAATACACATTATTTGATTTTATCCAATAATAACTGCTATTTAATTTGATGCTTCAAGGGATCTTTTTATGATAAATACACTAAAAGGAATAATAATTTCGTTATCGAACACAATAATTATCGTTTTCGCACACGACTATGTTTGTTCTATAATTGGGAGGAGGTGGCTGTTATAGCTCTTTTTCTTCGGATGAATCTGAATATATGTGCAGGGGATATATTCTTTGTAAGATTGTAATTGTAAATTATTAGTGATTTGTTTGGAGTGCTGACTCCGTATGTGTCTCGGTTGGTGGGTGAGGCCGGAAGAATCGGCTTGCTTTTATGTTCTTCCTTTTATTTTGTATTTTAAGATAGATATTTTATCTTTGCCTTAATTGAGACAAAATATAATTGAGATAAAATGAAAAACAACCGATTGATCATTACCCTTATTGCCTTGTTTCTCCTAGGATTCGGGCTGAAAGCCCAAACTGCTTCTACTGAAGAAACTGCTGCTCAGAAAGAGAAAAGAATGGAATGGTTTGCCCAGGCCAAGTTAGGAATCTTTATCCATTGGGGAATCTATGCCGTGAACGGAGTATCAGAGAGCTGGTCATTCTTCAATAACTATCTTCCTTATGAAGAGTATATGGCTCAGGAAAAAGGCTTTACGGCATCGGCCTATAATCCTCAGGAGTGGGTGAAACTGATTAAAGAAAGTGGTGCACGTTATACGGTCATTACCACCAAGCATCATGATGGCGTAGCTCTTTGGGATACGAAGGCGGGTGACCTCAGTACTGTGAAAAGTACTCCTGCCGGGCGTGACCTGATTGCTCCTTTTGTGAAGGAAGTACGTAAACAAGGGCTGAAGCTCGGGTTCTACTATTCGCTGCTTGACTGGTCACATCCGGACTATCCCAACAAAACCCGTACGGAAGTACGTTACAAAAACGATCCGGATCGTTGGGCTAAGTTTGTTAAATTTAATTTTGGACAGCTTTCCGAGTTAAACAAAACTTGGAAACCTGATCTTTACTGGTTTGACGGAGACTGGGAACAAACTGCTGAGGCTTGGGATTCGAAGGGTATCATCAACCTGTTGCGTTCTACTAACCCGAATGTTATAGTAAACTCCCGTATTCAGGGGTATGGCGATTATGCTACACCCGAGCAGGGAGTTCCTGTAGTACGTCCTGCCGACAAGTATTGGGAGCTTTGTATGACCATGAACGATTCATGGGGGTATCAGCATGCCGACACTAATTATAAGACTCCGTTTATGCTGTTGCGTACTTTTGTCGATTGTCTCAGTATGGGAGGGAATCTGCTATTGGATATTGGTCCGAAGGAAGATGGAACTATTCCTGCCGAACAGATTGCTGTTTTGAAAGAATTCGGCCGTTGGACTAAGAAGCATAAAGAAGCTATCTACGAAACACGTGCCGGCATCCCGTGCGAACATTTTCAGGGATATACCACACTGAATAAAGCGGGTGACATCCTTTACCTCTATTTACCCTATAAGCCTAATGGCCCGATCGAAGTGAAAGGTCTTGTCAATAAGGTAAATCGTGTATGGGTAGTGGGGAATGGAGCTATGCTGCCATATAAGGTTTATAATAAGAACTACTGGAGCGAGGTGCCCGGAAACCTCTATATTGATATACCCGAACGTGTACAGGATGAGCAGATCACTGTGATTGCCGTATTGCTGGACGGCCCTATCAAGCTTTATCGCGGAGTGGGACAAGTGATTGAAAGTAACTAAATAAAAAAATAAATTCTTATGAATATCAGATTAACTTCTTTATTCGTTTCTTTATTCCTTTCTGTTCCGGTATGGGCGGGCGGGCATAAAAATCTGCCCGCTAAAGGCGATCTTCATATTCCGGTTTTTGAAAATGTGAATGTGCGTTTCTCTCCCGATACGTATCTTGATAATTATAATGAAGCAGATGGTACGGGCGTATACCATTTGGTCAACGGACGTATCATTCTGAAAAAGATTACTCTTCCCGAATACAAACGAAATGTGTCGGTAAGCCTGAAAGTAACCCTCGCCTCCAATGGGGATCGTTGGGACAAATCGGGTTCTTGCTTTGTATTGCCTAAATCATCGGCTATTAACCTACTGACAATTGCCCGTGACGGCATGAAGTTTCCTTCGGTAGATAGTTTGAAGCTGGAGAAAATGGTAGGTATTGTTCCCGGAAAGGATTATTTACCTACAGTGGAGCTGATGCGTTTCATGACTCCGTTCGGTGTAGGACACTATAGCAATAATAATGATTCGCTGAGCAGTAAACGTCGTCCGGTCTATATCCCCAAATGGGAAAGTAATGTCACCTGGCAACAAGATATAACCGATCTTTATCCGTTGCTTGAAGGCGAAGCCTATGTCGGTATTTATATCGATACATGGACTTCTGAAGGGTATTTGGTCAATGCGGATATCGACGTAAAAGAGAGTCGTCTGGCTTGTGACGTACTTCCAAAACGTCATGTGGAGCCGTTGATGAATACGGTTTACTACATGGGACAAAGTTATCCCGATATCTTTGCCCGGAGAGATGTATCTACTGATTTTACAGTTCCGAAAGGTGCCAAAAATATCCGGTTAAAATATATAGTGACCGGACATGGCGGACATAGCGGCGGGGATGAATTCGTGCAAAAACGCAATATCATTTCTGTAGATGGAAAAGAGGTGCTCAACTTCATTCCTTGGCGTGATGATTGTGCTTCTTTCCGTCGTTTCAATCCGGCTACCGGTGTTTGGTTGATTAAGCGCCTGGCTTCTTATATTGGTGAGAAAGGATATACGGAGAAAGAAGTGGAAGAACCTCTGGCTTCTTCAGACCTATCCCGTTCCAACTGGTGTCCCGGTTCGGATGTTGTACCCGAAGAGGCTGTTATCAGTACACTTGCTCCCGGCAAGCATACTTTTACAGTCAGTATTCCCGAAGCTCAGGCTGTGGATGGCAATAAATTGAACCACTGGTTGGTTTCGGCCTATCTGGTGTGGGAGGAATAATTATAGTGAATTAAGATTCACTGCGGTGACCCGTTCGAAGCCATAAGGAGATGATCGAACCCTGTATCTGCCGAATGGAAGCATAAAAAAAAAGCCTCTTCTCACGAAGGGGCTTTTTAGGTTTACTTTCTTTTTATGCTTTTGCTCAAAAAGAAAGCAAACTTTAAGATGAAAAAAAGGGAAGTCTCACGACTTCCACAATTCTTCTAACCTTAAATCTAAATCTCTATGAAAAAAACGTAGTGCAAATATAGCGGTTTGCAATATACTGAGGTGTTAACGAAGTTCAGAAAGAAAGAATAAAAGCTAAGGACTGCAAAATTAAGATAACGGTTCCTGTTGTTTTATTAATTTTATCAAACTGTCATAAATCGGGTTTTGTTCCAATAATCGGGGAACCCCGGTGATGAACATTTGCTTGCGTGCTCTTGTCAATGCGACATTTAGTTTTCGATCTATGAATACTCCGTTTTCCTCTGTCAGGTTGGAAAGGAAACGGAGTTGATAAGGATAGTTCACACAGAAAGAATAGATTATCACATCCCGTTCGCTGCCTTGAAACCTTTCTACCGTATCGACTAAAATGGAGTTTAGTTCCGGAATGCCCATTTTGACAATCTCTTTTCTTATTAATGCGATCTGACTCCGATAGGGAGTAATGATACCCAGGGTACGCATTCCGTCGAATGTTCCACCATATTGCCGGTAAACGTCGGCTGCGATTCGGGCGACGATCCGTGCTTCGGAATGGTTGACTTTGGCCGATGTACCTTGAGGTTCAGGTTCGGAAGGTAGGAAAACCATTCGTTGCACATCTTGGTTGTCTTCCATTTGATGAGGCAATCCCACCGGTAACAGGCGTCCTTCATAAAATGCCTGATTGGCAAAATGAGCTACTTCCGGATGCATACGTCCTTGTTTGCAAAGCATGTCGAAGGAGCGATGGTTCGGAGCCGATACCGATGCTGAGTCGGGAAAGAGATCCTCGGAAGAGGTTTGCAGGGTGCGGTAGAGGCGTTCGAAAAGAGAATCCTTGAGATTTTTCAGTCCGGCGCTACGTAAGCCTTCATCGTAGATTTCCGATTGTTCGGTATTTTGCAATACGACGGCAGGCAATTGTTTATGATCACCGATCAGTATGAACTTGCCGACGGCATTCTCTCCATTTTCGCTCCGGGCACATAGGATACCTAATAGTTGAGGTTCCAGGATTTGGGTCGCTTCATCGATAATGGCTACATCGAATCTCTTCAGGCGGAACAGTTCGGGTTTTCCGGAGATGGAAGCAACTGTGCCTACAAAGATACGGCAACGGGCGATGCGTTCTGCTACTTCCGAGCGGCGGGTACAAAGAGAAAGTTCGTTTTCAATCAGATGATGCCGGTAAGCTTCGTCACAAGACAACTCACTGCCGACACGAATAAAGTCGACCTCCGGCCGAATGGATGAGATGGCTTTGCAAATTTCGTCCACAGCCCGGTTTGTATACGAGAGCAGGAGGATTTGGGTCTGCGCTTCGCAATGGAAAGTTTCCACCATTTTTTTCAAGGCGCATGAGGTCTTGCCCGTTCCCGGCGGTCCTACCAATAGGAAAAAGTCTTTGGCAGCCAGTGCTTTTAGTGTGACCCGTGTAAAATCGTCCGGGGCGGTTAGAATCTGTTTGTCAAGTCCGTACTCAAATTCGGGCATTCGTTGTGCCAATAAAAGATCACGCCGTTCTTTGGTTGCCGAAGCGAAAGCCGATAATGCCTGGTACATGCTCCGGAAGGTAGTATCCATTGTGTCGTGCTCTATTGCATAGAGGCTGTCCGGCGGAAGCACGGAACTATTCTGCTGAGTGGCACGCAGGCGTATACCTATCTCTTCTTCTGTGATGAACTCGATATTGCCTTTGAATACCATCTTATTGGTGACGTTATCTTCGTTCCGGTTGCGTTCATAAAGTACAATGGCATCCCCCTGACGGAAATTAGGCAAGGCCTGTGCTCCTTTTTCTACCTCAGAGGATATTTCGTTAGGTTCCGGGGATAGTTTATTTTCTCCGTATCCCTCTTTTCTTTGCTCAAGGAGGATATATGCTTTATGTTCATCGGCAGCATGATTCTCTTTGATGCGCAGATCGTAAAGAATCTCACCGGCTTCGCATTTCTCTGTCAGGGTAGATAGCCACAGGGCGGCTGCGCCGGTACGTCCTTCGTAATCGACGTCTCCGGACTTGGAAGTATACAACTCTTTGGTTATGAAATTATAGAGTGCGTAGAAGTACGACTGTTCCAGCGGGGTAAGTGAAGCCAGTTTCTGCGATAGATTATCGATGGACGGGCGGAGATATTGTTCCCAGAACCGGCCGGATAATCCTCGTTCGTTGAGTATGTCGGAACGTATGGCTTGGAGTTTGGAGGCGGTATACTCCACACTGTTTCGTAACTGGATTCCATATTCATCAGATACGATCCGGTTGCGCAGATTGATGATCCGGCGCACCATGGCCCACGACGGACGTGCCGGATAAAGTAAAGGGTAGCGTGTGTAGAGCAGATAGGCTTTTACCCGGTGGTGGTCCATTCCCATCGAGTATTGCAGCACTGCCTGGTAGAGCAGCATTTGTACTTTATTGTTTTCTTTGGGCTCTACTTTGTTGCGGATGGAGAATTCGTCTGCTTTCCCCGATTTCATCTCAATAAACGATGACATGTCACGCTGCATGTAGTCCAATCGTCCTTGCAGTCCCAATGCTTCGCAAATGTACGAGGGCTCGAGCACTGCATCAGTCTTATCCAATTCATAGCCCGGCGCACGGAAGGTGTCTGTCACCACTTCGCGGATATGTTCGAAGTGTAGTTTGCAATCGTCAAAGAACTGTCGTTCCTTCTCTCTGTCACGTAGGTCGGTGCAGGCAGCCAGTTCAATCGGGTAACGGCGAAAGGCTTTTTGCATACACTCTCTGTAGTCCGGTTCGTTTTCTGCATGAATCCATTCGTCCAGGAAAAGGTTGGCTATGTTTCCCAGTAATAATGGCCGGGCATTGTCGATGGGTTGGAGGCGGGCCAGTACATAGTTGGCGGGATGATGGCCGTAATCACGAAAACATTCTGCCAACGAACTGATGTCGATTAAGTAATCCGGTTCGAGTACGATGAACGAAGGAGTCAGGACACCGGTTTCGTCAATGGCCACATCAAGTAGGTTGAGTTGTGCATGACACCATAAAATTTCGCAGGTTTGAGCAAACTCCTCGTTGATCTGCGGCACATTATAATGTATTCTCAGATATTCGTCAGCAATGGTATCGACCGGAGTTACATATAGATACTGCTCGTCGGCATATTGATAGCATACACGCATTCGCTCTATTCGCTTTTTAGCCGGAGGTGCTACGAGGTAAGTTGCGTCGGCACGCGGCAGTAAGTGGTAGAGTTCGCCGGGAATCTCGACTTCGTAAAGTTTACGTATAAAGAAGGCAAGTGTCTTGGCATCCCGCAGTAACTTTTCGCGTACAGGTTCCTCTTTTCGATTGAGAATAGCGTTTGAGGTCAGGCGAAAAGTGTGTAATCGGTTTTGTTCAACAATTGTCAGCCCTGCCCGTGCCGACACAAAACTGATCCGTGCCGAAAGGTCAGTCATCTGAAGACTTTCATCCTGCATTTGTGCCCGGCACAATCGTTCGAGCAAATCACGCAACTGTTTGTAAGCTACCGCCAGATTGCTGTCTGCTGTCCGACAGGCTGCAAGCAGGATTTCAAAAGATTCGTTTACCTCATTTTCCATACAGCAAAAATACATGATAATTCCCGGATTTTCATGCGGACGGATGAAAATGTGTACGAAAGTATCATTACTTCGATATCGGAGTTTCTGTAGGCAATTTGTTTTGTGAACTATCTGTTTAGTAATGTTTTTACTCGTTTATTCATAGGCTTCTCAAAATAGTAGTAAGAAAGCAGGCTTAATAGAATGATGATACTGAATAGAATCGGGACGGAAATGTACCATTCTGTATGAAGATTATTTTCTTTTTGCCATTCTGAATATGTCAGTAAGACAAATAGATGGATCAAATAAAAACTGTAACTGATTTCTCCCCCTATCACTAGAAAACGGTTGGATAAAATGCGGGAAAAGATACCTTTCTGAAGTGAAAAACTAATCAGAATCACCGCAACAGGGAGCCAATAATAACATGAATATCGGTATACTTTAGGTATATCGGCGGCATAGAGGTAGAAAATTAAAAATAAGATAATAGATGAGATTTCAATGATACTTCCTTGCAAGACAGTGATATTCTTGTTTTTCAAGCGTTCATACAATTGGAACAGTAACATGCCGACAATGAAATCCGGAAATCGGGTAATTGGATTGACATACCAGAAGCCTTTTATTTCATCTTCCGGAGTAAAGTACATGCCGACGACCATTAGTATCGCTACAATTCCAAAAATAGAAAGCAAATACTTGTAATTTTTTGCTAAAGGTATAAGGAATGGGAAGCAGATGTAAAAAAGCTGTTCACAGCATAAACTCCATGAAGGGCTGTTGAAAGAGAAAAAGTAGTCGGCTCTGGGAATATAAGCATTTGTCAAAGTGAGCGAAGCTAAGAAATGCTTAAGCCAATCTAAAGTTCCCGAGGCTATAACGTAACTTCCTAAAATAGCAGCAATAAACAATGTCAGCCAATGTAAAGGATAAATACGCGCAATGCGTGCTACCCAGAAAGTGCGTTTGTCTATTTTGTTGTCTTTCAGCTTCTCTTGATAATTATATGCTATAATAAAGCCGCTTAGCACAAAAAAGAAGCTGACGCCTACAAATCCCTCTTTGAAAAAATGGGTATTGAAAACATTGTCTATAACATAGCAATGTGCTCCAAAAACCATTATTGCAAATATGAATCTCAACGATGTTAAAGTATTAATCATAATTTCGTATTGTCTTATCGTTTTTTTATTTTCATCATTAAAGATGTGATGTGTGTTGAATACTGCAAATATATGGAAAGTATAGTTAGTATGAATCAAGAAGTATGCTTTTTTCTTGTATGATAATGGAATAAATGAATTGTGGCTTGATATTCAAGCCGTATCGAGAGAAACTGATATATGCAAAGAAGAGTAGGTAACCAGGATCTACGAGCGGTTTTTGTCTTTAATCATCAATATGCTCATTTCATAAAGCAGATAGAGGGGAATAGCTACGATGCTGAGTGTGAAAGGGTCTCCTGTTGGAGTAATGACAGCAGCAGCGATGACAATCAGGACAATGGCATGTCTCCGGTATTTTCGTAAGAATGATTTGTTTACCAATCCAAGCAAGGAAAGCAACCAGGTTACCAAAGGTAGTTCGAAAGCCAGCCCCATGCAGAGCACCAGCATCATAAAATTGTCGATGTAAGAGTTCAGGGAGATCTGATTCTCTATTTCTGCGCTGAGCTGATAGGTAGAGAGAAAACGAAGGGTGAGCGGATAGACCATGAAATAACCTAAAAGGACTCCGATAAAAAACATGACCGTGCCGATGGTCAGGGCTTTGCGGACTCCTTTCCGTTCATTAGGGTAAAGGGCAGGACGGATGAAACGCCATATCTCGAAAAACAAATAAGGTGTGGCAGTGACTACAGACATCCAGAAAGCGGTGGACATGTGGATAAAAAAAGGTGCTGCCAGATTGATATTTACCAGCTTGACTTTAAACTCACGGGTAAAGAAGTCATCGGTAAGGTCGAATGCCTGTCCGATGTCCCGCAGAAGATGGTAAAAGATGAAATCGTTGTGGCAGGGAGCCAGAATGACATGGTCGAACAGATAGGGCATAGCAATGAAATAGCCTACAGCCAAAACAAACCATACACCTATAATTCGAAACAGCACCCGGCGCAGTTCATCCAGGTGATCCCAAAAAGTCAGTTCTTTAACTTCTGCCATTATTAAGAGAAAGGCGGTTGAAATTTACTTTCGTTCTATTTTCATTTCATGTAAGAGACGGAAACAAAACAGGATATCAGTTATCTTTCTTTTCTTTGTTTTCCGGTTCGTCGATTTCTTCTTTTGCTTTGTTTATTTCCTCTTTGGCTTCATTCACCCCTTCTTTAAAACTTTTCACTCCTTTGCCGAGCCCGCGCATCAGTTCGGGAATCTTTTTACCACCAAAAAGCAAGAGTATAACCAACAGGATGATAATCCATTCGGAACCACTGGGCATGAATCCTAATAAAAAAAGGTTTGTCATAACGGTATTGTATTAGTTTGTGTGCAAAGATAGACTATTTTGAATGAAAAAAGAAAGGCAGAATCATAAAAGCGAAAACCGGGCTCATAAAAACGAAAAGTGAAAAGCTGAAGGAGGTTAATGTCCGTTACTTTTCACTTTTCCGACTGAATCTTTTGGAGTTAATCTTGATAATATACTCTCTTGACCCGGGTTGAAATGCCTGTCAATACTTCATAAGGGATGGTTTCGAGCGCATCCGATAAGACGGTAATCGGTAATTCGTCACCGAAGATGATAGCTTGATCACCTTCTCTACAATCAATATCCGTTACGTCGATCATGCACACATCCATGCAGATATTTCCTACGTATGGGGCTTTTTTGCCATTGACAAGGCAATAGCCATGTCCGCATCCCAAATGGCGGTTCAGGCCGTCGGCATATCCGATGGGTATAGCAGCGATACGTGAGGGACGTATCAGATGCCCTTTGCGGCTATAACCTACAGTATCTTCTTCCGCCACGTCCCGTATTTGGAGAATCGTTGTTTTCAAGGTACTCACGTTGTTGATGATTGAGTTATCGATCGGACTGATTCCATACAATCCGATGCCAAGACGAACCATGTCGAACTGTGCACCGGGGAAGCGTTCGATACCGGCTGTGTTGCAGATATGGCGCAGTATTTTATGCGGGAATGCATCTTGCAGTTCCTTTGACATCTTTTCATATCGTTCTATTTGCTGCCGGGTAAAAGCGTCGAACTGGGCAGAATCACTGCCTACGAAATGGGAAAAGACAGAGCGGGGGATCAGTGCATTCTGGTTCTTTAACCGGCGAATCAGTTGCGGGATGTCTTTCTCTTCGAATCCCAATCGGTGCATACCCGTATCCAGTTTTACGTGAATGGGGAAGTTGGTGATACCTTCTTTTTCGGCGGCTTTTATCAATGCGTCGAGCAAATGGAAATTGTATACTTCCGGTTCCAGTTTATAGTCGAACATGGTTTTGAAAGCGGTCAGTTCGGGATCCATGATGATAATGGAGGCTGTGATCCCTGCTTTGCGAAGGTCGGAACCTTCATCGGCTACGGCCACTGCCAGATAGTCAGCGTGATGCTCCTGAAGGGTTTTGGCTATTTCGTACGAACCTGCTCCATAAGCAGACGCTTTCACCATGCACACCATTTTAGTTTCCGGTTTGAGCATCGAGCGGTAGTGATTCAGGTTGGCTACCATAGCTCCCAGGTTTACTTCCAGGATGGTTTCGTGTACTTTCAGTTCCAGTTCTTCCGAAACGAGGTCGAAACCGAAGTTGCGGGAGCCTTTTATCAGGATGATTTCATTTCTGAGTTTTTTAATTACATCTGATGCCAGAAGTGCCTTGGTATCGGGGAAGAAATATTTTTCTATATCAAACTTTGATGCGCATGAGGATATTTCGGCACCTACACCGATAATCTTTTCAATGCCGCGGCTGTGAACCAGTTGTGCCACTTTGCGGTAGAGTGTTGTCGTGCTTTGTCCGGTTTCCAGGATATCCGAAAGGATCAAAGTGCGCTTTAGGCCTTTTGACTGCGAACGCCGGTAAAGAAAGTCGAGAGCGATATCCAGCGAAGCAAGGTCCGAATTATAACTGTCATTGATCAAGATACAGTTGTTCTTTCCGTCTTTTACTTCAAGGCGCATCGCTACAGGTTCGAGCCGGGCCATTCGTTCGGTGATCTGGTCGGCCGGTACCATCAGGTACAGGCAGGCAGCGAGGCAGTTCAGTGAGTTCTCTATGGAAGCATCATCGATAAAGGGAATACAGAATGTATTGTCCATCTCCAGATAGCGGTAGGAGATGACGGTATGATCTTCTTTCTTCTCAACCCTGCTGATATAGAGCGGACGTTCGATATCCCTCATACTCCATGCGATTTCACGGGCAGTCAGCATTGACTTTCCTACGCAGTTGCTTATCATTTCGTTGTCGCCATTGTAAATGACTACGTCGCAATCTTTAAACAGGCTTAGTTTTTCCATGCACTTCTCTTGCAGTGAAAAGAAGTTTTCCTGATGTGCTCCGCCAATGTTGGTCAGGATGCCTATTGTCGGCTTAATCATATTCTGTAACGGACGCATTTCGCCCATTTCCGAAATGCCGGCTTCGAAAATGCCCAGTTCGGATTCCTCGTTCATTTGCCAGACTGACAGCGGGACACCGATTTGCGAATTGTAGCTGCGTGGTGAACGCACGATAACCCGGTCGGGGCTGAGCAATTGGTGAAGCCATTCTTTTACAATGGTCTTTCCATTGCTGCCCGTAATGCCGACTACCGGAATCTGGAAGGAACCACGGTGTTGTTCGGCCAATTTCTGAAGTGCTTTTAAAGTATTGGGGACAATAAGGAAATTGCATTCCTGAGCCATTGTCACTTTTAGTTGCTCACTGTCCATGGTGAGCCCTTTGAAATCTTCGCTTGTGACTACAAAATTGCGCACTCCCCGTTCATAAAGGTCAGGGATGTAGCGTGCGCCGTTGTTTCTTTTGGTGGGAATGGCAAAGAAGAGGGTCTCTTCCGGAAAGCATAACGAACGGCTGTCAGTCAGTAGCCAGTCGATGGCAGCAGGCTTGTTTCCCAGACGCCGTGCACCTATTTTTTCAACGATTGATTCAATTGTATATGACATAATATTAAAGCATTGGCATATTTGCACATTTATTGAAGCGCCAATCGGCACATGTTTGTTTCTTTTTCGAAATCTAAGTACGGGTATTTTCCGTTAAGTCGTTCTATTTTTAACACAATTTGTCCTAAAAATCTTTTATGCTCTTCCGACTCGGGATGGAAAGGTTTGTGCGCAATCGCTTTTCGTATCGTTTCACACTCTTTGATTAGGCTTTGGGTTTCGGGGGTGAAGAAAGTCTCCGAAAAACGCTCCCATAGATAATTGACGGTCAACGTGGATGGGTGTACCATGTCATCTGCATAGAAGCGATAGTCCCGAAGTTCATCCAATACTATTTCATAAGAAGGAAAGTAGCAAGTGACCTGTGGATAACGTTGCATCAGTCGGTCGATGGCAAGTAGCAGCACGCTTTTACTGAGTTGGTTGGCATGCATTCCGTCTCGTATGTGGCGAATGGGGCTGACTGTGAACAAGATCTTTAGTTGAGGATTCAAAGAGATCAATTCGTCCAACAGCAGGGTATAGTCTTCTACTATCTCGTCTATCTCAAGACGGCGGCGTATAAAGTTCTTTTCAGGCAATTTGTGACAGTTGGCCACTACCTTTCCTGTCTCTTTTTGTTCGTATACGTATGCGGTGCCGAAGGTCAGCATAAGCCGGTCAAGTTGTTTCAGCTCTTTATGTGCTTGTTCCAGACGGGATTGGATATTCTGTAAGGTGTCTGCAAGGGTGGCGGCGGAGAAAGAGCCATGATGCATCGGGCTGTGCCAACATTCACGATGCAGAAACAGATCGGATGCTTTGTATTGCTTTTGGCTGATGATTTCGCGCAAAGCCATTGAGATGGATCGTGGATTATATAAGATACCGAATGGATTGATATCGATCCGGAATTTATTTTCAGCAAGCAGGGTACCGATGTTCTCTGCAAAGCAGGAACCCATAATCAGCAGTTGCTGGGCATGGCTGATGGGGGTGAATCCAGATGGAATCTCTACCGGAGTATTCAGGTTCATAATCAAGTAATTCTATAAACGGGAGTACAAAGGTACATGATAATTTCGGGAAACGTATGCAAGCAGCTGAAAATATGCCGTATCGTTGTTGCGGATACCTGAAACGCTTGCCCTCTTGCGTAACCCTACGCATTCACGCTCCTGATTTGAAATACCATCTCCTGCAAAAGATGGTTCTTCTTCAAATTTGGTGGTAAATTCTTTATTTCTTTATTTCCAAGTTGATA